>Ga0206681_10000003_pt1 | contig 191897 bp, 169 predicted proteins | sample M150012015metaG_FD_161048 | JGI IMG/M metagenome (GOLD analysis project Ga0206681, IMG submission 161048) | Ammonia-oxidizing marine archaeal communities from Monterey Bay, California, United States - M1 500m 12015 | ecosystem: Environmental > Aquatic > Marine > Intertidal zone | place: USA... | reverse complement strand
ATATTGTGGCTCTCGAGTGCAATGCAGTAGCCAATACCTGCGGCATCACCGACATCAGCGGTACAGCAAAATTCAAAATCACTGGTAAAGACGCTTTTGCGTTTTTAGATAATCTTTCGTGCAACAAGCTACCGGCGAAAGATGGGCGTATCGGTCTCACACTTTTCCACGCACCGAATGGCGGCATCATGGCAGAACAAACCATCAGCCGTATAAGTAAAAATGAGTTTTTGCTCATGGGTGCCATTGGCTCGCAAGTGAAAGACTATCAATGGTTAGAATGGCACAGCGATGACTACGACGTCACTATTGATGACATCACCGAAGATTGGGGTGGTTTACTATTAACAGGCCCTAAGGCAAGAGAGATTCTTTCCCAACGCACAAATGATGATCTTAGCAATGTTGGCTTTAGCTGGCTTAGTTGCAAAACCATTCAGATAGATTCGGCGTCAGTTTTTGCGATGCGAGTGTCTTACGCTGGCGAGCTTGGCTGGGAGCTTCATATGCCGAGTTGGCAACTTATTTCCATTTACGAATCCCTATTTGAGGTTGGCGCACAATTAGGTTTAACGGATTTTGGTGGACAAGCCTTTAACGCAATGCGTCTAGAAAAAATGTATCGCGCTTATGGCGGTGAATTTACCGAGGAAATTTCTGCACTGGAGGCTGGCATGGATCGATTCTTGGATTTAAGTCGAGACTTTATTGGCGCAGACAATATTCGAATTCGTCAAACCGATGGCGTCAAACTACAGCTTGCTTATCTTGTTTTTGATGATCAGGTGCCTGCGGAATGCTTCGGTAACGAAGCGGTTTTTGTCGACAACCAACTCACTGGCATTATCACCAGTGGTGCGTACGGTCATCGTGTTGGTCACTCTATTGCCTTTGCTTATCTCAAACCAGAGCATTGTCAAGAAGACTTGGCGCTAACAGTTGACACGTCGCTAGGATCTCGTAAATGTCACGTCTCAATGGATGCAGCTTACGACCCTAGCAATGAAAAATTACGAGCTTAAGTTTTTGACTTAGGCTTTCTGTTTGGTTTTTTATCCCAAAAACTGCGTTTTTTGGGCTTGTTAGACTTCTTCTGGTCACCACCTTCGTTCTTATGTGGGCTGCGACCAGGAGCGCCCTTCTTCGTGCTACTTCTTTGTTGAGGCTGTGATACTTTCGGTTTTTTTGGTCTCTTAGATTTATTCGGGCGCAATTCAGGAGAGTTCGGCACATCGTGACTAGGCCAAAAATCTTCGACCAGTTCGCGCTCTAGGTGTTTTTGGATGAGGCGTTCGATATCAAACAGCTGTTTGGCTTCATCAGCACTAACTAGGGAAATAGCCTCACCACCTCTGCCCGCTCTGCCGGTACGACCAATTCTATGAACATAGTCCTCTGGTACATTTGGCAAGTCAAAATTAATCACATGCGGTAGTTGGTCGATATCAATACCACGCGCGGCAATGTCTGTAGCAACCAGCACTCTCACCTTGCCAGCCTTAAAGTCGGCCAAAGCACGCGTTCTGGCGCCTTGGCTTTTGTTGCCATGTATCGCTGTTGCGCTGATGTTTTTCTTCTCAAGGCTTGTGGCGATTCTGTTGGCGCCGTGTTTGGTTCTACTAAACACAAGCACTTGTTGCCATTCGCCCTTATTAATTAAACGGGTTAAAAGTGCTGTTTTTTTGGACTTATCTACCGGACAAATCCAGTGTTTAATCGCCTCAACTGTGGAGTTTCTTGGGGTGACTGATATTTCAACAGGGTTATATACCAAGCCTTTAGCCAGCTTGCGAATATCTTCAGAAAATGTCGCTGAAAACATCAGTGTTTGGCGTTTTTTTGGCAATAATTTGATAATGCGTTTAATGTCGTGGATAAAGCCCATGTCAAGCATGCGATCGGCCTCATCAAGAACCAACACCTCTAGCTCATCAAAATGCACAGCGTTCTGCGAATGAAGATCCAGCAATCGACCGGGGGTAGCCACCAAAATGTCGATACCCTTACGTAGCTTTTGCATTTGCGGGCCAATACCAACACCGCCAAAGACCACTGCGGAGCGCAACGGCAAATTCTGACCGTAGGTTTTCACGCTGTCATGGACTTGCGCGGCAAGCTCGCGTGTTGGCGTTAATATTAAAGTCCGTACTTGATTCGACGAAGGGCTCTTACCATTTGAAAGGCGCTGTAAAATCGGCAAAGTGAAACCGGCGGTTTTTCCTGTTCCTGTTTGCGCGGCAGCCATCAAGTCCTTGCCCTCTAGGACGATCGGAATAGATTTACTCTGAATAGGCGAAGGCTCAGAGTAGCCCTTTGCCTCAATTGCTTCAAGGATTTGATTTGACAAGCCGAGTGTCGAAAAACTCATATTTAAATACTGCAAAAAAAGATGTGTATTTTACGCACCTTAAGTGCTCAACTAGAGTCGCATTTTATCACCCGAAGGGTTGTATGGCGACATGCCAACCACCACGGCGCTTTGCGCTTTTCCGGCGATATGAACACTCAGCTGTTGACCTTCTTGCGCAAACGGCCTATCAATAAGTGCCATAGCAAAGCTCTTCTGCAGACGGTGACCATAACCACCAGAGGTTGTCATACCCACAACGCGGTCATTTTCGAGAACCGGCTCAAAACCGTGTGAATCGGCGTCATCAGCGTCAACTTCAAGCATCACCAACAGCCGAGTTGAGGCTTCTGCGCTCTGTGCCGCAGACTTGCCGATAAAGTCAGCCTTACTCCAATCAATCCAACGATTTAGCCCCGTCATACCCGGTGTGTAGCCCTGGGTAAACTCACGACTCCAAATTCCTATGCCTTTTTCTAAGCGCATTGACAAGACAGCATTCGAGCCAATTTCTTTAATACCAAAACTCTCTCCTGAAGCTAAAAGTGTGCGTCGCAATGCTGCATGTTCGCTTGATTGGCAATTAATTTCATAAGCCAGTTCGCCCGATAAAGACATTCTCGCAAGACGAACGCTGAACATACCAAGCTCGGCTTTAAAGCACGACATCATTTTGTGTTGCTCAAGGTCGGTCTGAATTAGCTGACTCAATATTTTTCTCGAATTTGGACCGCTCAAGGTAAAACCGCCGATAACTTCAGATAAATCATTTACCTCAACACCACCTTGCAAGTGGTCATTAAACCAGCGCATATGAAAGCCACGTAAATAATACGAGCCCATTAACCAATAGGTGCCATCACCCCAATTTAGGCAAGTTAAGTCGCCTTTTAGACGGCCATCCTCTGCCAGCATCGGCGCTAATTTAACCCTGCCCGGTCCTGGAATCGCGCATGCCAAAAGATGGCTCAGCCAAGCTTGGGCGTTAGACCCCTTAACTTCATAACGTGAATAAGCAGTAATGTCCATCAAACCCGCAGAACTTGCAACCGCTTCACACTCTTTTGCCACCACATCAAAGGCTTCAGAACGGTGCAACGTGCCTGCCTCAATAAAATCTTTGGAAGGCGCGAAATACAAAGGCATTTCCATGCCCCAATTATTACCCCAACGTGCGCCTGCCTCACTCATATCTACGTGAGCGCCAGAAATTTTATAAGGCCTGCCAGCTGGCAATTGCTCGTTAGGATAAGCCAACCTAAATCGACGCGCATAAAACTGGCTTGATGTCTCGCGCAAATACTCGATATTTGAGCAGTAATCACCAAAACGGCAGACATCCATTGAGAATACATCCTCCTCAGTTCGACCATGCACCATCCATTCTGCCAAAGCCTTGCCCACACCGCCACCTTGGGAAAAGCCAGCCATTACACCACAAGCAACCCAAAAACCTTTGGGGCCCACAGGGCCAATTAGTGGATTGCCATCCGGCGTAAAAGTAAAAGCGCCGTTAACCCAGCGCTTGATACCAGTTTTAGAAAGGGCGGGGGAACGCTCAAAGCCCTTCATCAATTCATCACTAATTCTCTCTATATCTTCTGGTATCAAATCCATACCATAATTCCACGGCACCCCATCAACATTCCATGGCTTTGGGTTTGTTTCATAAAGCCCTAACAACAACCCTTGACCTTCTTGACGCATATAAGTTAACGCCTCCGGGTCAACAATTGTTGGTAACTCTTCATCCAATTCTTTTATTTTATTAATCGACTCAGTAACCAAATAATGATGCTCATAAGGCATAACAGGCAAGCTAACACCAGCCATTTCGCCAACTTGTTTGGCCCAAAGACCACCGGCATTAACAACATGTTGAGTGTGAATACTGCCCTGCTCAGTAACGACATCCCAAGAATCATCAGCACGCTGCTTCAACTCTAGCACTCTATTATGAGTGACAACCTCAGCGCCGCGTTTTTTTGCCGCACCTACATAAGCGTTGGTGGTGCCGCTTGGATCAACATGGCCTTGTTCTGGGTTGAACAAACCGCCCAGCACATCCTTCGTAACAATTAAGCCTTTGGTTAACTCGTCAACTTCTTCAGGACTAACCAATCTCGCTCTCTCAATACCCATTGCGCGCAAAGTCGAGTGAAATGTCTTTACCGCCTCCCAACGCTCTGGTGTACTAGCAATCATCACACCGCCGGTTTTATGTTTACCACAACTATATCCACTTTCTTTTTCGATCTCCTCGTACAGTTCAATCGTGTATGCTTGCAGCGCCGCCACATTTGGGTCAGCGTTAAAGCCATGATAGTCAGCGGCGGCATGCCAAGTAGAGCCTGAAGTTAACTCGGATCGCTCAACCATGAGCACATTACTCCAGCCAAACTTAGATAAATGATAGAGTACCGAAGCACCTACAATGCCCCCACCAATAACCACTGCTTGATAAGATTCTTTCACGACAACTCCCAGTAACTAGCCCAAGACTGAAAAACTACTATCTTGGTTTATTTCTCTTAAACGAGAGAATGTTCCCATATTAATTTTATGATCAACGGTCTCAAGCTGGTATTTAAATGGCTGATTATCGTGATCACCGCCGGCTTCACAATGTTCAATTAATCCAACCATAGCTTTAGCTGCAACAGCTGCGTTTTTAAACTGATTACCACTACTGCCACAAGCCATATAATAACCTTCGATACATGACTTATCATAAATTGGCAACCAATCTTCGGTGACATCATACAAATCCACACAGCCCATTGGCTTATTTGACACACCTAAAGTTGGAATACGTTGACCCATGCGCATTGCTTGCACAGTCCATTGATCAGTAAAGTTTTTATCGTAATTATCCGGATCAACAATAATATGTTTATCACACTCTGGGTCTTCACTACCTATCAAAATGTTTGAGCCAATCTCAGGGCGCGAATAGACCGCAATATCGCTATCAGAAACCACAGTAGCAAAAGCAGAATAATCGACACCTTCAGGTGCTGGCAAGTGTGTTACCTCTTGTCTTAACGCACTAGTTGTAATTTTCATGTCAATTTCAGCGCCAACCATTGCATTGGTTTTTTGAGAATGTGGACCAGCCACATTAATAACCACAGGGGCATTGATTCGTGTGCCATCCTTCAGCACAACTCCTTGAACAACTCCATTCTCAGTAGGGATTTCAGCTACTCGCGAGTTAAACAAGAACTCACCACCAACGCGCTCTGTAGCCAATTGCAAATTGCGCGTTGCAAATTGCGGATCAGAGATATAGCCGCCTTTTTGACAGAAAATTGCACCTTGCACTCTACCTCCGGTTGGCTTGCCAAAATCCTCATCGTTCATCGGTTTAGCTGGGTGGAAATTTGCCATATCATAAAACGGATAACGCTGCATAATTTTCTCAACTGACCAATGCTCGTATGAGATATCAAGTGCATCGAGCTGCGCCATTTGTTTCTTGAGGCCACCGTTTTGCTGAGTCTTCATTAACAAGGTGCCGCATTCATGAAATTTCACCAACTCCTCTTCCTTGGGTGCTTGCAGATAAGTTTGCCAATTTTTCCAATAGTTATAACCATCGTATGCCATTGCGCAACCATCAAGTGTTGAGTAATACAAACGAATAATCGCACAAGAGTTTGATGTCGAGCCGTAGCCTGCTGCTGGCAACATGTCAATATTTAATGAACGCCTACCTTTTTTTGCCATTTCGTAACCGATAGCAGCACCAATAATGCCTGCACCAATGATTATTGCGTCGTAGTTTTTATGTGTCATACTCCCCCAAGTTTTTTTTCAGACTCGAAGATGTTAATCTACTCGTCTCATATCAACACCTTTCGGCTAAAGACTTCATTATAGGGCGGCACAACATATATGTATAATTAATAATACTTTGTTTTTATATAAGTAAATTTAATATATGCTTCGACTTCAACTCAGCCACTATCGAATGATTCTTGCGATACGCACGCACGGTAGCGTGTCAGCTGCAGCAATATCAATTTACTAAGCCGATATCAAGCCCCTCGCCATGAATATTTCACGCCAAACTTTCAGCAATCAGGCTAAAGTCAAAACACCGATTTTTCTTAGTCAATTCGAGAGTTGGTTATAAGAGGCCAAGTATTGAAAAAATCATACAATAATATCGAAAAATATAGGGTGTATCGAATCAGCATAGTTGTGTTGTAACTTATAATCTCAAATATGAGTGAAACAGACCGATTAAAAAGAATCACTAGCCCTTGTGTAAGCATATGCAAATACAACAAGGACAACTATTGCGTTGGCTGTAAACGCCACATGAACGAGATTTTCGATTGGTTTGATTTTACCGAAGACATGCGTGTTGCAATCATGCAAGACTTACAAGAAAGAGATATCGACGCAGTTAGTTAAATCCGCGCCGAAAATCCTCGAGCTTTATATTGTTAATCAACACCAAAGCAGCAACAGTTAACAGGGCGCCCACCACCGTAGACACTTGGATTGACTCCCCTAAAAAGGTAGCACTCAATACGATAACAAAAAACGGTACCAGAAAAGTAAACACTGTACATTTAGAGCCCCACCTCTGCATGCCAGCCACATACACCGTTGCCGCAAAAGTTGTGCTAGCGATAGACATTAATAACATATTCAACCAGAATGTCCCATCCATATCAAACACACTACCGTTGACATTCTCATAAAAGAAAACAGTATTAAAAAGCGTGGCTATCAAATAAATATAAAAGCTGAGCAAAATCGGGCTAACTCTTTTACTCTGTGATGTTGCAATCGACATCAATGCCCAGCTGGTCGCTGCCCATAAGAAAAACACGGTTGCCGTGCTAAAAATCTCATCTAAATCAAATTGCCAAACTTCGAGCATTGTTGAAACACCGATTGCACCGATAAACAGCGCCAGCCAGTCTTTTGCTATTGGCTTTTTCTTGCTGAAAACCAACACGATCACAAAGGCAATTATCGGCATTAAAGTGGTGATCAACGCCCCACCCAAGCTCGCGGTGCCAATCTTGGTGCCTAGAAAAAACAACTTAGTATAAGCAACTAACAAAATGGCAGTAATTGCCGCAATCGCCAAGTTACGCATATCGATTTTGTAGCTGATATTTAAAAACATCAATACCGGCAAGGTTGTCAACGTGGTGATTAGATAACGATAAGTCACCAACTCATGCTCATTGATATACACAGCCAAATATTTGGCGCTAACAAACGAGCCGGCCCAAGCGAGCATCGCCAGCGCCATTAGAAAAGAGAAGAGCTTATCCGACTTCACACGAACACCAAAGCTAAACCAACACCAATCATCACAGTGCCACAAATATGGTTAACGCGTTTGGCCATACTGGGCGTGCTAATTAGGTTTTTCAACTGCTTACCTAACAATGAAATCACTATCAGGCCAAACATGACACCCAGACCCACAGTGGAGATTATTTGCACACCGTAGAAAACACTGACTTCTGTTAGCTCAATCACAGCAGGTAAGACTGATATATAAAAAATCATCACTTTAGGGTTAGTGCCGGACACTAAAAATCCGGTCGCCAACTCTTTTGCACTTGAGCGCTTATCGGGCCTACCTTCAAGCGAGATGTCACCAGAACGCCATTGAGAAACACCCAAATACATTAAATATGCAGCACCGAAATAACGAACAAAACTCATTACTGGGGCAATGTATTCAGCGATCGCATCAAGTGAAAAAATCACCAGAGTTAAATACATCATGTCGCCAAACGTTGCGCCTACTGAAAAAAACATCGAGGGCCTAAAACCACGCGAAGTACTAATCGACAGTAAGGCTAAAGTGCCTGGGCCTGGCGTCACTGCAAACACCCAAGCAGTGATCAAAAGAATAATAAAACCGTTTAATTCCATAATATCTCTGTGTTATCTGTACGGCATAACGCCTTTAATTTTTATATTTTGCAATATAAATAAGGCCGAAACAGCCATCAAAGTGCCAATTGCATTTTGCAAGGTGAGCGACTCGCCAAAAAATAGCGCGCCCATGGCAATGGCAAAAAATGGTGTCAACAACGAGTATGTTGAACATTTTTTTGAGCCCAAAACTCTGAGACCCACGTAATAAATTGTGCCGGCGATTGTTGTGCTAAGTATCGACACCGTTAAAATACCAATCCAAAAATATCGGTCCATATCCAACAAAGTGGAAAGAGGTACATCAAAACTCAAAAACCAATCGATTGAAAAAGTAAACAAGCACACATAAAAACCAAAGGTCAGCACGTGAACACCTTTCATCCATGCGCCGCTGACACTGATTAATGCCCAGAAAAATGCCGCCATAACAAAATACAAATTAGCGCCCGTCAGCAATTCACCAATACCAAACTCGGTGACATTCATCATTAACAGCACACCGCCAGCACCCCAAATAAGCGCCACCCAATCCTTTATCGGCGGCCTCTCTTGCTTAGAAAACAACATCAATAAATACACAATCATTGGGATAAGCACAGTCACCAGTGCGGCCCCAAGGCCTGCTGTACCGAGATCAACACCCATAAAATAAAATCGAACATTAGCAATGGTGAACAGCGCAATAAGCAGTGCTAGGGCCAAGTTTTTCCAATCAATTTTGAATGACAAACCCATAAACAGCAAGATTGGCGCCATTGAAGCGGCGGCTAAAAAGTAACGATACACAACGATTTCGTTTTCACTGATATAACCAGACAGCGTTTTGGCTGCAATGGCTGCGAGCGCCCAAGTGAACATTGCGAGCACCATCAATAACGACATTGTTTTTTCTGATTGAATCATGTCTTTTCTTATCCTATAAACCACAAACCGTACAACCGTGTCCGCCGACCTCATGGAGAGCCTTCTTATTACTTTCCAGCCCTCAAAATGCAGGCGTTAGAGCATTGACAAGAGAGATCAGAATGGGTCATTCCATTGACAGATTATAGTCATTGCATCTGCTATAATCACAACTAATTATGAACGGCTTTTTTGCGATATAAATGAACTTAGATTACCTTGATTTTGAACAACCGATTGCCGACCTAGAAGGCAAAATCCAAGCCCTTGAAAATGTCAAGGATAATGCCGATATCGCCCAGGAAATAGATGCGCTTAAAGCAAAAAGCGAAGCGCTGACGAAAAAAATATTTTCATCGCTTTCAGATTGGCAAATTTCGCAGCTCGCGAGACATCCAAAAAGACTCTACACGCTCGACTATATTGACGCCATTTTTGATGAGTTCACAGAGTTACACGGCGACCGTGCGTTTGCAGATGACAAAGCAATGATTGGCGGTATTGCCAAAATTGACAATACGTCATTCATATTTATCGGCCAACAAAAAGGTCGCTCTACCAAAGAAAAGCTTCATCACAACTTTGGCATGGCAAGGCCTGAAGGCTATCGTAAAGCTTTGAGATTGATGAAAATGGCAGAAAAATTCTCATTGCCGATTGTTACCTTTATCGACACGCCAGGTGCATACCCCGGTATTGGCGCTGAAGAGCGCGGACAAAGTGAAGCTATTGCTAGAAATCTCTACGAAATGTCAACCCTAAAAACACCGATTATTTCTATCGTCATTGGTGAGGGCGGCTCTGGCGGCGCATTGGCGATTGGTCTTTCTGACATAACAATGATGTTTGAATACAGCATTTTCTCTGTGATCTCCCCGGAAGGTTGTGCATCAATTCTGTACAAAGACGCATCAAAAGCAAATATTGCTGCTGAGTCACTTAAACTAACAAGCAAGCACCTGAAAAAGAACAAACTGGTTGAGAAGATTATTCCTGAACCATTGGGCGGCATCCACCGCAACCCCGCGCAAGCTTGCGATTTACTAAAGAAAGCAATTAAAAAACAGTTGAAGGCTGTGAGCGAAATCCCAACCGATCAACTTCTTAGAGAACGTCACACTAAACTCCTTGGCTTTGGACGATTTAACGAATAAAGACAATTACCTAAGCGACAAAAATATTGTCGTCGCCCTCAGTGGTGGCGTGGATTCTGTTGTACTCTTGCACTACTTGCGCAAGCATTACCCTGGACAAGTTAGAGCTGTTCATATTAATCACAACCTCTCGATGTATTGTCACCAGTGGCAAAGCTTCTGTGAATCGCTGTGTAAAAGGGCAGAAATTGACTTCACAAGTGTCGACATTAGCATTGAAAACACATCAAACATTGAGGAAATTGCGCGTAAAAAACGTTATCTTTCATTAACTTCAGAATTAAAAGATAATGAGGTATTGTGCACCGCACACCACCAAGACGACCAAGCAGAAACTCTGTTATTACAGCTCTTTCGTGGTTGTGGTGTTGCTGGCTTAGCGGCAATGCCAACCAGCAAACAGCTTGATAACGGTGAACTCTACCGCCCTTTTCTAGCACTTTCTCGTAAACAAATCTTAGAATACGCCGTTAGCAATCATCTTGGCTGGATAGAGGATGATAGCAATCACAACCTTAATTTTCGCCGAAACTTGTTGCGCTTAGAATACGTGCCGAATCTTGCAAAAGTATTCCAAGGCTTGGTTAGCAACATTGCCAGAAGTGCCAAACATCAATCCGATGCGCTTGATTTAATTCGTCAATTGGCAGAAATGGACATTGAAATCCACGCGCTAATTAAGAACGGTAAATTGCAAACCGAAGGGTTAATGCGCTTAAGTGACACACGTATGGTCAATGTGATTCGCCAGCACCTTAACAAGTTGAATTATTTATCGCCGAGTGAAAAAGTGATGGTGGAAATCACCACACTTATTGGTGCCAAAGAAGATGCGAAATCACTGGTTGCTTGGCACGATTACGAATTACGCCGCTTCCAGGGTGAGCTTTACTTTATTGACAAAAAAGCATCTCAGCAGATTAGAGATTGCCCGCACTTTGCAGAATTCAATAATTTGCCAAATTTTGCTATTCACTTCCGCCAAGAAGGGCAAAAAGTGAAGCTCAAGGGTAAAAAACACTCGCAAAGCCTTAAAAAGGTCCTGCAAGAGGCCAATATCCCACCTTGGGAGCGACAAACGCTAAGAATGTACTACGTAGAGGGTGAATTACACGCCATGGAGCGTATTGGCGAGATGACTGAAGTCAAATAAAGTCCAGATTATTTATACGGGTCACTAATTCCAATATTTTGCAAAAAACCGATCTCGAGCGCTTCCATTTCACTGGCCTCAGGCATGTCGTGATGATCATAGCCCAATAAATGAAGTAGACCGTGGATAGCCAAGTGAGTCATATGATCCGAAAATTCTTTACCAGCAACAATGGCTTCCTCCCTAACAACGTCGGCACAGATAACTACGTCGCCTAGAATTTTTTCCTCAACTTCGGGTGGAATCTCTCCCGGGAATGCCAACACATTGGTTGGTTGATTTTTAGATCGATACTCGTTGTTCAGTACTTGAATTTCAACGGGGGACACAATTCGAATCAATAATTCAGAGTCACCGACATTAAACTCATCCATACATTGTTGAGCATTATTGATAAGAGCAGCTTCATCGACTAAAGATTCATTAATGATATTCTGAATAACGACCATAATTATTTAATATTGCTAAAATGATTTTATTTTATCCCTAAAGTAATCCACTTTGTCGTCAATAATTGAAGTTGCTATCCCTGTGCCACTGCACAAGTCATTTGACTATTTGTGTGATGATGACGTGTCTATTGGTGCACGCGTTAAAGTGTCATTTGGGCGAAAACAAGTTGTTGGGATAGTACTATCGCATAAGGATAAAAGCGACTTCGACAAACTCAAGTCGGTTGAAGAAGCACTCGACAACGAGCCATTACTATCCAAAGACATCCTAGACTTTCTTTTTTGGGCGGCTAACTATTATCACCACCCAATTGGTGAGGTACTTGCAAGCGCGATTCCAAAAAACCTGCGATTAGGCAAGCCCGCCGAGATTAAAAAAGCCCGTGCATTTGACAACCAAATTACGCCCGCTGAGTTTGAAACGACAAGCGAACAAGACAACGCCATTAAAACGATTTTGGGCTGCGCCGATAGCTTTAACGGCTTTTTATTGCACGGCGTCACTGGCAGTGGCAAAACCGAAGTTTATTTACGCATTACCGAGGCTCTTTTAAAACAAGGCAAGCAGGTGTTGGTTCTGGTGCCAGAAATCGGCCTAACCCCACAGATGATTGCCAGGTTTGAACAACGCATTGATGGCAAGGTGGTGGCCATTCATTCACAGCTCAACGAAACACAAAAAACCGACGCCTACCTCATGGCCAAAAGCGCTGAAGCCAATGTTGTGCTTGGTACACGTTCTGCAATTTTTGCACCAATGCCCAACCTAGGGCTGGTGATTGTTGACGAAGAACACGATGGCTCATTCAAACAACAGTCCAGTTTTCGTTATTCCGCTCGAGATTTAAGCTTTATGAGGGCCAAATTCGCCAATGCACCGCTTATTCTTGGCACCGCAACACCTTCTCTTGAAACGTTAAAAAACGTCATGGATAAGAAGCTCACACGCCTTGTGCTCAGTACGCGCCCTGGGGAAACCGTGATGCCCGAAGTAAGCTTAATTGATATGCGCTCTCAAAGCGCTGAAGCAATGTCTTTGCCGTTGATAGACAAGATGAAGCGCCATCTTAAAAACAACCGCCAAGTGATGTTGTTTATTAACCGCCGTGGCTACGCGCCCGTTTTCTATTGCACAGAATGCGACTGGAAAGCAGAATGCAATCATTGCGATTCGCAGATGGTTTATCACCGTCATATTAATCGCCTTAAATGCCATCACTGCGGCGCTGAACAAATGCCAGAATCCTCTTGCCCTTCTTGCAATCAGTCAACCCTCAAAGTATTGGGGTACGGTACTGAGAGACTCGAAGAAAATCTGGAGTCGTATTTTCCGGATACAGACATCATTCGCATTGATCGTGACACCACTCGCAGGAAAAAAGCTTTTGCTCAACACTTAGAGAAAATCAACTCTGGCGAACCTTGTATTATCGTCGGCACACAAATGCTTGCCAAAGGGCACGACTTTTCACAGCTTGCTTTCGTGGGGATTTTGGATGTGGATGTTGGCTTGCTTTCTCTGGACTTTAGAGCGACAGAAAATTTGGCGCAATTATTGATTCAAGTCTCTGGCCGAGCTGGACGCAGTGAGCACAAAGGTGAGGTTGCCATCCAAACGCGCTATCCCAATCACCCTATTTTTGAATACGTTCGACAAGCGAATTACACCAAATACGCAAGCTCCTTGCTCAAAGAACGCCAACAAACTCAATTGCCACCATTCTCGCATCAGGCGATGATCTGCGCCAATGCGAAAAACAAAGCGCAAGCCGAGGCGTTTTTAAATGAAGTGGCACAACTTCTGCGCAGCATCGATTTGTCAACCGTTGAAATTTGGGGGCCGGTACCCGGTGTGATTGAGAAAAAAGCCGATTATTTTTACTTCAATCTCTATCTGCAATCTGTCGAAAGGCAAGCACTGCACCGTATGCTCAACACAATGTATAAGCATATTGATGGCATTAAGGCAAGTGGCTCAGTGCGCTGGTTTTTAGACGTCGATCCAATCGAGTGAATAAATCTAGCGTTTACAAGCTGTTGCTATAACAAACTCACCCGGCACTTTGTAACTACTGCCGTCGTAATAATTCTTAAGCGATTCAAGGTATTCGGATTTAACTTTCTTGCGAGTGCCCTCGTCAAATCGATCATAAGCAAGCGAAACGGGGCCGCCAAGAAAGGCAGCCTCACAAGCGGCTTCACCCGAGCCAAAATCCAAAGTCACTGAAAGTCGCTTTATTTCTACACTCTTAAAACCAACTCGCTCCAAGGCGAATTTCAAAGAATCACCCGTACCAGCGGCGATCAAAGCGCTCAAGCAATTATTTCCAGCTCAACCCCATAATAAACTTACACCTATTTCTGAGGCAATGGCCAAAGAAGACAATACGACACCAGCTTGGCACTCCGAGGCGCTTGGCAAGGGGATTCCCAATGCACGAAACGTATGGGTTGAAGACAAGGGTCATATGTTGAATTGGGAAGCGCCAGAGGAGTTAATCGAGGCTATTCAATCATTTGGGGAATAGCGGCACATAATAGCAAGGTTGGCAATCACAACAAAGGAGTAGCTTTTTATAATAGCAGTTCGTAGCTTTTGATTAGAAATGAAATTGCAAATACACCTAGCGCCAAACCCAAAGCTCGCATAATCCACAGGTAGGCGCGACTTTCTAGAGACTCACGAAACTTGGATACCACCAGGGCAATGGCTATTTTGGACAACACCAAGCTGCTTAGAAAAACTAGTACAAAGACAATCGCCTCATTTGTTGCGCCGAGTGCAAAATAAGTGCCACCCACTGTAAACCAAAATAAATATGGATTAGGACTGAGAAAATTAACCTTGATTGCTGTCAGCAAAGAACTACTTGTATCCGATGAGCCGGAAAATCTCACCTCTTTTACTTGCAATGTTTTGACGCAAAGCAGACCCAAATACAGCCCGCCCACTAGGCTTAATATGCCAATAAATAACGAAATATCTTTAAATTGCGTTAAAACGACTGCTACTGCAAAAATAATCGGGCCATCGGTAATAACAGGTGCAAAACTTACCTTGATGCCACTGAATAACCCGCGCTCGAGTGTCTGCTGAACAACCAAAATAGATAAGGGGCCTGGCTGCAAGCCAGCTGTTAAGCCAAATATCAAGGCCGAGAGAATGTACTCATTCATAAAAAATTACCGTGTATTTATTGACTAAATGATTTCGCCCAAGCTTGAATTTTACAAATAATATATGAACATTTCAAGAACAGTCTAACATTATTATGGCTCTATTAATCAAACTCGAAAAATACGAACAAGAGCTCAAATGGCTTGCCTTAGTGCTAGGCATTTTCAGCACCATGGCCATTATTTAAGACTGGCATCGACTGTCAATGTTTGTAAGTCTACCATTTTGTATTATTTGGACATACTGCGCTTGGTTGCACGCTGAACGCCAGCTGAAATATATCAACATCCTGTTCACATTGCTTTATGATTATGGAATTACTCGCTATTATTTCTTTGCCTGACACCCTTCTAGGTGTCTTTGCAGGGGGCTATTTAATAAGCCTTGAATTGGAGTCGCTACTCAGTGGCAAGTTAGCTTTGGAATAAAATAATATTGTGGATATCAACACCTTAAAAGGAAATAACAATGACAAAAATACTCATTATCGAGAGTGACTCGACCGAATTAATAAAAAATAATGCCCGTCTAGGATCGCGAGGCAATGCTGAGAGTTATGGCGATGCTTTAATTGCTTGCCAGGCAGATCTTAATATCCAAATTGCCACACCTTATTCGCCAGAATTTACGATTGATAGCTTGCAGCTTGATGACATTGATGGCGTTGTCTTTACAGGTTCGTGTGTCGAGTGGTCTGTAAGTGATAAAAAAGCTAAACCATTACGTCTTAGCATGGAAAAAGTTCTGACAGTCCAAAAGCCGATATTAGGCTCGTGCAACGGCATGCAGCTCGCTTGTGTTGTTCTAGGTGGGCGCATACACAAATCCCCAAACGGCATGGAACTGGGGATTGCTAGAGATATCCAATTAACCGAACATGGCTCTCAGCATGCTTTACACGAGGGCCGTCGCAAGATGTTTTCCTGTCTTTGCATTCACCGCGACGAGGTAGCTGAGCTGCCATCAGGAGCTGAACTGACAGCGACTAATCAGCACTCTGAGGTTCAAGCTATGGTGTACGAGCAGAATGGTCAAAGCATATGGGGTATGCAATATCACCCCGAAGGGACACCCAGCCAGTTTGCCGATATTGTTGACTCCCCCGGCGGCTTTTTCTCCAGTGGGGCGTCTTTGGCGAACAATCTCAGAAAGGTCGGCAGCAATCCAGTAGGTGAGGCAGCAAGCCGCTTAGGGGCGAGAGAGGATGACTTGGCACCTAGCATACTACGAACCGAACTGTACAACTGGCTGAATAAAATCCGCTAGTCTTTGCGATGATTTAAAAATCTGTTGCGATACCACCCTCCGCGATACGCCTGTCAACAAAAGCAATCAGCTCTTCATTGATTGATGCGTCAAGATGCGGTTGTTGGTATTCTTCTAAAGCTTGTTTATAAACAGTATTTGCCTTCTCATGTGTTTTGGGCTCGCCTGCTTCGTGCCAAGACTCAAAATTACGCCAATCGGATAAGATAGGTGGATAAAAAGCCGTTTTGTAACGCTCTTGTGTGTGCTCGGTAGCAAAAAAATGTCCTGCGGGCCCAACATCGGCGATTGCCTCCAAGCCCAATTCTGCATCCGATACCTTTATTGGTGTCAAAAACTCAGTAAACATTTGCAGTAAATCAACATCAAGAATGAATTTTTCGAAAGAGGCCACCAAGCCACCCTCCATCCAACCCGCACCGTGCTTAAGAAGGTTAGCTCCACCCATAATTGCACCCCATAACGAGAAAACTGATTCGTAAGCCGATTGTGCATCGACCGCATTAGATGCATTAACGTTAGAGGAGCGATATGGCAGGTCGTATTTGCGCGCCAGTTGACCGCCCGCCATTGCTGTTTTGACGTATTCGGGTGTACCAAAGGCAGGCGAGCCTGACTTCATATCAACATTGGAAATAAAGCCACCGTACATAATTGGCGCACCAGGAACCACAATTTGAGACAACATATAGGCTGCTAAACATTCAGCATTCTGCTGAGCAATAGCCCCTGCTAGCGTTACCGGTGCCATCGCACCGGCCAAGGTGAACGGCGTTAAGATGCTCAACTGATTGGTTTTTGCCATCTCAATTATTCCCTCCAGCATAGCGTCATCCAACACTAGCGGTGAGTTGACATTAATAGTGGTCATTAAAATGGTGTCATTTATCTCCGAATGCTCACCCAAGCCCCGAGATATTTTTGACATTGTTAATGCATCCTGCAAGCGAGTTAAGCCCAAGGAATAGCCACGAATAGGCTTGTCAGACAACTGAATAATGTCTCGAGTTGCCTCTAAATGCCTAGTTGAAGGGTGGTAGTCTAAAGGCTCAACTGGATAACCACCAATACAGCTAATGACGTTAAAGTGCTGTGCCAATCTCACTAGGTTGTGAAAATCTTTTTTATTGCCTGGTCGACGCCCACCGTCAATATCTGATACGTTTGGTGTCGAACTGACGGTGTCGAAATGAACATAGTTTTCACCAATGATCATGTTGTTTTCTGGATTTCTTGCCAAAAGAGTTACTGTCGACGGCGCTAATCCGATAAAACTCTCAACCATAGCAGGATCGAAACGCACCCGATCGCTATTTGAATCAACATCGGCACCTGCGTTTTTGTAATATTCTTTTGCTGCAGGCAAAAGAATATCAATACCTATCTCTTTTAAAATTTTCAGAGAGGCCAGGTGAATAGTTTCTAGCTGATCCTCGGAAAGAACTTCAGTCGGTAGATACGGATTCTTTAATTGTTGTCTCGGCAGTTGATAAATTTTACTGGACGTTTCACCAACACCGCCTTCGCCACCTCGTCTTCTTGATCTTCTAGCCACAACGTTCTCCTTTGTTTGGTTTAACCTAATTAATGGTATTGGCTGTTTATTTATCCACCTCAGCACTGAGCACCCTAACAGTTTCTCGACTTCGGTTTTCGATAGAAATGTAGTATTGTGTAGCGCCTATTTTGGCGTTGCGCCAAAGTTGGTAGTTTTTCTTTAAGACTTTTGTTGCCTTTATTGGAAACAATAAATGCATATTTACTCCATGAATATATTCGAATGTGGGAAATTATGGCATAATTTAAACTATGTCAAATTCTAAATATTCCACCTATGACCAACTTTTAGGAATGCAATGAGAAGGAAATTGCCGCCTTTAACTGCTATGCGCTCATTTGAAGCCGCAGCAAGATACGAAAGCCTTACCAAGGCTGCTGAAGAGTTGGGGGTTACGCAGTCTGCAGTCAGCAAGCAGGTTTCAATTCTGGAGGATTATTTAGGTAAAAAGTTATTCATGCGCAAGCAACGATCATTAGAAATAACAGACGATGGCCGGTTTTACTCTCAGGCAATTTCAGATTGCTTTGACTCTCTAGCTAACAAGTTGTTGGAGCCGACTGATAACACTAGGCAAAGAATAACTATTCTTGCTGATGCAGATTTTACCCAGCTCTGGTTATTTCCCAGATTGCCTGCATTTGAGAAAAGATACCCAAATATTGAAATTTCAATCAACTCTGTAAGCGATTTATCCGTTATTAACAAAGGAAACACATTCGATTTAGCGGTTGCTTGGGGCAGAGGGAGTTGGGATAGATTTTCGTTTGAACCACTCTTTACTAACGTTGTATTTCCCGTATGCGCACCTGGATATTTTTCACAAGAGAAACTAGAAGCTGGCCGCTTTCATGAGGCCATCCTGATTCATAATAGAAGCAGGCACTGGTGGACTATGTTTGTCAATTTGCTGGGTGAAAATACGATGTACGCAAAAAAAGGACAGATTTTCAATCAAACATCCCTCTGCTTAGCGGCAGCTGCCCGAGGGGATGGTATGACCACTGGCGCCGAAGTGACTGCACGGCAATTTCTAGAGGATGGCAGTCTAATCATTCCTTTTGCAGTGCGATTACCCTCGCCGGATTCTTACTATATCCTTGCCCCTCGGAATGAAGGATTTGCTGCAGAGCCTGTACGACTATTAAGGGATTGGCTGATTGAAGAGGCGAACAATCATCGAAACTGGTTTGCACAGTATTGGAACGATTCCGCTAAGTAATATCAAAGGCCACATACTTTCAGAACAAGCATCTTTATTCTACGCTTCAGCAATTGAACGCATTGCCTGCGTTATCGTCGTGAGCTCTGTTTCAGTAATAATAAACGGCGGCATGGTGTATAGCAATTTGCCGTAAGGACGCAGCCAAACACCAGCAGCAATAAGCTTATCTTGGACACTTTGCACGTCAAGCGGCTCGTTAAATTCCAACACACCAATAGCACCAAGAATACGAACATCGGCTATCAGTGATTCGTCCTTCAGAGGCAATAATTCTGATTTAAGTATGGCTTCAATTGTCTCAATTTTTTCTTGCCAATTATCTTTTAGCAATAGATCAATACTGGCATTTGCCACTGCACAAGAAAGTGGATTGCCCATAAAAGTTGGGCCGTGCATTAAAACACCCACCGTATCCGCGACTTTCTCAGTAGTCAGTGCGGCAGCCATTGTCATATAACCCCCTGTCATCGCTTTACCCAGGCAGAGAATATCTGGCGAAATATTGGCGTGCTCACAGGCGAATAACTTGCCGGTACGGCCAAAGCCCGTGGCGATTTCATCGACGATCATCAGTATGCCGTATTCATCACAAAGCGCTCGTGCGCTTGATAAATAGTCACTCTCATAAATATTCATGCCGCCTGCGCCCTGCACGATTGGCTCCAGTATTAATGCTGCGATTGTTTGGTGATTATCTTTAAGTGTCGCCTCAAGATTAGCAAGCGCCTCTTGAGTGTTGCCAATCGTTGGTTTTGTGACGAAAAAATGCTGCGGCAACACGCCTTGGAATAAATGGTGCATGCCGTTTTCAGGGTCGCAAACACTCATGGCGCCGAATGTATCGCCGTGATATCCACCGCGCGGTGTAACAAAATGCGTTTTGGTTTTTTGATCTTTGTTGTACCAGTATTGCAGCGCCATTTTTAACGACACTTCCACCGAGACAGAGCCAGAATCGGCCAAGAAAACCTTCTCAAGACCCTCTGGGGTGATGTCGATCAATTTTTGAGTAAGATCAATGGCAGGTTGATGAGTAAGGCCGCCAAACATCACATGCGAAACGCAATCAATTTGATCTTTCAGCGCCTGATTAAGCACGGGGTTATTGTAACCGTGAATGACAGACCACCAAGAGCTCATGCCATCGATGACTCGACGCCCACCCTCAAGATTTAGATAAACATATTCTGCCGATTCGACCAGATGCGTTGGCGCGGCACTGGGAACCTTGGCATAAGGATGCCAAACGTTGTTTTGATCAGAGGCAATCACGAAGTTCACTCATTGAGTCTAGTACTAAATCAGGTTCTTCATTGGCAATATCGTTGCCGTGATTGTAGCCATAAGACATACAAATAATAGCAAAACCCGCCGCCCTTGAGGCCCTCACATCACTGACAGAGTCCCCCAGCATCATGCAGTCCTTCGGGTCAATACTAAAATGCGAAGCACTGTGCAATAACGGCAATGGATCGGGTTTTTTCTTGGCAAGCGTATCACCAGAAATAATAATGGAAAAATCATCAAAAATGCCAAGCGCTTTGAGCAATGGCAGGGTAAATTGCTCGGCCTTATTGGTCACACATCCCAGAAGATAGCCTTGAGACTTCATATAATCCAAACCCTCTCGAACGCCATCATAAAGACAAGATCGCTTCGCCGTGTTTTCAGCATAAAGTTCAAGGAAAACTGGGTAGGCTTTCTCGTAATCCTCTGAATTTGGTGTTGCTTCCAGTTCGCTGGTCAAGGCGCGTTCTACTAATTTTGGTACACCGTTACCCACCCACTGACGCACTTTGGCTTCGCCACATGACTCTTTACCAAGTTGCTTCATCATCTCATCAACACAATAGGTTAAGTCTGGCACGCTGTCAACGAGAGTGCCATCAACATCGATCATGATTAATTTTGGCTTAAATGTTTTCACTTATTTATACTGATTTTGGTAGAATTAACTTAACGAGACCTTTGTTTGCATAAATCACTCTGGATTTGGCGGCGGGTTTTTACAAAGATCTCGACTACTTTCACCTGAGATATTTTATATGCAAAACAAATCAGTCATCGGTTTTATTGGCGCGGGAAATATGGCTTACGCACTAATTAAAGGCCTTGTTAATAACGGCTACGGCGCAGAAAACATCAAAATCAGTGATCTTGATGAGACGCTGCTAAGCAGCAGAAATAGCGAACTTGGTGTCGCTACTTTTACAAACAATACTGCTCTTATTGCTGAATGTGATGTTGTGGTTCTTGCTGTCAAACCGCAGGTGATGGGTAACGTTTGTAAGGGCTTACAAGGTGCCATAAAATCCAGCCACTTATTTGTTTCTATTGCCGCCGGCATTAGGGCGAGTGATATTTGTCGTTGGCTCGGCGGCGACTATGCTTTGGTGCGCACAATGCCAAATACGCCAGCATTGGTGCAACAAGGTGCGACGGGATTATTTGCCAACGACCTTGCCTCAGAAGATCACAAGGCTATTGTTACCTCGGTGCTATCGGCAATCGGCGATTGTTTTTGGGTGAGCGAGGAAAAACTCATTGATGCTATCACCGCCATTTCTGGCAGTGGTCCTGCTTATTTCTTCTTAATGATGCAGTCAATGACGCAAGCCGGAATGGCGCTCGGATTGGACGAAGAAACAGCCAGTGCGCTAAGCGTCAAAACAGCGCTTGGTGCCAGTGTGATGGCAGCCAATAGCGACGATGGCCCCAAACAGCTTCGAGCTAATGTGACCTCCCCTAATGGCACAACACAAGCGGCAATTGAATCGTTTCAAGACCAAAACTTCGAAGGCATTGTAGCCAATGCAACGAGGGCGGCTTTCGAGCGTGCGCACGAGTTGAGTATTCAATTAGGCGATGTCGATTAACCAATTCAATCTAACGCTTCGACCTTCAAAAAGTTACTTAATTATTTCGGCGCTGATCTACGGATTGTGCATTGTATTGGTATGGTCGCGACTTGATAGCATTTGGATCAGTGTCGGACTCAGTATTGCGATTGCGATTTCAGCGATTACTTTTTTCCCAAAATATGCTTTTCTTACAAAAGAGAGTTCGATCATTTCAATAACAATTGGCAGCAGCATTAACTTTGGCACAAAAGATGGCGTGACAAAAACACAACATAAGTACTGCGTACCCTATCAATCGCGATATTTAGTGATCATCCGATTTGACAAGGTCCACGTGCCGATTTTCAAAGACGGTGTCGAGGAAAATTCTCTGTCATCACTTAATCGATTTCTGAACGTCGTCCTCTAGCTACCCCAAAGCAGCTGCATATTAGCAATCGCCGCCAAAGATGCTGTCTCGGTTCTTAAAATTCGACTGCCCAGCAACAACGGTTGAAAGCCGGACGAAATGGCCTCGTCAATCTCATGACTACTGAGTCCGCCTTCTGGGCCAATTAATATGGTTGCCTGTGAAGGTGCCTTCATAGTTAACAAGCCTTTTTCGGCGCGGTGATGCAACACATAGCCATTGCCTTCAGTCGTTGACAGTACCTCTGAAAGTGATTTTGCTGGAGCCACCTTAACAATTACCGATCGACCTGATTGCTCGCAGGCGTGATTGGCTATTTTTTGCCAGTGTTCTGTGCGTTTAATAAGCTTCGTACCATTTAAGCGCACCACACAACGTTCAGCTTGCACAGGAACAATTCGATTAACACCAAGCTCAATGGCTTTTTGAATAAGAAAATCCATCTTTTCACCTTTAGCAATACCTTGCGCCAAGGTTAAATTCAGCGAGGACTCTCTATTATTTTTCTCACAAGAAAGAACCTCAACAACGCAGATTTTTTTAATACTAACAACTCTCACTTGATAGTCAAGGCCGTCACCATTAAAAAGAGTTATGTTCTGCCCCTCAGGGAAACGTAAAACTTTGATTAAATGATGTGCTGCCGATTCATCCAAATCAATTTGAGCGCCTACTTTGAGAGTGGTATTTTGATAAAGTCTTACGCTTTTCATGGTATCGTTTTGAAATTGGTCAACTCAGACTTCAATAGAGTCAGATTACAGTAAAAATGATACATCAAAAAAGACGAAAAGAGTTATTAAGCCGACTAGACGACAACGCGCTCGTCATCGTCTGCACCAATTCAGAGTTACAACGCAATGCCGACTGCACTTTTCCGTTTCGCCCTGATTCCAGTTTTTGGTATTTGACCGGCTTTACTGAGCCCGACGCTATCGCTGTTTTCTCAACAAAAAATTATTCAGTTTTCCTAAGACCAAAAGACAAAACTAAAGAAATATGGAATGGCAAAAGATTGGGTGCGGAAGCCGCACCATCAACATTACTGGCTGATAACGCCTACCCAGTCGAAGAGTTTGCCGAACAATTGGACGCTTTAATCGATGACGAAACCGTGCTTTATTACGACAACAATAGCACCAACATTCTTGCACAAGACATCGCCTCGTCGGCTGACGCTCAACCTCTTTTGCAGCACCTTTCCGAAATGCGCCTAATCAAAGATGCGAAAGAGATTGAAAATATGCAGTCCTCTGCGGATTTGGCTGTCAACGCCCACATTCAAGCAATGACAAACGTTAAACCAGGCATGTTTGAATATGAAATTGCTGCTTTATTCGACGCTGAGTTTGCGAGAAATAACTCAACACATGCTTATACACCCATTGTCGCCGGCGGCGCTAACGCCTGTGTACTGCACTACATTGAAAACAATGAAGCACTGAAAGATGGCGACTTGTTGTTGATCGATGCCGGCTGTGAAACCGAGGGTTATGCCTCAGATATCACCCGAACATTTCCAGTAAATGGCCGATTTAGCAAAGCACAAAAACAAATTTATAGTATTGTCCTTGACGCACAAAAAGGCGCGATTAGCTGCCTCAAGCCTGGAGAAAAAGTCAATAAAGCTCACGACACTGCATGTCATATTATCTCAACCGGACTGACAGAGCTCGGCATAATTAGTGAAGATCTTCCACTGCATGAGTTTTATATGCACAATACAGGACACTGGCTGGGGCTTGATGTGCACGACTGTGGCCAATATAAACTGAATGACGAGTATCGCCATTTTGAGGCAGGCATGATAATGACGGTTGAACCAGGGATTTACATTCGCAAGAATGATAAAATTGACCCAAAATATTGGAATATTGGTATCAGAATTGAAGATGATGTTCTAATCACCGAGTCGGACAACAAAGTGCTTACACAATCCCTCGTTAAAGAGATTGGCGATATTGAACGCCTTATGAATAGAGACTCTTACAACAACTAACAGAGAAAGTAATGAACATACAACAGGCTATCAAAGCGGTTATCTCCAAACAAGACTTAAGCGAAGAACAAATGCACGGTGTCATGAGCGATATTATGACCGGTAAAACAACCGATGCACAAATCGGCGCATTCTTAGTTGGTCTTTCGATGAAGGGTGAAACCATTGAAGAAATTACAGCCAGCGCCAAAGTGATGCGTTCTTTGGCAACAGTAGTTGAAACTTCCCCGACCAATCACTTGGTGGACACCTGTGGCACCGGCGGTGATGGTCTTGGCCTGTTTAATATATCGACTGCCTCAGCCTTTGTCGTCGCAGCTGCTGGGGGCCAAGTAGCCAAACACGGCAACCGCTCTATTTCTTCTAAATCCGGCAGTGCCGACGTACTCGAATCGGCTGGTGTTAACCTGGCTGTCAGTCCTGAAGTAATCGGACGTTGTGTTGATGAGATTGGCGTTGGGTTTATGTTTGCCCCTGCACACCATAGCGCAATGAAGCATGCTATTGGGCCGCGCAAAGAACTGGCCGTTAGAACCATTTTCAATGTTCTTGGGCCACTGACAAATCCTGCCAAAGCACCCAATCAAGTGATGGGCGTGTACGATAAAAATTTAGTCGAGCCCATTGCCAACGTTTTAAAAAGTCTTGGCTCGCGCCACGTCATGGTGGTTCATTCAAAAGACGGACTCGATGAGTTGTCAATTGCAGATGACACTTATGTAGCCGAACTTAAAGATGGTGTGGTTTCTACTTATACCGTCAACCCTACGGATGTCGGCCTTAGCCTTGGCAGTCTTAATGATATTGCCGCCGATGGCGCTGACGATTCATTGGCAATGATTAAAGACGCCTTTGCTGGCAAAAAAGGTGCGGCCAAAGATATTGTTGCTCTGAATGCTGGTGCGGCAATTTATGTTAGCGGACTTGCAGACAGCCTAAAAACTGGCGTTGAAAAAGCCAATCAAATTCTCAGTAATGGTGGCGCTCAAAGCAAACTTGAAGAGTACGCAGCAGCAAGTAACCAATAAACAAGCCAAATCATGAATAAAACAACAAACCTCATTTGGATTGACCTTGAAATGACAGGCCTAGTACCCGAAAGCGACGTCATTATTGAAATCGCTACGGTTGTAACCGATGCCGACCTCAATGTGATTGCAGAAGGGCCCTCTTTGGCCGTCCACCAGAGCAATGAACGCCTTGATGGTATGGATGAGTGGAACACCAATCAACACGGCAAATCTGGCCTTGTTGAGCGTGTAAAAAACTCCACGCTATCGTCTGCAGATGCCGAAAAACAAACACTGGATTTTTTGCGCGAATTTGTCGATGCTGGCGCCTCACCGATGTGCGGTAATTCCATTTGCCAAGATCGCCGTTTTTTGTACAACTACATGCCAGAATTGGAAAAGTTTTTCCACTATCGCCATATCGATGTGTCAACGCTCAAGGAATTGGTATCGCGCTGGAAGCCAAAAGCGGCAGCGCATACAAGCAAGCAATCAGCGCATTTAGCACTGTCTGATGTTTACGATTCAATCAACGAACTAAAGCATTATCGAGAGCACTTTATTAATGGCTGAAGCTAGCTATTTCTCACCGGCAAAAATCAATCTATTTTTGCATATCACCTCGAAAAGAGCTGATGGCTACCACAACCTGCAAACCGTTTTTCAGCTGCTGGATTTCTGTGATGAAATTAGTTTTTCTGTACGTCAAGATAGACAGATTAATCGCATCAAGGACAATGAAGACATCCCTGCCGAAGATGACCTGCTAATCAAGAGTGCTCGAGCACTGCAAAAATACTCAAACAGTTCGCTGGGTGTTGATATTTCAATCGATAAGAAAATTCCAATCGGTGGTGGCCTTGGTGGTGGCAGCTCCAATGCGGCAACGGTGTTATTGGCACTCAATGAACTCTGGCAGCTAAACCTAGACCAACAAACATTGGCAGATATTGGGCTAACATTAGGTGCCGACGTGCCTGTTTTTGTCTTTGGTAGAAGCGCTTGGGCGCAGGGTATTGGCGAAATATTAGAGCCAATGGATTTGCCTCAGTATTATTATTTAGTGGTTTCAATTAATAAACATATCTCCACAGCAGAAATATTCTCGCACAAAGCATTGACAATGACGCCGGTACAAAGGAAAATAGCGGACTTTTCGAGACTGTCTGATCTGCATAATGACTGTTTAGATGCTGCAATTTCTCTACAAAACGAGATAAAACAAGCACTTAAGCATCTAGATTCAACTGCAAATCATCTGCATAATGCTAGAATGACAGGCACAGGTTGCTGTGTTTTTGTGGCCTTCGAAAAAGAGAAAGATGCTTTGGTAGCAAAGAAACAACTACCAGAACAATGGTTTGGTTTTGTCGCTCAAGCGATTAACACCTCACCAGCATAACAATTGGGCTGTCGCCAAGCGGTAAGGCAACGGGTTTTGATCCCGTCATGCGCAGGTTCAAATCCTGCCAGCCCAGCCATTTTTTACCGCATCTTTTCTCCTCCAACCTTATCAAACCCCAAAAATCTCAGTCGCATAGCAATATATGAAAAAGATCTTTTATACATTTTCGACGCTATTTGACCGGCCAGTTGTCCTATGGTGGGCACTAACACTGGGCACTTTACTGTTTATCCTTGGCATTTCTCTGCCCATGTTGACCATTTCAAAGCTGATCTTCATTAGAGATTCTTTCTCAATATTAACGGGATTATTCGATCTCCTCGAGGGCGGTCAAATTATTATCTTTCTTCTAGTTGCGAGCTTTAGTGTCGTTCTACCAGTACTGAAAATATCAACCCTTTATTTACTGTTATCGAAAAAAACAAGTCGTGATAAGCATAATAAAATCTTAAATGTCATGCACGAGTATGGACGTTGGGCAATGTTAGACGTCATGATTGTCGCTCTTTTAGTAGTAACAGTTAAACTGGGTGCTATTGCCAACATCCAGGTGCATAGCGGCTTTTATGTGTTTGGATTCGGAACAATATTGCTAATGATTGTAACGGGGAAAGTGTCAAAACTTGTCCAACGATCCACAAGATAGGTAATTAAAAAAATAATAGAAAAATACCCTCAAAGATCTACTTGTGAAATTAATTTTGACAATTTTTGGCGTATAATTTACACACTTAAAAAACACATTACTAGCTATGTCATTAGACACAATCAAAATCTTTAGCGGTAACGCTAATCCAGGCCTCTCTTCTGAGATTATTCAAAACCTAGAAATTGACCAAAGCAAAGCCTTTGTCGGCAAATTTAGTGATGGCGAAGCGCAAGTTGAAATTCTAGACAACGTTCGTGGTTGCGATGTGTTTGTTATCCAGCCAACTTGTGGCCCCTCACCGGCCGAAACTCTGATGGAGTTATTGGTGATTGTGGATGCTCTTCATCGCTCTTCTGCAGGACGCATTACTGCGGTTGTTCCTTATTTTGGCTACTCTAGACAAGACAGACGTTCACGCCTGACTCGTGTACCAATTACTGCTAAATTAGTCGCCAAAATGATTGAGGCAGCAGGCGTTGATCGCATCTTGACGATGGATTTACACGCCGACCAAATTCAAGGGTTTTTCGATATTCCAATTGATAACATCTACGCACAGCCTGTTCTTGTTAACGACATTCTTGCGCAAAACTTTGAAGATGTTGTTGTCGTATCACCCGATGTTGGTGGTGTGGTCAGAGCGAGAGCCGCTGCGAAAAAAATTAATGACGCTGATCTTGCCATCATTGACAAAAGACGTCCAGCACCAAACATGGTCAAAGTGATGAATGTTATTGGTGATGTTGAAGGTCGCACTTGTGTGATGATTGACGACATGGTTGATACCGCTGGCACACTTTGCCAAGCAGCCGACATTCTTAAAGAAAAAGGCGCTACCAAAGTTGTGGCCTATGCAACGCATGCCGTACTATCTGGCAACGCAATTAACAACATCAACAACTCAACTTTGGATGAATTGGTAATCACCAACACCATCCCATTGACTGCCGATGCTGTAAGCTGTACAAAAATTAGGCAACTATCGATTGCGCCATCTCTTGCTAACGTCATTAGACGCATCAGTAAGGAAGAGTCAATCAGCTCAATATTCACTGACGCCAAGTAACCGCAGCCCCGCCAAGGCGCTGAATTCACGGCAAAAACTTATGTATAATGCACCCCCTGTTCGCTCAAAAGACCACTTATGAAATCCACTAATAAAGAACACAAGCAAGCCCTGCAAAACTTAATCATGAAAGGTAAGGAGCGTGGCTACCTAACCTACTCTGAAATTAACGATATGCTGCCTGAAGATTTGCTCACACCTGAGCAGATGGAGCCGATTGTTACTATTCTTGAAGAGTTGGACATTAATGTGTCGGACGAAGCACCAGATGCAGACACACTAGTTATTGAATCGGGCGCCAAAGCGCAATCAACTTCAGCGGAAGCTGCTGTTGCGGCATTAGCGGCACTTGACTCCGAGTTCGGTAGAACAACAGATCCTGTGCGTATGTACATGCGCGAAATGGGCGTTGTTGAACTTTTAGAACAAAAAGATGAAGTTCGTATCGCCAAGGAAATTGAAGCGGGCGTTTTCGAAATCTTGCAATCAATCACGCTTTACCCTGCTATTTCAGAATACTTTTTCAAGGCTTATACTCGTTTAGAAGAAGGTAAGTGTAAGATGACTGACGTTGTCATTGGCTACCAAGGCGACGCAGAAGAATTTGAAGAAAAGCAAGTGCTAATTGCTGAGAGAGATGCTGAGCATGCTAAAGTGGTGGCTGAAGCCGAAGCCGCAGGCATCGATCTTGAAGAAGACGAATTTGACGAAGAATACGACGAATTGGAGTACACAGGTCCAAACGAAGAAAAAGTGTACGAGCGTTTTGACAAAATTCAAAAAACCTTCAAAACCTACACCAATGCCAACGAGAAGCACGGCTACCAAGACGCTAAAACCGTTAAAGCAAGACACAAATTCTCAACGGCTATCTCTGACTTAAGACTTGCACCTAAGTTGGTTGGCACAATGATGGAATTGGTTGTTGATCGTGTAAATAAAGTGCAAAAACAAGAAAAAGTTATTCGTGAAGCGCTTAATTATGCCGGTATTGACAAGGCGGTGTTCTACGATACTTTCCCTGGCAACGAAACCAACTTTGAATGGACAAAGACAATCAAGGCTGAAGGCAAAATTAAAGATGCAATGGACGCGTGTAAAGACGAAATTTACTACGCCCAGAAAAACCTTTTGGAAAACCAAGGGGCTATGCAAATGACTATCACAGAGCTAAAAGAAATTAACAAAACATTGCGTGCTGGCGACCGTAGAGCGAAAAAAGCAAAATCACAAATGATTGAAGCTAACTTGCGCCTGGTAATCTCCATTGCGAAAAAGTACGCCAACCGTGGTTTACAATTCTTAGACCTTATTCAGGAAGGCAACGTTGGCTTGATGAAAGCGGTCGATAAATTTGAATACCGTCGTGGCTACAAATTCTCAACTTACGCTACTTGGTGGATTCGTCAAGCGATTACGCGTTCGATTGCTGACCAAGCGCGTACGATTCGTATCCCGGTTCACATGATTGAGACGATCAACAAACTTAATCGCGTCAGACGTCAACTTCTACAAAAATTTGGCCGTGAAGCAACACCAGAAGAGTTGGCAGTAGAGATGGAATTGCCAGAGTACAAAATTAATAAAATTCTTAAAATTGCTAAAGAGCCTTTATCAATGGAAAACCCAGTGGGTGATGATGAAGACTCAACAATTGGCGACTTTATTGAAGACGAAAAACTTTCTTCCCCGGTTGAAATTACAACCAAAGAAAGTCTCAAAGAGACTACCGGCGATCTTCTGGCAAACTTATCTCCTAGAGAAGCCAAGGTTTTGAAGATGCGTTTTGGTATTGACATGAGCACTGACCACACCTTGGAAGAAGTGGGTCGTCAGTTTGATGTTACGCGTGAAAGAATTCGTCAAATCGAAGCCAAGGCACTACGCAAGCTAAGACACCCTTCACGAGCGCACAAATTACAAAGCTTCTTGGAGTAACCATTTAAGTTTGGGGCCTATAGCTCAGTTGGTTAGAGCAGTCGACTCATAATCGATTGGTCCTTGGTTCAAGTCCAAGTAGGCCCACCATTTTTCTTTGGTCGCAATGCGACAAGGGGTATGATTAAACCCATGTTTGCAGCACTATTACCCCAGCTCATCGAGCTCACTTCGCAAGTCGGGGAGGGCATCATGACGCTTCATAGAGAAAAGCTAGACATCACTGTCAAGTCGGACAATACACCTTTAACACTTGCTGATGAAACCGCTCATAAATTGATTAGCGAAGAGCTGGAACGACTCACACCCGGCATACCGGTACTTTCAGAAGAGTCGCAAGAAATTCCTTTTGAAATTCGCAAAAAATGGGATGAGTATTGGCTGATTGATCCGCTGGACGGCACCCGAGATTTTCTCGATGGAAATTATGATTTTTGCATCAACATTGCTTTTATCAAAAATAACTACCCAGTCTTTGGCCTCATTTACGCGCCTTTCAGCAAGGTTCACTATTACAGGCTACCCGGTGAGACAAGCGTAAAACAACTTAACAATGTTTGCTGCTCGCTACAAACATCACAGCCAAAGCGCTGGCAAAATGTTGTCATTGGTCATTATTCCTCAACAAATAAACAACTGCAAAAACACCTCGGCGACAAATCGGATTTTGAGCTTTTTCTGCTAGGCAGTGCGCTTAAATTCTGCACTATTGCTGAAGGAAAACACCATCATTATCCAAAATTCGGGCCGTGCTCGGAATGGGACACAGCGGCGGGCGTTTGTATACTTGAGGGTGCAGGTGGCAACGTTAAAGATCTTGACGGCAAACCACTTCGTTACAACACGAAAAAGGATAGCATAAGCCCTCCTTTTTTGGCTAGCGCCTAACCTCTCATTAAGACCGTTGCCGAAATTATTTTGCAATAATCTCAAACTGCAAAGATAGGTCGATTGCTCGGATGTGCTTGGTAATAGCGCCAATAGAAATATAGTCGACTCCGGTTTCTGCAAATTCTTGAATATTACTTTCGTCAATATTTCCTGAAGCCTCCAATGGGTATTTTCCATTTGTTTTTCTAACGGCCTCTGCCAACACTCTTGGATCAAAATTATCACACAATATTCGCATAATTCCACCAATAGCGAGTGCTTGATCCAATTGATCCAGCGTTTCTACCTCAACAATCACCGGCTTATCTGGGAACGACTCTAAGGCTCTAGTGATTGCACTCTCAAGTGAACCAATCGCGGCAATATGGTTTTCTTTGAGCATGACGCAGTCGTGAAGACCCATGCGATGATTAACGCCACCACCGCTTTTAACCGCTTGTTTTTGTGCCTGACGAAGATTGGGCAAGGTCTTTCGCGTATCGAGAAGTTTGGTTTTCGTGTGAGAAATAAGATCGGATAATTGCCTTGTTTGTGTGGCTGTCGCACTCAATGTTTGCAGAAAATTAAGCGCTGTTCGCTCAGCGCTAATCATGGCTCTAGAGCGACCTTTAAGCAAACAAAGTGTTTGCCCTGGCTCTGCCACACCCCCTTCTTCAACTTGCCATTCAATGGAAATATTGGGATCGAGCTCATAGAAACAAAGTGCTGCATAATCAACGCCAGAAATAACCGCTTTTTGGCGACAAATAATTTTTCCGGATACAAGGTTGTCATCAAGTAAACTCGATGAGATATCGCCTGTACCAATATCTTCAGATAAAGCATTAAGGACAATTTGGCGCATCAGTTTAGGCATTGATAAATTCCAAGATGGCCTTGGCCGACTTCTCTGCAGAGCCTTGATTAAGCTGCGTATGAATAGAGCTTAATTCAGCCATTAATTGCGTATTATCAGCGCCCAGTATCTGTAAAGCAGAACTTGCGATATTATAGGCATTTGCTTTGTCCTGAAGCAGCTCTGGCACTGCCTCTTTGCCCAGTATAACATTCGGCAACGAGACATAGTCCGTTTTTAATAAGCGTTTGGCAATTTGATAACTAATTGCTGAAAGCTTATAAACAACAACCATCGGTACACCTAACATCGCAATCTCGAGCGTCGCCGTGCCCGAAGCAACAATAACCAAGTCCGCTTGTGAGATTTTCTGATGAGCATCGCCGATGCTAACCTCAATATCTAGCCCTGAGGTTTTCTCTTCCACCCAAGCTTGTAAATTCGTGCTCGCCAACGCCAATGAAAAACTAACCTCTTCATCTTGCGCTTTCATTAATCTCAAAGCGTCCACCATCTCGGGCAATAAAGATTTAATTTCAGCCTCACGAGAGCCCGGCATCAACAGTACTTTTTTTCCTTGCTTGTGGCCAACACGTGGTGCTAGTGTTTCCGCCAAAGGATGGCCAACAAACAGCGCTTTTTGCCCATGCTTTTTATAAAAATCCACCTCGAAAGGAAACATGCACAACATCAAATCTGTTGATTCTTTGATTTTTTTGATGCGACTTGAGCGCCAAGCCCAGACAGAAGGGCTGACAAAGTGCACGGTTTTAATGCCACGAGCTTTTAGCTGTCGCTCGATCTTAAAATTAAAATCAGGCGCATCAACGCCAATAAATACATCGGGATTTTGTTCGCAGAAGTGAGACACCATGGTCTTTCGCAGGCGCAATAGTGAGGGCAGTTTTTTCAGAACTTCACTAAAGCCCATCACATTAACTTTATTTAAATGCCACAGTGTTTGACAGCCAGCAGCGGCCATTTTATCGCCCGCCATGCCTTCTATGCGGCATTCTGGATTTAACTCTAGCAGGGATTTAACCAGTGCAGAGGCGACTAAATCGCCTGAAGTCTCTGCAGCACTGATTGCAATGTTCATGTTAGAGGTCTTTACTTCCTCGGTAAAGTTATCACTTGATCTTCATCGAAAGGCTTGTAGATTACCAATACGCCGCCAATGACTTGAACGATAGCCGCCTCTGACGAGGCAACAATTTTATCAATAATTTGTTGTTTTTCTTCGCGATTATCAGCACGTACTTTAATTTTTAATAGCTCATGAATCTCCATGCTGGATTGAAGCTCTGCAAGTACAGCATCACTCAAACCGTGCTGACCCACCATCACCACAGGCTTTAAATCGTGCGCCAATGAACGTAAGTACCTTTTTTGATTGTTTGTTAATTTCATGATTAAGTGTCCAGTGTAAATTCGTTTTCAAATAAAGATTCAATAGTCTCTCTCTTGCGCACAAGCGTGTGCGTATCGCCAGAAACCATCACCTCAGCAACCCTTGGTCGGGTATTGTAGTTCGAGCTCATGGTAAAACCATACGCTCCTGCAGACATCAAAGCAACATAATCACCCTGAGCCAAAGTGAGCTCCCTGCCTTTCGCCAAGAAATCCCCTGTTTCGCATACTGGGCCAACCAAATCCCAAGTGTCTTTCACCCCTGTTGAATTTTCATTCACAGCAAGGGCTTTATGATAAGCGCCATAAAGTGCTGGACGCAACAAATCGTTCATTGCACCATCGATAATGGCGAATGACTTGTCATCATTTTGCTTTAAATATTCTACTCGAGTGACAAAAACACCGGCATTGCCGACAATGGCACGTCCAGGTTCTAGCAAAATTTCCAATTCACCAACCTTCGCCAACGCTGCTTGAATATAATCCGCAATATCAATCGTTTGCTCATCGTCGTAAGTAATGCCAACACCGCCACCCAAATCCAGATGCTGAATGTCAATACCGTCTTCACTTAATTGAGAAATCAAATTCAATACTTTATCAAGCGCATCAATAAACGGCGACACTTCAGTTATTTGCGAACCAATATGACAATCCATACCGCAAACATTAAGCGAGTCTGATTGTTGCGCCTTGTGATACAAAGCCCTTGATGCTTCAATATCAACGCCAAATTTGTTCTCTTTTAAACCGGTCGAAATATAAGGATGCGTTTTTGCATCGACATCGGGATTCACCCGAATCGAGATAGGTGCTTGAACACCTAATGCGCTAGCGACCGATTCAATTCTATCCAGTTCGCCCGCAGATTCTACGTTGAAGCAATAAATGCCAATATCTAAAGCCTGCTGAATATCGCTGCGGGTTTTTGCCACGCCGGAGAATACGCATTTGGTGGGATCTCCGCCAGCAGCAATAACGCGCTGGAGTTCACCAATAGAAACAATATCAAAGCCAGAGCCCATTTTGGCGAGCACATTAAGAACCGCCAAATTAGAGTTGGCCTTTACTGCGTAGCAGATTAAATGCGGATGATCGCCAAAAGCTTGGTTGAATTCACGCCAGTTGGCTTCTATTTCGGCTCTTGAATAAATGTAGAGTGGCGAGCCGTACGCCGCCATCAGGTCTGTTACAGAAACAGACTCAGCATGCAATATTTTGTTTTGAAAAGAAAATGTGTTCAACGAGTTTGAGCTTAAGCGGCACTTGATGTCGACGCTGAACTGCTTTGATTTGCTGTTGCTGGCGTTAGGTCACCCATTCTGCCACACGCACTCAGAGCGATTACAAATGAGACAATCATCGTTATTTTCAGTATTTTTTTCATGGCGCTTACCGGTTTTTCTTTAATAGCGCTATTTTACACAAAGGCCTTCAGCTGTTGTACAAACAAATCCCTCGGGATATTGATGGCACCGAGACTTTTCAAGTGCTCATTTTCCACCTGGCAATCAATCAACTTGTAAGTGCCACTCTGCAGCAAGCTGGCGAAGGCAACTTTTGAAGCATTACTAACCAGAGAGAACATCGACTCACCAAAAAACACCTTGCCTAGCGCAACCCCGTAAAGCCCGCCCACCAATACACCTTCCTCGTACACTTCATACGAATGCGCATAGCCTTTCTGATGAAGGACGCAGTAAGCACTGACCATGTCGTCATCAATCCAAGTGCCACCCTGCTCTGCCCTGACTACATTTCGACAGAGGTTAATTACTTTTTCAAAACTGGTATTTTTCCTTACTTCAAATCGCTCTGAGCGAATCACTTTGGACAAACTTTTAGACAAATGAAAGTTCTCAGGGCTTATCACCATTCTCGGGTCTGGTGAATACCAAAGAATCGGCTCGCCCTCACTGTACCACGGGAAGATGCCTTTGCTGTAGGCATCTAACAAACGCTCAGTTGATAATTCACCGCCAATGGCAATGAGGCCGTTAGGTTCATTTAAAGCAAGACTAACTTCGGGAAAGGGTGTGTTTGCTTGGTCAAGCCAAAATTCACTCGGTATTTGCAGCACGGCTAACGACTCTGAATAATATCTCTCGCCATATAAAGCGCTAATATGCTTCGTGCCTCGGTCAAATCTTCGTTATAGGTAAGTTGCTCGAGATCCGAGAGTTTGTGTTTTACGATTTCGAGAGGCTCGGGCTCATCGCCTTCCTCCCATTGCTCGTATAAATCCTCGGCCAACACAATGTGTGTCGTATTGGATTGATAGCCGGGTGCCAAGGTGATGGTTTTTAGAAAGGTTAGTTTATTGGCGCCGTAGCCAATCTCTTCTTTGAGTTCACGTCCCGCGGCCTCAATGGGTGTTTCACCGGCATCAATCTTGCCTTTGGTCAAGCCGAGTTCATAGCGCTCAGTACCGCCTGCGTATTCATAAATCATCAGCACGGTGTCATCATCGAGCATCGGAATGACTAAAACCGCGCCCCTGCCCTTCGGGTTTAAACGCTCATAAGTTCTTGTTGCGCCATTCGAAAACTCAACATCCATCGACTCCACGCGAAAAATATTGCTTTTCGCGACAGTGTGAATATTGGAAAGTTTTGGTTTTTGCCTCATTAACCCTCTAGCGCGTCGTCGGCCTTGGCAGCAAAGACAAAATCACTCTCAGTAAGGCCATCAATCTTGTGCGTCCAAATGGTCACTTTAACCTTGCCCCAAGCGAGAAAAATATCAGGGTGATGGTTTTGCTCTTCTGCTAATTCTCCAACCGCATTGGTAAAGTCTAACGCTTTTCTAAAATTGCTAAACTTGTATGTTTTTTCAAGGTGATGCTCATCAACCACACCCCACTCATTACCAAGCTCGGCGTACAGATTGGCAAGCGCCTCACCGACAAGCTTCGGCACCCAACCGCTACAGGCGATACATTCTTTTTCTGATAAATTACTCATGATTATATTTTATATAATTAAATTACTGAACTCAGTGCCATATATATAACACCTGAAACAACAAACAAAGGGGTGATAATGTTTAATGCTTTAAAGCCTTTGACATAAGCCATAACACACACAGGAAGATACAGGCCTTGAAAAACTGGAAAAAACCATCCCATGGCAGTCAAGTTGTAAATTACAAGGTAGAAAACCAAGAAATTAACAAAAACTCCTAGCCAAAATAAAGCATGTTGCAAAGTGGTGTAGCGTTCTTTTACTCTTTGGATTGTACTAGATAGTGACACCGTTCTTACATCACCGAACTAAGTGACATGTACAACGCACCTGAGACAACATACAAAGGAATGATGATCATAAGCGGGTTAAAGCCTTTTGCATAAGCCTTAAAGCACATAGCAAGATAGAGACCTTGAATGACTGGCATCGCCAGTCCGACATAAGACAAATTAGAAATTACGAGATAAAAAACTAAGAAATTAACAAAAATTCCTAGCCAAAATAAAGCATGTTGCCAAGTGGCATACTGCTCTTTAATTCTTTGAATGGTGTCGCTATTTGCACTCATTATTTCTCCAAAATTAATAGTAAACTCTATACAAAACCCAACGTACACTGTTGTTTGTTTTCTTGGCTAGCATTGTACTTGGCTTGGGATAAAAAGGCTTTAAATCACCAATAAAGATTAAAGCCAATGCCGACCAGAACCAAGCCAACGCTGCGCTCAAGCCAACACGCAAGTGAAGTATTGTTGCGCATAAATTGCGTCAATCGCTCGCCAAGGAAAACCAAGCCACATTCAATGATAAGCGCATTCGTGATGACGACCAAGCCCAACAAAATAAACTGCCAAAAATAACTGCCTGCCTCGTTATCAATAAATTGCGGAATGAATGCGAGAAAGAAAAGCGCAGTTTTAGGGTTGAGCAAATCCACCAAAATAGCTTGGTAATAAATGCGCCAAGCGGAATGTTGTTTTGTTGTTTCGCTTTTTTCTTCTTTGGCGTTATCGGACGAGGCAAATGTCGCGGCGATGGTAACGTAGCCCAAGTAAATTAGATAAATCGCACCAACCCACTTAATCGTATTAAAAATATCGGGAGAGGTTGTAAGAATAGCTGACAGACCAAGCCCCGCCAAGCTCGCGTGAATCATCGCACCACTGCAGACCCCAACAGAGGAAAGCAGCCCAGCTCTTCGACCTTGAGCGATGGTTTTTGACATGATGTACATCGTGTCAGGCCCTGGGGCAATATTAAGAATGGTGCAAGCGGTGATAAAAAACCACCATTGTTCAGCGCTCATAGGTCTTTATTTGATCAGTTCGTTATAAGTCATTAGAGACGAAGTATCGCTATAAGTGTGCCCCTTGTCCATTAGAGTGACGTATCGATCGTAAACCTCTTGAGTGAAATCCAGTTGAGACTCGTTGTCTTTGGCTCGATCCAGGCAATACCCTAGGTCCTTCACCATCCACTTAATCGCAAAACCAAAGTCAAACTCTCGTTTGTGCATGGTGCTTGCTCGATTATCCATCTGCCAAGATTGTGCCGCACCGCCCGAAATTGCTGAGAGCAAACTGTCCATATTCATGCCTTCTGCCTCTGCAAATTGCAAACCCTCTGACAAACCCTGTAACAAACCCGCAATACAAATCTGATTGACCATTTTGGCCAATTGGCCATAACCGGACTCGCCCATATAGCTGATATTTTTTGAATACGACTCCATGAGTGGCGCGGCGCACTCTAAGGCGTCTTTATTGCCACCGGCCATAACGCTTAACACACCGTTCACCGCACCCGCTTCACCGCCACTGACTGGCGCATCAATAAAACAAATATTCTTTTCTTTTAAAGAGTCGCTCAGATGTTGAGCCAATTTAAACGAAGTGGTTGTGTGATCAACAAATATTGCACCATCCTTGAGATGTGGGTAAAGACCATTTTCAGAAAAAACAATCTCCATCATGTCTTCATCCCTCCCCGCGCAAGTCATGATGACATCGGCACTCGACACAGCTTTTTTAAGTGTTGCCGCCATTGCACCCTCGAACTCACCCAGCCATTGCTCTGCTTTTGCAGTAGTTCGATTGTAAACCGTAACATTGGCCAAGTTCGATTTGGACAAATGCCCCGCCATGTGGTAGCCCATCGTACCCAGTCCGATGAAAGTCACGTTTCTTTTATTGCTCATAATAAACCCTTGGTTGTATGACGAGAATTATACGATGATGATTAAGGTTATCATGCTCAGATACAATAAACTATCGATATTACTTGTAACAACAAGTAAATTTTAGAAATTATCCATTTACACTATATATTTGACAATATTTTGATAAAAACTGCTGTTTTATGGCATAAATTTACTATTTATTGATGTTTTTTGATCAAATTTGACTATTTTTTAACAAAGTTTCCATTTTTTATGAAAAAACCGCATTATTGGCAAGAATCAATCGATTATTTGTGTCAACAAGACGAAAAATTAGCAACAATCATAGAAAATCACAACAATCACGCTTTTGATGACGATAAAAGCGCCCTGGAGTCGCTGCTACGTTCGATTGTCTCGCAACAAATATCCGTCAAAGCGGCGGCGAGCATTTGGCAAAGAATTATTGATGTCGTTGGCGAAATAACAACTGTAAACGTTCTTGCGGCGGGCTTTGATAAATTGAGAGCATGTGGACTCTCCAATCAAAAGACTCAGTATTGCATTAATATTGCCGAGCACTTTAGAGCCAATAAAATCAATGACGCCGCCCATTGGCAAAATCGAGACTATCCTGAGATTGTTGAAGAGCTGACCGGTATTAAAGGGGTTGGTCCTTGGACGGCACAAATGTTTGGCATGTTCTACCTACTGGAGCCAGACATTTTTCCACTAAAAGACATCGGAATCATCAGGGCGATTAATCAACTCTATTCAAGCGGTGATAAAGAGTTAGAAATGAGCGAAATTATTGAGATTTCAAATCAATGGCAACCGTATCGAACGGTTGCTGCGTTATTTTTATGGCGCTTTATTGATGCCGAGTAAAATCTATATTAGCCATGTGCCACAAGGTTCGGCATTATATTAATGGTGAAAACCCTATATAAATTGCAGTTCACAATAGTAGAATAGTTCCTATAACAAATCTCCGGGGGAAAAATGGAAAACGAACAACAAACATCGTTCAACCCATACAAATCAATCTGGCTTCAGCCTCGCTCAACCATTCAGCGTATTGTTGATACCAACCCAACTTATCTCGTGTTGGTACTACTTGCGCTTACAGGCGTTTCGTATGGTGTTTCTGCAGCAAGTGCAGAGGGCTGGGGTTACGACATGTCGTTACTTTGGGTGTTTTTCATTATTGTAGCCATTTTTCCTCTGATTACAATCCTTTTGTTGTACCTAGTAAGTGGCCTGACTCGTTGGACTGGAAAATGGCTGGGCGGCAAAGCAACTCAAGAACAAATCCGCGCCGCTTATGCATGGAGTTATATTCCAATCATTGCCGCCATTGCCCTTTATGTCCCTTTGTTTATGTTCTACGGCTTCGACCTGTTTAACTACCAACATACTACATTTTCAGATTCGCTGCCAATGGTGCCCGTGCAAAGTGGCGTTGCGTTTGGTATCATCGCTATTGCCGAGGTTGTTTTGAATGTATGGTCGTTTGTGATTGCTCTACACTGCCTAGGGCAAGTGCAAGGTTTTTCTGCCTGGAGGGCGCTGGGCAATCAAGCACTAACAGCACTAGTTTTGCTTGTGCCGATTGCTATTATTATGTTTCTATTTATTGTACTTGTAGTTTCACGAGCATCTTAACCACGAAAATAGCCAAAAAAAGATAAGTGGCTGTTTTTGAAGGGCTCGACACGACAACCAAGAGATCGCTTTTTTTTCTGAGGTGTGCTTGTTAAATAAGCTTAATTTTATTTATTTCGAGGCATAAGGCATTCGTAAAACAGGAGTTTATAAATTATAAATGACTGTTTTTAAGAATGCCAACAACAGAGATTCTGCCGGTTTTGTCTTTTGGCAAATAAGTTAAAATTTTGTCTAGATTGAGGCGTAAGAGTCTCGAAAAAGTAGGAGTTTATATTTAATAAGCGACTGGTTTTGAGAGGCTCGACAACAATAATATTGACAAAATTTAGCTTATTTTAGTGCCGCGACAACCCTGTCGCCCATTTCCTCGGTGCCAATGACTGTATCACCTTGTGCAGCAATATCACCCGTACGATAGCCCTGATCAAGCACAGTGTTCACTGCCACTTCAATCTTGCCTGCTAGGTCCGTCTGGTTGAGTGAGTAACGCAACATCATTGCAACCGACAGGATGGTTGCCAGCGGATTGGCAATGTCTTTGCCAGCAATATCCGGTGCAGAGCCGTGAATTGGTTCGTACATGCCAAAGTTGTCTTTGTTAAGAGATGCCGATGGCAGCATGCCAATCGAGCCTGTGAGCATCGCAGCACAATCTGAAAGCACGTCGCCGAATAAGTTGCTTGTCACCATCACGTCAAATTGTTTTGGCGCTTTGACGAGTTGCATAGCGGCGTTGTCAACGTAGATGTGCGAAAGCTCAACATCTGGATAGTCTTTAGAGACCTCCTCCATCACTTCGCGCCAAAGTTCGCATACTTCCAAAACATTGGCCTTATCAACCGAACAAACGCGCTTGTCTCTTTTTTGTGCAATTTGGAACGCTGAATGACCGATACGAGCAATTTCTGATTCGAAGTAAGTTGCCGAGTTAATGCCAAAACGCTGGCCGTCTTTGACTTCGATGCCGCGAGGCTCGCCAAAGTATATACCGCCAACCAACTCACGAACAATCATTAGGTCTAGGCCTGAAACGATCTCCTCTTTAAGCGACGAAGCAGCTGCAAGTTGAGGGTAAAGAATGGCCGGACGAAGGTTGGAAAATAAATCCATCTCCGCTCTAAGGCCAAGCAAGCCGCGCTCTGGGCGAAGCGGTCTATCTAGTACCTCCCATTGGTAACCACCAACGGCGCCAAGCAAAATCGAGTCGCATTCTTTTGCTGCTTTTAATGTCTCTTCCGGTAATGGCGAACCAGTTTCGTCATAAGCGCTGCCGCCAATTAGGCCGTGAACAAGCTCCATGCCTAAATTATTATTAGCGTTCAGTGAATCAATCACTTTTAATGCTTGCGTGATTATTTCTTTACCGATGCCATCACCTGGCAGAACTAATATTTTTGACATGACTTAACCTTGAATTATTAACTGTGTGTGCATTTTACTTTTTACTAGGAGAGTTTTACGAGAAATATTTTTTGTTATAGCACGGCAAAGGTTGATCAAAGAACGCGAGTTTACAATTAGTAAATGAGCGCTTATTGTGAAATCTTTAACAAAGTTATATCGAAAAAGATGATCGTTATTAGATTTCAATCATTTCGAACTGCTCTTTACTAGCTCCGCAATCAGGACAAGCCCAATCCTCAGGAATATCTTCCCAGCGCGTACCTGGCGCAAGACCTTCTTTCGGTGCGCCCTTGGCTTCATCGTAAACCCAACCGCAAATAATACATTCGTATGTTTTCATTTTTCTACTCCAGAGACAAAAAAGGGAAGCTAAGCTCCCCTTTTTATCAGTATTTCAACGACTTATAGGTCGTCAGCATTTTCTGACAAGTAAGCCGCAACACCGTCTGGTGATGCATCCATACCCGCGTCGCCTTTAGTCCAACCCGCTGGGCAAACTTCGCCGTGGCTTGTGTGGAATTCTAACGCGTCAACCATACGCAACATTTCGTCAACGTTTCTGCCTAGAGGAAGGTCGTTAACGACTTGATGACGTACATCAAAGTTTTCATCAATTAGGAAAGAAGCTCTAAGAGCAATACCGTCTGGATGAACAACACCGTATGCTTCCATAATTGAGTGATCCATATCAGCAACTAACGGGAAATCAATCGCGCCGATACCACCGTCGTTGATTGCCGTGTTGCGCCATGCGTTGTGAGTGAATCTTGAGTCGATTGAAACACCAACCAATTCAACACCACGCTCAGCAAAAGCAGCCACACGGTGATGGTGTGCCAAAATTTCTGATGGGCAGACAAATGTAAAGTCTAGTGGGTAGAAGAATAATACGATCTTCTTGCCTTTCAGGCTAGACAGTTGAAAGTCTTCTACGATTGCGCCGTTTGCTAAAACAGCAGTCGCTGTAAAGTCTGGCGCTTGTTGTGTTACTAATACGCTCATGGTTAGCTCCTAAATTAATGTGAAAAACCCGATAATTATACAATTTTTTGACTTTCTTTGAGCGTTAAAACCCTTACAAATTGAATGCTTTAGCGCCTTTGACGCTCGACTTACTGATATTTGTATAAAATGTCGCTATGCTCAAGATATACAACACCTTAACCAATCAAAAAGAAGTCTTTCAGCCGATTAATCCTGAGAATATCGGGATCTATGTTTGTGGAATGACTGTCTACGATTATTGCCATATGGGCCATGCCCGTGTTTTGGTAATGTTTGATGTTATTACCCGCCATCTCCGCCGCAATTTTCCTGAAGTGAAGTACGTTAGAAATATCACCGACATTGATGATAAAATCATCAATCGTGCGATTGAAAACAAAGAGGATATTTACACGCTAACGCAGCGCTTTATTGACGCCATGCACGAAGACGAGCGCGCTTTGGGTGTACTCGAGCCAGATGTCGAGCCACGCGCTACAGACTCAATCGAGCAAATGTTTTATATGATTGAAACCCTGATTAATAAAGGCATTGCCTATCAAGGCAAAAATGGCGACGTCTATTACTCAGTGAGAGATTTTGAAGGGTACGGCAAGCTTTCTGGCAAAAACTTGGATGATTTAGAGGCTGGCGCTCGTGTTGATGTGGAAAGCGATAAAAACGATCCACTGGATTTTGTCTTGTGGAAAATGACCAAACCAGATGAGCCTAAATGGTCTTCACCTTGGGGTGATGGTCGTCCAGGTTGGCATATCGAATGCTCGGCAATGGCAACGCATCATTTAGGCAATCATTTTGATCTTCACGGCGGCGGTATGGACTTAACGTTCCCGCATCATGAAAACGAAATTGCACAATCCGAAGGCGCTAATGATTGTAAGTTCGTCAACACTTGGATGCATGTCGGCTTCGTAAAAATTAATGACGAAAAAATGAGCAAATCGCTCAATAACTTCTTTACCATTCGCGGCGTGTTAGAAAAATATGACGGCGAATCATTGCGCTACTTTATTATGAGCAGTCATTATCGCTCACCGCTTAACTTTAGCGACGAAAATCTTTCCAATGCCAAAACCGCACTGACGCGTCTCTACACAGCCATTCGCGGCCTTAGCGCCAGTGACTCCGCAATGAACGAAGTGGCAATGCGCTTTGACTATGAGAATCGTTTTAACACTGCCTTGGATGACGACTTCAACACCCCGATTGCTCTTAGTATTCTTTTCGAAGTCGCCAAACACATCAATACCGAGCGCAAAAAGGATCTAGACCAGGCGGGCGCCTTAGCGCAACTTCTGCGAAAACTTGGTGGCTTTATTGGTATTCTTGAAGGCGATGCGGAAGTCTTTCTAAAACAAGGTGTGGCACTCTCGGACACTGAAATTGACGATAAAATTCGCCAAAGAAACGACGCAAGAGCAGCGAAAGATTTCGCCATGTCGGATCAAATTCGAGACGAACTTATGGCGCTTGATATTATTCTTGAAGACGGCTCTAATGGCACCACTTGGCGCAGAAAATAAACCCTCAGTAGCCATCGATTGGCAAGAAATTGATACCATTCTTCTGGACTTAGACGGCACACTGCTTGATCTGAATTTTGACCTGCATTTTTGGATGGAATACTTACCTCTGGTTTATGCTGAGAAGCACAACATCGGCCATCAAGAGGCCAAAGACACTATTATGCCAATACTCAAAGCCGAAATGGGCAAACTCAGTTGGTATTGTCTGGATTATTGGCAAGCCAAATTCGAGTTGGACATTGTCGAGCTTAAACTCAACATTTCTCATTTAATCCAAGTATTGCCTCACGTCAAAGATTTCCTTGTTGAGGCTAGAGTCAACAATAAAAAAATCATCCTAGCCACCAACGCACACCGACAAACCATCAAGCTTAAAATGTCAATCGTACAGTTAGAGGGTTATTTTGACGGCATTATCTCCTCACACGACTATGGTGTTGCCAAACAGGAACAGGGTTTTTGGAAGCAACTGTCGGCCGAACTTAATTTGAATAAAGAGCGAACGATCTTTTTTGACGACTCCTTGGATGTCTTAAAATCCGCCAAACAGTTTGATATCAAGTACATTGTTGCTATCAGCAAGCCCAGCTCAAAAATAGAATCCAAGACTGTGCCTGGCTTTACTAACATTGTTGATTTTTCTGAAATCTTACCAATCAACACAAATTAATTAAACAACAATATAAAATAATTGAACGGGATTTTATAGCGACCTGATATACTTTCCGCAGCTAAAGAACTTGTTTTATCAATCATAAAATTCATCTCGATCAAACAGCAGAACAACTCAATATGAAAAACGCTTTTTATGCACAATCGGGCGGTGTAACCGCAGTAATTAACGCCTCCGCTTGTGGTGTGATTGAAACAGCACGCAAACATTCAGACAAAATCGGCACAGTTTATGCCGGTGAAAATGGCATTATCGGCGCGCTAACCGAGAACCTCATCGACACCTCACTTGAAACCGATGCAGACATCGCAGCACTGAAGCACACACCGTCTGGCGGCTTTGGCTCATGCCGCTACAAGATGAAATCTTTAGAGGCGAATAAAGCGGAGTATGAGCGTCTCATCGAAGTTTTTAAGGCGCACAATATTGGTTATTTTTTCTACAACGGTGGTGGTGACTCGGCAGACACCTGCCTGAAAGTGTCGCAATTATCTGAGAGCATGGGCTATCCAATTCAAGCAATTCATATACCCAAAACAGTTGATAACGACTTGCCAGTAACGGACAACTGCCCCGGTTTTGGCTCTGTTGCAAAATACATCGCAGTATCAACAATGGAGGCTAGCTTTGACGTGGCCTCAATGTGCGCCACTTCTACCAAGGTCTTCGTTCTTGAGGTAATGGGCAGACATGCGGGCTGGATTGCCGCTGCTGGCGGCATGGTTAACAGCTCTATTCCTGTTGTCATTCTTTTCCCAGAAATAGACTTTGATGAAGAAGCGTTCATGAAAAAAGTCGACAACAACGTAAGGGAATTTGGTTACTGCACTATTGTTGTTTCTGAAGGAACAAAATGGCCAGATGGCCGCTTCCTTGCAGAACAAGGCACACGTGATGACTTCGGGCACGCGCAACTCGGCGGCGCTGCACCAGTTGTTGCCAATCTAATTAAAGAAAAATTCGGCTACAAATACCACTGGGCTGTCGCGGATTATCTTCAACGCTCGGCGCGCCACTTATCGTCCAATTCAGATGTTGAGCACGCCTATGCACTCGGCCAAGCGGCTGTTGAGTTAGCGCTTGAAGGTAAAAACTCGGTGATGCCGGCAATCATTCGCACATCAAACAATCCATACACTTGGGAAATCGGCATAGGCGAACTAAAAGACGTTGCCAATGTTGAGAAAATGATGCCTGAAGATTACATCTCTGAAGACGGCTTCTCAATCACTGACAAATGCCGTGAGTATTTAGCACCACTCATCGAAGGCGAGAACTACCCTCCGTATAAGAATGGCTTGCCAGATTACGTCGTATTAAAAAAATCAAAAGTCGAACAAAAACTACCATTATTTAAAATTTAAGGTTTAACATAGAAATCACCATGAACATTATCCTACTAGGACCACCGGGTGCAGGCAAAGGCACTCAAGCAACTCACATTTGTGAGAAATTCAGTATCCCACAAATCTCAACAGGAGACATGTTGCGCGCTGCGGTTAAAGCTGGAACACCTCTAGGTATTGAGGCAAAAAAAGTGATGGATCATGGCGGCCTGGTATCGGACGACATCATCATCGGACTGGTTAAAGAACGCATTCAAGAGCCTGATTGTGAGAACGGTTATTTGCTGGATGGCTTTCCACGCACCATCGGTCAAGCAGATGCACTAAAAACAGAAGGTGTTGCCATCGATCACGTTATCGAAATTCAAGTCCCCGATGAGGATATTGTTACAAGAATGTCTGGCAGACGCGTGCATTTGGCCTCGGGCAGAACGTATCACGTTACCTTTAATCCGCCAAGGGTCGATGGCAAAGACGACCAAACGGGCGAGCCATTAATTCAAAGAGCCGACGACCTCAACGAAATTGTTCGTGATCGTTTGGGTGTTTATCACGAGCAAACTCAACCTCTGGTTGATTACTACAGCGACGATGCACTTGAAAGTCCAACTGGAATAAAATTTTCCGTGGTGAGCGGTGTTGGTGCGTTATACGAAGTGAAGCAGAGAATTTCTGAAGCACTGGATAGCTAAACGCAAACTAACTGCGAATATCAAAGCCCTGAAATGAGTCGAAAGCATCGCTGCTTTCGACGATAACTTGCGCCACCTTGGCAAGCTTTGACCCCTTGTTCAGCCAAAGTATAAATTGCTCTAGATTTTCCTCATTTCCTTCGGCCTCTACATATACATCACCCTCTGCGGTGTTTTTCACCCAGCCAGTTATGCCAAGCTTGTTGGCCTCAATTTGTGTAGCAGCTCGAAAGTACACGCCTTGTACGCGTCCAATCACTGTCGCTGTTATGGCGCCCCCCATTAACTACATTTTGATTTTGAATTTGACACGCTTTGTGCCATCTTCAGAACCCTTAACGATGACTTTATCGTTAACAATGTCGTAGTCCAAAGTTTCGCCACTAAACGAATCAAAGCCCTGAACCAAATGAGCGTCCCCTTTGAGAAGTACCAAGCCATTTTCCACATCGTAGACAATTAACCGTGCAACGGCTTCAATAAAACGAGGTTGATTGGGCTGACTCTGAGAATACTTGGCTGGCTTTTCTTTCGTTCCTTCGGCTATAACCTTAAGAACTTCATTGTTTGCCGTAAGCACCTTGATCAACTCGGCCGAGAGAAAAAGTGAACCCTGCCTAACCTCTGCATCGCCTGTGTATTCACTAATTCCGGTACTTTCATCGATCATCACGGTGTATGCACTAATTTCAATTGGTTGTCCGGCGTCCTCAGGCAACGCGACAGCCAAAGTTGATAACAATACTAATGCCGTGAGAAATACTTTATTCATAGCGCGCCGTCACTCCGCCCGTTAGCTTAATCTTTTGTCGCTTTGCATCAAAATGCATACTTTGTGCCAAAATATCCGCCACTTGAGATTGATAGTGAATGGTGTTATCTGTCTTATACACTTCACCACCGTTTGACTGATCAACAATCAAATTTTTGCTTTGGATTTTGCTACCTGAGCTCTGCAAAATTTCGACTTTACCCAACAGCTCAATAATGTGCTGGTTCATGTCCAAATCCATACCCTTGTCTGCGTTGATAATGCTCATTTCAGACAAATACGTTGTGTATTCCTTCGTGTGGTAATGCTTTTTCCCGTCAGATTGATCAACAAATAAATTCTTGGTTTTAATCTCTGAGCCAGAATTTTGATCAATACGGATATCGCCTTTAAGCTCCATCGTGTCGTCATCAGTATTCATGAGCATACCTTGCGCATGAATCTTGGCGCCCTCGCCCAGATAAATAACATCCCTGTCACTTTTGATTTGTTTCATTTTTTCACGAACAATCAGCGACTCGGTATCAATCTCATGTGCTGCACCGCCCTTCGATTGTATGCTCACTTCGCCATTAAAAAACACTTCACCAGAACGCAAATAGTTGGCACGATTGGAGGACAAAATAAAGCCCTCATTGCCGCGCTCATCATACGTAGTCACTTTAATGTTTAATAATAGAATGGGTGAATTTTCAAAATTATAGTAAGTCTCGGCTTCGATAAAATGCGCCAATAACTGATCTTCTGTGTATTCCTCTAAAGCAAAATTTTCGATTTTTTCAAGATAAGGAACTGCCTTAATTTTTTCCTTGATAATCTCAGTCTCACTGCTTGGCTCTGCAGCAGTGTCCACTGTCAGCTCAACATCTTGATATGTCCAAAAAGCACCGGCAACGATTATAATCAAAGCCGCTAGTAATTGAATTTTCCGGGATTGAAGAAAGGCCATTTATGTTAGATCAAAAAATACAAGGTTTATATGCAATCACGCCAAACAAAAATCTGGATATCGCTCTGATTGAAGGGGTGATAACAAAACATCAAGTCAATATTCTCCAATACCGTCATAAAACGGATAACGAACAACGCAGGCTTGATGAAGCGAGTCAGTTGCGCGAACTGTGCCTGACACATAATACTTTATTTATCATTAACGATGATATTAACCTATGTGAAAAAGTTGGCGCAAATGGGGTTCACCTTGGTCAAAACGATGCATCTATCCAGACTGCTAGAGCACAATTGGGTAAGGATTCTATTATTGGCGTTTCTTGTTACAATCAACTCGGTCTCGCCATTCAAGCGCAAAGCCAAGGGGCGAACTATGTTGCTTTTGGAGCGTTGTTCGCATCCTCAACCAAGCCTAACGCAAAGCGTTGTCCTTTGTCGGTTGTCACTCAAGCTAAAAAGGAATTGTGTCTTCCAATTGTTGGTATCGGTGGCATTACCTTTGAGAATCAACAGCTAGCTCTTGATGCGGGTTGTGATACTGTTGCAATGATTAACGAACTCTTTAATTAATTATTTTTGTAAAGTCTCCATTGATTGAAATAGAGGTGAATTTTGCCTCGAATTCTTCTCGCATTTGCGCGTGAATCCCAACTCTGAATATTATTATGATCATCTTATTGGGATTAGTAAATGCTTCTTTCTGGCCTTTCACCGAACTCACTCTCGTCCATAAACTGGGTGATATGACCCTGCCTTGTCCATAGAAGTTGATAATACAAAGCCTCAATCTCAGGCACACAAGAGCGCTTTACTTCGCTTAATTTCAGCAATTTATCTTGCCATTTGAAAATGTGTGGATGGCGTTTTTTATCAAAAACAGCGCCGTGGATACTGTGCAAATAATTAAGCCTTTGGAACGCCGGCGCAAAACTCGCGTCCACTAAAGAAAAATGCTCGCCATTAAAGAACGGTTGCTCTTTGAGGTTTTTTTCAATTTGATCAAAGTCATTCTTAAGAATTGCTAAAGTGTGTTCAAAGTCCTGCTTTTTTTCATCGATACTTAATTTAAAGGTATGCATGGAGACATTAGAGCTGAACTCGATCCAAGAGCGATTTTGTGCTTTTGAGAGAAGATCCTCGGGGTGTAGTCTGTTAACCGGAAAAGCTTCATCGATGTATTCATTAATAACACTGGATTCAAAAATAACACTGTTTTCAACAATCAGCAGGGGTACTTTTTTCAGCGGCGTAATGGCTAAAAACCAGTCTGGCGGACAAGCCAAGTCGATATATTCAATCTCATAATCGACAGCTTTCATCTCAAGAACAATAACAACCCTTTGAACAAAGGGGCAGGCCTTGAAGCTGACCAATTTTAGTGACATTGGAGCACCATCACCATTTAAACGCCCTGTTCAAATCGTGGATTATTTTTGTAACTGTAGCCACCCTTTACCCCGCCTTTTGAAAGCACCAGTTGCCACAATTGATTGCGCCTAGCGCGAAAACTGCCTGCGGCTGTTAGCAAGTAATATTGCCACATTCGCTTAAAGCGCTCGTCGTAATTACCTTCCAATGCGCCCCAGTGCTTTTGAAAATTGTCATGCCAAGCCATTAGGGTTGTATCGTAGTATTGACCAAAACTATGCCAGTCTTCTATTTGGAAGAGGTCTTCAGTTGCAGCACTCACCTGTTTGGCCGAAGGTGTCATACCATTCGGAAAGATGTATTTATTGGTCCACGCATCAGTACTTTGGTCTGAAGTGTTCCTGCCAATAGTGTGGAGCAAGAACAAGCCGCCATCTTTAAGGCAACGATTGGCAACCTCCATGTATTCCCGGTAGTTTTTATAACCCACATGCTCAAACATGCCAATCGAGACAATACGATCGTACTCTTCATCAAGCTCTCGATAATCTTTTAATTGAAATGTAACATCCAGACCCTTGCAAATATCCTCTGCCAATTTCTTTTGCTCTTTTGAAATAGTAACACCATGAACACTAACGCCGTAATTCTCAGCAGCATATTTAGCGAACCCACCCCATCCACAGCCAATCTCAAGCACTCTCATGCCCGGCTCAAATTGCATTTTTCGACAAATTAAATCGAGCTTATCTTCCTGTGCCTGGTCTAGCTTCTCTGCTTGCTTCCAGTAGCCACATGAGTAGTTCATTTTGTTATCAAGCATTAAAGCAAATAAATCATTGCCGGTATCGTAATGCTCCTCACCAACAATATAGGCTCGCTTTTTACTCTGCGCGTTCGAAAATTTTGCACGCAACAGCATCCACAAAAAAGCAGGGGCGCTGCCCTTCACTTTTTTGTCAATTCGACCACCAAGCAATCTGTCCATGCATTGATCGAGCGCTTCACAATCCCACCAACCATCCATGTAGCTTTCACCAAGCCCCAAAGCGCCGCCGCCAAGCACGCGCGCGTAAAAGTTTTCGTTATGAATTTGCATGTCCCAAGGTCTTGGGCCGTTGATTTGAATGTCTACAGTCGCTAGCAAATTTTCGACTGTCTTTTTAAAGTCTGCCATTAATAAACTTGTGATTTTTCTCAATCAGGTCGTTATCTTACCATAGAAATAATCCCCTTGGAATAGCTGCAATTTGAGCCAAGCCTTCCCCTTACAAAACTATGAATCCAATCTAGCGATAAATAGAATTAGAGCGCATCATCACGATAAAGCTTAGGACAAAGAATACAATGAAGAACAGAAGTGACCAAAGCGCCATAGAGCCACCTAAGAATGTCCAAGGGATTTCAGCACAATTACCATCGCCCATAAATAATGCGTTGAGTAACTCGCCAAATGGAAATACTTCTAAGATGTATTCCAATGGAGGGCCGCAAAGTGGCACTTCATCATCAGGCAAACTTTGCAGCCAAACTTGACGCCCTGCTATCCATGCGCCAAAGGTGGAAGATGCAAAGATAATCGCCGCATAAATGCGGTAGACTCTAGCCCGAGGATTGTGCAAAAAAGCGACAAAAGCAGTGATACCGATTAGGCAATAAAAGAATTGCTGGGTAATGCAAAGAGGACACGCCTCAAGGCCAAGAACTTTGATGCTATAAGCTGCATAACCAATAATGCCGCCAACGGCCAATAAAATGAGTAAGTGAATTTGACGAACACTGATTTGTCGCAATAAAACGTTCAAAGAAAAACCTCAACTTAAGCTGGAAAAATTGTGGTTTATCTTACCATAAGCGCCTTTCTGATGACAACAAAAGCCCAGTACAGCCCGTTATTATCGATTCTATCTGGCGCGATTGCCGTATCTGGCGAGCTCTTCAGCATCATCAGTTCGTGGCGAAGAAAAGAATGACTCAATCATCGGAATAAAAAACTCTAAAGATTCTGTATCGTAGTTCGGATCGAAGCAATTTTGATCGTATTCGTGACAAAAATGAATCGCATCTTCATACCAAGGGCTGTCGCTAAACATTTCTCGAGTGTTTCTATCGCCACCACAATGATGAGCGTAGTAATACATTTGAAAAACACCGTGGTACTTGATTATCCAATAGATTTTCTCGCTAACAAACGGGCGCAAAATAGCGGCTGCCATCTCCGAATGAGAATAAACCGCAAGCTCATCGCCAATATCATGAAATAAAATTGCCATTACCAACTCTAGATCTTCACCGGCACGATGCGCACGAGTTGCGCCCTGGAGACTATGATCCAAACGAGAAATTTGATAACCCGACAGACCTATACTCAAACCCCTTAAGGTTTCAATAAGCCTTGTCGGCAGGGCAGCTTTGTACTGATCTTCTAAAGTATCGAGAAAAGCGTACTCTTCAGCGGTACCGTCTTCCATTTTAGTAAAGCTTACTTTTTCCATCTGTTTTCTCTTCTTTTTTAAAGGCGCTTTGCGCTGTCAGTCAAAAGACCGACAACATAATGAGAAAATGAATGCCGAACCAGCAACATCAACTCACCCTCTGTTTCACGGTACGCAACCACTGGCGCTTGGCCCAGAGTGGTGGATACAACCTTGCCCACAGCGAGCTTGCCACTTAGGTCGTAGCCCATCCAGCGAGACAAAAGTTTGTGCACATTGGTGCCTTTAAAGCACAGCGCACCATAGGCGCCCGTGTTGTCAACTAGCGACACGCCAACCGGCAAGTCGACTTGCTTTTGCCACAGTGCCTCTCTTTGAAATTGAGAATGGACCAGCCAGTACTCGTCTGGACTAATCCAGAAACACTGTACACCATCATCGCCTTTACTAATGCCAAGTACATGAGGTAAGTCAATACCCCAGTTCTCTTTGGCGGCTTTTTTTGTTTTCTCAGGGTCTTTGGAGGCGCGCAATATAACGATCGCTTTGTCGCAAATTTCAAGACATGAAAGACCCTCTTGATTAATTAAATACCCCCCATCATCGGTCATAGACTCGAATGTTGAGGCAAAAACCGGCTTGAAGTTTGTTGTTGAATTAGTCATTACCGTCTACCCTCTCGCCGTTAATATCATAAAAAACACTGCTTGATATTTCACAAGGAATCTCTTTAAGCCCTTGTTTTTCTTGCACTATTTTAACAATGGCTGTTTCACCCACCTTGCTCAAACCACCTTGCATTTGAGCCATCGCGATGGATCGCCCTAACATCGGACTAAAATAACTCGACGTTACGTAACCTACGGACTTGCCGCCGTTATCAATCATATGGGCACCTTCTGGTATCACTACTGAGGCGTCTTTGGTTAATAGACCAATCAACTGAAAACGGTTTTCGGCGCTAAGTGCGGCAATCGAAAATGAACGTTGACCGATAAATGAAAACGGCTTGTTGTTTGCAACAATCCAATTCATATTAACATCCGCTGGCGTCATTGAGCCATCGGTGTCTTGACCCACAATAATATAACCTTTCTCCGCACGAAGAACGTGCATGGATTCCGTTCCGTACGGTGTAATGTTCCACTTCTCACCAACAGTGGCCACTTGATCCCAAATGTAGCGACCGTAATTAGCTTCTACATTGATCTCATAAGCCAGCTCGCCAGAAAAACTGATGCGCATAATACGCGCGCTAACACCACAAACTATGCCGGGGCGCCACTGCATAAATTTGAAACTCTCACGATCAAAATCAACATCCTGACACAGTAATTTCATTAAATTTCGCGCATTAGGACCTACCACAGCAATGGTAGAATAGTGATCAGTGACACTGTTTAAGTGCACATCCAAGTGATTCCATTCTGTTTGCAGCCACATCTCTAATGTCGAATAAACGCTAGCTGCACCACCGGTTGTCGTGGTCATAATAAAGTGGTTATCGCCGATGCATGTTGATACGCCGTCGTCGATAATCATGCCTTTTTCATTACACATCAAGCCGTAACGACAGCTTCCCGGCGCGAGTTTCATCCAAGCATTGGTGTAGACTCTTGATAAAAACTCCCTTGCATCGGGGCCTTGTACGTCAATCTTGCCTAGCGTTGAAGCATCCATCATACCTAATGAGGTCCTTGCAGCCAGGCACTCTCTATGAACAGCTTGATGAATATTCTCGCCCGTTTTTGGATAATACCAAGGACGATACCACTGACCAACCACTTCAAACTCAGCGCCTTTGGCAACGTGAGAGTCGTGAATCGTTGTATAGCGCTGTGGATCAAATAATCCACCATTTTCACGACCTGCTAGGGCGCCAAAATCAACACCGGTGTATGCCGGTCGGAAAGTTGTTGTACCCACTTCAGGCATTGTTTTGCCAAGAATCGCTGCGGCAACGGCAATACCATTGATGTTGCCCGTTTTACCTTGGTCTGTGCCAAAACCCATTGCGGTATAACGCTTGATGTGCTCAATTGAGCGGTAGCCCTCTCTAATTGAAAGCGCAACATCCAGAGTAGTGACATCATTTTGCAAATCCAGAAAAACTTTTGGTCGTTCGATAATCGCAGCAGGGGTAAAAAATTCTCCGACATTATAATAATTTGAGTGGTTTTCACCCAATTCAGCGTTATTCACTTCACTGACAACACCCAAGGATTGCAATGTAAGCTGCGCTTTGTTTTTAGCATCAATAACAGCATCATGCCAAGCTCCTACACCGCTCACCGCGCCACAGGTTTGGCGATTTGGGCGCTCTTTTTGTGGCAAAAATGCTTGCGAGACTTCATCAAAAGTAGCTTTAGCGCCTGTGTGACAATCCAAATGAACGACAGGGTTAAAACCGCCAGATGTTGCTAATAAATCGCAACTGAGTGACTCGCTCTCGCCAATCACTTCCCAACTGACACCTTGGCGCACTGCAAGCGCAACATCGATACCATCAACCTTGTCAGAGCCATGCGCCTTAACAACCGCATAACCCTGCATTACTTTAATGCCGCCTTGTCTTGTCTTGTCTGCAATAGAATTCGTTGCACCAGCGGAGCGCACATCAATCACAGTGCAGCTAATATTGCACCTATGCAGGTCTTGAGCAGTTTGGTAGATACTGTCATTATTGCCATACACAACAACTTTCTTACCTGATACGGCGCCAAATTCATTCAAATACCGTCTGACCGATTGACTGAGCATAATATTGGTCAAATCGTTTGCTTCAAACAGCATTGGACGCTCATGTGCACCTGTGGCCAAAATCACTTTTTTTGCACGAATTTTATGCAGTGTTTTTCTAACTTGACTGCCATTAGTTAGTGATAAGTTTTCGCCAGTCGCATGCGTTTCCAAAACCTCTACATAGTTTTGATCATGCCAGGCGTAGGCTGTGGCACGAGTCAACATCGTAAAACGATCGCTTTGCTCCTTAGCAAAACCACACAAATCAGCAACCCCTTCCTCATGCCATATAGCGGCAGCTTCATCTGAAGCAAATTCATTGAACAACTCGCCACCTAGTCTAGCGCGCTCATCAACCAAAATAACACGCTCACTATCTGAATTCTTCAGCACCTCAAGAGCTGCCGACATGCCGGCCGCACCACCGCCAACAATAAGCACCTCGGCGTGATGATGAACATGATCGTAAACATCAACATCTTCTTGTGTTGGTGCTTCAGAGAATCCAGAGAGGGCGCGAAGAGAGTCTTCTACTTTTGCCCAAACTGCCTGCTTGATAAAGGTTTTATAGTAAAAACCGGCTGGCATAAAGCGGTGCAATGGCTTGATAAAGGCGCGCAAATCAAAGCTGTGCGGATTTGTCGCACTTTTGGCGCTAAGGCCATCATAAAGAGGAATTTCTGTTGCTTTCAGATTAGGTGTATAACGACCACCCATTTCTAAAGACACCAATGCGTTAGGCTCTTCAACACCAGCCGCCATAAGGCCGCGTTTACGGCCATATTTAAAACTTCTAGCGAACAACAGGGCGTCATTTGCAATTAAAGCCGAAGCCAACGTGTCGCCTTCAAAACCTTTGTACTTTTTATTGTTAAAAATAAAAGTGAGTGGCTTAGAGCGATCGATTTGATGGCTCGTTATTTGTTCAACTCTCATAATACTTACTCGCTAATATCCGCGCCAAAAGCGGCGACTTTTAAAATTTCATGGGTTATGGTTGAGCGCTCAACCATAAAGTATTTTCGACAACCATTACTGTGAACCCATTGTTCCCAGTGGTCGCCCTTATGATTTGTACGATAAAAAACGTAATCCGCCCAAGCTTCATCACTGATGTCCTCAGGTGCTTCAGGGCGAGCAATAAAGGCCTCTCCCGCGGGAGAAAACTCTTCTTGCTCTCTTTCTTCGTTGCAATATGGACAATGAATCAAAAACATAATTATCTATCCTTATTAATGTGCCACACCAGCAGCGCCGTGCTCATCAATGAGCGCGCCTGTGGTGAAACGGTCTAAATGGAATGGCTTTGCTAATGGGTGCTGCTTGTCTTGTGCAATGGTATGCGCAAATACATGACCCGATCCTGGTGTTGCCTTAAAGCCGCCCGTTCCCCAGCCACAATTAAAGTACAAACCTTGTATTTTCGTTGGACTGATAATCGGACAAGCATCAGGGCAAACATCAACAATACCACCCCACTGGCGATTCATACGAACGCGCGAAAATATCGGGAACATTTCCAATATAGCGGCCGCTGAATGCTCAATAATTCGTGAAGCACCACGCTGTGCGTAGGAACTGTAGCCATCGATGCCAGCACCGATAACTAAATCACCCTTATCACTTTGAGAGATATAGCCATGCACCGCATTTGACATAACAACGGTGTGTAAAACTGGCTTCATTGCTTCCGAAACAAATGCTTGCAAAGGATGGCTTTCAACTGGCAACCTTAGGCCGGCCATTTTTGCTATCACTGAAGAGTGTCCCGCACTGACGCAACCAATACGGTCTGCCATAATGTCACCACGAGTGGTGTTAACACCCTTAACGCGACCCTCCTCTACCTCAATTCCAATCACTTCGCAATCTTGAATAATATCCACACCAAGCATTGCGGCCGCTCTGGCAAAACCCCAGGCAACACCATCGTGTCTTGCTACGCCGCCACGTGGCTGATAAGAAGAGCCCATAATAGGGTATCTGGCATTCTGAGAGGTGTTAATAATTGGAATTTGCTCTTTAATTTCTTTTGCGGTTACCACTTGAGCATCAACACCATTGAGCATGTTGGCGTTCACTCGACGCTCAATATCACGCATGTCTTGCAGCGTATGGCCAAGATTGTAAACACCACGCTGAGAAAACATCACATTAAAATTTAAATCTTCACTAATGCCTTCCCATAATTGCATGGAATGCTCGTAAAGACTAGAGGCCTCATCTCGCAAATAGTTAGAGCGAATGATGGTGGTGTTTCTAGCGGTATTACCACCACCAATATAGCCTTTTTCAACAACGGCAATATTAGTAATGCCGCACTCTTTTGCCAAATAATAAGCGGTCGCTAAACCGTGACCGCCGCCGCCAATAATAATGACGTCGTATTTCGACTTGGGCTCGACCAGTGGAATCGCCTGATCCCAGTCTTGGCCGCTTAAGCCTGCTTTTAATAACGAATACCAAGAATATTTTTTTTGCATAATATAACTCTATCTAAAATTCTATAAATCAAGCACTACATCGCTTGTAGGTTTTGAACAACAGGTTAGAATGTAACCCTCTTCCTCATGAGATTTCAACAGGCCGCCTTGCGCGTCCATATCAACTGTTCCCTCAGTCATTTTCGCTCTGCACGTACCACACATGCCCATTGAGCAAGCGAATGGCACGCCGATGCCTTGTGCTTGAATCGCCGACAAAATACTGCTATTGCTGGCACAAGAGATTGTTTTTCCTGTCTCTGTCAATATCACATTGTACTCAACAATCTCGCCACTATACTCCACGTCTACTACTGGCTTTTCAAGGGGTTCGGCCATATTCTGTTGCGCAGTGGAGCTCTCAATATCAAAACTCTCTTGATGGTAGTAATCCATATCAAATCCACCCGCTCGAAGAAGTCCTTTAGCATTCACCATGTAGGCTTCAGGGCCACAACAGTACACTTCGCGCTCAAGGTAATCCGGCACCAAACGCGTCAACATTTTTGTGTCTAAAAAACCACTTGCGCCCTGCCAAGTCGCATCCGCCTTATCGCAAACATAATGCAGGCCAAAATTTAACTGGTGGTGCGCGTAATAATCCAACTCGTATTTGCCAATTAAATCCTCTGGCGTTTGTGCATTGTGGATAAAAACAATATCAACATCAATCGCCAGATCGACAAAATAACGCGTCATCGATAGCATTGGTGTTATGCCGCTACCGCCCGACATCAATAAAACTTTTTTCTTTGGCTTGTCGAGTGCCACACTGAACGAGCCGCCAATATTGAGTGCATCAATAACATCGCCCACCTTAAGATTGTCGTGCATCCAATTAGTGACAATACCATCCGTCATACGCTTTGAAGTAATGGTAATGGTGTGCGGCCTAGTTGGACTTGAGGCAATCGTATAGGTGCGCATCACATCCGCACCATCGATATTTAAGAATAGCGTCGTGTGCTGACCCGGCAAAAACTGAAACCAAGCGTCTTTCTGTGATTTAAATCGAAAGCTTTTAACGTTATGCGTCTCTTCGATGATTTCTATGCATTCAAGGGGCGCCAGATCGCCCTGCCACTTTGGCAAATTTTCATGATCAATATTTGGAAAATTTATTGAACTCATATTTACTGTGCAAGACATCAAGAAAAAACCATCATTGTAGCAGTCTATAACGATAGCCGCCCCTTTCAAAGCCATCTTGGGAATGCTACAAATCAACTCTAAGCTACTTTCAAACCAATTGTATTTAAGCAGCTATAAAAATTGCGAATTTTATCAGTGAAGCTTGAGTTGTATGATTACATTATTCAATCGATAAAATCGAAATAAACCATGCACTTAGCTGGCTATGATATTGTGCTCCGGACCGTACGGAAATTCAGTAATGTCATAAGCACTGTCCTCGGTGATTACCAACACGTCGTGCTCGCGATATCCGCCAGCTCCAGCTTGTCCTTCAGGAATCATAATCATCGGCTCCATTGAGACCACCATGTTCTTTTGCAAAACGGTATCAATATCCTCGCGCAGCTCAACACCAGCCTCACGACCGTAGTAATGCGACAGAACACCAAACGAGTGGCCGTAACCAAAGGTGCGAGATTCAAGTAAGCCGTACTCTTCAAATATCTTGTTTAGTTCAAGCGCAATGTCTCTACAAGCCACACCAGGCTTGATAAGCTTCATACCTTCTTCGTGCACTTTCACATTCACTTCCCAAAGCTTCAACGATGCGTCGTCAACATGATCGAAGAACAATGTGCGCTCAAGTGCGACATAGTAGCCAGAATTCATAGAGAAACAATTAAGGCTAAGAATGTCGCCTTTTTTCACTTGTCGAGTGGTGACCGGATTATGAGCACCATCGGTATTAATGCCAGACTGAAACCAAGTCCAAGTATCCATTAATTCAGAATTCGGAAATCTTATGGCGGTCTCTCTAACCATTGCCTGTGTTGAGTGAAGCGCAACCTCATGCTCTGGAGCGCCCTCTTTAATTGCTTCAACCAGGGCTGCACCACCAATGTCACAAATATTAGCGCCATGAATAATATGGGCAATTTCTTCGTCCGATTTAATCGAGCGCATGTTCATACAATCAACAGAAATATCAACAAGTTGCGCCTTGTCAAAAGCGCATTGGAGTTTGTTCAGGCGCTCCATAGTAATATGATCATACTCAATACCAATTTTTCCTTTATTGGCAACAAGTGTCTGCAGCGCATAGAAGAAACTGTCTTTTTGCCAATCGGTATAAACCAAGTTTTCACCGAAAGTACGGCGATACGGCTGTCCACCGTCAATATTTGCCGTAACAGTTGTGGCTTTATCCTGTGTAACAACCAACGCGTAAGGGCGACCGAATGAACAGTAAAGAAAATCACTGTAATAATTAATACCGTGGATAGAAGTAAGGATAACTGCATCAATATTATGTACAGCCATATGCGCTCGAAGCTTTGCCTGTCTATTTTGAAATTCACCGTCACTAAATGTGTGAACAGCCTTATTGCCGTTTGGAATGATTTTCGTTCTTGGCATATTCATACCCTTCTCCAGATAGTCAAAAAATGCGGATATTAATCAAGTTCTCTACGAAAGGCAAGTTCTTTCTTTAACAAAATAAAAAAAAGATTTAATTATCTTTTATTCAAGTTATTTCGTTAAGTTTCTTCTTGTTTAAGCCGCTGATCGGCCAATATCATCCGCGCGCCCATTTCACCGATCATCATCGTTGCAGCCGCAGTATTGCCCCTGATAATGCGTGGCATTATGGAGGCGTCGATAACACGTAAGTTATTCATTCCTCTAACTTTTAAGTCCTTTGGAGAAACGACAGCCAGATCGTCAATCCCCATTTTACAAGTGCCAACCGGGTGAAAAACAGTAGTTGCTGTGTTGCGCAAATACTGCAGTATTTGCTCATCACTTTGCACGTCTTTGCCGGGCGCCATTTCTTTACCGCAAACAGCATTAAATTCTGATGATCCCAATATCTCTCTGGCTTTTTTTAATGCCTCAATTATCGCAACTTCATCCCTTGAATCTGAGAGAAAATTATGATCTATCAATAGCTTTAAATCGTCGTTATCTTTTGCAAGTTTAATACTGCCAACACTGTAAGGCTGTAATAGACAAGTAAACAATGAATAGCCATGGCCAAACTCAAATTTCCTGCCGCGATGGCTTCTATAAATCGGGGTAAAGTGAAATTGAACATCGGGCAAATCGTCACTCATACTTTGGGTTTTGGCAAAACCACCGGCCTCGACATAATTGGTTGTCCACCAGCCCATTTTTTTGAAGTAGTAGCGAAAGGGCGCTGGTAGAACACGACTCAATAAACTGCGCCAAGAGATGCCAATAGACTCTGCCTTACTTGACCTGACGGTAACCATGGAGTCCAAGTGGTCTTGTAGATTCTCACCCACGCCAGCGAGATCCTTCTTGCATTCAATACCCAGCTCCTCAAGCTCTTTTTTATTGCCGATGCCGGAACTTAACAACAATCTAGGTGAATCGATGGCGCCAGCACAGAGCATTACCTCCTCTCCACATTTTAGTTTGTAGTCAAATGTGTCAATTTTAATGTTCACCGCTTTGACAATATCTCCCTCAATGTCAAGGGAGAAGACTTTCGTGTCGCTAATCACTCGAAGATTTGGTCGACGCGCAATGGGCTTAATAAAAGCCGAGTAGGCGCTGACACGCACGCCATTATTTTGTGTCACCTTATAAATACCTAGACCTATTTGCGAGCCTGCATTAAAGTCAGCATTTTCCGACAAACCCGCTTCAGCGCCTGCACGCACAAATCGCTTGGCTGCAGCGTTGACATCTTGTGGATTAACAACCGATAACTCACCCTCGACTCCATGAAAATTGGCATCGCCCCCTGTGCAATCCCTCTCTAAATCTTTAAAAATTGGCAAAACATCGTCATAAGACCAACCCTCACAACCCAAGTCCACCCAATGGTCATAATCTTGCTTGTTGCCACGAATATAGACCATGGAATTAATAGCACTCGAACCGCCGAGGCACTTGCCACGATTTATCGTAATTATGCGGTTATTTAAGTGTTTTTGTGGCACGCCTTGGTAAGCGTAGTCGTATTTTTTATTGCCGTAAAGCCCAAAAATACCAGCAGGTATCTGAATCCACGGGCTTTTATCACTACCACCCGCTTCGATTAAGCACACTGAATTCTCGGGATTTTCGCTGAGTCGATTGGCCAGCACGCAACCTGCAGCTCCCGCACCAACAATGATGTAGTCGTACTGGCTTGATTTTGGCGCCTTATCCTGCTTTTGCGCTGTGCTTTCTTCTACAGACTCACTCATGAGCAACCGTGCTGGCCTGAATAGGCATTAACCTTTGGCGAGGACCAGTCAACGAGAGTCCCTGCTTGAGGCTTGTAGATCTCCACCTTGAGTGGAAAACAAGCTGCAGAGTCGCTGGAATGCGTGCTGCTGCAATCCCCACCAGGGCATGCTGATAGAGCGCCAAGTAAGCCAACCTCCGCAAAAAACTCAATGAAATCACCGGGCCTTACCGGGCTTGCCTTCATAAAATATTGGTGCGTATCCTTGGTAAAGCCGGTACACATAAAGACGTTTAAAACATCGTGTACTAAACGCTCAATTTCGTCAATCGACTTGTCTTCATAAGCAGCCATTGCTCTGCATAAATTCGAGTGACAACAATAATGATAGTTTTGGTTATTAAGCGCCATATGGGTATAAGGATCGCAGCGCGTACCAATAACATCGTGAACACTGCCACCATCTTCATCCCAACCATACCAATCAAGAGTGTCGTAAGTGATTGTAGCGATTGGCCTGAGATACGGAAAGTTACTCCAGAGTCGGTCGCTGGTACTGACATGGGTGCCGTAAAGCGCTCGAGTCTTACCGGAATAAAAGCGCTCGCTCAAATCGTCCTTATGCCAAAGGTTTAAATCGCCAACTTGAGGCCCTTCAACACTGACAATACGAAAAAAATGCCCTGCTGCTACGCAGAAAGTTTTAGCCTCTTTAGGCGGAATGAGTATCTCATCAACCAAGGTCATATTCTCCCTGGCCTTTTGGTACATCGCCATATCCGCTGGCGGCAGTGAGTTTGTAGGATAAGAAATAACAGCAGTACTACCAAGCCGATCTTGTACATCAGCCGGTTTTGGATTTTGTGGTTTGTGTTTCATAATGAAGTAGCGGCACGACCAGCTTGATCATAGAGTCCCGATAGGGTCCTAAGTAGTCGAGCAACCTCGTGCAAATCTTGATTATCATTACACAGGTCACCCAACGCTTCCACCAAACACTGCTGGCGGATTTCGGCATACCTTTCACAGATTTTTCTACCCTGTTTGCTCACTTGGTAAAAGCTTTCTTTACCTCGTTTTTCAACCTCAATAAGCGCCAACTTGTGTAATTTTCTTAATGCATAGGCGACAGTGTGAGAGTCTTCAATATTGAGGGTAAAACAAATATCCGCAAGGCGCTTGGCACGATTTCGATGATAAACATTGTGCAACACGAGAGAGTCTGTGTAAGTTACTTTTTCAGGGCCGCCGGCTGCAACCATGCACCTGACAATCCAGTTTTGCATGGCATTGCTGGCAATTATAATGCCGTACTCAACTTCGGAAAGTACTCCACCTACTCCTTGGGCAAGATGCGAGGAAGAGACGATTGATTGATCTTTTGAACTCACGGGTTATTTAATCTCCAAGTCAAGTGGTGTACGACTAAGGCGTTCAGCGCCATTCGCGCCAATAATCACAGAATGGCCAGGGCACATCGCCAGGCGATTGTCTCGGTTCATCACAATCATATGTAAAAAGAACACCATATTCTCTTCTACCAGCATCGGGTTATTCTCAAAAATCATTGGGTAATCAACCCAGATCGGTGCGTATGCACACCCCATAGTATAACCACAAGCGTTTAATCGATGCTCTCTTAATCCGCCGGCATCCATGACACCTGCATGCGCTGCAAAAACATCTCCAAGGGTATTCCCAGGCTTTAACGCTTCTTCACAGGCAAGCAATGCATCGGTCGCTACTGAGTGCATATGATGGTGCTCCGGTTGAGCTTCGCCTATGAGTACGGTGCGCATCATAGCAGCATGATAGCGCCGATAACAGCCTGCCCACTCCAAAGTCATTTGATCGACAGCATCAAGCTGACGAGGTCCGGCGTGGTAACGACACAGTAGTGCGTGTTCTCCAGAGCCAATAATAAATTCATTGCCGGCGTAGGTGCCACCCCCCTGAAAAACTGCACCTTGCATCGCTGCCAAAATATCGCCTTCAAAAGCACCAGCTTTGGTTAATTTCACCCCAGCATCATAAGCATCATCAGCAAGTTCTGCTGCCTTTCGAATATAAGTAAGCTCCGTCTCACTCTTGATGTAGCGCAGCTTGTTAACCAAGTCGGAGGCGTCACTTAGCTCACAAAACCCAGCTAAAGCGTTGTCTACTAAGCGGTAATTGTGTGCCGTCAAGCCAACGCTGTCGTACTCGATACCCAAATTCTTATTGTCGCAATTCAGCTCTTTTAGTAGTTTTTTTAGATTCTGAGCTGGATTCATCCCAGCCTCATCCTTCCAAATGCGAATGTCATCAAGAATGGATGTTAACTCAGCCTGTGCAAGATCTGGTGCACGCGTCAACAACACCATGCGCCCATCTGCGCCCAGATACAGACATTGAAACATGGCGTAACCGAAACTGTCGTAGCCGCTGAGGTAGTACATACTTTCTTGGCGGAACATTAATAAGCCGTCAAGACCTCTCTCATTGAGTGCCCTGATTGCTTTGGCTTGACGGTTATTAAACTCTTTCCTACTAAAATGAATGGCCATTTCTTTCTCCTATAATTCGTTTATTGATTTTCCAAAACCACCGCCACCAGGTGTTTTTAGAACAAAGACGTCGTCTTTCACTACTTCTATCTGACCCTTGGTTCCTAAATCTGTTTGTTTGCCATCGGCATGGATAACGTAGTTCTCACCCAAAGCACCAGTGCCTCCACCAGAAAGCCCATACGGAGGAACAACTCGATGCCCTGCAATCATGTTAACGGTCATCGACTCCAAAAACCGCATGCGTCGATCAACGCCTTCACCGCCTTTATTAAGGCCTTTACCGCCAGAGTTTTTGCGAATTGAGAATGACTCTAAGCGCACCGGAAAGCGCCACTCCAATACTTCAGGATCCGTAATCCTCGAGTTTGTCATATGAGTATGAACCGCATCACAACCCGCCTGCTTTGCACTTGCTCCGGCACCACCACAAATCGTTTCGTAGTTTTGTATACGCTCGTTTCCCCAAATATAGTTATTCATAGTACCCTGTGAAGCCGCAACAACACCCAGGGCGCCAAACAGCGTATCAACAATATATTGTGACGTTTCAACATTGCCGGCAACAACTGCGGCTGGATACTCCGGATTAATAATTGAGCGCTGAGGAATAATCAGCTTGAGAGGTTTAAGGCAGCCAGCATTAAGGGGAATATCGTCATCAACCATACAACGAAAAACATAAAGCACTGCTGCCTGACAGATAGCCCTTGGTGCATTATAGTTACTTGGATGTTGATCGCTAGTCCCAGTAAAATCTATGGTGGCTGCTCTTTGTGTTTTGTTCACAGTAATGGCGACACATATCTGATGACCATCATCCATTTTGTAACTATAGCTTGAATCACTCAACACATCCAGTACACGTCTCACAGTCTCCTCGGCATTATCTTGAACGTGCTGCATGTATGCATGAACAACATCCAAGCCATAGTGTCGAATCACAAGGAGCAGCTCTTGAGCGCCTTTTTCGGCTGCCGCCACTTGTGCCTTTAGATCGGCAATATTTTGCTGGATATTTCTGACAGGATACTCGCCAGAACAAAGCAACTCTTTGACTTCTCTCTCAAGGAAAACACCTTTTGAAACCAAAGTAAAGTTATCAATTAAAATACCCTCTTCGCTGACATGCGTGGAATATGCCGGCGCAGAGCCTGGCACGGTACCACCGATATCGGCGTGGTGGCCACGAGTTGCAACGTAAAAAATAACCTCCTTATTCTGCTCGTCATACACAGGCTTGATAAGGGTAATATCAGGGAGGTGAGTGCCGCCGTTGTACGGCGCGTTGATTAAAAACGCATCACCGGGAGACATTGTCTCGCCGTTCTCTCGAATAATTGTTTTAATTGATTCGCTCATTGAACCAAGATGGACAGGCACATGAGGCGCATTGGCAACCAAATCTCCTCTCGCGGAAAACAGTGCACACGAAAAATCCAAGCGCTCTTTAATATTAACTGATGATGCTGTATTTTCAAGCACTGTACCCATTTGTTCGGCAACACTCATAAACAAGTTGTTAAAAATTTCCAACATCACAGGATCAACATCAGTGCCAATCGCACTATCTCTCACTAATGGCTCGACTCTTTCCAGAACAAGATCGTTTTCTTTTCGAATGGTTCCTTGCCAACCCGGCTCAATGACAATAGTTGAAGTTGACTCAATAATGACTGCGGGGCCATCGATAGCATCATCACTGGCAATATCATCGCGAAGGTAGTACGGCGTATCGTACTCCTTGCCGCCGATTATCACCGGCAATGTAGCTGCTTTAGTTGTTACCTTTGGACTCATTCGATGCCCGACCAAGTTGCTTTTTTCATTCTCACAAGACACTTCTATTTGAATAGATTCAACTATCAAGGCTTTTTCCGGTGAAGTAAAGCCAAATCGGGCCTTATGGATGACCTCAAAATCGTAATTTAACTTATCACAACCCCCAAAACTAACCGCCAAAGCACTATCAGAGCCTTTGTACCGGAGATAAACACGACGAGCAAACGATAGCTTGTTAGCCTCTAAGCCTTGCGCTGTCATATCATTAACGCCCTGCGTTTGCAAATCGGAAAAATGTGCGTGTAAGCCTTCTACAACGCAGGGATCTAAGGTTAGCTCTATTGCCAAGTCTTTGATTGTCCTTGTGTCTGCAAGACCCATACCAAAAGCAGATAAAACGCCAGCAAAAGGGTGTAGATGGATGCGTTGTATGCCAAGACTGTCTGCAACCAAGCAAGCATGTTGACCGCCAGCGCCACCGAAACAAGAAAGTGTGTAATCACTCACGTCATAACCTCGTTCAACCGATATTTTTTTGATGGCATTTGCCATGCTGTCGATGGCAACCGAGAGGAAACCTTCGGCTACTTCAGTCACTGTGATTGGCTTTTGTGTTGCCGCAGATATTTCACTTGAGAGTTGCTTAAATTTTTGCTCAACCACATCAACATCAAGCCCCTGATCTGCATTAGGTCCAAATACCTTAGGGAAAAACTCGGTTTTTAATTTACCCAGCATAACATTACAATCTGTCACTGTTAGAGGGCCATCATTTCGATAGCAGGCTGGACCAGGGTTGGCGCCAGCAGATTCTGGCCCAACGCGATAGCGTGCACCGTCAAAGTGCAAAATGGAGCCACCACCAGCAGCAACAGTATGTATTAACATCATCGGCGCCCTAACACGCACACCGGCCACTAGTGTTTCAGACGTCCGCTCGTAGTCGTTTGCATAGTGGGAAACATCCGTTGATGTGCCACCCATATCGAAACCGATAAGCTTATAGAATCCAGCTTTTTCAGCCACTTTTACCATACCAACAACACCGCCGGCAGGGCCAGACAATATCGCATCTTTACCTTGGAAAAAACGCGCATCTGTTAAGCCGCCATTAGATTGCATAAACATAAGCTTGCCTTTCTCAGCACCTGCGCTGCCCAGAGCACTCTCGACCTGTTCTACATAACGCCTAAGTATTGGCGAAAGATATGCATCCACAACGGTTGTGTCACCTCTTGGAACAATTTTCATTAAGGGGTTTACCTCGTGACTTACCGATATTTGTTCGAACCCTATCGTTTCTGCAATGCCCTTTAATTGCAACTCGTGCTGTTGATAACGATATCCGTGTAACAATACGATTGCAATGCATCGATAACCCCCATCAAATGCTTTTTGCAGTTGCTTAGTCGAATAACACTGGTCCAGTTCTTTGATAATATCGCCATGAACATCTATTCGCTCTTCAATTTCAACAACATCGCTGTAAAGCATATCTGGCAGTTGAATATCAAGGGCAAATAGCTTAGGTCTTTGCTGATAGCCTATACGTAATATGTCCTTATAACCCTTAGTAATCGCAAGCAATGTTTTCTCGCCGTCACGCTCAAGCAAGGCGTTTGTAGCGACCGTAGTACCCATTTTTATAGCATCGATTTTATCCATGGGTATACTCTCATCACTCCCAAGTTCAAGCAAATCTCTAATGCCTTGAATGGCGGCATCCTTATACTGGTCAGGGTTTTCACTCAACAGTTTATGACTTGTAACCTGCCCAGCAGGGCTTTTACCAATAACATCGGTAAAGGTGCCGCCACGATCAATCCAAAATTGCCATTTGTTATTGCTTATGGGGGTTGCTTCACTCGTCATAACATTGTTTAAATTAATAACATATATAAATTATATACGTATTATATATGTAAATTCCAGATATTAAGATACTTTAAGGGCATTGAAACAATTTTTCTGAAATCGAAAAACTCGATAACTGTTGTCAAAAAATATCGTTGGACAGTTCACATCATTAGGAACAAAATGCCCGAATCAACGACATCTGCTCTGATGTCTAAAAAGGGGGTTGAGTGGAGAATAAATACTTACTGGGTTTTGTGCTCGTTTGTCTATCGGGCATTGTCTGGAGTTTTGGCGCCCCCATTGTGCGCCTTATGGAAAATGCAGAAAACTACAAACTCCTTTATCTTTTTTATCGAGGTTTTGCCATTTGTGCGACCATAATGCTATATATATTATTGCGTGATAGGCGGGAATTTCTTGCCAATTTGAAGCGCATTGACCGCTGGGCTGTTTCTGGCGCCATATTACTTATGATGGCCATGTTTGGCTTTATCTACGCGCTAACCATAACAACAGTGGCAATCACTTTACTGATGCTTGCGCTTGCTCCTTTATTCTCTGCTGTGTTTGGCTATTTACTACTCGGTGAAAAACTCAGTCGAACCACCATCATTAATATGTTTATTGTGATTGTTGGCGTGGTTGTCATGGTTTGGAACGTGGAAAGCTCCAATACAATTATTGGCGTCCTATACGGTATGTTTACCGCGTTTTGTTTTGCCATGTACACCATCACTATCCGCCATAATCCAGAAACGCCAAAATTATTAACTCCGGCTCTCTCTGGTCTTGTGGGGATTGTAGTGACTTGTGTTTTGATTCTGGCAAGTGACGATTTGAGCTTTGTTATGCCGGAAATAAATATTAAATTAAGTGTGACTCACGGCACGATTGTTGGTGCTGGATTAGTTCTTTACGGCTTGGGTGCAAAATATTTGCCCGCTGCAGAACTTGTTTTGCTCTCGTTACTAGAGGTGGTCGTCGGTATTTTCTGGGCTTGGCTGCCTATCATCGGCATTAATGAGGTGCCAGATCTGAATACTCTAATTGGTGGCTTGATAATGCTTGGCGCTATTACTATGCAAGGCTTGGCTACGCGCAAAAAGAACGCACCAATAGTGCACTAATTTTTATTGGTTTTTTACTGAGAGGGTGTGCCGTCTTAATCTTCGTAGCTGTAGATTTCAACCATCATTTCGTTAGCGATTTGCTCTAATTTTGCTCTAACAAAATCTTCATTCACACCAACAGGAAGCTGCAAGTGAATCTTCGCCTTGAAAAGCTTTTCTCCCGACATAGAGCCATCAATGACTTCGGTTTGCATTTCTTCTAGGTTTGCGCCCAAGTTAGTTAAAACATGTGACAACTGTCGGATAATGCCGCTGTGGTTATTGCCAATCAGCTCAATATTATAGCTTTTGAATCTAGAAAATTTAGCTGGCGGATGCACTTCTTCACAAACGATAGACAACTCTAAATCAGCACTAGAAAGGTGCTCTACAAGAGACTGCAAGTTGTCATCAGGCGCATTAATTCTGAGAATTCCGGCAAACTTGCCTTCAATTTTAGACATTCTGCTTTCTACCCAGTCACCGTTATGCAAATCTACGATACTCGATAGGCCATCTATCAAGCCCGGCTTATCATTACCCAATACACTTATAACAATCGACTTCATGCTAACCCTTATGTTGCGAATCTAACTCATGTATACGAATCCAAACTTGGACATGAGCAAATTAAATTCTTATCTCCATAAACATTGTCAACTCGAGCAACAGGTGGCCAGTATTTGCCTTTTTGCAAACTCCTTACTGGATAGGCAGCGTCTTCTCTCGAGTAAGAACAACTCCATGTAGAAGATGTTACCAGTTCTATCGTATGTGGAGCATTGATTAGCGGATTATCATCCACAGGCCACTCGCCCACTTCAATGCGTTTTATCTCTTGTCTGATGCGAATCATCGCATCGCAAAAACGATCCAACTCTTCCAATGATTCAGACTCTGTTGGCTCAATCATGAGCGTACCTGGCACAGGGAAAGACATGGTTGGTGCGTGAAAGCCATAATCAATTAAACGCTTAGCAACGTCATCAACACTAATGCCTACCTCGTCTTTAATTAGGCGTAAATCAACAATACACTCATGAGCCACTCGGTCGTTTTTGCCCGTATAAAGGAGTGGATAGTACTCGGCCAAACGTGTTGCCATATAGTTGGCATTTAAAATTGCATTGGTTGTTGCTTGGTACAAACCCTCTTTTCCCAGCATCGAAATATACATCCAGCTGATCGGAAGAATACTCGCCGAACCCCACGGCGCACCTGAAACACTACCTGTCGTTGTTTCTTTAACAGGTGTTGTAGGCAAAAACTCAGCCAAATGTTGCTTAACGCCAATAGGGCCTACACCTGGACCACCACCACCGTGTGGTATGGCAAAGGTTTTATGTAAATTAAGATGGGAAACATCACCACCGAATTCTCCAGGGGCGGCAACGCCGACCATAGCGTTCATGTTGGCGCCATCAATATAAACTTGACCGCCAGCCTGGTGAATCATCTCACAAACCTCTTTAACGTCTTCTTCGAAAATACCGTGTGTGGACGGATAAGTAATCATAATTGCGGCTAAATTTTCTTGGTGCTTCTCGCACTTGCTGGCCAAGTCACCCAAATCAATATTGCCGTTTTCTGCTGTTTTCACGACCACAACTTTCATTCCCGCCATTTGCGCTGAAGCTGGGTTAGTGCCGTGTGCAGAAGCTGGAATGAGGCAAATATTGCGCCGATCATCGCCACGAGAATGGTGGTAAGCGCTGATAGCCAAAAGGCCTGCATACTCACCTTGAGCGCCAGAGTTCGGTTGCAATGAAATAGCATCGTAGCCCGTTGCTTCACACAACATCCGCTCCAACTCGTCAATCATTTTATGATACCCCGGAACTTGATCCAGAGGCACATAAGGGTGAATCTGGGAGAATTCCGGCCAAGAAATTGGAATTAATTCAGCGGCTGCATTGAGTTTCATTGTGCACGAGCCCAACGGAATCATCGTACGATCAAGCGCCAAATCTTTATCCGCTAAATGACGCAAATAGCGCATCATTTGTGTCTCAGAATGATGAGACGAGAAAACGGCATTTGTTAAGAATCGGGACGTTCTCCCCAATGCTTTGCTGATTTCACTGGTATTTTTCTCAAAAACGCTCTGCGCACTAAGGGCAGAATTTTCACTAAAGACGCCCCATAGAGCCTCAATATCTTCAGGCGTGGATAACTCGTCAAACGCTACTGACACCATAGTGGCTGAAACAAGGTTAATGTTGTAACCAGCAGCTTCGGCTCGCTTAATGATCTCGCTCGAATCGTCGACACGAATAGCAATGGTGTCGAAAAATGTCTCGTTAGATACCTCAAGGCCCAGCTGCTTAATGCCGTCTGCAAATACGGCCGTATAGCGAAACACTCTTTTTGCCACTTTAATTAGACCGTCAGCACCGTTATAAACGGCATACATTCCTGCCATAATAGCTAGTAGTGCTTGTGCAGTACAAATATTACTCGTCGCTTTTTCACGACGAATGTGTTGCTCGCGTGTTTGCAAGGCCAAGCGATAAGCTGGATTGCCATTGCTATCAATAGATAGACCAATGATGCGGCCTGGCAAAGCCCTCTTATACTCGTCTCGAGTGGACATGTAAGCCGCATGTGGACCACCATAACCCAACGGTACGCCAAATCTTTGAGTGTTACCAATAGCGATATCAGCACCCATTTCCCCTGGCGGCTTTAATAGCGTTAAGGCCAATAAATCGGCACTCACTGCAACCAGTGCTTTATTGTTGTGAGCGGTTTCAATGATGTCTGAATAATCACTATAGCCACCATAGGTATTCGGATACTGCAGCAAAACACCAAATACATCCAGCCCCTCGAGGTCGCTTAATGGATTTCCAATGACAATTTCAATGTTCAGTGGCTTGGCTCTGGTTTGAACCAGCTCAATATTTCTTGGGTGGCAATCATTGGCAACAAAAAATGTGTTGCTTTTAGATTTGCTCACTCTTTTGCAGAAGCTCATTGCCTCGGCACAGGCTGTCGCCTCGTCCAGCATCGAGGCGTTGGCAAGTGGTAAACCAGTAAGGTCTGCAACCATCGTCTGAAAATTGATCATTGCCTCCATACGGCCTTGAGAAATTTCAGCCTGATAAGGCGTGTAAGCCGTATACCACGCAGGATTTTCCAAAATATTGCGCTGAATAACCGGCGGCGTGATGGTGTTGTAATAGCCTTGACCGATAAAAGATTTAAGGCGTTTGTTTTCTCTCGCCAAATTTCTCAATTTTTTGAGTGCTGCAAGTTCTGAAAGTCCTTCGTCAATATTCATTTCCGATTTCCGGCGAATATTGCTAGGAACAACTTGCTCTAATAAGCCCTCCATGTCATCAACACCCAAATAATCAAGCATCTGTTGCTTTTGGGCAGCTGAAGAGCCAATATGTCTATCGGCAAAAACGTCGTTATTTAATAGGGCTTCAATCTTTTCACTCATTTTTTTCTCTCTTTATTCTTCTATAAATTCTTGGTAAGCCGCCTCGTCCATTAGGGCGTCAAACTCAGAAATATCGGAAAGTTTTATTTTGACAAACCAACCCTCCACCAATGGATCCTCAGAAGCCAGTTCCGGCTCATCATTAAGACGATCGTTAACCGACACAATCTCACCAGAAACAGGCGCAATCAAGTCGGAGGCCGCTTTAACAGACTCAATGACACAGATATTGTCGCCTTGGCTGACTTCATCGCTGACATCGGGTAGCTCGATAAAAACCAGATCACCGAGTTGCTCTTGAGCAAACTCCGTAATACCAACTGTCACTAATCCGTCTTCCGTTAGTTCGATCCACTCATGATCTTCTGAATATTTAATTGTCATAACATCTCCTTGTATGGCACTTAGCCACGGTAATAATTGGTTTTTACAAATGGCAGTTTGACCACTTCAACTGCAAGTTTTTTCTCACGCACAATAGCGAAGAGTTTTTTTGTGCCATCACTCGCCGCAGATTCAATTCTGGCGATAACAATGGGCTTGCCAGTTGTCGGTCCGAAGCCACCACTAGTGACTTTGCCAACAACATTATCATCGTCATCAACGATCTCCACGCCATCACGTACAGGCGCTCTGCCCTCTGGCTGAAGACCGACAATTTTTTGCGCCACACCGGCATCAATATGATTCATGACAGTCATCGCACCGGGATATCCGCCGGCACGAGAGCCGTCAGATCTTCTCACTTTTGACAAGGCCCAAACAAGCGAAGATTCCACCGGGCTGTGTTCTGTATCCAATTCGTGGCCGTAAAGAGACAAGCCCGCTTCTAAACGCAGAGAATCTCTAGCACCAAGACCAATCCACTCAACAGCCTCATGCGCCAAAAGACATTTGGCTAGTTGTTGCGCTTGGTCGTTGTGAACAGAAATCTCAAAACCGTCTTCGCCGCTGTAGCCCGATCGCGTGGCGAAGCAATCAATACCATCAATCATTAAAACTTTAGCCGTCATAAAAGTCATTTCACGGGATTCTGGCGCCAACGCCGCCAACACTTCGCCAGCCTGTGGCCCTTGCAAAGCTAGTAGTGCGTAATCCTCCAACACTTTCACTTCACACTCATTGCCAATAGTATTCTGCAAATGAGCAAAATCCGCCTGTTTGCAGCCAGCATTGACCACCAACAACAAGCTGTCATTGCCAATATTTGTTACCATAAGATCATCAAGAACGCCGCCCTTGTCGTTGGTAAATAGCGCGTAGCGTTGCTTCATTAATGGCAAATCAATAATATCGACTGGCACTAAAGACTCTAATGCTTTTTTTGCATTTTCACCAATTAGCTTGACTTGCCCCATATGTGAGACATCAAAAAGGCCGACCTTCTCGCGTGTATGTAAATGTTCTTTTTTTACACCCAACGGATAACTAACAGGCATGTCATAGCCCGCAAAAGGCACCATTTTCGCGCCAGCATCAATATGCATTTGATAAAACGCTGTAGTGAATTCATTTATAGTTTCTGTCATCGCAAGACCCATTTAATTACTCTTCAATATCGTGCTAATATGCCTATAGCTACGCTTATTTACACAGTATTAACTGATAAAATAAACCGCAGACGTGTTTAGTTATATTCAATCTATATAAATTATAGACTGGATTGAATTAAAGTAGGAGGTATTTTTAGTTTAGTTCACTTACTATTGAATTAAATTATCTTCGAATGGGTAATGCGTTAACACCTCGATGCCAGTTTCATTCACCAGAACCATTTGCTCAAGCTTGACACCAACAATGCCATTTTTTGCACCTGAGTAGCTTTCCACACATAAAACCGTATTAGGCTCTACAATGCCGTCATAACCATCTCTAGCCCAATCGTCTTGGTAGTATATTTTGGGATATTCATCCGAAAGGCCTGCACCGTGATAAACGCAAACGTAGTGATTGTGTTGATATATTTTCTTACGCTTAAAGGCATGTTCGGCCAATTCGGCAAAACCCATACCCGGCTTGATAATGTCTATATTGAACTGCACCTCATCAAAAGCATGCTGATAAGCGTCTCTTTGTGCTTGTGTACCGACACCACCACCGCATATCCAGGATCTGGAAATATCTGCCATATAGCCTCTTGGGCCGATGAGGTCGGTATCAAAAGCAATCATGTCTCCTTGTTCGATAACACGTTCCGTTGCCTCTTGCAGCCAAGGGTTAGTACGGGGCCCGGATGAGAGCATATGACCCTCCATCCAGCAGCCATTATTGGCGACATTCACTTGATGAAGAATTGACCAGAGTTGGCGCTCAGTAATGCCGGCTTTAGTGTTTTCTTGCATTAGCTTCATGCCATACTCTGTCACTGCAATCGAGTGTTTAATGCACTCAATCTCTGTATCAGACTTAATGACTTTGGCCTGTTCAACAATACAATCGGCATCAACCACCTCAAAGCCAAGAGCTTCTAGCGCTTGAGTTGCAAGCGGCGTAAATCGTTCAAGCGCAATTCTGGCGGGGGCAGATTTGAGGTGATCGCCCCCAAAAAGCGATTTAACGTCATCGGCAAAAAGACGTGTTTTGTCATTTAAATCAAAACCGCCATCAAAAGGACTAACAAAGCGAGGGCGCTGATAGCTTGCAACATTAGGAAACTCTTGGCTGGTCGCGCCATGCATGACAAGTGGCCCCTCCAATGGCACAAACAAATAACAGGTGGGGATGTGCGCTTGAAAGACTTGGTATTCATTGAAATCAATAGCGTATCGCAAACTGATTGGATTTGCCAGTATGCATAAATCAACGTTTTTATCCGACATAATCTGACGCAATCTTGCCAGACGATAGTCACACATTTTCTTCCACCTGCTTTCAGAAATCTGAGGGCTTGGTAATAGTTTTGTCATTTTATTACTTATTCGTTTTTATTCGTTAATAGCCCAGAACGGGGTCGTAAAGCGGAAATGGCGCTTCACCGTGCTCTATTCTGCGAATATTATCAACCATGAACATTGCCGCTGTTTCACCATCGCTTTGACCGGCAATATGCGGGGTAATGGTAACGCTTGGATGCGACCAAAGCGGGTTATCATCGGGCAAAGGTTCGATGTCAAATACGTCCAGAACGGCCGCAGCAATATGACCACTATTAAGCAAAGACAGTAGATCGCTCTCATTCACAATACAACCTCTGCCCATATTGATGACAAAGGAACCTTGCGGCAGTTGACGTAATTCACTTTCTGTTACTCTATTTCTGGTTGCATCAGTGAGTGGCAATACATTAATCAAAATTTCAGCCTTATTTAAAAAAGCATTCATTTGCTCTTTCCCGTGGAAGTATTCAATCAAGCCAGTTGTTTGTTTTTCGCTTGCGCCCCAGCCAACAACATTAAACCCTTGAGTGGCCAGCGACTCGGCGATTTGTTTGCCAATATTACCCAGGCCCATAACACCAATCGTACGATCTCTTGGTGAGACAAAGTCTTGTGGCAGCCATTGCTTATTCGATTGTTGTTGAGCATAGCGATAGTAATCACTGTGAAAATGCAGCACCCAATGAAGTGCATACAAGCACATATCTCGTGTCAAAGCATTGTCCGCCATTCGCACGATAGGGATGCCACTGGGTAGTTCTGGATCTTTGGTGATGTGATCCACACCTGCGCCGAGTGACAAGATAGCTTTTAAATTTGGGTATTTTTTATACTCAGAAAAAGGGTGTTGCCAGGCAGCAACATACTCAATGTCGCATGGATCACCCACATCAGGGTAAATTCGGATATCCATACCACTCAATTCCGTTTGAAATACTTTTAACCACGGCGCAATGTCTGTATCGGTAAGGCTAACAAGTAATGCCATAATTTCAGTACGCCCTAACTGCGCAAAATTTGATCATGCTGCTCTTCCATTAAACGAACAATACTAAGATGTGGAGCGTTTTCTCCATAGGCCTTCATTGCAGCTTGGTAAGTACTATAGACCTTGTCACCAAGTGGCATTTTCACCTCAAGATGTTGGCCCAATTCGGTAATTAAGCGCATGTCTTTTTCCGCAAGACCAAGTGCAAACGATGTATCGTAGCTACCATCCAGAACTTTTGGAATGTAACTTTCGACAACATAGCTTCTTGCGCAACTACTCATTAAGACAGAGTGTAACACACCCAGATCTAAATTGGCTTTAGCGCCCAACATCAGTGTTTCGCCAATACCCTGGGCAACCAAATAGTTAAGATGCAGCTGCGCTAATTTAGTGACGTAACCGGCGCCAGAAGGACCCATACGCTCCACCCTTGCAGCGAAGCTTCTCAATAAAGACTCAAACCGGTTGAGCACGCCTTCATCAATGCCGAGAAAGATCGCCAGTGTACCTGCCAAGGCGCCCTCGGCACCACCACTGACTGGCGCATCGACCAAGGTTAGATGGATCGGCGCTTCGTTTTTAACTTTTTGCCATTCTGATAACTCATTGGTGCTGGTTTCAAACCAGGTCGCACCCTCCTTAAGCATGGCAAGAATACCGTCATCACCAAAAGCCAGAAGGTTGACCTCTTTGGAACTTGGTAGCGAGGTAAACAATACCTCGCACTGGCTGCACAACTTGGCAACACTCTGCCCATTAACCGCGCCTTTGGCAATCAAATCCACCAATACTGCTTCATTAATATCAAAAACAATGAGTGTGTCGCCAGACTCTTGGCAATGCCTAAGCAGATTGAGCGCCATTCCAGCACCCATATTGCCAAGACCGATAAATCCAATATTCATTTTATCTTTCCTTAATCGGTTAAGTTGTCAACGCGCTCTAAATTACGCTCGTGGTGAATATCCATTGAACGCCCATAAAATGCTTCAGCGTGGTGCGGCCTATTAACCAAATACGGGTTGGTAACATAGGTTGGTAGGGCAATAATTCGTGGCGACGAGCCTTGAGTCACCGTGACTCTGTGCATCGAATAACGGCCTTTAAATATTTGCAAATCACCCGTTTGTAAACTCAGCACCCGGACCTTTTCTCGAGCACCATGCAAGACCGCACCAACATCGTCAAAACACTCATTATTGGCAGAACGAATATCGGGCGCGTACTCAAAATCACCGCCTTCTTCAGCCTCGCTGACAAGAATGCTCACGGTAAAGTCATTGCCGTCAAAATGCCATGGAAAGTAATCACCGCCCTTCATTACACTATACGGATTGCGCCCTAATGGCTCCGCCCAACGATAAATAGGTCCAACATTCAGACAATCAGAAACAAAATGCACCATCACATCACTGTCGTAAATCATTCTTAAAATCGAGTCCGCCTCTAATAAATCGGAATTAATAAAGGACGAAGTTCTTTCTTCAAAAAAACGCTTGGGATGATCGCTCGGCAAGCTGGTGTCTTCTTTGGTAAGGTAAGGATTCACCCATGCATGCGCCCTCCTCGCCCCATCCATAATTCGAAAAGCCTCTTCCTTCATTTTTTTAATGGCAGTGGGGATAATAAAATTCGGCACATGGGCACAACCGCACTTTTCAAGATTTTGATGACACTGCGCAACAAGCGCAGCTCTTTTGTCACTGGTTAAATCGTGAATAGGAAATCGCTCTAAATCTAGAAAATCCTCCAGTCTAATCTCGTTAGCACTAAAGGCGGAAGGTGCTGAAATAACGGACATTATTAATGTTTGTATGAAGGATCTAATCGGTCACAACGGCGTAGTAATCCCGGCCACTCATACACACCCGGTGAAAACGCCTCGTACTGCTTAGATGCAATTGGCCAAAGATGTTCTGGTCCGCTGTCAATCTCCAAATTTGAGGCTTTGGCACTAAGGGCCACTTCACAAAGGCGAATCAAATAATACATATGCATAAAGCACTGACCCGCAGTATCGCCAACCGTCAAAAAGCCGTGATTACGCATCACCAAACAGCTATTGTCGCCCAAATTATCAGCGATACGTAAGCGCTCATCTGGGTCGACCGACAAACCCTCCCAATCGTGATAACCGACTTTCCCATAAAGCATCGCAGAATCCTGCACTAAAAATGGAATTTCTTTAAAAGCTGTGGCTGCAATTGCACTCGCAGGGTGTGCATGAAACACAAATTTGTTGTTCGGGTGATTGAGGTGAATGGCGCTGTGAATAATAAAACCGGCTGTATTGACATCGCTCGGACCTTCTAGAACATTACCCTCTTCATCAACCTTGATTAAATTTGAAGCACAAACTTCTTCGTAAGTTAGGCCAAAACGATGCATGTAAAAATGGTGTGCCGAGCCCGGCACTCTTGCAGTAATGTGATTCCAGATAGTGTCGTCCCAACCATTCATTGCGGTTAGGCGAAACATTGCTGCCAAGTCAATCTTAACTTTTTCTTGCTCTTGTTCAAGACTCATACTATTTGCTATTTTATAAACACTAAAAAGAGATAAATATACCCCCTTGAGGCAAAAAGAACTGCAATAAAAAACTATAACACTTATCGAAAATAGCGATATACCAACCCCATAGGCTTTGTATAATCAGGATATTCAATGAATAACTTGGTTTATGAGGGAGGCTAAATGAATATTGAGCATATGAGGACTTTTTTAGAGGTCAGTTCATCTGGCAGCTTTCAAGCCTCAGCCGAAAAATTACACGTTACTCAATCCACTGTCAGTGCTAGAATCAAGGCGCTAGAAGAGCAACTCAACCAAGCACTTATTATCAGAAAACGTAACGGTTGTGAGCTAACAACCGCTGGCAGACTTTTTCATAAGCACGCCGTTGCCGCTGTTCAAGCATGGGAAAGAGCGCGTCAAGAAATTGCCTTACCAGACGATATGACCGGTGTTTTTAGTTTTGGCATTCAAATGAATCACTGGGATTATATTGCCCCCAAATGGCTAGACATCATGTGGAAAACAGAACCCAGTATTGCAACAAGAGTAATCAGTGATTATTCGGACCCCTTGATGGCTCAACTTCGAGACGGTCATATTGATATGGCCATTCTTTATCGTCCAATTCACCAGCCTAATATCCATATAGAACAGTTAATGGACGATAAGTTGATTCTCGTGGCTACAGAGCCGCGTACTCTTGAGATGGGCAGGGTGGATGGCTACGTGTTTGTTGACTGGGGGGATGAATTCCGCGCCCAACACAACCTCGCATTCCCTAAGGCCTACATCCCTAAAATATCTTTTGGCGTAGCAACTAGCGCTCTCAATCATATTCTGAAGAACGGCGGCTCAGGCTACTTTATAGAGGGATCCGTCAAGAACATGCTTGAAGACAAAACATTGTTTGTGGTTGAGAACTCCCCTACTTTTCACCGCCCAACCTACCTGGGCTATCCCTCAGCCGCCCCCGATTCAAAATTGCACAGAGCAGCCATACGCGCTTTAAGAAAAATCATTCACTAAATTTACAGATTACAACTGCCCATTGAAATCGTTTTTTTCGATAAGTGCTATAGTTTTTTATCACGGTGTGCGTTAATTCAAGCGGTATATTCTTTCTTTTTAGATAACATTCGTGCTGACACATGATCATTAGCGGGTTAACAACTAGGGTTATCGAGCTGCCTTTCGAAAAACCCATCAAAACAGCCATTCACGATATGCGCTCGGTGGGTTGCGTATTGCTCACCATTGAAACAGACGAGGGAATTACGGGTGAGTCCTATCTATTTGCATTGAATGCCGTCCGCATTAAAGCTTTTGACGAAATGATAAAGGGTTTTACGCCCCACCTAATCGGCAAAGACCCACATTTTATCGAGGCCATCTGGCAGGATATCTGGAGAGAAATAAATCCTACTGGTCACAAAGGGGTTACCGTTTCAGCGCTTTCCACGATTGATACAGCGCTTTGGGATATTGTCGGTAAAGCGGCTAATTTGCCACTACACAGACTGTTTGGCGCCTGTCGCAGTAAGATAAAAACCTATGCCAGTGGCGGCTTGTGGCTTGCACAAAATATTGATGAGCTCATTGAAGAGGCCCATATTTTTCTTCAACAGGGTCACAGATCAATGAAACTTAGACTGGGTTCAAAAGACTATAAAGACGACGTCGAGCGCGTCAAACAACTTCGAGGTGCGATTGGGTCGGACGTTGAACTCATGGCGGATCTCAATCAAGCCCTAACCCCAAAACAAGCAATAAAACTGGGTAAAGAATTGCAAGAATTTGATCTTCTTTGGCTGGAAGAGCCGGTGCCGGCCTACGACTTAGTTGGTCATAGCGAAGTGCGCCAAGCACTGGATATGCCCATTGCCTCAGGTGAGACTGAATACACTCGTTACGGCATGCGCGCCATGATTGAAGCTAAGGCCTGTGATATCCTTATGCCAGATTTACAGCGAATCGGCGGTCTTAGTGAAATGCGCAAAGTAGCGCATTTGGCCGAAGCTTACAACTTACCAATTTCTACCCATATTTTCACCGAACAAAGCTTGTGCATAGCAGGCTCTGTCGAGAATTGCATTTCAATTGAACACATGCCTTGGTACGCGCCTCTATTCAATGAAAAAATATCCGTTGTCGACGGCTATATTGACATTCCAGAGCGCCCAGGAATCGGCTTCACCTTTGATGACAATGCAATTAAAAAATTTCTGATTTAATTGCTCTGAAAATGACCACAAATAACAACATTGAACAAATTATCGAAGAGGGTTTGTGTATCGGCTGCGGGCTCTGCGCTGGCGTTTTTCCTAATCAAGTTCAAATGCAAGTTTCACCCTCCGGCCACTTGCGCCCCTCAGAAAGAACGCCGTTAAATTCGCAACAAAATATTCACTTGCAGGGCTTTTGTCCTGGTGTTGTGCAATCGGGCATGCCAAGTGACAAAGTCCTAAACTTAGAAAACATCGACCCAACGTGGGGTCCGATAGAGACAATAGTGAGGGCGCATTCAAGTGATGCAAAAATACGGCACAAAGCAGCTACCGGCGGTGGACTCACAGCAATCAGCCTGTATTTATTGGAAAGTAGGCAAGTGGATGGTATTTTGCAAGTGGCTGGTGGCGGTCTAAAAGCGTATTTTGGTCATTCACAATTAAGCCAAACCAGTGACGATGTTATTAAGAGCAGTGGCTCCATCTACGCCTCCACTTCGCCACTAGAAAACTTGCTCAAAATACTCGATACCGGTATTACTATTGCCCTTGTCGCCAAGCCCTGTGACATCTCAGCGGTGCGCTTGCTCGGCAAAAAAGATTCAAGGATTGACCGGCAAATTAAAGCGCTATTAACACCTATTTGTGGCGGCTTTTTCCCGCCATTTGCGATGGAAAATTTTCTCAAATCTGTTGGCGCCGACGAGGATGACGTGCAAAGCGTGAGTTATCGTGGCGAAGGCTGTCCTGGGCCAACCATTATTCGCTTCAAAAACGGTGAAACAATCACAAAAACCTATCTAGACTTCTGGGGTACAGATTCTTCACAATGGTACATGCCTTGGCGCTGTCGCATTTGTCCAGATGGCTCGGGTGAGGCTGCAGACATTGTTTCTGGAGACACGTGGCCGAACTGTGAGCCGACTCTAGAGATGATGGAAAATGACCTAGGCACCAATGTTGTAGTTGGCCGAACCTCTAGAGGCACAGAGATTATTAATGGCGCGATAAAAGCCAACTATCTTAGTTTAGAGGGCGACGCTAAGTCTAACGATTTGGATTACTGGCAACCGCACCTAGTAAAAAAGAAGATCACCGCAGATGCAAGATATGCCGGCATGAGGGCGGCTGGACAAATAGGTCTTTCAACACTTGATTTAAGAACGAATGACCTCAAAGGGCGCATGAATAAAGGCGACTATCAACAAGAGCTTGAAGGTACCACTCGTAGAATCAAAATAGGCAAACACAGTGATGACTTTTCAGAGGAGTCCAGCCAGTCAAACTGAGAGGCTAATAATTGACTGAACTCTCTGGTGAATTAAATCGCTTGGATTTTCTCCAACAAAGCAACGCTTACCTCGACACCATTGACTTCATGAGCCGCTCTTGCTGAGACACGTTCAGAGCCTGAAAGGTGTGCGCCTTCTTGAGCAACAATAGAACTGGTTAGAGTTTGAATTCGATCGCCAAAAACATCCGGTGAGAAAACATCCGGTGAGGCAGCAAAAAAGAATTGCCCCGTTCTAGGCGGCCCACCTGCAGTGCCCGCGAATGGGCTGGCATCCTGAGAGAGCGTAGCACCTGCCATAACAGCAGCAAAAACTTCAACCAATAAACCCGCGCCAAAACCTTTATAGCCACCTACTGGAGCCATAGAGCCTTTCATAGCAGCATCCGCATCCGTTGTTGGATTGCCATCTGCATCGTACGCCCAACCCTCAGGAATTGATCTTCCGGCCTGTGCATGCATCTTAATTTCACTTTTGGCAACCACACTGGCAGACTGGTCAAGAACAAAAGCAACACCGCCCTTGCCATCCGGCACAGCGACAGAAAAAGGATTGGTACCAATAATCGACTTGTTACCGCCAACTGGCATGATAGAGGCCGGTGCATTAGTAAATCCTAGACCGGTCATTCCCGCTTTAGCAATACGCTCTGAATGAAAACCGAGCACACCACAATTGTAAGAATTTCTTATCGACATCGCAGCACAACCGTTTTTCTTGGCGCTTTCAATGAGCAAGTCAAAACCCGCGTCAATCGCTGGGTGAGCGAACCCACTGTCAGCATCAACCACAATAGCACTAGGCGCAGCATGATCAACAACAACCTTTGCATTTGGATTGACCTTACCACAAGTCAAATGTTCGCAATAAATTGGCACATAAACTAAGCCATGGCTGGCAATACCATCCATTTCAGCAGCCGCAACACCTTTTGCAAGGGCGCTTGCAGCGGTCTTACTGGCGCCTGAATTCATTAGCGCCTTAATCGCCACCTGCTCAATCTCTTCTCTATTTAAAAATGTTGTACTCATCTGTAACCCCTTTAATATTAATCTGTATCCACCAAACCTGCGCCTGCGCCAGAAGCGCGAGATTCTGCTGTTGATTTCACCAAACAGCGAGAAAAATAGGCATAAATCGCATCCCAATGTTGGTGTACTGCGATGCCTGTTTGCAGGATTTTTGCTTTTTCGACCTTACTGTCAAACCTCTGTATATTACCCTCTAAGGCAGGCTGTGTGTCATCCAACAGGCTCACTTGCATTGTTGCACCCTTACTAAGTTCGATCGCGCTTGCGCTATCACTGATGATTTGCCATTGGCCATTGGCCATAAAATTCACCTGAAAATCTGCACCCACCTCGTCACACCAACACACCTTCCAGCTCTCAACTTGATTGGCGCCCAGCGCCGCCACCACCAATAGCGGCGAATCAACATTGGCAACTGTAAATTCGACATTTTGTTCGCCTTTAATACCATCAAGCACACTAACAGAGGCTTGCAGGGCAGATAAATACTGAGAACTCGGGCCACTAAAACCATCATCGCTCCGTTCTATCGACAAAGAGCTTTTGCCCTCATCAAGACTGTCAAGTGCAGCAACGCTACACAAAGACGGGTCAAAACCATTCTCTGCCAGCCACATATTACTGCGTGCAAAATCTTCAGAAACACCAATCGGTGCATTGACACCAAAACCCGCTCGAGTGAAGATAAATAGAATTTCATTTAGCGAAATTGTTAACTGTTCTGGCATTAGGACACATTTTTTGGTCGAATTGGAAAAGCCCAATCATCGTGATCAGCATACGAGAGTTGGTCGGGCATCGGTGCGCCTTGATACATCGAAATTCTTGTCCATAAATCGGACTTTGGATCAAATTTTGAGGCGCCAAAAAATGCCAATTTAAAACGCAACAGATCTAACGGTCTCATCGTCTCACCGAGTAAATTATCCTGCACTTCCGCATAAGGCCTCAGTGCTGTGTTTTGGATGCGACGAATAATGTGTCTAAATTGCGGGCATTGCAACACAAACTCGCCCACTGTACTGTCATCCAATGCTGTTTTCAATTGCTCATTCAGATCATCTGCATCCCTGCCAATAGCCAGAGGCATTTCCTGATCCACGCCATCGTCCACACCTTTTGAGCCAAAACGCGGCTCTAACTTATCTTCTGAATAATACCAAAAATAGTGCTGCGACTCACTTAGTGAAAAATCAATACTGGTCGCCCATGCGTAATAATCTTTTACAATCGACTTTAGCATTGCAAGTGACATACCGGCTTCAAATTGCGGCACGGTCGTAGCAAGCATTGTATCGGCCAAATCATCAACCAAGGCGCCATGCGGCTCGATGACAAGCGAAACCACCATTTCTTGGCATTCCAGAGAAAAATTATCTTCAGCAAACTGATAGATACCATTCCAAGGGTACGGTTTAACAAGATTGCTCTCATCGTCACACCAGTTGGACAGCTCAGAAACCTCGCCTTCCAGTTGCTCAATGCGGGCACTTTGAATCTTGTCTGCAACACGCCACTCTTTAAGGTGTTGCGACACTTGCCGAACACTTTGTGTGAACGCTCCGAGAGAGCCTTTAATCGGTGTCTCCAGACTGCGGACCCTAGCGAGCGCGGTTTCTTTTGCGGTGACCCAATTATGAATTAATACCGGATGCTTTAATAGAAATGGCGCCATACCAAGGCCGGTAGAATTACCAACACCAATAAATTGACGAATGTGTGGCTCTAAATTTGCCGCCTTATTTCCACCCCGTTGTTTGGCAATGGTTTCCACTAGGTCAATAGTAAACCAGCGGATAAGATAAACCGCTAACAGTTCCATGTGGAACGACACCTTACACTCTTCGCGATCAGCAATTTTGGCGCGATCAGCGCAGCCAAATTTGCCACTACCGTAGACCGCAGTTGTGCGCATGATATAGCCAACCGATGCCACCAAATCAACGTCGGGCTGCTTGCCTTCGGCGAGCGATGAAACTATGTGTTCAAATAACCTTAAGCTTTTATTGGCTCTAGCCAAGCTAAGCTCGCTCGGGCGAAAACGACCGCCCTCTTGCTTGGGTGTATTTTTTGCCAAATAATCGATATCGTCCTGTGTCGGCACGCCATCGAATAAATTAAAAGTCGCATCCCAAACCTCAGCAATCACTCGGTCAGTACGCATATCCGCAGGAATATTCTGAGTAAAGGCAACTAGGGAGTATGTTCGCTCGGGCGTATGTGCAGCATAAACACTTACACCAAAACCATTTGTGTCGACGTCTTGACGCAATCTCTCAAACTTCCACTGCTCTTTTGACATGCGACGAATCAGCGCACGCATAAAACTCAATCGTGTTGGGAATGAAGAGCCCATTCTGTCAAGACGCATCACCTGTTCAGGTCGACGCATCATCGCTTCATCAAGTTTGGCGCTAAACGGCATTACTTATGCGTTGACAGGTCCGAATGAAGACTCAAAAAATCTTAGCCAGTTTTCACCCATTACGGCCGCCACATCTTTTTCAGACATACCAACTGACCTTAAGCCACTCTCAAGATTTGAAAAATCACGGTTGTCTTTAAACCAATCCGGTTGCGCCGGGAAGCCCGCAGCGCTTGCTGTGCCTTCACCAAAGTCGCGATCTCGCGTCCAAGTGCCATTGCGCATCCACTCAACAACGCTATCCGGTTGGTTTTGACAAAGATCACTACCAATGCCAATATTTTCAATACCCATAACATCGGCAGTATCCGCAATCATCGTACAAAAACTCTCTAAAGTACAGTCTGACTTGCCTTTTAAATGGTGTGGGTACATCGAAAACCCAAGCATTCCGCCGCTTTCGCCCAAAGCTTTTAAAACCTCATTTGACTTATTTCTAAGCGCTGCATGCCAAAAGACTGGATTCGCATGAGTGATAGCAATAGGACGCTCAGAAATTTCAATCGCCTCCATCGTTGAACGCTCTGCAGAATGACTCATATCAACCACAAGACCGACGCGATTCATTTCTTTAATGACTTGCTTACCCATCCGCGTAATGCCAGGATCATTAGCCTCGTAACAACCCGTGCCCAATAGACTCTGGTTGTTGTATGTCAGCTGCATAAAGCGCGCGCCGAGTTGATGGCATATTTCCACCAAGCCAATATTGTCTTCAATTGGCGAGCAGTTTTGATAGCCGAAGAAAATTGCTGTACGGCCTTGAGCTTTCGCCGTGCGAACATCGTCCGCTGTTTTTCCTAAAAAAATCAAATCGTCGTAATCTTCAAATCGTCGATTCCAATCGATGACATTTTGCACCATCTCTTGAAAATCTTCGTGATAACAAATAGTGACGTGAATGGCGCTCAGACCACCCGCGTTGATTTGCTTAAAGACCTCTTCACTCCAATTGTTGTATTGCAGTGCGTCGACATAAAGAGATGGGTGTGCCATTATGGATTACCTGACGAGATGTAAGATGTTTTCACTTGAGTGTAAAGCTCTTTCGCGTACTGGCCTTGCTCTCTAGGGCCAAAGCTTGAGTTCTTTCTACCGCCAAATGGTACGTGGTAATCGGTGCCAGCTGTAGGTAAGTTGACCATCACACAGCCGCTTTCTGCGTTTCTGCGGAAGTGGCTTGCCTTTGACAAAGATTGGGTAATAATGCCAGAAACCAGACCAAAATCAGTATCGTTAGCCACTGACAATGCTTCATCGTAATCGGCAACTTTAATCACACACGCCATTGGCGCGAATAATTCTTCACGATTAAGACGCATGGCGTTATCACCACCAATCAACAGGGCAGGTTGCATGTAATGTCCCGGTGTTGCTAGTTCAAGCGCGTCGCCACCACAAACAACTTCACAACCTTCGTCGCGCCCTAATTGCATGTAGTCTAGGTTAGAGGTCAATTGCTCAGCACTTGCCGCAGGACCAATTTGCGTACCGTCTTCCAGTGCATGGCCTACTTTAAGCGCTGAAGTGGAGGCTGTCATACGCTCAACAAACTCGTCATGAATAGATTGGTGAACTACTAGGCGCGAAGAGGCTGTACATTTTTGTCCAGTGGAGCCGAAGGCACCGCCTGTAGCTGCAGCGACTGCAACATCAATATCCGCATCGTCCATCACCACTAGCGGATTCTTTGATCCTAGTTCGAGTTGGAACTTGGTTAAATTCTGTGCCGCAGCACTGGCAATTTGACGGCCAACATCGTAAGAGCCGGTAAAGCTGATGGCGTGCACTTTCGAGCTTTCGACCAATGCTTGGCCAATTGAACCGCCAGAGCCCATCACTAGGTTAAACAAACCTTTGGGAATATCTTGTCTTGAAATGATCTCTGCTAGGGCTACCGCACTAGCAGGCGTTAAGTTGGCGGGCTTCCAAATCACTGCGTTGCCGAACGCAAGTGCCGGTGCAATTTTCCAGCTCGCTGTTGCTGTTGGGAAATTCCACGGCGAGATAATGGCCACGGTGCCCATTGGTTCGCGGCGTACATCCACTTCAATATTAGGTCGCACAGAGTCCGCTGTGTCACCACTTTGACGCAAAACTTCTGCTGCGTAATAAGTAAAAAATTGCCCAGCGCGATAAACCTCTCCCTTGCCTTCAGCCACTGGTTTGCCTTCTTCACGAGCAAGTAACTCGCCCAATTCAGCACTGCGAGCCATCATTTCTTCACCAATTTTCATCAATACTGCTTGACGCTGCTCAAGGCCGGTAGCCGCCCATTGTCTTTGTGCAATTTGTGCAGAATTTAGCGCATCGTCTAATTGCGCCGAACTCGCTTGAGCGTACTGACCAATAATATCGTTGGTGTCCGACGGGTTAATATTAGCAATTGAGCTTGGGCCTGCAACCCAGTCGCCAGCGATGTAGTTTTTTGATAAGTTTGACATAGTAAATTGGTAGTGAAAAAAAAATAAGTTTGTGGCCTTTCTAAGGCTTTTCAAGTGGTTAGACGGGCGTTTGAAATATTAATCATACACCTACTTCCCCCTTGAGGCGGCTCATTATAAACAGACTAACAAGCCTTTAATTCGAATAAAATTACATCTATAATATACAATATGTATACAATAAATACAGTTAAATATACAACGCTGTTGCCTGACAAGGTTGTGATGCTAAAGGCTGTGGCTGATTAAAAACACAATTGGGTACAGTTTAAAAAATCACTCGATAATTATTAGGGGTTTAGGCCAGATGAGGCCTAGAATGAAGGGCTGTTAGATTTTATTATGCACTGCAAAACGCTCACCCCCCCCTGATGGCAGTACCAAACCAGAAATATTAAGCCTATGAAAAAAGAACACTTTTCTCAAGACCTAAAGCGCAAAATTCTCACCTTAAAACTTGCACCGGGTGCCACCCTTAACGAAATCAGCCTCTCTAAAGAATACGATATTTCACGAACACCGCTCAGAGAAATTTTTCAAAGACTTGCTGGTGAGGGTTATATTGAAATTATTAATAATCGTGGCGCCATAGTCTCTCCAATGGATTATAAAAATGTACGTAATTTATTTATCACAGCCCCAATGATATATTCCTCAATAAGTCGTCTAGCAACAGAAGATGAAAACGCGACAAGAGAGCAACTCAGTGAGTTGCAAGACGTGCAAGACAGCTTTCGAAAAGCTGTTAAACAACAACAACTTGATAGTATAGTGCTACACAACGATCGCTTTCATCGACTGATCGGTAAAATGGCAAATAACCCTTATTTACAATTAAGCTATGAGCGCTTATTAATTGATCATACTCGCATCAATCAAACTTTTTATCGAGCAACCGATGCAGACATGACAGCCAACTTGGAGCAGGAAGTTGATCAGCACGAGGCAATGATTGAATATCTCGCAATAGGTGATGTTGAGCGCATGGTTGCTTTAACGCAGGATCACTGGAATTTATCCAAAGCACATATGGGGCGCTACATGTGTCCAAACCCTCTTCCTGTTGACAATAATCGTATAAGATTTACTGATTGATTAATAAAATATCCGCCATGCACAAACGAAAAATTACAAACCCACTTAATGTTGAATTTAAACCTTTCGATAGATACGGCTCTGCGATAGAGAAAATGAGCTGGCATGAAATTAGTTACGACAGTGAAACCGGCTTTGGCACTTTTGTATTAAAACTTAACCCTGGCGCTCAATCAATCCCCCATGAGCACACAGGATTTGAAGAATTTCTGGTTTTGCAAGGAGAAATGATCGATTCGGATAATACAGTTTTCAAAAAGGGTGACTTTGTCACTTTTAAACCGGGCAGTTGCCACTCATCGTCTTCGCCAAAAGGTTGTTTACTTTTAGTCTTTATGAGGGGTATTAATAGAGCGCTTTAACGATAGCTCAATACGGCGTCACCGAGCACGTCCATTCGAGGTGAGACACCCAAACCTGGACTCCGTGGAGCGGAAATAAAACCATTTTCCACAACATAATCGCCATCTGCAGTCTTTAGAGAAACCATATCTCGACACTCAAGCACACATCTAAGGTATTTTTTTGGAACGGTTTGAGCTAGATGAACAATTGCAGCAAATGCAATGTCCGAACCGGTAGTCTCTTGCACACTCATAGTATAGCCCGCAGCAATACAAATATCTCTTTGCCTGCGACAGCGTGTTAAACCACCGTTTTTTGAAATTTTTAAACCAATCCCATCAGCACCATCTTCAGCAATCAAATTGACGATATCCTCTTCGCTTTGTGCCAGCTCGTCCCAAATAATGGGTACCGATGTTCGGCGCCTGAGCGAGATACACTCCCGCCACGTCGCGCAAGGTGCCTCAAAGGCAAAATCCAAGGTCTTTGGCAGTATGTTTAGTAATCGCAGGGCACTCTCAACACCCAGGCCACCATTGGCATCAACAATAAAATATTCTCCTGTTTGACGACCCTCCATACAAGCCTCAATTCTCTGTGCATTCAACAAAGGGTCATCCGTAATTTTGATGGAATGGCCTCGATAGCCTGCCTCACGATAGCACTTAACCCGCTTAGCCATATCATCAGGCTCTCCTACATAGATTGAAGAAATTAATGTTAATGGGGTGGCTGTTCTGCCGCCTAATAAATCACATACCGGCATATCAATAGATTTGCCGAAAATATCCCAACAGGCAACATCGATCGGCGTTTTTGCATGATTGTGGCCAACCAAGGCACCATCCATTACCTCATTAATCCTATCCAAATGCCGTGGATCTTTTCCCAATAAACTGGGCGCCATCTCCGCAATTCCGGCGCGTACACCTGCACCGTGAGCGGCAATATAAGTAGAGCCAAATGGTGTGCTTTCGCCCCAGCCTTCGATACCACAGGCTGTAGTAATGCGGACAAATGTTGCATCAAAGCCTGTATATTCACGCCCTCCAGACAAACGATAAACACCGCCTGAATAGGGTAAGTATGCTTGGAACACATCAATTTTTTCAATTTTCATCGTTTTTCATTTTCCTACGAGAAGCTTTGAGTATGGTTAAACAGATGAGTATCCGGGCTCACACCAAGACCGGGTGCAGACGGCACATCAATCCAACCATCATTAATTTGTACTGTATTTTCACTGTCGTATGGCTGGGATATATAAGGCGCAGCAATCCAAACACCCCTAGACAAGCGCGGCTCAACAATAGCGCCTAAATGGGCACAGACGGCTGCGATGATATCACCACCCCAGGAATCGTCGCAACTGAGCGGTTTCTGATGAGCATGACACACATCAATAACGCATCGCATCGCACTCACACCACCAACACGGGTAACTTTCATCCCAAAACCGTCTGCAACACCCTCACTAATGGATCTTGAAACCACAGTAATATCGGTTGCACACTCATCAAGATACAGCGGATGACAAATATTTGCTTTGATTTTTGTTAATTCCTCATAACTGTCGCACGGCTGCTCAAGAATAAAATCCAAATCACGACAGCTTTGTGACAGACGAATGGCTTCAGCAGTGGTCAAGGCGCGATTAGCATCAAGCACGATCTCAATCGCAGGCTCTTTAACCTCAAATGCCTTTCTGACAACGGCAATATCTTCTGCTAAATCTCTACCGCCGACTTTTATTTGTAGTTTTTGATAACCTTGCTTTTGTTTTTCCACAAGCAGACGCGCGACCTCCTCGGGGCTGTCAATACTAATAGCGTAATAGCTCGGCACTTTATCACGCTTAGCACCGCCCAGTAATTCACACAGTGGCAGATTAAACTGTTTGCCGATAATGTCCCACAATGCAATATCAATCGCTGCCTTAGCGTAATTATGCCCCATCAGTGCCTGCTCACACTTGGCCAAGACTTTACCGTATTGCAACGGGTTCATGCCAATTAAATGTGGAGCCATTTCAGCAAGCGCAGCCCTTGCTCCCAAGGCGTGCGCCTCCTGATACACAGGACCAAGAGGGCAAACTTCGCCAAAACCTGAAATACCAGAATCAGTAACAATCTTTACAATAGTGGTATCAAGACTGTTAACTTCAGACAGTGACATCTTGTAAGGCTTGCCCTTAATGTCAAGATCGTGTTGGTAAATATGTATTTCGGTGATTTTTATATTTTTCACTCTACATAATCCAGTTAATAATCAATTTCGGGTGGTACCAAGACCAGTTTACCTACGTATTTTTTAGCTAAGAAATCTTGCTGCGCCTGAACTATATCTTTTAGTGGATAGCTCTTTGCCACTAGCGGTTTAATCTCGTTGCGCTCAATATAACCAATCAGGTTCTCAAAAACTTTTTGCTCTTGAAAAGTACAACCAATTAAGGTTAAGTCTTTTAAATAAAGTGTTCTTACATCCAGCTCAACGATTGGCCCTGCAATTGCACCAGATGCTGCGTAACGGCCACCTATTTTTAACAATTCTAATAAACCGGGAAATGCATTTCCTGCAACCAGATCAATGACAACATCAACACTCTCAGTCCCTACTGTATCCGTTAATTTTTGTTCGCGAGTAACAACCTGAGTGGCGCCAATCGAACGCACTTCAACCATTTTGTCCTTGCTGGTTTGGGCAATAACAACTGCACCACGCCTCTTAGCCAGCTGTACAGCGGCAGAACCAACACCGCCTGATGCGCCTGTAATAAACACTGTTTCTCCACTTGTAACATTGGCACGCTCGAGCAAATTTTCAGCGGTAGAGTATGCACACGGGATGGAGGCAAGTTCAATATCAGACCAGTTGCTCTCAACCTTAAAAGCTTCAGCACTATAAGCAAGCATATATTGAGCGAACCCACCATCGCATTCGGAGCCCACCGTCCAACATTTAAAAGGTTGATAATTAACAGCAGCTTGCTGCATGGTTCTCACCAACACCCTTTCACCAATTCGATTAGAATTAACCCCTTCACCCACCGAAACAATCTCACCACAACAGTCGGCACCCTGAATTATAGGAAAGGTCAAGGGTGTGCCCGACCAAGATCCATCATCATCATCAGCTGTTTCAAAGCCCGCAGCAGCACCAGTGTTGGTTTCTCCAGTGACAGACTTTGAGTACCAAGCGGTGCGAGTATTAATATCAGTATTATTAACGCCCGCTGCAAGCACTTTGATCAGTACTTTATCTGCTGCAACGGTAGGCACATCGATATCATCTCGATAGTCCAATTTTTCAAAGCCGCCGTGACCTGTTAACAGAACGGCTGACATTTTGACCGGTATACGATTCATTCTTGTATCTCCATCAAGGCAAATTAACGTAATAAGTGTTTTTCGAAAGGATATTTAGACAGCACCTCATAGCCTGTTTCAGTAATAAGAACTTGCTCTTCTAGCTTAACACCCGGCCCGCCATCGCGTCGGCCAACGTAACTCTCAACGCAGAGCACCATGCCTGGCTGTAAGATACCGTCATAACTTAGCTCATTGAGCTCCCAGGTGAATGGTATGGCAGGATACTCATCGCACAAACCAACACCATGATATTGCAAAGAGTAATGACGATATTCGTTTTCAGGATATTCCAAGGCCTCATTTGTCATATCCATAAAGCTCATGCCAGGACGTAAAATTGAAATGTTATGCTGCACTTGTTCGTAGGCTTTGCTGTATATATCTTTTTGCGCATCTGTTGGCTTTTGGTCGCCACACAACCAACTTCTTGAAATATCCGTGCAGTAACCATAGGCGCCCACCAAGTCCGTATCAAAGCTCATCAACTCACCATTTTGAATCGGTCTTGAGGAGCATTCTTGATACCATGGATTGGCTCTTGGACCCGCTGCCAATAGTCGTGTCTCGATCCACTCACCGCCACGAGAGAGCATCTCTGCATGGAGGTAGCTCCAAAGTCGAGTTTCAGACACCCCTGGTTGAAAGTGTTCTCGCATCACGCTCATCGACATTTCAGTAGCAAAAATAGAGCGTCTCATCGCATGCATCTCTTCATCCGACTTAATAACTCGCGCCAACTCCATCACCTCTTCACCATTGTAGAGTTTTAAACCGCGGGCTTGAAGTTCGTGAACGCCCTCAGGGGCGCAATGATCTAGCGCTAAACGTTTATTACCAGCGCCAAACTCATCAACAATACTACTAATCTCGGCAGCCCAAAGTTTAACTTTTTTATCAGAAAACTCAGCGGCAGTAAAATACAAATAGGTGATCGCTGGACGCACCTCCGTAATCAACGGATTATGGTTCGATAAAAACTCATGGGCATCGAACTCAAAAATAATCACCGGGCCTTCTGTCATCACCAATGCATAACGTGTGGCATTGTGAGAAGTCCAAAGCGACATATTGGTGCTATCGGTTACGTAGCGAATATTGAGCGGATCGTACAACAAAATCCCTGCACAATCAGATGCCTTAAGTTGGGCTCTAACGCGATTTAAACGATACTCACGAATCGCTGTCATGTCTGGCGCAGCAAGTCCGGCCGCTTGCCATTCACCCTCGGCTAATTCACCTGGCCCTTGTGCATGCATGTTTAAACTAAAAATATCTTCCGAATCCGCAGTGAGCGGATTGATTTTTGCCTGATGACGCTTATTGTTTGACATATTCATAATTTATCCTATTTGTTAGTTAATGTATTTTTAAGCAATATTGGAGTCAGGGTAACTGTCTTTAACCTTTTTCATGTAACCTAGCAATTGCTTGTCAATTTCTGGATCAAGCGGCGGCAACTCGTAATCTGCCAACATTTTCTTATACTTTATATTTGCGGCCATTTCCATGTCTTGTGAGCCATTTTCCTTCCACTGTTCAAAACTCTGAGAGTCACTGAGATCGGCCATATAAAAAGCCTCTCTATAATTTTTTTCAGTGTGTTTACAGGCCAAGAAATGTGACTGAGGGCCCACTTCGCGAATAGCATCCATCGCTTGACCATTTTCACTCATATCAATACCACGTGCTGCTGTAGCAAGTACGCCTGCCTGATCAGCATCCATGACAAATTTCTCATAACCCATCGCCAGTCCACCCTCTAACCAGCCTGCAACGTGCAACGAAATGTTGACGCCGGCCTCAAGTGTTGCGTGCAATGTATTGGCCGCTTCATAGCCAGCCTGTGCATCAGGAACCTTAGACGAGGTAAAGCCACCGCCACTTCTAAATGGCACACCCAGCCTTCTAGCCAATGCGCCACTAATACACATCGCTTGCGCGGCCTCAGCAGTGCCAAAAGTTGGCGCACCTGATTTCATCGACATCGATGTCACAAATGTACCGTAAACAACCGGGCAACCCGGTTTTATCAGTTGTGTTAAAGCCATCATTGCCAGCACTTCTGCCAAACTTTGCGCCGCCACCCCCGCCACTGATACTGGCGCCATTGCGCCACCAACAATAAAGGTAGTGATAATCATGCCTTGATTTGCTCGAGCATAGACTTTCACAGAGCCAGTAATTGCCGGATCCGTAGACAGAGGAGAAACCGTATTACAAAGACTCAACAACACACAGTTATCCTTCATAAACTCTTCACCAAAAACAATTTTGGCCATATTAACCGAGTCCTGCGCCCTTTCGCCCAATGTGACCGAGCCCATAAATGGCTTGTCAGAGTATTTAATATGGCTATACACCATATCTAAATGGCGTTTGTTCACCGGCAAGTCTACCGGCTCGCAAATGGTGCCGCCCGAATGATGAAGGTTATCGGACAGGTACGCTAATTTGACAAAATTACGAAAATCTTGGATATTGGCATAACGCCGACCTTCGTCCAAATTGCGGATGAACGGAGGGCCATAGGCAGGCGAAAGAACGATATTGTCGCCGCCAATTTCAACACTTCTCTCCGGGTTTCGAGCATGCTGAGTAAACTGCTTCGGTGCGCTTGCCTGAATGATTTCACGGCACATGCCTCGAGGAAAGCGTACACGATGTGGATCTTTTGCATCACGTATACCGCCAGCAGCAACCATGATATCGGCACATTCTAAATCTTCGCCAAAAACCATGCCTATTTCTTCAAGTATAGTATCCGCATTATTTTCAAGAATACGAAGATCTGCGTCACTCAGTGGATCGTGAACTGGAATTTTTCGCTTAATGTAGGCTGGCACCTTAACAACTTCTTTTACCTCACCACCACCTCTACGCCTGCGTCTTTCTCTAGCCATGACTAGCTCCTATATTTATTGTGATCCGCGCATTTTTGCGCCAGTTGGGTCGTACAAAGGCTGAGCTACAATTTTAGCTTTGTAGAATTTGGCCAATATTTCCACTTCAAGGTCAACAACTGAATCAATTAATTCAACAGGCAAATAGGTCATTGCCAAAGATTGCCCAACAAAATGACCGTAAGCTCCGGAGGTGATATAACTCACGCACTCACCGTTGTGCATCACTGCTTCATCACCGCTAACATCTATGTCAGTCTCAATGCTCAATACAGTTAATTTCTTGCTAACACCCGTTTGTTTTTCTTTGGCAGCTGCCGCCTTACCAACAAAGTCTTTATCCCATTTGACAAAGAAATCTAGGCCTGACTCACCGAGTGTAAAGTCAGGACGGAAGTCTGTAGTCCAAACGCCCCAATTCTTTTCAAGACGCATTGACAGTAAAGCGCGTCCACCAAAAAGCTTAAGACCTAAATCTTCGCCCGCATCTTCAAGGGCCTCAAGAAGTCTCAACTGAAATTGCGGCGCCACATAAATCTCGTAACCCAACTCACCTGTAAAAGAAATTCTAGAACAAATTGCCGGAACACCAGCAACAAACGTGTCCCTAACATCCCGAAACCTAAACGCCTCACTGCTGACATCTTCTCTCGTTAGACGTGACAACAACTCTCGAGAATTAGGCCCGGCAATTGCGATGCCGTGGAAATCATCCGTCATGTTTTTGTAAGTCACATCTTCAAAGCCAACCAGTTTCTCGTCAAACCAACGACGGTGCATCTCTTGAGCAACGCTTGAGCCAAGCAGGTAGAAGGTCTCTTCATCAATACAAGCAACGGTGAAATCACCATAAAGCTTACCACTCTCACGCAACATAGGATTCAGAATAACACGACCTGGCTTTGGAATAACACCCGCCAGCACAAACTCCAGGAAAGTGCGTACGCCTTTACCGCAAAAACGGTGGTTGGCAAAGTTGGCAATCTCAATCGCACCGACTTTCTCACGTACCGCCATCACTTCAGCGCCGACATAATCGTGCGCTCTTGAACGGTGAAAAGTTGGCTCCTCATGGGCATCTTGTGGCGAATCTGCAAACCACATTGCATTTTCTAAACCAAACGACTGCTGCCACATCGCACCTTTTTGCGTAAGACGATCGTAGATAGCGGTTGTTTTTTGCTTGCGACCTTTGGGTAGTGTTTCATTCGGAAATGTCATCACAAAACGACGCTCGTAATTTTCGCTGGACTTAACAACGCCCCACTGCGGTGTTGCAAACTTCCCAAAACGAGCAATATCCATTGCCCAAACATCAATCGAAGGCTCACCCTCGATCATCCATTCGGCGATCGTGCGGCCAACACCACCGGCCTGGCAGAAGCCCGCCATAACACCTACCGCTGCCCAGTAATTTTTCTTGCCCGGCACCGGACCAATCATTGGGTTGCCATCTGGAGAAAAAGTAAACGGTCCATTAATCATATCCTTAATGCCCGCTGTTGCCATAGCTGGTAAGCGCTCAAATGCCAATTCAAGACGGTCAGCAATACGATCAAGGTCAGGATCCAGTAGGTCGTGGCCAAAGTTAGTCGGCGTTCCATCTAACGACCAAGGTGTTGAGTGGGGTTCGTAAGTGCCCAGCAATAGGCCTGAGCGCTCCTGACGGAAATATATATTGGCTTCGTAATCAATACAAGCTGGCAAACGATGCCCTGCAGGCAGGGCAGAAATTTGAGCAATTTCTTCGGTAATCAAATAATGGTGCTCCATCGGCACAACCGGCATATGCACACCCGACATGCGCCCCAGTTCACGAGCCCAAAGGCCGCCGGCATTGACAATGTATTCTGCATGAATATTGCCTTTTTCAGTGACCACATCCCATGAGCCGTCAGCCCTCTGGTTGGTCTCTAATACAGGTGTATGTGTGTAGAACTCTGCACCATAAACACGTGCGGATTTTGCATAAGCATAAGTAACGCCTGATGGATCAACATCGCCATCAAGTGGATCCCATAATGCGGCCACATAATGCTCAGGGTTGATTAACGGGTGTTTTTCAACAACCTCGTCTAGGTCGACAAATTCTTGCTCCAAGCCCATCGAGCGTGCTTTTGAGCGTTCACGCTTCAAATAATCGTGCCAAGCCGGGGTTGAGGCTAAATAATAACCACCGGTACTGTGCATGCCCACCGAGTGTCCAGAGGTCTCTTCGATTTCTTTATAAAGATTGATGGTGTAGTCTTGCAGACGAGATATATTTGGATCTGAGCTGATGGTATGAATTTGACCTGCTGCATGCCAGCTCGAGCCTGATGTTAACTCATTCCGCTCCAATAATACAACATCCTTCCAGCCCATTTTTGCCAAATGGAACAAAATCGAACAACCCACAACACCGCCACCAATAACAACAACTCTGGCACTTTCTCTCATCTACCAACTCCAAAAAATCAAATCAAAAAGCTGCAAATGTCCACAGCTCAAGCAGGAAATATTACTGCAAAGTCAAGCGCCTTACTATGAAAAATTTCAATACGAGGATTTAAATATTCTGCATCAGGCATTTCGCTCGAATCTGTGGAGAGATGTTATTAGTCCGACTTGCCAACATTTTCGGCGATTAAGCAAACCATTTCAAACAGAACTGCATTAGCAACATGGGAGGTAATTTGATTTGGAGAGTCCATTGTTGGCATTAGACAAACAACATCGCCACCAATAATGTTTTTCCCGCGCAAACCTTGGAGCAACTGTAAAACATCGGGCATTTTAAAGCCTTCAATTGCTGGCTCAAGGTTAGAAACCCCAGGAGCAACAGTTACATCCAAACAATCCAAGTCGAAGGTGATGTAGATTGGCGCGTCGCCAACACGTTGCCTGATAATGTCGATACATTTTTCAACGCCAAGCTCATCGTAACGATCTTTGGTAATAATCTCATAGCCTAACTCATAACTTGAATCCAGCCAGTCCAGCGTTCTAGTGTTGCCACGAATACCCACCTGGACGCTTTTACTAGCATCAACAAAACCGTCACGCACTAAATAACTAGCCCAGTGAGCGGCAGATTTTATAGCACCCAAAAAATGATCTAGCTGATGAAAGGCATCTGTATGTGCATCAAAGTGCACAAGAACAGCCTTTTCTCCATTCGTCAATTTTGACTTAGGACCGGCAATTGCCTGCAAAATACCGCCAGTTATTGAGTGGTCACCGCCGATGGACAGTGGCCTTGCACCTGCACTGGCAATGTGCTCATAAAACTCAGTTATGCGCTCAATGCACAACTCATTGTTATTGGCCTCTGGCAGGGGCACATCACCCAAATCTCGAATGTCACACATTTCCCAAGGCGAGATACCAAACTTAAGGTGACCTCTTCTGCCTTGAGCAGAGATGTTGCGCACCGCTCTTGGCCCAAGGTGTTGGTCCCGCTGAGTGGTGCCATTTCCTGTGCTGTGTGGCACACCAACAAGTGCAATATCACAACCGACTGGATCAGAGTTATATGGACAACGGAACAAGGTCGGAATACCCCACCAATACAAACCTTGCATCATAGCAGCATTGTCCCTTGTTTTTTTATCCACCTTAACCCCTTCCTTTTGAACCGGTTCTGCCCGTTTTATGATTTTTTTCAACAAAGTTAACGACACGTCCAGCAATATCTTTACCGGTCGCTATCTCAATGCCACACAAACGTCAAGAAGAAAGTATAAAGCTGTCGCGGTTAAACTATTGAAGTTCTTTCAAGTTAGCGAAAAAATCTAATGCGTCTGGATTTAGTAAAGCCTCTTTATTATCAATTTCTTTACCCTCAACAACAGCCTTAACGGCCAGTTCAACAATTTTTCCACTAAGTGTTCGAGGAATTTCAGGAACAGCAATAATCACTTTTGGGTTGTGGTACGGCGTGGTATTTTGGCGTATTTGAGTGCGAATTTTTTGCTTTAATTGATCATCAAACTCAACCCCTTCAAGCAAAGTCACAAAAAGCACAATGCGCACATCGTCGTGCCATTGTTGGCCAATAACCAGCGCCTCACTAACCTCCTCTACAATCTCCACTTGACGGTATATTTCTGCCGTACCAATACGAATGCCGCCAGGATTTAGCGTCGTGTCTGAGCGACCATGTATGACCACACCGCCCCGTTCGTTTATTTCCAGAAAATCGCCGTGACACCATGTGTCTTCATAACGATCAAAATATGCAGAGTGGTAACGCTCACCAGTTGGATCATTCAAAAAACCAATTGGCATTGAGGGAAAGGGCTTTGTACAAACCAACTCGCCTTTTTCACCAATTTGAGTCTTGCCGGCGCCATCCCACGACTCAACCGCCATACCCAGCCCTCGACACTGAATCTCCCCCCTGTAAACGCCCAAAACATTTGAGCCCAGCACAAAGCATGAAATGATATCGGTGCCGCCAGAAATCGAAGAAAGGCAAATGTCTTGTTTTATATTCTCATAGACGTAATCGAAAGCCTCAGGCACCAAAGGAGAGCCCGTTGAAAGCAAAGCTCTTAATGAGGATAAATCATAACCTTCACTAGAGATATTAGCTTTACGAAGAACGTCAATGTATTTGGCTGAAACCCCTAAAATATTGATTTTTTCAGCTTCGATTAAATCAAAAAAGCGCCGGCGTTTCGGATAAAGAGGTGCGCCCTCATACAATATCAAAGTGGCGCCACTGGCAAGCGCCGAGACCATCCAGTTCCACATCATCCAGCCACAAGTTGTGGCATAAAAAAAGCGCTCTCGTGGCTTTAAGTCAAGGTGCAGGCGGTGCTCTTTTAGATGTTGCAGCAAAGTACCGCCAACACCATGAACAATGCACTTCGGCACACCGGTGGTGCCCGATGAAAAAAGAATATAAAGGGGGTCGTTAAAACCAAGCTGCTCAAACACCAATTCAGCGCCCTTATAATCTCGCTGGATACTCTCAAAACCAACAGTGCTGTACTTATGACTCGCGCCATTGCTCAGAAGTGGCACAATAATAGAGACCTCAACACTATCCAAGGCGCCCAACACCGCTTGGTTTTTCTCAGACATGTCAAAGACATTACCTTTATGTAAATAACCATCAGATACAAACAGCACTTTTGGCCTTACTTGCGACAAGCGATCAACAACGCCAGGCACGCCAAAATCAGGCGAGCACGATGACCATACTGCGCCCAGACTGGTAGTCGCCAACATAGCAATAATGGTTTTTTCTGTGTTTGGCAAATAAGCCGCCACCATATCACCCTTAACAATACCTTGAGTTTTTAGATAGCTAGCAAGAGCTGCTATTTGCCCTTTAAGCTCACTGTAGCTGAGGCGAATCGTTTTTTCGTCTTCGTTAATAAAGACGATGGCCTCATCCTCATCTCGGCCTTTTGCTAGCAAGTTTTCAGCGAAATTAAGCCTCGCCTCTGGGAAAAACTTAGCCTTAACCATGCTCTGAGCATTATCTAGAGCAACACTCCCTTTTTGGCTTGCTCGTACATCGCAGTAATCCCAAAGATGGCTCCAGAAGTCGGCGATGTTTGTAACAGAATACTGGTAAAGCTGCTGATAATCTAAGAGCTGTTGGGCGCTAGATTTGTTGACATAGCGCCTAAATTCACTCATTTGAGACGCCTCAATTGCCGATTCAGTTGGCCGCCAAAGCAATGCGTTTTCTCTTTCCATTGGGGTTTTATTTGTTCCGTCGATATAGCGAATTATGTTACCGATAGAACGCACTGCCACTTAGCTTTATTCGTCATTAACCCGTTGCAAATGATCAAAAAATATTGCCAGGAATATACACCGAGCCTTTCATTAAAATTCTGGCACTGCGACTCATTACCACTCTGTTTACCGTCCAGTCGCCTTTGTTTTGTGCGGCCTCTGCACCCACCTTTAGAGTGCCAGATGGATGTCCAAAAACTACTGCTTTACGCTCGCCACCACCGGCCGCAAGATTAACTAACGTACCAGGAATGGTTGCTGCAGTTCCAATAGCTACCGCAGCAGTTCCCATCATTGCATGGTGTAATAGCCCCATTGACAAAGCTCTAACATTCAGATCGATATCATCTTCATTAATCGCTTTACCACTTGAAGAGGTATAGCTTTGAGACTTACCAACAAAAGCAACTTTAGGTGTATGCTGGCGATTTGCAGCATGATCAATGTTATCTATCAAGCCCATTTTTAAAGCGCCATATGCACGAATAGTCTCAAACATTGCTAAAGCCTTTTTATCACTATTAATGTCAACTTGCAACTCTGTACCTGTGTAGTTGATCGACTCAGCATTCAAGAAAATCGTTGGAATGCCTGCATTGATCATCGTTACTTTAATTGCACCAACCCCAGGCACCTCTAAATCATCCACTAAATTTCCAGTCGGAAACATGGTGTCAGAAGCATCCACAGGACTCATGAACTCAACCTGAACTTCTGCTGCAGGAAAGGTTACACCATCTAACTCAAAATCACCTGTTTCTTGAACCTCGCCATCAACCATTGGCACTTGAGCGATGATAGTTTTACTAATATTTGCTTGCCAAATTCGAACAGTCGCTATGCCGTTTTTGGGAATACGTTCAGCATCAACCAAACCTTGACTGATTGCAAAAGAGCCAACTGCAGCTGTTAAATTACCACAGTTACCACTCCAATCCACAAAAGGCTTGTCAATGGATACTTGACCAAAAAGATAATCAACATCGTGATCCACTTCTGAGCTTTTCGATAAGATAACACTTTTACTGGTGCTTGAGGTTGCCCCTCCCATGCCATCAGTTTGCTTGGCGTATGGATCTGGGCTGCCGATAACACGAAGCAACATCGCATCGCGCGCTGGACCGGTTACTTTGCACACCTCAGGCAGATCTTCCAAATTAAAGAAAACCCCTTTGCTAGTTCCACCGCGCATATACGTAGCAGGAATTATAATTTGAGGCTTGAAAGTCATTATGAATTTTCCTCTAAAAAATCTTGAGCAAAACGTTGCAATACACCACCAGCAGAATAAACCTGCACTTCTTCTGCAGTATCTAAACGGCATTTAACCGGAATATCAACACACTCACCATCAGCGCGCACCATCTTTGCAATTAGTTCGGATCCTGGCGCAATTTCTCCTTCAACATCAAATGTTTCGCTGCCATTAATATGATAAGTTTCACGCGTTTCGCCCTTAATAAATTCAAGTGGTAGTACACCCATACCAACCAAATTGGTCCTGTGAATACGCTCAAAGCCTTCAGCAATAATTGTCTCAACACCAGCCAAGCGTACCCCTTTTGCGGCCCAATCACGTGATGAACCCTGACCATAGTCAGCGCCTGCAATAATAATTAGCGGCTGTGCACGATCCATATAAGTTTCGATTGCTTCCCACATACGCATTTCCACACCTTCTGGCTCAACACGAGCAAGTGAACCTTGCTTAATTTCTCCTGTTTTTCCACCAATGCCATCACGACACATCTCATTCAACAACTTTGGATTGGCGAAAGTGGCACGTTGCGCCGTTAAATGATCGCCACGATGAGTTGCATAAGAATTAAAGTCTTCTTCTGGCAAGCCCATTTTATGTAAATATGCACCCGCAGCACTGTCTAACATAATCGCACTTGATGGTGACAAATGATCGGTGGTAATGTTATCGCCCAATACAGCAAGAGGGCGCATGCCTTTCATAGTGCGTTCACCCGCTAATGCACCTTCCCAGTATGGAGGACGACTGATATAAGTACTTTTATCATCCCAATCATACAAAGGACTTTTTGCCTCTTGTATAACGCCAAGATCAAACATAGGATTGTAAATCTGCTGGAACATTTCTGGCTTGACACTTTCTTTTACAATCGCATCAATTTCTTCGTCTTGAGGCCAAATATCTTTCAATGTAATTGGATTGCCGTCTCTATCATTGCCCAAGCTATCTTGTTCTATGTCAAAACGCATGGTTCCTGCAATTGCATAAGCAACAACCAAGGGCGGGGAGGCCAGAAACGCTTGTTTCGCATAAGGGTGAATACGGCCATCAAAATTACGATTGCCCGAAAGAACAGCTGTGGCATATAAATCACGATCAATAATTTCATCTCGAATAGCAGGATCAAGTGCCCCAGACATACCATTACAAGTCGTACATGCAAACCCAACAATACCAAAACCAAGCGATTCCAGTTCGGTCAATAACCCAGCATCTTTTAAATACAGCTCAGCGACTTTTGAGCCGGGTGCAAATGATGTTTTAACCCAAGGTTTACGAATCAATCCAAGCTCATTCGCCTTACGTGCAACTAAACCAGCGGCAACAACATTGCGTGGATTCGAGGTATTTGTACAAGATGTGATTGCAGCAATAATAACCGCACCATCAGGCATTCTACCTTCGGCCTCATCTGCTTGCGCCTTGTCTAAATCTTTAGCGATACCGCTTGACGTTAGATCAGCAGTTGCTAAACGACGATGAGGGTTTGATGGGCCAGCCATATTACGTTCAACCGATGATAGATCAAACGTTAAAACACGCTCATATTTAACATCAACTAAATCATCTGCCCAAAGCCCTGTTTCTTTCGCATATTGTTCAACTAAAGCCACTTGCTCGGGCTCACGTCCTGTTAGCTTTAAATAATCAATTGTTTGCTCATCAATATAAAACAAACCTGCTGAAGCGCCATATTCAGGCGTCATGTTGGAAATTGTTGCACGGTCTCCAATCGTTAAACTCTTAGCACCTTCGCCAAAAAATTCTAGATAAGCCGAAACCACTTTTTCGTGACGTAAAAACTCAGTAATTGCCAACACCAAATCAGTTGCAGTAATGCCCTCTTGGCGCTTACCCGTTAGCTCAACACCTATAATATCTGGCGTACGCATCATCGATGGAAGACCTAGCATAACCGTTTCAGCTTCTAATCCGCCCACACCAATTGCCATGACACCTAGTGCATCAACGTGTGGTGTATGCGAATCAGTACCGACGCAGGTATCAGGAAATGCAACACCATCACGCGCTTGAATAACTGGCGACATTTTTTCCAAGTTGATCTGGTGCATGATTCCGTTACCCGCAGGGATTACATCAACATTTTGGAAAGATGTTTTACACCACTCAATAAAATCAAAACGATCTTTATTACGACGATCCTCAATGGCACGATTTTTTTCAAGTGCATCTGCATCAAAACCAGGCGCCTCTACCGCAAGAGAATGATCAACAATTAACTGGGTCGGCACAACTGGATTAACTTTAGCTGGGTCTCCGCCTTGATTAGCAATGGCATCACGCAAACCTGCCAAGTCAACCAATGCTGTTTGCCCCAAGATGTCATGACAAACTACACGAGCCGGATACCAAGGGAAATCTAAATCTTGCTTATTTTCGATAAGTTGTTTTAGAGAATTTGTGAGCATCTCTGGTTGGCAGCGACGCACAAGCTGCTCCGCAAAGATACGAGAAGTGTAGGGAAGCTTGGCGTAAGCGCCAGAAGTGATATCGTCAATTGCTTGACGCGTATCGAAATAATCTAAATCTGTGCCATCAAGGTGTTTGCGGTAATTTGTATTCATTAATTGCTTTTTCCGTCAATTTCCTTTCTTTTTATTGTCTTAAGTCTGCTTGAAGGATTGCTCAATAAACCCACCCATTGCCATTCATTTTATTCGCGATCAGCTAAAGGCACAAATGTAAGATTCTCAGGTCCGGTGTAATTTGCGTTTGGTCGAATAATTTTGCCGTCTTCGCGCTGCTCAATGACATGCGCACCCCAGCCCGTTACTCGAGCGATGACAAATAACGGTGTAAACATAGCCGTCGGCACGTCCATTTGATTGTACGAAACCGCAGAGAACCAATCGAGGTTAGGAAACATGTTTTTAACCTCTTTCATAACCACCTCTAGGCGCTCAGCCACCTCATACATCCTGTGCTCGCCAGACTCGTCGCAAAGGTCTTTAGCCACTTGCTTAATTTTGTCGTTGCGAGGATCGCTGATAGTATAAACCGGATGACCAAAGCCAATGACAATTTCCCTATTCGCAACGCGCTGACGAATGTCAGCTTCAGCCTCATCGGCGCTTTCGTATCTTTGCTGAATAATGAATGCCACTTCATTGGCGCCGCCGTGCTTGGGACCGCGCAAAGCGCCAATGCCGCCAGTAATGGCCGAATACAAGTCGGAGTCTGTGCCAGCAATAACGCGAGAGGTAAAGGTAGAAGCGTTAAACTCATGCTCTGCATATAAAATAAGAGAAACATGCATTGCTTTAACCCAAGATTCTGGTGCTTTTTTACCGTGCAACAGTGAAAGGAAGTGGCCGCCGACTGAATCATCCGCTGTCTTTAGTTCAATGCGTTTGTCGTTGTGCGAATAATGATACCAATACGCTAACATAGAGCCAAAGCTGGCCAACAAACGATCGATTAAATCTCGTGTTTTTTCGCTGTCGTTAATATCTGCCTCAGGCTCGAGCGCTCCCATGACTGAACAGCCCGTTCGCAGAACATCCATTGGGTGCGAAGTTTTTGGCATTTGTTCCAAAGTTGTTTTTAGTGCCTCGGGCAAATCGCGTAAAGCAACCAGTTTATTTTTGTATTGCTGCAATTCCTCGCTATTGGGCAATTTACCGTGCACCAATAAAAATGCCACTTCTTCAAATTCACAGCTGTTGGCTAAGTCAAGAATATCATAGCCTCGATAATGCAAGTCGTTGCCCGTCCTACCAACAGTGCATACCGCTGTATTGCCTGCAACGACGCCCGACAAAGCGACCGATTTTTTTGCTTTAAATGCTGTTGACATCATTCTGTCCCTTGTTAAATAATTGATCTAATTGTTGCTCATACCTGTGGTACCCCAAGTACTGATAAAGCTCTTCTCGAGTTTGCATTGTTTCCAAGACACCCTGTTGAGACCCAGTAGCAATAATTTGTTGATACACGTTAAGTGCTGCTTGATTGGCGGCCCTGAAGGCAGAAAGCGGATAAAGAGCAATTTTGACACCCGCACCGATTAATTCGTCAGTTGTAAATAATGGCGTTAATCCAAATTCAGTGATATTTGCCAGAACAGGCACTGTTATTGATTCAGTAATTTTTTTATAGATTGCAAGCTCACTAACCGCCTCAGGAAAAACCATGTCTGCACCAGCATCAATACACTCACCCATAATATCAATTGCCGCTTCTAGACCGTACTGAGCAAGCGAATCTGTTCTTGCCATAATGACAAAATCATCGCTTATTCGCGCATCCGCCGCCGACTTAATTCTATCCTTCATTTCAGCTTTGGACACCAATGCCTTATTCGGACGATGGCCACAGCGCTTTTGCTGCACTTGGTCCTCAATGTGTATGGCCCCTGCGCCGGCTTTTTCCAACGTATTGATGGCGCGAGCAATATTAAACGCCCCGCCCCATCCTGTATCAATGTCAACAAGAACGGGCAAAGAGGTACGTGCACATATCCGTTCAACATCGATAGCAACATCATTTAGTGTGCTTATGCCTAAGTCTGGAACACCAAGTGAGCCAGCAGCGACACCGCCGCCAGATATATACAAGGCTTTAGCGCCAGATTTTTCTGCCAGTAATGCATGATAAGCTGTTGTTGCGCCTAAGCACTTCAACAGCTCATTTTGAGCAACAGATTCTCTAAATTTCTTACCTGGATTCATCTCTACCCTTCCAATTAATTTGTTTTTCTACGTTCATTCTTGATAGCCGAATATGCTGACGCATTAACAATTCAGCCATTTCTCCATCTTGATTAGCAATAGCTTCCACTATGGCGCTATGCTCCTTATGAGCGGAATGAACCCGTCTACCTTTCATCCCGTATTGAAATCTATACACCCTGATGAGATAATACAACGAGTCATTAAACAGCCTAATTAGATGCTCATTGCAGCTTGCTTTAACAATTAGGTAATGGAAATCAAGATCGCCCCCTTTTTGATAATACTCCTGCTTTTCATTTAACTGATTTTCTTGATCACTTAGTAACGACCTCAAAAAATCAAGGCTCTCATTATCAATAAATTCAGCGGCAAAACGCGCGGCTAAGCCTTCAAGTCGTTCGCGAATATGATATATTTCAATCAATTGCTCGTTTGTCAAACTGACCACTCTTGCGCCAACATTAAGCTGGCTTGCAACAAGACCACAATTTTTTAATTTGGCAATGGCGTCACGGATAGGCCCACGACTAACCGATAGTTTTTTTGCCAAGATTGGTTCGCTTATTTTGCTTCCAGAAGGCATCTCTCCTGTCTCTATAAGCTCTCGTATTACATGAAAAATTTCGTCGGAAAGTGGTTTTTTCTCTAAACTCATTTCAAGGTTTTTACCATTATTGTATACAATTATACTATAATAAGTGCCTATATTCACTATATATTAGGAATAATCGACTATAGTGTCTACAATATGCGCATGATGAATATATACAGTTGCATGATGAATATATACAACAATAAAGGTCTTTCAACCAATATTAACTACACAATCAAAATGTTTGTAAAAAACAAAATATTCCACCTCTAAATCACATAATTATTCAGCTTGGTTGATTGATCTTAATAGTGCAAGATGTCTAGAGACTGTCGTCATGAAAAATAGTTTTTACTTGAGTGTTGAGCGTGTCTTGCCAGTTAGCAATACTAGCCAAAGGGTTATATTTAACTATGAGTAAAATGGGTCCAGTTGGCGCCTCAGGCGCTAGAATACTTGTGGCACTTGCTCTTCATATAAAAAGGCTGCCAACAAAGGCGTCGCAATGCTTTGTATAGGCGGCGGCATAGAAATTGCTGAAGCAGTGGAAAACATTAGCTAACTTGTCGCTTCGTCGCCTCAGCCCTATAATCACTTGGGGCGCTCTGGTAGTGCTTTTTATACGATCTAGAAAACGCCGAAAGGCTATTAAAACCTGTTCGAATGGCAATTTCCTGCATCGTTAACAATGTATCAGTCACGTATTTTCGTGCGCGTTGTAGCCTGAGTCGCAAGTAATACGCGCCGGGAGAACATTGCAAATGTTGTTGAAATAACTTTTCTAGTCGTCGACTCGACATCGCCAGTTGCTCGGCCACACCGACAATTGATATCGGCTCGTCGATATGTGACTCCATGATGCGAATCGCTCTTGTCACTCTAGGTTCAAAATCATTCAACAATCCCAGTGAAACTAGCGGCTGTGCATCAGTGGAAAAATGGGTTTCGTCATATACAAAAACACTGGCCACCTCAAGTGCAAGAGGGTAGCCAAGTCGGGCACGGATGAGATGCAGCATAAAATCAAAAGTAGGCGAAGCGCCGCCAATCGTAAAAACTGGCTGGTCGATTACAAAACGATCGGGCTGTACATTGGAGCGGCGAAAACTAGTAGTAAAATCTTCTAAATCCTCCCAATGTGTAGTGACGTTTTTTTCTTCCAATAGGCCTGCTTTTCCCAAAATCCAAGCACCAGTATCTGCACCCCCCAATGCCTGGAAACGAGGAGCAATTCTACGCATTAAAGTAATCTCATCCATGCCGATGTAGTTGTACTGATTAAATCCAGAGACAACAAACAACACATCGCCCGTAGTGTCGATATCCAGCATACCATCAGCTGTGATTTGTATGCCGCAGGTACAGTCGACTGGCTTTCCATGTGTAGTAACAATGCGCCATGTGAAACATTGGCGTTCAGATAGACGGTTGGCAGCTCGCATCGGATCAATGACGGAGGCCAGCACCATCATCGACGACTCAGGCAGTAAAAGCACGGTTATTCTGAGTGTCTCTTCTGAGGGCGAATAAATGCTCATTTCGTAAAATGTAGAATTTGTTGCGTAAAAAGTATAGCATAATAAAAGGCTAGCAGTAATATACTCGCCCATATTGCCTTGAATTTATTCAAAAAAATAATTGTAACCAAAAGCTAATAAACTGGAGAAACTATCATGACCAAACTACAGCCTTCAAGAGAAGTATTCATCACTTGCGCCGTTACTGGCGCGGGAAGCACAACAGATAAGTCTGACAAAATACCGGTTACGCCGCAGGAAATTGCAGATTCGTGCATAGCATCTGCAAAGGCTGGTGCTGCAGTTGTTCATATCCATGTACGCGACCCAAAAACAGGAGCGCCAGCGAGAGACCCTGCATTATATAAAGAGGTGATGGACAATATTCGCGAGTCACAAGTAGACATGGTGCTTAACTTTACCGCAGGCATGGGTGGTGATATGGTTTTTGGCTCGGCTGAAGCACCATTACCTTTAAGCGATGAAGGCACCGACATGGTGGGTGCGACTGAGCGTCTTGAGCATGTTAGAAATCTACTTCCAGAAATCTGCACGATTGATTGCGGCACAATGAACTTTGGCGAAGGCGACTACGTTATGACCAACACACCAGCAGTATTGCGTGAAATGGCAAAGCAGGTGCAAGCCTTAGGTGTGCGTCCAGAAATTGAGTGCTTTGACACAGGTCACTTGCAATTAGCGATGTGGCTAAAAGAAAATGGCTGGATTGATGACCCTGTAATGATTCAACTATGCATGGGCATTCCTTGGGGTGCACCCGATGACCTTCACACGTTAATGGCGATGACGGCAAACGTTCCTAACGACTGGACTTTCTCGGCATTTTCAATTGGCAGAAATCAACTGCCATACGCAGCATTAGCTATTTTGGCTGGTGGTAATATTCGTGTTGGCCTTGAGGACAACATCTACTTAGATCGCGGCGTACTGGCAACTAACGAACAGCTCGTTGAAAGAGCCGTACAAACTGCTACAGGTATGGGTGTTCGTGTAATGGGGCCTGAAGAAGTACGCGAGAAAATGCAACTGCAAAAACGCTGGGGATAACAATGCAAACACTTCAAACTGCCGCTGTAATTGGTGCCGGCGTTATTGGCAACGGTTGGATTGCACGTTTACTACTTAATGGTGTCGATGTTAATGTTTTTGACCCATCGCCAGATGCGCCGAAACATGCGGACAAGGTCATCAACAACGCTGAGCGAGCCTATACAAAATTGCTCAGTGTGTCGTTGCCTCAAAAAGGCCAATTAAGTTTTAAAAGTTCAGTAGCCGAAGCATCTGCAAATGCCGATATTATCATCGAGGCCGTTCCTGAGCGCCTCGATATGAAGCAATCGGTCTACCGGGAAATAGAGTCCAGCGCCTCAACTGAGGCAATTATTGCTTCGTCGACATCTGGCATCCTACCAACTGAGTTGCAGGCAGAGCTTGAACACCCAGAAAGGCTGATGGTTGCCCACCCATTTAACCCGGTTTACTTGTTGCCACTGGCTGAAATGGTTGGCGGTGAAAAAACAAGCGCGGCTGCCATCGAAAAAGCCAGCAACATGCTCGAGTCAATCGGCATGTTTCCACTACACATAAAAAAAGAAATTCCAGCTTTTATTGCTGACAGACTTTTAGAGTCAGTTTGGCGTGAAGCGCTATGGCTAGTCAACGATGGCGTTGCTACCACTGAGGAAATTGATGACGCAATTCGTTATGGTTTTGGCCTGCGTTGGGCGCAGATGGGGCTTTTCGAAACTTATCGACTAGCGGGCGGTGAGGCCGGTATGCGCCACTTCATTTCACAATTCGGACCTTGTCTCAAATGGCCATGGACTCACTTGATGGACGTGCCTGAGTTTACTGAGGAGTTGGTCGACAAAGTCGTCAACCAGTCAGACGAGCAATCAGGCATGCACTCAATCCGGGCGCTTGAGCAAAAAAGAGATGACAACCTGGTCGAAATCCTTAAAGTACTGAAAGACAATCGCTGGGGTGCTGGTAATGCACTGCAATCGTTCGAAAGCAAATTACTTGAAAAGGCAGAAAAATTTAACTTCGATGATCTTGATCTCAATCAACTAGTAGAGACTTTCAAAACAACGATTCCACAAAAATGGGCAGATTATAACGGCCATATGAACGAAGCCCACTACCTAGAGTGCTTCACCAAAGCAACCGATAAAATTATGACTATCGTTGGCGTTGATGCGCAATATATTGCAAACGGCGACTCCTACTTTACCGTGGAAACGCACATTAGACACTTAGATGAGGTGCTAGTTGGCGAGGCAGTTAAGGCTTCAACGCAAGTACTGTTTGGTGGTGGTAAAAAACTTCAGGTCTTCCACTTCCTTCACCATGAGGATGGCCGCCTTTTAGCCACAGGCGAACACATGTTAATACACGTTAACCTAGAATCTAGAGCGGCAACCGTGCCAAATGACATGGTTTGTAGTCGCATTGATCGTATTTTTCAGGCACACCAAACACTTCCATCGCCAGATGGTGTTGGCCGAGCTGTGGGAGACAAACATTAACAAGGATAAACTATGAATATAGCAATTACCGCAGGAGCGTCGGGTATTGGCTTGGCAATGACAGAAGCTTTCTTAGAAAATGGCGATGCTGTTGCCATTTGTGACATTGACCAACAGGCAATTGAGCGTTTCAAGAGCAAGCATCCTGAAACGCTTGCTCTTTGTGCCAGCGTTAACAACGAAGCTGAAATTGCTCAGTTTATTACACAAACTCAGTTGCATCTTGGCTGTATTGACGTACTGTGTGCCAACGCTGGCACCGGCGGACCAGCTAGCGCAATTGAAGATATAGAGCTTAAAGAATGGAAAGACTGTATCTCGGTGAATCTTGATGGCGCCTTTCTGAGCGCCAAACATACTATCCCGGGCATGAAAAGACAACAAGCAGGATTGATTCTATTCACATCATCAACTGCTGGGCTGTATGGCTATCCTTACAGAAGCCCATATGCTTGCGCAAAATGGGCAATCATTGGCCTAACAAAAACACTGGCGATTGAACTCGGTGGCAGTGGTATCCGAGTGAATGTCCTTTGTCCTGGCTCTGTAAACGGCGATCGCATGGATCGCGTCGTTGCCAATGAAGCCAAAGCAAAGAAAATTAACGAACAAGAAATACGAGAAAACTACGTCAAGGGTGTATCTATGAAGACTTGGGTCGATGCAAGTGATATCGCTGACATGGCTGTGTTTTTGGCCTCCAATAAAGCGGCCAAAGTGTCTGGCCAAGTGATTTCAATTGATGGTAACACCGAAACGTTAAACGCCTAGTTTTAACGAAAAGTATGAGCTAATACCACTCGTCCGCCATAGAGTCTTTCTTTTGTCTAATGAAGTCAACAAGAGCCTCATCAACTGAAGGATCAAGTGCCGGCTGCTGGTATTCATCCAGCATTTTGTTCCAACGCTCGTAAGCGCGCTGCTCGGCGTCTTTTGAGCCATCTTCTGACCATTGCTCAAAAGAGTTATTATCTGGCATTTCAGGGCGAAAATTTGCCGTTTCAAAATTTTGAGAGGTGTGTTCGGTACCTAAAAAATTCTGCCCTGGGGAATTCTCAATATACGCAGTCGTTGCTAAAGAATTGTCATCTATTGTTAGGCCTTGTGCGGTGCGGTGCAACATGCCCAGACGATCGGAATCAAGGATAAACTTCTCGTAGCCAATCACGAGGCCACCCTCTAGCCAGCCAGCAGATTGATGGATAAAGTTAGCGCCCCCTAAAAACCCTGAAAGCATTGAATCGGCCGACTCTTGCATGGCCTGTGCATCGGCCACCTTGGAGGCAGTGTAATGGCCGCCACAGCGAAATGGCAAGCCCAATCTGCGAGCCAATTGGCCAACAGCCATGCCCGCAAGAGTGGACTCTGGCGTGCCAAAGGTTGGTGCACCAGATTTTAAATCCATTGTTGTTAAGAAGTTACCATAAACGACTGGAGCACCCTTTCTAACCAGTTGAGTCAAGGCAATACCAACCAAGGTTTCCGCATGCGCCTGGGCAATAGCCCCGGGCATGGTGACTGGCGACATCGCACCACCCAAAATAAAGGGAGAAATAACAACGCCTTGATTAGCCCTGGCGTAGGCCTTAAGCGCGCCGGACATCACATCGTCATAAACCAAGGGCGAGTTAACATTGATGTTTCCTTGAATGACGCAATTGTTCTGCATGACTTCTTCACCGAACACAATCTTAGCCATGGCAATCGAGTCTTCTGCTCGACTGGGCGCTGTGACAGAGCCCATAAAAGGCTTATCAGAATATTTTAGGTGGGCGTAGATCATATCCAAATGGCGCTTATTAACAGCAATATCCGTCGGTTCGCAAATAGTGCCACTCTGGTGGTGAAGCCAGGGCGTCATATAAGTTAGTTTGACAAAATTCTGAAAATCTTGAATAGAGCCTTGGCGTCTGCCGTCTTTTAGATCATAGACAAAAGGCGGGCCGTAAGCCGGGGCAAAAATAAGCCGATTACCGCCAAAAATAGTTGATCTATCTGGGTTCCGTGCAAGCATATCAAATTCTTTCGGCGCTGTTGCGCATAGCGACTTAGCAAGGCCTTTGTCAAAATGCACTCGATTGCCGTCAACGGATGCTCCTGCATCTTTAAACAGTGCAATTGCTTCCTCATCACCCCAAAATTCAATGCCAACTTCTTGCAAAATCCAATCAGCATGCTCTTCAATACGAACCAATTCCTCCTCGCACAAAAGCTCGTAACAAGGAATATTACGGGACATAAATCTTGGCGGTTGAATTTTTTCAGTCTCTTTTCTGTGCGCCATTCTTGCTGAACGACCTCCACGCCTTCTACTATTTGTACTGTTGGGCATTTTCCATGAATTGCAAGACGAGAAGAATTGGATAATACCACTGGGAGATTATTTTCTCAAACGAAAAAATTGACTAGCAGTTATCGAGTTATCCAATAAAGCTGCGTTAAACAGTGCTTTAATTCAGCATACTGGCGATGGAATGAGAAACCTCGGCACGGGTCGCACTTGAATCCAGTTTCGGGCCAAAATTCAATCCAACAGGCCTTCTTAAAGTGAGTTTTTGTCGCCTTCTAATTTCCTTGGGTGCGAGCGATAAAAAATCCCCCCACATGTTGTTAATTACAAAAGGTATCACGACCACCTCTGCGTCGGCCTCTTTTAGGATTCTTTCAAAGCCACGCATTAACGGCGCAAACTCACCATCTGTGGAAATATGCCCTTCCGGAAAAAAACCGACGGCCTTGTTGTTTTCCAATGCAGTGACAATGTTTCTTATAGCACCCCTACTGCTCGTAGGCTGAATACTAATGACATCGAACCACTTAAGAACAGTCCTCAAAACCGGCCAATCGTAATATTCCGCATGCATAACAAAGCAGACAGCCCTAGGTAGCGCCCACTGAAGGAAGATAAAGTCAATCCAAGAGATATGGTTACCCAAAAGCAAAACAGGGCCGCTCTTTGGCACTTGCTCTGCGCCCGTTATAGTCAAGCGATAGCGCGCGCCAAAAATGAGTTTTGCAAAAAAACCCCTCACGGTTTTAATAGATCGACTTAAGCTTTTTCAGGACAACAGTAAAGCCAACCAGTGCAATGACTGCGTTGAAATAGAGTATGTATTCACTGTTCACGTTGTTGTAAGCCACGTACCCAGTTATGCACAGAAGGCCCACCATGGCAATATTTTGCACCCAGTTCTTGCCTGCTATTACACTTCCAAGGTTATCAGGTGCAGCGCTGCTTTGAATCAAAGCGTTAAGTGGCACAACCAACATACCAGCACCTATACCAAAGACAAATATTGTCAATACTGTCAACACCAGACCCAAGCTGATCACATCGCCCATCAGCTCAAAACCAAGTGATGTTTCGGTCAAAAATGCTGGCACTGAGAAGGTAGGGATTAGCGCAGCACAAACAATAAGGATGATCGCGCCATAATAAACATTGTTTACCTTGATGCCATTTTGGCTATTTTTACTAGAAGCGTAAGAACCAATAATAATACCAACAATTGAAATTGCCATTAATAAGCTAAGCAACGCCACACTCTCAATGTGCAGATTTGCCTTGGCATGAGCCGGCAATACCGCAAGCATATTTTGAGAAATACTCCAGAATACTGCTGTACCAAGTATCGCATACCAAGTCACTTGATTCGCTCTCATGTTGCGCACATGCTCTCTTAAGTAGCCACCAACTAACCACTTGCCGACAGATAATTTGGTTTCTTTGTACTTTGTTGCGTAAAACTTCAGGCCAAAAGTTGAAATAAACTCCACGGCCGACAATCCAACCAACACCCAAGCCAACGGAGCAACAACTTGTAATATTTCCCCAGGGCTTGTAAAAAAGTACCCTTCGGGTTGTTGGGCTAAATGCGTCGTTAGATACGACTCAAATAAGATTGGCGAAGCGGCAGTTGCCAATAAAATAGAAATCAAAGTAATTGACATTAAGAAGGCATTACCGATACTGAGACCTTTTTCGCCTAAGCATTCTTTAATGTAGCCGTACTTCGCAGGTGAGTATATGGCACTCTGTGTAGCCAAGATAAATGTAAGGCCAAACGCCAACTCGAATTCACCCTGATAGTAGGCGTACACAATGCCCAACGTAACGAGCACTGCCATAAAAGCACTCCAACGCATAATACTAGGCTTGGCAAAGCGATCAGAAAGATAACCAGAAAGAGTAAATAGAACAATAAAAGGCAGGAGAATCATGGCGCTAATAGCGGCGGTCATGATGATTTGAGTGGACTCGTTGTAAAGGTACTGCGGCCCATCACCACTTAACTTATAGATGGTGCTAATAATTATTTGTTTGTGCGAAACATCCACAAAAGCGTTAACAAATAAAATCACCAAGTAAATAGAGAAAACGCCAGCCCTATCTTGTAAATTAAATGATTTTTTCTCCATTTTTTCTCCACTGGCCGTTACAGCACTATATCAAATGCGTTCATTATGACACAATCTAATCAGCGGAAAGCGCTAATACAAACTAATGAAATAAGGGTAGTGCTTTAAAGCGGCAGCCCCCGTTTGACACAAGGAAGAGCACACGCAAAAGCCGAAATGTATGCCCCGTACGAATCCCTGAGCGCAGCAACTTCCGCCGCAATCAGGAGGCGTTACCTCTTTAAGTATTTTAGAAAATTAATTTTTCCAAAATCGAGGCGTAAGAAATTTGAAAGATGGGAGCTTATGCTTAATAAGTGGCCGTTTTTGAAAATATCGACAACAAAAATTTTGGGAAAATTAGCCTCTAAAATTCGATGCCTTCGATTTCAGCGATAGTATGGATATCTTTATCACCACGTCCGGATAGGTTAATGATAATTGTTTTATCACTAGACCACTGTTGCGCCAATTTAATTCCGTAAGCCACTGCATGCGAAGACTCAAGAGCCGGCAGAATGCCTTCAACTTCTGTCAATGTGTGGAAAGCCGCTAGAGCCTCCTTGTCAGTAATCGAGACGTACTGTGCTCTGCCCGTATCTTTCAAATAAGCATGCTCTGGCCCAACACCAGGGTAATCTAGTCCTGCTGAGATTGAGTGACCTTCGATAATTTGACCGTCCTCATCTTCCATAAGATACGTTCTATTGCCATGAAGTACGCCAACGCTGCCTGCGCATAATGGTGCCGCGTGCGCCTCAGGGCCTTTTTCAATGCCATGACCCGCCGCCTCAACGCCGTAAATTTCTACCGATGAATCGTCAATAAATGGGTGGAATAGGCCGATAGCATTAGAGCCACCACCAACACAGGCAATCAAGGCATCTGGCAAACCACCCGCTTGGTCAGCGAATTGTCTTTTGGCCTCTTTACCGATAACCGTTTGAAAGTCTCTAACCATCATCGGATAAGGGTGTGGACCCGCAACCGTGCCAATAATATAAAAAGTATCGTCAATGTTGGTTACCCAGTCACGCATTGCATCGTTTAGCGCATCCTTAAGTGTTTTTGAGCCCGATGTCACTGGAATTACAGTGGCACCCAATAGTTTCATACGATAGACATTCAGAGCTTGACGGGCAACATCCACTTCGCCCATATAAACCACACACTCCAAACCCAATCTAGCGGCAACCGTAGCTGTAGCAACGCCGTGCTGACCTGCTCCTGTTTCGGCAATAATTCGTGTTTTCCCCATACGGCTCGCTAGCAGGGCTTGGCCAATGGTGTTGTTAACTTTGTGAGCGCCTGTGTGATTTAAGTCTTCACGCTTTAAATAAATTTGCGCACCGCCCAATTTAGCACTTAGATTTTTTGCGTGATACAGCGGGGTTTCACGGCCAACATAATTTTTTAAATCGTCTTCAAACTCGGCCAAAAAATCCGGGTCATCTTTGTATTTTTCGTATGCCTCTTTAAGCTCAGTGACCGCAGTCATTAGTGTCTCGGCAATAAAAACACCCCCATATTGGGCGAAATGACCTTTGTCGTCGGGCAGATTGTAACTCACGGGCGAACCTTGCTAATAAAACGTCTTATTTTATCAATATCTTTAACACCTTTTGCACTTTCCACACCACTTGAAGTATCAACGGCATAGGGCTGGACTTGAGCAATGGCATTTGCCACGTTATCAAACGTGAGACCCCCTGCTAGAATAATCGGCAGATCAATTTCAGTCTTCGTTAGTGACCAGTCAAACACTTCACCGGTTCCGCCATAAGTATTTGGATTATACGCATCCAATAAAAGTGCGCTCGCCTCTGAAAAGTCGGCGGCCACTTGTTGAATATCGGTTGCCTCAGTCACGCGAACGGCTTTATAAAAAGGAATATGGTACTGTGCGCAATCTAGGGGGGTTTCGTCCCCATGGAATTGTAAGGTGTCGAGAGGCACTTCACATAACACTTCGTCAATTTGACTTGGGTTGGCATTGACAAACAAACCCACGCGATTAACAAATGGCGGCAATGCGGCCACGATTTCACGTGCAACATCGATGCTTACGTTTCGCGGAGATGGTCCGTAAAAAACCAAACCAATAGCATCAGCACCGGCGAATACTGCCGCTCTAGCAACTTCCGCATTGGTAAAGCCACAGATTTTTATTTTTGTCATTTGCTAATTATACTAATAGTATGCGCACTGAAGATTAAGGAATCTTCTTAGGTGTCAGTAAAAATCAAGCGGTGATCTCGCTCGCTCGATTAGGACTTAGCTTTTTTAGGCGCTGCTTTCTTTTTCCCTTTCTTTGCTTTGGCTTTTGCCTTGGTCTTAGTCTTGCCGGCAATAGCCTTCTCACACTCTTCTAGAGTTAGATCTGCAGGAGCTTTATCGCCAAATACTTTTGCAATAGTGACGTTCTTTTGGCCTTTTCCGCGTTTTTTTCCGTTCCAAACGTAAGGGCCAAAGCGGCCATTCAGAATTTGTATGTCGGAGCCTTCAAAAGCCTTAATAAGGCGCTCGGCGTCTGCTTTTTCTTTGGCAGCAATCAGCTCTAATGCGGTTTTAAGATCGACCTCTTCTGGGCTGACCTCTTTTAAAGATACGTACTTTTTGCCATACTGAATATAAGGACCGAAACGTCCATAATTCGCTTTAATGGTTTCGCCATCAGCTGTCTCACCGACCGTTCTTGGCATTTTGAAAAGCTCAATCGCCTGATCAAGGGTAATAGTTTCAATGTCTTGGCCGGTCCTTAGTGAAGAAAAAGTGGGTTTTTCCTCGTCGTCCTGATGACCAATCTGTGCATAAGCGCCATAACGGCCAAAGCGCACACTGACCGGCTTTCCACTGACTGGGTCTTCGCCCAAATCCCTTTTGCCGTGCGTCTCGTCCCTGGAGATATCTTTCGCCAGCTCAATTTGAGCGTGAAAAGGCTCGTAAAAATCACGAACAACGTCTTGCCAAGGACTGTCCTGCTGGGCAATCTTATCAAAATTATTCTCAAGGTTGACGGTGAACTCGTAACCAATAATATTGCTAAAGTTTTTCACTAGGAAATCTACCAACAAGTAAGCAACATTGGTTGGGAACAGTTTGTTTTTCTCTGCACCGGTGATTTCGAATTGAGTGCAATCTGATACGACACCGTTGGCAATTTCAATTAACTGGTATTCCCGCTGAACGCCGTCACGAGTCTCTTTGGTGACATAGTTTCTGTCCTGAACTGTGGTAACCATGGTCGCGAAAGTTGACGGTCGACCAATACCCATTTGTTCAATTTCTTTAACAAGAGAGGCTTCGGTATATCTTGGCTTGGCTCTAGAAAAAGACTCTCTGGCGTTGAAATCCAGAAGGGATAAAGGGCTACCCTTGTCGAGCTGTGGTAATAATTTATCCTCAGCCGCCATGTAGTCATAAACTTCTAAAAATCCTGCAAATGACAACACCTCGCCATCAGCGATAAAATTCTCGTTTCTGTTTGATACGTCCACCGTAATTCTTGATTTTTGCAATTGAGCGTCGCTCATTTGCGAGGCCAATGTGCGCTTATATATCAAAGAATACAGTCTGGCCGCTTGATCGTCTAAGCCCAAAATACCTGGCTTGGTGAGGTCTGTCGGCCTAATAGCCTCATGCGCCTCTTGTGCACCCGCCGATTTTGTTTTGTAGCGGCGCTCTTGGTAATACTCTGCGCCCAGGTTTGTCTCGATAACTTCTTTAGCAGCAGTCATTGCCGTCTCAGAAAGGTTAAACGAGTCGGTACGCATATAAGTAATTGAGCCTTCGCGATATAGGTTTTGCGCAATGGTCATGGTTTGCTTGACCGAAAAGCCTAATTTTTGAGAGGCCTCCTGCTGCAAAGTTGAAGTAATAAAAGGTGGCTTTGGTGAGCGCTTTGATGGCCGAGTTTCAACCGAAGCAACACTCAACTTTGCCTCGAGAAGACTTTGGGCAAATGCCATTGCCTCGTCTTTTGAGCCAAAGTCTTGTTTTAGTTTAACTTCGATCAATTCGTTCGCATCATCCATCAATGTCGCCTTAGCCTTGAAGCTTCGGCTGGCCACGTGCGCTGTAATTTCACGCTCTCTTTCCACTACCAATCGAACAACAGGGGATTGCACTCGACCGGCTGATCGTGCGCCAGATATTTTGCGCCATAAAACCGGCGAAATTTCAAAGCCCACTAAGCGGTCAATGACTCGCCTTGCTTGTTGTGCGTCAACAAGATGGTAATCGATAGTTCTCGGGTTGGCAATCGCCTCGGTAATGGCGCCTTTAGTGATTTCGTGAAAAACGATTCTTGGCGTGTCGTCAGCCAATGATAAGGCTTCTTTTAGATGCCAAGCAATGGCCTCACCCTCTCGGTCCTCGTCCGTCGCGAGATAAACTTTCTCGGCAGATTTAACGGACCTCTTCAGGTCGGCTACGACTTTTTTCTTGTCGCTGCTAATGGCGTAAGTGGGTTGAAAATTGTTCTCAAGATCAATGCCCATGTCTTTTTTGGGCATGTCACGAATATGACCAATACTCGACTTGACAACGTAATCTTTGCCAAGAAATTTCTCAATTGTTTTTGCTTTTGCCGGTGACTCGACAATAACCAGATTTTTAGACATATTGTGGTCTAGTGTAAGGAAGGGTTGTCATCATAAAAAACGATGGACTCCAACCATTGTGTTGGCATGGCAGTCTCTTCACTGTTACCAATCACCATCATCACAACCCATTTAAGGTCGTCCATTGACAGCGTTGAGTCTTCCAGTGTCATTACCTGCTCGATCACCATTTCACGCTGTACGGCGCTGAGCTGGCCCATGTTTTCCATGAACATAATGAAACCACGTGCTTTGGCGTTAAGTTTGCCTTGTTCTGCCTCGCTGTAAATTCGTACGGAATTGTGCGTGGTGACAAAAGTGTCAAGCCTGCCTTCTTGCAAGGCGGCGATATTCTCTAACCAATTAAGGGCCTTATCAATACGCCCATCATCAAATCCCGCCTCGGACAAATGCGCCTTTAACAGGTCGTCGTCAAGCTCGTGTGCGGAACCCTGTTCAGAGGATTCAAATAAGAAGTCGAACATAAAAGTCAAGACATCAAGAATATTATTTGTCATAAAACCTCATCAAATTAATACAAAAGTTGCTACACCCACCTTACTCACCCTATTAGAAAGCTCAAGCATTAGTAACGTCTGGCTTACTACTTGGGGACTCAGTTTGCTTTTTTCAACTAGCTCATCCACCGATATTGCTTCATATGACAGGAATTTTAATAGTTCGCTGATTTCATTATCCACATCTTTGTCGCCATTGTACTGCTTAATCAGGGGAATGCAAGGCTCAGACTCAAATGACAGCTCATTCAGTATGTCCTCAGCATTTCTCGTTAAAACACCGCCTTGCTTTAATAATTCATGCGGCCCCGTTGATAACGGCGAATGGATCGATCCCGGCACGGCAAAAACCTCACGGCCTTGTTCAAGAGCTAAACGTGCAGTGATCATTGAGCCACTTTTAATGCTTGCCTCAACCACCAAAACACCCAGGCTCATGCCGCTAATCAAGCGGTTTCTTCGAGGAAAATTTTGCGCCATGGGCGTCGTGCCGATTGAAAATTCAGAGACCAATGCGCCTTGCGCACTAATCTGGTGCGCCAAAGCTCTGTGCTTTGCTGGATATATTCTGTCCAAACCCGTACCACAAACAGCAATCGTCTCACCAGTCGTCTCAAGCGCGGCAATATGCGCCTCGCCATCAATACCAGTAGCCATGCCACTGGTAATCACAAGACCACTCAAGCTCACGCTTGTCGACAACTCTTTGGTGATCCGCTTGCCGCCCGCTGTTGGATTTCTGCTGCCCACTATGCCCAATTGAGGCTTATTCAACATATCCACATTGCCCAATACATAGAGCAACGGTGGCGGGTCTGATATTTGCGCCAATAATTTTGGATAAGTGGCGTCGATAATGCTAATTATGTGGCATTTATCCCCTTGCCCCCAGGCCAGATCTTCATCAGCAACACTTAAATCCTTAAGTGCAAGATACGCCAGGGTGGCCTTGCTAAAAAGCCCACTTTGCCTAAGAGTGATGAGCTCTGCATCAAAAACATCTTTTGGCGCCTCAAAGACTTTCAATGTATCGTAAAAAGTCTTAACCCCAATTCGAGGCGCCTTCAACAACCAAAGCCAATATATTAAGTCCATTAGATTAAACTTTTTTCTTCTATTATGACAGTGAAAGCTAAGCTTAACAAAGATGTATCCCCGAAACAACTATGGTAAAATTGCAAGATTTTGCTGACAGATATTCATTATGAAAAGAACTTTCCAACCTAGCGTATTAAAACGTAAACGTACTCATGGCTTCAGAGCCAGAATGAAAACACGCTCTGGTCGCGCTGTCATTAATGCACGCAGAAAAAAAGGTCGTAAGCGCCTAGCAGCATAATCAAATGATTTGCTCGCTCACTCGAGGTGTGCGCATAACTAAAGCTAGTGACTACGCACACATTTTCCAGAAGGGCAAACGCACCCAAGGGAAATTTTGGCAACTTGTTGCCGTCTCCTCGAATGAGCCAACACCAAGACTCGGATTAGCAATCTCAAAAAAAGTGTATAAAAAGGCTGTGGATCGCAACCTTCGTAAACGCTTAGCGCGAGAAACATTTAGACTGCAGCAAGCGCAGTTGAGCAATTTTGACGTGGTTGTCATGGCCAAAAAATCTCGTCAAGTTGACAATAAAAGCTTGATGGCTGATTTATCGAACTTGTTCAGAAAGGCTTCTGAGGCATAGACGTATGCGCGCACTACTCCTCATTCCAATTAAGCTTTACCAGTGGCTGATTAGCCCATTACTGGGCAATAATTGTCGCCACATCCCGAGTTGCTCTGAATACACTTCAGAAGCCATTCAGGAGCACGGCGCAATAAGGGGTGTCGGCTTAGGGGTAAAACGCATTAGCAAATGCCATCCTTGGTCCGAAGCCACATTTGACCCAGTGCCAAAAAAACTCTCTCATTAATTAAAACCCAGAATTATTATGGACAATCAAAAATTATTTCTTGTTATCGCTATTGGATTAACTGTGTTTCTGTTATGGGATCAGTGGGAGATCAAGCAGACAACAGACGCTAATGGCAATACTGTCACCCAAACCAGTATTACTGCGTTTGACACATCTAGCGAATCAAGCGACATCCCTAGTACTGCGCTGAGCTCAGCCCCTGCATCAGATGTGCCGACCAGCACCACTGCAGCGACAAGTCAGAGCGCCTATACAACGGTTACTACAGACCTTTTAACGGTTGAAATTTCACACAGAGGCGGCACTATTCAGAGCGCCTATCTAAACGATTATGATAACGAGTTCAACTCAGATGCAAAATTCCAACTACTAAGTAACCTTGATGGCAACACCTTCCACGCACAAAGCGGCCTGTACCCAACCGAGCATTTACCGGACGAACACGCAGAATTCAGCTCTGCGAAACAAAACTACTTCTTAGGAAGCAATAGCGAACTCATTGTCCCTCTAACTTGGCAGGGTGAAAATGGCGTTACTATCACCAAAAACTATCACTTTAAGCCGGATAGCTACACAATTGGGCTAGACTACGTTGTTACCAACAACAGCGACTCTCAGCAAGAGGCTGGCACTTATACTCGCCTATCACGCAGTGCCGTCGAAAGCGGCTCAAGCTTAATGATGCAAAACTTTGCTGGTGGCGCTATTTATATTAAAAATGCCGAAGATGATGGCGTCTTTGAAAAGTTTGACTTTGACGAGTTTGATGAACAGCCAGAAACCACCTCTACGGGCGGTTGGGCTGCCATGATTCAGCACTACTTCTTTGCTGCATGGATACCGGATGCCAACGTTTCCAGCACCTACACTGCTAAAACCGAGCAAGGAAAATTCATCTTGACAACCATCAATCCGCGCGTCTTCATCGCGCCAGGAGCGCAAGCGGTATTGGCAAGCAGTGAGCTCTACATTGGCCCTAAGGAGCACATTCGACTAGAAAATTTAGCCGAAGGCCTGGACAGAACTGTTGACTACAGCTTCCTTTACATTTTTGCCAAACCATTATCAACGTACCTTCATTGGATTTATAGCTTTATTGCTAGCTGGGGTTTCGCTATTATTGCGGTCACCCTAACGATTAAGTTGGCCTTCTACAAGCTCTCCGAAAAATCTTACCGATCGATGGCTGGCATGAGAAAACTGGCGCCACGTTTGGCCAAGATTAAAGAGACTTATGGTGACGACAAACAAAAAATTGGCAAAAAGACCATGGAGCTTTACAAGAAAGAAAAGGTCAACCCAGCAGCAGGTTGTTTACCAATCCTTGTGCAGATCCCAGTCTTCATCTCGATGTACTGGGTATTGCAAGAAATGGTTGAATTAAGACACATGTCATTCTTCTACTTACCAGATCTCTCAGCGAAAGACCCGTACTTCATCATGCCGCTAATTATGGGCGCATCAATGTGGTACCAGCAGCGTCTGAATCCGCCACCAGCGGACCCGATGCAAGCAAAAATTATGATGATGCTACCGATAGTCTTTACTGTGTTCTTCTTGTTCTTCCCGGCAGGCTTAGTGCTTTACTGGGTAACCAACAACCTACTTTCTATCGCCCAGCAAATGTTTATCAACAAGCGCTATGGGGAGAAGAAAGAAGCCTAAAGAGCAATCGATGTTGGAAACTTTCCAGCAACAACAATACGAAACTTGGCGAGACGAAAAGCTCGCCAATTATCACTCAAAACCCGAGTCTCTTTTTATAGAGATTAACAACTATTTGCAGCTTTCAAGTGCTGAAAAAAAAGCAATTGCAGATAACTGCCGCAGCAACAACCTCTCATTTATAAAGGTCAAACCTAATGACGATACAAGAGGTGCGATACACTCTATTAATACGCAATTGGGCCTTGTTGATTTTGATCAACACCTCTGCGTGGAAGACGACGGACTTGTTGTCATTGAAGACACTAATACCCCAAAAAAGGTTGGCTACGTGCCTTACAGCAATAAAGCTCTTAATTGGCATACCGACGGCTACTACAACCCAATGAATGCCCTTGTTGGCGCATTCTCTTTGTATTGCATTGAAAGTGCCAGCAAAGGTGGTAAGAATCACTGGATAGACCCAGAAATGCTCTATATCCACTTTAGAGAGCACAATCCTGACATTATTTGTGCTCTATCACAACCAGCGGTGCTAACCATTCCTGAGCGACGAGAGGGTGATAAAATTGTTAGAGAGGTTTCTATTGGGCCGGTATTTTTTATTGATAAGGCATCTCAAAAACCCAAAATGCGATTTACTCAACGCAAGAGAAATATTCACTGGCTTGATTCGGATGAAATTAGTGACGCACTTTGCGCACTAAATGACTTTCTTGATAGTGACACAGAAATCCACCACATGTACAAATTGGCTGCAGGCGAAGGCCTAGTTTGCAACAATGTGCTCCATAACCGTTCTGCGTTTATCGATAGCAACCAACAGAAACGAAAGCTACTCAGAGGAAGGTATAAAAATAGCGTTTCTTGCAATTAAAAGCTAAACCACCCAACACCGACCCTTGGTACAATAAACGCAATAGTATACGTTCTTAATAATTCTCGTCTTATGATTCCTGACAGCAAAGTATCAGACAGCGCTAAATCGATAAAACTTCTCATATTAGATGTTGATGGTGTGCTCACCGATGGCGGTTTATATTTTAACGACAACGGCGGTGAGTTCAAGCGCTTTAATGCTCTGGATGGTCATGGTATAAAAATGCTGCGAGATTCTGGTATTGAGGTTGCCATCATTTCAGCAAGGCACGCCAAATGCGTCGCTCATCGAATGGATGGGTTGGGTGTGAAGCATTATTACCAAGGACAATCCAACAAAGTCATCGCCTATGAAGAGTTGCTGACAAAACTGGATTTGCAGCCGAGACAAGTTGCCTATGCCGGGGATGATGTCATTGATCTACCGGTGATGTCTAAAGTAGCCTTGCCAATTGCAGTGGCCAATGCCCATCCTTTTGTCAAGGAACACGCAGTATTAATCACGCAGAATAGCGGTGGTAATGGCGCAGTTCGTGAGATATGTGACCTTCTGCTGACTGCGCAGAATAAATACGACGACTTAATGGCCGCCTATTTAAAATGACCGATTTTCAATCCCAATGCTATAAGGCACTGAAAAAAGTTCCACGTGGAATGGTCATTACCTATGCCGGACTGGCTGAGATGATAGGTCGGCCAAAAGCGCATCGAGCCGTGGGTAGTGCAATGAATAAAAATCCATTTGCCCCTGAAGTGCCTTGCCATAGAGTGGTCAAATCAAACGGAGAGTTGGGTGGTTTTGCTGATGATACTAGCGTAAAAATAAAACGCCTTCAAGAAGAAGGCGTTTTAGTGTGTGATAACAAGGTTGTTGACTTTGAAAAAGTCCGCTTCAATGCAATTTAACCTTTCTTACCACGCATTTTACTAATCATTTGAAGCTGGGCCATAGACTCAGCAAGTGCTGCTTGAGTTGTTGAAACCTCTTGATCAGACTGTGCATTGGCCATAGCCTCTTCTGCACGTTGTTTAGCTTCAATTGCCTTAGACTCGTCTAAGTCGTGGGCACGGATGGCTGTATCAGAGAAGATCGTCACTGTATGTGGCTGAACTTCAACAATACCGCCCGAAACATAGATGGATTCAACGCCATTTTCTGTTTCAACTCTTACCTCTCCTGGCTTAAGTGTACTTATTAGCGGAACGTGTAAAGGATACACACCGATTTCACCCATGCTGGCAGGTGCAAACACACACTTTGCATCGCCTGAGTATATTTCCTCAGTTGCGCTAACTACATCAACATGAATTACTGACATTTACGCTGTCTCCGCCGCTTTTGCTCTAACATCATCAATCGAGCCCATCATATAGAATGACTGCTCTGGGATTGCATCTAGTTCACCTTCAAGAATAGCCTTGAAGCCTGAAATCGTGTCTTTCAATGATACATACTTACCAGGTGAACCGGTAAATACTTCTGCTACGTAGAAAGGCTGTGACAAGAATCTTTGAATTTTACGAGCACGTGATACAGTTTGCTTGTCTTCTTCAGAAAGCTCGTCCATACCTAGAATCGCAATAATATCTTTCAACTCTTTATAACGCTGCAATACACCTTGAACGCCACGAGCAACATCATAATGCTCTTGACCGACGATTAGAGGGTCTAGTTGGCGTGAAGTTGAGTCCAATGGATCTACCGCAGGGTAAATACCTAATTCCGCTACTTGACGTGAAAGTACAACTGTCGCGTCTAAGTGAGCAAATGTTGTTGCAGGAGATGGGTCAGTCAAGTCGTCCGCAGGTACGTATACCGCTTGGATTGATGTAATTGAACCCGTCTTAGTTGATGTAATACGCTCTTGCAAAGCACCCATTTCAGATGCAAGCGTTGGCTGGTAACCTACCGCAGATGGCATACGACCTAGTAGTGCTGATACTTCAGTACCCGCTAGCGTATAACGGTAAATGTTATCAATAAATAGTAGTACGTCACGACCTTCGTCACGGAAGTACTCAGCCATTGTTAGACCAGTAAGAGCAACACGTAATCTGTTTCCCGGAGGCTCGTTCATTTGACCGTACACCAATGACACTTTGTCTAATACGTTTGAATCTTTCATTTCGTGGTAGAAGTCGTTACCCTCACGAGTACGCTCACCAACACCAGCAAATACAGAGTAACCTGAGTGCTCAATCGCAATGTTACGAATCAGCTCCATCATGTTTACTGTTTTACCAACACCAGCACCACCAAACAAACCAACTTTACCACCTTTCGCAAATGGACATACTAAGTCGATTACCTTAATACCTGTTTCAAGCAATTCAGCTGCAGGAGATAGTTCATCGTAGGCAGGAGCAGAGCGGTGAATTTCCCATTCCGCCTCTGGGTTGATGTCACCAGCATTGTCGATTGGCTTACCCAATACGTCCATGATACGACCCAATGTCTTCGTGCCTACAGGAACAGTAATTGCCTTTCCTGTATTTGTCACTTCTAGGCCACGCTTGAGGCCTTCAGAACCACCCATTGCAATCGCTCTTACAACGTTGTCACCCAGCTGTTGCTGAACTTCTAACGTAAGACCTGTTTCTGTTACAAGAAGGGCGTTGTATATTTTAGGTATCGCGTCTGCTGGAAACTCAACGTCGATAACCGCGCCAATAATTTGTGTAATTTTACCTGTGCTCATATGCTTTTCCTTTTTCTAAATCTAAACAGCAGCGGCGCCACTAACAATCTCAGAAATTTCCTGAGTAATTGCAGATTGCCTTGCCTTATTGTAAATTAACTCTAACTCTTGAATCATATCGCCAGCGTTATCAGTTGCACTCTTCATCGCAATCATTCGTGATGATTGTTCACAAGCAATGTTTTCAACGATTCCTTGATAAACCAATGCTTCGATATAACGAACCAATAATGCGCCCAATGCGGCTTCTGCATCCGGCTCATAGATATAGTCCCAATGATGACCCATGTCTTCCATCTCTGACGATTCCATCGGCACAATTTGTTTTACCGTTGGTACTTGCGTCATCGTGTTTTCATAGTGATTATAAGCCACCATGATTTGATCAAGCTCACCTGAATCGTAACGATCCAGCATCACTTTAATCGCGCCTAGTAGGTCGTCAAAATGTGGTGTATCACCAATATCGGTTAATACCGAGACGATTTCAAGACCAGAATTTTTGAAAAATGACGTACCTTTCTTGCCAATGGTGCAAAGCTCTACTTCAACACCTTCGGCTTGCCAAGCAAGTACTTTTTTCAAAAAATTTCTAAACAGGTTGGTGTTTAAACCACCACACAGACCTCTGTCACTTGATATCATGATAACGCCAATGCGTTTCACACTCTCAGGAGTCGTCATATAAGGATGCTTATACTCAGAGCTGGCATGCGCCAAGTGACCAATCACCTTAGCAATCTTCTCAGAATATGGGCGAGAAGCCAACATTCTGTTCTGTGCTTTTTTCATTTTAGACGCAGCAACCATTTCCATGGCTGAAGTAATCTTCTGAGTATTTTTAATACTCGAGATTTGCGTCTTAATTTCTTTTCCTACCGCCATCGTCGTCTACCAGTTAGTTTGTGTACACTCTACTGTCATTGTTTTTACCAAGTATGGTTGGCCTTAAAGTCTGCAATTGCCGCCTTAATTTGGGCTTCAATTTCGTCGTTATAGTCACCAGTACTGTTGATTGTTTCCATTAGCTCAGCTTGATTTGCATTCATGTATGCAAGAAGCGCGCCTTCGAAAGTTACAACTTGACTTACTTCAATGTCATCTAGTGCGCCAGAGTTACCAGCGTACAGAGATGTTGCCATTTCAGCAATTGTTAATGGTGCGTATTGTGCTTGCTTCATCAACTCAGTAATGCGCTGACCACGATCGATTTGCGCTTTCGTTTCTGCGTCTAGATCAGATGCGAACTGGGCAAATGCTGCCAATTCACGGTACTGTGCTAGTGCAAGACGAATACCACCACCAAGCTTCTTAATAATCTTAGTCTGTGCTGCACCACCTACACGTGATACTGATAGACCAGCATTAATCGCAGGACGGATGCCTGAGTTAAACAAGTCAGTTTCTAAGAAGATCTGACCGTCTGTAATTGAAATTACGTTTGTTGGTACGAAAGCAGATACGTCACCCGCTTGCGTCTCAATGATAGGCAATGCTGTTAAAGAGCCTGTTTTGCCTTTAACTTCACCGTTAGTCATCATTTCTACGTATTCAGCATTCACACGTGATGCTCTTTCTAGCAAACGTGAGTGCAAGTAGAATACGTCACCTGGATAGGCTTCACGTCCTGGTGGGCGCTTCAATAGTAATGATACTTCACGGTAAGCCCATGCTTGTTTTGTAAGGTCATCATAAACGATAAGTGCGTCTTCACCACGATCACGGAAGTACTCACCCATTGCACAACCTGCATATGGAGCGATGTACTGAAGTGCCGCTGAATCAGAGGCTGCCGCAGCAACGATAATAGTGTGCTCTAATGCGCCGTGCTCTTCAAGCTTACGAACAACCGCAGCAATTGATGATGCTTTCTGACCGATCGCAACATAAACACATTTAACGCCAGTGCCTTTTTGGTTAATGATCGCGTCAATTGCAACGGCCGTTTTGCCCGTTTGACGGTCACCAATGATTAGCTCACGCTGACCACGACCAATTGGAACCATCGCGTCAATCGCCTTAATACCTGTTTGGATTGGCTGATCAACCGACTTTCTTTCAATAACGCCTGGAGCAACAACCTCTAGAGGGTGCGAACTGGATGCGTTAATATCGCCTTTACCGTCAATTGCCTTTCCAAGAGGACTAACAACACGACCAAGAAGTTCAGTGCCAACTGGCACTTCCATGATTCGGTTTGTGCATTTAACTGTGTCGCCTTCTGAAATATGAAGGTAATCACCCAGCACTACCGAGCCAACTGAATCTTGCTCAAGGTTAAGAGCCATACCGAATGTATTGCCCGGGAATTCTAGCATCTCACCGAACTGTGCATCAGCCAAGCCGTGAATACGGACAATGCCGTCACTCACACTGATAACTGTGCCTTCTGTACGAGCTTCTACTGAAAAGTCAAAACCCTCTATTTGTTTTTTAATTAAATCACTGATTTCAGAAGCGTTTAATTGCATGACTAACCTCTCTTATAAAATTAATTTACAGACAAACAAACGCCTAATGCGTCCACTTTTGCCTTAATTGATGTATCGATTACTTTATCGCCTTCTCTAATGACAACGCCACCCGTGAGTGTGTCGTCTACAAGTGTGTCGACATTTACTGTTGTATTGTGCTTAGATGACAAGTCATCAACGATTGCCTTAACTTCTGCATCAGTTAACTCGTATGCACTAACAACAGTGAAGTTCTTACCTTGGTTCGCAGCAAGTACCGCAGCCTCAAAGGTTTCAGCAATATTGCTCATCGCCTCTGTACGGTCGTTGCTAAGAATAAGGTTGATGAACGCAGATTCTTGCGTGCTTAGGCTTCTAGCCATTGCTTTTTCAAGCAGCGTACAGATCAATTGAATCTTTTGATCCTTGCCTGTACTAGGAGAAGCCACAAAAGCTTGTGTTGCCTCATCAGACATAATTGCACTAGCAGCGCTAAGTAGGTTGCTCCACTCAGAGTGTGAGCTGCCCTGCTCTGCAATGTCAAAAATCGCTTGTGCGTAAGGCTTGGCAATTGTTGATAATTCCATCGTCTAGACCTATAATGATTGAGACAATTTAGAAAGCATGTCTTTGTGCGCTTTCGCGTCGACTTCCTTCTCTAGAACTGAGTTAACACCCTGCATAACCAAAGTCGAAACTTGGTCTTTCAGGTCGTTACGCGCTCTAACAACTTCTTGATCAAGCTCAGATTTAGCATGTGCTTTGATCTTGTCAGCCTCTTCAACTGCAGCGCCTTTGGCGTTGTCAATCATTACGTTAGCTTGCTTATCAGCGTTATCAATAATCTCTTTCGCTTGGTTTTTAGTGCTCGCAATAAGTTCTTCAGCTTTTTGCTGTGCTTGTGCGTGCTCTGCTCTACCTTGCTCTGCTGCCAATAGACCTTCTTCGATGCTTTTCTTACGTGCAGCCATCGCCTCAACAAGTGGCGGCCAGACAAACTTCATGCAAAACCAAACAAACAGGCCGAACATGATGAGTTGTCCAAATAGCGTAGCGTTAATATTCATAGCAAATACCCTTATTTAGGTGAAAAAGAAATAAATTAACCAGCTACCGCGAAAATGATATACATTGAGATACCAACAGCGATCATCGGTACAGCGTCAACTAGACCCATTACGATGAACATTTGCGTTCTTAGCATTGAAGTTAATTCAGGCTGGCGTGCAACGCCTTCTAGATACTTAGAACCTAGAGTACCGATACCAACAGCGGCGCCAAGTGCACCAAGACCCATTAGAATTGAACCCGCTAAAAATAATGTTGCTTGTACTTCAGTCATTTCTTACTCCTACTTGTAAAAATTATTAAAAAATTAATGTTCTTTCTGGTGAGCCATATCCATATATACAATTACCAGCGTCATAAAGATAAACGCTTGCAATAATACGATTAAGATGTGGAAAATAGCCCACGGTAAAGACAGGGCCCACTGCGCATACCACGGCAACAGTGCAATTAGAATGAAGATCATCTCACCGGCGTACATATTACCAAACAAACGTAACGCTAGTGAAACTGGCTTAGCCAGCAAGTTCACCCCTTCTAAAAATAAGTTAAACGGTAGCATCCATTTACCAAATGGGTGCAACGTTAATTCACCAACAAATCCACCAAGGCCTTTTTCTTTAATACTAAAGAAAAGGATCAAAAGGAAGATACCAAGCGCCATACCGAATGTGGCGTTTGGATCGGTTGTTGGTACAACTTTCAGATACTCTATACCCATTAATTGTGCCGCATACGGCAACCAATCAACTGGCACGAGATCCATTGTATTCATTAATACAATCCAAATAAAAGTGGTTAGCGCAAGTGGCGCAACCATTGGATTTTTGCCTTTAAACGAGCCACGAACGTTGTCATCAATAAAATCAATAACGCTTTCAATAAAGTTCTGAAGGCCGCTTGGCGCATCAACTGTGGCGCGCTTAGCTGCTTTTGCAAAAATAAATAAGAACAACGCACCCAGAACAAAAGAAAAGCCTAGAGTGTCGACATGAAATGCCCAAAAACCCATTTCTTTAGCTTGCTCTGCGCCATGAGCAATACCCCACGTACCATCTGGGTGTTGACCAAAAGTTAAATTCTGTAAATGGTGCTTAATATAAGCGCTTGCTGTTAATTCGCCTTGTGCCATTATTTTTGTCTAAACCTATCTAGTATAAATCCAACCTGCCCCACAACCAAACTCAAAATGAGTGCGCCGGGGTCAAGTGCCAACAAACTAAGTCCAATCAAGGTAAGCATCGCCAGAGAAAATATTCTCAACACGCTGCTCTTGATGGCCATCCTAAAACTCTTTTGAGCGTCAGCATCAACTGCCGCTTTTTGCGTGCGCATAAAGTAATCAAACAACCAGGTGTTTGTAAAACTGACCAATGCACCGTAAAGCGCATCGAGGCCAAAACCGTAGCTATAAAATGTTAAAACTGCTACTGCGAGTAGTAAGGATTGAACTAGTGAATTCACTGATTTCACCCCAATTGACAACCACTCTGGCCATACACAAACGAAACATTATACCGTTTTAGCGATTTTAATCAAGTCACAAGTGTATGATTTTTTGTTGTTATTCTCTATATGATTTTTTGTTGTTATTCTCTATATGATTTTTTGTTGTTATTCTCTATATGATTTTTTGTTGTTATTCTCTAGTTGGTATGAAAACCCCTTAAGGAACATGCGCGCAACGGGCTGTCTGTCGGTAAATATTGCATGCCTTAGCTAAGCCGATCTCACCATCCATACAATTCATTAAAACTTGCTTGCCGGGCTTAGGTAATTTCAGTAGAACTTACGGAATTTAATGGAAAAATCTTAATATTTACCTTTATTTTCTTTTATAGCTGTTTATTGGAAAAAAAACTTTAAAAAGCCTTTTATAATAGTCTATCATCCAGCCCTTTATAATTATGCACATCAATTGAAATGATAGCGATTATTGAAGATCTTGCAAAGCAAGGCGTTGCCCTCAGTGAGCAAAATAAGCAATATCTAACTCATTATTATCACGGTCTACACCCCTCAGACTACAACAACTCCGAAGCAGAATATCTGCTGCAATGCGCAAACATCCACTTAGCGCTTGGTGCCTCAAAACATTGTGACGAAACACTCATTGAGAGCTCCAACATCGCTAGCCCAAACTCAACAGCGACCTATACCGTTATCAGCGTTATTACTAAAGATACGCCCTTTATTCGGGACACTCTTATTATGTGCATCAATGGCTTTGGTGCAAACATTATCTTTACTCACGCTTCCTTACTAGAGGCTGGGCGTGACGAAAAAGGCAATATTCGCCACCTCTCGCCTTACAAAAAAGGCGAATGCCATGAAGACGAGATTGAGTCTTTTATGCAGTTTCACCTTGAGTTCATGTCGCCCGAGAGTGTCGACACGCTCAAAGGAAAAATGCGCAGACGAATTGATGCAATTCACTATGTGGTTAGTGACTGGCCTATCGCGCGCAACCGTTTACTGCAGATTGCCGACCTTCTCGGCGCTGAAAAAGCACCCACCTCCAGCAGCGACTTTATTCGCTGGATAGAAAATCATAACTTTGCCGTTCTTGGTAGTGCAGAGATTGAGCAAGACACGGCACTGAAAACGATTGTCGACGAAAGCGCCACCGGTCTATTCCGCTACTTGCTAGAGAGCGATCAAGAGGTCGCGCCATTTATCCCCAATCTTTCATTTGGCCCCTCATCACTTATTGTAACCAAACTATCGGTTACCTCTAAGATTCACCGCTCTCGACAAATGGACGTTATTGCGATCCGTGTTGATGGTCGTTATTATTGCTTTGTCGGCTTTTTATCTGGCACGTCTTTTAACCAAAGTGTGTTTCAAGTGCCGCTAATCAAAGAAAAGGCGGAACGGGTCCTAGAGCGCTCCGGACTGCGCTCAACCAGTTGCAACCATAAAGCAATGCAAAATCTGTTAGAAAGCTTTCCACGTGCGCTTATGTTTCAAATCAAAACAGACCGATTATTGGAAATTGGCAGCAGTGTTTTAAGCCATCAAGAGCGACGTAAAACACACGTATACTTGACCAAAGACCGTTGTGGCCATTTTTATACCAGCTTGGTGTATTTGCCTCGTGATATTTTCGACTCAGAGCTGCGCCAAAAAATTCAACAACGACTGCACAGCCTATTTGAAGCTGATTTTGTTTTATTCGATGTGCGTTTTTTCGACTCTGTCTTATGTCGCATTGAGTTTAATATCTTTACCCAATCAGGCATCGAAATAAGCGAGGAAGAACTTGCAACAGAGGTTAAATCGATTGCTTATGATTGGTACGCAGAACTGCGTCACGTGATGCAAGTGGGTGGCGCTGATTCGTCCTTGTTTAATGATTATCAAAACGCGTTTCCACGAACTTACACTAACGACTACGGCGTAGATCGTGGTTTTGAAGACATTCTCAAACTCGAGTCTTTATCGCCAAACAATTTCGCCAGTGACTTATTTGTTGGCTCGGGGCGCTCCGCCGACAGTGTCAATTTTAGAATTTACAGCAAAGATCACTCGCTAACACTGTCCGACATTGTGCCCGTCTTTGAAAACCTGGGCGTCAATGTGGTTTCCGAGCACCCTTACAAAATTAATACCAGCGGCAGCCATCGAATCAAAATTCGCAATATCGAATTATTACGAAAAGACCAGAAAGATTTTGACCTTAAGGTTGATAAAGACAGATTTCTCCAAGCATTTGAGCAGATTTGCATGGGCGCAATTGAGAATGACGGCTTTAACCAGCTTGTTCTTTGTGCGGGTATAGATGTTAGACAAGCCAATCTATTTCGCGCCATTTATGTTTATCTAAAGCAAATAAATTTTAGTTACAGCCAAAACTTTATTACCAACACACTAACCAACCATGTTGAGTTGAGTAAAGCGCTTTTTGCCTTATTTGAAGCCAAGTTCGATATCAACAACAAAGAGCATGTGAGCGCGCAAGAGCCAATAAAAGCAAGAATTACAGAGCGACTCGAAGCGGTCTCATCGCTGGACGAAGACAGAGTGATCAGCGGCTATTTAGAAGTTATAGAAGCCATGGTTCGAACCAATTACTACCAGGATAATGAGGATTATCTGTGCTTTAAAATCCAATCTCAAAAAATTTCTTTTCTGCCAAAGCCCGCGCCATTATACGAAATATTCATGTATTCGGCACGAGTTCAAGGTGTGCATTTACGCGGCGGCAAAATTGCCCGTGGCGGATTGCGCTGGTCAGACCGCTCCGAGGACTTTAGAACCGAAGTGCTGGGCTTAGTCAAGGCACAACAAGTCAAAAATACGGTCATTGTGCCGGTCGGCTCCAAAGGCGGCTTTGTCCCAAGAAGCCTGCCTGCCGAGCGAGACAAAATGCTCGCTGAAGGCGTTGCCTGTTATAAGTTGTTTATTCAATCGCTGCTTGATCTAACAGACAATATTGTCGACGGCATTATTGTTCCGCCAAAAAATGTTGTGCGTCATGACGACGACGATCCGTACTTGGTTGTGGCTGCCGATAAAGGCACCGCCAGCTTTTCTGATATTGCCAATGAAATTTCTACGAATAATAACTTCTGGCTTGGGGATGCGTTCGCTTCGGGCGGCTCGGTGGGTTATGATCATAAAAAAATGGGGATTACCGCACGAGGCGCTTGGGAATGTGTCAAGCGTCACTTCCGTGAAATGGGCAAAGACATCCAGTCTGAGGCCTTTAGTGTTGTCGGCGTGGGCGACATGGGTGGCGATGTTTTCGGCAATGGCATGCTGCTTTCAAAGCACATTCGCTTGCTTGCGACCTTTAACCACCTCCATATTTTTATCGACCCAAACCCAGACACAAGCATCAGTTTTACCGAAAGACAGCGGCTTTTCACCACTGAAAACACCACTTGGCAAGATTATGACAAAAAATTAATCTCAAAGGGTGGTGGTGTTTTTGAGCGCAGCGCTAAATCCATTGAGTTGTCGGCAGAAGCGATGAAAGCGCTAGGCACAACACAAAATACATTCAGCCCCGATGCCTTGATAAATACCATTTTAAAAGCGCCGGCAGAATTATTCTGGAATGGCGGCATTGGTACTTACGTTATTGCCAGTTACGAGTCTCATCTTGATGCCCAGGACAAGGCCAATGATTCGACGCGCGTTAAAGCGAGCGAGCTTCGCTGTAAAGTGATTGGCGAAGGTGGCAATTTAGGCATGACGCAAAATTCACGCATTGAGTTTGATCAGCTAGGCGGGCGTTGCTATTCTGACGCCATTGACAATTCTGCCGGCGTAGACAGCTCTGACCATGAAGTCAACCTAAAAATTCTACTGAACACGCTTGAAACCAAACAACGTAACAAAACGCTTGCAAAAATGGAGACCGAGGTGGCAGCGCTGTGCCTACAAAACAATTACCAGCAGTCGGCAGTAATTAGCATTCACACTCGACCAAGCCCAGAGAATCTGGCTGGCCAAGCAGAGGCCATAAATTATTTAGAAAAAGCCGGCCTCTTGGATCGTGAACTTGAGTACTTGCCGAGCAAGAAAGAGCTAAAGGGTCGCTTGATCGGCAGCAAATGCTTGACCAAACCAGAACTTGGTGTATTACTTGCCTATAGTAAAATGGATTTATACCAAAACTTGTTAGAGTCTGGTCTGACTACTGGCAAAGGGCTTTACCCTCATCTTATAAATTACTTCCCTACGCTTGTTGCCAATGAATATTCGAATCTGCTTGATAGCCACAGACTGAAAAACGAGATTATCTTAACCGTTGTTATTAATAAGATTATTAACACTATGGGGCCCGTCTTTCACATCCGCATGCACAATTTAACAGGTGCTAGCTACGCCCAAATAAGTCGTGCTTATCTAATCAGCGCTGACCTTTTAGATATTGACGGCCTGCTTGAGGCTGTTCATGGGCTGGATAATAAAGTTGCTAGTAATATACAATATGAGGCTATTAGCGCATTAACAAAAGTTGTTCGCGCAAACGTTATTTGGCTGCTTAGCAGCAGGGCCGAGCTCGATGTAAGTGACGCGCTAGACAACTATCGGACGAAGTACAACGACGTTAAAGACAGCGTTCAAAAACTCAGCGGTGAAGGCCTGAGTCGCAAAACACTCAAGCTCAATGAGCAAGGCTTGCCTCAAAAGCTTGCCGAAAAAATTGCCCTAACCACCAGCTTGTACCACACACTTGATGTGATTGCCATTACCGAGAAAAGCCAAAGCAGAACAAATGATGCACTTGCAACGTATTTAGCTATTTCTCAAGACTTGGATATTCGCTGGCTCAGTTTAAAAATAAACGCCCTAGAGGTGACTAATGCTTGGCATGCAAGTGCAAAGTTTAAACTGCAAAATCAGCTGAGGGATGTTCACGCTCGCATTACCGAGACGGCGCTTGCCTTGGGCTCCACGACACAATTCCACCAAGCCTACACAGCTAAAATTGAACGGTTGCAGCTGATGATTCAATCCATCAAAGAAGAGAAACAAACGGACTTTACGACGCTTCACGTCATTGTTGGTGAGTTAGAGGGAATTTTGTAAGGGGCCTTTATGCATAGACCTCTATAGGCTTTATGCGACTGTCTTAATCATTTCTGCGGCGGCTATGCGAGTCTTTTGAGTAATCTTGATGCCGCCTAAAATGCGCGCCACCTCGTCCGTACGTTCCTTGTCTCCCAGTGCATGAACCTCGGTAAAGGTTTCACCGTCTTGCTCACTCTTAACCACTTTCATATGTGCGTGGCCTTGCACTGCAACCTGCGCGAGGTGAGTGACGCACAGCACTTGATAGCGCGATGAAAGCCCTCGCAATAAGCGCCCAACCACTTCGGCAACGGCGCCACTGATTCCCACATCTACTTCATCGAAGACAATACTTGGTGCCAGATCCGATTTACTGGTGACAACCGAGAGCGCTAATGAAATGCGCGACAACTCACCACCAGAGGCAACCTTATTGAGCGCCTTAAAGGCTTGGCCCATATTGGTTTTCACCTGAATAACAACCTCTTCATTGCCGTTCAACTGCACCCTATCGTCAATCGAGTTGAGTACAAACCGCACCTCACTGCCCGGCATTCCGAGCTCCTGCATCACCTTGCTCACCAGTTTTGAGAGTTTGATACTGGCACGCTGACGTTGCTTCGACAGCGCCCCAGCCTCACTACTATAAGCACTCTTTAATTCGCTCTGTTTTTGTAGCAGACCTTGTATTTTGTCGCTGGATGCACCCATACCATCTAGAGAGTCTTGAATGGTTTTTTGGGTGTTGAGCAATTTAGGTATTTGGCAGTGGTGCTTTCTACCGAGGTCATGAAGTTCGTTAATACGCGCCTCTAGATCCGCTGCGCTTTCCTCATCGCCACCAACTTTGCTTAAGTAGTTAGTCAACTCATAAATACTTTCTTGCACTTGCACTTGCGCACTCGAGAGAAGCGCTTCAACAGATTCTAAACTTTCGTCCACTTGCCGCGCATGACTAATCTGCCCATCAACACCAATAAGCTGTGCGTTAATGCCGGCATCGTAGTCAAGCACCCCTAAAATAGCGGATATTTTTTCAATCAATAGACTGGCGTTGCTGCTGATCTTGTACTGCTCTTCAATGCTGTCAAGTTCATCTTGTTCAAGTTGTGCCTCGACCAACTCACTTAGTTGGTGGGTCAATAATTCTTGCTGTGCAACGAGCAATTCGCCGCCATTTTGAATGCGCTCAATTTCACCGCTTATTTGTTGATATTCGCGAACAACACGGTTAAGCAATTTCACTTGAGCCTGCGCCTCTCCGAAATCGTCTAATAAGATTCGGTGCTGCTGCGTACGCAATAATAGTTGGTGCTCGTTTTGGCCATGCATATCGATCAACTGACAACCGACGCTTCTCAAAATAGACAAGGTTACCGGTGTGCCATTAACGTAAGCGCGTGAACGACCATCATCGCCAACAATACGGCGCAAAATGCACTCGCCTTCATCGTCCAAGTCTTGTTCTTCTAGGAATTCTTTAAGTTTTGGTTTTTTATCCAGCGCAAAAGTTGCAATAATTTCAGCTTTATTTTTATCTTGGCGCACCAGAGAGGCGTCCGAACGGCCGCCAGTCACAAGATGGAGCGCTTGCACCATAATCGACTTACCCGCGCCAGTTTCACCGGTCACTACTGTCATTCCGCTTTGAAAATCAACACTGAGATTCTCAACAACTGCTAAATTTTTGATTGAGAGCTGCTCTAGCATAAGTCAGAAATTATCATACTTGTCAAGGTTGGGCTTATTCAGCTAAACCTTCCTACCCCAATGCAATTTAGTGCGAATAATTTTGAAATAATCATAGCGCTTAGGGTGTATCAAATGGACAAAATTCTCATTCTGCTTAACCCGTAGCTTATCACCCAACTGATTCGGCATCGTAGATTGGCCATCAAAACTGACTGTTGCTCGCTCAACCGAATCTAACACATGTACTAACACTTCGCTTTGGCCGTGCAAGACAATGGGACGATGGCTCATAGTATGTGGACAAATGGATACCAAGGTTATCGCATTAACACCAGGGTGCACAATAGGGCCGCCACTTGAAAGCGAGTAAGCCGTTGAGCCTGTTGGCGTGGCAATAATGATGCCGTCCGAGCGCTGATTATTAACAAAAATACCGTCAACATACAAATCGAAATCAAGCATTCTTGGGGTGTGGTTACGATGAATAACCACCTCATTAAAAGCCAAATGGTGAGACAAAACCTTATTGCCTCGCTCAACTTGACAGGACAATAACGCGCGCCTTTCTTTGATGTATTTGCCCTCTAATATTTCCGCAACTGCTTCAGTCATACCCTCCACTGCTAGGTCTACTAAAAAGCCAAGATAGCCTAAATTGATCCCAAGAATAGGGATGCCATTATCAACAAAAGTACGCGCAGTGTTAAGAATTGTGCCGTCGCCACCAACCACAATAATAAGATCTGCACTCTCTTTTATTGCGTCAACGCCTTCGACAAGAGTGACGCCTCGTTTTTCAAGGAAAACACTTAGCCTGCTACCTGTCTGTTCGCTGGTAAAATCTTTTGGTTTGGTAATAATGCCAATTGTATTAAACATAGGCCTTGAAATATTATAAAAAGTGACCACATATCAATGAAATCAACACGAACAATGGTTCCCTGTAATATACATTAGTTGGACAATAAAATGACAAAAAAGAAAGAGCAAGACATCGAGCAAGAGCAAGCCCCTGAAGAGAAAGAAGTAGAGACAACGGAGACCGAAGAAGGGCTCGATATTGAGGCGCAACTTGCTGCCGCACAACAGTCTGCTAAAGACAATTGGGACAAAGTTCTACGCGCGCAAGCAGAAATGGAAAACCTTAAACGGCGCTCAGCAAGAGACTTGGAAAACGCCCACAAATACGCCCTAGACGGCTTTGTTAAGGCCTTACTTGAAGTTAAAGACTCTCTGTCTATGGGATTAAAGTCAGCCACCGAAGATGGTGCAACCGTCGAGCACATTGTTGAAGGCCTTGAAATGACCGATAAGGTTTTCGCCTCAACGCTGGAAAAATTTGGTGTTGAAACGCTCAACCCTGTCGGCGATAAATTCAATCCCGAACTTCACGAAGCAGTGACCATGATTCCAATGCCAGACAAAGAATCAAATTCAGTACTTGACGTGGTGCAAGTAGGCTTCACCCTAAACGGTCGCCTTGTTCGCCCTGCAATGGTGGTGGTTGTTCAGTAAATCGAAAATTTGCTAAATTTTGTAAAATAAGGCCAAAACACACGTTTTTTGGACAAATATTGGCTGTATTTCACACAAAAAGGCACTTTTTAGTGTCTTTTTTATTACCTTCTCGCCAATCTTTGCTTTTTCGCAGAGGATTTCAACAGCATACCAACGGACAAATAGAAACGAATTAATTTGTCCTTTCGATTAATATTTTTCGTTTATCTTCGTTATTAACTCTATAAAATTTCTTGGAGTTTATTAAGCATTACCAAACTGTTCTTATTAGGAAAAAACTGTTCTTATTAGGAAAAAACTGTTCTTTGAGTAGTCAAAGTGTTTATAATGTTTTGCTGTGATTAGTGTTCTAAAATCACCGCCAAAAAATTGTATCGTCAATTATTAGCCTTAGCCCATTATGTATTTAGCCAACCCATTCAAAGGATTAAGACCCAAAGGAGCAGAAGCTTCGTCTGTATCTCTTCCTAGTACGGACCACTTGTCTGAAGAAATGATCAGCGATTACAAGGGCAACAACCCTTGGAGTTATCTGAATATCTTTAGTCCGGAAGATCCTTGTTCAAAAACGGATAGTGAGCTAGAAGCTGAAGCAAGAGAAAAGTTCGGGGCAATGAAAAGCAGCTCGGCTATTGCAAAAGACCTTGAGAAAGCATTTTATATTTATAAAATTTCGACAGAAGGGCATTCTCAAGTTGGCATGATTGCTACGGCAAAAATATCCGACTATGACGATCTACATATTCGTGGACATGAGAAAATTTATGTCGAGAATTCTCAAAAAAGATTTGAACAAATCAAAAACCTAAACGCTCAAATAGGCCCTATTTATGTCGTCTACCCTGACGAAGCTAAATTGGCCAGCTTATTAGAAGAGCAAATCACTGTCGAGCCAACCTATTCTTTTGATGCTATAGACGGCTGTCAGCATCAACTATGGGTTATAGACGGCGAAGATACTGTGCTACAAATCAGAGAATTGTTTAACGCGATCCAGCGCACATACGTTGCTGATGGCCACCATAGAATTGCGGCGTTATCCAGATTCGCAGAATACAGAAAGCACCAGAATCACGACCACACGGGTGAAGAGTCATATAATTTCTTCATGATGGCCCTGTTCCCAGAAAGCCAGGCACGCATACTTGACTACAACAGACTGGTAAAAGACTTGTTTGGTTATTCTCCAAGCGACTTTATCGAGAAAGTTGAAGAGCACTTTATTGTTGAAAAACAAAACGCACCATACAAGCCAACTGCATTAGAGTCGTTCGGCATGTACCTGGATAACACGTGGTACTCAGTTATCCTAAAAGATAAGCCAGAAGAGGCACTTTCAGGACTGATGAACTTAGATATTAATATATTGCATCACTACTTGCTTGACCCAGTTTTAGACATTGGCGACCCAAGACGCGATACAAGAATTGGTTTTATTGCCGGTTTTCACGGGCTTGAATCAATTGAAAAAAAGGTCGACTCAGGCGAAGTCGAAGTTGGTTTCTCTTTTTTCCCAACACCAATGGAACACGTAATAAACTTTGCTGACAAAAATTTAACAATGCCACCAAAATCGACATGGTTTGATCCAAAACCATTAGATGGCTTGGTAGCATACGACTTCGAGGACTAAATCATTATGATAACTAAGCCAACAACTAAACCGTCAAATCCAAACTTCTCAAGTGGCCCATGCTCTAAGAGGCCAGGTTGGGATATTAGCGCCCTAAAAAATGCCGATACTGGCAGATCACACAGAGCAAAGCACTGTAAAGCGAAACTTAATGACGTTATTGTCAAATCAAGCACGCTTCTTGGCTTGCCTGAAGATTACACTGTAGCCATTATGGCAGGCTCCAACACCGGCGCATTAGAGGCGGCCTTATGGTCTCTTTTAGGTGCACGAGGTGTTGATGTTTTGGCTTGGGAGAACTTTGGTAAAGACTGGGTCAACGATATTTTGAACGAGTTAAAGCTTGATAACGTCAACTCTTACGTTGCCGACTACGGTCAGCTGCCTGATTTGAGTCAAGCCAACTTTGATAACGACGTGATTTTCACGTGGAACGGTACAACAGCCGGCGTTCGTGTTCCTAATGCAGACTGGATTCCAGACGACAGAGAGGGTTTAACAATTTGTGACGCTACCTCTGCAGTGTTTGCCATGGACATGGACTTTAGCAAGCTTGATGTTGTTACTTGGTCTTGGCAAAAAGTTTTGGGCGGCGAAGGCGCTCACGGCATGATTGCATTATCACCACGTGCACTAGAAAGATTAGAGTCGCACACACCTGCATGGCCAATGCCTAAAATTTACAGAATGGCGAGCAAGCTAAAAGTCTCTAAAGGCATCTTTGCAGGCGCCACAATCAACACCCCATCAATGATTTGTGTTGAAGACGTAATCGACGCACTAAACTGGGTTGAATCTGTTGGCGGCGCAGAAGCGTTAATTAAGCACTCAGACGAAAACCTTAATATTGTTTCTAGCTGGATTGATGGCAGCGACTCATTTAAGTTTTTATGTGACGACGAAAGCGCAAGATCTTCAACAAGTATCACTGTAGCAATCAAAGACGAATCATTCACTAGTATGAGTGAAGACGATCAAAGAGCGCTTGTGAAGAAAGTAGTAACACTACTTGACGACGAAGGTGTGGCATTTGATATTGGCGGTTACCCGAAAGCACCAGCTAGCTTTAGATTATGGGGCGGACCAACAGTACAAAACGACGACATGAAGGCAGTATTGCCGTGGATTGAATGGGCTTATCAAGAGGTAAAATAATGTATAAAGTATTAATTTCAGACGCAATGAGTAACGTTGCGGATCAAATCTTCAACGACAAAGGTATTGAGGTTGACGTAATCACAGGACTATCAGAGCAGGAATTGATCAACATCATTCCTGAGTACGACGGCCTACTTGTAAGATCAGCTACAACAGTCACAAAAGACATCTTGGCTGCTGCAACAAAGCTTAAGGCTATTGCTAGAGCGGGTGCAGGCGTTGATAACATCGACTGCGCGACAGCAAGAGAAAACGGTGTTGTTGTAATGAACACACCGGGCGGCAACACCAACGCAACAGCGGAACACGCATTTGCTTTAATAATGGCAGCACTTAGAAAAATTCCTTTCGCAGACGAAACAACGCATAAAGGCGAGTGGCAGAAGAAGGCCATTAAAGGCATCGAGCTTTCAAAGAAAACTCTTGGCATTGTTGGTTTTGGCAATATTGGCGCAAGACTTAGCCACTTGGTTAGTGGTTTTGATGTCAACGTACTTGTTTCCTCTAAGTCTTTAGAGTCAAGACAAGCAGAGTTCCCTCATGTTACCAACGTGAGCTTTGACGAGCTACTTGAGCAAAGTGATATTATTAGTTTTCATGGCAAAGCGGCAGCCGACGGCAAGCCACTTGTTAGCAAAGAGCATTTCTCAAAAATGAAGTCTTCTGCAATCATCATCAATGCTGCTCGTGGCAACATGGTTGATGAGAGCGATCTTAATGATGCACTTAACGAAGGTCTAATCGCAGGCGCGGCTATCGATGTTTTCTCAACAGAGCCAGCTAAAGAAAACGTTTTGTTTGGCAATCCTAAGGCGATTCTAACGCCTCACCTTGGCGCTTCAACTGCTGAAGCATCAATCGTGGTTGCTGAAATGGCGGCCAATCAGGTTGCTGATGTATTGCAAAACAACGTTGAGATTCACGTTGTAAACTAATCGTTTACAATTCAAGTTGGTCAAAAGGCGCTTTTATAGCGCCTTTTTTTTCTATTTTTCTAGCAAGGTTGCGCCGGTTTCCATGCGGATAACTTTACCGCCTTTAAGGGCATTGAATGTAAGAACCGCCTCGGTTGTGCCGTCTGGAAAGTCCATAAAACTATGGGTTACCATTACTTTATCGTTCTCAAAAAGACAACGATGCTCTCTTTCCATAAAATCATCACTGGAAAACATATAACTGACCATTTCGCCAAGGTCGTCCTTGTTATTTGTGCTACCGTCTTGGTGACTGACCATCACGAAATCCTTGTGCATCAAGCTCATAAAAGCCCCTACATCACGGTCTTCGGTGGTTTTTTGCATTTTTTCGTATACTGACATAATATTTATTCCTTTGGTTGTTGTGCAAAATTGGGTCTTTATGACTCGTTTATACCAGAGCCCCTTACTGCTATTTTCTTTTTTGATTTTTACTGCAGTTTATGTATATTGCTAATGAAATCACATGCATACTCAGCATTACCTCTGGGGAAGGTTGGCATTTTAAGACCTAAAAAAGACTTATAATAATTCTGATTGAAGCGACAAGTTATTCGCTAAACAATGACCCTAATTCACAACTTAAGGAAATCAACATGATCTGGTTTAAAGACTACACAATTGAAGAAGTCAAAGTCTTGGTTGCCAATCAAAGTATTTTGGATCAATTGGGCATAGAGTTTGTTGAGATTGGCAAGGATTATTTAAAAGCTCGCATGCCGGTCGACAATCGAACACACCAAATTCATGGCATTCTACACGGTGGTGCAACCTGTGTTCTGGCTGAGACTATTGGCAGCATTGCCTCGGTGATGAGTATCAATTTAAAGCAAAAATACGCGGTTGGATCAGTGATTAGCGCCAACCACCTGCGCTCAGTGATAAATGGCTATGTGACTGCAACCTGCACAGCTATTCACATTGGGCGTCAAAAACATGTGTGGCGCATTCTTGTGCGCAGTGACAAGGGAAAGTTAATCTCCACATGTGAACTCACTTGCGCGGTTGTCGATAAATTCTAGAGCGATAGTTGTGCCATTATAGTGTTGTGACTGGCTTTTGCTTTCTCAATATTGGCCGCCTTAACGGGGCCATAACCCTTAATCGCAAGGGGCAAGGATAACAATTCCACGCATAATTCATAATTATCCGCAACAAGCCTCTGAATGACGAACTCAACGTCGAACTCAAAACTCTTAATCAGTGCTCGTTCTGCTCGACGATCGTGGTGATAACCAAATACATCGAACGCTGTACCACGTAAGATTTTTAAACGCGCCAATAATGACAGAGAGGTTAGCATCCAAGGTCCAAAGGTTCGCTTTTTAGGGCGCCCTGTAGCAACATCAGTACCTGACAACATTGGTGGCGCCATATGAAGCTTTATTTTATAGTTCCCAGAGAATTGCGCTTTCAGCTCTTTAATAAAGTCCCCGTTAGTGTAAAGTCGCGCAACCTCGTATTCATCCTTATAAGCCAAAACCTTGTGATAACTTTGCGCAACCACTGTGCTTAAACTCTCCGCTGCGCCCATTGTTTCAAGCTCGACCTTAATAACACGATCAAGCAAACTCTTATAACGCCTCGCATAAGCCTTATTTTGATAATCTTCTAAGTAGCTCACACGCTTTGCTATCATCTGCTCAAGCCCAGCAACACTCTCATTAATCTCAGGAGTGCTATCGCCCAAAATCTCATGGAGTAGCTCTGCGAGTTTTTTGGGGTCATGTGCTGCCAAGCGACCATAAGCAAAAGCTTGCAAGTTCATCTCAATGGCAACACCATTCAAGGTAATTGCGCGCTCAATCGCCTCAAGACCAACCGGTATCAAGCCTTTTTGCCAAGCAAAACCAAGCATCAGTACGTTAGTGGCGATCTCGTCCCCGAGCAATGTCATAGCAAGCGGTGTAGCAGAAACGAAATACTGTGAGCCGGCTTGAGTTGCTCCCATCAGAACGCTGCTCACTTGCTCATGACTAAGGTTAATCTCGTTATTAATAACAAAATCGGCGACGGGTGTATTTTCTGTGTTGATAACTGCCCTAGTGCGCTCGGTATGGAGAGTTTCATAAGAAGTTTTGCCAGCCGCTGAAACCATGTCACAGGCCAGCAATAAATCAGCACCGCCTGCAATAATGTGTCCCGTGCGTAAATCATCACGCACCGGGCTAATACGCACATGACTGAGAACCTCACCACCTTTTTGCGCAAGTCCTGCAGCGTCAAGATTACGACAAAATTTCCCTTCCATATGTGCGGCAATACCCAGCAAGGCACCAATCGTTGTGACACCCGTACCGCCAATACCTGTGACCATAATATTGTAAGCTTTATCTATTTTCATCACCTTCGGCTGAGGAATATTGGCCAACACATCATCAAAACTATTGTCCGCTTTAGTTTTGCGAAGCTCGCCGCCTTCAATTGTTACAAAAGACGGGCAAAAACCTTTTAAGCAACTAAAATCTTTATTGCACGCTGATTGGTTAATCTTGCGCTTACGACCGTATTCAGTCTCGACCGGCTGTACAGCAACACAATTGGACTGTTCAGAACAATCGCCACAACCCTCGCACACCGCCTGATTAATCATAACGCGTTTCGCCGGATTAGAGAATTCGCCGCGTTTACGGCGACGACGTTTTTCTGCCGCACAAGTTTGATCGTAAATAATAACCGTCGTACCCTTTGTCTCTTGACATTGTTTAGCGACCTTATCAAGGTAATCACGGCTCAATATTTCAACCTCGCTCGGAAAGAGGCTACGATCTTTGTAATTCTCCAGAGTTTCAGTGAGTATCCACACCTTGGTGACGCCCTCTGAAACAACTTGTTGAGCCACACGATAAACGGGTAAATCACCATCCACAGTCTGGCCGCCGGTCATTGCTACAGCATCATTGTAGAGAATTTTATAAGTGATATCAATTTTGGACGCTACCGCTGCGCGAATCGCAAGCGAGCCTGAGTGGAAATAAGTGCCGTCACCTAAATTGGTAAAAATGTGTTTTTGCTTTGTAAAGGCAGATGAGCCAACCCATGGGATGCCTTCGCCGCCCATATGTGTCGGCAAAGCCGTATTACGATCCATCCACTGCACCATAAAATGACAGCCAATACCGGCCATAGCAAAACTGCCCTCAGGTACCTTGGTGGATGTATTATGCGGACAGCCTGCACAATAAAATGGTCTGCGCAGCATCGGTGGAACGTAGCTAGCCATTGCCGCTTCTCTACCTTCAAAGAACTGTAAACACGCTTCAACTTGTTCATTATGATAAAAATGTCCAAGACGTTTTGCAATTACGTGCGCAACCAACCCTACAGACTGATCATTCTCCAGAGGCAATAATATTGCACTATTTTCATCGTATTTACCAACAACGACGGGGCGTGTCTCTGAAGGCCAGTTAAAGATTTGTTGCTTGAGCTGATACTCGATCATTTCGCGCTTTTCTTCAACAATCAGAATCTCTTCCAGTCCTTGAACAAAGTTTTGCACGCCTTGCGGCTCCAACGGCCACACCATACCAACCTTGTAAACCCGCAAGCCTATTTTTGCAGCAACCTCTTCAGTAATTCCAAGCTCAACCAGTGCTTGCATAACATCGCCATAGGATTTACCCGAGGTAATAATACCAAAACGTGGATTAGGGCTGTCCATGACTGTTTTATCAATTTTGTTCTTACGACAAAAGGCGTGACAAGCAAAAGCTTTATAGTTTTGCAATCGATCATCAATTTCACGTGGAACGTCATTAAGACGTATGTGAACACCGCCCTCTGGCATGCTAAATTCGTCTGCATTCGGCTGCAAGATTTCTTGCTTTTCTATTGACAAGTCCACAGTGCCTGTTGTTTCTACGGTTTCGCTCGTCACCTTAAGTGCAGTCCAGCATCCTGAGTAGCGTGACATCTCGATACCGAGCAATCCGTACTCTACAAACTCATTAATACTGGATGGATACAAAACTGGAATAATCATCGATGCCAGAACATGATCACTCTGACATGACAATGTCGAAGATTTGCAGCCATGGTCGTCGCCAACAATCGCAAGCACGCCGCCATATGGCGCCGTACCGTGAGCGCTTGCATGGCGCAACGCATCAATCGAGCGATCAACGCCGGGCGCTTTTCCATACCAAATACCAAACACACCGTCATAATCAGAGCCGCCTGGCATCAAATTAACCTGCTGTGTACCCCAGATCGATGTTGCCGCTAAATCCTCGTTCAAGCCTGGATGAAACTTAATGTCTAAATCTTCTAGATATTTATTGGCACGCGTTAATTCGGCGTCATAGCCACCTAAAGGCGAGCCTCGATAGCCAGAAATAAATCCCGCTGTTTTGAGGCCGGCCGCCTTATCTCTACGGCGCTGAACAATTGGAATTCTGGTTAAGGCCTGCAGCCCCGACATAAAGGCAACCCCATCACTTAGCTCATACTTGTCACTAAGAGATATATCTCCATATTGAATAGATTTAAGTTGTTGCGTCATTATATTTCCTTAATAAATCTTAGTGCGAACGGCAGAATTCAAGATGTGGCAAACAATAGGAGTGAGACTGATAATCTGCCACATACAAATTATTATACTGAAATATTTACTTATAACCGAATTAAATACATAATATATCGTAATAATCAAAACTATATTATGTTTATAATAAAAAGGAGTTACAATTATCAACACCTCCTGATGGTACAAGGGGGCGGACTTTTCTTACTTCACGCTAGACTATAAAGTAGGTCATACCCACCGCTCTAAACCGCGACTTTTGTATACAGCTTTAAAATCTTAAACCGCCCTCTAGTTCAATTAAGCAACCATTCATGTGGTGTTTTCGATAGCAAACAAAGCACAAGCGTCATCAGAAATGAAACTGGCGTTGGCGGTAGTCAGGAGGACGCCTGTATTAAATGTAGAGACAGTATCGAAATTTGTCTATTTGTAGTTAGTCGGACGCCCTTCAGTCGTAACTATTATCGAGCGTTTGCGGCTGGTGGATTTGCCGGCCCTTCTTCAGGGTTTGAGTCAACATTGCTAATAGGTGGCAAAGCCCACAATAGTTGTTTGCATGGCAGGACCATACGTCTTATTTACCGTTGCACATGGCGTACTTATAGGCGGGCACACCTCAAGTTTTGCCTGACGAGCTAGCATTTAGCCCCAGCTTACCAACCCAAGCTGTCCATCGAGAGTGCGACCACTTAAACCAACAAAAACTTTATGACTCACGTATCAGGGTGATTGATATTGTGTTGTGTGTATGATGTTGCTTTTTGCCTCTGTTGGCTAATTAAGTTTTGTTGATCGGTATTTTGGTTTCTTGCTTTAAAGTAGAAAGTACTACTAATGTTTTTAAGTGCTGGATATCTTGAATGTCTGTCAACTTATGAATGAGAAAATCCTCATAGCCACTAATATTTTGGGTAGCAACTTTCAAGAGAAAATCTGCACCGCCAGTAATACGGTGACACTCCAGAACTTCTTGTAAATCAGTTATTTCTTCCGTAAATCGAAGTAGTGCGTCTTTGCCGTGTCGCGCTAGAGTCACTTCAACATAAGTAAAACAGTTGGTATTAACTTTAGCAGGGTCGACTATGGCAACAAACCTTTTAATGTAACCATTGCTTTCCAGTTTTTTAACCCGCTCTAACGTTGTTGGTGGGGACAAGTTGACCATTACTGCGAGGTCACGATTTGTGAGACGGCCATCGTCTTGAAGAGCGTCTAGGATTTTTCTGTCAATGTTATCGAGCTGCATGTTGGTTCTATAATGTTAAGTGAGAATTAACAAAATATTTTACTTCAATGTTTAGGTATTGCCGAATTATATAAACAATACTTCAATTTAACCAAAACTATATTTTGTTCGTTTAATTATAGCCGGGGAGAATTGCGTCTACACCATCAAACCTTGCCCCAGCAACAAAACACCAGGTGCCAGGTTTTGAATCATTTTGTCTCCGAAAACAACTCGCGACCAATCAGCATGCGCCGTATTTCGGAAGTACCCGCCCCTATTTCGTAGAGTTTGGCGTCTCGCAATAGGCGTCCAGCTGAAAACTCATTGGTATAGCCATTTCCACCTAAAGTTTGGATTGTTTGCAAGGCCATTTGAGTTGCGGCTTCTGCGCTCATTAAAATACATCCGGCAGCATCCTTACGTGTTGTTTCGCCTCGATCACAAGCCTGAGCGACTGCATAGACATATGCACGTTGTGATGATAGGGTGGTATACATGTCAGCAATTTTTCCTTGCATTAGCTGGAATTGGCCAATAGGGCGATCAAATTGTTCGCGTTCATGAATGTAAGGCACAACAACATCCATACACGCTTGCATTATTCCAAGGGGGCCGCCAGACAACACCAGGCGCTCATAATCCAGCCCACTCATCAGAACTTTGACGCCCCCACCAACAACCCCAAGCACGTTCTCCGCCGGCACTTCGCAGTTTTGAAATACCAATTCACAAGTATTCGAGCCCCTCATCCCAAGCTTGTCAAGTTTTTGCGAAGTTGAAAATCCTGCCATCGCTCTTTCAACAATAAATGCAGTAATTCCCTTTGAGCCTGCCGCCATATCGGTTTTTGCATAAACCACTAATGTGTCTGCATCTGGGCCATTCGTAATCCACATTTTGCTACCATTTAAGATGTAGGTGTCGCCATTTTTTTTTGCTGACAAACGCATATTTACAACATCAGATCCGGCACCTGTTTCACTCATAGCCAGTGCGCCAACATTCTCACCAGTTATTAATTTTGGCAAATATCTCTGGCGTTGCTCCTCAGAACCATTGCGCTGAATTTGATTAATACATAAATTAGAATGAGCGCCGTAACTCAAACCTACAGAGGCCGAAGCTCTAGATATTTCCTCTACTGCTATAACGTGGGCTAGATAGCCCATCCCCGCTCCACCATAGCACTCTGAGGCAGTAATTCCAAGCAAACCCATGTCGCCCATTTTTTTCCACAAATCTTGTGGAAATTCGTTCTCCTTATCAATTTGTGCTGCGCGAGGCGCTATTTCTTCTTGTGCAAACTTGAAGAGTTCATCACGCAACATTTCAATTTCTGCTGAGTGGTTAAATTGTAATTTTGGATAAGAAATCATAAATAATGCCTCGTAATTTAATTTGAAATTTTTGAAATACTAAATGCCGCTTATCGCCCAAGATACGAAGAAATAAACTGACTTGTCTCTTCAACAGCAGCCACGTCAACCCCGGTTTCAATTCCAAGCCGATGAAGCATATTAAGCACATCCTCACTTGCAACATTGCCACTAGACCCTGGCGCATAAGGGCAGCCACCCAAGCCTGCAACAGAGGAGTCGACAACACTCACACCCATCTCAAGGCCAGCATATATATTGTCAAGAGCGCGGCCATAAGTATCATGAAAATGTAGCGCCAAATTTTTTACCGGCACAACCTTTGTAACTGCATCGAGCATGGCTCGCACCCCCTCAGGCGTACCTACACCAATTGTGTCGCCCAATGATATTTCATAACATCCTGCTTCGTATAATTCGCTCGCTACCTTAGCAACAGCGCTGGGTGCGGTATCGCCCTCATAGGGACAGCCAACAACACACGACACATAACCACGCACGGGTATGTTCGCCTTTTTCGCCATCTCCATAATAGGTGCAAACCGAGCAAAACTCTGTTCAATTGAGCAATTAATATTTTTTAAAGAAAACGTCTCGGATGCGGCAGCAAAAACAGCTACTGTTTGAACGCTCGCACTGAGTGCTGCCTCCATGCCGCGAACATTAGGTACCAACACGGGATAAACAGTGCCTTTTTTGCGCTTAATGCCTGCCATAACCTCTGCGTGATCGGCCATTTGTGGCACTGCTTTTGGCGAAACAAAACTGGTCGCCTCAACATGAGTAAAACCTGCATTTGCCAACCGCTCTATCAAGTCAATCTTTACCGAAGTGGCTATGGATTGCGATTCATTTTGTAAACCATCACGCGGCCCCACTTCGTATATCTGTACGTATTTAGGCAGCATCATTCTCACCTTCTTCTTGCTCAATCTCAATCAATAAAGTGCCTTCTTGAACTTGATCGCCCGGTGCGATATGCACACCTTTGACCCCACCATCGCAATTCGCTGCAAGGGTTGTCTCAACCTTCATGCTGTCCATCACAAGTAGTGGCTGACCTTTGCTAACAAAAGACCCTGTTTCTACCATGACCTGCACAATCGAACCCGGCATGGGCGCAACAATGCGCCCACCGTTTGCGTCAACAATATCACCATCCAGCTCCGGGGCGAACAAGTGCAGATCAACAACGCGGCCATTAGAGAAAATGGTGATGTTTTTCTTGTGGGATAGAACCACAGCATACGCCTCAACTCCGTCAATCAAGGCCTTGAGTGCGCCCTCGTGATAAGACAACAGCTTAACTTGGCCAATACCCTCCACATCTAAAGATTCGCCATGACATGTCGCCAACACATGAATGACTTCGCCTTTATTCACCAAACTCAGGCTGCGCTGCATAGCACTATCACCTATTCGCCAGTTATCGTGGGTATTCCACGGGCTCACTGCTGAGGATTGAGCGTCCAGTCCCAATAAATAAAACAAAGCAGCTAAGGCTATTTCATTCTCGGTTGTTCTGGCATAAGTTTCTGGAATCAAATCTTGCTCATAACGCGCAATAAAGCCGGTATCGATCACGGCGTCTATAAAAACATTGTGGTCAAATACGCTCGCTACAAATTCTTGGTTACTTGGCAAGCCGCCCATATAAGTACGACGCAACAATTCAGCCATGTTTAGTGCTGCGCTAGTGCGGTCTTCACCCCATGTCACCAATTTAGCCACCATCGGGTCGTAATGAACGCTCACAGAGTCGCCAGTCTCAATGCCTGTGTCAACACGCATGTATTGATTCTGCTGAGGATAAGAAAAATGATGAACACGGCCAGTTTGGGGCATAAAGCCCTTTGACGGGTCTTCGGCATAAAGTCTCGATTCAAAAGCATGGCCATTAATGGCAATATCGTCTTGAGGCAGCGGCAACACCTCTCCGCAGGCAACGCGCAACTGCCATTCAACTAGATCTTGCCCAGTAATCATTTCAGTCACTGGATGCTCAACCTGTAAACGAGTGTTCATTTCCATAAAATAAAAAGTATCGCCCTGAACAATGAATTCAACCGTTCCCGCGCCATAGTAATCAATCGCTTGGGCAGCCCGTACAGCGGCGTTGCATATTTCAATGCGAAATTTATCTGATATGTTTGGTGCAGGCGCCTCTTCCACTACCTTTTGATGGCGCCTTTGTAAGGAGCAATCACGTTCGAATAAATGCACCACGTTGCCCTGCCTATCGCCAAAAACCTGAACTTCGATATGGCGTGGCTGGATAAGATATTTCTCGATTAGGAGGTGGTCATTAGCAAAGGCTGCACTTGATTCGCGCCTGCATGTTGCTAAGGCCCCAATAAAATCAGACGCGTGTTCAACTAAGCGCATACCCTTACCGCCACCGCCAGCAACCGCCTTAATCAAAACTGGATAGCCTATCTCTTCGGCCTTTTCGGCAAGAAAATTATCGTCCTGCTGCTCGCCTTGATACCCTGGCACAACCGGCACGCCGGCCTTACTCATAATATCTTTGGCGCAATCCTTTAGCCCCATCGCAGAAATAGAATCCGCAGAAGGTCCAATAAACACCAGTCCAGAGGCGACGCATGCACGCTCAAAATTGGCATTTTCTGATAAAAACCCGTAGCCTGGATGAATAGCCTCTGCACCACAATCTAGCGCAGCTTTAATGATAGTATCGCCCCTAAGGTACGACTCACTGGACGCCGGCTCACCAATACAAACAGCCTCATCTGCCATTCGCACATGTAGTGCTCGCCTATCAGCAGTGGAATAAACCGCGACACTTTTGACGCCCATTTTTCGGGCTGTTTTTATAACGCGACAAGCAATTTCTCCGCGATTAGCTATCAGTATTTTTTCAAACATAAAATATTAATACCTCCACAGCATATATCAAGCTCAAAACTTTGCCTTACGTTTTTCCAAGAAGGCCGACAAGCCTTCTTTTGCCTCATCGCTTGCTCGAACTGCAGCAACGCGATTAGCACTATCTTTAATCAGTTCGGCATTGATGGCTTTTCCAGTGAAATCTAAACAAAGCCTCTTTGCCTCTGCGACAGCCAAAGGCCCATTCGACTTTACTTCTTTTAAAATACCTTGAAGCTGCCCGGACATGTCGTCTTGATCTTCGGCTGCAATATGCACTAAGCCAATCTTGTGTGCTTGTTCAACACCAAAGCGCTCGCCAGTCTGGAAGTAGCGGCGCGCTTGACGCATACCAATTGCTGCTAGAACATAAGGCGAAATCGTCGCTGGTATTAAACCTAACTTTACTTCCGACAATGAAAATTTTGCCGTATTATCGGCAATTACAATATCACAACAACAAACCAGCCCCATACCGCCACCCATGGCCGCTCCCTGTACACAGGCAATCGTTAATTTTGGTAAGCGGTTCAGCTTATCCAGCATACTCGCCAAGCCGAGGGCGTCGGCCTGATTCTGTTCTTGGCTAAAAGTCGCTGCACGCTTCATCCAGTTTAAATCTGCACCGGCAGAAAAACTCTTTCCCGAGCCCAGTAATACTAGGGCAATAACATCTTTTCGTTCAGAGAGCTCATCAAATACCTCGCTGAGTCGTGCAATCATCGCTTCATCAAAGGCATTGTGCACGACACCGCGATTAAGGGTGACACTTGCCACGCCGCTGTCAATATTAAGTACTACAACATCATTGCTCATAAGTTATCCATATACATTGTCTACATTCTGAATACACCGTAACTTGTCTCGTCTATTGGCGCATTTAAACTCGCTGCGAGTGCCAAGCTCAAAATGCGTCGTGTATCGGCCGGATCGATCACACCATCATCCCACAGTCGTGCTGAGGCGTAATAAGGATGTCCTTCACGCTCGTATTTTTGCGTTATAGGTGCTCTAAATTTCGCCTCATCTTCGGCAGACCAGCTGCTGCCATCGCGCTCCATTTTGCTGCGCGTCACCGTGGCCATAACACCTGCTGCCTGCTCACCACCCATTACCGAAATACGTGCGTTCGGCCACATCCACAAAAAACGTGGATCGAAAGCTCTGCCACACATGCCATAATTTCCAGCGCCGAAAGAGCCGCCGATAATCACCGTAAATTTAGGTACACGCGAGCAAGAGACAGCGGTTACCATCTTTGCTCCATCTTTTGCAATACCGCCAGTTTCGTATTTTTCACCAACCATAAAGCCAGTGATATTCTGCAAGAAAACAAGCGGGATTCCGCGCTGATTGCACAGCTCTATAAAATGAGTACCTTTTAAGGCACTCTCGGAAAACAGTACGCCATTATTTGCAATAATGCCTACAGGCATTCCTTCGATATGCGCAAAACCTGTGATCAGCGTTATACCGTAACGCGCCTTGAATTCATCAAATTCACTGCCGTCCACCAAGTGGGCAATAATATCGCGCACATCAAATGCCGTTTTCAATTCAGTTGGAATGACCCCGTAAACGTCCTGCGGATCATACAAAGGCTCTTGCGGCTCTATTTCTGCAACAGATCCCAGCTTCTTACGATTTAAATTAGTAATAGCGCTACGTGCCAAGTCCAGTGCGTGCTCATCATTGTCTGCCAAATGATCGGCCACACCCGAAACCCTAGTGTGTACATCACCACCACCCAAAGCCTCTGCTGTTACCTCTTCTCCAGTAGCCGCTTTCACCAGAGGTGGACCAGCGAGAAATATGGTCGCCTGATTCTTAACAATAATACTTTCATCGCTCATTGCAGGAACATATGCACCGCCAGCAGTGCAAGAGCCCATAACAACAGCAACCTGTGGAATGCCTCTGGCTGACATATTGGCTTGATTATAAAAAATTCGACCAAAATGATCACGGTCTGGAAAAACCTCATCTTGATTAGGTAAGTTAGCACCGCCAGAATCCACTAGATAAATACAAGGTAAATTATTTTGCAGTGCAATTTCTTGAGCTCGCAGATGTTTTTTTACAGTAAGTGGGTAGTAGGTTCCGCCTTTCACTGTTGCGTCGTTACAAACAATCACAACCTCAAGGCCAGACACCCGGCCAAGACCTGTAATCACTCCTGCCGCTGGTATTTCAACATCGTAGAACTCGTGAGCCGCCAAAGGCGAAAATTCCAAAAAGGGAGAGCCGGCATCTAACAGTCGGTCAATACGCTCACGTGGTAATAATTTGCCGCGCCCCGTGTGGCGTTCTCTTGCGGCTTCGCCGCCACCCAGTGCAATGCGTGCAAGCAGGGTGTTAAGGTCAGCAACCAATGCGATCATCGCATCGCGATTTACCTTAAAGGCGTCACTTGCAGAATCAATGGTTAAACGAAGTTGTGGCATCAGAGATCCCCTCGTAATTGAGTGCCAGCAGCGCTTAAGTCGGCAAATTTAAGATGCTGCTCTGCAAAAAAATTTATGTCAATATTTTTTAATTTCATGGCGAATTCAGTCCTGTTCATACACTAAAGCCTAGGGCTCTTTTCCTTTGCTAGTTTTCTATACAGCCAACGGTCTTAGACATTTGCACAAGACCCTCGAAATTTTTTCTGTTGATTTTTTGTTATCCTTCACGGAGCTAAAAAACTCCACAATCAGTAATTAACTAAATATTATACTGAAATAATTATATATTTCCTAATTAAGTAAATAATATTTAAGTTTAATCAAAACTATATTCTGTCATCAACAAGCTCCTTGTTGAGATGGGCGCTCCTTTTTTTGTTAGAAAGTAAGCTTAAAACCTAAGCCCACCATCCAGTTCAATTAAACGGCCATTCATATAGTCGTTTTCAATAACAAATAAGATGGCTTGTGCCAATTCTTTACGATCACCCAAACGCCTTACTGGTATCATTTTTTCTATACGCTCCAACGCTTCTGGCTTCATAGAATCGGTCATGTCGGTGGATATAACCCCGGGTGCAATGCCGACTGCACGAATATTAAAGCGTGCAAGTTCACGCGACCAAGTGGTGACTAAAGATGCTACGCCAGCCTTGCTTGCGGCGTAGTTACTTTGGCCAATATTACCCGACTTGGCAATGCTGGAAATATTAACAATAACCCCGCCGTTACCCGCTTGAGCCATAGCAGCAGCCGCTTCACGACCACACAAAAAAGTGCCTGTCAGGTTAACGTCAATCACAGATTGCCAGTGACTAAGGCTCATCTTATCCTGAAGCTCGCCATCTTTCACTTTGATGAGCATGCCATCACGCAGAATACCTGCGTTGTTGACTAGGCCGTCTAAACGGCCAAAATCATTGACTATTTTCGCAAACACTTCCTCTACTTGTTTCTCGTCTGCAACGTTACAAGCATAACCGCGACTGCTGCTGTTGCAGGATGATGCAGCTTCCTGCGCGACTTTTTCATCCAAATCAATGATAGCGCAGAGAGCGCCTTTACTGGCAATAAGCTGTCCTATTGCCAAACCCAAACCACGGGCACCGCCGGTAATAACGAAAACACAACCCTGAACTTGCATATTTACTCCTTGTTGTAATACTTGAAAATACTTGAAAAATCACATTTGCCGTTGTTAGCCTTTGCATGAGCCTCAAATAAAGCTGCGGCCTGCTCACCCATAGGCACTGTTGAGCTGCTTTCTTGAGCCACTCCCAACGCTAAGTTTAAATCTTTATTCATTAAATCAACCATAAACCCGCCTTGATAGTTGTTACAGGCTGGGGTACCAGGCATCACGCCAGGCACGGGGTTGTAAACTTCTAACGCCCAATTGCGGCCAGAACTTTTCACCATAATGTCCGATAAGATTTTGGGATCTAAGCCGTTTTCAATCCCCATTTGTAGCGCTTCCGCAGTGCCAGCCATTAAAACGCTTAGCAGCATATTATTGCACGTCTTGGCAATTTGCCCTGAACCCACGCCGCCTGCGTGAAAAATATTCTTGCCCATGGCTTCTAGGATGGGTTTTGCACGAGCGAAGCATGCGGCTTCGCCACCAACAATGAAACTCAAAGTTCCTGCTTCCGCACCACTGACTCCACCAGAAACAGGGGCGTCGATAAAGTCAATTCCTGCCTTGAATGCTGTTGCTCCGACTTGGCGCGCGGTTGTTGCATCAATGGTGCTTGAGTCAATGACTAAGCAGCCCTTAGGAAGTTGAGCCAGCAAACCATCTTCTGATCTATATAGTTCGTTGACGTGCTTTCCAGCGGGCAACATGCTAATCACCACTTCAGCGTCCTCAGCCGCCTCTTTTGCCGAGCTGGCCTGTTTGCCGCCTGCGGCTACAAAGCTTTGTATTGACGCAGGTATTAAATCAAAAGCCTTTACCCGGTAACCGGCTTTAACAAGATTAACAGCCATGGGAAGCCCCATGTTGCCAAGACCAATAAATGCAATTTTTGTCATCGTATTTTCCATATAGTAAAAGAATTAAACTTCAAAGTCTGGTTTCATTATTTTGTGGCGTTGATAAAAACCCTCCAACCAAGCTAGAGGGACATCCTTCACTTTGGAGTAACGCCACTTAGGCTGGTGATCTTTATCAATTAATAACGCTCGAACACCTTCTTGAAACTCACCTTTACGTGTACTATTAACGGCTAACACATATTCTTGAACAAACCCTTGTACTAAATCTTGTGGTGCTTGTCGCAATTGTCGAAAAGTTAAATGCAAACTTGTCGGTGAGCCGTTTTCCATAGTCTCAATAGCTTTATCAAGCCACTTACTGAGCCCCTTAAGCTTCTGTAAATTAGCAAAAACAGTGTTTAAGTCTTGCGCGGCTAACGCATTGATAATTGATTGTTTGTTAGGCGAAATATTCGATGACGGTGCGTTATTAGCCTTAGACTCAAGGTTTTGTACAAGGTTTTGTATAGATTTGAGGTGCTCGGTATTTGTTTGCTTCTTAAGATTTTGTAATTGCTGTAATAAAACTGAATAATCAGAATCGGCTAACAAAGCGTCCACTAGATTTAATTTTCGTGCATCGGTACCGTTAACCGCAGCACCTGTCAGACCTAAAAACAAACCAAGACCATCGGGGACTTTTTGCAAGAAAAAGCTGGCACCCACGTCTGGAAATAGGCCAATACTGACCTCAGGCATTATCAAACGACTGGAATGCGTTGCAATACGCAAGCCGGCTCCTTGAAGTAAACCCATGCCTCCGCCGATAACATAGCCTTGCCCCCATACCAGCAAAGGTGTTTGCATGCTGTGCATGACTACAATAAGACTGTATTCGAGATTAAAGAAGTCCTGACCATGTTCGATTTCACCTCTCTGCATGGCTTGGTAAAGGTGTCGAATATCACCTCCAGCACAAAAAGAACGATCCCCCATGCCTCGCATAACAACGGCAGCGACACTTGGATCGGACTCCCACAAAGGCAGCTGCGCCAACAATATATTGATCATTTCAGCGGATAACGCATTAAGTGACTTGGGCGCATTGAGAGTTACTTCAATAATTTTTTGCCCGGCCTGTGTCGAGTGGCTGGCGACGAGAATAGCTGCTTCAGTCATGGTAGAGATACTTAGGTGTTGGTCCAATTTGGCTTGCGCTTTTCTAAGAAGGCTTGTACCCCTTCTTTGCAATCGTTACTATCAAACAGGCGTACAAATGCATCACGCTCATAGGCCATTCCTGCAAACATGGGCTCTTTACGAGCGGTTTGAATAAGGCGTTTGCACGCTGTAATACTGGTAGGGCTTTGGCGTTCGGCTTTCTCAGCCCACTCAATAGCTCTCTCTACCGCCTGTCCTTGTTCTACCACGGCTTCGACTAAGCCGATTTGCAACGCCTGTTCGGCGTTTACTTTCTCACCACACAGAATCATACGCTTAGCCCAGCCCTCGCCCACTAGCCAAGCAAGATTTTGAGTGCCGCCGGCACAAGGCAACAAACCCACCGATGCTTCAGGAAGCGCCATCACAGCTTGTTGTTCGGCAATACGCAAATCACAAGCAAGGGCAACCTCCAAACCACCGCCCATGGCATAACCATTAATAGCGGCTATACTGAGACCACGAAATTGACTTAGTGTTTCAAAAGCACGACCAAAGGCCGTAGACATTTCCGCGGCTATTTGTTTGTCGCCTTCGGCGAATAACTTAAGATCGGCGCCCGCACTGAAGAATTTTTCACCCTTGCCGGTGATAATCAGACTGTAAACTTCTTTATTGGCATTAAGTTCGTCAACGAGCTCCACCAATGCGTCCAAGCTCTCACGAGTCCAAGTGTTCGCCGGTGGGTTGTCTATGGTTACTAAGGCCAAATGACCCTGAATATCTACTTTAAGGATGTCGCTCATTATATTGTCCTGCTGATGATTATTTTTTGGCCTCTGTTTGCCTTAAGGTTGCGCTACAAAATGGCCTGATGATCGGCCAGTAAAATACGTCGTGCGATAATGACTCGCATAATTTCATTAGTGCCCTCTAGAATACGGTGTACACGTGAATCACGTAGGTATCGCTCCATGGGGAACTCTTTGATATAGCCGTTACCACCAAAACACTGCAGCGCCTCGTCACACACTTGATAGCCAATATCGGTAGCAAAGCGCTTGGCCATGGCGCAATAGGTGCTTGCATCTGGGTCTTGCGAATCCAACTTAAATGCCGCTAAACGCACCATTTGCCTAGCTGCAACAAGTTCGGTATTCATATCAGCAAGCTTAAATTGAATGCCTTGAAACGCTGCAATAGGTTTGCCAAATTGCTTACGCTCATTGACATAAGCTAGCGCATCTGCCATTGCTTGTTGGGCCGTACCGATACCGACAGTGGCGATATTAATCCGCCCACCGTCGAGACCTTTCATGGCAATGGCAAAACCCTCGCCCTCTTGACCCAAAAGATTTTCGACGGGTACCCGAACACGATCAAAATTGATCGTCCGAGTCGGTTGGGCATTCCAGCCCATCTTGCTCTCTTTTCGGCCGTAACTAATGCCATCACTATCCGCGTTGACCACAAATGCTGAGATGCCCTTAGAGCCAGCGCCACCTGTACGGGCCATCACCACCAGCACGTCGGTTTCACCCGCACCGGAGATAAACGCTTTATTGCCAGTAATAACGTAATGATCGCCATCAAGCAAAGCTTTGGTACTAAGGGCTGCTGCGTCAGAGCCAGCGCTTGATTCAGTCAGGCAGTAAGATGCTAGCAACTCACCGCTGGTTAGCTTTTCGCCGAAAGTTTGACGAGTCGCTGAGCTGCCGAAATCAGTCACCATCCAAGAAGCCATATTGTGAATAGTAAGCATCGCGGTGGTGGTAGTACACCCCATAGCCAGCTGTTCAAAGATCAACGACGAATCCAAACGAGACAGGCCCAAACCACCAATTTCTGGGTCACAATAGAGACCACAAAAACCTAATTCACCCGCTTGTTTTAAGGTTTTTACAGGAAAGATTGCCTCTGCATCCCAACGCGCCGCATTAGGTGCAAGCTCGTTAGTGGCAAACTGTTGCGCTAAATCTATATAAGCACGTTGATCTTCATTTAAATCAAAATTCATGTCACACTCCTGAGTTAAACCAATTCTACGGCCATAGCTGTTGCTTCGCCACCACCGATACACAAGCTCGCTATTCCGCGTTTTAATCCTTTGTTTTTAAGCGCTGTAATGAGGGTTAAGATAATACGAGAACCGGTAGAGCCAATAGGGTGTCCTTGGGCGCAAGCTCCACCGTATACATTGACCTTTCTCGCATCCAAGTTAAGCTCTTGTATGGCCAGCATAGTTACCATGGCAAAGGCTTCATTTATTTCAAACAGATCCACGTCTTCTACTGTCCAGTTCATTTTATCTAACAGCCCTTGCATCGCGCCAATAGGCGCAATGGTAAACTCACCCGGCTCACGGGCAAAACTGTGTACTCCGAGAATTTGCGCCATCGGTTGCCAGCCAGTCTCCACAACAGCCTTACCGCTGGCCAACACTAAAGCCGAAGCACCATCAGAAATAGAGCTGGCATTAGCTGCGGTTATGGTGCCGTCTTTTTTAAACGCAGCGCGCAGTTGTGGTATTTTGTCAAGCCGCGCCTGACCCGGCTGCTCATCAATCACAACCGTCACTACGCCTTTTCGATTACTAATAACGACAGACTCTATTTCGCTCTCAAGGTCGCCGTTTTTAATGGCGGCGTTGGCTTTCGATAAAGAACCTATAGCAAACTCATCCATAGCCTCACGACTTAGGCCGTAATCGTCTGCTGTTGTCTGGGCAAAAGCGCCCATCAAGCCACCTTCGTAGGCGTCTTCCAAGCCGTCAAAAAACATATGATCGAGCATTTTTCCGTGGCCCATACGCATACCTTGTCGCACCTTGGGCAATAAGTAGGGCGCATTGGTCATACTTTCCATGCCGCCGCACAGCATGACGTTAGCCGACCCTGCTTTGATGGCATTAAAACCCATAATAGTGGTTTGCATGCCCGAGCCGCACATCTTGTTAACAGTGGTGCAAGGAACACTTTTTGCCAACCCTGCGCCTAATGCTGCCTGACGTGCTGGCGCTTGGCCTTGGCCTGCGGCCAATACACAGCCCATGTAGACTTCATCAATTTGATCGGCGTTGACGCCACCTCGTTTGAGTGCGCCCGCAATAGCAACAGCACCCAGTTGGGCTGCATTTTGGCTACCTAAACTGCCGTCTAGAGCCCCCATTGGGGTGCGACTACCGGAAATAATATAAACTTCTTCACTCATCAAATGTAACTCCAATTTATTTTTGTGTAACGCATTTTTCTCTGGTTGGTTTTTTTCATCAACAACAAAGACAATTGCAATATGCAATTATTATACATACCCCTAAATCCTACAAACTGGCTGGTGGCTTTTGCGGTAATAACAGCAATCAATAATTATTCAAATCATCAGTATTATTAATCTGCAATAAGAATGCTTTGATTGCAGATTAATAATATTGCTAATTTTCAATTTTTTATAATCCTTTAAATGAAAAATGCCAGTGGCAAAAGCCACTGACATTAGTCAATTAAACAAAACTATGTTTAATTACAGCTTCTAGGTGTAATACCTTTTTCTGCTGCGTACTGAGCGGCTGAAGCCTTATACAAATCCCATAGGAGTTCGTCGTTAGGCTCTATCCAATCAGTTATATTTTGCCAAGCATTGCCGTCCCACTGGGTTACCTTCGCACGACCTTGTCCAGCGTGATCCGCACAACTAAGCTTTATAGGATCCATCATGCCTGTAGCTCCAAGCTCATCGATACGGGACGCGGTAAGATCTAAACGATCAAGTGCCCACTGCATTTGCTTACCTGTTACCGGTGCATTGACAGATGCGTTCATTGCTGAACTCATTGCTTCAGTCAATAAAATACCCGCCATCACGCCTCGGTTATAGGCCTGTTGACCAACCTTATCAACTGAATCAGCAGAACCAAGACCTTTGGAGTACAAGACTTCTTTGATTTCAGCATGGATAGGGAATGTTCCTGAGCCAGTAAACTGCATTGATTTATAACCAATAGCTGCATCACCAGCAGGGATCACATCAGGCTCGTTACCAGACCACCAGATGCCGATAAACTTATCCCTAGGGAAGTTAACAGCAGCAGCCTCTTTAATCGCTGTTGCGTTCATAACGCCCCAGCCCCACATCAAGACATAATCAGGACGCAATTGACGACCGATTTTCAACCAAGTTGATTTTTGCTCTAAACCAGGGTGAGGAACCGGGAATAACGACAACTCGAAACCGTGTTCTGCCGCAAGATACTCAAGCGTTTTAATAGGCTCTTTACCATAAGCAGACTGATGATAAACTAGGGCAATTTTCTTGCCATTTAGTTGGTCATAGCCGCCTTCTTCGCTGGCAATATAGTTAATGCCAATATCTGCACCAGCCCAGTAAGTGGTTGGTGGTACGAATACCCATGGAAATACCGTTCCATCAGCAGCATCAGCACGACCATAGGCCGAGGTGATCAATGGAATCTCGTCTGCTACGACGCGATCCAGCAATGCGTAAGTTACACCTGTTGATAATGGCATAACTGCCGGCATACCTGTAGGGCCGTTATTTTTCATGCGCTCATAGCACTCAACACCTTTGTCGGTGTTGTAGCCGAAATCGCACTCTTCCAGATCCAAGTGGACACCGTTGACACCACCATCGCGTTCGTTAAGCATATTAATATAGTCAGAAAAACCATCAGCGTAAGGAACGCCGGCTGGTGCATATGGACCAGAACGGTAAACCAGTGCGCCGACAAACTGCGACTCGGCTGCAACAGCTGCTGTTGCAGCCGTCAGACTGGTCGCAGCAATTGATGCGGCAATCAGTCCTTGTGTTATGTGTTTCATTTCCATCTTTAAACTCTCCTATTTTTATTAGTAGTTTTAACGCCCTTTTTTGTTCACCAAAGTAAATACAAAAGGCGCGAATTTGATAATACGCCTAATTTATACTAATTGTCAACAATTTATTCAAATAATTCATATAATTCAATTATTTATGCATATTTGGTCCTAAAAACAATATTATTGTTAACAACATTACAAATTTGTAGGGTCTTGGCTACAATAGCCAACAATCAGAGTGAACTAGTTAAAAAAACACCAGTTTGGAGTCTTTATACTCACTCTTCAGTTGGGTGTACTAGGCTTAGTGGCAACAAATTCAACCACACTTAGCCTATCATTCTGAAGGGCTTCTAGTAAATTTTCCATCATGGTTAAAAAGCTCTCGCCAAGAATGATTTCAAGGCCCGGCTCTTTTTTTCCTCCTTGTTTTATTCTCTCAATCACTCTCTGAATGCTGACTATTGCTGTCGAACTGACATCCTGTAGATGATTAAGCTCAAATCCACAATTATGGATTAATGCGCCATAATTATGGATATTGTCAAGAAAACTATCTTTCGACTCTTTCGCCCAAGGCAGGGGATAGTTGACGCTGTCATTGGCCCGTGTTGTACAGAGCACTTCGTACATTAACAGCTGCCCGGCTGGTTTTAAAACTCGATAAAACTCTGTCATCAGCGCTTTTTTATCGCAAATATTCATGGTTATATGCTGAGTCCATAATGCACTATAACTATTTTTTTTAAATGGCATCTTAAGCGCATTAGCTCTTATGAATTTAGTTTGATTGCCCATGTTCAATTGCTTGGAAATCAATCTTGCTGCCTGGCAATAGTCTTCACTCAAGTCAACTCCAGTAACATGGCAATTACTCGTACAAGCTATGGTTCGTGCAGCGCCGCCGATACCACAGCCAACATCCAACACCTTATCTTGTGGATTAAAACCTGCTAATTCAATCATCTTAAGCGTTGCAGCTAACCCGCCAATGTGAAATTGATCGACAGCAGCAATAATCTTATGGTCAAACGGTTTGTTGAGTTGCTTTGCATGGTTTAACGCAGCGCGAACCAATTGCTCCAAGTTGTGACGACGATAATGGCTTGAAGTCATTTTTCGAAGGCTTGCCATCGCGGCTGTTCTTCAGCTTTGAATTCAAAGATGCCTGCTCTAAGCGCGACGCTGTCGTTATTGATATGAGCAGGATAAGCAGGCCCATCTCTTGTGAGCGCTCTTCTGGCTTTAATTTGTGGGTGAGAAGACATTTGTTCACCCAGCATCAAAGCTTCATAGCAACAGTCAACAGGTTCAAAAAATTGGTTCCAATGGTTGCGTGGCTGCTGCCTGAAAAGCTTGGTTACTTTGGCTATCAGCTGTTTTTGCGGCATTTCACTGTATTGTAAATCAAGCCACGCAGGCTTATCAACAGCAGCGCAAAAATTTTGCCAGAAATGTTTTTCCAGTGCCGCAAGGCTAATGAAATGACCGTCACTGCATTGATAAATATTGTAACAGGCAGCGCCGCCGTTGAGCAATAATTCAGAACGCATATTATCTGACTCGAAAAAAGGCAGGTATTGCCACGACAGACAAGACTCAAACAAGCTGACATCGATATAAGCGCCTTTTCCACTGCGGCGTCGTGCATGCAGTGCCGCTAAGATGCACACACTGGCCTGCATCGCACCTGCGTGATCTGCCAAAGGAGGATAAGTTATCACAGGTTGATTCTCAGAGCTGTTCAGCCCAAGTGCGCCACTGGCAGCACAATAGTTTAAATCGTGGCCTGCACGATGAAAATAAGGCCCACTTTGACCATAGCCTGACAAAGCACAATGGATGAGCTGAGGGTTGATTGAGTTGAGTGTTGTACGATCAAACCCCAATCGCTGCAACACACCAGGGCGAAAAGATTCCAGCAATACATCGGCATCCTTTAGCAGTTGGCGCAAATTTTGTTGTCCAGCGGATGATTTTAAATCGAGACGGCAAATTCTTTTACCGCGGTTTAAATGCCGGTAAACCGGCGAAGTTTCACTGTCGCCGGCATACATGAATCGACGCATCGGATCACCATCAGGAGGCTCAACCTTGATAACCTGCGCACCCAAGTCGGACAGCTGTCGTGTGGCAAAAGGTCCAGGAATGTATTGCGATAAATCCAGAATTTTAATGTCATCTAAAAACTCACTGGATTTCATGCTGTTTAACCAATCTTAGTCATATTTGCGTATATCGTCGATAACTATGCCATCATTGGGCAGTGAACCGGGTTCAAGCAGTTCTACCTCGCCACGCAGTTTACAAATTTCACGAATGCTGTCACGAATCGCTGCATTGAGTGATTGATCAGCGCACGAGGTTTCGCATTGTAGGGTTATCTGATCAGCCTCATCAATCCAGTTTATTGTGAGTCGGGCACGACTGATTTCAGGATAGCGCTGAACAATTTTATTGACCTGCTCCGGGTGAATAAACATACCGCGTACTTTTGCGGTTTGATCGGCTCGTCCCATCCAGCCTTTGATGCGCTTATTGGTTCGTCCACACGGACTTTCCCCCGACATAATGGTAGAAAGATCGCCGGTTGCAAATCGTATCAGCGGGTAGTCTGGGTTCAAACTGGTGACTACTACTTCGCCAACTTCACCGTCTGCCACCCTGTCACCAGTACCGGGACGCACGATTTCAAGATAAACGCCTTCATCAATAATCAAACCTTCCTGGGCTTTTGATTCGTAGGCAATAACGCCGAGGTCGGCAGTTGTATAACATTGCTGCACACGAATTCCCCGCTCGATAAGGCCTGTACGAATAGAAGGTGGTAGCGCCTCACCACTGACCATAGCCTTTTTAATCGAACTAACATCAAGATTCAGCTCGTGGGCCTTATCAAGAATAATTTTCAAAAAAGAGGGTGTGCCGACATAACCGTTCGGACGCAGGTCCGCAATAGTCTGCGCCTGGAGTTCTGTTTGTCCGACTCCGGCCGGAACCACACTACAGCCCAGTGCATGAGCGCCACTATCGACCATGGCTCCTGCTGGGGTAAAATGATACGAAAAACAGTTGTGCAGAAGATCCCCAGATCTAAAACCAGCTGCGTAGAGAGCTCTCGCGAAGTTAGCGAAATCTGTCCTAGCGGTGCCTGGTTCATATATAGGCCCCGGCGAGGCGAATATATGGGTAAGTCGCCCATTTTGCATGGCCTCCATCCCGCCAAAGGGAGGCGTGAGACGTTGCTTTTCAACAAGTTCAGATTTTCTCGTGACAGGCAGTTTACTGATAGCATTAACATCCAGCAGGTGTTCCGGCTCAAAATCTTTTAATAGTAGTTTGTAAGCAACAGAATGCTCTTTAGCATGCGCTATCTGCTTACGAATAGCTTGGCAAAGCGCCTGCTCACGTTGCTCTGCATTTCGAGTTTCTAGGGAATCATAAAATTCACTCATAATAGTTATAGTGCTGCTGCGACTTTACGTTAGCCAGCGTTTACGGCGGCGATAGTTTTTAACATTACGAAAGTTCTTTTTACCTTCTTTTGAAATGCCAAGATAAAATTCTTTTACATCTTCATTTTCAGCAAGTTCGCTTGCGAGCCCCTCCATAACAATTCGCCCGTTTTCCATAATATAACCAAAATCTGAGTATCTCAATGCAATGTTAGTATTTTGTTCTGCGAGCAGAAAGGTGACGCCTTCTTGTTCGTTAAGTTGTTTTATTATTTCAAAAATATCTTCTACCAGCTGCGGCGCTAAACCCATAGAAGGCTCATCAAGTAATATCATTTCAGGATTGGACATTAAAGCACGGCCAACTGCACACATTTGTTGTTCGCCACCCGATGTGTAACCAGCTTGACTTTTGCGTCGCTCAGCAAGACGCGGAAAATACTGATAAACCATCTCGAGATTTTTTGCTACTGCTTTACGCCCACCACTAAGGGTATAGGCCCCGGTGAGAAGGTTTTCTTCGATGGTCAAATGCTCAAAACAATGGCGACCCTCCATGACCTGTATCACACCATGATCCACCAAATCGGCAGGGCTTTGACTCTCTACTTGCTGATCCTTATACAAAATATTGCCTTTAGTCACAACACCTCTTTCCGCCCCAAGCAGGCCTGAAATTGACTTCAATGTGGTGCTCTTTCCAGCGCCATTAGCGCCCAGCAAAGCAATGATACTACCTTTAGGGACATTCAGTGAAACGCCTTTAAGAACAAGGATGACGTGATCATATATAACTTCAATATTGTTGATTTGCAATAAAGGGGTGTCTTGATTGCTCATTTTAAGCTTTCCTTTTTATTATTTAACAGCGTTTATTTTCTACAGAGGTGCTTCTCATAGTCAATGCCCCATATCAGTGGGGGAATGGCCAGAGCCTCAATTTTTCCTTCAACAATGACCAGAGCCGCGCTAAACCGTGAGGCTCAACAATGAGGAAGAAGACAATAAGTGCGCCAAAGATCATGTATTCCATATGCGAAATCATATCGGTTCTAATATTTAACCCTAGCATGGTTGGGAGGTTATTAAGCAGAATCGGTAACAATATAATAAAAGCCGCACCTAGGAATGCGCCCATAATCGAACCCAAGCCGCCGATAATAATCATAAACAACACCTGAAAAGAGCGATTGACATCAAACGCCAATGGCTCAACCGACCCAGTGTAGAGAAAAGCCCACAGCGCACCAGCGACTCCGCAGAAAAAAGAGCTAACAGCAAATGCTTTGAGTTTTGTTCTCAACATAGGAATGCCGATAATTTCAGCGGCTATATCCATATCGCGAACAGCCCTCCATTCACGACCAATATTAGACCGTACTAGGTTTTTTGCCACGAGCGCCAACAAGACCACAACACTCAGCGTAAACATATATTTTGCGACTAAAGAGGCTTCCGGCCCGGTGATAAAGACATCGCCAAAAATAGTCATTGGTGGGGCGCTAATAACTCCTGAGGCACTGTAATTGGTGAACCAGCCAAATTTATCAAACATCCAGATCAGAAAGAATTGTGAAGCAAGGGTTGCAACAGCCAGATAAAAGCCTTTAATTCGCAAAGAGGGAATACCAAACAAGATACCAACAGCAGCCGCTATGAGACCCGCCCCGAAGATCACCAAGACAATGTGCATGTCGGGAAAAGAAGTGGCAAGCTTATAAGCGGAAAAAGCACCAGTTGCCATAAATCCACCCGTACCCAAACTGAGCTGGCCGCAATAGCCCGTCAATATATTCAGCCCCAGTGCTGCCAGTGCTAGAATCAGGAATGGCAGCATGATTGCACCCAACCAGTATTCACTGCCAACTGCCGGGATTAGCAAAAATGCAATCGCAAAAATACCAATCATGGACCAACGATCTTGGGGAATAGTAAAAATCGCATGGTCTGCGCGATATGTTGTCTTATAAACCCCTGCTTCACGATAGATCATTACTATACCCTCTCGATAATTTTTTCGCCAAACAAACCTTGCGGACGAAATACTAAAAATAACAGTGCCAGCATATACGCAAACCACTCTTCGATGCCGCCTCCTATCATCGGAGCGAGAAAGACTTCAGCCAGTTTTTCACCAGCACCTATTATCAAGCCCCCGATGATGGCCCCGGGGACCGAGGTGAACCCGCCTAGAATCAAAACTGGCAGCGCTTTTAATGCGATCAGGGAGAGTGCAAACTGCACCCCCATCTTACTGCCCCACATCATGCCGGCAACCAGACCAACCAGGCCAGCGACCGTCCACACAATAATCCAGATGTGCTTCAGTGGAATGCCCACGCTGAGCGCTGCCTGATGGTCATCGGCTACCGCACGTAATGCGCGACCTATACGGGTGTACTGAAAGAAAATACTCAGCCCGACTACCATGACAGCGGCAATCCCAGCGGCGAATAGGTCAAAATCATTGATTAATATTTGTCCGTCAAAGTAAAAACCGGGTGCTTCTGAAATCCCAAGACTCAACACTTTAACCTCTGACCCCCACAAAGTCTGACCAAAGCCATCAAGAAAATAAGCGATGCCGATTGTGGCCATGAATAGGATAATAGGCTCCTGATTAACCAACTTACTAAGCACCAGTCTTTCAATAGATACCGCCAACAGGAACATCACACCCATGGTAGCAACTATTGCCAGCCACATCGGCAAACCGAGCCCATGGAGCCCGACCAGAGTCAATGCAGCAAACAGCACAATTGCTCCCTGCGAAAAATTGAACACTCCAGAGGCTTTAAAAATTAGTACAAAACCCAGTGCAATCAGTGAATACATCACACCAGAAAGCAAGCCGCCTATAGCCACTTCAAAGAAAAATGGCCAGTTGAAAAAAATCTGATCCGATAATTGGCCAGCTGTCCACGGGACAACAACCATTAGCACAATAAAGGCCAGAATAATATAAATAATATCTCGTTCTATGCGCATGTTCTTTTTCCTTAGTGAGAAACGCCAAGATAGGCGTCGATAACAGTTTGGTTACTACGAACCTCATCCGGAGGTCCATCGGCTAGTTGCAGCCCATAATCGAGCACAACAACTCTATCCGACAAATCCATGACTACACCCATATCGTGCTCAATAAGAATTATGGTGGTACCAAATTCATCGTTTATGTCGAGAATAAAGCGCGACATATCTTCTTTTTCTTCAACATTCATGCCGGCCATAGGTTCGTCAAGTAGCAAAATATCAGGCTCAGCGGCAAGGGCACGCCCCAACTCGACACGTTTTTGAAACCCGTAAGGTAGGCGACCCACCGGGGTTTTACGAATATTCTGAATTTCAAGAAAATCGATAATTTCTTCGACTTTTTGACGGTGTTCGATTTCTTCTTTTTGTGCTTTACCCCAATACCAACCCTGTTGGAAAATATTGCATTTCATTTTCAGATTGCGTCCGGTCATAATATTATCCAAAGTACTCATACCTTTAAATAAGGCAATATTCTGAAAAGTACGAGCAATGCCGGATGCAGCCGCCTTATGCACATCCATCTCCTTGCGTTTTTCCCCGCGAAAAGTAATACTGCCCTCTTGGGGGTGGTAAAAACCATTAATCACATTTAGCATGGAACTTTTACCCGCGCCATTGGGTCCGATAATCGAGCGTATTTCACCTTGTCTAACATCAAAACTGATGTCGTCCAATACTTTCATTGCGCCAAAAGACAGGCTAATGTTATCGAGGGCGAGAATCACGTCTCCAATTTTACGTTCGTTCATATCCATAGTATTAAACCTCGCTCGCTGCGGTTAAATTGTCAATCGAGTAAACCTCGGCATTGCTGATTTTTACATCTGCCTCTAACAGCCCTGTACGACCATCTTCAAAGGTAACTTGGGTTTTAACGTGACATTCATCTAAGTTAGAGTAAAGGGCATCGATTAAAACTTTATAACGATCACCAACAAAATTTCGTTTTACCTTGCGGGTACGCGTTAACTCACCATCGTCGGCATCCAGCTCTTTATGTAGAATAATAAACCTATGTATTTGTGAACCTCCTAAGCGTGAATCTTTTGAAAGATCCTTGTTAACCTTGTTGACGCATTCCTTGATTAAGCCATAAACTTCACTTTGTGCGGCTAAGTCAATATAGCCGGAATAGGCTAGGTTACGACGTTCGGCCCAATTTCCAACCGCTTCTATATCAATATTTATAAACGCACAACTGTGATCGCGCTCGTTGCCAAATAAAACAGCTTCTTTGATAAACGAGTAAAACTTCAATTTATTTTCAATGTACTTAGGTGCAAACATTGTGCCGTTGTTTAGTTTGCCCACGTCTTTGGCACGATCAATGATCTTTAAGTGGCCATTCTGTTCATCAAAAAAACCAGCGTCGCCAGTAAGAACCCAGCCATCAGCTGTTTTTGTACTGGCGGTTGATTCCGGATTTTTATAATAAGAATGAAATACGCCCGGACTGCGATATAAAATTTCTCCGTTATCATCGATTTTTATCTCCACATCGATGGCCGGAGTGCCAACAGTATCGGCAAAAACCTCGCCATCTGGCTGGACACAAAGGAATACCATGCACTCAGTTTGACCGTACAGCTGCTTGATATTAATACCGAGCGAGCGATAAAATTCAAAAATTTCTGGACCAATAGCTTCACCGGCAGTATACGCAAGTTTGATACGGCCTAGTCCAAGTGCGTCTTTAAGTGGCCCGTAAACCAAAAAACTTCCCAGCTTATACAACAGCGAGTCTGTAACTGAAACTTTTTCTCCATTAAGAATTTTGACACCGTTCTTACGTGCATGCTCCATAAAGTAGTGAAACATGCTGCGTTTTAACTTGCCAGCATCCTCCATACGAATCATCACTTGGGTCAAAATGTTTTCGTACACGCGTGGCGGTGCAAAATAATAAGTTGGCCCTATCTCTCTCAGGTCATTAGTGACTGTTGAGCCGTTTTCAGGGCAACTGACACAGAAACCAGCAACAAGGGATTGGGCGTATGAAAACAGATTGTCGCCCACCCAAGCCATTGGTAAATAAGCCAACACGTCCTCGTCGGCTGTCAAGCCTTCACGCACAATTCCATTGTGTGCGGTAATAATAACGTTGTCATTAGTTAGCACAACCCCTTTGGGCTGGCCAGTAGTGCCAGAAGTATAGAGCATAATAGCAATCTCATCACCATCAGATTGTGCCATTTCGTTGTTAAGGTAATCACCGTGCTGTTGATTGTACTCTTGGCCCTGGCGCTGAATATCTTCGAAATTATGCAAAAATGGTTGGTCGTAATGGCGCAAGCCGCGAGGATCATCAAAAATAATATGCTCTATTTGAGGGCAACGATCTCGTATTTCGAGCAATTTATCAACCTGCTCTTGGTCTTCTACCAATGCAATTTTTGCATCAGCATTATCGAGAATATAAGCCATTTCATCAGCAACCGAATCCTGATATAACGGCACCGGTATGGCACCCAATGTTTGGGCTGCAGTCATACCCCAGTAAAGGCGAGGGCGATTGTCACCGATGATAGCCAGTTTTTCGCCACGTTTCAGACCCAGCGACGCCAGGCCGCCGGCCAGTGTTTGAACCTCTTTACTCACTTGCGACCAAGTCCAGGATTGCCAGATGCCCAAGTCTTTCTCACGCATGGCGGTATGATTGGGGCGCAGTTTTACGTGACTTGCAAGTAATCTTGGAAAAGTATCGTGTGGCTTGTTGCTCATGTAAAGTGTCGTTTTATATTTAAAAAGTGGCATTATTATTTAATTATCGATGCAGCAATTAAATTACAATGATGAAATAATACACTTGAATTTCATACATTGTAAACAATTTATGGAAATATAATCAGTATTTCCCTTTAATTAATTATTTACGGCATATATTGTTAACAAAATATAGATACCAGGTGGGAATCTTTGCCACAAAACCTCAATAATGCAAAAATCACCATACACCAAACTCAAAATAGGGCGTCCCCATTCATGCCAATATTTTGAGCAACGACTTGAAGCTACCGGTTGTGCGGCAATAATCAAGCACTCTATTCAAAAAAAAACTATACCGAAAAACAGCGGAATGTTAATTTATAAAAGACTGTACTGAAGTATTGTATTTGCACCTCTACCCCCCTTAGTAAGCCGTAAACTGCTTGCTTGACAGCTACAGAACAATACACTATATTAGTACGCCTCAAGTCGGCAGGCAGTGAGTGAAAACGGTGTGTGCCATTAATGACTTTTAAAGCGTTGTAAGGGTTACAATGATTGACTTGAGTACCGACCTAACTCTATCCTTTCGAAAATTTACCGCCGATGGCACGGCGTATACCATATCTGACGCGCCCTTGCCTACGCTTGTATTTATCCACGGTGTTGGAATGAATGCCGATGTATGGCAGTCACAGTTAGAATACTTCAGTGGTTCTTATCAAGTTATCGCCTATGATTTTCTAGGTCATGGCCAGAGCCCTTTGCCCAACGACAACCCCACATTGGATGACTACGTAGAGCAGCTTAATCGTCTCATTGAGCATGTTGGTGTATCGTCTCTTTCTCTGGTGGGTCACTCGATGGGCGCCCTGCTTAGTGTTGCCTTTACACTGAAATATCCCGACAAAGTGCAAAGCCTAATACCTATTAATATTGTCTTTAATCGAACTCTGACGGAACAAAATCGAGTCCTGCAAAGGGCCGAGCAAGTCATTGAGTCTGGCGAAATTGGCAATACCACTCCAGCCCTAAGGCGCTGGTTTGAAGGCAAAGATAGCACTGAAGAGTTAATAAAAATAGCAAAAATTAAACAGTGGCTGATGGGTGTTTCGCCCTATGGTTACGGGCGCACTTATCGTTTATTTGCACTTTCTGACAAGGTGTTCGTTAATAAACTCTCGCTCTTAACCGCCCCTGTTTTATACTTAACGGGTGATAACGACCCGAACTCCACTCCAGCAATGTCTAAACAAATGGCAGACTTAACACCTCTGGGTGAATATTGCTCGATTGCCAATGAAGCGCATATGATGGCTTACATTGCCCACGATAAGACCAATGAAGTCATTGAGTCTTTTCTAAACAAACACCACTCAACTAATGATTAGCGAAGAAACTAGAAAATTTCGTCACGCCCTGGGTGCCTTCCCAACCGGCGTAACAATCGTCACCACAATTGATGCAAATGGCGAGCCGATTGGCTTTACCGCCAACTCGTTTAGCTCGGTATCACTTGATCCAAAACTTATTCTTATATGTATCGACAAAGCCTCCATCAATCTTACGACTTTCACAGAAAGCGGGCATTTCGCTGTCAGCATCCTTTCTGAAAAGCAGCAACAAATTTCCACCACTTTTGCCAGTCCAGTTGAAGACAGATTCTCCAATGTCAACTGGCAAACAAAAACCACAGGAAGTCCAATTATCAGTGGCGCTGTTGCTTGGTTTGATTGCGCCAAAGACAAGTGTGTAGATGCGGGCGATCACTACATTCTTTTGGGCAGGGTGCTAGAATTTAACAGCAACATCGCCACGCCATTGGTGTTTTTGCGAGGAAATTATGTCAACCTCACCCTTGAGCAAAAAATGCTTCGCGCCATGGAGGACAACAGCACCAAGGTATTGGTTGGTGCGCTCATTGAATGCCGCAGTAAAATCTTCCTCAACGAAAAAGCCGATGGTTATTTAGATTTTCCAACGGCCAGTAGTCTTGGCTCGCTTGACAACAATAGCAGCCTGCTCGGCAAATTGAATTTGATGGGTATTGATGCCTCAGAGCACTATCTATTTTCAGTATTCGAAAGCGATGACGACAAAACCAGTTTAATTTACTATCGTGCACAAGTTGAAAACACCGGTAACGCAAAGGAGGGGGGGTTTTATGCCTTTGACGAAGTGCCTTTTGAGCGCATTAGAGATGAGTGGAGTAGAACAATGCTGAAACGTTATATTGCTGAACGCGCCTTAAGCGCTTTTGGCATTTATGTCGGCAATGAAACAGACGGCGCAGTTGAGGCCGTCACCAAGCCAAATGATTATTGACAGGGGTTTGTAATGGATTTTTCATTTTTTGCTCATATGGAGCGCATTGACAAAAACCAATGCCAAAAACAACTTTACGAAGAATACATTGAGCTGTGCTTAATCGCTGAAAAAGGTGGCTTTACTACTATTTGGACGGGTGAGCACCACGGCATGAACTTTACCATTGCACCCAATCCTTTTACTAATCTAGTGGACTTATCGCATAGAACAAAAAACGTAAGGCTAGGCACAGCAACGATTGTGGCGCCGTTTTGGCACCCTATTAAGCTTGCGGGTGAGGCCGCCATGGCTGACTTAATAACCCAAGGTCGCTTGCAACTTGGCATTGCCAGAGGCGCCTATTCGTTTGAGTATGAGCGTGTTGGCTGCGGTATTGATGCTTATGGCGCCAGTGGCGCTCTGCGTGAAATAGTGCCGGCAGTACAAGGACTTTGGCAAGGAAATTACGCCCACGACGGTGACAAGTGGTCCTTTCCAAAAACAACCAGCTCGCCCAAACCCTTTCAAGACAACGGTCCGCCAATTTGGATTGCTGCGAGAGATCAAAGCTCTCATGACTTTGCACTAGAAAATGATTGCAATGTTCAAGTGACACCACTATGGCTAGGCGACGAAGAAGTGATTTCATTGATAGCGCGCTTCAACCAGGCTTGCGAAACGCACAGCGACAAACCAAGACCAAAAATTATGTTGCTTCGCCATACTTTTGTCGGAGAAACGGAAGAAGAAATCCTACAAGGCGCCAAAGATATTTCTAGATTTTATTGTTATTTCGGCGCTTGGTTTAAGAACGAGCGACCAATTGACCAAGGCCTAATAGAGCCGTTAAGCGAAGAAGAAATGGCAAAAATTGAGATGTACTCGCCTGAGAACATGCGTAAAAACAGTATTATTGGAACGCCAGAAGAGGTTGTGCGTCGCGTCAAAGATTGCGAGGCGCTCGGTTATGATGAGTACAGTTATTGGATTGATAGCTCAATGAGCTTTGATAATAAAAAACGCTCATTAGAACTCTTTATTGAAAAAGTTATGCCTGAATTTAACTAGGTAATTATTGAGAGAGAAGTATGCAACACTTTAAACACTATATTAACGGCGAATTTTCAGACGGGTCTGAGCATTTTGAAAGCACAAACCCCGCTAATGGCGAACCCTGGGCGACCTTCCCTGCGGCCACTGAACAAGAGTCAAACTATGCCATTGAGTCTGCCCATGAGGCCCTATTTAACGGACCTTGGGCCGATTATAGCGCTACCGAGCGCGGAAAGCTGCTGCATAAACTGGGTGATTTAATCGCCAAAAATGCCCACACACTGGGTGAGCTGGAAACTACAGATTCGGGCAAGTTGGCGATTGAGACCAAAACCCAGTCAAGCTATGTCGCTGACTACTACTATTACTATGCAGGCCTTGCTGATAAGATTCAAGGCGAGGTGCTGCCTATAGACAAGCCTGACATGTGTGTTTTCACAACAAGAGAGCCCATTGGTGTTGTTGTTGCGATTGTGCCGTGGAATGCACAATTGTTTTTATCGGCAACGAAGATTGCGCCGGCACTGGCCGCTGGCAATACAGTGGTTATTAAGGCATCTGAACAGGCGCCTGCCGCACTGTTTAAGTTTGCTGAGCTTGTTGATGAGGCCGGCTTTCCGCCGGGTGTTGTTAATATTATTACTGGCTTTGGTGATCCTTGTGGGCGTGTAATTACCTCCCACCCAAAGGTTACCAAAGTTGCCTTTACTGGCGGTTGTGACGTGGCAAAACACATTGTCCGTAATACTGCTGAAAATTTTGCCCATGTCAGCCTTGAGCTTGGCGGCAAGTCGCCGATGCTTATATTTGATGATTGTGATATCGAAGGTGCGGTTAATGGCATTATTGCCGGCAACTTTGGTGCCTCGGGTCAAAGCTGTGTGGCTGGCTCTCGTGTTTTGATCCAAAAATCCATTCACGCTGAAGTGGTTGCACGGATTTCAGAGCGCGCAAAAACGATTGTTATCGGCGACCCGCTAGATGCCAAGACACAAGTTGGACCACTGGCTACAGCGCATCAAGTTGATCGTGCATACAATGTAATTACTGAATCTGTTAAACAAGGCGCCAAGTTAATTTTCGGCGGGAAAAAGCCCGAAAATATGCACCAAGGAAACTATTTTGAGCCAACATTGCTCGATTGTCCAGACCAATCCATTGAGTGCACCCGCACCGAGTTTTTTGCACCGGTAATCAGTATTATTCCGTTTGAAACCGAGGAAGAGGCCATTGCCATGGCCAACGACTCAGAATTCGGACTGGGTGCTGGCGTCTTCACTCAAAACCTAGCACGGGCGCATCGCGTATCACAAAAAATTCGATCTGGAATTGTCTGGGTCAACACCTATCGAGTCATTTCACCCATTGCGCCGTTTGGCGGCTTTAAAAACAGTGGCGGCAGTCGTGAGGCCGGTATTGACGCAATACACGAATACACGCGCACCAAAACAACATGGATAAACACCTCGACCGAGCCAATGGCGAACCCTTTTGTTGTACGATAATTTAACAAAAACCACTGAGGAGACACAAATGGACAAAAAACTATTTGAATTAGGACTGGAAAAGCGCAGAGCAACACTGGGCGAAGACTACGTCAATAAAAACTTAGCAGCTGCGGATGATTTTAATCGACCTTTTCAAGAGCAGATGACACAGTGGTGCTGGGGATTTGGCTGGGGAGATGACACTATTGACGAAAAAACGCGATCAATGATGAATCTTACGATGATTGCCGCACTTGGCAAAATGCACGAGTGGGAGTTGCACTGCAAAGGTGCACTGACAAACGGCGTGACCAAGGAAGAGTTGCGAGCCATTATTCATGCCATTGCCATTTATTGCGGTGTGCCGCAGGGCGTTGAGTGCTTTAGAATTGCTCGAGGCGTGCTTGAAGAGGCGGGAGAGCTTTAAGCCCAAACCAGCTACAGCAGCCCGTTATGGGTCTTAAATCTTCATTAAATCTTCATTAAACAACTGGGGCAGTTGATATAATTGTCCGAATCATGATTCAGGAACTCACATGAAACGTCTTCTGTCGTTTTTCTTACTGCTGCTTTTGGGGCCATTTTCGCAGGCCAATGCCTCTTTATTGCCCGCAAATGAGGCCTTTCAGCTCAACGCCCAGATTGTTGAGGACAAGGTCGAGCTAACTTGGTCGATTGCTTCTGGCTATTTTGTCGTCAAAGAAAGCATTGAGATTTCTACTGCAGAATCAAACCAACTTGGCGCCTCCATATTTCCGCAGGCCATCCCTACTGTTGACGCCTTCTTAGGCAACATCAATATCTACCGTGGCGAACAAAGTGTTGTGCTGCCAATATCCAGCGAAAACACATCCGACTTAGCGCTTTCTGTTGTGTTTGATGGTTGCGCCGATCTCGGCATTTGTTACCCGCCGATTACAAAGAACATCACCCTTTCTACCCCTATTAAAACACAGGTGCAAGTTGTGTCTGAAGCACCTGCACTTGACTCTAGTGCCACTGCTGAGCCGTCGACACAAGTCAGCTTGTTGCAAGCGGGCGGTCCGCTGCCTGCCGATGAGGCTTTTAACCTAGACGTTATTGCAATTGACGAGAAGACACTTAACGTCAGATGGCTGGTCCATAAGGATTACTATCTTTACAAAGATAAAATATCGATTAGCGTTGAAGGCGCTAGCATTGCCAACATCGCCTATCCAGATGCAACCTTAAAAAACGACGAGTTTTTTGGTCAAGTTAGCATCTACGATCGACCAATCGAAGTTTTACTTTCCCTTGCGAACATTAGCAGTGGCAAGGTAACGCTGAGCATAGAATATCAAGGCTGCTGGAAAGGCGGAGTTTGTTACCCACCCCAACAGGCTAATTACAGTATTAGCCTACCAGGCAGCGAAAGAAACAATGTCGCCGTTGATCCAGAAAGCGACATAGAGGCGCCAACAAACTCCTTACCTGCTGCCTTTGAGCAAATGAACAACGAAGAGCTAACAGCTCAAGAACTGTTCCAAAAGGGTGGTCTGGCTTTGTTTATCGGCGCCTTTCTTGCCGGACTTGCACTATCGTATACGCCGTGTATTTATCCGATGGTGCCAATTCTCTCGGGCATCATTGTCGGTCAAAAAGACTCACCCAGCACGCTTAAGGCTGTTTTAATGTCGCTGGCTTTTGTGCTGTCGATGTCGATTGCTTACGGCCTAATCGGCGCCACTGCGGGGTATTTTGGCGCCGGCGTTAACATTCAGGCAATATTGCAAACGCCGTGGGTTCTTGTACTCTTTGGTCTTATCTTTATCTTTTTAGCTTTTTCAATGTTTGGTTACTACGACATTCAACTACCTAAAAAACTGCAAAGTAAAATCACTCAAATTAGCAACAAACAAAACGGCGGCAGCTTTATTGGTGTCGCTATTATGGGCTTTCTATCCGCTCTCATCATCGGCCCTTGCGTAACGCCATTCCTCGCTACCGCGTTAAGCTACGTCATTGCTGATGGCAGTGCCACGAAAGGCGCAATCGGCTTATTTGCGATGGGGCTGGGCATGGGTGTGCCTCTCATTATTATTTGCGGCTGGGGTATTAATGCTCTGCCTAAATCCGGGCTTTGGATGGAGACCGTCAAGCATGTGTTTGGCGTGCTCATGCTGGCCGTTGCGCTTTATCTGCTTGATCGCATCATTTCACCGTTTGCCTCACTGGCACTTTGGGCGAGTTTATTAACAATCGCACCAATCGCGCTGGGTGCAATCACGCCGCTAGACAAGCAAAGCAGCTCTTGGCGACGCATCTTCAAGGCAGTAAATTTAATTGTTTTAGGTTACGGCATCCTGCTGTGGCTGCTTGTTGCTCGAGGAGGAGGTGACATGCACCAACCTCTTGCAGACTGGGACTATAACGCCAACAACCAAACCGTGCAAAGCATTGACTTTGAGTTGCTGCAATCCGAGGAGCAATTAGATCGCCTTATTGCCAACACCCAGGGCAGCGACAACCTCATTGTGCTCAAGTTTTATGCAGACTGGTGCGTTTCATGCAAAACACTTGAAAGAAAGGTCTTTTCCGATCGTGAGGTCATTAAAAATTTAGACAATGCCCTTGCCTTAACGGCGAACGTCACGGATAATACCGAGGCCAATAAATCCTTGCTTGCAAGGTTTGATATTGCCGGACCACCAGCCATCCTCTTCTTTAAAAACGGAAAAGAGGCCAGATCACAAAGAATCATTGGCGAAATCAGCGCAAAAGACTTTCTCAAACGTCTTAAAAGTATATAGATTTAGGGGCTATCTTCTCCGAAAATTCTGGAAATGCGCGCTAACTTTAGCTAAATAGATGTTAAAATTCATTTTATTTGATGAAGGATAACTTTATGTCTGACGTCCTTTTACTTAACGGTCCAAACCTAAATTTATTGGGTGTAAGAGAGCCTGATCATTACGGCGCTGAGACATTGGACGATATCGTTGGGAGACTAGCAAAGCAATGTGGCGATGCCGGTCTGAGCTTTGATCATCATCAAAACAATGGCGAGGTTGGCCTCATTGAGCGAATTCATCAGGCACACAGGGATCAAACTCGCTACATTATTATTAATCCTGCCGCCTTCACGCACACCTCGGTTGCTTTGAGAGACGCGCTATTGGCAGTTGACATACCTTTTTGCGAAGTCCACCTTTCTAACGTTTACAAGAGGGAAGATTTCCGCAAAAAATCCTATTTTTCGGATGTTGCCGTTGGCGTCATTTCTGGCTTGGGCGCACAAGGCTACGAGTTTGCACTGAGTGCGGCAATTAAACACATTAATTCAAACTGAATACTATTGAACTTTAAAAACAAGGGGAAACAAACTAATGGATATTAGAAAAGTTAAAAAACTCATGGAACTGCTAGAGCAGTCTGGCATGGCAGAAATCGAAATTAAAGAGGGCGAAGAGTCGGTTCGAATTTCTCGTTATGGCGACGCTCCACAAATGATGGCGCCACAAATGATGGCAGCACCTTTAGCCGCGCCAGCTGCCGCGCCAGTCGCAATCGCCGAAACATCGGAGCCGGTCATTGATGGCCACCCTATCGCTTCACCAATGGTGGGCACATTCTATTCTGCCCCGTCTCCAAGCGCAAAAGCATTTGTCAGTGTCGGTCAACACGTTAACCAAGGCGATACCGTTTGTATCATTGAGGCGATGAAAATTATGAACCAAATTGAGGCCGACCAATCTGGCACCGTAGTTGAAATATTAATTAATGACGGCGATGCCGTCGAATTTGGTCAAACGCTTATCGTAATCAAATGAGTTCAATAAAAAAAGTATTAATTGCCAATCGCGGCGAGATTGCACTAAGGATTTTGCGCGCTTGTAAAGAGTTGGGCATCCAAACGGTTGCGGTTTATTCCACTGCCGACAAAGACCTAAAGCACGTCCGTCTTGCTGACGAAGCTGTATGTATCGGCCCACACCCTTCAGCTCAAAGTTATTTGAATATTCCGGCCATTCTCAGCGCCGCTGAAGTGACACATGCAGACGCTATTCACCCAGGCTATGGCTTTCTTTCTGAAAATGCCGATTTTGCAGAGCAAGTTGAAGAAACTGGCTTTATATTCATCGGCCCAAGACCCGACAATATTCGCGTCATGGGCGATAAAGTTGCCGCTATTGAGGCAATGCAAAAATCTGGCGTCCCTTGTGTGCCAGGTTCTGACGGCGCCCTAGGTGAAGACGACGCAGAAAATATTCGTCTAGCCCATAAAATTGGATTTCCAATCATTATTAAAGCTTCTGGCGGTGGCGGTGGCCGCGGCATGCGTGTTGTTGAGCGCGAAGAAGATCTGGCCAGCTCAATTGAATTGACAAAAACCGAAGCCTTGAGTTTCTTTGGCAACGGCGAAGTCTATATGGAGAAGTTCCTAACCACACCTAGACACATTGAAATACAAATACTTGCCGATCAGCACGGCAATGCCGTTCATTTGGGTGAGCGAGATTGCTCAATGCAACGTCGCCATCAAAAAGTTGTTGAAGAGGCGCCTGCACCAGGCATCTCCGAAAAATTGCGTAACAAAATTGGCAGTGTTTGCGCCGATGCTTGCAAAGTAATCAACTACCGCGGCGCTGGCACCTTCGAGTTTTTATTCGAAAACGACGAATTTTATTTTATCGAAATGAACACGCGTATTCAGGTCGAACACCCAGTGACCGAGATGATTACCGGGGTCGACATCGTCCGTGAACAAATACTGATTGCAGGCGGCGATAAGCTTTCAATTGAACAAAAAGATGTGCAAATCAAGGGTCATTCGATAGAGTGTCGTATTAATGCCGAAGACCCTAACAACTTTATGCCTTCGCCTGGCACCATTACCCAATATCACACTGCTGGTGGACTCGGTGTAAGGGTTGACTCCCATATTTATAACGGCTACAGAGTGCCGCCTCATTATGACTCAATGATTGGCAAGTTAATCACTTTTGCCGACTCTCGCGATGAAGCTATTATGAAAATGAGAAACGCACTGGACGAGATGGTGATTGACGGCATCAAGACCAACATCCCACTGCAAAGAAAAATCATGCAAGATGAGGTCTTCTGTAAGGGCGGCATGAACATTCATTACCTAGAGAAAAAGCTGGGAGAGTCTAATTAATGACGATTAAAGCGGGCATTATTGGCGGTTCTGGCTATACCGGTGTTGAGCTAATACGGCTGCTTCACGCCCACCCCGAGGCTGAAGTCATTGCCATTAGCTCTAGAGGGCTCAATGGCAAAAAAGTGGGCGAGGTATTCCCAAGTTTAATTGGCGTCTCAGACCTCGTTTTTTCGCTGCCGACCGACAACATTCTTAACGAATGCGACATTATTTTCTTTGCCACGCCACACGGTGTCGCCATGGAAGGTGCTGGCGCGTTTATCGAAAAAGGCATTAAGGTGGTCGATCTCGGTGCCGATTTCCGCATCGACGATGCCGAGAACTGGTCTGACTGGTACGGCATGGAACACACCCAACCAGAATTGCTTGCAGAGGCTGTTTATGGCTTGCCCGAGGTGCGCCGAGAGGCTGTAAGCAAAGCGCGCCTTATCGCCAACCCCGGCTGCTATCCAACCGCCGTCTTGTTGGCATTAAAGCCATTATTGGAAAACAACCTTATTGATTGCTCCAATATTATTGCCGATTGCAAATCGGGCACCAGTGGTGCTGGGCGTACTGCAAACCAAGCAACTTTGTTCTGTGAAGTAACCGAATCATTTAAGGCTTACGGTGTCAGTGGCCACCGCCACCTGCCGGAAATCAAACAAGAGCTGTCGTTAATGGCAGGCGAACCAGTTGGGCTAACATTTGTACCGCATTTGTTACCGATGATTCGCGGCATTGAGGCGACCATCTATGTGGACTTACTCGACACCGGTGTTGATGCAAGGCCATATTTTGAAAAAGCCTATGCAAATGAAGAATTTGTTAAAATACTGGATGAAGGGGTTTACCCTGAAACACGCTCGGTTAAATCGACCAACTATTGCCAGATTGGCATTCAGTACGTGAAGCACAGCAACAAGCTGGTGATCATGTCTGTTATCGACAACTTAGTAAAGGGCGCAGCCGGACAGGCGATTCACAATATGAATTTAATGTTTGGAATTGAAGAAAACGCTGGCTTATTGCAAGTTGGCTTATTACCATAATGTAAAATGAATACTGCAGAAATTATTGATGAAGCTGAAATAACTTTTAGCGACAGTGCCGCAAATCGCGTCTCTCAGCTCATCAAAGAAGAGAAAAATCCAGACCTAAAACTACGAGTGTATATCACTGGTGGTGGCTGTTCGGGGTTTTCTTACGGCTTTACCTTTGATGAGAATATCAAAGAGGGTGACAGTGGTGTCAAAAACCAAGGTGTTCAGTTGGTCATTGATCCAATGAGCTACCAATATCTTATCGGCTCAACTGTCAACTATTTAGAAGATTTGCAAGGCGCGCGCTTCGTTGTGAGCAATCCAAATGCCAAAACGACTTGCGGCTGCGGATCTTCGTTTTCTATTTAAAAGGAGTAAAAATGATAGACTACATTCCAGGACTGGCAAATGTGCCGGCAACCGAATCATCCATTTCATCTATTGATGGTCCAAACGGCGTTCTAGCTTATCGAGGCTACTCAATTCAAGACCTGTGTAAGTATTCTTCTTTTGAAGAAACTGCGCTACTACTACAAAACGGCGAACTTCCAAACACTAAAGAACTGGAAGAGTTCAAAGATTTGCTTCATAAAAAATACGAGGTAAAGCGCAACATTCGAGCGCTTCTTTGGTCGCTACCTTCAAGCGGCCACCCGATGGACGTATTGCAAACAGCGATTGCAGCCATGGCGACTTTCTACCCTGATGCAGGCGCAAGTCAACCAGATTCTGCCTACACACAAAACGCTCTAGTAAAAATTATCTCAAGCATGAGCACTTTGGTGGCAATGTGGACGCGTATTTCTCGTGGTTACGACCCTATTAAGCCAGCAAGCAACCTCGGCTACGCAGAAAACTTTATGTATATGTGCTTTGGCGAAAAGGCCGATCCCGACCTCGTTAAACTTTTCGATGTGTGTTTAATTCTCCATGCAGAGCACACTATTAACGCCTCAACCTTCTCAACAATGGTAACCGCCTCAAGTTTGGCCAACCCATTCTCTTCCATTTCAGCTGGCGTAGGAACGCTAGCGGGTCCGTTGCACGGCGGCGCAAATGAAAGTGTTTTAAAAATGCTTGACGAAATTGGTTCACCAGAAAACGCAAGATCGTGGATTGAAGGCCGCCTTAAGAACAAACAGGTGATTTGGGGCATGGGACATCGCGAATACAGAACCAAAGATCCAAGAGCAACCATTTTAGAAAAAATGATTAAAGACTACGTTGCAAAGACTGGTATCACTCTTTCGAACCGCTTCGAAACGGCCTTAGAGGTTGAATCTATCTGTGAAGAGCTGCTAAGCCATAAAGGCGTTTACCCAAATGTCGACTTCTACTCAGGCGTACTTTATTCTGAAGTATTTAAGTTTACGCCAGAACACTTTACGCCAATTTTTGCGATGTCGCGTTCTGCTGGTTGGGCCGCTCACTGGCACGAACAAGTGTCAAACAACCGCATCTTTAGACCAACGCAAATCTATACCGGCCATGACTTTAGGGACTACCCTACAAGCTAGCCATGAATAAAGCCACGCACTTTGGCTATCAACAAGTAGACGCCGCTGACAAGCAAGGCTTGGTCAAAGGTGTCTTCGACTCAGTAGCGAACAACTACGACCTAATGAACGACGTCCTTTCTATGGGTGCTCATCGCCTGTGGAAGCGTTACGCGATTGGCCTTAGCAATGTCGGCACAGGCGACAAAGTGCTGGATATTGCCGGTGGTACAGGCGATTTAGCGATTAAATTTAGAAAAAAGGTTGGCGCAACCGGTCAAGTCATTTTGTCGGATATCAACGGCGCCATGCTTGAAGAGGGCAGAAAAAACCTCATTAATCGTGGTTTAGTGGATGTTGAGTTTGTCCAGGCCAATGCCGAATCCCTGCCTTTCGAAGACAACACTTTTGATTGCGTCAGTATTGCTTTTGGCCTAAGAAATGTCACCGATAAAGATGCTGCGCTTAAGCAAATGCACCGCGTACTAAAAAAAGGTGGCTGCTTGTTGGTGTTGGAATTTTCAAAAGTTGATAATGCTTTTTTAGAAAAATTCTACGATTTTTATTCCTTCAGCGTTATGCCAAAACTTGGCGGCCTGATTGCCAACGACGAGGAAAGCTACCAATACCTAGCAGAATCTATTCGCAAACACCCAGACCAGGAAACATTAAAGCAAATGGCGCTTGATGCCGGCTTTGCCTTCTGCGAATACCACAATCTTTCTGGCGGCATTGTTGCGCTTCACAAGGCCGTTAAGGCTTAGACCAACATGCTTCGCCTTGCCCTTGAAAAAACCTTGAATTTATTAATCGCCAACGGCGTGGTAAAGCTGGGCAAGCTTGAAGGTCAAAACATCGCCCTGCACGTGCCAGAGCTTGGCTTGAGCCTGTACTTCGTCTGCATCAACTCGCGCATTTATGTGCTTGAAACACAACAACAAAGCGCAGACGTTGACATTACGCTGAACCAGTCAGCCTTTTTGTCGCTGTTTAAGGGTAAAGAGCTCAAAGAATTACTCGCCAACGACGAAGTTGTCATTAGTGGCAATGTCAAGGTTGCACAAGCCCTCTCTGATTTATTTGCAGAAACGTCAGTCGATGTTGAAGAGTTGATATCGCAGCACACTGGCGACATTGTGGCGCACCAACTAGGCAAAGCAATTCGTTTTGCCAAAAAAAGACCCTGCGACAACGTAAGCGACATTGTTGAAACAATGAAAGACGACCTCTCAACCTTACTGGTCAACCCCTCTCGTTCACGTTTTTTTAATGGCGGGGCAAAATAGATGAGAAGCCTACTGCGCTTTATTCGCATTTCTCGTGTACTGGTTCGTTATCGACTTGATAACCTCATTCTCTCAACGCCTTTACTAAAAAGCTTTAAGCCGTTGATATATCTGACACCATGGCACTATTTTCCTTCTAGCAAACTCTCTCGAGGCGAGCGAATCCGCCGAGCACTAGAAGAACTGGGGCCGATTTTTATTAAATTTGGCCAAACTTTGTCGACGCGTAGAGACTTATTGCCAGACGATATTGGCGATGAACTCGCCAAATTGCAAGACAAGTGCCCGCCATTTCCAGCATCAGAATCCAAGACCATTATTGAAAAAGCACTGGGTGCTAGCGTCGCCGAGCTTTTTACTTCTTTTGATGACGCACCACTTGCCTCCGCCTCTATCGCACAAGTGCATAGCGCTGTGAGCCTTGACGGCGAAGAAATCATTATTAAGGTTGTTCGCCCCGACATTAAAAAGAAAATCAAGCGCGACCTCAGGCTGCTTTACGCCTTTGCGGCGCTAGCTGAAAAACACCCCGACGGCAAAAGACTGTGTCCAGTTGAGGCTGTGGCCGAATTTGAGGGCATTATTTACAACGAACTCAATATGATGACAGAGGCTGCAAACGCCTCCTTGCTTAGAAAGAACTTCGAGGGTTCGGACCTCTTATATGTGCCTAAGGTGCATTGGGATTTATGCCGTGCAAATGTGCTGGTAACAGAGCGCATCTATGGCACACCTATTAGTAAAATCGAGACTCTTAAAGAAAACAATGTTGACTTAAAGGTGCTTGCTGAGAATGGTGTTGTTATCTTTTTCACCCAGGTGTTTGAGCACAATTTCTTCCATGCAGACATGCACCCAGGCAACATTTTTGTCGGTGAAGGCGAGCAATACATAGGCATTGATTTTGGCATCATGGGCAGCCTAAGTGACGAGGATCAATACTACTTAGCACAAAACTTTTTGGCCTTTTTTAACCAAGACTACAAACGCGTGGCTCAGGTGCACCTTGAGTCTGGCTGGGTGCCAGAGGGCACCAATATCTTGGAATTTGAAAACGCCATTCGCAGTGTTTGTGAGCCCATTTTTCAAAAACCTCTTAGCGAAATATCTTTTGGCTTGGTGCTTTTAAGCCTGTTTAAAGAGGCCAGACGATTTAACATCTCCATTCAACCGCAGTTGTTGCTTTTGGACAAAACCCTGCTAAATATTGAAGGCCTTGGCCGTACGCTTTATCCCGATTTAGACCTGTGGGCAACCGCCAAACCGTTCCTGGAAAATCTGGTCAAAGAAAAGTACAGCTTTAAAAACTCGGTCAAACAGATATCCGAGCAACTGCCTGAGCTGTTGGCCGAATTACCGCAACTGCCTATGCTTGCCATTAAAGCACTGAAACAGCTTGAAAAAGGTGCGGAAGGACAAAAAATCGCCAAACAACAAACCGAGATTATTGTTAAGCAATTAAAAGAAAACGCAGCCAAACAAAGCGCTGTTATTATTGCAGGCACACTGATCATTCTTTCGGGCATTTTCATTGCCCAATCCCTTGTGCTCTACGCCTGCGTGAGTGGTGCAGCCGGTGTTTTGTTTTGGCTCAAATCCCGGTAGTGCAATTGCGTTGCAAGGCCTTCATTTTCGGGTAAAATTACCTCCCAGTCTGCTTGGTCGCAAAGCAGCATAAAAGCGACATCACATTTGTGATGTTTTTTGCATTTAATGGAGAACCCAAAATGAGTATTACTGTAAACGCCATTGCGCGTGAAGACCAGGGCAAAGGTGCGAGCCGCCGCCTGCGTAAAGAAGAAAAAGTACCAGGTATTGTTTATGGTGGCAAAGATGCCCCGTCAATGCTAACTGTTGACTTTCATGAAATTACCCACTTACTAGAAAACGAAGATTCTTTTACTTCGGTGCTGGATCTAGTTGTTGGCAAAAACAAAGAGTCGGTTATTATTAAAGACTTGCAACGCCACCCTTCGAAAAACACCATCAGTCATATTGACTTTTTGCGTGTTGATGCGAAG
>Ga0206681_10000002_pt1 | contig 215713 bp, 192 predicted proteins | sample M150012015metaG_FD_161048 | JGI IMG/M metagenome (GOLD analysis project Ga0206681, IMG submission 161048) | Ammonia-oxidizing marine archaeal communities from Monterey Bay, California, United States - M1 500m 12015 | ecosystem: Environmental > Aquatic > Marine > Intertidal zone | place: USA... | reverse complement strand
TATCCTTTACAGAAAAGGATTTATATCTGATGCTAGATCAGTTACAAAATTCAAAAGACAAACAATACGCCCAGATGAGAGTTCCTATCAAATCAGATGCTAAAGAAGTAGAAATATATATCAATATAGAGGAGTCTGTTAGCAATTCTGGGGAAGAGATAAACATTAATCACTAAGGTGAATACCAAGGCTACAACAGATTATGTTTAACTAAAGAATTTAAGTTATGGAAAAAGCAAAAAGAATTCTACACTATACAGTGTGGACACTAACTACCTTTATCATATTGGTTATGCTGTGGTATATGTTTACTGCCTTTAACGGGATGTTAGGATTCTACTTTGATCTGGTATTTCCGCTTCTCTTATTTGTTATTGTCTATAGAGCATTTCCACTTTTTAATCCCCTGAAATAATGTAATTAACTGATTATAGTCTTCAAGGAATTCTGTTGTTTTTTAGTATATTTATACTCTTAACAAGAGCTAAAACAGCCTAAGTGTTTAAACAGTGTTGACTGGGTAAAACGAGGGGTTAAACAGCTGAAAATCACTGCAAAGAGAAAAGAGTCCACGCCCCTTCCTCTCTGCTAAAGGTCATTTCAAAGGGTATCAATTTTTTCAAATCATTGATTTTCAGAAGTTTTCCCAACTTTAAATCGTATTTCATTTATAATCAGATCACTACAAATAGGATTCTAGAGGGGGTAAAATTGTGTATTTTTTTTGAGTATATTACTCATAACATAAATAAGGATAAACTTAATCCTTATGAAAATACTGATATAACTTGATATAAGAACAAGCAACGCTGCACAACAATGGATATATCGCATTAAAATGCGCCATATACTAACCGTTGGTATTAATTCATAAAAAATGAAACATTATTATATACTTCTAATAATTATTATGATTTATTCTTGTGTAGACAATCAGTCTTCAAAGAATATTTCTAAAATCGAAACGAATCAAACACTAAATAAAAAAAGTACATCCTTAATTATCCTTGGAACTATTCAAGACGCTGGATCTCCTCATATAGCTTGTAAAAAAGAGTGTTGTAAAGACTTATTCACCAATCCTGATAAGGATAGACAAGTTGTTGCATTGGGTTTAGTTGATAATAACTACTGTAAAAAATATTTATTTGAAGCAACTCCTGATATATCAAGACAAATGAAGGCTCTTCTAAGAGAAGATATTCAAAATAGCAATGAAATTGTAGATGGGATTTTCTTAACCCATGCTCACATTGGCCATTATACAGGGCTAATGTATTTAGGAAAAGAAGCTACCAATTCAAAAAACGTTAATGTATTTGCTATGCCTAAAATGAAAAAATATTTAGAAACAAATGGTCCCTGGAGCCAGCTTGTATCAAATAAAAATATTTCGCTAACTCAAATTGAAAAAGAACAATCAATTTCTCTTTCTCCAAATTTAATAGTTACTCCTTTTTTAGTGCCTCATCGAGATGAATTCTCTGAAACGGTAGGATATAAAATTACAGGGCCTAATAAAGTGGCGCTATTCATACCAGATATTGACAAATGGAATAAGTGGGATAAAAGCATTACAGAAGAAATTAAGAAAGTAGATTATGCATTTTTAGACGCTACATTTTACAGTGGAAAAGAAATAAACAATCGCGATATTTCTCAAATACCACATCCTTTCATGATTGAAAGTCTTGAAATGTTTAAAGGGCTTGATTCACAAGCCAGAAATAAAGTGATATTTATTCACTTTAACCATACAAACCCTGTTATTGACTTAAATAGTGACGAGGCAAAAAATATTTTAAATCAAGGATTTAACATTGGTAGAATTAATGAAATATATAATTTATAACTAATACCAACTTTTTTCATAGTTTATATTTTATTATGGGTCCCATCACAATAGGGAGGATTAGAAGTTTGTTTACAATTACATAGATATATTTTTTTATCATCAGTTTCAGTAAATATTTTTGGAACAAATTCAAACCCCCTATGTGCACCATTGCAAAAGGGTTGTTTTTCTGACAATCCACAAGAGCACCAAGCATATCTTTTATCTTTTATTGCATCTACTTCTACGGGTTTGTTCCCAGACATTTTAGGTAATTTCATAATTTCAATTTTATTTAAATATCCAAGTTTTAGTATTGAAAATAAGTAGTAATCTAATCCACAGTTATTCTTGTAATTTTTGAGATGTCCTTATTGCTTTATATAATAGATAAAAATCATGCAAATATTCTATAAGTATGTAACATAGAAAAGCCACTCAAATGAATGGCTTTTTTAATTAAAAATCCTAGTGTCAAATTAGTGTTCACGCCCCTTCCTTCTCTGCAAAAGCCCTTTTCAAAGGGTATCAATTTTTTTCAAATCATTGATTTTCAGACGTTTTCCCAAAAGACGATTTTTCATCTTTCGTCAATTTTTTCATACCTAAGTGTGGATATGGTGTCTACCTTAAGTAAAATCAATTCTAATAGTAGTTAAAAACATAATTACAGCAATCTCAAGCAAAGATATGCTACTTTAAAATATACGTATATCAACACACCAAAAACTAAAAAAACTTTATTAGTTTTGATTTATGGATGTTTCAATCAGAAAAGGTGTTAAAAAAGATTTGCCACAGGTTCTTGCTCTTATTAAAGAATTAGCAGAGTATGAAAATGCACATAAAGAAGTAACTATAACATTAGATGAGCTTGAAAATGATGGTTTCAGTCATCAACCTCTTTTCCAATTTTTTGTGGCTGAAAAAGAAAATGAATTAATCGGGTTATCATTATATTAGATACTCAACCTGGAAAGGGAAGTTTTTATACTTAGAAGATCTTATTATTAAAGAACCCTATCGAGGGAATGGCATAGGTGCCTTATTATTTGAAGAAACAATTAAAATTTGTAACTCTGAAAAATATCAAGGAATGACTTGGCAAGTACTTGATTGGAACTCTCCTGCGATTAACTTTTACAAAAAGTATAATTCAGAAATCAGTTCTACATGGCTAAACGGTAAGTTAACAAAAGAACAGATTCACAAAATTTGCAATAACAAATCCGATTTATAACAGATTTCTGCTCCTGATTCTTCGAAGCATGTAGCACTTTCATTTCAGTGTCCCCACTTCTACTTTGAATCGTATTCCACTTATAATCAAATAGCTACAAATAGGATTTTAGAGGTGGGGATATTTTTTTAGCTATATTAGCATAACTAATAATTTAACCACCTAGAAATGAAAAATTTTAATCGAAAGTTTATCACCTTATTATCAATTACGTTTACTCTATTTATTTCGCAAGCTTTTGCCCAATTGAGTCTTCATATAAATACCAGTAACAATGATGTATATTTCAATAATACTGCAGCATATAACTTACCTATTTATGACTTTAATTTAGTTTCATCCACACCATGGAGTGTTACTACTACATCTGGAGTTGTGTTTAGTAACTTTGGTTGCAGTAATGAAACTTTCGGAGATGGTACTTCTGCGTATATGTGTTACACATATGGTGGAACCTGGGATGCTAACGCCAACGGACTTTATGACCTAAATGGAGTACCTTTGTATAGTGATACATATGGTGGTGGAATACATAACAATTATATATTGATAGATTATTCTTCAAGTGATCAAGCAAATGGTGTCCCACTTGAACCAAATGTTATTTCTGGTGGAGGTGGAACCACAAGTGCGAATCCGGGAAATCATCACTTAGCTTATATGGCACCTCAAACTATTGAGTATATCTATGCTGAAGTCAATATGGGTAATGATATGGTATCCATTCCAGTTTATATTGACGGTCAACTTCTTGAACAAGATTGTGCCGGAACGTGGGGCGGATCATTAGTAAATGACGCTTGTGGTGTTTGTGATGGAGATAATTCTTCATGCTCTGGTTGCGTGTCTGGTTGGGCAACAAATTATGACCCAAATGCAACCCTTGATGATGGTTCTTGTATGCTTTCAGGTTGCACGAATCAAACATCATTTAATTACAATGAAAACGCAACAAATGACGATGGGTCTTGTATAGCTGTAATATTAGGATGTATGGAGGCTGCAGCTGTCAACTATGATGCAAATGCAAATACTGATAATGGTATGTGTCAGCCTTACACTCAAGCTGATGTGGAGGCTGCCGTTGCAGCCGCTGAAGCCGCTGCCGCTACTCAGATTACAGAATCATATACTAATGGTTTTTCTGAGGGTGCAGCTTCAGTGACTCCCGAAGATGGAATTGGTCAAGAAGATTTAGAGTCTGCGTATGCAGAAGGTATTGCTTATGCTTCTCCCGTCCTTGTTGATGCAACTTTAGATTTATCAGAAGGATGGGGAATGTTTGGTTATACCTGCATAAACCCAGTTGATGCAATAGTAGGATTCTCTTCTATATCAGATAAGATAGAAATTGTAAAAGATGAATGGGGGCTATCTTATTTACCTGCATGGGAATTCAACGCATTAGGTAATTTACAATTCGCTAAAGGTTACCAAATTAAAATGATAGAAGCTGTAGATTCCTTCCATTTTTGTCAGACACATGCTCTAAAAGTCTATGGATGTATAGATGAAATAGCATTTAATTACAACCCTGTTGCAAACACAGATGATGGATCTTGTGTTACTGTAGTTATGGGTTGTATGGATGAAACAGCATTTAATTACAACCCTGATGCAAACACAGATGGTGGATCTTGTGTTGCTGTGGTAATGGGTTGCCTGGATGCAAGTGCATTCAATTATAACTCAGACGCAAACACAGATGATGGATCTTGTGTTGCTGTGGTAATGGGTTGCCTGGATGCAAGTGCATTCAATTATAACTCAGACGCAAACACAGATGATGGATCTTGTGTTGCTGTGGTAATGGGTTGTATAGATGAATATGCATCAAACTTCAACGAATCAGCAAATACTGACGATGGTTCATGTATTCCAGTTGTTGAAGTTTGTTATAATAATCCAGGATGTGGTTGTGATAATCCAGCGCCAATTGAAGGTTTAAATTGTGAAGGAACTGCATTACAAATCGGAGATGAAATTTATGGAGGTATGGTTTTCCAAATAAATGAAGACGGTTCAGGATTAGTAGTATCGATGGAAGACATTGAGGTAATGACTTGGAATGACGCTCTATCTGCTGCTGCTGCTTCCACAACAGAAGGATATGAGGATTGGTATCTTCCGAACATTAATCAATTAGGGATATTGTACAATACAATTGGTCCTGGGGGTGATAATTCATTAGGCTTAGTCTTTCAACCTGGTCAATATTCATCCCAATGGAGTTTCTGGTCTAGTTCGATTACGCCATCAAATTCTAACTACGTTTATCTTATGAGCTTTATTGATGGTAGTCTAAGCGAAAACTATTACCCTTCAAATTGGACATATAGCTCTCGTGCTATTCGCTCTTTTTAACTATTTTATACTCAACAAAAAACCCGCTCTTTCGAGCGGGTTTTTTGTTATATTTATACTAATAATAAGAGCTAAAAACAGCCTAAGTGTTTAAACAGTGTTGACTGAGTAAAACAAGGGGTTAAACAGCTGAAAATCATAGCAGAGAGAATGACATTCTTGATTTACCCCTCTGCTAAGGGCCTTTTCAGAGGCTATCTTGAAATCGTATTTAATTAGCAATCAAATCACTACAATTATATTCGAGAGGTAGGGATTATAGGATGTAGACTACTCTGGTGTGCTAAAAAATGGACATAAATGAAGTCCAGTAATACTCTCATGTAACTTAATTTGATAAGCTTCGCCATAATCAAACATACCGATTCCATTAAAATTCCATTCAGGTAAATATGCCGCTCCCAAATAATCCTTCACAATAATAAGCTCATCCGTTATATCGAATAATACATCGGCAACATTTTGAGATTCTTCACAATAATATCCTAAAAAACTCCAACCTTCAGGGAAGTCTTTATAAACATCAATTAAAGAACAGTCCTCGAAATCACCTATTAAATCATTATCTATAGATTGAATGGGGCAAAATTGAAATCCTTCTATTGAATTCGTTAACTTAATTTGATATCCTTCAGAAAAATCAAGTTCTCCAATACCATTAAAATCCCACTCAGGAAGATAAGCAGAGCCCAAATAATCCTTCACTATAACAATGGAGTCAATAATATCTTCAAATGCAACATCCAAATCAATAGAGTTCATACAGGTATATCCAAATAAACTCCAGCCTACTGGTAAGAATAGCGGAGCATCTTTCTCTACACAAGAAAACTCATTATAGACACACGAATTATCAAAAACAATATAGTCACTACTATAATTAGATGCAGAGTCATCCATACAACCAACAATCGACTCATCAAAAAACCAATCATATTTTTGAGCTCTATAAACATTCTGACCTTCAACACACCTTAATTCAAAGACAATTTCATTATTATTTGTTGTATCAACTTCTGTAATAACTGCACCCAAATTAGATGTCCCTAAATTTCCCCAATTAATTAATATATTATTATTTGGCAACATTTGGACACCACCTGTACTAGGAGCAAATAATTCATCTGGATGACTAAACTCCCATAATTTAGTAGCAATAAAATTAATTGTGTCTAGCTCATAAATTAATGCTCTAGAAATATTTACGCCTCCTGTATATTGATCACTAAAATTACCGTTGTCAAATAAGAGGTATTTATTTTCTCCTAAAGCTCTAATAGAGTGCTGGTGTGTAAAAGGATAATCATTAATAAAGTCAAAGTCATTTTGAGAACCTCCCCATCTCCAAATAATTTCTCCTGTGAGTCTGTCAATTTTAGTTATTTCATCCAAAGCACGAGATGAAATCAAAAGATTGTTGTCAAAATCAATATCTATTGCATTGCAATGAAGTAATTCAAAATCGTTAGATGTTAAATCAACATATGTGTTATCAGTAATGTTAATATGATCCCAGCTTCTCCATTCGAACAGTAGATTGTGCTCCTGATCCAACTCTTGGATAATTAAACCCTCAACAACAGCATTTGGTGACCCTCCTGAAACAACAGAGGATAAGTCTACAATCTGATCATCATAAGCAAACAAGATATAGTTACCATTTTCAAGCGCAATAAAATCATGATTATCAGCAGTATAACCATTCAAGCAAGAAATAGAATCGACTAGAATATAGAGACTATCCATCATCAACCACCTATTAACTGCCCTGTCGTAATAAGTTAAATGATTATTATGATTTACCTTCCAATCAAAACCTTTTTGTGGCCAAAACTCAGAAAAAATCAAAACCCCATCAGTATCAATAATATTAACAGGTTTCTGTGGCGGGCCTCCAACCATAAAAAATAGATTTAATGCAGAGGGGTTATTATTAATTAGAATCTCATAATCTGGTATAATAGGAGTTTTGGGAAAATGATCAAAAACTTTATCACCTAAGTTTAAGTGTCTGTTCTTAATAGTAAAACTTAAATCGCAAAAAGGTAATAAGTCTCCTTTTCTATTAGCAGTAAATATTATCGTTTCACCTAAGAAAAAATTAACGGCTGATTTAAATGAAATTGTTTTTAAATCTTTAGCTAATGCTATATCAAACTTGTGAGAACCAGACAATTCGCCAATAATTGAAAACTCATAATTATCAGAGATCTCTTCAATAGTAAGCTCAAAGTCATTTCTTATAATAATATTGCGATTATTATTATGAAATTTAGATCCCTCCATTGGAGAGGTATATACTATCTCTAAAAGATTAGGAGTAGTCCTCTCAATAAAACTAGAAATTGTATCATCAACACTTATACTCAGCGTTTGAGCATAAAAGGGTAAGTGATACAAAAACAATAAATAAATTATCTTTTTCATCTTAAATGTTTCAAACAAGAAAATTAATGAATATTAAATTAATAATGCCGGTCCCTTTCGTAATACAATAAACTAGTCTGAGAGGGCCTTACTAACACATACACTTAATGAATACAAATGAAAGCTGAATGTAATTATTCCTCATTAGAGAATTAAAATTCTATGAAATCACTTTACTTAAAGCGCATAAAAAAATGGTGCTATTATCTTTATAAGCCAAAATATAATTACTCTTTATAATCTAACATACATATCATTCTCACACATTTTACTATTTTAGTGAAATGATTACACTATATAAAACTATGATTTAAGTATGAATCATTGTTAGATGTAATATCACATATTTAAAAAAGGAGAACATTATTAAAGCTCAACAAAAGATTAGCACTCCAATTCACAAAAACATTCAACCCTGGGTATTTTTCCCTTCAGCATGTTTAATAGTTATTTTTGTTGCATTAACACTTATTTTCCAAGAATCTATTAGCACACTTTTTGAATCTGTACAATCGTTTATTTCTGAAAAATTCGGCTGGCTTTACGTTATGGCAGTCAATATTATTCTTGTATTCTGTATATACCTAGCCTTTAGTCGTTTTAAAAACATAAGACTCGGTGGTCCTGACTGCAAACCGGAGTTCAGTACCTGGGCATGGCTAAGTATGTTATTTAATGCGGGTATCGGGTTGGTATTAATGTTTTACAGTGTTGCCGAACCTATTCTTCACTTTTCAAACCCTCCCTATGGACAGGCTGGAACAACTGTTGCAGCAGAAAATGCTTTAAACATTTCGTATTTACATTGGGGGCTTCACGGCTGGGCTATATACGCCTTAATGGGTTTAAGCATCGCGTTCTTTTGTTATAACAAAGGACTCCCGCTGGGGATTCGTTGGGTACTATACCCACTACTTGGAGATCGTTTAAAAGGTCCAATTGGCCATTTTATAGACGTTACAGCTGTCGTAGCTACTATGTTTGGCTTAGCGACAACACTTGGCTTAGGGATTCAGCATATTAACTCTGGATTGAATTACCTTTTCGGCGTTGCAGAAAACACAAATGTACAAGTGGTATTGATTGCGATTATTACTGTATGTGCCACTGCTTCTGTTGTTTCTGGCCTACACAATGGGGTGAAAACACTAAGTAAAGTCGCATCGATTATGGCCATTTTGTTGATGGTTTTCATATTAGCAGTAGGTCCTACATTATTTATTGTTGGCTCTACGATACAAAGCACAGGGAACTATCTTCAAAGTTTAATAGGAACGGGTACTTGGATGGAGCTATATAGCGACACAAACTGGATGGATAACTGGACTATTTTTTACTGGGCTTGGTGGTTTGCTTGGGCTCCTTTTGTAGGCTTATTTATAGCAAGAATATCAAAGGGTAGAACAATAAAAGAACTAATACTCGGAGTCGTTATCGCCCCCTCAGCAGTGAGTATTTTATGGATTTCAATTTTCGGAAATACTGCTTTTCACATCGAGCTATTTGGACAAGGAGGTATAACAGAAGCTGTAAATGAGAACATTACTACAGCCTTATTTACGTTACTGGAACACTTCCCTTTATCCTTTTTTAGCATCTTATTTGTAGTTATTGCTGGAGTAATCTTTTTTGTAACCTCTTCTGATAGTGGCTCGCTTGTTATTGATTTTATCACAAGTGGCGGAAGAGAAAAAACAGATGTTTGGTTGCGTATATTTTGGGCATTATCAGAAGGAATTGTCGCAGCCACACTTGTATTTGGAGGGGGACTTATTGCACTACAAACAGGATCATTAGTCACGGGACTACCCGTTTGCATTCTCATGCTCATTATGTGCTATTCCATTATAAAGGCACTTAGAAAGTACCAAGCGGATACAGAAACTAACAAATAATCCTGGACTTTAATTTTTCTTTTTATAGTATGAAACATACTCTGGTTTAAGAGGAGTATTCCCAAGAATAAGGTCAGCGGCTTTTTCAGCAACCATCATTACGGGCGAATAGATATTTCCGTTTGTTACATAAGGGAAAACCGAAGCATCCACCACTCGAAGGTTTTCTATTCCATGTACTCTTAAGTTCGCATCTGTTACTGCCATACGATCAACGCCCATCTTACAAGTAGAACATGGGTGATAGGCACTTTCTCCTTCTTTAGCAATAAAGTCTAATATCTCTTCATCAGTCTGTACTTCTGAGCCCGGAGACAACTCCGTACCCATCAAGTCACTCATCGCATTAGTTTCAATAATTTTTCTAGATAAACGAACTGCCTCACACCACTCTTTACGTTCATTATCGGTAGAGAGATAGTTGAATAGTATACTTGGATACTCTAGAGGGTTGGCAGATTTTATTTTCACATGCCCTCTTACATCAGTCCCCATAGGTCCTACATGCAATTGAAAACCATGACCTTCGCTTGGTGCCGTACCATCGTATCTAATCGCTAGAGGAAGAAAGTGAAATTGTAGATTAGGATATTCTACAATCTCATTACTTCGTATAAACCCACCAGCCTCAAAATGATTCGTAGCGCCTATTCCTTTCTTCCTAAACAACCAGTCGAAACCAATTTTAGGTGCACGCCATGGACTTAATGCTGGAAACATACTTACAGGTTTCTTACAAGCCCATTGTATATATACTTCTAGGTGATCTTGTAAGTTCTCACCAACTCCTGGCAAGTCTTTCACAACTGGAATTCCCAAGCGGGTTAGGTGATCGGCATTTCCTATTCCTGACACCTGTAGCAGTTGAGGTGTGTTGATAGCTCCTCCACAACAAATGATTTCCTTGGCAAACACTTTATATGTTTTTCTTCCTTTTTCATATTCTACACCCACAGCTTTAGTACCCTCAAAAAGGATACGCATTACCATCGCTTGAGTAATAACATTAAGATTCTTTCGGTGTTTTATTGGATGTATATAAGCTCTTGCAGCGTTCAACCTTCTCGACTTGTATATAGTTTGATCAAACTTACCAAACCCTTCTTGTTTCTGTCCGTTCACATCATCGGTTAAAGGATATCCTGCTTCTTGTACAGAATTAAAAAAGGCATCAAATAATGGGTTTTCACAATCAGGGGTAGTTAATTTGAGATTACCTTTATCACCTCTATAATCATCGCCACCAATTAATCTAGATTCTACCTTCTTGAAGTAAGGAAGACAATGCGCATAATCCCATTTTTCTAAACCATCATCCTTTGCCCACTTCTCAAAATCCATTGCATTTCCACGAATCCATATCATTCCATTGATAGAACTACTTCCCCCAAGAACTTTTCCTCTGGGTTGAGCAACTCTTCTATTGTGCATATAAGGTTCAGGATCGGAAGTATAGCCCCAATTATAATTTGTACCTGTTAGCAAATAGGTCAATGCAGCTGGCATATGTATTCTAAAATCCCATTTATAATCTGGTCTTCCAGCTTCTAGCACTAACACCTTATTAGAAGGGTCTTCACTTAATCGATTGGTGAGAACAGACCCTGCTGAGCCTCCTCCTATTATTATGTAATCGTGTATCATGGAATGCGTTTTATTAATGATGCAATTTACCCAAATATCCATCTTTAATATCAACTTAAAAGAAAAACTAGGCAAGAATAGAGGCCTCAAGTATATGGACACATCTTTAATACTCATATCGTATTTCAGCCGTAGAATTGTTAATCTCATGGTCTGTCAAAAACTGTATTACAAATAATTGTATTTTTATGCTTTAAAACCCTCTACATGAAAAAAATAATCCCACTCTTAATTTTCACATTGATATCAACTATTGGATTTGCCCAATGCACGATCAATGATGCTACTGACTGTCAATGTTTAGATAATAGCCAAGTAGATTGCGACTTACTACCCGACATACAGTTATCTTGGTATGGCTTAGATGATGTGAGTGATGGACCTACTGAATACCCTCAAACTGGAGCTGGAAATAACAATGGACGATTACGAATTAGTGTCTCTACCCCAAACACAGGTAGAGGACCTTTAACTGTTAGAGGTGCTGGTCCTGAAGGAAACAGATGGTTTATATGTGGCACAGACACTTTAAATATTTACGACCCAAATTCTGAAGAGTCTTTTTACTGCCCTAATGGAGAAGAAGCAAAACAAATTATTTGGCAAAGAGTCTACCACAAAAATTCGGACAATAGTATGTCATTTAACGACTACATGTCAGGAACCATGACCTATCATCCTACACACGGTCACAACCACACAGATGACTGGGGTGTGTTTACCCTCAGAATAGAAGATGAAGACGAACCTGACCCACGTAATTGGCCAATCGTTTCTGATGGGGCTAAAATGGGGTTTTGTTTAATGGATTATGGTATTTGTAGCCCTGACCCTAGCATTGACACATATACAAACACGGATTATACAGGGCATTGTAAAGATGATAATACTGTCTTTCAGGAGGGTGAAACTATTGAGAATTCAGACGTACCAAATTGGGGTCTCGGTGGTGGGGCTTACGACTGCTCAGAAATAGAACAAGGAATAAGTGTTGGTTATTTAGATATGTATGGAGAATGGTTAGATGACCAGTGGATCAATCTCGACCCAAACATATGCAATGGAGACTACTGGATAGTTGGTATCATAGATCCAAATAATTTTTATTTAGAATCTAATAAAGACAATAACTATACTGCGATACCTGTAACTTTAAGTTTACAAAATGATGAATCTACTTCTACAATTAACCTAATAGGTGAAGTTGATATTTGTGAAGGTGAAAGTATTGAGCTCGCCGCAAACTATGGTGATGCTTATCTATGGAGTACAGGTGACACAAGTCAAACTATTATTGTTTCGGAACCCGGAGCCTACTCAGTTACAGTTCATAATACGAATTGCAGTACAAGTTTCATTTCTGAAGAAACTATAATCAACGAATTAAGCATCCCTGCTCCAAATTTAATAAATGCCATAGATACAGCTTGTTTAGGAGATGAACTCCTTTTAGAATTAGATGCTGAAGATGTTTATTGGTATAATGAGGATGGGGTCTTAGTCTCAACTCAAAATCCATATATCATGCCGCTTCTCGAAGAGAATATTCATCTTTTTGCAAGTCAAATTCAAAGTCAAATGTATAGTGAACATGTTGGGGAAATTGAACATCAAGGAACAAATGACTATAGTGGATCTACATATAATGCATATCAGATTTTCAATGCAAGTGCTGATTTCACATTACAATCTGTAGAAGTATTCACAGAGTATCCTGGTGAAAGACTTATTGAATTGAAATCTGAATTAGGCATCCTTGTTTATGATACGCTAGTAATGATCTCAGAAGACATGACCATTCTATTGAATTGGGAAGTTGAAGCTGGAAATGATTATAAACTTGGAACAAATACTGAACTAAACAACTTAAACTTCGATGGGAATAACCCTATGTTAAAAAGAAGTAATCAAGAAACGAACTATCCCTACAGCATTCAGAATATTATAGAAATTACGGATTCTGAATGGGGACAAGATTATTATTACTATTTCTATAATTGGGAAATTTCTTGGATGGGCAACTCGTGTGAATCTGCCGAAAAACTTGAAGTCTTTGTTGAAGCTCTTGAGTGCAATCAAGACCTAGAAGAAATCTTATTGTCAGAAAACACCCCAGTTCAATTCTTCGATTTACTCGGTAGACAATGGAATTGCTCTTATAAAGAACTCCCTTTAGGATGTTACATCGCTAAACAAGATAACAAATCTCTGAAGATTTTTAAAAATTAGTCCATGAAAAAACTCAAGCTAATAGTCATAACAATACTACTTTTCTGCAATAGCTCTATAGCACAGGTTACCGTAGGGAGTACAACTCTTCAGGTTAGAGAAGTTATTGGGAACCTTAATATCCCTTGGGAAATTAAATGGGGGTTTGACAACTATATATGGATGACTGAACGCCCAGGGATTGTTAGTCGAGTGAATGTTGAATCGGGTGAAAAACATGTGATCTTAAACATCGAAGATCTTGTTTTTTCGGGAAATAATGAAGCTGGCTTGTTAGGAATGGAATTCCACCCCAACTTTACAGAAAACCATATATTATTTCTCACATACACATACCTTCAAAGTGGATCTATTGAAGAGCGTATTGTAGCCTTTACTTATAACCCAATCTCTGATGCACTCGAAAATGAACAAATATTACTCGATAACATTAGTGGAAACACAACTCATATCGGTTCAAGAATCTTAGCACTTGATGACCAAACAATATTAATTTCTACCGGAGACGCCCAAGACCAATCTTCATCACAGGATATTAATGCACTTACTGGCAAAATATTAAGAATGGATATCAGTGAAGATAATTTTGGTGGTATACCTGTAGACAATCCAATACCGGATTCATATGTGTGGTCATATGGACACAGAAACGCACAGGGTTTAGAATTAGCGCCAAATGGAATTATTTATAGTTCTGAGCACGGTCCTACATCAGACGATGAGCTTAATATTTTGGTAGCTAATAACAACTATGGATGGCCTACTGTAAATGGGTATTGCGATTCGCCTACAGAAAACACATTCTGCGAGGAAAACAATATAATTGAACCACTTATCGCCTGGACCCCGACTATCGCTCCCTCAGATATTATTTGGTATGACCATCCAGCAATCCCCGAATTTCAAAACAGCTTATTGATGACGGTCTTAAAAGCTAAAATGTTGGTGAAATTTGAATTTTCAGAATCTGGCGAGGAATTAATTTCAACTACCAACTTCTTCGAAGAAGAGTGGGGAAGACTCAGAGATATTTGCATCAGCCCAGATGGGAAAATATACTTAGCTACTAATGGCTATTTTTGGCCAAGCGAACCGCCAAATGAAATCATAGAACTCCACAACGCAAACTACATCGGAGTCCCTGAGATTCAAAACCAGGTAGACAAACAAGTAATTAACTACTATAATTTATTTGGCGAACAGCTCAAAACACCTCCAATTCAGGGTGTATTCTTTGTAGAATATAGCGATGGTAGTCTAATGAAAAAAGTTGCAATTCAATAAAAATTGAATAACTGCGTTTGTAAACTATCCCTAAACTATGGATTGTGAATCTATCTTCGCGAGAGTTAATCCTAATTCTACTTTGAGTATTGATAGAATTAATTAAATTTGCATCTATTAAATAGTTTTATACTATTCAACCAAATAACAAACAGATGAAAAAAACACTTTCTATTTTAGCAATCTTTGGTTTGCTGAACTTGAATGCCCTTACTGTAATGGCACAAGATAATGTTGAAACAGCTACCGAAATGGTTACTGATTCAATGGCTACCGATTCTTTAGCAGTTGATTCTGCGGCTACAGACAGCGTAGCATTAACTGAAGAAGCTACACCTGTAGCAGTTGAAGAGGAAGAAGTTGTAGAAGCTGCTAGCTTCCACCAAGTATTGAAAGAAAAATTCATTGAAGGTGGTGCTGGTTTCATGGGAGTAGTATTAATTACTCTTATTTTAGGTTTAGCGCTTGCTATTGAGCGTATCATTTACCTAAACCTTGCAACAACTAACACTGATAAATTATTAAGTGAAATCGATGATGCTTTAAAAAGCAACGGAATCGAAGGCGCTAAAGATGTATGTCGTAATACACCTGGACCTGTGGCCTCAATATTCTATCAAGGATTAGAGCGCTCACCAGAAGGTTTAGATATGGTTGAGAAATCAATCGTTGCTTATGGATCTGTACAAATGGGTCGTTTAGAACGTAATACTTCATGGATTGCTTTATTCATTGCTTTAGCTCCAATGCTAGGATTTATGGGTACTGTAATCGGTATGATTGGTGCCTTTGATGCAATTGAAGCAGAGAACAACATTTCTCCAGCCTTAGTTGCCGGTGGGATTAAAGTAGCCTTATTGACTACTGTATTCGGTTTGATTGTAGCTATGATCCTTCAAGTATTTTATAACTACATTATCTCTAAAGTAGATAGTTTAGTAAATACTATGGAAGATGCATCTATCACTTTGATTGACATCTTAGCTCGTCAAGAAGATGCAAAAAAATAATACTAACCGTTAAAACTTATTGAAATGGAAGATTTCATGACTAATTACGGTATTATACTAACCTATATTTTGCTGGCAGTAGCAGCAATTACAGCAATAGGGTTTCCTATCAAATATATCATCTCTCATCCTAAAAAGGCAAAAGAGGTTGGTATTGCACTAGGAGGCTTATTAGTAGTTTATCTTATCGCTACTCTATTGGCTTCAGATGAAGTAACTGAGCACTACACAAAATTTGGTGTTACAGAAACAATTTCTAAGCAAGTAGGAACTGGTTTATTCTTATTTTACATACTCGGTGCTGGAGCAATAATTTCTATTCTCTACTCTGAAGTAACAAAAATGCTTAAATAATAAGCATATGTCTAGAAGAACACTACCGGAGATTAACGCAGGCTCGATGGCTGACATCGCCTTTCTACTTCTTATCTTCTTCCTTGTCACAACTACAATGGATGTAGATACAGGTTTGGTACGTAAATTACCAGCAATGCCTGAAGAAGAAGAAATTCTTGACGATTCTCAAATCAAGGCTAGAAACATCTATGTGGTACTGGTAAATGCAAAGGATCAACTTTTGGTTGAAGAAGAACTAATGGATATATCACAATTGCGTGAAGGTGCCAAAGGATTCTTAAACAACTGGGGGGAAAATCCAGTTTTATCTGACAGCCCACTAAAAGCAATTATTTCGCTTCAAAACGATCGTGGTACTTCGTACGAAATGTACATTAAAGTACAAAATGAACTTTCTGCTGCATATCGTGAATTGAGAGATGCAGAAGCTCAAAGAAAATTCGGAGTCTTTTATGCCGAATTAGAAGGTGACTTAAAGAAAGAAGTTCGCAAGATGTATCCTCAGAAAATTTCTGAAGCTGAACCTAAAAAAATGGGAGGTAACTAATGAGTCGTTTTAAAAAGAAAAAAGGAAGTGGGACACCAGCTATGTCTACAGCCTCTCTTCCAGATATCGTTTTTATGCTATTGTTTTTCTTTATGGTTACTACCGTAATGAGAGAAACTACACTGCTCGTTGAGAACAAACTACCAAAGGCTTCTGAAGTCAAGAAAATTGAAGACAAATCATTGTGTAGTTATATTTATGTCGGAGCACCTGTAAGCGGTATGAAGACCAAATTTGGTGCTGAACCACGTATTCAATTAAACGACTCTTTTAAATTAGCATCAGACATACAAGAATTTGTTGCTGCTAAAAGAGAAGCTACAGCAGAGGAAAAGAAACCTCAGATTGTTACGTGTATCAAAGCAGATGTAGATGCGAAAATGGGTTTAATAACCGATATCAAACAAGAACTGCGTAAAGCACAAGCTTTCAAAATCAATTATGCTACATACAGTAGTGTAGACTAAAAGTCAAATTGATATACTATTCTAAGGGAAGCTAATTAGCTTCCCTTTTTTTTGTCTTAATAAACTCACCTATTCAGTCTGCTTTCGGAAGAAACTTCACCAAAGAAAGAAGTAATACGAATGCACATAGAAAAATTAAACTCAGTTCACTTGTCCCTATTTGCTCCACTGACTCATTTAAAGCTTCCTGCTGAACGAAGAAAGTCAAAACAACCAAGGTGCTGTTATAAAGGAAATGTAATAGTATGGGTGCGCGTAGTGATCCTGAATACAGATAGACATAACCAATAAAAGCTCCTAAGGCAAAGCGGGGTAAGATGGCGTGGTACTGTAAATGAATCACACTAAACAAAAATGCAGTGGTCCAAACAGCAATATGATTAGAACCTGACCATTCTTTAAACAAGTTTTGTAATACCCCTCTAAACAAAAGCTCCTCACCTAGTGCTGCCACAACGCCCATTAAAACAAGCATCGCTATTAAGTCGAATACAGTATTCATTTGAAGAAATTGCTCAGTTAATAACAAAGTCTGCTCTTCAGCTAATTTTAAGAAATTTAAAAACTCAGGAATAGGGAATGCTTCATTTAAAACGCCCAAAAAATTGGCAAGAGGAATCATCGCCCAAGCCATAAGCAATAAAACAAGAATTGTTTTCAAGTCTAGATTAGGCTTTAGTCTAAAATACGAAACAGTATCTTTACCACGTAGATGGATAAAAGCTAATGGAGGCAAAACGAATGTTCCGATAGCGTTAAAAAACTGCATGGTTTTCATGGCATTTATCATCGCTACATTCTCAGCATCAAAAACCAATTCTGAGCTGGAGAAAAAACTAATCCCATAAACAAACTGACAAAAAATAGCCCCAACTATATAGGAACTTATTAAACCGCCTAATATAACAACCAATAAATAGTACAGTAAATTTGCATAAGCACTATCTGACCAAATGCCTTTACTTTTTTCTATAATGTTCAATCCCATAGGTTTTTCGTATTTTTGCCAAAATTTTTGAATTGTGGTAAAGATAGGAAATATAGAACTTGGTGAATACCCACTCTTACTCGCTCCGATGGAGGATGTAAGTGACCCACCCTTTCGTGAATTGTGTAAACAACACGGTGCAGATTTAATGTATACTGAGTTTATATCTTCAGAAGGTCTTATTCGTGATGCGGCTAAAAGTGTACAAAAACTAGATATCTTTGAGTATGAGCGTCCTATCGGAATACAAATTTTCGGCTACGACATCGACTCTATGCGCGAAGCTACTGAAATTACAGCTCAAGCTCAACCAGATATCATCGACATTAATTATGGTTGCCCAGTAAAAAAAGTTGCTTGCAAAGGTGCCGGTGCTGGTATTTTACAAGACATCCCAAAGATGGTTCGTATGACAGAGGAGATTGTTAAATCTACAAACCTCCCCGTTACAGTTAAAACTAGATTAGGATGGAATGAAGAAAGCAGACATATTGTTGAAGTTGCCGAACGATTACAAGATGTAGGGATACAAGCCATTTCCATCCATGGTAGAACGCGAAAGCAAATGTATAAAGGCGAGGCTGATTGGTCATTGATCGCCGAAACAAAAAATAATTCTAGACTTAACATTCCTGTGTTTGGAAATGGTGATATAGACTCTCCTGAGAAGGCTAAAATGATGAAAGATCGTTATGCAGTCGATGGAATGATGATCGGTCGTGCTTCAATTGGTTATCCTTGGATATTTAACGAAATTAAGCACTATTTAAAAACAGGAGAAAAGCTACAAGCTCCAACTATTGAGCAACGTGTTGCAGCCTGCAAACAACATTTAGAACGTGCATTGGAATGGAAGGGCCCTATATTAGGTGTGGTAGAAACACGCAGACATTATACCAACTATTTTAAAAGTATGTTTGGGATTAAGGAGTACAGAAAAAAACTAGTTACAACAGATGATCCTGAAAAACTCTTTGAGTTATTAAATGAAATTGAGCAAAAATTTTCAGATGCTGAATTCCTTTAGGAAGACTGAATAAATTTTCTTTTGATAAAACTTACTGGAATACTTGTTACGAGTATACCTATACTCATTACGGTTAACATTATTAAGCCCACGTCAGCCCACTGAACTTCTACAGGGTAGGTATTTACAATAAATGAACCTTGCTCGCCCAGTTTGAAAAAACCATATTCCTGCTGAGCAAAACAAAGAACAACTCCAACTAGCAGACCCAAGCCACCACCAAAGAACGTGATAAGGAATCCTTCGTAAAAAAATATTTTCTGAATCGTCTTCACAGGAGTCCCCATAGCCCATAAACTTGATATATCTTTTCTTTTCTCAAGCACAATCATAATTACCGAGGCAACAATATTAAAGGTTGCAATGAGTAAAATAAATGCGAGAATAAAAAAGATTGCCCATTTTTCAGTTTGCAAAACTTTGTATAAAAATTCCTGCTGCTGGAATCTATTTTCTACAGTAAATTCATCACCTAAAAGACTTTCAATATCATTTTGAATACCATCTAGGCTCTCATCAGAACTTAACTCTAAGTCAATACTTGTTAGGAAATCCTCTTTATTTAAATATTCTTGAACACCACTTAATGAGGTGATCAGGTAAGATGCATCGTAGTCTGACTGGACAGAGAACACCCCAGAAATAAACAAATTCTTTTGCAAGAATACTCCATCATTCAAACTACTGGTTTTAGCCTCTGGATTTGGAACAAATACTTTTAGAGGATTTGTTTGATGTACAGATAAGGATAAGGTATAAGCCAAAGACTGCCCCACAATTGCCCAATTATCAGAACTGTAATTCCTGAAACTGTTTCCTTTAAAAATATGCTTTTCAATAATTAAGGAATCTGTTGATGGCCAAATAGAAACCCCTTTTAATTTTGCAATATGCTCCTGATCGTCATTTCGGAGGAGTACTTTCTCTTCATACACCTCTTGAATTGAACTCCATGGAGCAATAGCTTTAAGCCCCTCAAGGTTGATATCCTTAACATTAAAACTTTTTGATTGCGTAGAACTTATAACAAAATCGGAATTTACTTCCTGATACATCGACTTTATTAAAGACTCAAATCCATTAAAAACAGATAAAACTACTACTAGTGCTAATGTTCCTATAGCAACCCCCAATAGTGAGATGGCAGTAATAATATTTACTGCATTTTTGCTCTTTCCTGAAAACAAATAGCGTCGAGCTATGTAAAGAGCAATATTCAAATTATTCTGGACTGTTAGGTTCCTCTCCTCGAAGTAATCGATCAATATTTTCTGCATAATCTACAGAATCATCGATATGAAAAGTCAAGTCAGGAACAATTCTTAATTGGTGACGAACAAGTCTTCCAAGTTCATTACGTATTTCAGCACTGTGCATACCTATAGACTTTAAAAACTCTGCCTTATCCTTCAAAGGGAAGACACTTAAGAAAACCTTCGCATAAGATAAATCTGGGCTCATACGCACTAAAGAAACCGACATCAATGCTCCAGGAGCAATAGATGAGGTTTTATGCATCAATATTTCCGCTATATCCTTTTGAATCTGGCGTGCTACTTTTTTCTGTCTTGTACTTTCCATTGCACAAAGATAAGTTTTAATGCTCTACCTATTCTTAAGCTAAAACATTTTTTAATTCGACGCGTTAAATGAGCAATGAATCCTAATAATCTTCACTCCTAATCACAAAAACTGAACAACAACATGCATCAGTTTACGCGATTAAGTATCTTTGTTCACCAAACACCGAAAAGCTTTATATGAAGCCCTTTTATAAAATTCTAAAATTCGCCTACGCATATAAGAATTTAGCACTCTTAAATGCACTCTTAAACATTGCATCTGTAATATTTGGCTTATTTTCTTTCACGCTTGTTATTCCGATTTTAGGGATTCTTTTTGGAACCCAAGAAAAAGTTTTAACCGCTCCAACAGGAGAGATGTCTACTCAGTGGCTAAAAGACTACCTCGGATATAAATTGACCACTATAGTAGAATCGGCAGGAGAAGCAAATGCTTTAGGTATCATTTGCATTGGTATTGTAATCGCTTTTTTTCTTAAAAACTTAAGTCGGTACTTAGCTCAATACGCCCTAGCACCTATCCGAACGGGCGTAGTGAGAGATATTCGTAGAGCCTTGCACACCAAAATGTCCCTGCTCTCAATTTCATACTTTTCCGAACAACGCAAAGGAGACTTAATGTCTCGGATGACTACGGATGTTAGAGATGTAGAAGGCTCAATAATGAATACCTTGGGTGTGGTCGTTAGAGACCCTATTAACATTATCGCCTCTATCGTTTTACTTATGGTGATGAGTGTGAAACTAACTTTAGTTGTTCTGTTTCTATTCCCTGTCGCAGGACTTGTTATTGGTAATATTGGAAAAAGTCTAAAACGTAAATCTCGTAAAGGGCAAATACAAATTGCACGTATACTTTCGGCTATAGAAGAAAACATCTCAGGACTTAGAGTTATCAAAGCCTTTAATGCGGAAAAGCAAGTAAACAACAACTTTGAAGAAGAGCTTGAGAAGCATGAAAATATTATGTTGAGCATCATGCGCAGACGTGACTTAGCATCTCCGATGAGTGAATTTTTAAGCACTATGGTCATGGTGGTGGTTATTTGGTATGGAGGTAATCTAATATTCGAATCCAAACTAGGGTCCAATACATCAGAATTAAGTCCTCAAACCTTTATTGGTTTCATCGTAATTTTCTCACAAATCCTACCACCAGTAAAATCCTTGTCTCAAGGGTATTACAGTATTCAGAGAGGTACTGCATCCGCAGAACGTATTATGGCCGTTTTAGATGCTGAAATTGAAGTTAAAGAGAAAGAAAATCCGATGGAGATAAAAGCCTTTGAAAATTCAATACGATTCGAAAATGCTCACTTCTCATACGATACTAAAACAGTACTCCGCAATATTAATTTAGAGATTAAAAAAGGCACTACGATTGCATTAGTTGGGCAGTCTGGTGGAGGAAAAACTACTTTAGCAAACCTCGTGGCACGTTACTACGATGTTAGTGGTGGAAAACTGAGTATAGATGGGCATGATATTCGGGAATATAAATTGGCTGATTTACGTAGTCAAATGGGGATTGTAACTCAAGATGCCATACTCTTTAATGACAGTATTTTCAACAACATCGCTTTAGGAGTAGACAATCCAGATCCTGAAAAAATAATTGAAGCGGCTAAGATTGCAAATGCACACGAATTCATCTGTAAGTTTGAAGATGGTTACAATCATAACATTGGAGATAGTGGGCACAAACTTTCGGGGGGTCAAAAACAAAGATTGAGCATTGCACGGGCGGTAATGAAAAACCCACCAATTTTAATTTTAGATGAAGCTACATCGGCATTAGATACTGAGTCTGAACGACTGGTACAAGACGCTCTTACTAAATTGATGGCAAATCGCACCTCTATTGTTATTGCACACAGATTGTCTACTATTCAAAATGCGGATGAAATTGTTGTAATTAACGATGGTGAAATTGTAGAACAAGGAACCCATAACGACTTATTTCAACTTGAAGGACATTATTATAAGCTTCATGAAATGCAAAACCTTTCTTAAGCATGGTAGAAAAAATTGAACATATAGGTATTGCTGTAAAGGATATTGAAGAGGCTAACAAAGTCTACGAAAAACTTCTTGGCGTAAGTCCTTACAAGATGGAATCTGTAGAGAGTGAGGGGGTAAATACTTCCTTTTTTCAAACTGGCGAAAGTAAAATTGAGCTTTTAGAAGCAACTAAACCCGAAAGTGCAATTGCCAAATTCATTGAAAAAAAAGGAGAGGGAATTCATCACATTGCTTTTGCGGTAAAAGACATCAATGCGGAGATGAAACGGTTGTCTGAAGAAGGATTTACTATCTTAAATGAGGAACCTAAAATTGGTGCAGACAATAAACTGGTTTGCTTTATACACCCTAAAAACACAAAAGGAGTTTTAGTGGAACTTTGTCAGGAAATCGATATTAATGATTAGTTATTATAGATAAGCTATTCTCGAATACTAGATATTTCTTCACAAGACAAGAACTAATAACCATAGACCAAATCATGATATACCATACAAGAAAACTGGTTAAACCAGAAGACTTAAACGCTGGGGCTACACTTTTCGGAGGGACTCTTTTACGTTGGATTGACGAAGAAGCCGCCATTTTTGTCATGTGTCAGCTAGATAGTCAACGTATTGTGACAAAGTATATGTCGGAGATTAACTTCATTAGCCCAGCATTAACAGGCGATGTAGTTGAAATTGGCTTTGAAACACTCAAATTTGGGAGAAGTTCAATTACAGTAAAATGTACTGCGAGAGTAAAACAAACTCAAAAAATAATTATTACAATTGATGAAGTGGTCTTTGTACATCTGGATGAAAATTTAAAACCAAGTCCTCACGGAAAAAGCTGAGAAATTCTCTCATCATTTTTTAAATGATAAGCATTTAGCCCAGCTTGTATAGTACCTTCTACGTGCTGAGGAGAATCGTCTATAAATAACGTTTCACTTGGGGCTAAACCCTTTTCTCTTATAATATGTGTAAAGACTTCTGTATCTGGCTTTCGCAAGCCCAAATCGTGAGATAAATACACCTCTTCAAATAATTGACAGAATTCGGCATAAAAAACTTCGCCTACTCTGCTTTTAATTTCCTCAATATGAATTTCATTGGTATTACTTAATAGGAAAATACGATAGTCTCCATTCAAAGCCTTCAGACATTTAATTGCATCTGGCATAAAGTCAATTAACATGGCATTCCATGCATTAATGACATCATCATCAGAAATAGATGAATTTAAATACTTCTTAATTTCACTTAGAAATTCAGTTTTTGATATTCTCCCAGTTTCCAAAGTATCAAACAAATCCGACTGCCCTGCTTTGGCATAAATCTGTTCAAAATCTTTGATTCCCAAAGCTTCAAAAGCCTTTATTGTTGCCTGATAATCTATAGCATAGATCACCCCTCCTAAATCGAAAATTATATTTTTAATTCCCTGTAGCATATCTAACAATTTCATTGCAAGATAAACAGATAATGCGTATTATTGCAGCCTGATTTTATAGTTAATCACTGTCTGTGAACAACTATACAATTAGGGCCTATAACTCAGTTGGTTAGAGTATCTGACTCATAATCAGAAAGTCCCTGGTTCGAGCCCAGGTGGGCCCACACACAAAACCTCTATCGTATACACGGTAGAGGTTTTTATATTTTCAAAGCTATCCTTCGTTCAAAGGAATAAGTTCGTAAGATGTACTTCTACCTCTAGCTAAACCTTTCTTAAGTATTTGCTTTCGCATTAAATCTTCAATATCCCTTAGCGCGGTCTTTTCTGTACACTTTGTAATTTTCGCCCATTTACCAGTCCGTAATTTACCATCGAAACCATCTAATAATTTATTGATCATGATTTTTTGCCGATCGTTCAATTTGATCTCTGAAAATGTATTCCAGAATGTTGCTTTGTACAATATATCTGATAACTTATCCTCGGATGAGGATATTGCATCCTTTAAACAATTCAGGAACCACATTATCCACTCAGTAATATCTAAGTTTCCTTTTTGCGTTGTTTCCAAAATATCGTAATAGTTATTCTTATTTTTCAATATTACTGCAGACATACTATAAAATCGTTGCTTGCTACGATCAGACCGGGATAAAAACATATCAGTTATTGCTCTAGTTATCCTTCCATTTCCGTCATCAAAAGGATGGATAGTAACAAACCAAAGGTGTGCAATTGCCGCCTTTATAGTATCATCTAATTTATGACCCGTATTTGCCCATTGGACAAAGCAACCCATCTCTTCATCTAGGACTTTTGAATTAGGCGCCTCAAAATGGATCTTTTCTCTTCCCATTGGCCCAGAGACTACTTGCATTGGTTCCTCACCTAACCTCCAATTTCCAACAGTTATCTTATACATACCACTATGACCCGTAGGAAATAAAGCAGCATGCCAGGCAAACATTCTTTCATCTGTTAAATCCATTGAATAGTTCTGACTTGCATCAAGCATCATCTCAACCACTCCATCTGTATACCTTCCTACATGAATTTCAGATTCTAATTTTATACCTAATTTTCTTGCCACTGATGATCTGACCTCATCAGTATTCATTATTTCCCCTTCAATTTCACTGGTTTTAACCACATCAAGAGTTATAGTTTCTAATACAGCTTGGTCCTGTAAATCAAAACCAAGACTTTGCATCCTCCCCAATAACTTTCCTTGTAAATACCTTATCTCTGTTAATAGACTTAGTGTACGCTCCTTATCCCATGAGAATTTAGGCCATTCCTTGTGTTGGTGAATAAACATAATACAGACATTTTATGTCGGAAATGTAGCATTTATTTCAGACACCTACAATTATTTCAGACATTTTACGTCCATAATAAGTGTATTATTCAATACATTGAATTAATAAAGCCTTAATTTACAGGTGATAGTCAACTATAATTAAGCCGATTAGACACCTCATTTAATAAGCTCGAAATCAATTCCCACATTCGTCAACAACCTCAAATCCTTCATAAATTGGTTCGACAAAGGAGCTGTTGGCTTTTTTAATACTTCAAACTCTAGTTCACTAAATATAATAATGACCCATTGCAATCGATAACTCAAAAGTAGTCCTACATTTAATTTGTTGTAACTTAGTTTCCTTAAATGAATAATTCTCTGGAGAAACAGCTCTTAATCAAAAAGCATTTTTAATTAAATTAATGACAATGAATAAATTACTATTCATGCTAGCTACTAGCATTCTAGCTTTAAACACACTAAAAGCACAAGACTGCATCAATATGGCAGATTTCATTACTGAAATTGAAAGTTATAATTCAGCTATTTCTATCGACATTACTGAAGGGTGGAATATAATTGGATATCCATGTCAAGAAGAAATGGCTGTTATCGCAGCCTTTTCACCTTTAGAGGAGAATTTAATTATTGTAAAAAATGGCCTTGGAGAAGCCTATTTACCAGAATGGGGTTTTGATGGTATCGTCCAATTAATCCCAGGTCAAGGATACCAAATAAAAGTGACCACTGCCTATTTCGACTTTCAGTTTTGCGAATCGAACATCCTCTATCCTAACTGGACTGGATGTACAGATTGTGAAGCAGACAATTTTAGCTTTACTGCTATTATAGACGATGGAAGCTGTGAGTATGATGAAGTCGAAATTGCAGGATGTACAGATTAGACTGCTTTAAACTACAACCCAGAAGCAGACATAGAAAATTGTAGCTGCATCTACGAATTAATTACCACAAGCCAATCCCTCAATATTCGAAGCGGTTGGAATTTAATATCTACCTATTTAGACACAGAAGGACTAGGTATAGTTAGCTTATTGGAAGGCTACGAATCAAATTTTGAAACAATCAGTAATGTAAATGGAGCGTTTTATTTACCAGCCTTTTCATTTGATGGCATAGGCCCTCTAATACTTGGTGAAGCCTATCAAATATATGCGAGCAGTGATTTCACCATAGAAGTAGACGAAGGATTGAATTATGATAACCTCGGAAACTTAAACGCTGGGATAAATTGGGTAGCACACTCAAAATCGTTTATGGTACCTGTAGAAGAAGCTTATGCAGAATTGAGTGATTTACTTTATATTTCTGATTCGTATGGGAATACATACCAGCCTGCACTAGGAATTAATGATTTAAAGCTTTTAAGACCTGGACTAGGCTATTTCGTATATCTGAATGAAGCATATACAGACTTCGTCTATCCCGAAAGTATCTCTGGCTACTCATGTCCATCCTGTACAGGCTGTACCGAACCATTGGCATTAAACTTCGATGCTTATGCTACGATAGATGATGGAACATGCTCTTATTCAGATCTAGTAACAGAGGTTAATTCCAAGGCTCTCATGCATGTCACATTTTTAGATAGTGTATTTATAAATGCAGACTTACCCAACGAAGGTTGGATTATCTCGTATTACGAGGATGATAGTAGTGTTTTACAAGTAGGCTCTGCTATAGAATGGACGGGTGAAGCGGCCACTACAACCCTTTGGGTTGACGAGAATATGACACCAAACAAAGATGGTTTTAGTATTGGGGAAACGCCTACTATAATTTATCAAACTAGTATTGGGGAGTACACAATTACAGAGTTTACTTATCCTGTTTCCTATGATGAAATGACAATAGAATTTTCACCTAACAATTACTTTGTAGTGGATTCAATTGAAGTGGAGTAAATAAGTTCTTTCTATAAAAAAATGCTAACAGAATCCCTGTCTAACAACAGTAAAATTAAGAATTGAACATTCCAAAAAACGCATACACTTCAATCCTCAATGGTAAATATTAACAGAAAGCAAAACCAATTTAATTAACCCTAATTTTTGCATGAAATTTGATAGGCTTACTTATTCAAAACTTAAATAGTACTTATGAAAAATATCAGCCTTCTAATCATTTCGTTTCTTTTGGCTTTAAGCTTACCTTCTTTTAGTCAAACAGCAACAAACTTTACTGCCTTAGACTGCGATGGCAATACGCATTCCTTGTTTGACGAACTCGATGCTGGGAAGGTAATTGTATTAACTTGGGTAATGCCTTGTGGTGCCTGTTCCTATTTCGGATTCCCTGCCTACAATGCAGCAGAATCCTTCTCCATCAGCAATCCAGATCAGGTTCTTTTCTACTTAATTGATGATTATGCTAATTCAACTTGTCAATCTATAACAGATTGGGGAACTTTAAATAATATGCAAAACCACACAGCATTTTCTTCTGCCGACATCTCTATGAGTGACTATGGCACAAATGGAATGCCTAAAGTTGTTGTTGTAGCTGGAAGCAATCATGCAATACTTTACAATAAAAACGACACTAACATCGAATATGAAGATGTTGTTACAGCAATTTCTAATGGTCTTAATTCAGTTGCTATTGATGAACAACAAAAGAAGCAGATCAACATAAGTGCCTATCCAAATCCTAACACAGGAACACTCGCAGTTTCTTTCTTTTTAAATGATAATGGAGAATCTAAATTAGAATTATTCTCAGTCTTAGGTGAAATGATTGAAGAGTTTGATTTAAACGACTGCTTACTAGGACAAAACAATGAAATTCTGCTTGACTTAAGTATGTATGTAAATGGTACTTACATTTTTAAATTAAGCTCCGAGTCAGGCATTCAAACACTCTCGATTAACCTAAATAAATAAAGACCCTCTTTTGGATACCTACTACGATATTGTCATTCTCACCGATTCACGCTATGAAAATCCTGAGAAAACCAATTGGTATATCGACCAAGTTTTACTTGAAGATGGACTCGTTCAAAAAGCATTAGAGGCTACAGGATTAAAAGTGATTCGGAAAGATTGGGCTTGTAAAGACTTCGATTGGACTAAGACCAAATATGCCATTTTTAGAACTACTTGGGACTACTTCGATCGTTTTGAAGAGTTTTTTACCTGGTTTGAAAAAACTAGAAAAATAGTTCAGTTTATTAATGTTCCAGAAATTATTTATTGGAATTTAGACAAACACTATTTAAGTGATTTAGCTACAAAAGGTATCAATATACCTGCAACCATTTTTATTAAAAAAGGAGAACAACAGAATTTAAAAACGATTTTTAAACAGAGTCTCTGGACTAAAGCTGTTTTAAAACCTGCTATCGCCGGTGCTGCTAGAGAAACCTTTAAGATTACCCAAGCAAACTACAAAGATTACGAAGATGATTTTCAAAGGCTTATAAGTAAAGAGTCTATGCTTTTACAGGAATTTCAAAATAATATAGCTTTCGAAGGTGAAATGAGTCTAATAATGATTGATGGGAAATATACCCATGCAGTCCTAAAGAAAGCAAAAGTAGGAGATTTTAGAGTTCAAGATGATTTTGGTGGGACTGTGGAGGAATACAAAGCTACAAGCCAAGAAATTGATTTTGCACGTAGGGTTTTAGAAGTATGTCCACACAAACCACTGTATGCTAGAGTAGATATATTTTACGATAACAATAACGAACTCGCATTGGGCGAATTGGAATTGATAGAACCCGAATTGTGGTTTAGAAATTATCCTGAGGCAACCACTAAATTGGCTGAAGCAGTATACAAATACATACAGCAATAAACATCCATCTTAACAGCTAAATACAAGACAAAGACCTAAACTAAACCCCAAAGTGGGTCATTTAGTGGAATAAATTTACTTTTGTAAAATGAGAAAAAAAATAATGCTTTTAGGCTCTGGTGAGCTAGGGAAAGAATTTGCTATTGCTTGTCAGCGATTAGGACAATATATAATTGCTGTGGATTCATATGAGAATGCACCTGCCATGCAAGTTGCACAAGCATCAGAAGTTATTAGCATGCTCGATGGAGATGCCTTAGATGCTATAGTATCTAAACACCAACCCGATATTATAGTCCCGGAAATTGAAGCTATTCGTACGGAGCGTTTTTATGACTACGAACAATTAGGGATTAAAGTTGTACCAAGTGCTAAAGCTGCAAATCACACTATGAATCGTAAAGCAATACGAGACTTAGCGGCAATAGAAGTAGGAGTAAAAACTGCAACATACAGATATGCTACTTCATATGAAGAGTTGAAAGCTGGAGTTGCTGTTTGTGGAATGCCTTGTGTTGTTAAACCCTTAATGTCGAGCTCTGGAAAAGGACAATCTGTTATTAAAACTGATGCCGACATTCAGAAAGCATGGGATTATGCATTGGATGGATCTAGAGGTGATGTGCTAGAAGTTATTGTAGAAGAGTTTATTGATTTTGAATACGAAATCACACTACTGACTCTTACTCAAGAAAATGGCAATACTTTATTCTGTCCTCCTATTGGACATCGACAAGAAAGAGGGGACTACCAAGAAAGTTGGCAACCAATGACAATGGTAGATACTCGATTACAAGAAGCTCAAAAAATGGCAGCAGATGTTACTGCAGCCTTAGGTGGGTCAGGAATTTGGGGCGTAGAATTCTTTATTGGAAAAGAGGGCGTTTATTTTTCAGAATTATCTCCTAGACCACACGATACAGGAATGGTAACGCTTGGGAATACTCAAAATTTTTCTGAGTTTGAATTACATGCTAGAGCTGTATTGGGTATCCCAGTAGAAGAAATAACCTTAGAGAAAAATGGTGCAAGTGCTGTTGTTTTAGCAGAAAAGGCTAGTACAAACTACCCTTCATACACTGGATTAATCGAAGCTGCTGCGTATACAAATAGTGATTTTAAAATATTTGGAAAACCTTCAACTAGACCCTATAGAAGGATGGCTGTTGCACTTACTTTTGGCGACCAACCGGTAGAATACCTAGTAGACAAAGCAAAAGAAATTGCTGCACATATAAAAGTTGATTAAATATTATAAGCCCTCTTAGTGTGTTTTTTATTTCTCATATATTTTATTATATTTAGAAAAAAAGCACTTATAAAATGGAACAAACACAATTGTCAATCAACCACACTTTTGATTTTGCCTGGACAAAATTCAAGGAAAAAGCACTATTCTTTGTAGGATTAGGTGTTCTATCATGCGTTTTAGGTGCAATGGGAGAAAATCAGGACTTTGCAAATTACACAGTTAGTGAAGGTTTCAGAATAAGAGAGTTCACCCTATTAAATGCCTTAGCAATGATTCTTAGCACATACTTGGGTATGGGAATCTGGAAAATATGTATTAACCACATGAGAGGCGAGGATGTACAACTAAATGATTTATTTACCATAAGCTTTGGACAATTTGTACACTACATCATAGCCAGTATCATCAACCTGATTGTAGTCGTTCTGGGTATCATTCTGTTCATTATTCCAGGTATTCATATCGCTTGTAGATTGATATTAACGGCTGGCTATATTGTAGATAAAAACGAAAGTTTTGATATGGCTTTAAAGTCAAGTTGGAATGCCACGAAAGGACATACTATGAAATTGTTTTTATGGATGCTTCTTGCATGCTTCTTAGTAATTGTTGGACTCATAGCACTTATTGTCGGAATCTTTGTGGCAATACCTGTAATCTCTTTGGCTATAGCTTATATTTATATTCAACTTACGGATACTTCTTTTGAGGGAGAACTCATTGACTAATTAATAACCTAATAAAAAATGCCCCGCATGGCGGGGCATTTTTTATTTAGCTAACTCTAGTTCTATCACCTTTACCATTTCCTGAAATTCTTCAATTTCAAAAAGGCGGGTAAGAAAAATTATTTCACCCTTTTTATCGATTACAATGTTCCTGGTTACGCCTTGCTTGGGACCTGCAAACAGTTCAAACAACTTACCCTCTAGGTCAGAGGCCATGGGGTAAGTTATGCCCATCTTCTGTGCAAACATTTTTGCTTGTGATTCATCTTCTTTTAAATCAAGGCCTATTAAAAGAAAGTCTTCTCCTTTAAATCTTTGCCAAACTTCTTTTTCTAAAACGGGCATTTCTTTTCGGCATACACTACACCACGAACCTGTGAATTGTAGGACCACTACCTTACCTTTTAATACTTCATTGTTTATTGTCTCTCCAGTCAACAACTGAAAATCAAACAAAGGAGCCTTCTCTCCTACTCTAACTCTATAACCTCGCTCATCTACATCTTGAGCAGACATATTCATAGCAAATATAACCGACAGAATACTTAGTATTTTTTTCATTAAAACAATTCTTTAGCTTTTTCTAAAATCTTCTCTAGGCCACCAATTAATGCTGCTGCATCATACTTCTCACGAAGGTACTGCAATGCTTCATCTTTTTTATCTTGTTCCATCGCCATCACTTGTTCAGTAGTGTAATAGCGCATAAATTCTTTTTCTGCTAAACGTTCGATGAGTTCTTCATAAAAAGTATTGTAATCATATTCTACATGGAACAAATCCATTCTATCCATTAAATCATGTGAGGCATGGAAACTATTTAATTGAGGTATAAAATTTATCAAATCTCCACAATCAAATTTCTTTGCTTGACTATAAATAGCTTGCTCAGCTTTATGCATACTTTTGTACTCATTTTTAGAGTAAGTATGGTGTAAAACCACTCCTAAATAAACTAACTCAACAAGTTTTCTGTAGTCCTTTTTTGTAATCTCTAATGAGATCTTATCATTGCTCATAATGTCATATTAGAATGTAACATCAAGCAATTTACTGATAATTAAACACATGAACCTAAATAAGACTACTCATATTACTTCGCATCCTGATTTATTACATTAAAAATTCAAGCTCAAACCATTTCGAACTTATACATTGAATATAGAATTCAAAAACACTTCTAAATAAAAAAGCCGCTAATTAGCGGCTTTTTTATTTACTTTCTCATGGGTTTTAAAACATTCACTGGTAACCTAACAGGTTTTCCAGGTTTCCCATCGGACATGAGAACTTTATCTATTTGGGCTATATCTCCAGATATTTTAGAAATCACTCCACTTCCGCGACCTTCTTTTGGGTGATCCCAACTAACTTGCATACCCACTTTTAATTGAGCACCCACTTTGTTAACTCGATCTCTAGAAACTTGACCTTTTGGCTTCTTATACTTATCCAAAGTAAGTTCAGGGTTCTTTTGAGCTCGTTTTTTTGAGGCAGACCATACATCCGTTAATACGGTAACTTTTTTTCCTTTTGACGAAACTTTAGCATTTCTTAGGAATGCAGAGTTTGGAACTGCTTTTAAGGCTAGGTTGACACATTCTTCTAAAGAATTAGCTGTGTATGATTGTTGCTTAAGTGCCAACTCATACCTTTGATCAGTCTTAAATTCCTTTGTACTTACATTTTGTAATGTACCTAAGTCTTTTGTACAACTTGCGAGTATAGAACATACGGCGATGCTCATTAAAATTTTCTTCATATTGATTTATTTAAGAGGTCAATTTACAAAAATGTAGTTATTAGAAATAATAAATACTCTAATATTGAAGCACTGCATCTTGAAAGGTTTTTACTTGATAGCCTTTTCCGGGCTCCATTTCTCCAATACCATTAAAATACCATTGTGGAATATAGGCATTCCCCATATAGTCTTTCACTATTTGTATTATATCTTGATCGACTAAATCTTCGAAGATATTTTCAGCCAATTCAGCATCTTCTCTTAGGTATCCAATCATATTCCATCCTTCGAATAATTGTACTGGATGTAGCTCTGGTTTTGCAAATGCACCTTCAAGAGTTAACTCTAAAGCTGCAGTTGTTTTAATAAGATAACCTTGTCCGGGCTGAATACTACCCAAAGCATTAAATTGATATTCGACTAAATATGCATTCCCATTATTATCCTTTACTATAATAAGATCATCAACAATGGGTTCTAAAACCGTCATGATATTCATATCTTCTGTAATCATATAAGAAGAAAACAAAGACCATCCATTAGGAAAATCTAGATCTTGATGAGTTATAGGGTTTAAGTTATACATAGAAACGACAGCTGATTGTCCGTCTTCGACAAAATAGCCCGCATCCGGGAAATTACTACTATAAATAACATCCATAGGCCAACTAATCCCTTCTGATGCATCCCACACTTGCCATATAAATTCTTCTCCTGACATGAATCCTTCTCCTATAGGCTCAGAGAAGCCCATTATATAGATGTTTGTGTTTTCTGCTTGCCATTCTGTAAATCCGACACAAACTAAACCATCTATCGATTCATGAAAAACACCAATCCAATCTCCTATAGCGATAACTTGATCATTAATTTCAATTTCAGAATCTAAAGTAATAACGACTGAATGACTTACCCCTTCTTCTAGTGTGGAGAAAGTCCAATTTGGTTGTGGGTAAAGAATACAAGTTCCATCATCTACTGTAGATATAGAATTATAATTTATTGCATTAACATCTGTACAGCCGGGTATATCACCTTCAACAACATAATGGACTGTTGTACAAATACTATCACTATAATCTGATTCCGAATAAAAACAATACTCAATATCATAAACCCCTCCATATGAAAATGGAGCAAGGTGAGCACTAAATTCTGATGTATATGAACCCGAACCTACTGTAACCGGTAATGGGCTAATATTCGTTGTAGGTAAATAGCATACATTCCAACAAAACCAGTTTGTTGGAACATCAGAAGAAATAATATTTCTCATAGCATATACTACTAAATCAGAATCAGAATTATTGTGTACGTTTAATCCAATCTCTAATTCAGCATCAAATACATCCCCAATTATGGTTAAAGAATCATAACTAATACTTAATGGGCTGAAAGAAGATAAGGAATAGAAACACGATGCATCATCCGAGGTGGCAAGAGCATTATAATTCAGTGCAAATACATCTGTACAACCTATTGTAGCCTGAGTAAATGTTTCTGAAGTTGACAATACCTTATCGCCAGTATTCTGGCCATTATTGTTAGATAATAGAGCTGAAACAAAAAGTGTTGCATTCCCCTCTAGACTTGTCGGTGCCACCCAATAAAAACCCCACGTTTTAGCTCCTAAGCCTGTGATACCTGAAGCCGTGTGTGTTATGTAATCACCGCCAGAAAGAAGTTGAGTTTGTGATGGATCAACAAGAATGATTTCTCCAATTTTATCACCTTCATCATTTTCAAAACATGCCTGAAAACCAAATTCGTCTATTCCAGCACCCATTGCGCTAACCGTAAAATAAAATATAGAATCAGGAATATAATACTCTTCAATACTCGAATTAATAGTGAGACTGTGTGTTGGAGAAAAACCTAATACGTTTACATTGTGACAAGAAGAACAAGTACTTTGACCATCTCCAAAAGACCCCGAGTGTCCTTGGGGAGCTCCGTTAGAGTTAGTTGAAGCATTAGATGAACTAAAAACTATAGCACATACTAATGTTAAACTAAAAAGGAAGTATATAATCTGTTTATTCATTTAAGCTTAAATCTTTTTACTGTGTAAAAAGGACAAATAATATGCCAAAATACCAATTTACTATGAATCAACAGTTTGAAGCACTAAATCTTTACTGAAAAAACATGTAAAATAGAAAACAAAAAAAGCCACTTTGAGTAAAAGTGGCTTTTTTTAGTTGCGGGGACAGGACTCGAACCTGCGACCTTCGGGTTATGAGCCCGACGAGCTACCAACTGCTCCACCCCGCGGTGCAAATATAAGATAAAGTGATTCGAGAACACAAGCCTATCCCACTAATTTTCACATCTTTTTCACAAGAAGCTGTTTATCAGTTCGTGTCTGGCTATTATCATAGATGATAAGAATATTAAGGTGATAAGCCCATAATTCTTATCAGATAATTCTGTCGAAAAGGAAATCTAAATACAAACTAAGCTGCACAATGATTATTACGATTCGTTCATATTTATAAAGGGGATGACAACTGAACTTACAATCAAAGACAGTTAAATAAACTCTTACGATTTAAGAGTAAGCAGAATGATTTAAAACAAAAAAATGCCACTTGTATAAAGTGGCATTTTTTTTAGTTGCGGGGACAGGACTCGAACCTGCGACCTTCGGGTTATGAGCCCGACGAGCTACCAACTGCTCCACCCCGCGATGCAAATGTAAGACAAAGTGATTCGAGAATACAGGCTATTGAGGATAAATTCACATCTTTTATGTAAGTCGCTGTATTTCAATTTATCAGTAATCCATAATAAGGGAATTACAAGTTTAAATAAGGTGAGTAATAAGTTTCTGGGCTCATAATTATTGTATCTTTGCAGCCGAAATGGAAGAAAAAAAATACAAATCAGGATTTGTGAATATCATAGGGAACCCCAATGTTGGGAAATCTACCTTGATGAACAAACTCGTAGGCGAACGTCTTTCGATTATAACATCGAAAGCACAAACTACACGTCATAGAATACTTGGGGTTGTTAATGATGACAATTACCAAATTGTATTTTCTGACACTCCAGGTATCATTCAACCTCACTACAACCTTCAGTCGAGTATGATGAAGTTTGTACGCTCAGCCTTTCAAGATGCAGACGTATTCTTATATATGGTTGAAATTGGAGAAAAAGCATTAAAAGATGCAAGCTTCTTTGAGCGTTTAAAAACCACAGACATTCCAATTTTGTTATTAATAAACAAGATTGATAAATCTGACCAAGAAGGTGTAGAAAAAGCAGTAGAGCATTGGCACGAGCAATTGCCAAAAGCAACGATCATCCCTATTTCAGCTATTGAAGGTTTTGGTGTAGATAACATCATGGGGCAAATCACAGAATTGCTTCCCGAAGGAACTCCATTCTTCCCTACTGATGCACTAACAGATAAGCCCGAACGCTTCTTTGTTTCAGAAATTATTAGAGAGAAAATCCTTCTTAACTATCAAAAAGAAATCCCTTATTCTGTTGAAGTTGTAGTTGAAGCTTTTAAAGAAGAAGAGGAAATCATACGTATTGGTGCTATTATTAATGTAGCACGCGAAACGCAAAAAGGTATTATTATCGGGCACCAAGGGAAAGCTTTGAAAAAAGTGGGAACCCAAGCTCGTAAGGATTTAGAAACTTTCTTTGGTAAGAAAGTGTTCTTAGAATTATTTGTTAAAGTAATGAAGAATTGGCGCGACAACGAGCAAGACTTGAAGCGTTTCGGTTACTTCACATAAGCTCATAAAATGGGAAATATTGTTGCCATAGTAGGTCGTCCTAACGTTGGAAAATCTACACTTTTTAACCGCTTTACACAACGTCGTCAAGCTATTGTTGACTCTGTGAGTGGTGTTACAAGAGACCGCCATTACGGTACTTCAGACTGGAATGGAAGAGATTTTACCGTAGTAGATACCGGTGGTTATGTAACAGGTTCTGAAGACGTCTTCGAAGGCGAAATTAGAAAACAAGTTAAAATTGCTATCGAAGAGGCGAATGCCATAATCTTTGTAGTCGATGTAGAAACGGGTACAACCGATTTAGACATGGACGTTGCTCGTTTACTCCACAAAACAGACAAGCCTGTATTTGTGGTTGTAAACAAAGTTGATAATGCCATGAGAATGGATGATGCTATGGAATTCTACAATCTTGGATTGGGAGAATACTACGCACTTTCTTCTATTAACGGAAGTGGAACTGGAGAATTGTTAGATGCTTTAGTAGCCTCTTTTGAAAAAGAAGATGAAGAACAAGTAGATGCCCTTCCGAAGTTTGCTATCGTTGGCCGTCCTAATGCAGGGAAATCATCTTTGGTAAATGCTCTGATGGGGCAAAACAAAAATATTGTTACTGATATTGCAGGTACAACACGCGACTCTATTGATACACATTACAATCAATTTGGAAACGAATTTACCTTAGTCGATACTGCTGGTTTAAGAAAGAAAGCTAAGGTTCATGAGAATCTTGAGTTCTACTCTGTAATGAGAACTATTAGAGCAATAGAACACAGTGATGTGTGTATTGTAATGGTAGATGCTACTATTGGATTTGACTCTCAAGATTTAAACATTTTCCACTTGGCTGAAAAAAACAACAAAGGTATTGTTGTTCTTGTAAATAAATGGGATTTGGTTGAGAACAAAGAAACCATGACTATGGAGCATTATCGCAAGATGATCTATACCAAAACGGCTCCATTTACCGATTACCCTATCATATTTATTTCTGCTACGACGAAGCAAAGAATTTTCAAAGCTGTAGAAATGGCGGTAGAAGTTTATGGTCGTATGAATACTAAAATTTCAACTTCAGAGTTGAATAATAGATTCTTACCTATAACAGAACTTACTCCACCTCCTGCTTACAAAGGGAAGTATGTGAAGATTAAATACATTACTCAGATCCCTACAAGAGTACCTTCTTTTGCATTTTTCTGTAATCTACCTCAATACGTAAAAGATCCTTACAAGCGATTTATCGAAAATAAGATGAGAGAAATGTACGACCTTAATGGCGTACCTATCAGAATCTATTTCAGAAAGAAGTAAAAAAAGCGGCCTAGGCCGCTTTTTTTATTTCCATCAGTTAATTTGGAATTCACTCTAAATTCACTACATTAGTTCTAGTGAAAAAGAACTTAAATACCATCTGTTGTTGTCCATCCATCTAGGAAGGCAAAATTGTATTGTATATATTTATAAACTCAAAGCCTTCCATATTTTATGGAAGGCTTTTTTTATTCAAAAAACTATGACATCCCCTTTAAGTAAAGAAGAGAGAGCAGACATTCGCAAAAGAATATTCCTTCACCTTGATGGGTGGGCTCTAATCCCTACAATATATAACTTGAACCATTTAAATGTTCTGCAACTGCTTTTAGACAACCCACGAACGACACTCGGTGAGATTAATTTAATTGCACAAACCAATGAAGGTTATTTAAATGTAGCACTACGTATACTAGCCTCTCAAGGTTACGTAAATAGAACTGTAGATAATGACCAAGACGAAATACTGCTGGAACTTACTGACACGGGTAGGCAAGCATTTGAACTTGCAAATCATTATGATACATTTTATGAGTTAATGAAAAACCTAAGTATTCGTCCTAGAAATATCATTTCTAAAGATGCAAATATTGAAGCATTAGAAGACGCTTGGAAAGAGCTTAAACATTTCCAAAACTATCAAAATGGTGAAATTAGAGACCGAATGAGTTATCATATGGAAGGCTTACTACTAGGACCAACAATGGTAGGACTTGGAATTGATAATCGATTTGAAAACATAAACGCTGACTTTATTCTTAGCCCAGCAAGTCTAAATTTACCAAAGCGAACATTTCAATGGCTTATTGAAATTTTAGACCAATTACTATTTATTACTCAAACACAAACTGGATATAAGCTAAACGCAAAAGGACTTTACTTCACAAAAAGAGCGTCTGCTTATGGTGTAACAGTTTCTTACCTTCCAACCTTTGCTCAATTAGACATATTACTAAAAGGAGACCCTAATAAATTAAGAGCAGAAGATAAAGAAGGACACGAAACGCACGTGTATAGATATATGAACGTTTGGGGAAGTGGTGGGGCTCACAGCACTTACTTTAAAAAAATAGATGAAATCATTATTGAAATTTTCAACAAACCTATAGAAGAACAACCTAAAGGTTTGATTGACGTGGGGTGTGGAGATGGTTCATTTATTGAGCATGTGTTTGATATTATTTATCACAAAACAGCCCGAGGTAAAATCCTCGACAAACATCCACTATTCATAGTAGGAGCAGATTACAATCAAAAAGCAAGAGTTGCAACCAGAAAAACAATGGACTCTGCAGACATATGGGCAGAAGTTGAATTTGGGGACATTAGCGATCCAGCATCGTTAAATAAAATGCTAATCGAAAAACATGAAATTGAACTCAGCGATCTCCTAAACACAAGAACCTTTTTAGATCATAACCGCATTTACCAAAAACCTGATCGTGTAGAATTATCTTGTAAATCTGGTGGCGCTTTTGCCTATAGAGGTAGAAGAATTCCAAATAATGAATTATTTCAAAATTTAATTAACCATCTTAAAATTTGGGCTCCCTACTTAAAGAAGTTTGGCCTTCTAATCGTTGAGCTTCATTCAATTAATCCAGAACAAGCAGCAAATAACATCGGTTTAACCCTAGCGACACCCTATGACGCAACACATGGTTATACGGATCAGTACATTATAGAACTACCCTGCTTTCTAAATGCTGCTAAAGAAGCTGGACTTCAACCTATTGATCGGTACTCATTTAGATTTCCTGACCGAGAGAAAACTACCGTTAGCATACAACTTTTAAGAGCAATTTAATAATTAAAACCCCATTAGTCATGGCATAATTTTTGCTGCAATATATTATCGAAATCTACTTTCTAAATCAATTCACCATGTTAATTAGAAGTAATTATAAATTATATATTTTTGTACCTTAGTGCTATTGAAAACTAAACTCTTCATAGTGCTTCTCTCCATCGTTTCAATTTGTAATGCGCAAATTGAAACTTATTTGGTGCCTGATTTGAATTTCAGAGCTTTTCTACAAGAAAATTTCCCTGAAGTACTCATTAGCGATTCATTATTGAATACAGAAGCCTGTACTGAAATTACGTGGCTTGATTGCAATTCTAGAGATATACTTAACTTAGATGGAATACAATTTTTCACAAACTTATCTCATTTAAATTGTAGCTATAATACAATTACAGAGCTCCTAATAATCCCAAATCAAATAACACATCTTAACACAAGTTACTGTGTAAACTTAGATACTATTGGAGAACTTCCTTCAACACTTTCATATTTAAACTGTAGCTACAATCAGATAAATGCTCTACCCATCTTACCTAGTGGTCTAGAAAAACTTTTCTGTTCGGTAAATACTTTAGAGCAAATACCTTATTTACCCTATGGCTTAACACATATCGATTGTAGCTTCAACAACATTAGTGAATTACCCTATTTACCTAATAGCTTAGCACACATAAATTGCAGCTATAACCAACTCACCTCTCTTCCAAACCTCCCACCAGATTTGGGTTTAATTTACAACAACCCACTCAACATTTTCAATAATGATATTCAGTGCGTTGGAGAGTACGCCGAAATTTTTGAAGATCTATTGGGTATCTACCCCGATTGTGACTACTCAGACAATATAATAACTCAACAAATTAGCTTACCTGAAGGTTGGTCTATTTTTTCCATATATGGATTAGGGTCTGACATGAATTTGGCAACTATTTTAGCACCTATAGAGGATGTTGTGATAATGGCCAAAGACAACTCTGGCTCTGTATTATTAACAGATTGGGACTACAATGGTGTTGGAGATGTAGTTTTAGGAGAAGGCTATCAGATAAAAACATCCTCCGCAATTGATTTAAGCATCGAATTAGAGTATGTTCAACCGGAATCTCACCCAATTAATATTAATGTCGGTTGGAATATGATCGGTTACCTTAGGGACTCTCCAGCTTTAGCAGAATTAGTATTAGCTGAGTTATTGGAAAACGATAACTTACTGATTGCAAAAGATTATTCAGGTGCTGTCTACATTCCTTCATGGGGGTTTAATGGGATTGGAAATCTGGAGCCAGGCAGAGGATATCAAATAAAACTTCAAGAAAGTACACAGTTGCATTTTCTTCCAAACAATATGAATTATTAAATATCCCCCTACACATACAAAGCTATTATTGTGCTCTGCACATAGCTTTTGCAGTATAATTTTTGCAGATTTATTTACAGTTTAATCTTTAAACCCCCAGGCAATGAAACATTATTTTCAAATTCTTTGCGCTTTCTTGTTTACAGGAAGCACTTTCGCTCAAAACATTGATGTGAGTCAATTTACTACCCCAACAAATACGGGTGCAAACATGACTCTTGGTATTAACACCGATGATTTAGACGACTTTATAGGTGCCACAATTGGAGCTTTTAATTCAGAAGGCTTATGTATTGGCTTAGAGATAATTCAAAATCAATTTTTTTCGGTTGCTATATGGGGAGATGATACAGGAACACCCGATATTGAGGGTTTATTACCGGGAGAAATTCCACAATTTGCTATTCTTATAGGTGACCAAGTTGTTCCGATTGCAGAAGTCAGTAATTTCACTGGTTATGTAACAAACGCGCTTCAGGTGTCTACATCCATTTCACTCGCAGGTTGTACTTCAGATAGTTATTTAGAATACCACACCCAAGGCTATATAGCAGATATAGATGATGGCTCATGTTCAACAACAACTTATTCATTAGACATTACTGCAAATATGTTTACTTCTGATTTACATACAGATAACAATATGGTTATTGGAATAAACGTCCCAATAGTAAATCAATTCTCAGGCGGTATATTAGGTGCGTTTTATGATTTAAATGGAGATGGTGAGCTACAGTGTATTGACCTAATTGATATTCCAAGTTTAAATAATGGTGCTGATGGTTTTTTTACTATTAGTCTATGGGGAGATGATGTTCTAACTGACGAAATTGATGGCCTTTCAGATGGTCAGATTCCAACTTTCGCATTATTAACAAACACTAATTATGTTCTTGCTTTTGAGGCTGTTTCAGATTTTGATGGCTATACTGCAAATGCATTCCCTACTTTTAACCAAATCAATTTTGACTTAACTATATACGGTTGTATGGATGTGTCGTATTGTAATTTCAATGCTGATGCAGAAGAAGATGATGGTAGTTGTGAAGGACTTCCTGGATGTATAGACGATCACTTTGTTGAATTTGATGCAGATGCTTCTTGTGAACTTGAAGGAGCCTGTGCAACAACATGGATTGCTGCTCACGAACAATTGAGTGCTGATTTTACTGATTTATCTACCGCTACTGCAATTGCTGCAAATGCTGCTGCTGATTTATTAGCTCAAACAATTGAGTCTTACCAGTTAGATAGTGCAAATACGGTATTCAATTATGAAGGACAGATTAGTATTTTAACAGCTGATTTTGAGACTATGGAAGCCGACTATATGGCGCAAATCAGCAATCTGGAAGATTCTATTGCTAATTATTCTTCGCCAATTGCAATTGATATTGTTGAGGGATGGAATATTATTGGTTTCACCTTAGATGAACCTCAGGATGCTGTGGCGACCTTTGAAGGGGTTGTTGAGTATATTTTAATTGTAAAAAACAATAATGCAGATGTATACTGGCCGGAATTTGGATTTAACGGTATTGGAGACCTTATTCCAGGTCAAGGATATCAAATTAAAGTAACTCAAGCCATTGATGGATTCATGTACCCCGACACAAACGGACAACGAATTGAACTCAGCCCATCCGTACCACAATGGGTTTTAGACATGCCTGTAGAATCACATCCTAATGATACGAGAACGATAGTGAAAGTGATTAATCTATTAGGACAGGAGATTAACATAGAAGACGCTTCAAAAGGGTCCACACTCATCTATCTATACAGTGATGGGAGTGTAGAAAAGAAATTGAATTAAAAAAAGCGCCGAAAGGCGCTTTTTTAGTTTACACACATCTGCAACCTACTTCATATTAACTTATTCAGTTAAAAAGAAGTATCTTTGAATCATAACATCGCCCCCCGTTATGAAGAAATGTTGTTTACTTATTGCTCTTGGATGTCAATTCTGGCTATCTAAAGCTCAGAATTTTGGTTTGGAGTATGAAAGCAATACAACTGAGTACATTAGTACATTAGAAAATATTATAGTTGAACAAGAAACTTACTTGGTTAACTTAATTGATTCACTTTATCAAAACTTTATTCCAATAAACCTCAATGAAGGTTGGAATACTATTGGTTATACAATCTCGACTCCTACAAATGTAGCCGCAGCCTTATTCGAGATTCACGAATCTATAGAAGTCATAAAAAACAATGATGGACAGGTCTATATTCCTCAGTTTTCATTTAATGGTATAGGAGATTTCACTCCAGGACAAGGTTATCAATTAAAAATGCTAACTCCTATAGCTAGCTTTGCGTTCACTACTCAAACTCCAACACCAAACATTCAATTTATTATTGAAGGATGTACAGAAAACACCGCACCTAATTACTGGTTTTTAGCGAATTTCGACGATGGCACTTGTCTTATAGACTTAGATAATGATTCCATTTATGACATCTATGAAATTGCTGGATGTCAGGATGAAAATGCCTGTAACTATGAGTCGAATGCAACAGATCCAGACTTTTGTTTGTATCCGGATTTTGGATTTACATGCAACGGATTTTGCATTGAAGATAGTGATCTTGACTTAGTTTGTGACCCATTCGAAATCGTAGGCTGTTTAGACAGTGAAGCATGTAACTACAATCCAGAAACAACTGAAATAATCAACTGCATATATCCAGAAACCTACTACGATTGTGACAGTCTATTAACTGTAAATATAGGTGATGAGGTTTTTGGAGGTATAGTATTTCACATCAATTCTGATCTGAAATCAGGTCTTGTTGTAAGTTCATCCGACCAAAGCAACTCATCGAACTGGGGATGTCAAGGAACTGAAATTAATGGAGCAAATTTGCACACTATCGGTAGTGGAGAACAAAATACGACTGAGATATTAAATGATTGCACTCAAAACAATATTGCTGCTGAAATTTGCACCGAATTGATCTTAAATGGATACGATGACTGGTACCTTCCAAGCAAAGATGAACTCAATTTAATATATGTAAACTTACATAGTGTTGGTCTAGGTAATTTCAGCTCAATATATTGGTCTTCGAGTCAGTATTCAGAGTTTTTTGCATGGATTCAAAATTTCAATGCAGGATCACAAAACTACGATGGAAAATATGCGAATAGGCATGTTAGAGCAATAAGGTCCTTTTAACATCCATAAATTTGTTTGGCTTAATTTTTGTTTCATAAAAACAAACAATCCCTTCCACTAATGACAAAGGTTAACTATCTGATTTTATTATTTTTAAGTCTACCTTTCTACTCCTATAGTCAATGTGCAGAAGGGGAGTCTGAATTAGAAATTTCTATTCAATTAACTGATTATAGTCAAGAAATTTCATTTGAGTTATTAAATGCTAATTCACAAATCATATTAGAAGAATCTTTCACAGGAAACAGCAATTCTTGGAGTGGAAATAATTACGATTTAGTCTACTATAGTGAGTGTCTTTCTCCTGGTCAGTACACTTTTACAATATATGATTCTTATGGCGATGGGCTAGAAGAATGGAATGGAGGTTTAGGTGACGGATATACAATATTGTTACTAAATGACACACAAATAGATTTTATCAATGCAGGTTCGTGGTATGAAACAAGTCATACTTTTACAGTTGAAAGCATAGGTATAGAAGGCTGTACAGATGAAAACTATTTTGAATTTGATGAAGAGGCTACAGTTGAAGATGGCTCTTGCATTACTCTTATGGTAATAGGCTGTACAGATGATGATTATTTAGAACATTTTAATTTTATAGAAATTGAAGAAGGGGTCTATGAAATTATCATTGATGAATCTTATGTTGAACCTAATATAGAAGATGGTTCTTGTGAAACTTTAATGATAAAAGGATGTGTAGACTCTCTTTATCTTGAATACAATGCAGAGGCCAATGTTCATGATCAATCCTTATGTGATAATCTAATTATCGAAGGCTGCACCAATTATCTTTATCTTGAATTTAGCATAGATGCTAACCTAGATGATGGATCTTGCGAAAACTTAGTCGTTTTTGGTTGTACCAATGAACTTGCATGTAATTTTGAAATTCTAGCTAATGTAGATAGTGGTTCATGTGACTATGAAGATGCTAATGAAAATGGAATTTGTGACAGTGAAGAACTTTTGGGGTGTACAAATCCTGAAGCATCCAACTACAGTACAATTGCAACTATTGATGATGGCACATGTATAATTTATGGATGTACATACAGCACTGCTTGTAACTATTCTGTAACCGCCACTAATAGTGATGGGTCTTGTATCTTTCCTGAAACAGGTTACAACTGTAGTGGAGACTGTATAATTGACAGTGATGAGGATGGAGTTTGCGATGATTTTGAAATTATTGGATGTATCAATCCAATCGCATGTAATTTCGACCCCGAAGCCACAGATGAATCTACATGTACTTACCCTGAACTTTATTACGATTGTTCCGAAGCATGTATAACTGATACGGATGGTGATGGAATTTGTGACGAGTTAGAGATTATTGACTGTTTAGATCCCGAAGCATGCAATTATAACTCAAGTGCCACCGATGAAGGTTTGTGTACTTATGAAAGTGAATTATATGATTGTGAGGGAACTTGTTGGAATGACATTGATTTGGATGGAGTTTGTGACGAATTAGAGATTCTTGGGTGTGTAGATCCATTTGCATGTAATTACAACCCTGAAGCCACAGAAGAAGATTATTGTGAGTATTCTGAGTTATTTTATGATTGTAATGGAGCTTGCAATTTTGACTCTGACGAAGATGGTGTATGCGATGAATTGGAGCAAGAAGGTTGTACAGATACTGAAGCATGTAACTATGACAATGATGCTACAAACGACAATGGTTCTTGCGAATATGTAGAAGTTAATATTGAATATGATTATAATTCATATTTATTAATTGCCACAACAAATGTTGAACCGCCAAATTACCAATGGTCTGTAAATGGAGAAACAGTTCTAAATACTTCTGACAGGATAAATGTATATGTTGATGGAAGTTATACAGTAAATGTTTACGATGAAGAAAATGATTGTTGGGGTGAAGCTACCTATAATATTGAAGGCGTTTCTATTGAAGAAGTAAGAACTGAAATAGCTATCTACCCTAATCCTAGCAATTTCATTTTAAACATCATCAGTAACAAAACTGACTACTCAATTACTTCTATTGAAATTTATAACCTACAAGGACAAAGATACTTGGTAGACCATGAATCTAAGAAAATGATTACTATTGAAAGTTTAATGCCTGGTCATTACATTTTAAAGTTAAACACAAACGAAGGCAGTATGTTTAAAAAGTTTATTAAGACTAATTAACGCTGTTTCATCAAATTTTCCAAGTGTGATTGTATGTCTTCCCAAAGAACCATTTGTTTATCTAGGCTATCTTTAGACTTCTGATATTTTTCAAAGAAATTCGTATCAGACAATAAAGATTCACATTTTAATGGATCCATTAAATCTGTATCGCACTTAGCAATAAACGTCTCCAAATCTTCAATTTGTCGTTCAACTTTTGATAGGTGATTATTACCTTTTTTTATTTCCTTCTCTAAAGTTTTCCTATCCTCTTTCTGGAGGTTGTTTTTTTGGGGCTTTTCCTCCAATTTAGTACGCTTTTCTATCTCTCGCATAGATTCAGCTTTCCTAAAGTTTAGATAGTCATTTACGTCTCCTAAATGGGTGTTTATTTCCCCATCTCTAAATTCAATTATTTTACTTGATAAACCTGCTAAAAAATCACGATCGTGCGACACAATGATCGTTGTTCCTTTATAAGCCTTTAAAGCATTTTTCAAAACCTCTTTCGATGCAATATCCAAATGATTTGTAGGTTCATCTAATATTAAAAAATTTGAAGGTTGAAGAAGCATTTTACACAATGCAAGACGAGAACGCTCCCCACCAGAGAGTACTTTAACTTTCTTCTCTACATCATCGCCGCTAAACAGAAAAGAACCCAGCATGTCCCTTGATTTTGGACGTAACTTATCATCTGCAACATCCTCAATCACATCTATAACTCGTTTTTCTGGATCTAATAATTCCGCTTGATTTTGAGCAAAATAACTCAAGTCAACATTATGTCCAAGTTTCATTATTCCTTTATAATCTTCTGTAGAAGTAATACACTTTATTAGTGTAGATTTTCCTTGACCATTCTGACCTACAAGTGCAATATGGTCGCCCCTATCAATTTGAAGATTTAAAGAATTAATGACGTGTTTATCTCCATATGATTTAGATACATCGGTAACTTCTAAGACTACCTTACCGGGTGTACCCGATTCTGGGAATGAAAAGTTCATTTTTTTGAGCACTGTATTATCGACCTCAATTCGATCCATTCTATCGAGTTTTTTGATCAAACTTTGTGCAAAAGCCGCCTTACTAGCCTTATATCTAAATTTATCAATGAGCTCTTCTGTTTGCTTAATTTCTTTATCCTGATTTTTCTTCACAGCTAATTGCTGCTCAAGTCGTTCTGCTCTAAGCTGTAAATACCTAGTATAGGGCGCTTTATAATCGTAGGCCATCTTGTTTGCAATCTCAATGGTTCTATTGGTAACTTGATCTAAAAAGGCTCTATCGTGAGAAACTAGGATTACTGCCCCAGAATAACTTTTGAGGAAATTCTCTAACCAAACTATTGATTCGATATCTAAATGATTGGTAGGCTCATCTAACAAAAGAATATCTGGATTACTTAATAAAACTTTTGCTAGTTCTATTCTCATTCTCCATCCACCACTAAAAGTATCGGTTAATTTCGGTAAATCTTCTGATTTAAATCCGAGTCCAAAAAGCACCTTTTCTATATGAGCATGATAGCTATACCCACCAATTAAATTTAATTCGTGTTCGTACTCACTGCATTTATTAATTAAGTCAAGGTAGCTGTCAGATTCATAATCAGTTCTGTTTACTAACTCTTCCTGGATGTTAGCTAGCTCTTGTTGTATTAACTTAATGCGATCAAAGGCTTTCTCGGCTTCCTCTAAAACTGTATTACCTTTTTCAAAATCAATGTCCTGCGATAAATAACCGACATCTTTATCCTTCTGAAGGTTTATCGATCCTTCAGTAAATCCGATTTTAGAATAAATTATTTTTAAGAGAGTTGACTTTCCAGCTCCATTTTTTCCTACCAAACCTATACGATCACCTTTATTAACCATAAAGTTCATATTGGTAAATAACACTTCACCTCCAAATTGTACTCCTATATCTTGTACGGCTAACATTGAAATTCTTTTTCGTAACGTTTTACATCTACTTCAATATCTAAACTGAGCTTATCCTCCATAAAATCTACTAATTGTAAGCATAAAAAAGGTGAAATCAACAGACCACGTGTTCCAAGTCCATTAAAAACATACATATTATTGTGTTTGGGGTGTGCTCCCAACAATGCTCTTCTGTCTTTAACGGTAGGTCTCAGTCCTGCTTCCTGCTTTATAATTTGTGGCTCTATATTTACTAAAGCTTGCAACTTATCTAAGAGTTCCTTTTTCCCCTCTTCGCTACAATCCTCATCTTTATCATCCCAATTAAAAGTAGCCCCCACTTTATACACATCATCACCTAAAGGTAAGATAGAGATGTTGCTCTTAATATGCTCAGAGACTTTCAAGCCTTTTAACTTAACTGTAATCAACTCACCTTTTGTTCTCATTAAGGGAAGGTAGTTGAAAAATGGATTTTCAGACAAACGATGTCCTTCACAAAAAACAATTTTATATGCATATACAGACTTGTATTCTATCTTATCCTTTTGTACAACTAAGGACTTAAAATCAAAATCTTCATCAAGTATCGAAGCAGTACTCAATAAATCATCACGTAGAATAGAAATCATTTTAAACAACACAACTCTACCCGAATGGTTTACTTCTCCGAAACCAAAATCAGCATTCAATTTATGATGAGGATTTTTCATGAACACAGGATTCATAAAAGGTGTGAGTCTTTTTTTTTCAGACTTTTCCAACCATAAATTCTGTTCTTGCACAGACTGAAATTTTCGCCACAACTTTAAAGGTTGATGTATTTGAGTGTTATAGTGAGACTCAAATTCATTTATAAAAGCATATAAGGGCTTCAGCTGTTCTTCTACTTTCCAACAAGGAGTAAATCGCTTTAACACCATAGGATTGTAGGCTCCTGGAGCTACTTTCGAAGAAGTAACCTCCCTATGCTTATCAACAACACAAACAGTTTTTCCTAGCTGTCTTAAACGAAAACATAGAATTGTACCAGCTAATCCTTGTCCTACAATGATGTAATCAAACTGCTTCATAAGAAAAAAGCTCCCCTAAGGGGAGCTTTATATTTTTGATTTGAGACTTATTAATATTCCCAAAGATCAGATTCCATGTTTCGGATATCGTTCTTAATGCGATCAGCTTCAAGTAGCTGTTGCATTCTATTTTTCTTGTATTCAAAAATAGCTCTATCGTATAAGTTGGTCTCTTTAGTAATTACAGAAGCAAATAACCTCTTGTGTAAAAACTCATCATAAGTCATACGTTCAATACTATTACTAGTATTATATACCGTTGAATTAGCTAATAATTGACGAGCCTCAGGTAACCACACCCAAAATAGTTTTACTTTTTCAATCTCATAAGTTTCCTTATTCATGATTTCGGCAACAGGACAAATTCCTAGAATGCGAACATCAATTACAGATCTCTTTTTATCAAAGAAGCGATCTTCAACGATCAAAAATTCTTTGACATCCTTACTTTCAACTCGTACAGTATCTAATTCACTAATTAATTCGCCTGTATCAATATCTTCATATTCTACAGTATCGATAGCAAACATCAATTTGTTGATTGCTTCAACAGATTTAACTTCATCAAAATACTCATCCTCGTAGGCAGTAAGTGTTCTGTCTGAAACAATAGCCTTTAATAAATTATCAGCCATATTCATACGAACTTGACCAGAACCTAATTTAACGGGATACTGAGGGAAGTATAAAGGATGATTTTTTCTTTGTCTCAAGTCGATTCTTTGAACATAAGTTTTTGACCAAAGAATATCATCCTCACGAACAAAGGGATAATCTAATACTCTATTTTGATAGTCGTGATGCTTTACAAATGCATGTCCATCTGTCGCAGATGGAGAAGAATTGTAATCCAACACATTCGTTTGAGCAAACATTGTCGAGCTTGCTATAAGAGCTAATCCTGTTAGGGCAATCTGTAAGATTTTCATGATCGCTTCGTATTTTAAATTACTGTACAGTCAATACTATGGCACCACATTGTTTACGTCCATCAGGGCCTTTAGCCTTAATATTAGTAAACGAAATGTCGGACCCTGGTTTAAGTTTAATAATCTTCTCTTTTACTTCAGAAGTAAACTTGTTTCCTTTTACTTTAATCGTTTTAGTGTATTCACCATCTTTCAGACGAACATCAAACGATTGTACTTTATACTTTAAGTCAAATGGGAAGTTTGGTAGTGAAGCTAAAATACCTTGTGCTTTACTTAATTTACCTTTTGACATTGTTCCTTCCTTTTTACCATTTATACTGGCTGTAGGAGAAGGAATTCTTTTTAATCTGAATTCAATTGGCTTCCCAATTGTTCTATCATTGGCTTTAACAGTAATTTTAGCATCACCTTTTGCCTTATCTCTAACGGTAGCCTCATATTGACCTGGCTTAATTCTCTTTAAGGTAACATTGGTACCTGAAACAGTTAAATCTTCGGGAGAGTATCCAGGAACAGAGATATCAATTGGATTTGGAACACCTCTATAGAAAACGTTCATTTTCGTTGGAGATACAACCGCCATCGGTTTAGCAACTTGATACTCGAAAATAGTCGGATATTCTTTAACCCCTGTTTCAGTAGTTAAAAGAATTTTAGCTGCACGCTTTTGCACACCAATTCCTCTTGCTGGAACACTATATATACCACGCCCATCTAAAGCAACTGGAATTGTATCAGCTTGACTATAATCAGGTAAAGTATCGTTGATGAAAACATCGGTAACAATAATAATAGGAGTTTGAGAATCATCATAAGCAGCAATCGAAATTGTTGCCTTAAAACTATCCCCTTCCATTACGTAGTTTTTTGGAGAAATAACTTGTGCCTCAACAGTTGAGAACTTCATGTCGTCTGCACCAATATTACTGCGTAAGAAATCAACTACTTTAGACTCGATGTTTACTACATCACCCTGTATTTGAGTAAGGAAAGTTAATACAGCGATAAGTGGATAATGACTAAACCTATCTTGTTCCCAAGATATTTTAGTTTTGGGTCCAATAATATCATCAGTATTAAAAGCTTCAGTAATTAAATTTACTAAATCAGAGTTTTTAGATACGCCTTCGATGTTAAGCATATAATCCCTATAGGTAATTAACTCTTGTTTAAGTAGTAACCCTTTTTGGGGCTTCTTTAACATTTCGTTGGCAACCTTTTCCAGGTTATCCATACCTACTAAAGCACCTTCTTCATCAAAACCGCCAGTCTTCACAATCAAACTATCCTTAAGGACACTGATATATTGACGGAGATTGCTAGCATTTTCTTTTATATCAAAAGCAATGTCTTTCCATTCACCAACTTTAAGCGGATTATTCTCTGCTGCCTTTTGAAACTCAGAATACATTAAATTATTTTGCACACCAATATTCTCTACAGCTTGACTTAACGACCCTTCAACTTTTTGAAAGGCTTTTAATATATCTTTAGATACATTTAAAGCTAACAATGCAGTCAACACGAGATACATCATGTTGATCATTTTCTGCCTTGGTGATAAATTTCCTCCTGCCATACTTTCTACTACTTAAATAGTTTTTGAAACAGATTATTTATTGTAGTTCATAGCACTAAGCATATTGCCGTAAACACTATTTAACTCACTTAAGTTGGTTTTTAGCATTTCCATCTCAACTCTCATTTGCTCTGCATTATCAAGAGAAGAGGTCATGTTAGCAGCCATTCTTTTAGTCGCCTCAGTTTGTTCAATTGATGACCTAATTTGAGCTTCGTATAGGCCATTAATATTTTCTAGTTTCTTAGCAGCTTCTGTAACTTGTTTGCTGTACTCTTGAGTACTGTCAGCAATATCTGTGACAGATCCAATACCATTAGCCGCTTTATTTACTTTTCGTAAACCATCACCTAAACTTTGAATCAATTCACTATCTACTTTTGCTTTAACAAGCATATTATCTAACTCCTTTATAGGGCTTTGCATATCATCGTTCATTCCTGCTAATTCAGGATAAACAAGAGACCAGTCATATTCAGCATGAGGTTTCTCGAAAGCAGAGAAAAAGAAAATGATTGCCTCTGTTCCAAGACCAACGATCAACATTTCATCAGCTCCTGTCCAGTGTTGAATTTTAAATAATGCCCCTAAAATAACTACGGCAGCTCCAATACCGTAAAGTTTTGCCATAAAGTTTTTACCTTTCTTAGTCTCTAAAAAGCTCATATTGTCGTTTATTTCAAAGTTTATATTTAGTAGCCAAAGTCAACTGTTTCAACACCTGCGTAAGTTTTTACACAACGGAAACCTATATAACACTTCGACGTATCTTGGTATTCGTAATCTTTTGCGGCTAATTGTAAGAATGCTCCAACATCTTTCCAAGAACCACCTTTTACTACTTTTCTTTTTAGCATTGGATGCGCATTTTCATCTGCATCAAATGTGTAGAACGGGTTCATGTCTGAAACGAACATAGAAGCTGTAGGCTCAAATGGAGTTGACGTCCATTCAGAAACATTACCAGACATATTGTATAAACCATAGTCATTTGTCCAGTAAGATACCGTTGGTGCAGTAAAGGCATAACCATCGGCAATATAATTACCTCTTACAGGCTTAAAGTTAGCTAAGAAACAACCTTTACTATTACGAGAGTAAGGACCACCCCAAGAGTAAATCATGTGCTCTCTGCTACCTCTAGCTGCATATTCCCATTCCGCTTCTGTAGGAAGACGGAATTCAGTTTCATACTTCTGTTGGTAAGGTGTTAATTGATCTAAACGTAAGTTCGTTCTCCAGTTACAGAAAGCTGTTGCTTGATCCCAGTTTACTCCTACTACAGGGTATTCACCATAAGCAGGGTGCCAGAAGTAAGTATCAAACATAGGTTCGTTAAATGTATACGAGAAGTCGTGCATCCAAGCTAAAGTATCTGGATAAACATAAACATCTGCATTATGAACTAAATTTTGACGAGAGAAACCTTCACGATATGTTCCAGTCTCAGGATCAAATCTATTTGATTTTTGAGCAGCAGGACTTTTATCAACCCATGAGTATTGATGACTCCATGCGCGAGAATCGAACTCCTTACGCCCCATAATTCTTTCCTCTAAAGGAAGATACATTTCTTCTAGAACCAACTCTATCTCTTCATCATCATTAGCCCAGTTCAGAGCAGCATCCCAATTTAAGTAGGGGTTTTCAAGAAACTCACCATCAGCAGTTTCTTCAATGTACTCATAACCTTCAACCATTGCTTCAGCTAATAAGGTTCTACCAATAGAATCTCTTACCCAATGAACAAATTGACGGTACTCGTTATTCGTGATTTCAGTTTGATCCATGTGAAAAGCATGCATCGTTACTAACTTTTTTGGAGTTGTATGAGCGTAAGGAACATCTCCATCATTGGCACCCATAGTAAATGTACCTTTGGGCACAAAGACCATCCCATACGGGTCAGAAGGGTAAAATTCAGTTAACTCCTGAACTCCAACCAATTCTCCTCTTGATGAAGTACCACAACTGCTAAACACAGTAGCTGCAATAGCTCCAAGTAAAAGTATCTTTCTCATTTTTGTTGTTTTTCCTACAGTTTACAAATAAGTAGTTTTCACTAATTGTATCGAATATTTCTATAATGCGTTGGCAATTTGCCAGGAGGGCGCATTTTGAAAGAATATCTCAACAATATTTCATGTGAACCACTTGACTCAGATTTTAAATCTGAAGTGGTTATATCATACGCGTAACCAAATTTCAGGTTTTCATTAATATTATAACCTGCAATTACAACTACGGCATCATCTAGTCTATATGTCATTCCACCCCAAAGATTATCACCGTAATTTACATTTACGTTAAAATCTATTTGTGTAGAAACTTGATCTGATTTAATGTGCATTGATGGACGCAAAACAAGGTCGCTCGTAAGTTCATGCAACCATCCTAATGTCAAATAATGATGTCTTTTGAATTCGAAATCTCTATCTGCATTATCGTATACTGCAGTTGCCTGATTCAGGTGAGTAACAGAATACCCAATATAAAGCTCTTTCATTCTGTAATATAGACCTAATCCTAAATCTGGAACAACATCATTAGAACCAATTGCTGGTATTGACGGATCATCTAAACCTTGATCGTTACCAGGAGTTACCCAGTCACCTTCAAAACCAACATCCATAAAACCAACATTGAAACCTATACCTAATTCCGACTTCTTCGTTAGTTTCGTTTGGTATGCATAAGATAAACTCACGCCACGAGAATACTCATTACCTAATTTATCATTTACAAGACTAATCCCTGCACCACCATGTAAAAAGTAAACTGGAGCCTCAACACTTACATGCTGAGTCGTTGGAGATCCACCACCATACCCAACCCATTGACTTCTATGTATAGCCAAAGCGTTAAATTGATCATAGGAGCCCGAAAAAGCAGGGTTCACTGAGTATATGTTAAACATGTTTAACGAGAACTGAGGATCTTGTTGGGCTTTCGCCAATCCACTCAGTAACACGAAAAACAGTACTAAAACCTTTTTCATACAATGCATTATCCGTTCGTTGCACCTTTAATTGAGAGGGCTAAAGATAGAAAAAAAAACAAAAACCTGCGTCTTTCTCTTCACAACCTTTAGCATCTCTTATTGCAGTGCTGATTTTTTAGCAAATCTCATGCCAACAAACTAAAACCTCACCAACTTCAGCAACCTTTCAGACAATATACCAGCTACAGCCTTTTTATAGTCTAAAAATGAGCATGGTAACAAAGCTCTTTTTACGTCAACATTATTCATAGGTAGTTCCACCCACCAACGTTCAGAAGCCATGCTTTTATAAAACAGCAACTCTGACAAGTCTGAACTCACATGAAAACGCTTAAAGTTTTTCAATTTTTCATCGGGAAAATCATCTTTTCTCAAATGAAAACCTTCAATAAAGTACCAAATCGCCTGTGCATACACCTTAGAACTTTGATTGTTTTTATCTAATCGAGGGTTTAATTCAGAAAGCAACACACTTTTCAGCTGATGACTCATTCCTGCATAACGCATAATTGCACACAAAATTTCTGCAGAAAGACCATTTGGAGATGCATAAACATTAGCCGGCAACTCTGCTGATTTTACTACAGAGGCATCAACACTTAAATGATCTACATCTCTGAGATAAGGTTCCATCTCTTTCACATTGCCATTTACATCACCTAATCGTAATAGATTAAAATCCATTTGCTCAAGCAAGCTCACTTCCTTTGGAGCACATAGATACGTTTGATACCCCATTAGTGTGTACTTAGACAATAAAGATTCTTGAGAAGCTAAGAGTTTCGACAAAAAAGATCTTGAGTGATAATCATCACCATCTTGAAAATCTAAATATGCATCTGCCGAAGCAAAATTTAATGGATTCCCAGCAGCACAATGACCTTTATATATAGGACTTATTAAATCATGTCCACCGCCTAAAACCAACACAATCTTATCCTCTAAAATAAGGTTTGAAACAATCTCTTCTAGGACTACATATGTGTCTTCTACTTTATGACCAAGTTTTAAATTCCCAAGATCTAACACCTTTAAAGACCAATCTCCCTGGCAGAGTTCATAAAGCGAATTTCGAATTTCATCTGGAGCGAAAGCACAAGTTTCATTCTTCAGAGACAAACGTCCTTCCTGCACACCAACGATATATATATCGTAAGTCGTAACATCTTGATCAAAATGCTCATCATAAAAGTCTACATAGGAATTTAATCCTTCATTACGAGACGCATCATGACTTATTGCAGGCTCATAGGCTTCAAAATATTGAGTTAAATCCATGCTTGAAAGATAGACAAAACAAAAAAGTCCCCAATTTCAGTGGGGACTTTTTTGACTTATTTCTTTTTGGGTTTTGGTTTTGCCTTAGCCTTTGGTTTCGCTTTGGCTTTTGCCTTGGGCTTAGCTTTTGCTTTCCCTTTCTTTTTAGGTTGATTCTCCATGATAACCAAACACTGAGCTCTATCTAAGTCTTCAGCTTCTACATCTTTAGGAATCTTATAATTCGTCTTCTCAACTTTAATATATGGACCCCATCTTCCGTGTAACACTTGAATGGTTGGCTCTTCCTCATCGAAAGTATGAATGTGTTTCTCAGCATCCGATTTGCGCTTTGCTTCTATTAATTCAATACAAACATCCAACTCAATAGTCATTGGATCGTATTCGCCTAAAGAAACAAATTTACTATCGTGACGAACGTAAGGACCGAAGCGACCGATAGCTACAGTTACTACCTTATCTTCAAACTGACCTACCTGACGAGGAAGTTTGAATAAATCAATAGCCTCTTCCAAAGTAATCGACTCAATAGACTGCCCTTTTCTTAAGCTGGCAAACTTTGGTTTTTCTTCTTCCGAACCCTCTCCTAATTGCGCCATAGGACCATAACGACCTATACGTACATAAATATTAATACCTGTTTTTGGATCGAGTCCTAAAAGACGTTCTCCTACAGCTCTGTCTGCATTCTCTTTTACATCTTCAACCTTTGCGTGGAAATCTCCATAAAAATCAAGAAGCATCTTATTCCATTCTTTATCACCTGCGGCAATCTCATCAAACTCTTCCTCTACATTTGCAGTAAAGTGGTAGTCTAAAATTGAATTGAAATTAGACACCAAGAAGTCGTTTACCACCATACCAATATCGGTTGGGCACAACTTTCCTTTCTTAGAACCTGCTTTCTCTTCTAATATTTTTGTTTCGATTACCGAATTCGATAACTCCACATAATGATACGAACGCATTGTTCCTTCATCATCTCCTTTCTCCACATAGCCTCTGCGTTGAACCGTAGAAATTGTTGGTGCATAAGTTGACGGTCTACCGATACCCAATTCTTCAAGCTTCTTCACCAAACTCGCTTCTGTAAATCGTGCTGGAGCTTTCGTAAATCGTTCTCTAGAACTAATTGTTCTATAGGCTACATTTTCGCCAACCTCCAATTTTGGAAGCATTCCATCTTGCTCTTCATCACCATCTTCATCTGTTCCTTCCAAGTAAACTTTCAAGAAACCGTGGAATATTATTACCTCACCTTTTGCGATAAAATTCTTTTCGTGATTCGAATTGTCAATCGTAACCGTAGTACGCTCTAATTTCGCATTTGACATTTGTGAAGCAATAGCGCGCTTCCAAATCAAATCGTATAATCGTTGCTGACCACTGTCATCACTCACATTACGAGCGTGCATATAAGTTGGGCGAATGGCCTCGTGAGCCTCTTGCGCTCCTTTCGATTTTGTCGAATAAGTTTTTGGATTAGAATAAGACTCCCCATACTCATTGACAATCTCTTGCTTGATAGCCAACATTGCATCATTAGAAAGATTCACTGAATCTGTTCTCATATACGTAATCTTACCCGCTTCGTACAAACGCTGAGCAACTGTCATAGTCTGCGATACCGAGAAACCTAATTTACGAGCAGCTTCTTGTTGTAAAGTTGAAGTCGTAAATGGAGCTGCTGGACTTTTAGTCGCAGGCTTTTTCTCTAAGTTCGCCACACTAAAGTTAGCATCAACACATTTTTGTAAAAATGCTTGTGCTTCCTCTAAACTCGCTACACGCGAAGAAACCTCTGCTCTGAAGATCTTACCTTCTTTATTGGTAAACTGAGCAACAATTTTATAATACACATTAGATGTGAAGCTTGTGATTTCGCGCTCGCGCTCAACCAACAAACGTACAGCAACCGATTGCACACGCCCTGCAGACAAACCTTGTTTCACCTTTCTCCACAATACTGGTGAAAGCTCAAAACCTACCAATCTATCTAACACACGACGCGCTTGTTGTGCATTTACTAAGTTATAATCGATCTCACGAGGATTCTCTACAGCATGGGTTATCGCTGTTTTGGTAATCTCGTGAAACACAATACGCTTTGTTTCTTTATTCTTCAGATTTAAAGTTTCCGCCAAGTGCCATGCAATCGCCTCTCCCTCACGGTCTTCATCGGTAGCTAACCATACCGTGTCGGCAGCTTTCGTTTCCTTCTTTAAAATCTTTACAATTTCTTTCTTATCAGCAGACACTTCGTAGTTGGGGATAAATCCTCCTGGAATATCCACTCCCATATCTTTATGGGATAAATCGCGGATATGCCCGAAGCTCGATAGAACCTTAAAGTCCTTACCTAAAAATCCTTCGATTGTTTTTGCCTTTGCAGGCGACTCCACTATTACTAGATTCTTTGCCATATCAATTCCTGAATTTGCTACAAAATTAGGATAAGTTTTTTTATACTTCCTAATTGTACACCCATTATATGATCACATTTTTCTCCCCTTTTAATTATATTAAAAGGAATTATCGAAATTAAAAAATTATTTTGGAACTATCTTTAAAAAAAATATTTAAACTCTTATATGTATGACACTTTGTCAGAATTATATCATTTTGTAATTTTGCCACTGAAAAACAACATTCGAGATGGAACAGTACCACACAGGAAATAAAGTTATTGACGAAGAAAAACAAGGCGAAGCCCTTGTGATAGAGGCGAAAAAGCCAGATGGAAGAAAACTTTATATTGAAAGCTATGGCTGCCAGATGAACTTTTCTGATAGTGAAATTGTAGCTTCAATTTTATCAGAAAACGGATTTGATACCACAAAAGATATCGAAGAAGCTGATGTAATCTTCGTAAATACTTGTTCGATTCGCGAAAAAGCGGAACAAACTGTTCGTAAACGTCTACGAACTTTCCAAAAATTGAAGGAAAAGAAAAAGGATATGACTATCGGCGTTCTAGGTTGTATGGCCGAGCGTTTGAAAGAGAAATTTTTAGAAGAAGAAAAACTGGTTGATATTGTTGTTGGTCCAGATGCTTATAGAGATTTACCGAATCTTATCAATACTGTTGACCACGGTCAGAAAGCCGTAAATGTTCAGCTGTCTAAAGAGGAGACATACGCTGATATTAGTCCTGTTCGCTTAAACAGCAACGGAGTTACTGCCTTTGTATCTATTATGCGTGGATGCGATAATATGTGCACATTCTGTGTAGTTCCATTCACTAGAGGGAGAGAACGTAGTAGAGATACCGAAAGTATCGTAAGTGAGGTTCGTGAACTTCACGAAAAAGGCTATAAAGAAATTACTCTTTTAGGTCAGAATGTAGATTCTTATCTATGGTACGGTGGAGGTGCAAAAATGGATTTCAAAAAATTATCTGACATCCAAAAAGCAAGCTCAGTAAATTTCGCTCAACTTTTAGAAAAAGCAGCCTTAGTCAGTCCTGAAATGAGAATTCGTTTCTCTACTTCTCATCCGCAAGATATGAGTAATCAAGTATTGGAGACCATGGCAAAATACGAGAATATTTGTGATTACATCCACCTTCCAGTTCAATCGGGTAGCTCTAGAATTTTAGAGATGATGAACAGAGGTTATACACGTGAATGGTATATGGAGCGTATTGATTCGATCAAAAGAATCATTCCTGGATGTGCTATCTCGCAAGATATTATTTCTAGTTTTTGTTCTGAAACAGAAGAAGACCATCAAGAGACTTTAAGCTTGATGGACTACGTAAAATTCGACTATGGGTTTATGTTTAAGTATTCTGAAAGACCAAACACCAAAGCGGCTCGTCAGTTTGAAGATGATGTTCCAGAAGATGTTAAATCGAGGAGATTAACAGAAATCATTGCTAAGCAAAGAGAGCACTCTATGCTATACAACCAGACTAGAGTTGGTAAAACCTTTAAAGTATTAGTAGAAGGCTTGTCAAAGCGTTCTGATGAGCACCTATTTGGTCGAACCACACACAATTCTGTAGCGGTATTCCCAAAAAAACATTACAAACCTGGAGATTACGTTATGGTATGTATTACCGATTGTAATTCAGCTACTTTAATTGGTGAATCTGTAGAAGACTAAATATAGTCTGTAGTTGTTGGAGTTAAATTTTTAACATTCAACTTTAGAACTTTTAACTGATAATAAATGGCTTCGATACAAGATATAAAACAACGATTTGGAATTATAGGCACTGCTGAAGAGCTCGACCGTGCTATATCTAAAGCTATGCGCGTTGCGCCAACCGATATCTCTGTAATGGTATCTGGTGAGAGTGGTACGGGTAAAGAAGTTATTCCAAAAATCATACATCAATTATCGGCACGTAAACACGGGTCGTATATTGCTGTAAACTGTGGTGCCATTCCTGAAGGAACTATTGATAGTGAACTTTTCGGTCACGAAAAAGGAGCGTTTACTGGTGCTACTACAAGTCGAAAAGGATACTTTGAAGTTGCAGATGGAGGGACCATCTTCTTAGATGAAGTTGGAGAATTACCTTTAGCTACCCAAGTTCGTTTATTACGTGTTTTAGAAACAGGCGAATTTATTAAAGTAGGTTCATCTAAAGCGCTAAAAACAGATGTTCGCATTGTTGCAGCGACCAATGTGAACATGCAAGAAGCGATTCAAAAAAATAAATTTAGAGAAGACCTGTTTTATCGACTTAACACGGTACAGGTTAATCTTCCGCCTCTGAGATCTAGAAAAGGTGATATACACTTAATCTTTAGACGATTCGCTATGGATTTTGCTGAGAAGTATCATATGCCTTCCGTTCGATTAACTGAAGATGCTATTGAACTAATCTCAAAATACCATTGGCCAGGGAACATTCGACAGTTGAGAAATGTAACCGAGCAATTATCTGTTGTTGAAGAAAGTAGAATGCTTGATGCTGCAATGCTCAAAAACTACTTACCAGACAACCATATGAAAACACTACCTGTGTTATACGATGGAGGTAAAGGCTCTGAAAATGATTATACCGAACGAGAAATTTTATACAAAGTGCTCTTCGATATGAAGAAAGATATTGGTGATCTGAAAAAATTAACTCAGAAGCTCACCAAAGGTGATATGAATTTCGCTGAAGACAACGAGGCCCTTATCTCTAAAGCTTATGGCGAATTTAACGAAGCACAATCTAATCAAGCGATTTTATTGACTTCACACCAAGAAGCGACTCATGAGCCACATACAATCCAAGCACAAGAAGTAGAGTCACAAGAAACATTATCACTTCAAGATAAAGAAATTGAAATGATAAAAAATGCCCTCGACAAACACCGTGGAAAAAGAAAAGGTGCCGCTGCCGAACTTGGAATTTCAGAACGTACTTTGTACCGAAAAATTAAACAATACGACTTATAAGATGGCAAAACTAAAGTACATTCTTGCTTGCATTTCACTTGTTTGCAGCTGTGGAATTTACACTTTTACTGGCGCAGATATACACCCTGAAATAAAAACAATTTCAATTTCTTATTTCCAAAATCAAGCAGCTTTGGTTCAACCAGTATTAAGTCAAAAGTTTACAGAAGCACTTCAAAATCGTTTTATTCAACAGACCTCTTTAGATTTAATAAGCTCTGATGGCGATATTCAATTTGAAGGCTATATAAGCGATTACCAAGTAAAACCCATTAGTATTAGCTCTAATGATCAAGCCAACCAAAACAGACTTAGCATTAAAGTATTTGTAAGGTTCAATAATAAAATTGAACCGACTAAATCCTACGAACAAAGTTTTAGTCGTTTTGCAGATTTTGATAGTAGCTTAAGTTTGACGAGTGTGGAAGAAAATTTAATCGACGAAATAATTATTGAGTTGATTGAAGATATATTTAATAAAGCTGTTGTAAATTGGTAGAATGCAAAGCGCTCAATTCATAGACCTTATTCGCAAACCCGAAAGTATTCAAAAAGAAGACCTTTCGCGATTAGATGACTTATGTGCAGAGTATCCTTACTGCTCCTCTTTGCACAAACTTCGACTAAAGGCTTTAAAAGATGCCAACAGCGAAACCTATAACAAAGAGCTTAAAATGACGGCAGCTATAACGGGTAACCGCACTTTACTTTTCGAATACATTACTCAAGAATCTTTTAAAGCACCACTAAAGGAGCTTATAGAACAAATAAAACAGAAGCCTGAAGAGACTTTAGATCTTGGGAAACCATTAGAGTTTGATAACACCGAAACACATTCGTTTAGTGAATGGTTAAAATTATCACAAGTTAAACCTATCAACAGAAGCCAACAACCTAATAAGGAGGAAAAGCTAAATCCGGTAGATAAAACAAATAAAATAGTAGACTTTATAGCCAAGGTAGCTAAGAAGGAACGTCCTAAGAAAGAATTCTTCTCGCCAAGCCAAATGGCACAACAGAGTTTAGAAGAAAATAACAGCTTAATGACTGAAACTTTAGCTAAAGTTTACCTAGAGCAAGGTCATTACAACAAGGCAATAACTGCCTACGAGATTTTAAGTTTGAAATATCCACAAAAAAGTGGTTTATTTGCAGACCAAATTAAAGCCATTAAACAAATAAACCCTTAGATATGTACGGATTATTTTCAATTTTGATTCTGATTACTTGCGCATTACTACTTTTAGTAATCCTAGTTCAAAACCCTAAAGGTGGTGGTTTAGCCTCTACTTTTGGTGAAGGAAACCAATTTATGGGTGTTAAGAAAACTTCAGATTTCTTAGAAAAAAGTACTTGGACTTTAGCTTTAGCTTTAGTTGCATTAACTTTAGTTTCTAACTTTGCTATCGATCGTACTGAAGGTGCTCAACAATCTGACATTATTGAGCAAGTGGAAGACAGTGCTGAGGACTTTGTTCCAGCTGAAACAGAAACTCCAGAAGCTGCTGAATAAGCTCTTTCTAAATTACACAAAATGCCAAGCTGACCAGTTTGGCATTTTTTTTTGCTTTACATTTAGAACTTCTAAGACAGAATGACACAAATAAAGCAATGGCACAATTTCTGACTTAGAGCCTATAGATTTAAAAAAACATAATTCAAGATAAAATGTCAAAACTAAACATCAAACCACTTGCCGATAGAGTATTGGTTGAACCAGCTGCCGCTGAGACGACAACAATCTCTGGAATTATTATTCCTGATACTGCTCAAGAAAAACCTCAAAAAGGAATTATTGTAGCTGTAGGAAATGGAACAAAAGACCACGATATGACTGTGAAAGTTGGGGACAATGTATTGTATGGCAAATATGCAGGAACAGAATTGAAGCTTGAAGGTAATGACTACCTGATTATGCGTGAATCTGATCTATTAGCAATTATCTAAAAACAAAACCATGGCAAAAAATATAACATTTGATATAGAAGCTAGAGATGCACTAAAAAGAGGTGTAGACGCACTAGCAAATGCAGTAAAAGTAACCTTAGGCCCAAAGGGTCGTAATGTTATCATCGATCGTAAATTTGGTGCACCCATCATTACAAAAGATGGTGTTACAGTAGCTAAAGAAATTGAACTTGAGGATGCCGTTGAAAATATGGGTGCTCAAATGGTGAAAGAAGTAGCTTCGAAAACTGCAGACATTGCCGGTGATGGAACTACAACTGCTACTGTATTAGCTCAAGCAATTGTTGCTACAGGTTTAAAAAACGTTGCTGCAGGTGCTAACCCAATGGATTTGAAAAGAGGGATAGATAAAGCAGTAAAAGCAGTTGTTTCAGAACTGCAAAAACAATCGATTGAAGTTGGTGACAACCTAGATAAAATTGAACAAGTAGCCTCTATTTCTGCTAACAACGATAATTCTATCGGTGCTTTGATTGCAGAGGCTATGGCTAAAGTAAAGAAAGAGGGAGTTATTACTGTTGAAGAAGCAAAAGGTACCGAAACAACCGTTGAAGTTGTTGAGGGTATGCAATTCGATCGTGGTTACTTATCTCCGTACTTTGTTACCAATGCCGAAAAAATGGAAGCTGAATTAGAGAACGCTTATATCTTAATCTACGATAAGAAGATTTCGAATATGAAGGATATCCTTCCTATCCTGGAACAAACTACACAAACAGGTCGTCCTATCTTAATCATTGCTGAAGATGTAGATGGAGAAGCCTTGGCTACTTTGGTGGTAAATAAAATTCGTGGTAGCCTGAAAATTGCAGCTGTTAAAGCTCCAGGTTTTGGCGATCGTCGCAAAGCGATGTTAGAAGATATTGCCATCCTTACTGGGGGTACTGTAGTTTCTGAAGAACGTGGTTTCAAATTAGAAAATGCTACTATCGAAATGTTAGGTCAAGCTGATAAAATAGTTATCGACAAAGACAATACAACTGTAGTAAACGGTAAGGGAGAGAAAGAAGGAATTGAATTGCGTGTAAATCAAATTAAAGCGCAAATGGAAACAACAACTTCTGACTACGACCGTGAAAAATTACAAGAACGCTTAGCCAAATTAGCTGGTGGTGTTGCTGTACTTTACGTAGGTGCTGCTTCAGAAATTGAAATGAAAGAGAAGAAAGATCGTGTTGACGATGCGCTTGCCGCAACGCGTGCAGCAGTTGAAGAAGGAATTGTTCCAGGTGGTGGTGTAGCACTGGTTCGTGCAGCAGCCGCTCTTGAAAGTGTTTCAGTGGAAAACGAAGACGAGAGAACTGGGGTTCAAATTATTACTAAAGCTATTGAATCTCCATTACGTCAGATTGTAGCAAATGCCGGTGGCGAAGGTGCTGTGATTGTTTCTAAAATTCAAGAAGGTAAAGCTGACTTTGGTTACAATGCTAAAACAGATACTTTCGAACCAATGCTAGAAGCAGGAATTATCGACCCTACAAAAGTAACGCGTGTAGCACTAGAAAATGCTGCTTCTGTTGCAGGTATGTTGTTGACTACAGAATGTGTATTAGCAGATATTCCAGAAGAAAACCCAAGTCCAATGGGCGGTGGAATGCCTGGTGGAATGCCAGGAATGATGTAACCAATCTTCTTAAGATACTTAAAGCCCAGTTCTGAATCAGTTCTGGGCTTTTTCATTTTAAAAATAAACTCGCAACAAATACAACATTCAAGATGTATTGGAACAATTATTGCTTAGCAAATGCTTAAACTATGTAGATGAAAAAATTAGGGCTAATTTTTACAGTAATTTCAATCTTCTTGTCTTGTCAAGAAGATGCTTATATATGTAAAGACCCTAGACAGATTGATTTATCTTCAGTATGCGATTCAAACTACAATCCAGTGTGTGGATGTGATGGTTTAACCTACTTTAATAGCTGCCAAGCAGAACTCAAAGCTGGGCTTCTAGATTGGACTGATGGTGTTTGCGATCAAGAATGTCAATACAATGATACTGTGTTGGTGTTTGCAGCTGGTTCACCATGTATTTTATTACAAAACAGTTCTTCTGAATTATATGAGATAGTTGAGGGGCCATCAGACTTCACTTGGGAGCTTGGCGAATATTACCTCATAAATCACAGTCCTAAGGACACAGGAGCGATTTGCATGATTGGTAATCCAATAAAAATTGAATGTGCCCTACATTTCAACATGAATAGTAATTGTAAGTCTCTTACTTCTATTTCAGGCACGGATGATCAACTTCCTGATGACACTTTACATATAGAAGGTTTAAATATATTTAATGATTGTATTGAAATCACCTACAGTTACTTAGGCGGGTGTGACCCAAGCAGAATACATTTATACCACTTAGTAGACTCTTCTGACTTCTTAAACGCCAGACTTCAAATAAGATATGACAACGGTGATGGCCCTTGTACAGAACCATTTACAGATAGTGACTATTTCGATTTAAGCTCACTTCAACTCCCTGACCAAGCATCTATTAACATTCAAATTGATTGCAATGGAGACGAAAATTTTTACGAAGAATTTACGTACCAATACTAAACTCTTTGCCAGTGTTTTATTGAGTCCTTTCATGTTATTACTATCATGTGAGCAAACAACTCCAATTAACACTAATGAGTGTTTGCAAATAAGTATTGCTGATCAAGAAGTAAACATTCCAAATGATTATTATTTAATAAATGAAATCTCATTGGATAAAAAAGACCTTCTGTTAAATATATCCCATTCTGGAGGTTTCCAAGAACATGAATATGAGCTATTCCTTGACCCACTATTTTGTGCCACACCCCCGATTTACTTAACTATTCGATTAAGTCATAATAGCAATAACGATTTATGCGAAGCTTGGATAACCAAAAATTTATGCTTTGACATTAGCTCTATCTATAACGACTTCCCAGAAAATCAACTCTATATAGAATTTATAAATTACCCTCATCAAAGTGATACAATTTGGGTATTTGAATAAAAAAAGCCTCATCGATGATGAGGTTTTTTATAACACTAACTAATTTACGCTACTTGTTCAAGAGTGCTTTTACAGTGTCGGCAATCAATCTACCTTCAGCCTTACCAGCAAACTCTTTAGATGTAACACCCATCACTTTCCCCATATCAGCAGGACCAGAAGCTCCAACCTTTTCAATGATGAGTGCTACAGCACTTTCTAATTCCTCTTTACTCATTTGTTGAGGAAGGAATTTTTCTAAAACTTTTGTTTGAGCAATTTCGTCATCAGCTAAATCAGCCCGACCTTGCTCAATATATATTGCAGCTGCATCCTTACGTTGCTTTTGCATCTTCATAAGTAACTTTACCTCATTAGCCTCATTCATTTCTCCAGAAGCTCCTGTTGCTGTCTCTGCAGTCATTAACTCGGCTTTAATCGCTCTAAGTGTTTCTAGTGCAACTTTATCTTTTGCCTTCATTGCCTCTTTCATGGCTGGCATTATCTGTGATTTCAAACTCATCTGCTTGTTTTTAGTCTACGGTATCGTGTAAAAACGAGTTTTTACTTTTCAACTCAATAGTCCCCTCTTCATTGGTACTCAAACTCACTCTTGACAATGTTTGTTCTGAAGAATGAACAGTATCATTTAATTGAACTCCTTGTCTTTTATAAGCTGGTTCTCTTTCTGCCTTGTCGATTACTGAATTATTTCTAAAACGGTAATTAAATTTCTGAAGCCGCTCTTTACGCTTTTGAGCTCTATCAATCTGTTCTTGAACCGTATCGCTGTGTGTTGATAAAGTAACCTTTGTTTTCACTTCAGCAAGTATTGGTTTTTCTACTGATTCTACATGAACCTCATCATCTAAAACCTCTTCCTTAACATCGACAACAACATCAGGAGCAGACTCAACATCTAAACTATGTACTACTTTATCAGCAATAGATTCGGTACTGAAAGTAGGTGCTTGATTTACGACATTATCTCGAGTTGTAAGAACTGGCTCTTCCACATCAAAAGATGCAGGCTCAAAACCTAAACTCTCTTCGTCATCTAAGCTAAGGGTGTGAACAATTTTATGCTCTGCATCCTTTGATGTAACAGGCTCATCTAGACTAAAACTAATTGCAGATTCCCCAACGACATCCTCTTGCGTTGTTTCTAATTCAAATGAAACAAGCTCTTCTTCAACATCATTTAATTCAACAGAAATTAACTCCTCTAAAGACTCTTCAAAATTTTCTAGCTCAAACGATGTTTCTTCTTGAATTTCTACTCGCTCTTCTTCAATTTCCTCAAGAAGATTAAAGACTACTTTTGGTTCTTCACGTTTGGGTATACTAACTTTCTCAAGGCTTTCCTCTACATCAAACTCAAAAGTCATACTTACTTGTTGCTCTGGCTCAGAAAGATCAACAAGTGAAGGTTCTACTTTTTCGATTTCTCCAAGGTCTTGAACTATTGATTCTGGAACAAACTCCACAAGCTCTTCTTCAAGCTCTACATCATCTTCAGTTAATATATGTTTTACCTCAACTGCTGATTCTATTACCTTCTCTTCTTGAGCTGGAACAGGAATAGCAATTGATAATGGCTCTTCTATTGTTTTCTTTGCTTGTACCTTATCGTCTAAATCGTGTACAATTTGCACTGGAATACCTGTAAGAGGGTTTACAACTTTTCCCTCGTGAAAACCAGTAGCAACAACTGTAACATTAACTGCAGATTCCAATTCTTCATCTTCTGCAACCCCCATAATGATATCTGCAGGTGAGCCCCCTTCAATCATTACTTGATCCTGAATGAAATCAGAGATTTCACCCATTTCCTCAAAGGTTACTTCTTCGGCACCCGACACTATAAGCAACAATACCTTCTTCGCTCCCCGAATATGATTATTATCCAATAACGGGGACTCTATTGCACCTTTTACGGCTTTTAAAGCACGCCCATCACCTGATGCTGTTCCAGAACCCATAATGGCTGTACCACTATTAGATAACACTGTTTTTGCATCGTTTAAATCGATATTTAAATGCCCTTTTTGAGTTATTACTTCTGCAATACCTCTAGAGGCTGTTGCCAATATTTCATCCGCTTTAGCAAAACCAGATTTGAAACCTAGGTTTCCATAAATTTCTCGAAGCTTATTATTATTGATGACGATTAGTGAGTCTACATGTTGCTTTAACTCCTCAATCCCCTCTTTAGCTTGAGACATTCTCAATTCTCCTTCAAACACAAATGGAATGGTCACAATAGCTACGGTAAGGATATCCATATCCTTTGCAGCTTTTGCTATTACAGGAGCCGCTCCCGTACCTGTTCCTCCACCCATTCCGGCATTAATGAATACCATTTTAGTATTACACTCTAATACAGCAATAACATCTTCTATATTTTCTTCAGCAGCAAACTTACCTCTAAGAGGGTCTGCCCCCGCACCTAAACCTTCAGTTACTGAAACTCCTAACTGAATTTTATTGGGTACCGGACTGTCATCAAGGGCTTGTTGATCAGTGTTGCAAACCACAAAGTCTACACCTCTAATCCCTTTTTCGTACATGTAATTTACGGCATTACTACCGCCACCACCTACACCGATTACCTTAATCGAAGAAGCTTGATTCTGTGGCATGTCAAAGTCTAAATTCGCCATCATTTAGAGTTTTATTATATTAATCTTCATTCGCTAAAAAATTCATAAACCCCTTCACCCATTTATCAAAAAAGGATTCTTTTGGATCTGTAATTGATTCTGTTTTTGTCTCTGTTGCTACCGCAACATCATCTGTAGCATTATCCATTTCATCTATCGTTTGATTGATAGGTGAATGAGCTTCAATAGTATGTTCAACAACTGAAGGTCTTTGAGGGTTTCTTTCATTAAACTCTACCCCTTTCATCAACAAACCTATAGCTGTTGCATACATTGGACTTTCCAAATCAGTACGGTCGCCTTTAGCTAAATGCTCATTCGGGAAACCTATACGAGTGTCCATTCCTGTTTCATATTCAAACAATTGCTTGATATGTTTTAACTGAGATCCACCTCCGGTTAAAACAATCCCTGCAATCAACTTCTTCTTTCCTTCTTCGTGTCCATAATTCTTCACTTCTACATACACTTGGTCGATGATTTCTACCAAACGTGCGTGGATAACTTTAGACAACATTTTTAGTGAAATCTCTTTAGGCTCCCTTCCTCTTAATCCTGGAATAGAAACGATTTCGTTTTCACTATTTTCTCCTGGCCAAGCAGAACCAAACTTCACTTTTAAGAGTTCCGCTTGCTTTTCGATGATTGAACAGCCCTCTTTAATATCTTCAGTAATCACATTACCTCCAAACGGAATTACAGCTGTATGACGAATAATTCCGTCTTTAAAAATAGCAACATCAGTAGTTCCACCACCAATATCTACTAAACACACACCAGCTTCTTTTTCCTCATCACTCAACACAGCTTCAGCAGAAGCTAATGGTTCAAGTGTGATTCCAGAAACCTCTAAATTCGATTTCTTAACGCAAGAGAAAATATTTCCGATGGCAGCTTTTTGGCCAACAACTATATGAAGATTTGCCTCCAATCGTCTACCTAACATCCCGATAGGTTCGTTGATATTTGGCTCACCGTCAATTTTATATTCCTGTGGTAATACATGTATGATTTCCTCTCCAGGGAGCATTACCAACTTGTGTACATTTTCTACAAGTTTATCAATATCTGCTTGAGTGATTACTTCTTGAGCATCTTCTCTAAGGATATAATCACTATGCTGAAGACTACGAATATGCTGTCCAGCAATACCTACCACACAATTATTCAACTTTAAGCCTGAATCGACCTCAGCTTCATTAACTGCATGTTGAATGGAATCTATAGTTTGAGTAATATTTGAAACTACACCTCGCTGCACTCCTAAAGATTTTGCTTTACCAAAACCTAGGATCTCTATTTTCCCATATTCATTTTTACGTCCAACAATCGTAACAATCTTAGTTGTTCCGATGTCTAGTCCTATGGCAATTTCTCCCTGTTCCATTCCTCTATCTTTTTGTACAAACCACCTGATTATCAAATTTTAAGTTGATATGAGAATATCTACCCCATCCTACTTTCTCTAATCCTTGGCGATAAAAAATCTTCAGTTTCTCAAACTTCTTCACCAGATCTTGAGCTTCGCCCAAAATAATTTTGTGTTCTCCCACACGTGGGTACATCGTGAGTTCGTCATTTTCATCAAACTCTATGGCAGTAATCTGAGCTTTCATAAAGTCATCGGCATCGATAAACTTTAATACATCACTCAATATTCCTCTTCTAACTTCAGTCATCTCGGACCAGTAAACTTGCAACACTCTAGCGCTATACTTATCCGACAGCGGAAATACTGTTATTTCCTCATCTAAATAATACGATTGTTCTACTTCAAAAACTCTCGCCAAAGGCTTACGTTGCTTCACCTCAGCACAGAAATCACCGTCAATTGTTAAATATAATTCTGCTTTAGCAATGTTAGGATGCTCATCAACGAATTCTTCTAACAAATAAATGTTTATATCTTCATATGTTTTCCCAATGATAGAATCCTCCATTTCGAGGAGTAAACCCTCTACCATTTCAGTATTTACAAAGAACAAATCACCTTCAGTATCCACTTGAATTTCAAGAGATTCACACTTCACGCTACCCAAACTCTTACGGCTTGTAAAAGACAAGAATACAAGCAGTGCTGTAACGCATAAAAAGTATATGATGTTTAAAAACTTTTTCACGATGCTAAATACTTTTTAATAGGTTGAACTAATGCTTCTATATCACCGGCACCTAAAGTCATTAACACCACTGTTTCAGTAATTACTTTTGGAAACTCAGACTTCGAATACAATCCTTTTTCTTTACAAGTAATCTTCTCCAAAAGAACTTGAGCATTCACGCCTTCTATGGGCAATTCTCTAGCAGGATAAATATCTAACAACATCACCTTGTCGGCTGCGGATAATGCAGTAGCAAAATCATCCATAAAATCACGAGTTCTTGTAAATAGATGAGGTTGAAAAACTATTGTCAATTCTTTATTTGGATACAAATCTCTAGCAGATTGAATCGCCACTTCAATCTCCTTAGGATGATGTGCATAATCGTCTATATAAACTTGATGATCGGTTTTTATGTGACACTCAAAACGTCTTTTCACACCCGAAAAAGAAGCTATAGAAGTAACTATTCCTAAAGGAGAAACACCTTGAAAATAGGCCATAGCAAAAGCAGCTAAAGCATTTTCTACATTATGTATTCCAGGCAAACCCGTAATTACATTTTCACAAATCCCTTTAGGGTAAACGATATCGAAATAATAAGCACCTTCTTCAACACGAATGTTTTTGGCAGAAAAGTCAGCCATATCAGAATCTAAAGCATACGTATATTTTGAAGAGACATTCAAACCTTCTTTAGCTATCAGATTTCCATCTTCTACTTTACCTGAAAACAATTGAAATGATTTTTCTAAATGTTTAGCTGTCCCATAAACATCAAGATGATCCGCATCCATAGAACTTATCAAAGCCCAATTAGGCGATAACTGCAAAAAGGAACGATCAAATTCGTCAGCTTCTACCACAGCCATATCGTTTGAGCCAATGCGTAAATTAGAATCAAAATCAGTAGCTATGCCGCCTAAAAATGCAGAACAATCTACTTGATTATCACTCAAAACATAAGCAAGCATACTTGAAATAGTAGTTTTACCATGCGTTCCTGCAATTGCCAAACACTGATTATCTCTGGTGATAGCACCAAGAATTTCGGCGCGCTTACAAAGTGTAAACCCTTTATCTGTAAAGTATTTTAATAAGCGATTCGTTTTAGGAATTGCAGGGGTATAAACAACCAATGTGTTTTCTGATTGCTCAAACGAATTTGGAATCGTCGTTAATTCATCTTCATAAGAAATGCTACAAGAGGCGTTTTCCAAAGAAATACATATTTCAGAACGACGTCTATCATAACCAGAGACCTCGTAGTCCTTAGCCGCAAAATAACGCGCTAAAGCACTCATCCCTATCCCGCCGATACCGAGGAAATAAATACGTTCTATGTGATCTAAACTAAGCATTAATCAGTTCTTCAATAAAATCTACAATCCTTTCAGCCGCCTTTGGCGTATCCATTTTTTTGCAATTAGATGCGAGTAGTTTTTGCTTTTCCGTGTCCTTCATCAATAATCCGAGCTCGTCAAAAAGTTGAGAATCCATATTTTTCTCTTCCACCAAAATAGCCGCTGCATTCTCAACTAATGCTAAAGCATTTTTCTTCTGATGATCTTCTGCAACATTTGGAGAGGGCACTAAAATGCACGTTTTCCCTAATGAACAAAGCTCAGAAAGTGCAATTGCACCTGCTCTTGAAATCACTACATCTGCGGCTGCAAAAGCTGGCCCCATGTCGGTAATAAAAGCTTGAATTCTACCTTGAGAACCCAAATCAGATTGAGCACTCGAACATCTATCGAAATACAATTTCCCTGTCTGCCAAATGAGTTGAACATCATTCTCCTTAAACCAAGAAATATTCGCGAGAACAGTTTCATTAATACGCTTTGCCCCTAAGCTTCCACCAATAACCAAAACTGTGGGCTTATCCTTTATCAAACCATAAGACTTCAGAGCCTTAACACGACTGTATTCACCAAATTCAATTTCAGCACGTATTGGATTCCCTGTTAATTGAATCTTTTCTTGTGGAAAGAAACGCTCTAAGTTTGGATATGCAACACATATTTGATTCACTTTAGAAGACAAAATCTTATTCGTAATTCCAGGATAAGAGTTCTGCTCTTGAATAAGCGTTTGAATCTTTAACAAGGAAGCTACCCACAAAATAGGTCCACTCGCAAAACCACCTGTACCAATAACAACATCGGGCTTAAATCGAAGTACAATGAAAAAAGATTTCAGAATACTTAAGACCAACTTTATGGGGAACAATAAATTTTTCAAAGAAAGAGAACGCTGAAATCCTGAAATCCATAATCCTTTTATTTGATATCCTGCAGCAGGAATTTTCTCCATTTCCATACGATCGGAAGCGCCCACGAATAACAACATACTTTCCGGATAACGTCGCTCAATTTCTTTTGCTATTGCTAGAGCCGGAAAGATATGCCCCCCAGTACCGCCACCACTAATTAAGAATCGCTTCTTCATCTTCTGTCAGATTTTCTAGTTGTGGTTGTATGCTATTACTAATACTTAGTATCAATCCGATTGCAGCGCAAGTCATCCAAACAGACGAGCCTCCTGCACTTATTAAAGGCAATGTTTGCCCTGTAACGGGTAGTAAATTGACAGCGACAGCCATATTTATAAAGGCTTGTGAAATAATAGAAAGTCCTAATCCAATCGCCATCAAAATGGCAAAGTCATCATCACTTTTACTCGCTATTCTTAACACCCGAAAGAGTAACATCAAATACAATACAATCACAAATAAGCCTCCTACTCTTCCGTATTCCTCAACAATTACTGCGTAAACAAAATCGGAAGAAGACTGTGGTAAAAAATATTTCTGAACACTTTTCCCTGGCCCTTGCCCCCAAACACCACCACGAGCAATGGCTGTTTTAGCGTGATTTACTTGATAATTACCTTCACTATTTTCATCAGAAAATGACTCTATACGAGCTTTCCAAGTTGCAACGCGGTTACTTATATTAGGATAAGCGGTAACAACTAGATAAAATAAACCCAAAGAGGCAATCCCAATTCCTACCATCGCGCCAAGCGATTTTAAAGAATAACGACCTATAAACATGATCAAAAAGCTAATCATAAAAATAATGGCTGCTGTAGAAAAATTTGAAGGTAATATCAATCCACAAATTAATATAACAGGCCCTAGAATTGGGAAGAATGATTGCTTAAAAGAATGCAATTTATCTTTAAAGTGAACTAAGTTTCTGGCTAGCAAAACGTACAAGGCAACCTTTGCTAATTCGGATGGCTGGAAGGTAAATCCCGCAATTCTAATCCATCTACTCGCATTTGACCCTCCGATAGTTTCGCCACCGCTGATAGCCCAAATTATTAATAAAACTGACAGCCCATAAATCAACAATGAGCTATTGTAAAAATACTTAAAAGGCACTCTGGATAAAGTCCACATAATAGAAAAACCGATCCCTAAATGAACAAGGTGCTTTACCAAAAATGAAAGCGTATTCCCTTGTTTAAAGGCAAAGGCAAGATGACTGCTTGAGCTATATACTAAGACAATAGAGACTAGTGAGAGCAAGATCGCTATCGCCCAAATATATTTATCACCCTTTATGTAGTTTATCCACTTCAAATTAAAGTAGTCTAATTTGTTTCTTAAACTGACGACCACGGTCTTCGTAATTGGCAAACAAATCGAAACTAGCGCAAGCCGGAGACAATAAAACGGCATCGCCCTTACTCGCCAATTTATAAGCAGCTTTTACCGCATCTTCCATAGAAGCTGTGTCTTGGATAACCTCTACGGAACCACCAAACATTTCAATGAGCTTAGAATTATCTGCACCCAAACAAACAATGGCTTTTACTTTAGACCCTACCAAAGGTAAAAGCTCTTCGTAGTCATTCCCTTTGTCAACACCACCACAAATCCAAACAACAGATTTACTCATGCTATCTAAAGCGTACCAAGTTGCATTTACATTTGTTGCTTTAGAATCGTTGATATACTCAACGCCGTATACTTTAAGTACGGGCTCTAAGCGGTGTTCAATTTTATCAAAATCTGACAAGCACTCGCGTACAATATCGTTTGTAATACCAAACAATTTTGCCGCAATACCACCGGCCATTGAATTATAACCGTTGTGCTTTCCTTGTAATGCTAGTTCGTGAATCGTCATAGTTAACTGCTCTCTATTAATGTTGATTTGAATCTTATTGTTCGCTAAATAAGCTCCTTCGTTTACCCGTTGTTCTCCAAAAGGAAGCTTGGTCGCTTGTACTGTTTCTAAATTCATTTTTATCCATTCATCTTCTTGCCAGTAGATGAAATAATCGTCTTGAGTTTGATTCTCCGTTATGCGCATCTTTGCTGCTACATAATTTTCCATCTTCCCATCGTAGCGATCTAAATGATCGGGACTCAAGTTTAAAAGTATGGCGATGTAAGGCTTAAACTGATGAATGTCGTCTAACTGAAAACTACTCAATTCTAACACCCAATACTCGTGATCGGCATTAGCCAAACAACGCGCAAAACTATCGCCAATATTCCCTGCTAAGGCAACATCTAAACCAGCACCTTTTAACAGGTGATGTATTAAACTTGCCGTAGTGGTTTTACCATTACTTCCTGTAATCGCTACTATTTTACCTTCGCAAAAACGCGAAGCAAACTCAATTTCTGAAAGAACTTCTATTCCTTTAGCCCTCGCCTTTGTGATAAGCTTTGTCTCTGGTATTCCCGGGCTTTTAATCAGCATTTCTGCTGATAATATCTTCTCTTCATCGTGTTGCCCTTGCTCCCAATCGAAACCATTATCTATCAACTCCTTTCGGAATTGCTCTTTTATGATCCCATAGTCACTCACAAAAACCTCATAGCCTTTTTGTTTGGCTAAGAGTGCTGCTCCAACTCCACTTTCTCCCGCTCCTAATACAGCAATCATTTGTTAACGCAGTTTTAGGGTTACAAAACTTAAAATGGCCAACATAATCCCCACAATCCAAAAGCGAGTCACAATTTTACTTTCGTGTAAACCTGCTTTTTGATAATGATGATGAAGTGGCGACATCAAGAAAATACGTTTTCCTTCACCGTATTTTTTCTTGGTGTATTTGAAGTAAGTCACTTGCATTACAACCGATAAATTTTCTACTAAAAAGATTCCACATACAATCGGTATCAGAAGTTCTTTACGAATAGCTATGGCAAAAACAGCAATGATGCCTCCAATAGCTAAACTCCCTGTATCACCCATAAATACTTGAGCTGGATAAGAATTATACCATAAGAATCCGACACAAGCCCCTACAAAAGCTCCTATAAATATTACGAGCTCACCGGAATTGGGGATGTACATAATGTTGAGATACTCGGCAAAAATGATATTACCAGACACATAGGCGAAAATGGCTAAAACCAATCCAATTATGGCGGAAGTTCCTGTGGCTAAACCATCGATTCCATCGGTGAGATTGGCTCCATTAGAAACAGCAGTCACAATAAAGATTACCATTGGAATAAAAATCAACCAAGTCCAATCTTGCGCCTTTTCTCCCGCCCACGAAAGTAAATCTGAATAATCGAACTCATTATTCTTCACAAAAGGGATAGTCGTCATTGTAGACTTCACATCCTCTTGAACATATTCAATTTGAGCATATTCATTAACTACTTCTACTTGCTCACGCATTACCACATCAGGATGGAAATAAAGAATAGAACCTACAATAAGACCTAAAGAAACTTGCCCTAAAATCTTAAACCGTCCTGCTAAACCTTCTTTATCCTTCTTAAAGACTTTTATATAATCATCTAAAAAACCAATGAAGCCCATCCACACAGTGGTAATCAGCATCAAAATCACATAAATATTATCGAGCTTGGCAAATAAGAGTGTAGGAATTAAAATGGCACTCAAAATAATGATACCTCCCATTGTAGGCGTTCCCGCTTTTTCTGCTTGCCCTTCTAAACCAAGATCTCTAACACTTTCGCCAACTTGTTTTTTAGCTAGAATACGAATGATGCTTTTCCCAAAAATCATTGAGATAAGTAATGATACGATGACAGCCATAGCCGCTCTAAAAGAAATGTATTGGAACACTCCAGCGCCAGGTAAGTCAAATGCTTCGTGCAAGTATGTGAATAAATAGTACAACATATCTTAGTCTTTTAAATGCTCTTTTAAAATTGCCATATCGTCAAAAGGGAATCGCTCTCCTTTGATTTCTTGGTACTTTTCGTGTCCTTTTCCTGCCACCAACAAAATATCGCCTTCTCCACATAAGGTCACCCCCAGTTTAATGGCTTCTTGCCTATCTTCAAGTGTTAAAACCTTCTTCATCTGAGAAGTAGTTAAGCCCTTTTTCATATCCTCGATAATCGCTTTTGGCTCTTCGCCACGCGGATTATCAGAAGTCAATATGATTTGATCTGCCCATTGACAAGCAGCTTGCGCCATTAATGGTCTTTTTCCGGCATCTCTATCTCCGCCACAACCCACAACACATACTACTTTCTCTTTTCCTCCGCGTATATCAGCAATGGTTTTGAGTACATTCTGTAGTGCATCTGGCGTGTGTGCATAATCAACAATGGAAGTTATTCCCGAATCCGATTTAAACTGTTGAAACCTTCCTTCAACAGCATTTAGTGCAGAAAGAACCGTTAAAACTTGAAGCGAATCCTCGCCCAACTCAACAGATGCAGCGTAAGTCAACAATAAATTGGCCGCATTAAAACTACCGATCAGCTTTGTATAAACTTCTTGCCCATTAATATTTAGATGCAAACCACTGAACTGGTTTTCTATAACCTTACACTTATAATCAGCAATAGATCTTAATGCAAAAGTTCGTTTTGTAGCCTTCGAATGATGAAGCATCGTACTTCCGTGCTTATCATCCTTATTAACTATGGCAATTGCTTGAGAAGATAAATCGTCAAAGAATTTCTTCTTAGCAACAATATATTCATCAAATGTTTTGTGATAATCTAAATGATCTCTACTGATATTTGTAAATAGTGCAATATCGAAATCCAAACCAGCAACTCGACCTTGATTTATTGCGTGAGAACTTACTTCCATAAAGCAGAACTTACAACCTACGTCAATCATCTCCTTTAACATCGCATTTAAGCGAATCGCATCAGGAGTGGTATGTGTGGCATCTATCGACCTAGACCCAACTTTGTAAACTACCGTAGATAGTAAACCAGCTTTATAGCCAAGCGCTTGAAATAAATTGTGAAGCAAAGTAGCTACAGTCGTTTTACCATTCGTTCCGGTAACCCCAACTAATTTTATTTTTTCTGATGGATTATCGTAAAAATTAGAAGCCACAACACCAAGTGCTCTTGAAGAGTCTTTAACTTTTACGTAAACTACATTCTCATTCAGCTTTACTGGTAAGGCTTCGCTGATAATTGCCAAGGCGCCAAGCTCAATAGCCTTTTCTATATAGTCGTGACCATCTGAAAGGCTACCTTTTACAGCTACAAAAAGGGTATCCTTTTGCACCTGACGAGAATCAAAACACATATGAGGAATGGCAATATTCGTATTCCCTTCAATGCGATCTAAATCTACTTTGTACAATATGTCTTTTAGCAGTTTCATTACGATAGTCTCAGTGCTACTTTTTGGTTTTCTTTAATTTTATTTCCAGCTTTCAAAGATTGTCTAGTGACCTTTCCTCTTCCCTGAAGCTCCACTTCTACACTTAAGTTTTCTAATAGATAAAGGGCATCCATTGCTGTCATCCCTTTTAGATTAGGCATTTCTCCTTCATCAAAATCCAATGCTTCGAAGTTTTCTTTATCCGACTTTAACCAAATGTTTTTTTGTGAGGCTCCGTACTTCGGATAGTCTAAAACTTTATGAATGTTGTTTATTTCTTGAACCTTCCCAATATAATTGCCATCTCTATTTTCAGCTAATTGTGGAGTTTCAACAGCTTCTTCAGCATATAGTAAGTCACGAACTTCTTCAAAAACAGGTGCAGCTACAATATTTCCGTAGAAGCCAATTTCTTTTTTAGGTTTCGTTACCACTACTATACAAGAGTACTTTGGGTTTTCAACAGGGAAATATCCAGCAAACGACGCTCTATATTCAGAACCATAAGATCCTTCACTCGCAATTTTTGCAGTTCCTGTTTTTCCCGCACAAGAATATTTTTTTGAATAGATGTTTGTAGCAGTTCCATTTTCCACAACTCCAACCATCAAATCTTGAAGAATGGCAATAGTTTCTTCGGAACAAATACTTGGTTTCAAGATTTCAACCTCTTTAGCCTCTAGTAATTTCTCGCCTCTTTGAACTCTATCTACCAAACGTGGTTTCACTAATTCCCCATCATTAGCTACTGCATTGTATAATGCTAAAATCTGAAGTGCCGACATTTTCAACTCATATCCAAAGGCCATCCACGGCAATGAAACTCCAGACCAAGTAGGGTCGTTTGTATTTTTAATCCACGGACTAGCTTCTCCTAAAAGTTCAAAATCTAATTTATCACTTACGCCAAGTCGAGCTAAGCGGTCTACAAATCGCTGTGGACTATCTTTATAATTATCTACAATTGTTCGTGCAATACCAATATTCGAAGAGACCACAAAAGCCTTTCCTATGCTGATTTTACCATGACCCCCACGATGATAATTTGAATCTTTCATCGTTCTGTCGTAAAACTTGAAAGCCCCTTTTTTGGTATCTATAATCGTTGACGTATCTACCATCCCATCTTCTAAGGCAACTAATAATGAAGCCAACTTAAAAGTTGAACCTGGCTCGTAAGCTGCACCAATTGCATAATTGAATTTCTCCGCATACTTACCTTCTTCTGTACGCTCTAAACTCGACATCGCACGAATAGCGCCGGATTTCACATCCATGAGAATAACAGAGCCATTTTCGGCTTCAAACTTCTCTAAGCTTTTCAATAAAGCAGTTTGGGCAATATCTTGAATGCGAATATCAATGGTTGAATACACATCAGAACCCGAAATAGGCTCTACATCTTGCGTATTACTTAATGGCTTCCAGATTCCACCATTAATTTTCTGCATCATCTGCAGACCATTCAATCCTTTTAAATAATGATTGTAAGCCTTTTCAATTCCAACATCACTTACCTCTCTACCATAACCAATGGTACGATCACACAGATAACCAAAGGGCTTGGTTCTATTAGTTTGCTGTGTGTAAACAAAACCTCCTTTATAGCGCCCCTTTTCGAGTATCGGCAATTGCTTCACCTTCTGAAGTTCAGAATATCGAACACCCGATTGAAGTCTTAGATATTGTTTTTGATTACGTCTGGACTGACGCAATTTCTTCGCATACTCTTCAGAAGATAAATCACCAAAAATTTCAGCAAGCCCTGATGCCAATGCACGGTAATTGTTTTCAAACAAAGTATCTGAAGCTTGAGTAGCATCCATAGCAATGGTGTAAACTGGCATTGACGTTGCCAACAAGTTCCCTTTTACATCGTAAATATTCCCCCGAGGTGATGGAATCTCTCTTAACTGAATAATAGGATCATTGAGTGCTACACTGTCTGACAACTCTGCTTGTACAGACAATAACTGAATAAAGATTGCCACAGCAGCGATTACGATTAGCGAGCTAATCATCATAACGCGAAGAAATATGGCCTTCTTTTCTTTCATTTTTAGTTTTGTACTTGAATTTTAAACGGTGCATCGAGCGACTCAAAGAGTCCCAATTTTTCTACTTCTTCTGCTACTTTTGTGGTCTTACTTAAAGACATTAACCGTGTTCGCATATCGATATGACGAGAGCGCAAATCCTTCAACTCTTCATTGAGCTTACTAATTCGAATCACTTTTTGATCAACCTTATGAGAACTATAAATAACGAGGATGGCTAAACTTGAAATGAACAACACCATTCTCCAAGAAGTCACTAACAAATTTTTGGAGGCAAGCTTTTCTGCGTAGAACCCTTTAAATCGGCTTCCGAGCACATTAAACAGCTTATTCCAAGTTGGTTTTGTCAAGACTTATAATTTTTCTGCAACTCTTAGTTTAGCACTTCGAGCGCGGTTATTTCTTTTAATTTCTTCTTCTGTTGGAAGGATAGGCTTGCGACTTACTTTTTTGAAACTTAAGAGTTTATTTCCGTAGAAGTCTTGCTCCAATTCTCCTTCAAAATTTCCTTTTTGAATCAGATTCTTCACCAATCTATCTTCTAAGGAGTGGTATGAAATCACCACCAAACGACCTCCAGGCTTTAATACCTCTTGAGCTTGAGTCAACATTTCGCGCAATACATTCAACTCATCGTTTACTTCTATACGAATAGCTTGAAATACTTGTGCGAAAAACTTATTTTCAAGCATAGCTGGTGTAAAGGGCTTCAATAATGCCTTTAGCTCATTCACTGTTGAGATTGGCTTTTCCACTCTAGCTTCGCAAATCACTCGAGCAATAGTTCCCGGACGTTTTAACTCTCCGTACAACTTCAAGATGTTTCTTAAATCATCTTGCGCGTATTCGTTAATGACTTTGTAGGCATTCAAATTAGAATGCTGATCCATACGCATATCTAAATCAGCTTCAAAACGAGTTGAAAAACCTCTATCTGGCACATCAAATTGGTGTGAGGAAACGCCTAAATCGGCTAACAACCCATCTATCTCCTTCACATCATACATACGGAGTGAACCTTTTAAATATCTAAAGTTGGAATTGATTAGGGTAAAACGATCATCGTCTAATTCATTTTTCAATGCATCATCATCTTGATCGAAGGCATACAAATGACCTTCTGTCAACTTTGACACTATAGCTCTTGAATGACCACCACCACCAAAAGTAACATCAACATAAGTTCCATTTGGATTGATATTTAACCCATCCAAACACTCACTTAACAATACTGGATCGTGATACTCACTCATTTTCAGTCGATTTATCTGTACTACCCATTACCTCTTCCGCCAATACACTAAAATCTACCGAAGTATCATTTACTGTATTTTCGTATTGGTCTTTATCCCAAATCTCAACGATATTTCCTACCGAAGCCAAAACAATCTGCTTTTCTATTCCAGCAAAATTGATAAGGTCTTTAGGGATTTGTATTCTCGCTGTACTATCTGCCTCCACCATTCTAACTCCTGCAGTAAACATTCTGATGAAGTCATTATTCTTTTTCACAAAACGATTTAGCTTATTTACATCGGCCATAATCGTATTCCATTCTGCCATTGGATGCAGCTCCAAACAAGTGTTAAATACAGAACGTTTTAATACGAAGCCTTCTTGAAGTTCAGCAGCTAGCTGCTTCTTCAAGCCAGAAGGTAGCATCAAACGCCCTTTGGCATCTGCTCTACACTCGTACATTCCGATTAAATTCTTCACTTTTTTAGCTTAATTTTTATTGAATACAAATATATACCACTTTCTACCACATTACACCACTATGTTGATAACTTTCCTCAATATCAAGTTAGTATGATTGGACCCAGGATAAATCATTCCTTCAAAAAAGTTCTAATTGAATAAAATTGAATGCTGAAATAAAAAGAAAACAACACTCTAATATCCATCATAATATGATTCGGTATTTATTCAGTATTTTTGCGCTGTAAAATTTCACTTATGAAGTACGAAATAATAAAAGACGGTACATACGAATATGTAACTATTGGAGAAGGTCCAGTTGTAATTTTCTTACACGGATTGATGGGTGCATTGAGTAACTTTGAGAAAACTGCTACCATTATAGCTGAGGCTGGTTATAGAGTCGTTATTCCATCTTTACCGATATATACCTTACCTCTCCTTAAAACAAGTGCTAAAGGGATCTCTAGATTCCTAGAGAAATTCATCGAAGACATAGACCTAAAAGACGTTACTCTTTTAGGAAACTCCTTAGGGGGTCACGTAGGATTGATTTACACAAGAAATAACCCTGCTCTTGTTAAAACTTTAATTTTAACAGGAAGTTCTGGATTATACGAAAAGGCAATGGGAAGCACCTTCCCTCGTAGAGAAGACTACAATTACATCAAAGAAAAAACACAAGATGTATTTTACGACCCTGCAATAGCGACCAAAGAATTGGTTGATGAAGTATTTGACTCGGTAAACTCTAGAGAGAAAATTATTCGCATTTTGGCTTTAGCAAAATCAGCTATTCGCCACAACATGGCTAAAGACCTGCCTAATATGAATCAGGCAACTTGTTTGATTTGGGGTAAAGACGATAGCGTTACACCTCCAGAGGTAGCAGAGGAATTTCATAAACTTTTACCAAATTCAGAATTACATTGGTTTGACAAATGTGGACATGCCCCTATGATGGAGCATCCTGTAGACTTTGCAAACACATGTGTTAAATGGTTGAATAAGAACAAATAAAGATGAAGGTCAATAAGGCTGAGTTTGTAATCAGTAATACTGATTTAGAGAAGTGCCCAAAAGAGCGCATTCCAGAGTATGCTTTTATTGGACGCTCTAATGTAGGAAAGTCTTCTTTGATTAATATGCTAACGACTCGCAAGTCTTTAGCAAAGACTTCTGGAAGACCAGGGAAGACTCAATTAATTAATCATTTTAAGATTAATGACAATTGGTTCTTGGTCGATCTTCCAGGTTATGGGTATGCGAGAGTCTCGAAAAAAGATCGCGCAATTTTTGCCAAATTTATTTATGATTACCTAGAAAAAAGAGAGAACCTTATCTGTACTTTTGTATTAGTAGACTCCCGTCATGAGCCACAAAAAATAGATATGATGTTTATGGAGTGGCTAGGGAGAAAGGGAATTCCTTTTGTGATTGTTTTCACTAAAATGGACAAACTGTCAAGTTCTCAACTGAATAAAAATATTTCGAAGTACACTACAGAGATGCTAAAAACTTGGGAAGAAGTACCTCAAACTTTTAGAAGCTCTGCCGAAAGTGGCTTAGGACAACTAGAGATCCTAAACTTTATCGACAAAATGAACGAAGCTGTTAAAGGTAAACTTTAGCTCAATAGATTTAAGGTTTAAAAGAAACTGACACATAAAAATGCCCTCGAAAATTTGAGGGCATTTTTAGTATAAACAAGTAATGAAGTAGATTAATTACTTCTTCTTAATATTCTTTATCAATTTCAGTTCTTCGGCAAAATACTGGCAGAAACGACGCATATCTCCTGCCATTTTCTCATCTCCAGTAGCACGCTCAAAAGTATCGGTCATAGCTGTAAGTGTTTGGTGAAAGAATGTTTTCATTTCATCCACTTTCATATCTTTTGTCCAAAGGTCAATACGTAGTGAGTTTTGCTTTTCTGCATCCCATAAAGAGATTAATACAGCCTCAGATTTTTGATTTACTTCTCCAGCATCTTCTGCCGTCCAATAAATTTGTTCAGGGACTTTATTTTCGTCTAGGGTTATTTTGATTTTAATTTCCGACTCTTTCATCTTTACTGTTTTGGTTTATATCGCGATTCGCGTAATATCTTTTGAGCATCTTGCTCTTTAATTAAATCTGTTAAGCTAATTTCTGGGTGAGAGTTCATATAAGAGCTCACTATCCTCCACCCTATCCACTGTCCAACTCGCCCAGGACTCTCGCTATCAAAGCTTGTATAAAACTTCGAAAATGGTGCATCCTCAATAAAGCGTTGTTTGGTTTGATATTGAGATGAAAACAATAATTGATTCTCTATAAAATAAGCCCATATATTGCTCTCATTACTTAAACACCAATTCATTTTACTTCTCGGATAAGACATTATAATCTCCTGTTTTTCTGCGGGTAACATCTTTGAACATAAGTAATGAATTTTCCCATAGTGAATCATAGAAGCCAATAGACTATTATCATTTGATAAGGGAATGTTCTCAGCAAAATAGGAGTGAAAAACATCCGACGAAATAAAGCGCTTATCAAACCTTTGTTTAATATACTCTGGGGCCGTTTTATAAAAATTAGATTCTGAGCCCAAATACATATCTAAAGCAACTAACAAGGTGTTTTCGGAGACTATAACTGGCTCAAGATTCTCGAAATTTGAAACCCAAGTATAAAGTTTAAGACTATCGTGAGTAGGGAAATAATGGTAAAAATACTGGAAAGCCTTAGCCAAATCAGCATCTAAAAATTCAGTAGACCCATAAATGGAATCAACTGAAGTGTATAACTCACGAATTTGCAGGTCATAAAATCTTCTTTCGAGTACCTCATCATCTTGCTCCATTTCGAAAAATGCAGGGAAATCGCTTTTAAGTTGAGATAAATCCTCATCAAAATGAGTACTATCCATAGCAAAAAAACGATGATCAAAATGTTTAATTTCAACCAAGATATTTACATCAGATACTTCTGGGCTACTGGTATCACCACAAGAACTGAAAAATATTATGCTTATAAGAACAAATGCAAGTAACTGCTTCATTGCTTTTGGTTTTAATAGTGCAAAAGTAAGAAATGTGAGTAAACTGCATAAATTGAAGATAGATATTCGTAGAAAAGTCATTTTTATTAAATTTGTCCCTTAATTATGATTCAAATGAAGACGGCAGCAATTAGTACACATATTAGCAATTGGTTAAAATCCTACAGCGATCAATCCAACACAAATGGTTTTGTAATTGGTATTTCAGGCGGTATTGACTCTGCTGTTACTTCAACTCTTTGTGCGCTAACAGGAAAAGAGGTCTTATGTATACTAATGCCTATTCACCAGCACAAAGCCGAATTTGAGCGTTCTAGAGAACACTCCCTATGGCTGAATGATAAGTTTCCAAACGTTACTATTTGTACTGCAGACCTCAGTGATACGTTTGACACTATATCAAAACAAATACCTTCGGAATTACAAAGCAACTTGACAATGGCGAATACTCGTGCTCGTTTGCGAATGACAACACTTTATACTTACGCAGGTGCAAAGGGAATGTTGGTTACGGGTACTGGTAATAAAGTGGAAGATTTTGGCGTGGGATTTTTTACAAAATATGGTGATGGAGGTGTAGACCTAAGCCCCATTGCGGATTTAATGAAATCAGAAGTTTTTGCTCTTGCAAATGAATTGGGAGTTGTAAACTCCATTCAAGAAGCTATACCTACCGATGGGTTGTGGGCTGATGGTAGAAGTGATGAAGATCAAATAGGAGCTTCTTACGATGAATTAGAGTGGGCTATGAATGAATATGCCTTATCTACAGAAAACAAATTTGAAGGAAGACTACAAGACGTGTTTTCCATCTTCACACGTCTACACCGTACTAATCAACACAAAATGCAAGCTATTCCTGTTTGTTTAATTCCTGAAGGATTGAAATAGTTGATTAAAACAACTGCTGCAATTTCATAGTATGGCTTTATTTAATTCTGGAACTAAATAACTAAAACTTTATTGTAATCATCAATTTTTCATCACGCAGTTTCTGCATTAACAACTGACCTCCTAGTAATTCAATTCTTTTTTGATAGGTCGTTAATCCTTGGTTATCGATCGTACACTTGTCCGCCTCACCTTTATGACATGAAATCTCAACAACTGCTGAAAGAGCAGCCGTATTATTAATATGGATAATCACTTTAGAAACTTTGGGCATACTAGCTTTAACTAGAACTGCAACGATAGTTCTGTAAAGTGTGATTTCTATATCCTTATCCAATTCGCCATTTAATTGACAATTAAACACGATAAAGCGCTCACCTTGTTCATGTAGCTTCGAAATATAGGAGCGTAAGGAGGGCTCAATCCCATAACGCATCATAGTTCTAGGCATCAAATCGGTAGCCATTACTCTAGTATTTTCAATACTTTCCTGAATATAACTTTTAATAACGGCTACAGAACTTTTCAAATCAGTATCTGCTAAGTTTTGAATCTTCATCTCAATAACTCCAACCTGCATCATTAATGCCGCTAAAGCCTGAGCCAAGCCTTCATGTAAATCTTCTGCAAAAAGTTCACGATCCTGCTCATTAGTAGAAATAATTGATCTGAAAACGCGATGATCAAATAATTTTTTTTCTGTAATGTCCACGCAAATTGTCATGAATTTATTGGGTCTTTGTTTATTATCTAAAAAAGGTATTACTGTTGAATACGTCCAATTAACAGATCCATCTTTTGCTTTATTCTTTACTTCTCTTTTCCATACTTCACCTTTGCTTATACATCCCCACATTTCCTCCCAAAACTCCCTAGGATGATAACCAGAACTTACTATTCTAAGATTCTGTCCAATTAACTCTTCACGAGAATATTTAGAGGTTTGACAAAATTTATCGTTTACATAGGATATTACACCATCCACATCTGTGATAACAACAATGGCAGTTGAATCGAGTGCATATTTAAACTCGTTCATCTTCAAAATAACTTCTTGTAACTCGGTATTTTTATCTTCTAACTCATCTGCACTTACAACACTATCCTCTAACTCTTCACTTAGCATATTCAAACCAATTGCGATAGTATCCAAAGGTGTTCCGTCACCTTTAACATCTTTAATTTTTTTAGAAAAATCTAAAGAGGCAATAGCAGATATTCTCTCAACTAATTGGTTTAACATTTTTGATTCCAAATTAGACATCTTTGGTTTATTTTTTTTGAATAAGCATGATTATCCAGCATACATCTTTTTGCCACACTTCAGCTTTCAAAAATTATAATACGAAATCCTATTTTACTAAATCTATCAAAAAACTATCTAAGAGTCTCTATAAAGCATCTTCCTGAAATTCTATATGCACGATAGATGCTTCATCAAGCCAAAACCTAGTTATAGTAGTTTCTGCTTCGTTTTTTAACCTTTTCAAATACAGTTAAAGCAAACAAAAAGAACTGAAAGTTACGAATTTCGGGGAAATAAAGCTCGCAATAACACTATCAAGTCGCAGAAGAACATATTCAAACAAATAAAAAAACATTTCTTTCGAAATGGCTTTTAAACTTTACCCTACCTCCCAGGTATTAGACCCTGCTAGTAATTTATCTAAATCGGCTTCCCCCTTTAACTCTTTAACAGCAACTAATTGCTCACTCAACGCTTCTTCATAACGAAAGCGTTCCTCTTGATAGAAAACACCAAAGGGTCTAGGCATAGCGCCTTCATTTGACGGGACATCAAAGAAACGAGTTAGTATATTTGCTTTGTTCCTACATTTCTCATCGTGAATCCAAAGATCTTCTTTGGCATACTCCCCAGAAGTTAAATCCACAATACGAGGCTCAAAACCATCTAATATAACCCCTTTATCTTCTTTAGCACCAAACACCAAAGGTTGTCCGTGTTCTAGGTAAAGGCTATTGTCTTTTTTAGTCTGCTTATCTGTAAATCCACCAAAAGCACTATCGTTAAAAATGTTACAGTTTTGGTAAATCTCCACCAATGAAGTTCCTTGATGTTGTTCCGCACGTATTAGAATATTGCGCAAATGTTTAGGTTCTCTGTCTAGTGCGCGAGCTACAAAAGTAGACTCAGCACCCATACATAATGCCAAAGGATTAAATGGGTGATCGATAGAGCCCATTGGTGTAGACTTGGTCTTTTTACCCAACTCTGAAGTGGGTGAATATTGTCCTTTTGTTAAACCGTAAATCTGGTTATTGAACAGGAGAATATTCAGATTAAAGTTTCTTCGCAATAAATGAATCAAATGGTTACCACCAATGGAAAGTGAATCTCCATCACCAGTAATTAACCAAACACTTAAATCGGGACGCGCCGCCTTTAATCCACTAGCAATAGCCGTAGCTCTACCGTGAATGGAGTGCATTCCGAAAGTGTTCATATAATAAGGGAAACGTGAAGAACAACCAATTCCAGAAACAAAAACAATGTCTTCGCGAGGAATGCCCAATTCAGGCATTACAGATTGTACTTGTTTCAAGATAGAATAATCACCACAACCCGGACACCAACGGATGTCTTGATCGCTAACAAAATCCTTAGCTGTAAGCTTTTTAGCTTCCTCTTGTATATCTTTTGCTTCAGCCATAATTATTGCTTCAACATATTAAGAATTCCTCCTTTAATTTCTCTAGCCTCAAAAGGCACTCCTTTAATTTTATTTAAGGGCTTAGCATCTACCAAGTACTGATCTCTAATCAGTTTGATTAACTGCCCATTATTCATCTCAGGAATCAATATCTTATCAAAGTTAGCTAATATTTCACCCAAGTTCTTCGGCATTGGCTGAATGTATTTAACGTGTACATGTGCAACATCTACACCTTCGATAGCCAATTCTTTAACCACAGTTTTTATAGCTCCATAGGTAGAACCCCAACCAAGTACTAATAGTTTGGATTTTTCAGAACCGCTATCCAATTCTTGCATTGGAATAAAATCTGCAATTCTATCCACTTTTTCTGCGCGAATTTTCACCATGTATTCATGGTTCTCAGGTTCATAAGAAACATTCCCTGTTTCCTTATCTTTTTCTAATCCTCCAAGGCGATGCTCCACTCCTTTCGTTCCTGGAATTGCCCATTCACGAACGAGTTTCTCATCTCTTTGATAAGGTAAATAAGCTCCTACTTCTTCCGGTCTCTCCTTAGTAAAACTCTGTTTAATATCGGCTAAATCAGAAGAATTAGGATATCTCCAAGGTTCTGCACCATTGGCTATGTAACCATCAGTAAGTAAAAATACTGGAGTCATATGTTCAATCGCAATACGACAAGCTTCGTAAGCCATGGTAAAACAGTCTGAAGGCGATGCAGCAGCAATCACTGGGATTGGAGCTTCACCATTTCTACCGTAAACGGCCTGCAATAAATCGGATTGCTCGGTTTTGGTAGGTAAGCCTGTAGAAGGGCCTCCACGTTGTACATTTACAATTACGAGTGGAATTTCTAACATCAAAGCCAAACCGAGAGCTTCTCCTTTTAAAGCAATTCCTGGTCCTGAAGAAGCTGTTACAGCTAAATCACCACCATAAGAAGCTCCGATAGCGGCACAAATTCCAGCAATCTCATCTTCGGCTTGGAAGGTTTTAATTCCGAAGTTTTTATGTTTCGCTAACTCATGAAGTATATCTGAAGCTGGTGTAATTGGGTAACCTCCATAAAACAAATCGAGTTTCGATTTATGTGCTGCAGCAATTAAACCTAATGCAGTAGCCTGATTCCCGATGATATTTCGGTAAGAACCAGTGGGCATTTTCGTAGGCTTTACTTCGAAACGATTGGAAAAAGTTTCACAAGTATCGGCAAAATGATAACCTGCTTTAAGTACCGTAATATTGGCTTCTAATATCTTAGACTTGGAAGCAAACTTCGTTTTCAAAAAATCAATTGATGAATCAATCTTACGATTGTACATCCAATACACAAATCCTAAGACGAACATATTCTTACATCTATCGCGGTCTTTAGTCCCTAATAAAGATTCTTTAAGACATTCGCGGGTAAGTTTCGTAATATCGAATTCGTGTACTTTAAAACCTTCCAAACTATGATTGATTAGAGGATTTTGCCCCTCTTCAATACCTGCTAAGCGCAAGTTTCTTTTATCGAAACCAGAGGTGTTTATGATAATTGTACCTCGTTCTTTAAGTCGAGATAAATTCTTTTTTAAAGCTGCAGCATTCATAACTACCAGCACATCGCATCGATCACCAGGAGTATAAATATCTACTGAACCAAAGTGAATCTGAAAACCAGAAACGCCAGCTATGGTTCCTAAAGGAGCACGGATTTCTGCAGGGAAATCAGGAAACGTACTTAAGTCGTTTCCAAACAATGCTGTATTTGTTGTGAATTGAGTTCCAGTTAATTGAATCCCATCACCAGAGTCACCGGCAAAGAGTACGGTTACCTGTTCAAGTTTTTTGCTAACTTGAGTCATTTAATTTACGATTTACTCGTCTATATTTACGACTTCCTTTACTTCAGGAGCGTATTTCTTAATCGATTGCTCAACACCCGCTTTCAAAGTCATTTGATTGACATTACAACTTTGACAAGCTCCGTGAAGCCTTACCTTTACGACCATTTCTGGCGTCACCTCAACCAGTGAGATATCTCCTCCATCCGACTCTAAATAAGGCCGGATATCAGATAAGGCTTTTTCTATTTTTTCGAGTAATCCCGATTCTGTCTGTGCTGACATATTTATTCGTTTAAGATGAACAACCGTCCATATTGGTAATTTCCACTGCCTTGGTAGGACTTACATTATTGTTACGCAATTGAACTTGTTCCACTACATTAGTTGCTAATTCCATAAAAGCTTTTGCCGATGGACTATCTTCTTGAAGTGCTATAGGGCGACCAATATCAGCAGCTTCACGTATCCCTTGCACCAACGGTATCTCTGCCAATAAAGGTAAATTCAAATCGTCGGCTAGGTTTTTAGTACCATCTTTCCCAAAGATATAATATTTATTCTCTGGAAGCTCTTCTGGCGTAAAGAAGGCCATATTCTCTACAAGACCCAATACAGGAACCTGAATGGTATCTAACTGGAACATCCCAACACCTTTTTTAGCATCTGCTAAAGCGATTGTTTGAGGTGTACTTACAATAACAGCTCCTGTTACAGGCACTGCTTGTACTAACGATAAATGCACATCACCAGTTCCTGGAGGTAAATCGATTAATAAATAATCTAATTCTCCCCAGTAAGCATCCTTAATTAACTGGTTTAAGGCTTTGGTTGCCATTGGCCCTCTCCAAACTACTGCTTGAGAACCCGGAGCAAAGAATCCAATAGAAAGTAATTTAACTCCATAACTTTCAACAGGAATCATTACAGGCTTTCCGTCTACATTACTAGCCTCAGGACGAGATTTCTCTACATCGAACATGATGTGCTGAGAAGGCCCATAAATATCGGCATCTACGATACCTACTTTATATCCTTGCTTTTGTAGTGCAACTGCCAAGTTAGCTGTTACCGTAGATTTCCCTACTCCACCTTTCCCAGAAGCTACGGCGATAATATTCTTAACACCTTCCAACTTCTCACCTCTAATCAGATTAGGGTTTTCTTCTTGCTTCGCCTCAACAGTAATGCGAACATTAATTTTGGCTTTGGCGTATACTTGTGCGTGAATAGCTTTCAAAATATCCACTTCCACCTGCTTCTTAGCGTGAAGTGTAGGATTGTGAATGGTAACATCAATATTCACCTCATCTCCAAAGAGAACGATGTTAGATACTAAGCCATTCTCCATCAATGATTTCTCATCACCTCTCACCTTCACGCTCTTCAGTGCCTCTTCAATTTGTTTCTTCTGTATATTCATGCTGTAATTTTGCTGATCAAAGGTACAAAAACCAAGGGGTTAAGAATCAGACGGATTCCAAAATACATCCTTAAAATTTAGAATTTGATCTCCATCAAATTGATGCCCTTCGTTTTCTAATAATTGTTTCATCAAATTGATACCCTCAAAATGATGTTTCCCAGTTAATAAGCCCACTCTATTGACTACTCGATGAGCAGAAATATTTTTATCATGACTGTTATTCATCGCCCAACCAACCATTCTTGCCGACCTTGCTGAACCAAGGTGTTTTGCAATTGCTCCATAAGTCGTCACCTTCCCATAGGGAATTTGTCGAACTACATCGTAACAACGTTCAAAGAATGATTCTTTTTCGACTGATTTAGACATTCTTGTTTAACTGGAATTTTATGTAGGTAATGGTCATTCCTTTATCACGGAAGATTCCTTCGTAATTAGTTCTAATTTGCAATAACTTATTATCGGCTTTTTGCTTATCGATATCGTAACTAGAATCCAATACTTTATGCCCGTAACCTTCTACTATACCTAAAGTGTATCCATGAAGGAACTGTGAATCTGTTTTGAGATGAATGATTGCATCTTCAGATAATACTTTTCGATACATCTCTAACATATCGGGTGCAGTTAAACGTTTTTTACGACGTCGGTATTTTATATGAGGATCGGGGAAAGTAATCCAAATCTCACTTACTTCGCCTTTGGCAAAACAATTATGGATTAACTCGATATGCGTTCTTAAAAACCCAATATTCGTCATCTTATTGTCGGTAGCCGTACGAGCACCACGCCACATTCGAGCACCTTTAATGTCGATACCAATAAAGTTTTTCTCTGGAAACTGCTCTCCTAAACCTACCGTATACTCTCCTTTACCACAACCCAATTCAAGTACTATTGGATTATCATTCTTGAAGAATTCTTTGTGCCATTTCCCTTTTAAACCCAATCCATTTTCCAACAAATCAGTTCGTGGTGCTTGCACCATATTTTCAAAGGTTTCGTTTTCAGCGAACTTTCTAAGTTTATTCTTTCCCACTTTAATCTTTTTTTGCTTCGCAAAAATACAAATTCAATACCGATTCCTTTTTCTATATTTGAATAATCAATTCGATAAATATGCGCTTCGTAAAATTTACTCTTTTAGGTCTTATAGGAATTACATTAGCCTTCGTCAGTTTAGGCTTTTTTCACTCCAATTTTCAGTATGAAAACAAAATTGAAGTAGATGCCTCCGTAGAAAAATCCTATACCACATTCATCAACGACTCCCTTGCCTCAGAATGGCTTATTGGTTATGTGGGAAATGAAGTATTAAGTGGCGCTCCTCTTACTCCAGGCTCTCGATTTTTAATGAAGTTTGAGCAAGATGGACAGACAATAGAAATGATTGAAGAATTGAAAGAAATCAAAGAAAATGAGAAGTTCATTTTCGATATGGAAACTGATTTTTTTACGGGTACAGTTGAAATTTACTTTGAGGGTAATAACGAAAAGACAACAATTACAGCCTACTCAACAATGACAGGGTCGAATATTCTTTACCGATCTATGTTCTACTTATTGAAAAATGGTTTACAGAAACAATCGCAAACGAACTACGACTTATTGAAAGAGGTGATTGAGAAACAGGATTAATTCGTCATTAGGCTTTCTTTAAGGTAAACGAAAAAGTACAACCTTCGCCTTCTGTACTTCTAATATTTATGGTTTGATTATGCGCCTCGATGATGTGCTTAACAATAGACAAACCTAATCCCGAACCTCCTTGCCCTCTATCTCGTGACTTATCTACACGATAGAAGCGTTCGAAAATTTTATTTAAATGCTCTGAAGGAATTCCATTTCCATCATCAGCAACTTCTACTAAAACTTGCTCACCCATTGAATAGGTTCTACAAATAACCTCACCACCTTCTCTACCATATTTAATGGCATTTACTATAAGATTGATAAGGACCTGCTTAATTTTCTCTATATCAACTTGAACTAAGAATCTTCCTTTTTGCTGATGCTTAACAACCAAATTCACATTTCTTTTTTTGGCTTTCATTTCAAGCTGATCTACTACCTCTTGAATAAGCTCTACAATATCTACCGGCTCTTCTTCGATATCGAGCGTACCTGCTTCTAGCTTAGTAATCTCATCAAGATCTTCGATAATATGAATCATACGACCCACACTTTTATTGGCGCGCTCTAAAAACTTACGGTTGATTTCCTGGTCATCAATAGCCCCATCGAGTAGCGTATCAATATAGCCTTGAATATTAAAAATTGGCGTTTTCAATTCGTGTGCTACATTACCTACAAACTGTCGGCGGTAACTTTCGCGAATCATTAACTTCTGAATTTCTTGTTCTCGCTTAATATTCCACGTATTTACATCTCTTTTAGCCTGACGTAAATCAACATCTTTATAGTCTCCAGGCCTAGATTTAAAATCTTGGATGTTTTTATAAATCAGCTTAATCTTATTGTAAATAAATTGATCGACCAACCATCGAACCAAAATAAAACTTGAAAGCCCTACAGAGCTTACTAATATAACAGAGTTAGAAAAACTGAGAGAAAACTCGAATAGAATGATATGGACAATCATGACGATCATCAACATTACAGAAGAAGCCAATGAAACCAACCACGATTGATCCATTTGTTTTTTCAGCTGATGATAAAACTTTGTTCCTTTATTCATTGACCTTGAATTTATATCCTACACCTTTTACAGTTTCGATATAATTACGTCCCAACTTCTCTCTTAATTTTCGAACATGGACATCGATGGTTCTGCCACCTACAACCACATCATCACCCCATATTTTATCAAAAATTTCTTCACGTTTAAACACCTTTCCAGGCTTTGAAGCTAGAAGATATAGTATCTCAAATTCTTTACGAGGTAAGCTTAAAGGCTCTTCATCTACAGTAACGACATAACGCTCTCTATCGATCACGATCTCTTGAACTCGAATAATGCCATTAGGAATTTCATCAGTAACTGCAGTCCCTTTTCTCCTAAGTAATGCCTTCACTCTACTTACAAGTACTTTGGGTTTTATAGGCTTATTGATATAATCGTCGGCACCAGCCTCTAATCCAGCTACCTGTGAATAATCTTCAGCTCTAGCAGTTAAAAAGGTTATAATAATATGATCGTACTTAGAATTCGAACGAATATTCTCGCAAGTCTCAATCCCATCCATTCCGGGCATCATTACATCCAAAACAATTAAATGTGGCTGAAATTCATCTAATTTATCCAAAGCCATCTGCCCGTCAGTACACGTAGCCACTTCAAAACCTTCCTTTTTAAGATTGTAACTTAAAAATTCGAGAATATCTTTCTCGTCGTCAACAAGTAGAATACGGTTATTGCTTTGCATATTTTTAGATGATTTCTGTAAATATAAAAATTATTAATGCAAAAAAAACTCCCCCGATTTCTCGGGGGAGTTTTTATTTAATTTTATAGTCCTAATCTACTGAAGAACTTGGTAATTCCTGCAGAAAATTCCGAAGGAATAGTTTCAATCATCGATGCTAATGAGAGCTGATCGTTTACACCAATTGCAATTGCAATAGAGATAAACAAACCAATCATAGCGTAAGAGAAATCTTTTAGCAGTAATTTAATTGAATGTCCTAAACTGTGTTCTCCAGTTTTACGAATTGCCATGGCCACCTCTCTACCACCTAATAAACCAATAAACACCCAAGTTGTACTCATAGGCACTGAACTGTATAGTTTGAAGTAGAATAAGATAATACAGTAGATGAAATCTACAATCGTAGCAAAACGGACATCCGTAATAACAGATTTTTCGGTTACAATTTTCTGAATTCTACCTCCTTTATAGTAAAATAATAAGCCCAAACCGATAAACACAACCATTGCGAAGCCCATAAACTCACCAAAGACCATATCACGAGGAAGGTAAACAGCGATATTCGCAGCATCTTGCATTAGCCAAACCGACCAAAGAGTACCCGAAGTAATCCATTGTGCAATTGACCAACCAAACTTAGCTTCGCCCACAAAATATTTCTTAGCAAATTTTGATATGATTAAAAATACCGTTACCCCTAAGAAAAAGGCTAAAATATATCCACTCATACTCTTAGCTAAAACTTTACCAATAGCAGCAGGAGCAGTAGCAAAAGAAGTTAATAGAATAAAGGTTGTTGATACTGGCATTCTCAAACGCGTTAGTATCAAAAGGAATATTGGAGCAGCAATTTGTAAGAAGTGAAACTCTGTAGGAGCAACTTCAAATCCTTTTGCCATTAAACGGCCGTGGGAAACATCTCCTGCGTAGTTATACCAACTATAACCAACTGTAAATAGAAATATACCCCCAATAAATAACCAAAGCACCCACCACTTCTTATCTTGATTCGAAGCAATAAAGGTCCCTAATGTTTGAATAGAATCGTTGGCAACTGCAGCGTAAGCAGCAAATAAAAACCCTACCCACATTGCAATTTGAGGATAAGGTGTTGCAAACATAGCAAGCATAAAGGCTGCTATAACAAAAGTAAGAAAGGATTTCTCATCTCTTTGAATCCAAAGAGAAACTGGAAAACTAAATCGTCTGATTAGTTTTTTCATAATAATGCAGGGGTGATTAAGCTTAAAATATGCTGACTAAGCAAGTACCGCAATTGCGTAAACTGCTACTAAAATAGCTGCGTATAAAAACTTACTGATCTCGATTCTTTTTACTGCTGTAGTATTCATCTTCTTTGTGTTTTAATTTCTACACTACAAATAAAGAGCATAATTCAAACAAAGAAGTTAAGCTAAAAGAAACCTAATGTTAAGTTTAGGTTAAGTAGTGTCTTTAAGATAAACCTTTCCTCCTTTACCTACTATTAAACTCTAAACAAAAACTATTAAAATACTTTAGAAACTAAAGTAATGTACCATTAATCCACATAGATTTCATACTTGAACAGCAAACCCAAAAGACTCTCACTTGAAAACTTGGCATTTCTAATGTAATTAGCCTCTGGATGGATATTGAAATTACGAGAATCTCTAAAATCTGTATTTTCTAAAATTGTATTATTAAACAATGCGCCAGATAAATCACAGACATCAAAGTTTGAATATTGCAAATCTGCTTCTGTGAAATCAACTTCTAATAAGTTAGAACCTTTAAAAGTCGTTTTAGGAATTTTTAGCTGATAAAAAGAGGAGTAATTAAGCGTACAAGAATCAAAACTAAAAGCTAATAGAAAAGGTTTGCACTCATCAAATCGCAAACCTAATAGCTTACAATTCTTAAAAGACACTTCCTGAAAAGCGGTATTGAGCAATTTAACATTACTTAAATCACAATCTAAAAACTTAGATTCATAGAATATAACATCGGATAAATCTATACCCGAAAAATTACAGTTTATGAATGTGCAATTTTCAAATTCAACCTCTGATAATAAATCGATTTTGAAATCAATATTTTTAAACTCCTTAGCGTAAATCATAGGATAAATATAAATAATAATAAACCCTCGTGAACACGAGGGTTTATTATTTATAAAAATGAAAACCACTAATACTTTGACAACAGCAAGCGCGCTCAACTAATTATAATAAAAGAAGCCCTCAGTATTAATAGGTGATGATTTTTTGAGTCTAATTTTAGTATCTTTATTTTCAATTTAAAATACTGAGCCTGATTATTATAAATAAAAAAAACTGTATTTAACGAACCTTTACCTGTCATTGAAATGAAAATCTGAAACCATGTAATATGAATCCAATTTTTCAACTTTTAATCATTGAGATTGTAAAACTTAAGAAAAAGAGAAAAGGTCCTTCAATAGATTTTGATAAGGAACTAATAAATGCACAAATTGAATTCACTCATTTAATACGTGATAGCTTTTTCATTTTATTAGGGGTACTCTCAGCTAGCTTTGGTTTAAATGGATTTTTACTCCCTAATATGTTTATCGATGGGGGTGTTATGGGGATTTCTTTAATTATAGCGGAACTTACAGGCACACCCTTATCCATTTTAATATTTGCAGTAAACCTCCCATTTATAATTATGGGGATTTCTACTATTAACCGTCAATTTGCTCTCAAAAGCGTTATTGCAATTATATTGTTAGCTATTAGCGTTCACTTTATCCCTTTCCCTGTAGTTACTGACGATAAATTACTTATTGCAGTATTTGGTGGACTATTTTTGGGTTTGGGTATCGGATTAGCAATTCGTGGGGGTTCTGTTATTGATGGGACCGAAGTTTTAGCCGTTTTTATAAGTCGAAAAACATCACTAACCATCGGAGATGTAATCTTGATCTTTAACACCCTTATTTTTGGTTTTGCAGCCTATATATTTACAATTGAAATTTCATTATATGCAATGCTCACATATTTAGTAACCTCTAAAACTGTTGATTTTGTTGTTGCTGGAATAGAGGAGTATGTAGGGGTAACCATTATTTCAGATAAAAGTGAATCCATTAGATTAGCTATAACTGAAAATCTGGGAAGAGGTTGCACCATGTATTCTGGTAAAATGGGGCAATCGCTGAAGCCTACAGAAATTATTTTCACGCTAATTACAAGATTGGAATTGGCTAAACTACATACGGAGATTGACAAAATAGATAAGAATGCATTTATGGTGATGCATAGCGTGAAAGATGCCAAAGGTGGCTTGATAAAAAAAAGGCCTTTGAATTAATTCTCAAGCGTCAATTAGCTATCTCGAAACTAAAGTATTTCTGAAAGGAATGTTAAAAACAAATAAAGCTGATATTGGTTTAAGTCACTCTCGCTAAACCTCAAAACATTAACAATCTAAGCATCTATATATATCGCATTATTTTTTAGCTTTGAAGCCCTTCTCAAAAAGGGACAATCAACTCTGTATCAACATTATTTATCGGCACTTTGAAAGACGCAAAAACAACAAATAAGCTTCTATTGATTATTGTCATTTCTCTAATCTTTTATTTGCTCAAAACGCTTTCCTTTATATTCATACCGCTCATATTATCCATGTTTATTACCCTATTATTCTTACCTACCATGAGATGGTTAAGTAAGAGAAGGGTTCCAAAGCTTGGAAGCATCTTAATTGTACTCGGAATAATTATAGCTGCCTTAAAAGTAGGTGGAGAATTAATTCAGTTATCTACGAATGAAATCCTCTCAGCGGATAGTTTCTTTTTTGAAAAGGCAGAAACAAAACTCCTCAGTCTAATTACATCTATCGAAAGTTTTTTAGGTATTGAAGGACTTCAGGGAGGTAATATTTTAATGCATTACATCCAAAATAGCGGACTACTCAAAAACTTTGGAACAACTCTAGGATTTATTAGCAATACCCTTTCCATGACTTTAATGACTGCATTTTTTGTAGTCTTATTTCTTTCAGAATCTATCAACTTTCAAAAGATTCTTAACAGCACAATTTTCAAACAAAACCATTCCTCGGTAAAAACTTTCATGAAAATTGAAAAAGACATTGTAAAATTTGTCAAGGTTAAATTTATCATAAGTTTATTTACGGGAATAGGCTTTAGTCTAGCATGCTTGGCTTTCGATATTAGCTTCCCAATTTTTTGGGGGCTTTTTGCATTTATCATCAATTTCGTACAAATGGTAGGCTCAGTAATCTCAGTTGTACTACTTGCAGCATTTGCCTTTATAGAAATTGAACCTACGGGAACCTTATTGTATTTCACTCTACTAATAACAGGGATACAAGTTTTAATGGGAGCAATCTTAGAACCTATTTTTATGGGGAAAACATTCTCAGTAAACGTAATAACCGTTTTAGTGATGCTTATGCTTTGGGGTTACATTTGGGGAATTCCTGGATTAATCATGTCTATTCCTATCACGGTATTCCTTAAAATCTTACTAGACCAATTCCCCAACACTCAAGTAGTGGCAAGCTTCATGGCCGGCCCCGAGCCCATCATTAATCTACCGTGGACTAAAAAATAATAAGCAAGTAGCATACATTGCGCTGAACACAATTAAGGCATAAAAAAACATCCCGCAAATGCGGGATGTTAGTTATTCAATAATTGATAAAGTTTTAGTCTAAAAATGCAACTGCACCAGAAGCTACATTATAAATGGCTCCAACAATCTTAATTTGAGCTTCTTTTTCCATCTCAGCCAATATCGGACTTTCTTTACGAATATTCTCGATAGACAATAGTACGTTTTGAATAGCTACTTCTTCTATAGCTTCAGCATCCATTTCTACACCTTTACTAAACTTTTCTACAGCAGGTTTAATCTTAGAGAGTAATACTGTAATATTTCCTAATTCAACATTTTTACACGCAGCCGTTACAGCACCACACTTGGTATGCCCCAAAACTACTATTAGCTTAGACCCCGCCACTTTACAGGCATACTCTAGAGAACCCAGTATATCTTCGTTAACAATATTACCTGCTACTCTAGCGCTAAAAACATCTCCAATACCTTGATCGAAAACGATTTCCGCTGGAACTCTCGAATCAATACAGCTAAGTATTGCAGCAAAAGGGTATTGCCCCTGGCTTGTATCTACAATCTGTTCTTGTAAATCTCTTTGTACTTGAGTATTTTGAGTGAACCTTTTGTTTCCCTCAACCAATCTATTTAATGCATCTGCAGGAGTAATTTGATCTTGTACTGCTTTATTCATTGTTTTCATTTCTTCTTGAAATTTTAATTATGCTTTTTCAGTCGACTTAAGCCAAAGCAAACAATCTTCAATCGTTTCAAACACTTGTTCGGATGGGATTAATTCTGGAATAATATCGATACATTCAAGCATATGTTTTGGCTGCTTTAGCACATGAACCAGCAACACTTTTTTACCCTGCTTAACTAAATCAATCAGCACATCTTCCATTGCATATAATCCCGATTGATCCATATACGGCATTCTACCCATCTTAAAAATAATAATATCCGATTCGCTAGGGATTTGATGTGCTTGCTCCTGAAAATCACTAGTTGAACCAAAGAATAAAGGCCCCTTAATTTGCTTAACGGTAATTTGTTCTTTCATCGATTCTGGTAGATTGATAAGGTCTGAAGATTCTTGATTTTCGATTAAAGAACTAACTTTAGACCGCTCAGCAGTTAAATCCCCAATTTTTTTCATAAACATTAAGGAAGCTATTACTAAACCAATACCTACAGCATAAACTAAATTCCAAACAGATGCTAAGACTAAAACAACAAACATAATCACTACCTCAGCACGTGGCATATGAGGAATCGCTTTAAGCCCTTTATAATCCATTACACCAATACCTACAGTAATTAATATTCCCGCTAAAACAGCTGCGGGTATTTGCGATGCAATAGGCCCTAATGCTAATAGTACAACAAGAAGCATTATACCCGCCATCATACCTGACAATCGAGTCTTTCCACCTGCTTTGATATTTACTACCGTTCTGATTGTTGCTCCAGCACCAGGAATACCTCCAAAAAGTGCTGCAATACTATTCCCTATACCTTGCCCAATTAATTCCTTATTAGGGATATGCTTCGTTTTCGTCATATTATCAGCTACAACAGAAGTAAGAAGCGTATCTATTGTCCCTAATAAAGCTAGGGTTAAAGCACTAAAGATATAAGGTGAAATACTGGAAAGACTAAAATCTGTAAAGACTCTAAAATCAGGAATAGGTAAACCACTTGGTATTTCTTCAATAGGTCTATAATCTAAGCCAAACCCAACAGCAATGGCAGACATAACAGCTAAGGCAACTAATGTGCTAGGCACTTTAGTGCTTATTCGTTTAAATCCATAGATAATTATGATAGTACCCAAAGCTAACATTAGTTCCAACCAATTAACATGTTGCAAAGCTCGAGGTAAGGTCTTAATCGCTCCGATGACTCCAGAGGACTCTTTACCAGCTAAAGTCTGTGACTCTTTAAGAATTTGATCTTGTGTAATATAAGCCGAACGTTTAATGGTTTCCTCAAAATCATGAAGAACCAACACTCCTTCTCCAGCCTCATCTTTTAATATATTATCTAATATAACCTCTTCGGCATAAGGCTTAAATTGATTTACAAACTCCACATCTTCTTTAGGGTAGTATCCAACTGCAGGAAGGATTTGAGTAATTAATATTATGATTCCTATTGCAGTCATAAAACCGGAAACTACCGGATAAGGGATGTATTTAATGTACTTACCTAAACCTAATACACCAAGAGCAATTTGCATAAGACCCGCCAATAAAAACACGCCCAAAATGGCTGGTAAAGCTTTACTTACATCTCCATTAAAAGTTGCAAGAATTCCTGCAATCACCACCATACTCACAGCCGTCATTGGAGCTGTAGGTCCAGAAATTTGTGTGTTAGTACCTCCAAAAAGTGCGGCAAAAAAACCAACAAATATAGCTCCATACAAACCTGCACTTGGTCCAAGACCAGAACTAACTCCAAAGGCTAATGCTAAAGGCAAAGCAACTATACCTGCTGTAATCCCCCCATATACATCACCTTTAAGGTGTTTGAAGTTAAATAGATTTTTCATGTGCTATTTTTTTAAAAAATTAAAAACTAATTCGGTATAAAATTCAGATATGATGTCCTTTTCCTGTGTAACATCCGTTAGTGAAGGAAGATGGTCGGCAAAATACTTTTGCTGATGAGCCCCTTCGATGACTGTGGAAGTTAACATGTGTGGAAGTTCAAACTTTGGCGAAATTTCTAAGATAATATCACTCACCCTTTGCACCACAGATTTATAAGCCTTAAAACAGCCTTTTTTGTTTTCCTCATCAACATTCTTAGTGTGATAGGTCTTTAGTGATTCACTAAAAATGATTTCACTCAACAAGACTTCATTTACATAAGAGATAGCGTTATCAACCAAAACAGGCTTGGTAAGTATATTAATAGACTTTCTCAATCTTTCTTCTGCGGACTCAACATTAGTTGTCGCAAAAACGATTCTACATTCCGTCCATTTCCAATACCAGCTAGTGAGGTAAATTAATAAGGTGTGTTTATTCTCAAAATATCGATAAATAGAACTTTCAGGAGAGTTGATCGCGAGTCCAAGTTTTTTAAATGTAAAAACTTCAAAACCCATTTCATTAATCAGCTCTATACTTTTAGATATTATCTTCCTCCCTAAGTCTGAAGAATCGGGGTTTTTGGAGTACAAACTAGCACTCACTTCAATTTGAATGGGTAGTGTTTTCATATAAATATAGATCTACGCAAATATAATAGTAATACTATCGTTTATGCAAGTTCGTTTAGCTAAATCATGTTAATTATTTGTTGAGCATAAAAAAGCGAGAATTCCATCTAAGGAATTCCCGCTTTAAAATGTGTTAAGAAAGGTATTGTATCAATTTAAAAATGAACATCAAATTGCATTCTGTACATCAAACCACTCGTTCCGCTATTCTCTATAGTTAAATAACTTACATCAGACTGAACTTTTAATTTATGGCCTTTAAAGTACTTAGAAAGACCTAAGGTATATTGGGTTTCTAAATCTTTACCGGTAATAGTTTTATCTAATGCAATTGAAGTATAACGACCTGTTAGTTCGATATTGTTATCGAATAAGTAACCCGACATAAGGTTCATACCATTTCCTACTTGTACTATTAATTGGTCACCATTTTCATCAAGTTCAATTGGATCGTCAGCTCCTCTATAGGCGTATTCGGCCATTAAAGAGAATCCTTGGTATTTAAACATAGCGTCAATAAAAACTGTATTGACATTGGTTTGGTGGTATAAATCAATAGAATCCACTATAACCATATAGTCACCTTGATTTGATCTATTTCTCACTGCATTGTTATAGTCATACGTAGCACCAATTGCTAGCTTAGGCGTTTCTTCTCTTTTCAATGCACCTCCAGTATAAGCCCCATTAAACTTACCAAAGGGTAAAACTTCTATTCTACCCGTCCATTGGTAACCACCCAGGTTTTCCTGAACCACATTTCTACCTTCTCCTTGCGACATAGCAAGAGATTCTTTTACGATAAAGTTCTTTCCAAGCTTGAAGTGGTGACGTAATTGAACCCCCATATCTCTATCGATATTGAATCGTTTGTTCACTAAAGAACGATCTACCAATTGCAAGTTTGCAGAAGAAACTACACGCTCACGGTTACCAGGAAGTTTAGTTTGTCCAGCCCACAAAGTGAAATTCTTATAGAAGTTCCACTTAATAACGGCATCTAATATCATTTTTGGAGCCTCGTTATTTCTACTGTCAACTTTACCCAAATCTTTATTAGACAAACCTAACTCGAGCTTATACTTCACTTTAGGGCTGAATACAAAGCCTCCAAACTTTAATCGAGCTCTTCTGATTAAGAATTGAGAACCCCCATTGTGAATTCCTTCCGTATCGTTTACATCCCAGTCTGCAATATATAACGACTGCATACGCGCAGCAAACTTCATACTGTATGAGCTATCAGCCGCAATTACATTGTAAAAGCCATTCCCAAAGCTGTTGTTTACAACTTCTTGCCCGAACATTACTGCCGAAAAGCCTAGGGCTATAAGTAATAAATTAAAGTTCTTCATTGTGTGTCTTTATTTCCTGATGCAAATGTATTGGTACAATACTAAAAAGTATGTTAATCGACTTTTAATAGTATGTTAAGTAATTGTAAACAATAATGAAAAAGAGGGCAAGAGATATTATCAAAACAAAAAAAGAGCCGCAAAATACAGCTCTTTTTTTTTATATTTTGACTTATAAAACTACAAGAGACTTTGTGACCAATAAGCCATCTGCTAGCTCAATTCGCAACAAATAAGTTCCTGATTGAAGTTTCTCAATATTCAACTCTATTTTTTCGGCGGTGGATTGGACAGCTAATATCTTTTTTCCGGTCAAGTCCATCACACTTATCATGTTCACTTCTAGAGAACCTGTATTTACAAATACACTTTGGTCTGCTGGATTAGGAAATAATACAATTGCATTAACAATTTCTTCAATTCCTATTTCTTGACAAGAGCCATCATCAACAATTGCATTTTCATCATAATTAGGGAAGTCTGAATTTGTACAACCAATAGCTAAGGTTTGATCGCAACCTGCAATAAATGAAATTGTCTCACCAAAACCATAATCAGAGCCCGATGCAATAGTTTGACCGCAGACAACTATACTATAACCATCTGTAAACAGGCCATCACCATAGTCATCAATAATCTCAAATGTTAAATAACTATTGTTCTCTAAACAGAAGAACTCTTCGTAATTTGTTTCTGATGACAAAGAACCTAAAGCTGCAGAACCGAGTACTGCACCGTCGGATGAAGTCATATTCCATGCAACTTCTTCAGAATAATAATCTGTAGCTAACAACAATTGAACTTCCATAGCACCAGTGCTACAATTAGAACTTGTAAACAGAACTGTGTATTCAGCAGTGTAGTTACCCTCTGTTGTTGCCACAATGTGCACTTCATACTCTTCTCCTGCAGGTGCATCAGCATCTAAGGTCATTGGGATAGAGATCTCGATAGTTGCCCCATCATCAATAGGATTAAAAGCGATAGACTCTTCAATGATTTGAAGTGAACTGAAGTCAGTTGAAACAACAGCAATACCTGTTAAGCTATTGGCATGACCATTATTCTCTAGACTCACGTTCAACTGTACGGTTTCACCAAAGTCAATAAAACCGTTACCATCTTCATCTGAAAGAGAATGAGAAGAAAAGTTAAGACTCGGAGCATTTACAACAAAACTACCATAGGTTACCCATTGGGTGCCTTCGGTATCTATTACAGTAAAGGTTAAGACTACAACATCTTGATCGTCGAAGAGACCATTTAGCTGGATTGTTACAGCATCAGCTATTGTAGTAGTAGACTCTGCAGATAAGCCCTCTACTGTATTACTTTCAGATGAAATTGAAACGTTTGAATTACTAGAAGAAACAGTCAGCTCCATTGTACCAGCATCGACCATTCCAAAATTCTGGAGATTGATATCTAAAGTGAATGACTCACCCACTTCTGCTTGAGCGTTTCCTCCTACACCATCATTAATAGTCAACTGTGAAAATGCAACAAAAGGAGCATCTGTAGACATCATGTTAATATCAGAAATATACACTTGTCTATTTTGCTTACTAACAACAATTTCTACGGGTTCCATAGAACTAATAGGATCAAAATTTAAGAGAACTGTACCTGAGGCATCAGTATAGGAAGCATCTAACAATACACCATCTTGGTTAATGGCTACATAAGCATATTGTTCTGTAGACACATTGATTGAAGACGTTCCCATAGTAATTGCAGGAGCATGAGCAACTTCAATAACAGAAGGTATTCCATAATACGTAAGCACGGTAGGGTCTCCCATAAGGTGGTAGATTTCCCAGTAATACTGAGAATTTCCACTACCAGACTCAGATACCGCCCAGTTTCCAGCCTGTAAAATTTGACCTTGAGAGATGGTCCACACCTCTTCAGCTTCTCCATTTTCATGAAAGCTACAGTCGTAAACCGCCTCACTAGTTTCCTCATACGTAGGATTGGCGCTAATAGGACCATTCCCTACACCCCAATAGTAATCTTCATCCCACAAAGTATTATTTGATCCGCCAATATAACCAACAGCTCCTTTTTTAGCGATTCTCAAAAGAGCTTCTCCTAAACAGGTTACTCCATTAAAAGTATTTGACTGACAACAATTACCAATCAATAAACCATATTGATCTTCATTTTCCAAAGTCGAAACATTGTAAATATCAAAACTCGGGTCTGACCAACCTGTAGGTCCACAATGGGCAGTATAATTCCCAAATCCAACACCATTACTTATACGTTCAATAATTTCGGATTCGGCTGCCGAGGTAGCGGATTCTGGATACAAATAAGTATAGGTAGTAATATCGTGATCCGTATTAAAATAATTATCAGTTCCGTAATTAATTTGCCCATTACCATGAGTTGGCGCAAAGCCTGCATCTACACCTGCCACCATTAATGCCTCTCCCAAATAAGAAGGATCTGGCATGGTATAGGCTTCATATTGTATTGTTTTCTCCAATTGAGGAGCTAACTCTGAAATATTATTTGCTGAGAATCTTCCGTAATACATTTCAGGGAAGTAATCTCCTGCACCGTCAAATTCACAATAGTACATATCAGAAACATGAGAACCTGTATTGAAACTAGGAATTTGTTCGTGATCACCGACAATCAATAAATAAGTCGGTGCCGGTTCCTGTTCTGTAGCATTGTCATACAAACTCTGGATATAAGCTTTCATCGATTCTGGAGTACTTCCCAATTCTTCCTCTCCTTTATAGACTTCAATTATATCGAAACCTTTTCTAGTTTTCCATGAGATAAAATCTTGTAAGGCATCTTCGAACATAGGGTCAGAAAGAATAACCATTCTAATTGGAGCTGTTGTAAAATCGTTTTTTAGTGCAATTTGATTATTTAGGAGTTTAGAGAAGTTAGCTCCAAATTCAGAAGATTGTAATGAAGGCTTCTCTTGATTAATTGAAGAAGTAAATTGAACTTTAATATTTAGCTCTTCAATCTTTTCAATTTCATTTGTTAATGGGTGGTATGCGAGTGGGGCTATCTGCAAACGTGCAATTGTTTTACCCCTCATAGTTCCTAAGCGTTCTATATTGACTACAGGCTGGCGATAAAACTGATCCGCAGTATAAGTTGTTTCATTATAGATAAACCTAATTTTATTTACATCTTCATTTTTAAACACTGACCTCTGTGCAGGTAAAACTTCATAATGAAATCCGAGTTCGCTTAAATCTATTAAAGATGTTTCCTTATTAAGTATTGAAACTACAATTTCACCGTCTACAGGGATTTCAATCAGCTTGGAAAAGACAGGTAAATCGGGATTCCCTAGATCATAAGACTTTGTTAATCCCTCTATATGTAAGTCGGTAAATAAACCTTCTTTGTTTTCTAGAGTTCCAAGATTCAGTTCACCATTTGTAAATGATAAATGGAAAGACTTAGGATTGATAGTATGTACTTCTGACGAAGCAAGTTGAGCGAATGAACTTAAAGAGATCAAGCTCAATAATAGTGTAAAGAATCTTTTCATAGCGATTGTTTTAATCGCAATTCATGAAGCCAAATCTATGCCAAAAAAAAAGCGCCTCTAAAAGAGACGCAAAAAAAAATATTTAACTGTTATGAAGCTTGACAAACATGAATGTTTTTAACAATATCAATTAAACTTGAATGGCGAACAGAATAATAAGTGTTTTTACCAACTCTTTCAGAGTTTAGTATTCTTTTATTTTTCAAAGTATTTAAATGATGAGAAGCTATAGCTTGCTCAATTTTTAGAGCTTTAAAAATTTCTGTAACCGATAACCTTGGTGATCGTTCTAACAATTCAATAATTGAAATTCGTATAGGATGCCCGAGGACTTTTAGCATAGAAGCCGCATTTTGTAATGCTTCGGAATTTAAGTTTACGTCTAGTGTATTCATTGGGGGGGGTTGTGTTAACACAATTCCAAATATAGTGAATTGTATTGAAATAATCAATTTGATAGATTTGAAAAAACACAAGCAACTTCTAAATACGCAAACTCACTATAACCAAGGACTTAAGAGATTCGTGAAAGCAATTTTGAGTAGAATAACTACTCATAATTAACAACCTAGATAGGTGATAGGTTACATTTCTTTGCGTAATCTAGCAACTGGAATATTTTGCTGCTCACGATATTTTGCAACAGTACGACGGGCAATAGGATAGCCTTTTTCTTTGAGTAAATCCATCAATTTTGCATCTGTTAATGGCTTCACTTTACTCTCTTTATCGATAACTTCCTCGAGAATTTTTTTAATTTCCTTCGTAGACACGTCTTCACCTTGATCATTTTTCATTGACTCAGAGAAGAAGTGTTTGATCAAGAAAGTTCCGTAAGGGGTATCAACATATTTACTATTTGCAACTCTAGACACAGTAGAAATGTCCATACTAACTTTATCGGCTATATCTTTAAGAATCATCGGTTTCAACATACGCTCATCACCGGACAAAAAGTACTCTTCTTGAAAGCTCATAATAGACGACATGGTTAGCATCAGTGTACGATGTCTTTGACGAATAGCGTCAATAAACCATTTAGCAGAATCCAGTTTTTGTTTCACAAAAATGATGGCATCTTTTTGAGCTTTATCTTTCTTAGTCCCTGACTCCTTATAGTTTTGCAATAGACCTTTGAATGTACTATTTACACGCAATTCAGGTATGATACCCGTATTCATTGTAAGATCTAGTTGTCCGTCAATAATAGCTATTCTAAAGTCAGGAATAATATGCTGAACGATTCTAGAGGTACTAAAAAGAGCAGAACCAGGTTTAGGGTTTAGTTTAGCTATTTCCCTTAAAGCTTTTCTAAGCATCTCTTCAGTAACCGACAATCTAGAAAGGAGTTTATCGTAGTGTTTTTTTGAGAGTGCATTAAAATGATTTGCAACAATTTCTCTGGCTAAGTCTACAACTTCGGTAGTGTTTTTTTTCGTCAGTTGTATTTGCATACACTCCTGTAGGTTTCGAGCACCAATTCCTGGTGGTTCAAAATCTTGGATAACGGTTAAAACCTTCCAAATTTCATCTTCGGTAGCAGACACATTTTGATTAAAAGCCAAATCATCAACAATCGCTGAAAGTTCTCTTCTAACATATCCATTATCGTTGACACAACCAATTAGGTAAACCCCAATTTGATAAAAGTGGTCATCTAAATTTCGCAAAGCTAATTGCTTTTCTAAAATCTCGGTAGAGCTGACGCCCATTGCAACAGGTATAGATTTATCCTCCTGATCTGGGCTTGTATTATTAGCGACTAAGCGATAACTAGGAGTTTCATCGTCACTTAAATATTCATCTACATTAATCTCATCAGCCTCAATTCTTTGATCTTCACGCTCTTCGTGATCTTCAAACTCTGGAGCCTCAGCTTGCTCAACACCTTCTTCAATAGCAGGGTTGGATTCAATTTCTTCTTTCACTTTCTGCTCAAGCTCAATGGTTGGAAGCTGAATAAGCTTCATCAACTTGATTTGTTGAGGAGAAAGCTTTTGAGAAAGCTTTTGCTGTAGAGACTGTTTTAACATATATGATTAAAAGTCTGCGTTATTAGGCGTTCTAGGAAAAGGAATCACATCGCGTATATTCCCCATTCCGGTAACAAACAATACTAATCTTTCAAAACCTAAACCGAATCCACTATGCGGAACGGTACCGAATTTTCTAGAATCAAGGTACCACCACAATTCTTTTTCTTCAATATCCATTTCCTTCATACGGGATTTGAGGACATCTAATCGTTCTTCTCTTTGCGAACCGCCAATAATTTCACCGATACCTGGAAAGAGCACATCCATAGCACGAACCGTTTTCCCATCGTCATTCATCCGCATATAGAATGCCTTGATGTCTTTAGGGTAATCGGTAATGATAACGGGTTTTTTAAATTTCTTTTCTACTAAATATCTTTCGTGTTCAGACTGGAAATCAGCGCCCCATTCTTCAATTAAGTATTGAAATTTCTTTTTCTTATTGGGTTTTGAATTCCGAAGAATATCGTAGGCTTCGGAATAAGTAATCCGTTCAAAATCGTTCTCAACAACAAATTGAAGTTTTTCGATTAAGCCTAATTCCTGACGTTCTTCTTTCTTCTTTCCCTTCTCTTCATCTTGTAGACGTTGGTCTAAGAAGCCTAAATCAGCACGACAATTATCTAGGGCATATGAACACAAGTACTGCAACATCTCTTCTGCCAAGTCCATATCCTCATTTAAATCTGCAAAGGCTACTTCAGGCTCAATCATCCAAAATTCAGCAAGGTGTCTAGAAGTATTTGAATTTTCGGCTCTAAAAGTAGGTCCGAAGGTATATACTTTACCGAGTGCTAAAGCAGCCATTTCTGCTTCTAATTGGCCAGAAACAGTAAGGTTTGTCTCTTTCCCGAAGAAGTCTTGTGTATAGTCTACTTCACCGTCTTCAGTTAAAGGCGTATTAATTTTATCGAGCGTACTAACAGCAAACATTTCACCAGCACCTTCACAATCTGAACCGGTAACAATTGGTGTATGCACATTTGCGAATCCTTTAGAATTAAAGAAATTATGAATTGCAAAGGTCATGGCATGTCTGATGCGAAATATGGCGCTAAAAGTATTTGTTCTAAAACGCAGGTGCGCTTTTTCGCGTAAAAACTCTAAAGAGTGTTTTTTTGGCTGTAGAGGATATTCATCAGGATCAGCGACCCCTATTACTTCAATAGATTCAGCTAAAACTTCCGTTTTCTGTCCAGCCCCAGCAGATTGAACCAATTTCCCAATCACTGATATACTTGCCCCAGTGTTAATAAGCTTCAATATTTCTTCTGAAATATTATTTTCGGCAACAACCTGAATATTATGAATGGTAGAACCATCATTTATGGCAATAAAAGTAACATTTTTACTTCCACGCTTAGTTCTCACCCATCCTTTAAGGTTTACTAAAGCTTCATTGGCCTCTAAACACAAGGCATCTTTTACTTCCGTCCTCTTCATTTTTTTCTAAATATCGTCACTAGTTTGAGCAAATTTAATTTTTTTCATTGGAATTCTAACCATCAAACACTTCAAATTATCTGAAAACTACCGCTTTGGTATTGTTTTTGATGATGGCGAAAATTATGTATAAATATGTTTTGGGAGCTGAATGGAATTCTTATTTTAGTATTTCAAATCCTAGAATGAAAAAAATCACCCTAATACTTATTCTTTTCTCGAGCATCTGCCTTGGACAGGACAAACGATACTTAAGCAAAAGTGACTCATTACTCCTTCTGGGAGAAACAGATTTAGCAATCACATATTTAGAGGAAGGCCTCGAAAGGCAAACAGACAAAAAAACTCAATTTGAATGTCTTTCAAGTTTATGTGCAATTTACAAGCAAAGTGGCGAATACAGTCTTTCGATTGCGTACGGACATAAATCCCTGCCTTTAGCAAGAGCAAACAACTTTACAAGTTTAGAATTATACGGTGATGTACTTTACAATCTGGCGGTTGCAAAATATAGGTTTGGCGAAATCGATTCCACTTTTTTTTACAGTAAGGCAGCGCTGGCACAAAGAGAAAACAATCTAAACCAAAACCACCCAAAGATCATACAGAACATTAATGCTTTGGGTTTATTCTACAGAACGATTGGCGATTTATCTGAATGTGTTAAATACCAAGAAAAAGCATTGAACTTAGCACTCCATAGCGACACATTAGATTCCAACAGTTTAATTATTTCTCATTTCTACGTAGGTAATTCCTATGCAGCCATAAACAAGTTACAACTCGCAAAAACACATTATTTAGCAGGCTTAAAGTATTATGAAGATTCTGCAGTAAGCAATGGGATTTACAAGGGCCATTTGTACAGTTCTTTGGGGGTGGTATTGGCCAATCAGAAAGACTTAGAGAGTTCGCAAGAGCACTACCTAGAAGCATTAAAAATATTTACCGAATTAGAGCCAGACGGGTATGTAACAATAGCGACAACCTACAGCAATATCGCTAATAATTACACCAATTTAGGTGAATATGATTTGGCAAAAGAGTATCATAAAAAAGCGATTGACCTGATTTCTTCTCGAGGATTAGAAAACGAATTGCCGTGGAAATACTTCAATTTAGGAGCAACGTATTTAGATACTAAAGAATACCCTGAAGCTTTAGAATATCTATCAAAATCTGAAGGATTGAACCTTAGGCTTAACGGAGCAACAAACGAACTAAACTCTATGGTATTAAACCATAAAGCGATGGTTCATTTAGCCAACAATCATAGTAAAGAAGCACGAAAAGAACTGATTAAATCGATTAAAAACTCTAGAGACCTATTAGGCGAAAAAGATTACGACTTATCAGAATCCTATTATTTATTTGGGTTGAGTCATTTTCAAGAGCAGGAATATAGTTTGGGTATTGGGTATTTAGAAAAAGCACAAAACGCATTAAGCGATTCTGTTCAAGCTAATTTTAAAGGAGAGATTATTTCGAGACCCTTATTACTGAGCATCTATGTGCTCAAGAACAGAGCTCTTTTAGGCTTGTACAATACAACCGGGAACCAAAAGTACTTAAATCAACTTTACGAAACAGCTATTAATACCAATGAGTTAAGCGAAGTGATTATAGACTACTACTATCATGAATCTGCCAAGCTGTCATTATTTAAAGAAATTGATGAAAACTTACATTTAGGAATCCAAGCCTCAAAAAAACTTTATGATCTTAGTGGCGCGTCGAAATATATTCAGCAAGCCTTCAATTTTTTCGAAGCAGAAAAATCATTTCTCCTAAAACGAGAGATTCAAGATTCCTATGCAAAGAAAAACACCAACCTTCCGGACTCATTACTCTCTAAGGAGGATCAATTAAAAAGGGAGATTTCTCACAATCAAAATTTAATTTTCATTGAAGCTGACACTGAATCAGCGTACAGCAAGGAGCTGAGCACGAAAGTATTTTCATTAAAAAGAGAATTGGAATATTTACTGATAGAGCTAGAACAAAATTACCCGACTTACTACGATTTAAAATACAGAAACATTCGAAGTAGTTTAGAATCCATACAAGATGATATTTCGACTAGCGCTATGGCGATTGAGTTTTACCAACATAAGGATCACATCTATTCTATAAGCATCACAAAGGAAAAAGTTGATTTCTTGTACCAGCCAAGCGAAAAATTTCAAGAAAAAGTAATTGAATTCAACAAGTCAATTGAAAGTTCCGACCTTGAGACCTACTCAAAACTAGCCTATAACTTACACCGTCTTTTAATGGAACCCCATGACTATAAGGCGTATGCTCACATCCAGCTCATACCAAGTAAAGACATTTCTTTTTTAAGCTTCGACGCACTGCTCTCAACGAAAAGTGACAGCACAAATTATAACGAATTAAATTACTTAGTTAAAAACCACTCTTTTTGCTACACTAATAGTTTACAAAAAAACAGTACAGAAAAGGCAGAAGCCCTTAGTTTATACTTAGGCGTAAGCCCAAACTTCTCTAATAACAAGTATGCTAATTTAAATGGCGCCATAAGAGAGGTAGAAAAGATTTCTGAAAAACTGGATGGAGACTTACTCATTAACAACAATGCCACGAAGGAGAAACTTCTGGAAGCTATTCCTAATTATAGGATACTTCACTTTGCGAGTCATGCGGAATTAAACAATTCAAACTCTGCCTACTCAAAAATTATATTAGCAAGTACTGCAGAAGACACAATCAACAGTCAGCTATATGCTTATGAGATACAGAATGCTAAGTTAAATGCCGATTTAGTAATTCTTAGTGCATGTAATACAGGTGTTGGAGAGCTGCTCTTAGGTGAGGGGATCGCTAGCTTAGCAAGGAGTTTTAATTATGCGGGTGCAAAATCTGTACTGGTCAGTCTGTGGGCCATTCCCGATTATTCTACCTCAAAAATAATTAATTATTTTTTCGACAATTTAGGTGCAGAAAGTAAAGCCATAGCATTACAGCAGGCAAAAATCAGGTATTTAAATACTGCAGACGAACACCTATCGAAGCCTATTTACTGGGCAGGTTTAAGCATAAATGGAGATAACAGCCCAATTATAATAAAGGATGAAATGGATAGCAAGCTACTGTACCTTATTTTTGGTATTCTTACGCTGATAGGCGTTCTATTTTGGAGAAAGAATTTCTAATAAATCCTTCGCATAGATCATAAAGTAACTCTTGTCGCGAATAATTTCATTCAACAATTGTTTAGCATCAGTTATTTCATTTAACTGAACGAGTGCAAGAGAAAGGTACCATTTTCGCTGATTAGAAAAATTATTGATTTGATCCATACTTTCAAAATGATCTCTAGCCTCAGCGGCTTCACCTTTAGCTAAAAGAGCTACTCCCTTGTAGAAGAGCATCTCATTTTTCAAATCAGCATCAGTCATAAGCTTATCAAAACCCTCAATTGCAGCATCATACTCTTTAGCATCGTAAAAGCTCATCACATGTTTCAGGTCAGAGTCTTCAACTGCTGTTGAACGCGTTACAGGAGCAATAACATTAGGATAAGGTCTAAAGTACTCACTAAAAACCTGTTCGGTTTCTATGACAGGCTCTAGGTTTGAAAAGTTAAAAGCAGCAATAGTAAATAATACAGCAACCGTAGCCACCGCACCATAGCGCATTATGCTGGAAACAGAAAAATTGTATTTGGGTCTACGCGAATGCAATTGATCTTCAATTTTCTTAAAGTCACTTTTCAACTTTCGGGCTCTGGCTTCTTTCAAACCACCGAAGACATACTCATATTGCGTAACCTCAATTTTAAATTCTTCATCGCGCTGCATTTCTAACTCAAAAAACTCAAGCTCTTCTTTAGATAAATCTTCGTTGAAATATCTATCGATCAAATGCATTTTTTTGGAATTGTATTTCATTATATTTTTTTTACCGTATTCTTAAACACTCTATCTTTTAAATACTTTAAACATCTATATTTCTGTACTTTAAGGCTATTAATTGATTTGTACTGCAAAGATACAGCAATTTCCTCGTAAGTTAAATTCTTTAAATAAAAATGAGTTAGTATATACCTACAGGGATTTGGCAGGGAATCCAACTGACTAACTACTACACCGATACGATTATCTTCTGTATCATTTTCTCCGAGTAACAGGGATCTATCAGAGAAAATACCTTCACGTTTATCGCGCTTAAATTCTTCTTTAATTTTATTTCGGATTAGCTGTCTTCCCAAACCAAAAATATAGGCACGAAAGGACACAAAAATACGTTCTACTTTTCGATCTTGAATTTTTTGGATTAACACCACCATAACATCTTGGTATAAATCTTTAGCATCTTCAAAAGAAATATGGTTTTCTTTTGCTGCCCAATTTAAAAAGTAATCACGATTATCATAATAGAGTTCTTGGATAACTCTTTTATCATTTTGTTGAATTGCCTTAATAATATTGCGATTATTTTTAATCAAGCTATGGTTGTATTTATCGATTGTATATGACGTTAAATATCGAACATTTTTCGACATATTCAAAATATTATATCTACCAATAGTTTAGTATCTTTGGCGTTGATTCCTTTAACCCCAATACCGAAAATAAATTGAGTTCAATTTTAAATACCGTAAACAATCCTAGCGACTTAAAAAAGCTTGAAGTTTCTGACTTACTTCAAGTTTCGGAAGAACTGCGTCAGTTCATTATCGACATCGTATCGGTTCATGGAGGTCATTTTGGGGCTAGCTTAGGCGTGGTAGAACTTACGGTTGCTTTACACTATGTATTTAACACTCCCTATGATCAATTGGTTTGGGATGTAGGGCATCAAGCTTATGGGCATAAAATTCTAACGGGCAGAAAAGATGCTTTTCATACAAATAGAAAGTACAAGGGTATAAGTGGATTCCCAAAAAGGGATGAAAGTGAATATGATGCTTTTGGTGTAGGACACTCTTCTACATCTATAGGGGCTGCATTAGGAATGTCTATAGCTTCACAACTTAAAGGTGAAACTGACAAACAACACATAGCAGTTATTGGAGATGGTGCTTTAACGGGTGGGCAAGCCTTTGAAGCATTGAATCATGCTGGTATGGGCGACTCAAACATGCTTGTTGTACTCAATGATAACTGCATGTCTATCGACCCAAATGTTGGAGCACTAAAAGAGTACCTAACGGATATAACTACCTCTCATACCTACAATAAAATTAAGGATGAAGTTTGGGGCTTACTTGGAAAGATTAGCAAGTTTGGGCCTAATGCTCAAGCGGTAGTTCAAAAAATTGAGAATGCGGTTAAATCTTCGATGCTCGAGCAAAGCAATTACTTTGAATCCTTAAACTTCAGGTATTTCGGACCTGTAGATGGTCATGATGTAGAACATATGGTGAAAATATTAGAAGACCTGAAAGATATTCCAGGTCCGAAGATCCTACACTGTATTACACAAAAAGGTAAAGGGTATCAACCAGCTGAAGAAGGTGACACAACGAAATGGCATGCGCCAGGACTTTTCAATAAAGATACAGGAGAGATTTTTAGGGTAAGTAAAACCCAAGCTGAGGCACCTAAATACCAAGATGTATTTGGACATACTATTATAGAACTAGCCAAAGAAAATGAGAAAATTGTTGGGGTTACTCCTGCCATGCCTACGGGATGTTCTCTAAAGTATATGATGCAGGAAATGCCAGACCGAGCTTTTGATGTAGGGATTGCTGAGCAGCACGCTGTTACTTTTTCTGCAGGAATGGCAAGCCAAGGCTTAATTCCTTTTTGCAATATCTACTCTTCGTTTATGCAAAGAGCTTTTGACCAAGTGGTACACGATGTAGCCATTCAAAAACTGAATGTAGTCTTTTGTCTAGACCGCGCAGGATTGGTTGGCGAGGATGGACCTACACACCATGGCTCTTTCGACATTGCTTATTTCAGATGTATTCCGAATATGATTATTTCGGCTCCTATGAATGAAGAAGAGCTTAGAAATTTAATGTTTACATCGCAAGAAAAAGAACATGGGCCTTTTACGATTCGCTATCCTAGAGGTAAGGGGGTTATGCCAGAATGGAAATCCGAGTTTAAATCTATCGAAATTGGAACTGGACGTAAATTGCGCTCTGGAAAAGACATAGCCATTTTAAGTTTTGGGCACGTTGGGAATTATGCCACCGAAGTATGTAAGGACTACGACAAAGATGGTTTCCATATAGCGCATTACGATTTGCGATTCGCTAAACCTTTAGATCAAAAAATGCTACATGAGGTGTTTGAGAACTATGAACATATCATTACGCTTGAAGATGGGTGTATTACTGGAGGTGTTGGCTCGGCAGTAATAGAATTTATGGCAGATCATCAGTACCACGCCTCAGTGTATAGATTAGGTATTCCTGACGCCTTTATTGAACATGGCCCACAATTACAATTACAAGCAGACTGTGGTTATGACAAAGAAAGTATCAAAAAGAAAATAGAACAGATTAAAAACAGTCAACAGTTAGTTGTTAGTTGTTAGTTGTTAGTTGTTAGTTGTTAGTGAATAATACATCACATTCTATAACTCCTAGTTTATTTTAACCATACTTTCTAATTATATCTTAAACTTTGAACACTTTATTACAAGCCAAAAAAGCCCTCTCGAAATACGAGAGGGCTTTTTTTTATATGCATTGAAAATTACTTTTTCATTACAAAGTCTTCCATAAACTTCGTGGTGTAATTTCCAGATCTATAGTCTGCGTTATCCATTAATTGTAAGTGGAAAGGAATAGTTGTCTTCACACCTTCAATTACGAACTCTCTCAGCGCTCTTTTCATCTTCTCTATAGCCTCGTCTCTGGTTTGTGCAACGGTAATCAGCTTTGCAATCATCGAGTCGTAGTGAGGTGGAATCGTATAACCTGCGTATACATGCGTATCAACACGAACTCCGTGTCCACCTGGCGCATGGTAGGTAGTTATTTTACCAGGACAAGGTCTAAATCCGTTATGGGGATCTTCGGCATTAATTCTACATTCAATAGCATGTGCTGTAGGTTCGTAGTTTTCTCCTGAAATAGGGATTCCTGCGGCAACCTTAATTTGCTCAGCTATTAAATCGTAGTTGATCACTTCTTCAGTTACTGGATGCTCTACTTGAATACGGGTATTCATTTCCATAAAGTAGAAGTTTCTGTCTTTATCGACTAAGAACTCTACGGTACCTGCACCTTCATATTTCACGGCTTCGGCTGCTCTAACGGCAGCTTCCCCCATTTTCTTACGAAGTGCTTTGGTCATGAATGGTGAGGGCGCTTCTTCGGTAAGCTTTTGGTGTCTTCTTTGCACAGAACAATCTCTTTCAGACAAATGGCAAGCATTCCCTTTAGAGTCACCAATAATTTGAATTTCAATATGGCGAGGTTCAAGAATTAACTTCTCCATATACATGGCATCGTTTCCGAATGCTGCAGCAGCTTCTTGACGAGCAGAATCCCAAGCATTTTGGAACGCTGACAATTCGCTTACAGCACGCATACCTTTACCACCACCACCAGCAGTAGCTTTAAGCATTACTGGGAAACCCATTTCAATAGCCAAAGCTTCGGCTTCTTCATAGGTTTCTAAAATACCTTCAGAACCTGGAATTGTAGGAACATTTGCCGCTTTCATTGTAGCTTTTGCATTTGCTTTATCACCCATTCCGTCGATCATCTCTGGAGAAGCCCCAATAAATTTGAGATCGTTTTCTTCACATATCTTAGAGAAATTAGAATTCTCAGCTAAAAACCCATAACCTGGATGTATAGCATCGGCATTGGTAATTTCTGCAGCAGCAATAATATTCGGAATTTTCAGGTATGAATCTGCACTACTGGCAGGGCCAATACACACAGCTTCATCCGCAAATTTAACATGTAAACTATCAGCATCAGCTGTAGAATACACAGCCACCGTTTTGATACCCATTTCTCTAGCGGTACGAATAACGCGAAGAGCAATTTCACCACGGTTGGCGATCAAAATTTTCTTGAACATAGTCATCTTTAATGTTTTAAAAAATTAAGATGGATCTACCAAGAATAATGGTTGATCGTATTCAATTGGGCTCATATCATCTACAAGCACTTTTACGATAGTACCCGAAACTTCTGATTCAATTTCATTGAACAACTTCATTGCTTCAACGATACAAACAACAGACCCTACAGAAACCTCATCACCAACAGATGCAAATGCATCTTTATCAGGAGAGGGCTTACGGTAGAAAGTACCAATCATTGGCGACTTAATAGTAATGTATTTTGAATCATCTTCTGCTGCAGGAGCAGCTGCTTCTACAGGAACTGCTTGAGCAACTGGAGCTGCAGGCATAGCCATTTGTGGCATACCAGAAGCAACGACAGGAATTTGCTGTACAATAGTTTCTACGAGTGCATCGCCTCTCCCTTTTTTAGGTGGCGTTTTAATAGAGATTTTGATATCTCCAATTTCCAAGTCCACTTCACATGCCCCTGACTTTGCAACGAACTTTATAAGTTCTTGAATTTCTTTAAGATCTAATGCCATAACACTATATAGTTAGAATTTTTGTTCTTTTTAGTATGCCCATTTAAGGTAGATAGAACCCCATGTAAATCCACCACCAAAAGCAGCTAATACAATGTTATCTCCTTTCTTAAGTTTGTCTTCCCACTCCCATAAACACAAAGGTATGGTTCCATTCGTTGTATTTCCATATTTCTGGATATTCAACATCACTTTATCTGTTCCTACACCCATTCTACGGGCAGTAGCATCAATAATACGTTTGTTGGCTTGATGCGGTACTAACCAGGCAACATCATCACCCGTTAGATTATTTTTCTCCATAATCTCTGCCGATACATCTGCCATATTAGTTACAGCAAATTTAAACACGGTTTGACCATCTTGGTAAATATAATGCTCTTTAGCATCAACAGTTGCATGAGTAGAAGGTCTAAGAGAACCCCCGGCTTTCATGTGTAGATAATCTCTACCTGAACCATCACTTTTCAGTATTGAATCTTGAATCCCTAAGCCATCTTCTGTAGGCTCGAGTAATACAGCACCTGCCCCATCCCCAAAGATCACACAGGTTTGTCTGTCTGTATAATCTACAATGGATGACATTTTATCGGCACCTACAACAATAATCTTTTTATAAGATCCTGTTTCGATGAATTTAGAAGCAGTAGCAAGAGCGAAAACGAATCCAGAACAGGCTGCCATCAGGTCGAAACCAAAAGCTTTTGTTGCGCCTACTTTATCAGCGATGATACAAGCAGTAGCAGGGAAAAGCATATCTGGTGTTGCCGTAGCACAAATAATAAGGTCGATTTCTTCGGCCTTCATATTTTTCTTTTCTAGCAATCCTTTAATGGCATTTGCGCCTAAATCTGAAGAAGCAAGGCCTTCGCCTTTAAGGATTCTCCTTTCTTTAATTCCCGTTCGCGAAGTAATCCACTCATCATTGGTGTCTACCATAGTAGACAACTCTTCGTTTGTCAATTTGTATTCTGGAGTCCATCCGTTTACTCCAGTAATAGCTGCAGTTATTTTGCTCATCCTTGGAAAGCTGTTTTAATTTTTTCTGACAATTTGGCTTCAATCACTTCTGCGGTATGCAAAAGCATATTTTTTATGGCCTTATCGTTAGATATTCCGTGTCCTATCATTACGGCACCATTGACTCCTAATATTGGAGTACCGCCGTAATTCTCGTAATTAAATCGATCAAAATATTCGTCTTGAAGGCCTCTTTTCTTTGTTAAAGCATAAAACGCTTCGGCTTGTTTTAAAACGATATTCCCTGTAAAGCCATCACAGACGATTACATCGGCACTATCATTAAACAAGTCTCTACCTTCTACGTTCCCAACAAAATTGAATTCTTCAGAGTCCTTCATTAAGCTATAAGCTGATTGAGTCAGCAGATTACCCTTTCCTTCTTCTTCGCCAATATTCAGCAAAGCTACTTTAGGATTGGTAATCCCGTGTACATGTTCTGCATACAAAGAGCCTAAGATGGCAAATTGATTCAAAACATCGGGTTTACAGTCGGCATTAATACCTACATCGAGGATTAAGCCCACACCGCCATTTTCTTTAGGTAGTATACTTGTGATGGATGGTCTAATAACACCCGTAATAGATTTTACGGTATAGAAGGCTCCTACTAACATAGCACCCGAATTCCCAGCACTGGCAAAGCCATCAATTAAACCATTTTTGAGAAGATGAAAACCTACAGAAATAGACGACTGCGGTTTCTTCACAAAAGCTTTTGTAGGGTGTTCACCCATTCCAATAAGATCTGGGGCGTGAACAATATCAAAAGCATCTGCTGCTGCATTTTCCCTTTGAAGTTCTGCTTTAATTTGTGACTCATCACCGATTAAAACAATTTGTGAACCCTGTGGTAATTCATGCAGCGCTAGCAAAGCACCTTTTACAGTTGCTGAAGGAGCAAAATCTCCTCCCATTACGTCTAATCCTATTCGCATTTCTTATAAAAATAAAAATGTAGATTTAAACCTCTTAAAAGAGGGTCTAAATCTACATAAAATCTTTGTACGTACCGTAAAACAGGATAAAAAATCACTCAAAAGTGATAATTTATTCTGCAAGGAATACTATGCGATAACTACGTTACCTTTATAGTACATTTTTCCTTCGTGCCAGTAAGCTCTGTGGTATAGGTGAGCTTCACCAGTAGTTGAACACGTTGCAACAGTAGGAGCTACTGCTTTGTAGTGCGTTCTTCTTTTATCACGTCTTTGTTTCGATATTTTTCGTTTAGGATGCGCCATCTTATGCTATTCTTTATCCGTTAGTAAATCTTTTAATGCTGACCAACGAGTATCAACATCATCTTCTTCGTCTTTTTCTTGGTATTCTTCGAGTCTTTGTAATACTTCCTCATCGCATACTTGACCATTTAATTCTTCATCGTGAGCTCTTCGAGAAGGCAAACCTAAAGCAATAGTTTCGTATACCATATGAGCAACATTTATTTCATGATCGTCGTTTCCTAAAATCATTACGTCGTCGGTATTGTTAAAATCTTCTTGTGAGAATTTTACAATTCTCATCTCTTGATGCTCTAGGGGTAATTTTAAATCACCACCACAACGGTCACAAAGACTCTCTACAATTCCTTCAACCTTAAATGTTAACTCCATCAAATTTGATCTTTTCGTTAAAGTCAAATCGATTTGAAGCTTACCCTCATCTAATTCGGTATTTTCAAATTCTTTAAAGAACGTCCCATCAACTTTAAACTGATACGAGTGATCTCCTAGCTTAAGCCCGACTATGGGTATAATGAAATCAGTAAGCGTATCCATTCCTATTCGTTTTTGGGTTTGCAAAGATAGAAATAATTTTTGTTAATAAAACTATTCCTACAGTCTCTAAATCACAATAATTTGAGTTAAAGTGATTATTTCGACTTTGAGTGCCATTTTTTGGCAGATGGAGGGCTTATAGCTAAAGGGTTTTCGTTTAACTGATTGTACTCCAATCTATTTTTATATAATTTACAAGCAGCGTAAACTGCTTCTCTAAATGAAGACTCTTGGGCTTCATTTTTTCCAGCTAAATCGTAGGCGGTACCGTGATCTGGAGAAGTTCTGACTACCGACAAACCTGCAGTAAAGTTCACACCTTTATTAAAGGACATTGTTTTAAAAGGAATTAAACCTTGATCGTGATACATTGCTAAAACGGCGTCAAACTTCGTGAATGCATCAGAGGCAAAAAAGCTATCGGCTGAATAAGGACCATACACCAATTTACCAGCATCAAAGGCTTTTTTCACGGTTGGAATAATGATCTCGCCATCTTCCTTCCCAATCACGCCTTTGTCTCCACTATGCGGATTTAATCCTAAAACAGCAATTTTGGGTTTACGGATATTGAAATCACTTTTTAAGGAATTATGGATTTGCTCAATTTTATGCAAAATCTTTTCTTCAGAAATAGTAGAAGCCACATCGGCAATAGGGATATGACCTGTAACCACACCAATACGCAAATTGTCGGCAATCATAAACATCAAAGCTTCAGCTCCTTCAAACTCCTTAGCTAAATACTCGGTATGCCCAGGGAATTTAAACTCCTCTGATTGTATATTATGTTTATTGATAGGCGCTGTAACTAGAGCGTCAATCTCACCCTTTTTCAAAGCTTCTACTGCTGCAGTAAGTGACTTTAAAGCATACTCACCACCTTCAGCCGTTTCTTCACCTAAATTCAATTGCACATCACCTTCCCAACATTTGATTAAGTTCGCTCGTTTCGGATTTATCTTTGCGTTTGGTCTGACAAAGTTAAAGCTGAAGTTTTTCAGCTCCATTGCTTTCTGATAAGCCATTGCATAATTAGAGGATGCATAAACCACAGGGGTGCATAAATCGAAAATACGGCTATCTGAAAAAGTTTTCATTATCACCTCAAGTCCTATTCCGTTTATATCCCCAACTGAAACACCTAAGCGAATCTTTCTTGATTTGGGTTGCGTATCATTTCTCATTCTAAACAATGTTAAAGATTGAAAATTAAAGATTGAAAATTCTTCAGACAAAGAATTCACAAGCGAAACTTTATAAAATTACGAGTGGCTCTTTTTCGACAAGTAATCAAACATGATGCGAACACCAGAACCTGTACCCCCTTTCAATCTGTACTTATCGTCGCTTGATAGGAAAGCTGGGCCGGCAATATCTAAGTGCATCCACGGATAATTAGTGAAGTGTTCCAAGAATTTACCTGCGGTAATTTGACCAGCTTCGGCAGGACCTAAGTTAGTCATATCTGCGATATCAGACTTCAGTAAATCTGCATATTCATCCCAGAAAGGCATCATAGCTAATCTTTCGTAGGTATAATCGCCACTTTCAATAAGATCTTTCTGTACATCGTCGCAAGCGGTACCCATTGCCACAATACCGAACTGACCAATTGCTCTTACTGCTGCTCCTGTTAAGGTTGCGAAGTCAATCACCAATTCTGGCTCATATTTCTTTGCATAACAAAGGGCATCGGCCAAAACCAAACGACCTTCGGCATCGGTATTCAACACTTCTACTGAAGTATTATCCATCATGTGAATCACATCTCCGGGAGCATAAGCATTTCCACCAGGACGATTTTCTGTAGCAGGAATTAAACCTACCACGTGAATAGGTAATTTTGCCTTCGCAATGGCATACATGATACCTACTACAGAAGCACCACCCCCCATGTCACATTTCATTATATCCATAGAATTGGCAGTCGGTTTTAAACTTAAACCACCTGTATCGTAAACGATTCCTTTACCTACTAAAATAATAGGCTTAGAGTTGCATGCATTTTCTGGTTTATGAGTAAGCACATTAAAGGTAGGCGGATTGATAGCGCCTTGATTTACTGCTAATAAACCACCCATTTTAAGGGATTCAATTTGCTTTTTATGAAGTACTTCTACTTTAAATCCAGCATCTTTCCCTAAACGTTCCATCTCATTAGAAAACTGAATAGCCGTTAAAAATGATAAAGGCTCGTTTACTAAATCTCTAGCGTATAAAGTCCCCGCAACCAAAGCATTTAAATCTTGTACAACCTCATCTTCAGCATCGATAGAGATCGATTTTAAACTATTTTTCTTTTTATCAGCATCTGTAAAATACTTTAAGAACTGGTAGTTGGCAAGGGCCATCCCTTCGGCAACAAAAGCAGATAAGTCACTCTCTTCAGCAGAAACTATTTCTAATTCTTCCAATTTTAAGGCATTGCATTTTTTTGCTAATACAGCACCACACTCTCTAGCTTTCTCGTAGGTTTTGCTTTCTGTTTTCTGCTCTTTAAAGCATTCGATAAACAATCTGCGAGTGTATTGATTCAACTCAATAGAGCAATGGTCATTTGCCAATTCAGAAGTCACAAATTCAAGCTCTTTCTCACTTAAACCATATTTTGACAAATCAGAATCTGGGTTTCCTAAGACAACTAAATGTCTATTTGCAGAAGCCTGCTGAACTTTATGTATAATGCTGTACATTTTTTCTTAATTTTGAGCCGTAAAAATAGGCATTTTAATGGATACACAGAAGCTATTAGACAGAGCTCTTAAATTTGAAAGTTTAAGCGCCGAAGAAGGAGTCTTTCTTTTTGAAAACGCTGCTACTACAGATTTGATGTTTGTGGCAAATGAGCTTCGTAAAAAACAAGTTCCGAGCAATAAGGTTACCTGGATTATCGATAGAAATGCCAATACTACCAATGTGTGTATTGCCAACTGCAAGTTCTGTAATTTCTTTAGAATTCCGGGACATAAAGAGGCTTACACTACTACCATAGAAGAATACAGTCAGAAAATTGAAGAAACCATACGTTATGGTGGTGAACAATTACTCCTTCAGGGTGGGCATCATCCAGATTTAGGGCTAAAGTTCTACTGTGATATATTCCGCGAGATAAAAAAGAAATTCCCACAGATTAAACTTCACGCTTTAGGGCCACCCGAAATTGCACATATAAGCAAGATTGATGGCAAAAGTCATAAAGAGGTTTTAGTTGCCTTAATGGAGGCTGGACTTGACAGCTTACCGGGTGCAGGAGCTGAAATTCTTGACGACAGAGTTCGCAGAATGATCTCTAAAGGAAAATGTGGGGCTCAAGAATGGTTAGACGTTATGCGAGTAGCGCACCAACTTAAGCTTACCACTTCGGCTACCATGATGTTTGGACATATAGAAACTCATTTAGAGCGTTTTGAGCATCTGGTGAAGATCAGAGAAGTTCAATCGGAGAAACCAGAAAATGCCAATGGCTTTTTAGCTTTTATCGCTTGGCCATTCCAAGACGATGGGACTTTACTAAAACGCGTTAAAGGGGTTACCAATAATGTTGACGGCGACGAATACATTCGTATGGTTGCACTATCTAGAATTATGCTTCCGAATGTGAAGAATATTCAAGCTTCGTGGTTAACGGTTGGTAAAGCTGTTGGGCAAATGTGTTTACATGCAGGCGCCAATGACTTTGGATCGATTATGATTGAGGAGAATGTGGTTTCGGCTGCAGGTGCCCCACACCGATTTACCTCTACTACTATTCAAGACGCTATACGTGAAGTAGGGTTTGAACCTCAACTCAGAACTCAGCAATATGAATACAGAGAGATACCTGAAATAATGGAAGAACAGGTGATTGATTATTAATAGAGTAGAAATTAGAAGTTAAGAAGGTAGAGAAGATAATATGTTTACAGGGATAATTGAAGAATTAGGGACAGTAAAGAACATCGAAAGAGCGGGTGGGAACCTTCATCTAAGTGTGGAAGCTGCGATGTGTCCTGAATTGAAAATTGATCAAAGTGTAGCACATAACGGTGTTTGTTTAACGGTAGTTTCTATAAACGGAAATGAATATACTGTAACGGCAATTCAAGAAACTCTAGACAAAACTAATATCGGCGATTTAAGTATCGGCGATGTGGTAAACTTAGAACGTTGTATGAAAATGGGCGGTCGATTAGACGGCCATATCGTACAAGGTCATGTAGATAAAACAGCTATTTGCACCGAAGTTAAAGAAGAAGATGGTTCTTGGGTATTTAGTTTTGAATACAACAAAAACACAGCATCAGAAGTTACGGTTGAAAAAGGTTCGATTACAGTAAACGGAACAAGTTTAACCGTAGTCGATTCTAAAGACAATGGCTTTTCGGTTTGTATCATCCCTTACACATATGAGAATACATGCTTTCGGAATTTAAAGCAAGGCGACAAGGTCAATTTAGAATTTGACATTATTGGGAAGTATGTTGCTAGAATGATGGGGCAATAATCTATCATGCTTATCCATTACTTTACAGCATATAACAAAAGGGTATCCGTCAAATATTTGGGACAGTAAATTAAGATTCTTTTAGCATCTTGTTCATTTTTGCCTTGACTCAAAAACGAACTAAAAGAAGAAATGTGAGAAACAATATTTTATTTCCTCTGGTCATCTATTTATGGTTCCTAATTTCAGAATAAAAAAGCAACTATAGTCCTTTTTGCTTGATCAAAAAGAACGAAAAAATCAAGGCTTACAAAACATCACTCTCCTTCTCTTGTAGACACTAAGTGCGGTTAGGTGATCTCCTCATAAATTCGGAGCTTCCCAAACTTACTAAGTATCTACTACAATTAGAAAAGCTCTCTTTTGAAGGCCATCAAAAAAAATAGTGCTAATTAAAAATTGTTATTCTTTTGAAGCCTTAGCAAAGCAAGCATCTTATTTAATAGCAATTGAAATAATCTATTCCCAGGGAATGGAAATCTCACTGATAGACTTAATCAGATAAGCTTGTCCAGGTTGGAAATCACCTATTCCATTAAAGTTCATTACGGGGATGCAGGCATTCCCAAAATAGTCTTTAATGATTACGACATCTTCATTAGCATCTATAAAGTCTAACACATCGATGGGCGTATTTTTCATAAAGGACTTCATAGACCATCCAACCGGGATTTGCATAGGATTTTCAGCCAGATTAATTTGGGCACCTTGAATGGTCATTATTTGAGCTGCATCCACTTTCATAAGCAAGCCTTCTCCTGGCTCTAGGCTACCAATATTATCAAATCCCCATTCGGGCAAAAAAACATTCCCATTTACATCTTTCGCAATAAGCAGATGATCAATAATAGATTCGAAAAAAACGGCCATATTATCAGCTTCAACAACTCTGTTTACACCTAACATGAACCAACCATTGGGAATATTTATAAGTGTAGAACCTATATCATCAGCCCAAATACGAGCAACATATTCTGGATGATCGATAAATGGATTTCTATTTCCTTGCCAAGAAAAGATCACTTCATTCCTATTGAGTTCAAATTCATCTACAGGATCTAAAAGATGCCATTCTAATAAGGTTTCTAATTTTCCAATTTCAGGATTGGGATAAGTATCTAAAAATTCAACTAGTGTTAGGTCAGGTTCATTATAGCCACCCTCGTAGCGCACATCCATATAAAACAAAATACGGGCAATATCCCCTTTCACATCGTCTGGAGCTTCCCACGAATCACTAGTGTAATAGCAATTAAGGGCATCATTATGCTGTGCCCCTCCATTATCGAAACTTTTATTTCCTCTATCAGAATTTACTGAGGCATCGCAGGGCTTTAAATTATGTACATCGGTATGAGCAGGTCCATTTTCATACGTTCCTCCGGGACCGAAAGAACCGAGAGATTTTGCCCAAACGTGCTCTCTATTCCAATAATCAACTAGAGAAGAACTATAAGCAAAGTTGTCTTTATCAATACTATTCTGTTTGTAAACAAGAATAATGTTATTGGAGTTGGAAGAATCCTCATCAGACTCTTTAAGCACAGTTTTACATTGCGAATAAGATAATTCGGTATGACTATCAATAAGCTGATGCAAAGCTATTCTAAGGTCTTCTCCATATAAAGTTGAGGTTCCTGAATAATAATCTTGTGCACATACATTTTGGGCAAAGACAAGTAGGTAGCTAATGATTGTTAGTTGAATACCTTTCATAGATTAAATTTACAATTTATCTCATAAAAAAAACCTCCGAATCATCGGAGGCTTTTTTTATGATCACTAGTTTAATAAGTGTATTGTACCTCGATAGACATCTTCCTCGTCGGTAACTTTATTTCCTACTTTAAGAATGTAAAAATACACCCCATCAGATAGCTCCTCATTTTGATGTGTGGATTGACCATCCCACCAAGAGTTATCTAATCCATAATGTCCATTTCTATAGACTTCGTCTCCCCATCTGTTGTATACACTCATATTACTGTATGAATAAAACTCATCGGTTAAACCCTCAACTGTTAAGTAGTCGTTTAGATTATCACCGTTTGGGCTAAATATATTTGGTATTGTAAGATCACACATAAACAGTATATTAAATACCATTGTAGTATCACAGCCAGTATAACCAAAAGTATAATCACCATATTGAGTAGCAATCAAATTCGTTTCAATGGCAAAAGGATTTGTAAAAATCGCTGTATCCGGTCCATCTATAAAAATCCAACCTTCTTCCATACCATGTGTTTCCACTTCCATATCTGTACTTAAGTCACAACGCATAAGCTCTTCGAAACTCAGCTGTGGAATTGCTTGACCAAACTGAACGGTCAAAGTATCAGATGTTTCACAACCTGCAATGGTATACACCATTTCATATCCACCGAAGTCATCAACCTCGATATCTAAGAAATCTTGATTCAATGCAGACATTTCTGCAGTGGTATGATTTGGTTGACTAATCATCTCCCATAAACCACCTGTTGGGGATGGGTTATCTACTTCTATATCTACTTCCCAATCACAAACTTGAACCCCAGGATTAAATATATAAGGATCAACAGTAATAAAATTCACATCCATAGAATCTATACCGAAGCAGAAATCTACTGTAAAGGCAACTTGATAAGTTCCGAATTCATTTACAGAAATCCCCGTTTGCAATAGACTTGAATCGACCAGTGTGGCAAGCATTGAGGTGTCTGGAGCTACAACGGTCCATTCACCACCATTCCCTGTAGGATCGATTACAGAAATCGTATTATCTAACAAACATGTAACATCTAAAACAGGATTAATTATTGGGTTAACCACTTCAAAGTCCACGGTCATTTCGTCAGACAATCCACAATCTAGATCCGTAAATACGAAAGTATATTCTCCAATTTCACTCACGGTAATTTCGGGAGTAAATGAATTTGTATCGGGATCAAAAGAAACCGATGAACTATCTGGGCCTTCTACCCATTGCCATGATCCGCCACCAGGAGGAACATTTGTTACGGCTAAATCAAAATTCTCCTGACACTCAGACACTCCATTAGGAGCAGCCACAGGAGAGCTGTAGACATCCACTTCAAATTGTTCAGTATACTCACAACCGTAGGTATCTGTAATGGTCATAACATAAGTATGTATACCAGCAGTGGCAGGTTGAACTATTACCATTGTAGAATCGTAATCTACAATAGAAGAAGGTTCCTCCGCACAATACCAATTATAAGTTAAGATTTCTGCTACTAAGGTATCTGCAATAATTTCATCAGCTTCTCCAACAACGTTCATCGATAAGCCCCAACCACAAATAAAACCATTGTCAATTGCTAAATTATCTGTAATTGTTAGAGTCCAAGTACCGTTTGCCGGCGAATCTTCATAGTCAGAAAAATCGCCTAAGGGTTCATATGAACCCGGGATCATTGAGTTACCTCCTAAAGGGGCAATCATTGTATTAGTTAGCGAATTTGCAAAAGTTCCAAAGTCTGCATCAATTGACCAGCAATATTCCCAACATGCTCCGGGGGTCTCAGTCGCATCCATATCTAGTGCATCACCTAACCAAGTTGCTCCACCAACTTGTTCAAATAACATCACTTCAGTCCCATTAGGAGCTGTTAAAGACATGTCTAAATCTCCTAAATAAGAATGTTCAATTTCTACACATACTTCAATAAAATCATCATCATCAAGAATAGCTAATGGGTCGAAGGCGGTTACATTAATTTCTGTGGTATAAGACACTCCTGAGCCATCTGGCAAATAAATAGCTTCACCAAATTCTTCTCCACCATTCCAAACATCTTCGAAAAGAAACCAATATATAGGGTCAAAGAAACTAGTTACTGTATCACCTGGGGCATATGCGGTTGCTTGAACAATTGTTTCAGGGCATATTTCAGTATCTTCCGGTGGGAAAATAGTAGTAATAATACCTGGTTCGTCATTAATCACCGTTAGCGAAGCTGAGGCGTTACACCCATTAATATCGGTTGCATATACACTCAGTTCATATTCACCCTCTTCTGCATACAAGTGATTTACAGATTGTCCGCTTGCAATTTGCCCATCACCAAACATCCATTGAAAAGTTGTTGTATTATCAGCTTGAGTATAATACTCATCATTTTCTAAATATTCGGTAAGCCCATTTAAATCAATATCATAACAAGCATCTATCTGACCTAAGGCATTAATCCAATCACTCGATTCAATTTCTACTGTAAAGTCTTGACAAGGATATTGACAATTAATTTCGGCAAACCAACCTGGTGCTTCCACAGACCAAGGAGAGGAGAAATGAACTGTTAAACAACCTGTTATGTTGCCTTCTGTGGCTGCAATATTTCCTGGTGCATCATCTCCGGGGCCTGTATAAGAATACAAAACTGGATCGAAGGTAGAAGAGCCGTCATAAATTGTAAGTGTAGGCGAAGCCCAAGGAGTACCAGCTAAATCAAAGGAATAAAAATTGATGGCAGTACTTAAATCTGGATCATCACTACAAATAGTTAAGACGTAATTTTCGCCTGCATCAAAATTACCGTTAGCACCTCCAGAATCATAAAAATACCCTGTACATAATTCAATATCTCCAGGTCCCATATAGATATTAGGCCCTTGAACTTCTACCATTTGTGTGAAATCACAACCTAACGAATCTGTTACCGTAAGAACATAAACCCCAGGGGCAACATTACTTAAGTTTTGTGTTGTTGCACCATTAGACCAGTTGAAAGTAAAAGGAGGATTTCCTGCATAAATATTTGTTGTCACAGAACCATCAGAGGCTGTTGTCGTAGAAGCACTCGTTTGTACTAAGTCCGCACTAAAGCAAAAACAATCATCCATTACAACGGGTACAGAAAAATCTTCAGATACCCCGTCACCAGAAGGTGAATTACCATTATTATTTATCATGGTCGTATTCCCACCACACATAGCAACTTCATACCAAGACCCAGAACCCCAACCGTCTCCACCAGCATCGTAGGCATTGAAAGTATAGGTTCCACCTTCGGGTACGCAAACTTCATCAGAAGTGTATACGAAGTTGGCTGCATAGGTAAATGGATTCGTTCCATAAATATTTCCCGCGGCATCTTGAATATCCCATGTAACCTCACCTACAGGCATAACTTGAGTAAATGATAGAGAAACTACTACCCCTACTTCACCCGCATTACAGATGGTTGTTGATTGAGCTTGCACAATTTGAAGACTGGCAAGTACAAGAACAAATAGTCCAATTAACTTCTTCATCTTAATGGCCTTTTGATTGATTGAACATATCATAAATTTCTTGTTTGCTTCTCAAAACAATAAGTAAATTTTGATTTCCTAGACGATAGGTATTTTTTCCATTCTGGAAAAAATCAACATCGTACATAAGGATGTTAAAGTTTTCTTTTGATACTTCCTCTTGATTAAAGTCAAAACCTTCGGGTAAGGAGACCAAATCAAGAATATTGGGAATGTCGTTTATTTTCTCTTCAGGAATAGATTCTACTTCTTGAAAAAAGCAGGCATTATTCACATAGAAGTTGAGATAATCAATCTGTGACGGATTAATGGATGCAGTAGCATCTAACTCACTTTGTGTAAAGCGAAATAGCAGTCTTGCATCAAAATCTGTTACATCTTGAGCAGAAATAATTTGCGCATAAAAAGCACAAAAAAGGAATAGTATTTTTTTCATATCCAAAAGGCTGAGAGCAAGCAAATAAGTAAAAAACCGAATTAATTACAATTTGCATCGCAAAAACTACAAATATAACTTTTTTTAGCAGCTGAAGCAATTTAGTATTTGCCTCAAATAGCTTAGTTTTGCAGTGATGAAACAAGAAAACATACGCAACTTTTGCATCATTGCACATATCGACCATGGTAAAAGTACTTTGGCCGACCGCTTATTAGAACATACTCAAACGGTAACCGAGAGAGAGTCTAAGAACCAACTCCTTGACAGCATGGACCTGGAGAGGGAACGTGGTATAACAATCAAGAGTCATGCCATCCAAATGGAGTTTCTGCACAATGGAATGACCTATAGGTTGAATTTGATTGACACTCCTGGTCACGTAGATTTCTCTTACGAAGTATCTCGTTCGATAGCTGCCTGCGAAGGTGCTTTATTGATTGTTGATGCTGCTCAAGGGATTCAAGCTCAAACCATTTCGAACTTATACTTAGCATTGGAAAACGATTTAGAGATCATTCCAGTATTAAATAAGATTGATTTACCGAGTGCTAATCCAGAGGAAGTAAAAGATCAAATCATCGATTTGATTGGTTGTACTGATGAAGATATTATTCCCGCTTCGGCTAAAACGGGCGTTGGAATACAAGAAATTCTAGAAGCTATTGTCGCACGCGTACCTGCTCCAGAAGGAGATGAGGACGCGCCTTTACAAGCTTTAATTTTTGATTCGGTTTTCAATCAATTCCGTGGAATTGAAGCTTACTTTAAAGTCGTAAATGGTACAATCCGTAAAGGTGATAAAGTAAAATTCTTCGCCACAGATAAAGAATATTTTGCCGATGAAATTGGAGCACTTAAATTAGACCAAGAGCCTCGCAAAGAAATAAAAGCAGGTGATGTAGGTTATATAATTTCTGGAATTAAAATAGCCAATGAAGTAAAAGTTGGGGATACCATTACGCATACTGACACTCCTTGCGAGAATCCTATCGATGGATTTGAAGATGTGAAGCCGATGGTATTTGCTGGTATTTATCCGGTTGACACTGAGGATTACGAAGAGCTTCGTAATTCGATGGAGAAATTACAACTGAATGATGCTTCTTTAACCTTTGAGCCAGAATCTTCAGCAGCCTTAGGATTTGGTTTCCGTTGTGGATTCTTAGGAATGTTACACATGGAAATTATCCAAGAACGTTTGGAAAGAGAATTCGATATGACTGTAATTACTACAGTTCCTAACGTTTCTTACTTTTCTTATAACAGAAAAGGGGTCAAACTCTTAGTAAATAACCCATCAGATTTACCAGATCCTTCTACCATAGATAAAGTGGAAGAACCATATATATCTTCTCAAATCATTACAAAATCTGAGTATATAGGATCTATCATCACTTTATGTATTGAAAAAAGAGGAATTCTAAAAAACCAAGTCTACCTATCGCCAGATAGAGTTGAGTTGAGTTTTGAGTTGCCATTAGCAGAAATCGTTTTCGATTTTTACGATCGACTGAAAACGGTTTCTAAAGGCTATGCTTCTTTCGATTACCAACCTATAGGTTACCAAGAGTCGAACTTGGTGAAGATGGATATTTTATTGAATGGAGATCAAGTAGATGCTCTTTCAGCATTAATTCACCGCGACAATGCGCACAACATCGGTAAAAAGATATGTGTGAAATTGCGTGAATTAATTCCACGTCAACAATTCGACATTGCTATTCAAGCAGCCATTGGTGCGAAAATTATTTCGCGTGAAACGGTAAAAGCACTTCGTAAAGATGTAACCGCTAAATGTTACGGTGGTGATATTTCGCGTAAGCGTAAATTGTTGGAGAAGCAAAAGAAAGGTAAGAAGCGTATGCGTCAGGTAGGGAATGTAGAAATTCCACAATCTGCATTTATGGCGGTACTTAAACTTGATTAAAAATTGCACTATGCAAAATAAGATAGAGGCTCTTAATACTAAAATCGCTGAAGCACACAAAGGTGGTGGCGAAAAAAGAATTGAAGCACAGCATAAAAAAGGAAAGCTAACCGCTCGCGAGCGTGTACATTTTCTTTTAGATGAAGGTTCTTTCGAAGAAATTGGAATGCTGGTTACCCACCGTTCTACCAACTTCGGACTCGACAAACAAAAGTTTTTAGGCGATGGTGTTATAACTGGTTACGGTACAGTAAACGGTCGTTTAGTTTACGTTTTCGCTCAAGACTTCACAGTTATGGGAGGCTCTCTTGCCGAGGCTCATGCACAAAAGATTTGTAGAGTAATGGATCTTGCCATGAAAAATGGCGCTCCTGTACTTGGATTAAACGATTCTGGTGGTGCTCGTATTCAAGAAGGGGTTGTATCCTTAGGTGGTTATGCCGATATCTTCTACAAAAACACCCAAGCATCTGGTGTTATCCCTCAGCTTTCTGCTATTATGGGACCTTGTGCTGGTGGTGCTGTATACTCGCCTGCACTTACTGACTTTATTATGATGGTGGAAGACACCTCGTATATGTTTGTTACAGGGCCAAATGTGGTAAAAACAGTAACTCACGAAGAAGTAACTGCCGAGGAATTAGGTGGCGCTTCAACGCATTCATCTAAATCGGGTGTAGCACATTTTTCTTGTCCGAACGAAGTAGCCTTGATTAACGAATTGAAAACACTTCTTTCGTATATGCCACAAAACTGCGAGGAAGATGCTCCTTCAGTTCCCTATACAATTTCTGACGAAAGCAGAGAAAGCTTAAACAACATCATTCCTGACAACCCTAATCAACCTTACGATATTAAGGAAGTGATTGATGGAGTTGTGGATGGAGATTCTTTCTTTGAGGTTCATAAAAATTACGCTGAAAACATCGTTTGTGGTTTTGCTCGTTTGGGCGGGAAATCAATCGGTGTCGTAGCAAATCAACCTGCCTTTTTAGCAGGGGTATTAAATATTGAAGCATCGACTAAAGCAGCGCGTTTTGTACGTTTCTGCGATTGTTTCAACATACCATTATTGGTCGTAGAAGATGTGCCTGGTTTCTTACCTGGAACCGATCAAGAGTGGCATGGAATTATTACTCACGGGGCTAAATTACTTTATGCATTCGCTGAGGCAACTGTACCGCGCATTACGGTTATCACTCGTAAAGCATACGGTGGTGCTTACGATGTAATGAACTCAAAGCATATTGGTGCTGATATGAATTACGCTTGGCCATCGGCAGAAATTGCTGTGATGGGCGCTAAAGGAGCTGCTGAAATTATCTTCAGAAATGAGATTAAAGAAGCAGATGATAAAGAAGCCAAGTGGAAAGAAAAGGAGCAAGAATACTCAGATATGTTTGCGAATCCTTATAATGCTGCAGCTCGTGGTTATGTAGATGAAGTTATTCAGCCTGCACAAACTCGAGAAAAACTGATCAAAGCATTTAAGATGCTCGAAAACAAAGTTGATAGCTTACCAAAAAAGAAACACGGAAATATTCCACTTTAAGATGAACGTACTCATATTAGGTTCTGGCGGTCGTGAACACACTTTCGCTTGGAAATTGGCACAAAGCCCACTTTTAACAAAATTATTTATCGCTCCAGGGAATGCTGGAACCGATGCATTGGGCGAAAATGTAAACATTAAAGTGGATGATTTTACAGCCATAAAAGCGCTCTGTTTAGACAAAGAGATCACCATGGTGGTTGTAGGTCCTGAGGATCCTTTAGTAAAAGGTATTCACGATTTCTTTTTGGCTGATGCCGACTTGAAACACATTCCAGTTATTGGACCTCAAAAAGCAGGTGCCGAATTGGAAGGTTCTAAAGATTTTGCCAAGGAATTTTTATTCCGCCATAATATCCCAACTGCGGGATACCAAACTTTCACTTCTGAAAACTTAGAAGAAGGTTATGCCTTTTTAGACAGCTTAAAAGCACCTTACGTTTTAAAAGCGGATGGTTTAGCAGCCGGTAAAGGTGTATTGATATTAAACTCTGTTGAAGAAGCGAAAGACGAATTAAAAGAGATGCTTACCGAAGCCAAATTTGGTGCGGCAAGTGCTAAGGTGGTTATAGAAGAATTTTTAGATGGTATCGAATTGTCTGTTTTTGTCTTAACAGATGGCGAGAACTATAAAGTACTTCCGACAGCTAAAGACTACAAACGTATTGGAGAAGGCGATACTGGCCTAAACACAGGCGGTATGGGTGCTATTTCTCCCGTTCCTTTTGCAGATGATGTATTGATGCAAAAAATTGAATCGCGTATCGTAAAACCTACGGTAGACGGTTTGAAAAAAGACGGCATCCCTTACAAAGGATTTATCTTTATTGGATTGATCAATGTTGATGATGAACCTATCGTTATAGAATACAACGTTCGTATGGGAGATCCTGAAACGGAAGCAGTATTGCCTCGTATAAAATCTGATTTATTGGAATTATTCCAAGCGGTTGGAAATGGTACTTTGAATAAGAAAACTTTGGAATTAGATCCTCGCTACGCAACCACAGTTATGATGGTTTCTGGAGGATACCCGGAATCTTACCAAAAAGGCAAAGTGATGAGCGGAATTGATTCGGTAGAAGATTCTATCGTATTCCATGCAGGAACGAAATTAGAAGGCTCTGAGGTACAAACAAACGGAGGTCGTGTTATGGCATTGACTTCTTTTGGAGATACTATGAACGAAGCCTTAACTAAATCTTTTGCCAGTGCAGATAAAATTAAGTTTGAAGGTAAATATTACCGTTCTGATATTGGATTTGATTTACAATAAGGTGAAACGGAAGATGTAAAACGAAATAAAAAAAGGCAACCCTTGGGTTGCCTTTTTTATGTTAACAAGTAAAAACTTATTCGCAAATATTTTTTTCAGTTACAGCAACTTTACCACAAAAGTAAAGTGCACCTGCACCAATTAAGCACAATGCTATGTTAGGCAACTGTCCTAGCTGAGCTAGGATTTCGAATGTTGCTTCAAATAAATCGCCAATACCGTATAATAAATCGTTCATGTCGTAGATAGTTTTTCTTAACGAGGACAAATTTACATATTTTTACCACATGGTAGTAAATTTATTTCGACATACTCAGGCAATATCTGTTATAAGTATCCTTATGCTGAGTATTCTTGTTTGGATGGGCTTTTCATTTCAAGAAAACCCTGAAGGAGCAGAGCACATAAGTCCGTTTTTCGACTCTACACTTTCTCCTGTACTTCAAGAGCCGATAATCAATAGGCTAATTGCAGGCGCCCTTGTTTTTTGGCAATGCATTCTGGTTAATAGAATAATGGTCAGACAAAAAATCTTTTCAACGAATACTTTCTTTCCCGGTTTATTTTACTTTTTAGCTATAAGTCTTAGTCCAGAAGCCATTTATCTCAGTCCTTCTTTACTTGCAATCACTTTTATAGTATTGTCTTTAAATAAAATACTGGATAGTTATTTAGATAAAACAGCTTATTCAAAGGTGTTTGAAAGCTCAATTTTAATGAGTTTAGCAATATTTATTCACCCTTCTTTTTTAGTTCTGGCACCACTAATTTGGATTGGGATTTCAATTTTCTCTCAGGTAGAATGGAGACATTGGATATTAAGCATTCTGGGATTGGTTTGCCCATGGTTTATAGTTTATAGCATTAGCCACTACTATTCAATTGAAGAACTGAATCTTAGTTATTTCTTTCATTTTCTAATAGAGGAAAGCCCCTCATTCATTCTTGACCGAGGAGGAATGTTGAGTCTATTTGGATTTGGATTGATCACTCTATTGGCAGTAACCGAATTAGTTGTTAGTTTAAAGAGAAAAAATATTAAAGCTAGAAAATCATATATTCTCTTGCTATGGGTTTTAGCTCTTACACTTATGTACACCTTTATAAGCCCGGATAATTTTCATATTAAATTACTTGCTTTTGCCTTACCCTGTAGTGCTATTATCAGCAACTATTTCTATTATAACAAAAAAACAAAGTGGCTTAATCTCATTTCTATTAGCCTAATTGTTATGCTCTTTTTAAACCACTTTATTTGGTAACCGTAGCTTACATTGACTTTAATCTATTGTAGATATAAATTTAATTCAAATCGAATACTCTAGAGATATTAAAGCCAAAATAAATATCGCCTTCAGACCATATACCTGTGGTTTCGCCAATAAAGGCTCTTTCAAACATACCTTGAGAATTTGTTACATGTAACTGAAAAACATGACCTCCTGTTTCAATATCAAAACCTACAGAAAGTGAATTACTAAAATCTTCTTCGGGTCGGTCTAATTGATAGAAATACTCGATGTTAACAGATACTCTTTTAGACAATTTATAACGACCGCCCAGACCGAGTGCCCTATAGTCATTTTTCATTGCAGAAGTTTCCACAAGATTTCGATGAAGAAAACTTGGGGTAAGTTGCAAAGAAAGGTTTTGATTGAATTTTCGTGCAATCATTACTTGATGTGCGTATGACAATCTGGAGCTAAATAAATTTTCTCTATCGGGATTTATCCAACGAAGCGAATTTATAAAAACAGCATTGTAGGACGTAATAGAAATTGGGCTTCCCTTTTCCATTTTCTGTTTTAACAACTTCGCTTTCACAGAAGATTCAAAGGTTTTTTGGAACGAATTCCTAGCTACTCCAATTGCTAAACCCTCTGTTACACCATAATCAAATGACATTCGCATTGTAGATTGATCTATACCCCATAATTCATAGGCTCCACTATTTAATGTTCCGAATCGATGTGCGATAACAAATTGCAAATCTCCCTTTGCCGGAAGCTCAATAGACTGCCCATTTATAACGCGAGTACCTTTAAAGGTTGCGTATACTTCCTGATTTACATCCTCTTCTAACAGAGAGAATAAATCATCTTGAGCAAAAACAACATTTGTAGAAATGAGTAGAATGAAGAATAATGATTTCACAATAAATTATAGTTTAGTTAAAACCGCTTTCACAGTCACATTAATCTCGTCGGCAAGTTTATCGGAAACAAGTTTGGGGATTTCAATTCCAAAGTCCGCGCAAGAGAGTACAAATTCTGATTCGCCGTAGAGTACCTCATCTATGATTTGAAGTTGAACTGAAATTTCCATTTCTTTTTGCACCCCATGAAAATCCATCATTCCTTTTACAACAAGCTGTTTTTGTAGTGATAAATCTGATGGCAAATCAATAAATGAACCTCTAAATGTAGCCTTTGGGTAGACTTCTGATTCAACATAATTTTCATTAAAGTGCTCTTCCATTAAAGCTATATCAAAATGAAAAGCTCTCAGTTGTATCTGAAAGGCCAATTCACTTTGTGTCAGATCAATTACGGCTCCTACTTGAGTATTCCTAGCTTCAACAAGCTCAACAGCTTCTTTATCTGACAAAAAATACACCTCTGCATTTCGGGTCATATATCGTTGTGCAGACAATTGGCTTACAATTGCGACCAAGATAATAAACAGTACTTTTTTCATTCCCTAATTATTTAGCGCTCCTTGAGAAACCCAAGCCTTAATATACTCTATTTGACAATGAGACAAACGATAAGTGGTGGGCATAGCTCCAACCTCTCCTTCAGTTCTTTGAATTCTATTTATTATCCCAGAATTGGTATCATCATTCGCAGAAACTATAAGTTCGTTATAATTCATTAAAGATAAACCTGCTGAAGGAGTTTCTCCTGCATGACAAGAAGTACAATGTTCATTGATAATGGGAGCAATATCAGATTCGAAAGACATAGATAGCGTGTCGCAAATTTGAATTCCATACAAGTGTTCCTCATTATCATAAGAACAAGAATTCACTAAACTAAGCGCAACAAAAGCAATCAATAAGGCAAGTATATTCTTCATTTATCCTTTGTTTTATAAAGACAAATATCACATTATTTACATACATTAAATCTATACAAGTAACTATTTATCTAAAATTCATTTTATTATCTACAATTCAATAAATTTGGATAAATGAACAATCAGATGAAGATGAAACTATTTTTAGGCTTTTGCTTGTGCTTGGTCGGAGCTTACCTCGGGTATAATTATGTTTATCAAGAGCATCGAGATGTTCAAAAAGAACAAGCTGTATTTAATTTGAGCAGCAGTACTTTATTTCAAGAATTTTCTACGAATGAAGAAGCTTCAAACGCTAAATACATAAACCAAATCATTTCTGTTTCTGGGGAAGTAAATTCTGCAACAGAATATCAAATTGTTTTAAGTCCAGGTATTGTTTGCCAGTTAGATAGCACCATATCAATAAATAACATTCAACAAGGCGACACCCTACAGCTCAAAGGAAGATGTATTGGATTCGATGACCTGTTTATGGAGGTTAAAATGGATAACTCAATTCTTTATTAAAATATTTACATACTTACATAAGTTTGGCACGACATTTGCAGACCATCTTAATATACAAGAAAGATCTCATCTGGGGGGGTGAATCTTACAAGCTCTGAACAATGTTCGGGGCTTTTTTTTGTTTTAATATATTATCTTAGAAAGAAACTCGTTATTATTGAACAATTAATAAATACCAATAAATGAAACAAATTATTTATTTACTATTAATCTTGAGCGTTTCAGTAAATGCCCAACAAATGGAACAAGTTTCAGCATTTTTAGACTGCAACTGGTATTGTGATGATGATTATATCCAAACAGAAATCCCTTTTGTAAACTTTATACGAGAACCTAAAGACGCACAAGTTCATATTCTAGTTTCGAGAAACACCACTGGAAGTGGAGGCTCTCGCTTCACCTTCAGATTTGTAGGGCAAAAGGACTTCATTCATATTAATGACACCTTACAAATAAATTTAAAGCCAGATGCGACAGATGATGAAACACGCATAGCGCAAGTAGAAATTTTAAAAAATGGGCTTTTTGATTTTGTAAAACATAGCAGTGTTGCAAAAAACATTTCTATAGTATATGAGCCTTTAGTTCTTGAAGAATTAAGTCTAAAAAAAGACCCGTGGAACTATTGGATTTTCAGATTAGGGGCCAATGGACGAGTTAATGGTGAAGAAAGTTATAAAAGTGAGAATATCAACTTACGGTTCTCGGCAAATAGAATATCAGAATCAATAAAATTAGAAAACTCCTTCAACATAGGGAGAGACAAAAGCATCTTTAACTACGAGGACATAAAACTTACAACGATTAGAAAAACTGCCAATGCAAACCTTTTGGCCGTTGCCAGTATCAATGAGCATATTTCAGTTGGTGCTAATGCTCGATATCAGCACTCAACTTATTCAAACATCAATCATGGGATCGCCTTTATGCCGGCTGTAGAATACAATATATATCCGTATTCTGAAGCTACAGAACATCAGCTAAGGTTTCTATATGGTATTGGGAATCAAAACAACAACTATATCGATACAACCATCTTTTTCAAAACACATCAAAACTACTTTTATCAACAACTAAGCATAGATTTTGAAAGTATGCAAAAGTGGGGAAGTATAGACCTAGGCCTTACGGGTAAAGATTTGTTTTTAAGAGGAAATAAGTATGATATTAGTCTGTATTTAAATGTAGATGTACGGGTTATAAAAGGACTCAACATCTTTGGTTGGGGTAGCTTCAATTTAAATAGAAGTCAGATAGAATTACCCTCAAGTGGCTCAAACTACGAGGAGGTTCTTCTTCGTCAAAAGCAATTAGCGTCTAGTTACAACTACTATACTTCTATTGGTCTATCCTATACATTTGGCTCCTTATACAACAACATTGTAAATACCCGATTTGACTAAATGCATAAACTCTTAATTGCACTCTTCTTATATCAAATCCCTGTATTTTCTCAGGGAGACTTTCCTTTTACTAAAGGAGAATTTTTAGAATATAAAATTCACTATGGCCCAGTAGACGCAGGGAAAGCAACTCTAAAAGTTCAGTTTGAAGAAGGGAATTATTGGTTTGTTGCCGAAGGCAAGTCTACTGGATTATTTAATTTATTTTTTAAAGTTAGAGATTACTACGAAAGTATAATAGATACGAATTGTCTTTGTCCGATCTATTTTTATAGAAATGTAAGAGAAGGTAATTACAAGAAAATAGAGAAGGTTTTTTTCAATGAAGCCTTCCATCAGGCAGAATCTACTCGAGATACGATCTCTCTACCTACTAATCATCAAGATATTCTATCAGTTTTTTATTATTTAAGAAGTCAGAATCTAGACAACTTTCTACCGGGAGATACTATCCCAGTCCAAGTATATCTAGATGATGAATTTATGAGTTCCAATTTGAGTTATTTAGGAAGGGATACATTAAAAACAAAATTTGGCTATGTCCCTAGTACTATGTGGGCACCTCAATTAGAAGTCGGACGTGTTTTCGATGAGAAAAATGGAATGAAAATCTGGGTAAGTGATGATGCAAATAAAATCCCATTGCGGATAGAGACTCCAGTATTAGTAGGTTCAATAAAAATGGATCTCGTTCAATTTTCTAACTTAAAGCAGCCACTCCTTATTCTTCCTTAAGATTAATTTGCTAATTTAACACTCTAATTATAAAAGTGTTACAATGAAATACATCTTATTTTTATCCATTCTTAGCCAGTCGTTTCTATTTGCACAACACACCTTTTCTATTGTTGCCATAGACCCAATTACTGGGGAAATTGGTAGTGCTGGAGCTACCTGTGGCGATAATATAATTTGGCCTGGAACTCCTGGCGCAGCCTTAATTAGTGATATTATACCCGGAAAAGGAGCAGTACACACACAATCTTACTGGAATAGCACAAATCAATACAACGCTCATCAACAACTACTAAATGGAGCTAGTTCTCAAGAAATAATTGACTGGCTAGTAGCTAACGACTCAGAGGGTGATGCTTCTATAAGACAATATGGTGCAATCACCAATGTAAACAACACAATAACAAGTGCTGCATTTACGGGAAGTAATTGTTTCGATTATAAAAACCATCTTATAGGTGAGAATTACGCTATACAAGGAAACATTCTTTTAGGGCAGTCTATTTTAGATTCTATGGAATTTAGATTTGTGAACACTGATGGCACTTTAGCAGATAAACTTATGGCATCATTACAAGGCGCCAAAGTTATTGGAGCTGATACAAGATGTACGATAGAAAATGTTAGCTCATTATCTGCTTTTTTAAGAGTTGCACAAGAAGATGACAACGCTAATAATATTTATTTGGATCTTATTGTTCCGTCTACACCTGATCAACTAGACCCTATAGACTCTGTTCAAACTCTTTACAATACTTGGCAAAACACCATTGATATTGCCCAAGTAGAAAACGATGGACTCTACATCTTCCCGAATCCTACCAAAGGTGAACTCATCATTGAAAATCAAAATCTACAAAACAGTACAATCACTTTATTTACTATTAGTGGCCAAAAATTACAAGAAATAAAACCTCTTCATACTAAGTTAAGTTTACAGATTGGACATTTAAGACCGGGCTTATATCTATTAAGGCTAAGCGGTGAAAATCACAAAATACTTACACGTAAAATTGTGCTTAGGTAGTAAGCAGACACCGTTGAAAGTCAAGCTAAGAAAATCCTAAAAGAAAACACCTACTCTCATTTTCTATTACTCAAAAGTAGCTTTCAAATTTTAATGAAATTCGAGTATAATTCTAAAAAAGGCTCCTTGAATGGAGCCTTTTTTTTGTGCTGTATTTAACCGATTTTTCATGTTGAAATTGTAAATTAGCCCACAATGAGCCAAAATCAAGACCGTTTCAATAAAAGGAGATTACGATCTTCCTATATTTCAGTTATTGTAAGTATGACACTTGTCCTATTTTTGATGGGACTATTGAGCACCGTACTTTATCACTCAAAGGCTATTGCAAATCAGGTTCAAGAGAATATTGCATTTACTGTATTACTTAAACCTGATGCCAAACAGGTTATGGTGAAACAGTTTCAAAGGCAATTAGAACTCAGTGAACATATAAAGTCTACCGAATTTATTTCGAAAGCCGAAGCTGCGACAAGTCTAGAAAAAGATTTAGGTGAAGATTTCATAAATTTCTTAGGGTTCAATCCACTTACAGATGCTATAGATATTCACTTTCAAGCTTATTACACTCAAACAAATGCTCCAGAGCATATTGAACAAGAGCTGCTAGCAATGTCCATAGTACAGAAAGTCATTTATGATAAATCCCTCATTAGATTACTTAATGACAACCTTCAAAAAGTATCTTATTTACTTTTAGCACTGAGCTCACTTTTCGCCTTGATTTCTATCGCACTAATTAACTCATCAATTCGTTTGACTATTTATTCGAAGCGATTTTTGATTAAGACCATGCAATTGGTTGGCGCTACAAAGAAGTTTATTAGAAAGCCCTTTATTTGGAAAAGCTTACAACACGGACTTTTAGCTTCACTACTAGCAATTATAGCGATAGAAGTTCTGATAAGTTCGGGCGCCGAAATATTACCTGAAATAAATAGATTACATCAAGCCAATGCACGTATTATTCTTTACTCAGGAATACTTATCGTTGGTTTAATTATCCCATGGGCATGCACTTATTTTGCGGTACGTAAATATTTAAAATTAACAACAGACGAATTACATTATTGATATGGAAAATAAAGGATTTCTTTTCGGAAAAAAGAACTACACATTAATGTTTATAGGTATCGCATGTATACTTCTTGGATTCATCCTTATGTGGGGTGGTGGTGGAGAAGGCGAAACTGCTTTCAATCCTGAAATATTTAACTTCAGAAGAATAACTCTTGCACCTATTGTAATTTTAATAGGCTTTGTGATTGAGATTTTTGCCATTATGCACAAACCTAAAAAATAAACCCCTATGGGATTATTAGAAGCTATTATCCTTGGTATAGTTCAAGGTCTAACTGAGTTTTTACCGGTTAGTAGTAGTGGACATTTAGAGATCGTAAAAGAACTTTTGAATGTAGAGGCGCAAGAGCAAAATCTATTGATGACTGTGGTGCTACATGCAGCAACGGCTCTGAGTACTATCGTTATTTTTCGAAAAGATATAAAAGAAATTCTATCTGGTTTAACTCAATTTAAATGGAATGAAGAATTTATATTTTCTTTAAAAATCATTCTTTCAATGGTTCCAGCGGCTTGTGTTGGGCTCTTATTTGAGGACGAAATTGAGCAGCTCTTCGGAGGACAAATACTCTTGGTAGGTAGCATGTTATTGATCACAGGATTATTATTATTTCTGGCTGACAAAGCAAAGAAAACAGATCAAAAAGTTAACTTTTCAAATGCCTTAGTGATTGGTGTTTCTCAAGCTATTGCAATACTACCAGGGATCTCAAGATCTGGAGCTACCATATCCACTTCCGTTTTACTAGGTGTAGATAGAGAAAAAGCAGCTCGATTTTCATTCCTTATGGTAGTCCCATTAATTTTAGGGAAAATGTCTAAAGACATTCTTTCAGGAGACCTCTTAGTGGATAGCTCAGGAATGCTTCCGCTAAGTCTTGGCTTTATTGCAGCCTTCATAACTGGACTTGTCGCTTGTAAATGGATGATAAAATTAGTTAAGAACAGTCAGTTGAAATACTTTGCTTATTACTGCTTCACGATAGGTTCAATTACCATCATTGCAAGCTTACTATAACACTCACAATAAAGCCTAATTAGACTTATATCTTTTCCGAACGGTTCCATCATCAAATATATCTATTACTTGCCCTTTATAATTCTCGGGTACTACACGACCTAGAACATCTATGGTTTTAACAATTGCTTTTTTGGTATTAGTAATTTCTTCTATACCAATACCCGCTACTACAAAACTATCTACTGTACTAATGATGTCTCCACAATAAGGTGCATTCAGTTCTACTTGATATGCTCCATTGTTTTCAAAAGTCAGTTCGGGGCTTTGTAGGTTACTACTTTCTCCTGTTGAAAACCACCAGTTTAAGGTATCTAATTGTGTTCCTGTATTGTCGAATACTAAATCTCCAGGATTTTGAACATCGCTTACTTGGCTTTGTATGGACAATTCTGGAGTAGAAGAATAGCCCTGACAATCTGCTCCCAAGACCCAAGTACACTGCAATAGACTTCCCGTTAGCGAATAATCATAAAGAAAACCTGCCATTAAAAATTCTATTTCATTCTCTGGATTTTCTATCACTTCTAAATCCATAAGCGAAAGCTCGTCTTGAGACGTAGAAAAGCCTCTGTAGGCACGCTCCCATACAACACCTGTATTCATATTGTATTTTAAAAGGCGGCTTTCCCTAAAAGAATTAGGGTTTTCAGGAGGTTCGTTGAATTGGTTAAATAAACAATAGATATCCTCTCCTACAATTTTCAAATCTCTTACATACAACCCTTCTACTGCCTCTGAAGAGTTTAATTCTGTTATAACTTCCCCAGTATCATTTAACAATACTAATTTTAATTCTGTTAAAGCATAAGGATCTACAAAATCGTATTCTATAGCATACCCGTAGAGCAATACAAAAGTACTGTCGCTATAGGCTCTGGCTATTCCCCAACCATGCTGAAAACCCGGTTCTGCGTAGGTCTGTTCCCATTGCACATTTCCCAGACTGTCTATTTTTACCAATAAGGGATTCCATGTATGGTAACGACCTCCACTGAGTAAATAGCCCCCATCTGAGGTGGGTTCTATCCAATGGATTTGGTCATGTTTTACTTCATCACCATAAACGAGTTCACTTTCTATATTTCCCAACGAATCCACAAAACCAATCCATAAATCACCCTGCCCTTCATCATCTACTTGCCCTATTAATAAATACCCTCCAACATTTTCAATTACAGCATATAATTTATTTACATGCTCGTATTGAACTTCCCATTCCAATTCTAAATTGACATTGAATTTAAATAAATGAGCATCACAAGATTCCCAAGCCAATAAATAGCCATTATCTTCAGTATTTATTATATTGTCTGCATACTGAGGATAAAGTGGACATTCAGGTACTTCAAGTGAATCTATATGAATCATGTTTCCATCAAAATCAAATTCTCTTAACACAATTATATGTCCTAAAAAACTAAAATCTTCAGAATGCATAGATGTACTACTAAACACAACGAAGGAGTTATCATTCACAACTATATCAGTGGATAAATCTGCAACTTGATTGTACAGATTGTATATCTCATTATGGTAATAGTCTTGTGCCTGTGTATATAGAGCACTTAAAAAAAATAAAATGCTAAAAAGTATCTTCATAGGGTAAATTAAAAGGTGCGCCTAAATAGACGCACCCTAATTTAAATTATTTTTGTAGTAATACCTGCTCTGTATACACCTGTTGTTTATCAGCATATACATTTAAGACATAAGAACCTGCGGCTTGGTCTTTCAACTCTATCATTAAAGTGGTATCACCTACCTCTAAGGTTCGTTCATAAATCACTCTTCCTGTCACATCCAGTACTTGAATCACAGCTGTTTGAGAAAAGAACAAATCAGATGCTGTGAAAATTAAATAATCCTTGGTTGGGTTTGGATAAACCGCAAAGGGGATGTGCTCAAATTGCAATTCAGGCTGGTAGGTGTTACGCTCCTGAACTTGTGAAGGAAAAAACAGGCTTTCGCTATAGTCAGTATCCTCCTGTAAAAGTGTACGTGCATAGGCACTACTCAATCCTACATCATTTACATGAGCTTCTATGGCTTGTAGGTCATCAGCATTTTCTAATAAGGCAAGCAATTGTTGCTGTTCCATCGCTTGATAGGGGTTTAGCACAAAGGATGGGTAACATTCATTTGGATTGATACTTGGGAGATCTTGAGCAACTATAATTGTTTGCAGCCCCATAACCAATAAAAGTACGAACTTGAATATTGTTTTCATAAAAAAATAATTAAATGTATAAAAAAACAAGACTCTAAAAGTCTTGAGTGAAGTCATAATTCTATTAGGGGCTTTGGGAGGTAACTAATTTAATGTGAATTATTTATAAATACAAATGTACAGAAAGTATTCGTTTGTTGGGACAAACAAAGTGATTCCAGTTTTAATTCATCTGTTATCCTAATCGTTTTATACTTTAGTATATATAGAAGAGAAGTTATTACTGATTGTGACTTTTATGCTTGAAGCAAACTTCTATTTGATACCTTTGAGCTAGGTTTAATTGTTTGTATTATTGCTTCATAACACGAATCTAAATAATTATCATTGACAGAGGAATCTTATTCTAGCTGTTTAATACTTCGTGCTGAACTTATTACTTGAACTACTCATTATGAAAAAGATACTAGTCATCATTCTTAGCTTTATATCCATCTGCAGTATTGCGCAAAATAATGAATACTCGAAACTCAAAGTATTTTTAAAAGACGGGGGTCTTCAAGCTTTAGCTCTAAATGGACTTGTAGTAGATCACGGTCATCATAAAGCTGGTGTTTTTGTCATTAATGATTTCTCTGCAAGCGAAAAAGCATTGCTTGATGAACTCAACTATGAATATGAAGTTCTTATTAAAGATGTAACTAAAAACTATCTAGAAACAAGAAATCAAACTAGCAAGCTGGCACAAGAGTGTAATTCAATTTCGGGACCTGCATATCAAACACCCGAAAATTTTACTTTAGGCTCTGTTGGAGGTTACTTTACGTATGATGAAATCTTGGGTCATCTAGACAATATGCAGAACTTATACCCTGATTTAATTAGCCTTAAAACGCCAATAAATGACAGTTTAACTCACGATGGGAATCCAATATACTGGGTTAAAATATCAGATAATCCAGAAATAGATGAAGACGGAGAGCCAGAAATGCTTTACACGGCATTACATCACGCTCGTGAGCCTGGCTCAGTATCTCAGTTAATTTTCTACATGTATTATTTGCTCGAAAATTATGGTTCATCGAATCAAATAACTTCAATAATTAATAATGCAGAATTGTATTTTGTCCCTATTATAAACCCCGATGGCTATCTACACAATGAATACACAGACCCAAGTGGAGGAGGTATGTGGAGAAAAAATAGACGTAACAATAATGATGGTAGCTATGGAGTAGACTTAAACAGGAACTATAGCTTCCATTGGGCAGAAGATGATTTTGGCTCCTCGCCAAATACCAATACACAAACCTATAGAGGTCCTGGTCCTGCTTCGGAACCTGAGACCCAAATGATAAATGATTTCTGTATTAATCACCATTTTGAACTTGCTTTAAACTACCATGCTTATGGCGGTTTATTTATTTACCCATGGGGCTATGCAGACCCATCATTGACCCCTGACTCAAGTTCATTTTTTGCTTTTGGTCAGCACTTAACACAACACAATCATTATACCTATGGAACAGGTTCGGAAACGGTTGGATACACCGTAAATGGTGATTCTGACGATTGGATGTATGGAGAGGAAACTGTCAAGAATAAAATATTAACTATGACCCCGGAAGCAGGAGCGGCCTTTTGGGAAAATACCGATCAAATTATTCCTACATGTTTAGAAAATCTATTTACTAATATCGGAATTGCGAGTATCCTCTTCCCTTATGCTGACATAGAGACAAATGCAGGAAATGTAGTTTCAGATTTAGAAGGCTTACTGAACGTTAGTTTACAAAATATTGGTTTGCAAGAAGGTGTTTTTAATTTGCATTTAGAGACCGACAATCCATATGTTACTATAGAAACTGGATCTACATTAACCTCAAACTTAATGCACTTACAAGAAGAATTAATCCCTCTTTCTTATACATTAAGTGATGAAATTCCAAACAATACAATTGTTGAATTAAACTTAATCGTTGATAATGGCAACTATGAAAGCATTCATCCGATAACACTTACCTATGGTTCTGAAAACGCTTTTTGGACAAATGATGGAAATAGTTTAGATGAATGGTCTACAGATACATGGGGTATAAGTTATTCAGAATATTATTCCTTTAATGGATCTATTACAGACTCCCCAAATGGAGATTATGCCCCCAATTCAATTAATGAAGTACTTTTAAATGACGCTATCGATCTCACGATGCAAAGTTCAGCAGAGCTTTCCTTTTACACAAAGTGGACTATAGAAAGTGGATGGGACTACGCACAGGTAAGTGTATCTACCGATTACGGAAATTCTTGGCAAGCCATGTGTGGACTTTACACTAAAGATGGGAATGAGTATCAAGATTTTGGTCAACCTATTTACGATGGATCACAGAATGACTGGACACAAGAGTCTATAGATTTGAATGACTATATCGGAGAATTTATCATGCTTAAATTCTCTATAGTTAGCGATGGTTATGTTGAGGAAGATGGTTTCTATTTTGATGACCTAAAAATAACAGGATCAACTGAGATAGGAGTTCAAGAACTTCACAACAACTTCAACATCTATCCTAATCCTTCAAATGGAATCATCAATTTAAAGTTGACTCATAGAAGTACAGGATCTATTCTAATAACAAACATTAACGGGCAAGTTGTGTTTGAAGATTTTATTGAGAATAGTAATAGTTTCTACTTTGATGCAAGTTATTTAGACAAGGGTGTATATCTTATAAAACACCAAGAAATGAATCAAATTTGGATAAAACACTAAAAAATGAAGCAATTCTTCCTCAAATTATCGTTTTTGATTCCTTTTGTACTTTTTGGACAGGTAGAAAAAACAGTGCTCTTTATAGGTAATAGTTATACATATGTAAACAACCTCCCAGATTTGATTAATCAAATTGCTATAGACAAGGGCAATCAGCTTATCTATGAAACACATACCCCCGGAGGTGCTACATTATCTCAACACGCTACAAATTCAAACGTACAGTATCTTCTCGGAGCAACAGAATGGGACTATGTAATTCTTCAAGAACAAAGCCAATACCCATCCTTCCCTCCAAGTCAAGTAGCAACTGAAGTTTATCCATTTGCCGAGAGTCTTTGTAACGATATACGATTTAATTCATCATGTGCCGAACCCGTATTTTTCATGACTTGGGGAAGAGAGAATGGTGACAGTCAAAATTGCGTTTTCTATCCACCAATCTGTACCTATTCAGGAATGCAAGAAAGACTTATTGAGAGTTACACAGAAATGGCTGAGTCAAATGATGCATTTCTTGCCCCTGTTGGGATTGCATGGCAAAACCTTAGAGAAGAATATCCAGAATTAAACTTATACTCGAGCGATGGGTCTCATCCGAGCATTTACGGATCGTACCTAGCAGCATGTGTTTTTTATTCTATTCTATTTTCTGATGATCCGACTACCGAGTACTATCCTGACGGTATGAATAACGACGAAGCTGAAATTATTCAAGAATTCGCATTAAATGCTATTAGCGAAACTACTACCGACTTCTCTTTACAGGTAGAGGCAATTGCTAGCTATGAGATTCTAGATGATGAAATTCACTTCTTTAATGAAAGTACAAATGCTAGCAGTATTACTTGGACTGGACTTACGCAAGACATAACATCCAATGAAGACACTTTACTGGTTGAGCTAAATGGATCTACTGGGATTTATGAAATTATACTCCTAGCTGATGACGGTTGTCAAACTTCAGAATTACTCATCCATATAAATAATCTCGAATTAGTCGAAACTAGATCTGAATACATTTTCTATCCTAACCCGTCTCAAGGCGTACTAAAATTAGAAAATTTAGACTTTATCATTCAATCGATCTCAATACTTAATCAATCTGGTCAATGTGTTTATACTGAATTAAGCCCTCGATCAAATGAGCTGAACTTAAACCACTTACCTGAAGGGGTTTATCAAATAATTCTCCAATCAGAAAAGGCTAATCCTCGTAATTTTTCTTGGATAAAGAAAAACTGATTGAGTAATATTTCTAGGAAAACTTTTGCCTTATCTTTGCGCCATGCAGGACAAGATGATAATAAGTGGTATAGGAAGTCTCTCTGCAATGGGGAGCAATCAAGAGGATATATGGGAGCATTACTCCCAAGGCTCAACACGTATTACAAATTGTTGTTTTAATAGCTGCAACACTCCCGTTGGGAAGCTTTTTCCTCAAGAAGAATTACTTCTCAAAAATTTAAGAAAGGAAAACCCACATTATCGAAGATTAGATAAAACGGTTTTACTTTCCATTTTAGCTGCTCGAAAAGCAGTTGACCAAGCCGGATGGGATTCTAACGAATATGCAAGTATAAACTTAGGTTCTTCCAGAGGAGCAACTCAATTATTTGAAAAGTATCATAAAAACTTTGTAACTAACGAGAGTAAGCGATTAAGTCCAGTTGTATCGCCAACAACAACCTTAGGAAACCTATCTTCTTGGGTGGCTTACGACTTAGGATTAAAAGGAGCTAGTTTCTCCCACTCCATAACATGTAGTACTGCATTACACTCCTTTTTAAATGCCATTGCTTGGCTACAATCGGGTATGGCCAATAAATTTATAGTTGGAGGCTCAGAAGCTCCCCTTAGTGATTTCACTATCGCCCAAATGAAAGCCCTAAGAATTTATTCTGAAGAGGAAGGAGCCTATCCATCACGACCATTAGTTAAGGATAAAAAGACCAATTCGATGGTCTTGGGTGAAGGAGCAGCAATTTTTTGCATTGAGAAGGATGAAGGTCAAAATAGATTAGCCACCATTTTAGGTGTTGGGTATTCTACAGAATTAATAGAACATAATGTTTCTCTTTCTGCAGAAGCAGATTGCCTTAAACGATCAATGGAGATGGCTCTCAAAAATGCGAACTTATCTAAAGTTGACAGTATCGTGATGCATGCTCCGGGAACAATGAAGGGCGACGCGAGTGAATACAAAGCAATACAAAAGATTTTTGAGACTGAAATACCCCATTTAATTTCCACCAAATTCACTACAGGACATAGCTTTGGAGCTTCTGGAGCTCTAAGCTTAGAGCTAGCCATTTTGATGTTGCAGAAAAATCAACTGATACAATTTCCTTACGAATCACTTGCGAGTGGAAAACCAAAATCTGTGAATACCATTATGATTAATGCTACAGGATTCGGTGGAAATGCAGTGAGCATCATTTTATCTAAATAAAAACAGATAGCTAAAAAGAAGACTTATATTTGAGTCTCAAATCAAGAATAAAGATGAAGGAAAACAGAAAAGACTGGACTAAAGAAGAAGTTCTTGAACTATATAATAAACCTTTACTAGAGTTAGTTTTCGAAGCTGCAAAGGTACATCGAGAAAATCACGACCCTCAAGAAGTACAAGTAAGCACCTTACTTTCGATCAAAACTGGCGGATGTCCTGAAGACTGTGGTTACTGTCCTCAAGCTTCTCGTTACCATACCGATATTGCAAAAAACGATTTAATGTCTGTCCAAACAGTTAAAGCGCAAGCTTTACGAGCAAAATCATCAGGTTCTTCAAGAGTATGTATGGGAGCAGCATGGCGCAACGTAAAAGAAGGTGAAGACTTTGATCAAGTGCTGGAAATGGTTCGTACTGTACGCGATTTGGATATGGAGGTTTGCTGTACTTTAGGGATGCTTACTGAAGATCAAGCTCGTAGACTTTCAGATGCTGGTTTATATGCATACAATCACAATTTAGACACCTCAGAAGAACATTATAAAAAAGTTATTTCTACTCGAGGATATGAAGATAGGATAGAGACTATTGGGAATGCGCGTAAAGCTGGTCTAACAGTTTGCTCTGGTGGGATTATCGGAATGGGAGAAACTGCAATCGATAGAGCTGCAATGCTAGTAACACTATCATGCTTAAAACCCTATCCTGAGTCAGTGCCAATTAATGCTTTAGTAGCTGTTGAAGGAACTCCAATGGAAGAGCAAGAACAAATTCCAATTTGGGATATGATTCGAATGGTGGCTACCACTCGTATTGTACTTCCAAAAACTACGGTTCGTTTGTCGGCTGGAAGAACACAAATGACTGATGAAGGACAGGCTTTATGTTTCATGTCGGGTGCGGGTTCAATATTTGCAGGAGATAAACTACTCACTACTCCTAATCCTGATATTAATAAGGATATGGAATTATTTAGTACTTTAGGACTCGTTCCACAAAAGGCCTACAAAAAAGGTGATAAGCCTGACGTAAATGAAAATTACAAAAACAGTTGTTCTAATGGTGGAAAAGTGAATTGGTCTAGACCAGGACATGAAATTGAAGCCAATATTTCTGCTACTCAGAGTGCAAAAGAAAAAAGAAAATTAGAAGTAAAATAATCCTTATGAAAAATATACTACTCGTACTCGTTATTATATTTAGTGTAAATCTAAACGCTCAAGAATTTTCTTGGGGACCAAAACTAAGTGTTTCATCTCCTAGTTTAAAACTAATGGATGTACAAGATTTAGGCTCAGGTGAAGAGGTTATACAATTACTTGAAGACACCGATCCTATTCTTGGATACCAATTAGGACTTTTTGCTCGTATTTCATTATTGGGAATATACATTCAGCCTGAAGTATTGTTGAGTAATTCGAAGTCTGAAATTCAATTTTCTGATGTAATGGATGAAAATCAAGAACTCATTGATGTTGTAGGAGAAGTAAAACTCAATAAGCTTGATGTTCCTGTTTTAATAGGGAAACGATTTTTAAAAATCTTTCGAATTAATGCTGGACCAGTATTTACTTTACCACTTGGTGAAGACATCACTTTTTCAGGGATCGCAGACACCTACGAGGATGTAGAAACAAACTACAAATCGGCAACTGTAGGCGCGCAATTTGGAGCTGGACTAGACTTATCTATACTTACAGTAGATTTACGTTATGAAATGGGATTGCAATCAATCTCTGATGGAATCACTATCGGTGATACAGAATTTGCGGCTGACCAAAGGTTAAATCAATTCTTAGTTTCTGTTGGTATTAAATTCTAAGACTAACACTATATAAAACGAATAAAGGCTCTTCACATGAAGAGCCTTTATTCGTTTTTGTCGTTATAGTAACTTGTCATTTTCCTTATGACGATCTTTATCTCTTAAAGTCTTCTTTTCAAAGTTTTCTTTCATAGCTTTTTCTAAATCAACTCCTGTTTGATTGGCTATGCATGTAAGCACCCATAAAACATCGGCGAGCTCATCAGCGAGCTCTTTGTTGTCTGATTCTTTATAGGATTGCTCTCCATATTTCCGGGCAATGATGCGGGCCACCTCTCCAACTTCTTCGGTTAGAATGGCCATATTTGTTAACTCATTAAAATAACGTACACCGTACTTATTTATCCAAGTATCAACTTTGTGTTGAAGCTCTTTTAAGTCCATTATTCTTTGTTTTTAGAATCTAAATTGATCGTCACAGGCCCATCATTAATTAAACTAACTTTCATGTCTGCTCCAAATTCTCCTGTAAAAATAGACTTCCCTAGTACCTGCTGCATTTCTTTAAGAAAGGTTTCGTACAATGGTATGGCTATGTCGGGATGTGCTGAACGAATAAAAGAAGGTCTATTCCCTTTTTTGGTACTTGCAAATAATGTAAACTGACTAATTAATAAGACATCTCCACCTATATCAACAATACTCTTATTCATCTTTCCTCCGATGTCAGGAAATATTCGTAAGGCACTAATTTTATTTACGAGCCAAAGTATATCAGTTAAATCATCTTCGGTAGATACACCAAGCAAAATAACTAGTCCCTGATTAATACTCGAGGTAACACAGCCATCAATCTTAACAGAAGCCTCACTAACCCTTTGTAATACGACTCTCATTAGTGATGTTTTGATTCACGATATTGATTACCATCATCTTCGAGCATTGCTAAATAGCTATCATACCTTACTGGATGAATTATTTCTGATTCAACCGCATCTTTAATGGCGCATTTTGGCTCATTAACATGCTTACAGTTATGGAATTTACACGAGCCTTTCAAAGCTCTCATTTCAGGGAAATAATCTGCCAATTCTGTTTCTTCCATTTCAACTAAACCGAATCCTTTAATTCCAGGGGTATCAATTATAAATCCTCCAAAATCTAATTCAAACATTTCAGCAAAGGTAGTGGTGTGCATTCCTTTTTGGTGTGCATCAGAGACCTCTTGAGTTAGCAAGTCTAAATCGGGATCTATAGAATTAACCAGGGTAGATTTCCCTACACCCGAATGACCAGACAATAAAGTTACTTTATCTTTCATCTTATCAATAAGAAGATGAACATTCACCTTATTTATAGCAGAAACCTCAAGACATTCATAACCGGCATCCGAATACATTTCTACAATTTCATCGTGGTATTCACGATCAAACTCGTCATATAAATCAACTTTATTAAAAACTAAGATCGTTGGGATTTGATAGGCTTCAGCGGTAACTAAGAATCGATCTATAAATCCAACAGAAGTTGCTGGAGATGCTAGCGTAACAATCAAAAAGGCTTGATCCATATTCGAAGCAATAATATGAACCTGCTTCGATAAATTAACTGATTTACGGATGATGTAATTTTTACGATCTAAAATATCAGTAATTATGTAATCATTTCCTTCTTTCGTAAGAATTACCTGGTCACCCACTGAAATTGGATTGGTACTTTTTAGGCCCTGAATTCTGAACTTCCCTCGGATCCTAGATTCATGGTATTCACCATCTTCTGTACGTACCCAGTACCAACTACCTGTCGATTTTACTACCATTCCTTGCATAAAGCAAAGATAATATTTGCACTTTGAGAATGAAGGTTTTAACTAACTATTCGTTTCGAAATATTTAGGCACAAAAAAAAGGACCCAATTTGAGTCCTTTCTTCGCATTTACTCGCCCCTCGAGAAATGCAATTAACGGATAATTACATTTAATTCAAATATAAAGCCTTATCGACTTACAAGCAAATGGTTTTGGGTAAGCGGTAGTATATTTTGAGTTATCGGTAAGTAATTGAGTGGTATTACCTATGAATTGTAAAAAGAAACAAGCTTTATTCATCATCTTTTTATGAAAGAGCAAAATAAACTACCTTCGTCGGCATGTCTATAAAAGTTGAAAAAATCAGTAAATCCTACGGAACACAGAAGGCGCTTCATGAAGTTTCGTTTGAAATAAACAAAGGTGAAATCGTTGGATTTTTAGGGCCTAATGGTGCCGGAAAATCTACTATGATGAAAATCCTCACTGGTTTTATTCCACAATCGGATGGCGAAGCAAAAATTTGCAGTATAAACACCACCGAAGAGTCATTAAGAGCCAAAAGTAAAATTGGATACCTACCCGAACACAATCCATTATATTTAGACATGTATGTGCGAGAGTATCTTGAATTTGTTGCTGACATTTACAAAGCAAAACATAGTAACATAGACCTTATGATTACTACAACAGGTTTGGGTAAAGAACAGTACAAGCTCATAGGTTCACTCTCTAAAGGGTACAGACAAAGAGTTGGGTTAGCACAGGCACTCATACATGATCCAGAAGTATTGATTTTGGACGAACCCACTACTGGACTTGACCCTAATCAGTTGGTAGAGATTAGATCCTTGATTAAAGAAATTGGAAAAGATAAAACGGTTATGTTATCAACGCATATTATGCAAGAAGTAGAAGCTATATGCGATCGTGTGATCATAATCAATAAAGGACAAATTGTTGCCGATCAACCAATAAACAAATTACATAAGCTTGCAGGCAGTAGAAGTATTATAACAATTGAATTTAACGAAATTGCAAATCGTCAAGACTTACTAAAGCTCGAAAATGTATTAGAAGTACAAGAAACAGGGAATAACACCTATCAAATTTCTTCAGACTCTAAATTCGATTTAAGACCTCTACTCTTCAATTTCGCAGTAAAAAATGAGCTTACAGTACTTCAACTTCAGTTGGAGGAACAGAAGCTTGAAGACGTATTTCATAACCTTACGAAGTAATAAATTCTGTACTGATTTATTGTATATTTATATTCGTGCTATCAAATTCAATCTTCTTTTCATAAGGGTTTTATTACTACTTTTTTGTACTTTATATTCATCTGTTTTTGCACAAAACCTCAACATTAATGAGATGATGTCTAAGAACAATGAAACTATTTTTGATATAGATAACGAATCCAACGATTGTATAGAAATAGACAGTGCCAGCAATCAACCTGTCAACATACTTAACTTTGGTTTATCAGATGAACAAGAGAATCTATTCAAATGGGAGTTTCCAGACACTAGTATACTTTCCAATAGCACAATTCTAAATAACTGTACAGATAAACTCTACGAATCCATCGAATTCTTATCTTTGTGCCCACAGTGGATAAATTTGACTGATTGCAACCACGTTAAAAAAGGCTAAAGCAGTATTCCTACCGCTACAGCCACAATCAGATTTTTAGTTTTAAACTTATTTAAAAGGAATAAATATGTCATATTTTTTCACCTCTGAATCTGTATCTGAAGGACACCCAGATAAAGTAGCCGATCAAATTTCTGATGCTATACTCGACGCATTCTTAGTGCAAGATCCGGAATCTAAAGTTGCTTGTGAAACTCTTGTTACAACTGGCTTAACAGTAGTAAGTGGAGAAGTAAACTCTAATGCTTGGGTAGACCTACAAAAACAAGCTCGTAATGTAATTAGCAAAATTGGCTACACTAAGTCAGAATATAAATTTGACGCTGAGTCTTGTGGTATTATATCTGCCGTTCATGAGCAATCTGAAGATATTAACCAAGGGGTAGTCGAAGGTAAAGGACTGCACAGCGAACAAGGTGCTGGAGACCAAGGAATGATGTTTGGCTATGCGACTAATGAAACTGACAACTTTATGCCCTTAGCCTTAAGTCTGTCTCATTTACTACTTCAAGAACTTGCAGAAATAAGACGAGAAAATCATGCAATAATGCATTATTTACGTCCTGATGCAAAGTCGCAAGTTACCATACAATACTCTGATAGTAATATACCTGAACGTATTGACACCATTGTAATTTCTACACAACACGATGATTTTGATGAAGAATCTATCATGTTGAAGAAAATAAAAAATGATGTTATTTCAATTCTTGTAGAACGTGTTAAAAAGAAACTACCAGTTCATATAGTTGCTTTATTCGACAATAAAATTACGTACCACGTAAATCCTACAGGGAAGTTTGTAATTGGTGGCCCTCATGGAGATACAGGACTTACAGGTCGTAAAATTATAGTGGATACTTATGGTGGAAAAGGTGCTCATGGTGGTGGGGCATTCTCTGGAAAAGACCCCTCAAAAGTTGACCGTTCTGCTGCTTACGCCACTCGTCATATTGCTAAGAATATGGTTGCCGCAGGAGTTTCTGACCAGATATTGGTGCAAGTTGCTTACGCCATAGGAGTTGCTAAGCCCATGAATATTTTTGTTGATACTTATGGTACTTCAAAAGTAAATATGAGTGATAGTAAAATTGCAGAAAAAGTAGACACCCTTTTCGATATGCGTCCTGCAGCTATTGTAGATAGATTCAGATTGAAAGATCCTATTTATAGCGAGACTGCTGTCTATGGACATATGGGTAGGGAAACTCAAAAGAAAACGGTTGTTTTTGATGTAGGTGGTGGTAGAAAAATCACAAAAGATATTGAGACTTTTCCATGGGAAAAATTAGATTTTGTTAGCAAAGTAAAAACAGCATTTGAACTTTAGTAAATGAAGTATACACACCAAGGGAAAACCTTTACTATAGGGCGATACCCAACCACAGAGAACAAGTCATTACAAGCTTGGAGTGCGGCAGACGAACATATCCTTAACCACCTTGAGGAAGAAAAGATAGCTTGTGAAAACACTATCATTTACAATGATAGATTTGGTTTTTTGAGCATAGTGCTTTCTACATCTAAGCCAACAGCAATTATTGATTTTAAAAGTCAAGAAAAAGCTTTTGAAATCAATTTTCAAGCGAATGATTTAACTCTAGACCTCCCAAGCAACACTACTATTGGAGAACTCAAGGACAACTACGATCTAGCTCTTATTAAGATCCCTAAATCATTAGATTTATTCCGACTACAACTAGCTCAATTACACGATTCAATATCGAATGATGGGCAAGTTATTTGTGGGTTTATGACAAAGTATTTCTCCAAACAATATATTGCTATCGCTTCAGAATTCTTTAAAGACTGCACGCAATCTAGAGCATGGAAAAAATCGAGGATTTTAATACTAAAAGGCAAAAAAGAAGTCGAAAAGAAAAGCTTAATTAATGAGATTCCTTTTTCAGGAACTAAAGTCTTTAAGCAGCACTATGGAGTTTTCTCGGCTAAAAACATCGATCATGCCACCCAATTTTTTATTGAGAATATGGACGTAAGACTCGATCACAATAAAATCATGGATTTGGCTTCTGGGAATGGTGTACTTGCCTATACTGTACAACAAGAGAAACCCAACTCTGAGATTCATCTACTTGATGACTCTTTACTAGCCGTAGAATCTTCTAAAATGAATCTTGAAGGAGAAAATATTCATTTCCACTACAACGATAGTCTAGCAGAGTTTGAAGATCAATCTTTTGATTTAATCGTCTCCAACCCACCCTTTCATTTTGAACATGAAACAAATATTGAGGTGGCTTTAGATTTGTTTAAAGAAGTGAAAAGATGTCTTAAGAAAGGTGGGTCTTTCCAGATGGTTACGAGTAATCATTTGAATTCTAAAACACACCTCTACAAGCTATTTCACAAAGTAAATATTGTTGCTGAAGACAAGAAATTTGTAGTTTACAACTGTATATAAACACCCTAAGTTCAGGCAAACACATCATTAAACATTGAATTATTTCATTGTAAGATGAAAATGATTTAATTTCATTCGATCTAAAAAAGAATAAGGAATATGAAAAAAATGGCCATACTTCTTTCTGCCTGTGCGTTAATCGCTTGTCAGCAAGAACAGAACAATACGGTTATCATTAGTGGAGCCATTAACAATCCTCTTAGCGAAACAGCTTCTGTAATTACTGATGATAGGGCGATTGTTTACACAGATACACTAGACTCTAATTCAGCCTTCGAAATTGAATTTGAACTGGATTCACCTAGCTATATGAGTTTCAAACATGGAAATGAAACGACCGCTATGTATGTGAAACCAGGTGATAACATTCAAATAAGTATCGATCCTAATGAGTTTGACGAGACTATTAATTATAGTGGAAGTAATGGCTCGAATTTCTTAGCGCAAAAATATTTACTAGAAGAAAGCACTGACCGTAAAACTTTATTTAGTCTTCCGGAAGTAGAATTTTTAAAACAAGTTTCTGAGGCCGAAAAAGGAATGCTGAACCTTTTAGAGCTTATCGTTGATGAAGATTTTAAAGCTGATCAAGAACGATCAATTTGGTTGCAGTGGGCAAATATTAAACTTAATTATAAAAAGTATTTCCAAGTTCTCACGAAGTCTACAGTAGAATTGAGTCCCAATTACTTCGATTTCATGAGTCATTTAGACCTAAACGACCCTTCATTATTAGAAGATGAAGAATCTTATCAACTCTTGTTAAGCTATGCCTCATCTCAGATTGATGCAGATGATGATAATTCGATAACAACAAGTTTACAGTTTGTTTCAGAAAAATTTGAAAGTGCTGCCGCAAAAGATAAGTTATCGTATACGATGTTGAAAGTGTATATCAAAAATGAATCTTTAGAAGATATAGATCACATTTTACTTAAATTTAATCAGGTACATTCTGATACAATTATTCACCAAGAACTTTCTGACTTAGCACTTGAGATGACCAGATTTAATACGGGTCAACCTGCTATAGCCTTTTCATATCCTGATAAGAACGGTAAAGAAGTCTCTCTTTCAGATTTTAAGGGAAGCTATGTATATGTTGATGTTTGGGCGACTTGGTGTGGACCATGTAAGCGCGAAATCCCATATTTAGTAGAATTAGAAAAAGACTATCACGGCAAAAACATTGTTTTCTTAAGTGTTTCTGTCGATGAGGATAAGGACTACGATACATGGGCAAACATGTTGGAAGAAAAAGAAATGGGCGGAGTACAATTATTTGCTTCGGGCTGGTCGAAAATCACCAAAGACTATAAAATTAATGGCATCCCAAGATTTATGCTTTTTGACCCTGAAGGAAACATAGTGAATGTTAGAGCAAGTAGACCTTCTAACCCTACAACACGTGATTTATTCGATCAACTACTTTAAGCAACAGCAAAACGCATGTTGAAACGCTTTTTAATTTGGAGAGTAAAAAACATCTCTCACAAACAGTTTATTTTAATCATGAGCCTCGTTGTAGGTATCGGCTCGGGTTTGATTGCTGTATTAATTAAGAACGCTGCTCACAGCCTGGGAGACAATCTAAAAAATCTTAGTTTAGAATCTCCTATCTCGAGTTATGCCCTACTAATTTTACCGATTTTAGGAATACTCTTTACTGTTTTATGGAATAAATTTATCGTTAGAAAACCAGATAGCAAGGGCTTTCCATCGATCTTATACGCTATTTCAAAACGATCGGGAATTATGCGGAAACACCATATGTTTTCCTCTATTATTTCTTCTATTCTAACTGCAGGCTTTGGTGGATCAATAGGGCTCGAGGCGCCAGCTGCCTCAAGTGCTTCCTCATTAAGTTCAAATTTAGCGCGTGTACTTCATCTAAATTTCAAAGATAGAATGCTCCTCATTGGCTGTGCTTGTGCAGGAACTATTGCCAGTATATTTAATGCACCTATTGCAGCATTAATTCTGGCGATGGAAGTGCTCATGTTGGATCTAACAATGGCATCTATTATTCCATTATTGATTGCTTCTATTTCTGCCACTATAAGCTCTAGATTAATCACAGGAGATGCATTGCTCTTACACATAGAAAAGGTAGAACCTTTTAATGTTGCCGACATGCCTTATTATATACTATTAGGCGTTTTATGTGGACTCTTATCAGTATTCTTTTCAAAAGTATTTTACAAAATCAATACAATCTTAAAAACAATTAACCACAGAGTAAATAGAGCACTTTGGGGCGGATTGAGCCTTGGTTTACTTATATTCTTTATCCCACCTTTATTTGGTGAGGGTTTTGAAACTATCAACTTTTTACTCTCCGATAGTGCACCCGAGCTAGTTACAGGAAGCTTCATTGAAGCTTATGCAACAACTGAGATTGCACTGATTTTACTGGTCCTTGCAATGATTCTCTTCAAAGCTATAGCAACCGCTATCACCATAGGCTCTGGGGGTATGGGAGGTGTTTTCGCACCCTCTTTGTTTATGGGCGCAGCACTAGGTTTTGTTTTTGCCAAGTTTGTAAATCACTACTTTTTATTGGGCTTATCTGTGAGTAATTTCAGCTTAGTTTCTATGGCAGGCTTAATAGCGGGTGTTCTTCATGCACCCTTAACAGCCATATTTTTAATTGCAGAGATTACAAGTGGTTACGAACTATTCATACCCTTAATGACTGTAGCAGCAATCTCCTACGTAAGTTCAAAATATTTCATCCCACATTCTCTATTCAACCTACAATTAGCAATGAAGGGGGAATTAATGACACACAATAAAGACAAGGCTGTGCTCATGCAAATGCAATTAGAGAAGCTAGTGGAGAAGAACTTTTCTACCATTACCCCAGGAATGAGTTTAGGCGAATTGGTAAAGGTCGTTGCAAATTCAAAACGAAATATCTTTCCGGTAGTAGACGACTCAAATTTATTCCTAGCTATCGTTAGCCTTGATGATATACGGACGGTGATGTTTGACCATAGTTTGTATGAAAAAATAAAAGTTGCAGATCTGATGCATGAACCATTAGGCTCAATTAAACTCTACGACCCAATGGATAAAGTGATGGCTAAATTTAAAGAAACAGGTGCTTGGAACCTTGCCGTAACTTGTCATGGTGAGTATGTTGGTTTTATTTCTAAATCAAAATTATTCAGCAATTATCGCCGAAAATTAGTTGAGTTCTCCGAAGAATAAACCTTAATTATTAATATGTAATAGCCCTATGATTATACCTATTGGAAGTATCGTTAATGCATTGGCAGTTATTCTAGGTAGCTTAGTTGGACTAGGGTTTGGAGCTTTTCTACCCGAAAGAATTAAAACCATCATTTTTCAAGTTATTGGTTTATTCACTTTAATTCTGGGAGCAAAAATGGCTCTCGAAACCCATCAATTTTTAGTGCTACTCATTAGTCTTGTTGTAGGAGCGATTATGGGTGAGGCTTTACACATAGAAAAAGGTTTAGAAAGAATTAGCGATAGCTTGAAGAGAAAATTTAAAAGTAAAAACGAATTATTTTCTGAGGGTTTGATTACCGCATTTTTACTCTATTGTATTGGATCGATGACCTTTGTTGGAGCTATAGAGGAAGGTATTAATGGTGATAGGACTTTGTTGTATACCAAAAGTTTAATGGATGGGATTACCTCTATTTTACTTGCTTCGAGTTTGGGCTCAGGAGTACTCATATCTTCTATTCCTCTTCTAATATTTCAATCCGTATTGACCTGGGGCGCCTTCTATTTTGAAGCCTACTTACCTGCAGAAATAATTACTGAACTCTCTGCGGTGGGCGGTATTTTAATTATTGCTATTAGCTTGAATATTCTTAATATTCAAAAAATTAAAGTGAGTAATTTACTCCCTTCATTATTTCTTGTCATTCCTATATATCATTTATTTACTCTACTATAACATATAAGTAATTATGAAATCACTAAAAAATACTATTCTTCCTAATTCCATTTATTACACTTGCTCAAAACAAACACCCAAAACCAGAGTTAAACAAACCTTTGTATATGTTTAGTTTTGGGATCAATAGTTCTCATATAGTTTTGACCAGAGTGTCTGCAAACTATTCAAAGCATGCTTACCTTGGCTTTTCTAGAATAGATAAAATCTCCTATTATATGGACATAAACTACGGGGTAGTTCTGGCAACTCGTGGTCTAAACACCACAAGTCATAATGTGAAAACAAAAAATAGGTATATTGATATCCCAATTTCTATACGTCTGAAAACTATTAAACGCTTAAAGTTTGAAATTGGACTGAATAGTGCATTTCTACTAAAATCTTTTGACCAACATTTAGATGATAATGATCTTGATGACAGACCTGAGCGTATCCCCAATTATAATTATTCGCGATTGTTATTGGAGCCGAATATTGCAATTGACATTAAACTACACACTGATTACAGTTTAAATGTGAAGTACTCAATTTTGAGTAAGGAGTTAAATAAAGAGAATTTTTGGGTGGGCGTAAACTACATTATTAATCATAATAATAGTTATGCTAAATCTTATCGAAACGGAATCAGTTATTAATCCACCGAAAATAAATCAGAAGCGATTCCATCGGCTAGTAACTTCCCTTTAGGCGTTAAAGTGTAAATCCCATCAACTTCTTTTACATCTTTACTCGAGACATACTTAGCTACTTCTTCTTTAAAGTAGTGAACCAATTCATCAGAAAAGTTTTCGATTAAATAATTCATCGAACATCCCCAAATAGTTCTTAAAGAAGTCATAACGTATTCATTGTATTGATCTTGTACACTCAGTTCTTCTTCCTGTATTGGGAGAATATTTTCGGACAATGACTTTATATATTTCACATTATTGGAAACATTCCACAATCTTTTAGAACCAATAAATGAATGTGCTGAAGGCCCTAAACCTAAGTAATGATCTTTTTTCCAGTAGGAACTATTGTGACGGCTATAAGAATTTGGCTTACAAAAATTAGAAATTTCATATTGCTCATAGCCTTGTTTATCCATCTCCTGCATTAATATTTCAAACTGTGCTGCACTTTGTTTCTCGCTTACAGGAGCAATTTTAGACTTTGCTATCTGATGATACAAAGCTGTATTCTCTTCCACCGTTAAGGCATATGAAGATACATGAGGAACGTTCAAACTAAAGCAGGTGGAGAGATTAGTATGCCAAGCCTCATTCGTCATTCCAGGAGTCCCATAAATTAAATCTATGCTGAGATTGTTAAACCCAGCCTCCAGGCACATCTTAATTGATTGTAGAGCTTCTGTTGCACTGTGTGCGCGATTCATGAATTTCAAATCTTCATCTCTGAACGATTGTACACCAATACTCAATCGATTGATTGGACTTAGCTTTAAGTCTTGAATCTTCTCAAAGGTTAAGTCATCAGGATTAGCTTCTAGTGTAATTTCAGCATCCGAGGAGATTGTAAAACAATCCTTTAACTTTTCAAAAATGACTTTGAGTTCTGAAGATGATAATAGCGAAGGGGTTCCACCACCAATATAGATGCTCGATAAAACTTGCTTCCCTAAGTCACCCTTTCTCAATTCAATTTCTTGTACTAGGGCTTTTACGAAAGATGATTTCATTTTCATAGAAGTAGAAAAATGAAAATCACAATAGTTACATGCTTGCTTACAAAAGGGGATGTGTATGTATATACCAGCCATTACACTACACCCAGACTAATTCGAAATGTTGTTCCTTTTCCGAGTTCAGATTTCAAAATATAAACTTGCCCTTTATGATAGTCCTCTACAATACGTTTTACAAGTGAGAGGCCTAAACCCCAGCCTCTATGTTTTGTAGTAAATCCTGGTTCAAAAACCATTTTTAATTCAGTAGATTTTATTCCTTTTCCGGTATCGCTAATATCAATATATACTCGTTTTCCATGCCCAGAAACTAGAAGTTTAATTTCGCCCGACCCAGAAAGAGAATCGATTGCATTTCTCATTATATTTTCAAGTACCCAGCCAAACAATTGGCAATTAATCTGAGCGTTTGTACTCACCGACAAAGTCTCTAATTGAAAATTTATCTTGGAGGAACTTCGGTCTTTCATATAGTAAAAAGACCTTTGTACTACTTTATTAATATCCTCAGATTGCAACTCGGGTTGGGAGCCAATTTTTGAAAAGCGTTCCGCTATTGTTTGCAGACGAAGAATATCCTTATTCATTTCTATCACAATATCTTCATTGCCCTCTTTTTCTTGAAGTAAAGCTACCCAGCCCATTAGAGAGGATAAAGGCGTTCCAATTTGATGAGCTGTTTCTCTAGCCATACCCGCCCAAACTTTATTTTGCTCAGACTTTCGACTGGCGCTAAAGGCAAAGTAACCGATGATAATAAATAGCGTGACAACAAGAAGCATCACATAAGGAAAGTATTTTAGTCGGATAAGAAGGATGGAGTCTTTATAATAGATCTTGTTATTTTTTCCGTCGGCATATTCAAATACAATAGGCTCATGACTCTCCTGCATTAGTAATAATTGCTTTTCTAAATAGCCTTTGTTTTTAACCTTATTCAGGGGCAAATTTTTGTGATATAAAATCTTGCCCTTGTCATCGGTTAAAATAACCGGGATCGTTTTATTGTGATTGATTACTTCAAACACAAAACTTATATCCTCGTCTAAATTGTCAATATCAGTGGTTTGTTCGGTTGCCGTCGCCCAAATTTTAACTTTGGTGCGTTCCTCCCTACTCAAATCCTCCACCAAGCTATTGGTAAACCACAAGGTTGTAGCACCAATTACCAGCGCAAGCAGAATTAAAAGTCGCTTACTAATTTTTTTTATTTTGAAATTTGAAATCACCTATCAAAAACGAATTCAATCATTAATTATTGCGGTCGTCTGTATTTCCCGTAACGCTGAGGTTTCTTTTCCTTTCTTTTATACACTCTAAACTCTAAACCAATTTGAAAGAGCCTATTCATTTCAGTATAATCTAAAAATTGTGATTCTCCTTCAACACCCACCCACACATTTCGAGCAGTATTCATGTTGGTGATACCATGATTATAACGAGCATAGATTTGTATTTTTTTGAAATCATAACCTAAACCGCCTAAGACACCACTGTTATACCTATGGTACTCGCTATATATACCAGTACCCATTGTAGATCCTAAAATACTCAACTCGCCTCCAATCTGAAGATTAAACCCTTTCACAAAATAATATTTCGCTAGCATAGGGAATGTGTATACGGGGATTACAGCAGTTTCAAACCTTTTACTATTAGGTATAGGCCTACACCAACCGATGTAACTATTATCAAATCCTACTTGAAGACTAAATCGTTTTGAAACTGGAATATTTGCAAATACTCCATAAGCTGGAGTGGGTAGGTATTCTATATCTCTGAATCCGCTAAAGGTACTATAGGATGCACCAATCTTAGTCCCGATTAAGAGTTCTCTTTCTTGTGCCTCTAAAGTGGCACTAAAAGCAATGATACAAACCAATACAAGTTTTACTATTTTCATCTTTATTCAATTAAGGTATGAAAATACTAAAATATCTCCTATAACATACGCAGTAGATCGAGCTCTTTTTTATCAAGATGTTTCCAAGAACCTCTTTTCACATCTTTCTTGGTAAGATTACCAAACACAACTCTATCTAAATGTACTACTTCGTATCCGAAGCTCTCAAATATTCTACGAACAATTCTGTTGCGACCAATGTGTAACTCTATCCCAACTTGTTCGTGAGATGAACCATCGATATACGAAACACTATCAACTGGAGCAGGACCATCATCTAAAGTAATCCCATTAGCAATTGCATTTAAATGATGTTTGGCTAATTTCTTATCTAAAGTAACATGATAAATTTTTCTTACGCCATGTTTAGGGTGAACTAATTTCTTCGCTAAATCACCATCGTTGGTAAACAACAAAAGACCTGTTGTATTTCTATCTAATCTTCCAACTGGATAAACACGCTCCGTACAAGCATTCTCTACCAATTGCATAACCGTTTTACGACCTCTATCATCAGAAGTGGTGGTAATAAAGTCTTTGGGTTTATTTAAAAGAATGTATTTCTTTTTCTCTCCTCTTATGGTTTCGCCGTTAAACTTCACCAAATCAGAAGGAGACACTTTATAACTTAAATCTGTAACAACCTTACCATTAATGGTAACAGCTCCTGCAGTAACAAACTTCTCAGCCTCTCTACGAGAACAAGTTCCCCCTTGTGCTAAAAACTTATTGATACGCATTTTATCATCAGGAATAGTCCCCTCTTTAGCTTTACTAAAAGAAGTATTTGTGTTTCTCTTAACAAACTTAGAATAGCCTTTTTTATTTTCTGCAGCACCACGACGGTCTTCACGACGCTTGTCTGGATCAAAGTGACGATTCTTTTGATCTGATGCTTTTTGACGTTCTTCGGCCTTATAAGCTTTACTCTTACCTATACGCTTCTCCGGTCTGAATTCCTTCTTAGACATATTCAATTTTTTTGCAAAGATAGTAATCCCTATGAAGTTACAACTATAAACCAATAAACACTAAGTATTTATTATTCAAGCCGCTATAAATAAACAAGCTACTGAATGCTATAGGCTTCTGCACTAATTAAATCACAAACAAATATCCATTCACTTAATAGGACAATAATACCTAGCTTTGTGTCAAAGTTGAAACTATGATTCAAGATAAATCGCATGAGCACTTCATGAAAGAAGCGCTAAAAGAGGCACAGAAAGGATACGATGCCGATGAAGTCCCTATCGGCGCTGTAATCGTTTCTGATGGACAAATAATCGCTAGAGCACACAACCTTACCGAAAGGTTAAATGATGTGACCGCGCATGCTGAGATGCAAGCTTTTACCTCTGCTGCGGAATACTTGGGTGGAAAATACTTACACAACTGTACTCTTTATGTAACCATAGAACCTTGTGTGATGTGTTCGGGTGCTGCCTATTGGACCCAAATTCAAGGAATTGTATATGGTGCTAAAGATGAAAAAAGAGGGTGCAGTAAACTTGGACTCACATTAACACATCCGAAAACAATAGTAAAACAGGGTGTACTTGAAAAAGAGTGTGGGCAAATTATGCAGCGGTTCTTCGGTAGCAAACGCGCATAAAAAAAACAGCTAACTATGATAGCTGTTTTTTCTTTGATTATTCAACCAAACAATTAATTACGTCCCCTCAACATATCATCTGGTCTTACCAAATATAATGAATCTAAAGGTCTTTGTCAAATCACAAATACATATATGTCAATACCTTAGCTGCAACAAGCTATTGTTTTATCACTTTCGGAACACGTATATAATCAGTATCCTTTCCGGGTGCATTTTTCAATGCATGTTCTTGAGACACTTCTCCTTTTACGGTATCTACACGCAAAACATTCGTCTCTTTACTCATATATACTAAAGGCTCTACCCCCTCGGTATCTATTTGGTCTAGCTTAGCTACAAAATCTAACATTTTGTCAAAATCAGATTTCATTTTTTCTTTCGAAACAGCATCAAACTCTAAACGAGATAAATGAGCTAAATGATCAACTAGTTTGTCATCAACTTTCATACTCTGTTAATTTTTCATCAATAATAGCGTAAACGTCTGACTTAAACTTCTGCATACTCTCAGACTTATAAGTTCCTGCAGTTATTGGTTTATGTACATACACTCTCAATTTTCCTGGTGAACCACCTAAACGACCACTAGGGAACTTTTTCTTGTTATCGGCAAAGGTAATAGGAATTAAATCGACTCCTTGCTCTATAGCCATCCTAAATGCCCCTGATTTAAACCTATGTAACTTAGTTTCGTGAACGGGAATCCCTCCTTCAGGATAAATTGCAATCCCAACTCCATCAGAAATACGCTCTGATGCATGCTTGTAGGCATTATACGAACTTCGGTTATTTGAGCGATCAACTAAAATCATGGTCTTTTTATAAATCCATCCAAAAATTGGAATCTTAGAAAGGGATTTCTTGCCTACAAAGACAAAAACACCTGGCATTACAGCAAAAGTAACCGGTATATCTATATAAGATACATGATTGGGGCAAATAATATATGCCTTTGAAGAATCTATTGGCTCTTCAAACTCTACTTCTAAATAAAATCCAGAACACATTAATATAAAACGCGACCAGGTTTTACACATATAATGAAATGGCTTATACCAACTTTTGTTGAGTAACAAAGCCCATAATACGGGGAAGAAGAGGATTAGACCTAGGAATACTATAGTAGCAAACCAAATACGCCAAATGATCTGGATTATGTTGTTGAATATTTTCACCGTGCAAAAATATAAACTTTTAACGAATAGGAATTAGAAAGATATCAAAGCCTTTGCTATTTTTACCATCTCAGATTTTAAGCAAAAGACAATGGCAAGAATTTTAACAGGAATACAAAGTAGTGGAATCCCACATTTAGGGAACCTTTTAGGTGCAATTATTCCAGCAATAGAATTGTCTAAAGATCCAAAAAATGAATCTTTATTTTTTATTGCAGACATGCACTCGCTTACAACTATTCGCGATGCTGAATTATTAAAAGAAAACACCTATGCTACCGCAGCAGCATGGCTTGCCTTTGGGTTTAACACCGATAATAATATTTTTTATCGTCAATCTGATATCCCTCAGGTCTGTGAGTTAATGTGGTACTTAAACTGCCTTACACCTTATCCAATGCTTGCGAATGCACATTCGTTTAAAGATAAAGCTAGTAAGCTCCACAATGTTAATGCCGGTTTATTTACCTACCCTGTACTTATGGCGGCCGACATTTTACTATACGATGCAGAGATTGTACCCGTAGGAAAAGATCAAATACAACATATTGAGATGACTCGAGATATGGCGGGAACGTTTAACCATACTTATGGAGACACGCTAGTTGAACCTAAAACAATGGTTGACGAAAGAGTCATGATTATACCGGGTACAGATGGACAAAAGATGAGTAAGTCCTACAATAACTTCATCAATATATTCTTAGCAGATAAAAAACTGAGAAAACAAATTATGGGTATCCAAACAGATTCTACAGCAATGGAAGACTCTAAAGAAACTGAAAGCTGTAATGTATTCAATCTGTATAAACTTCTAGCGAGTACAGAACAAATTGCAGAGATGGAATCAAATTACAAAGCTGGTAATTACGGCTACGGACATGCCAAACAAGCCTTATATGAGCTTATAGTAGATAAATACGCAACAGAAAGACAGCGATTTAATGAACTTATGGACAATAAAGAGCTCATAGAATCTGAACTTCAAAAAGGTGCAAAAAAAGCGATAACTATTGCGAAAGAAGTACTCGGCAGAGTTAGGACTCAAGTCGGTTACTAAAATAATACCTTAAAAAAAGCCCAGCTGATTTCTCTGCCGGGCTTTTTTAGGCTTTATAAATTCTTATTTCTTAATCATTACCACTCTTGTTTTTGAAATCTTATCATGCCAGCCCAACTTGGCAAACAAGAAAGAGAATACATTTAAGGGTATAAATCGACAACAAGAACGCAACAGTATTTTATGAAAAGTTGGTTTCCCACCTTCTATACTTACCACCTTAGTTTGTGTAATAAATTTTGCTGGAGTACGTCCAATTAGGGTTTCAAATGTAGCGTAATACACTACAGCTATAGGAACAGATATAAAAAGTCTCACCTTAAACATATCTTCCTGAAAGCCAACAAACTCATTATAGGTCACTACATATTTAACATACCTATAAGCCAATCCTAAAAGAAGGAAAATAGTTATATCCAATACATAATTTACAAACCGCTGTTTTTTGGTCGCTAGCAATTCAATTACTTGCGTTTCATTTGCTACAGAATTCATCGAGGGATAAATTATAATTCTAATTATGTGTGATTAACCTGCTGCACCCTGCATTAAAATAGCACAGAACCAAGCAGCATAGGTTCCTAAAGCATAACCAAACACCGCTAGCAACACACCTACCGGAGCCAAAGCAGGATGGAAAGCCGAGGCTACAATCGGTGCCGAAGCTGCGCCGCCTACATTTGCCTGAGAACCTACGGCTACAAAGAAAAATGGCGCTTTAATGATTTTACCTATTACTAACAATACCGTTACATGAATCAACATCCATATAATCCCTATTAAAAATAAGCCAGGTGTTTCTAAAATTGCCAAAGCATCCATTTTCATACCTATCGTAGCTACAAGGATGTACAAGAATAAACTCCCTACTCTTGAAGCTCCAGCACCTTCGTATTGTTTTAATTTAGTGAAAGACAAAATCAATCCTCCTGTTGTAGCAATCACAATCAGCCAAAAGAATTTAGAGGTTAAACTAAACTTTGCTAGTTGAGGGGCATTTTCGGCAACCCAAGGAGCAATAATATCAGCTCCCATATGAGCGATACCGGTTAAACCAATTCCGATAGCTACAATCACCATCAAATCGGTAAGGTTAGGAACCCGAGAAACTTTAGCGTGATACTTTTCCAAATTATTTTTCAAAGTCTCTATAGAAGAAGAATCCGCTTTAAACCACTTGTCAACTTTTCCCGAAATTCCAGCACCATACAATAAGAAAGCCATCCAAACATTAGCTACAATTACATCTACAGTAATCATGGCGCTAAAGAGTTTATCGCTACTTCCAAACATTTCTTTCATCGCCGTTTGATTTGCGCCACCTCCGATCCAAGATCCTGCAATCGTTGCCAAACCTCTCCAAACTGCGTCAGGCCCAACACCCCCTACTAAATCTGGCGAGAGATAAGAGAGTAAGATAATCGTTAAAGGTCCTCCAATCACAATTCCAAAAGTTCCCGCCAAGAACATTATTAAGGCTTTGGGTCCTAAAGCTACAACTCCTTTAATGTCGATGCTTAAGGTTAAAAGTACCAAAGAAGCCGGCAATAAATAACGAGAAGCCATAAAGTACAAGCCTGATTCTTCTCCTGAGATAATTCCCATAGAATTTAAAATGGAAGGCAAGAAGTAACACAATAAAAGTGCAGGTATATAAGTGTAGAATTTCTTCCAGAAAGGGTGTGATGAGGAAGAGGTATAAAAGATAAAAGCTAAAACCATAACGAGGATTCCCAATACGGAAGCGTCGTTAGTAAAAAGAGGGCTATTTTCCATTGTGTCTGTTTTAAGGTGGGCTAAATATAGGTAAAGTAGCTGGTATCTGGTAGCTAGTAGCTTGTATCAAGTACAAGGTATCAGGTAAAGGAGGGTATTCGATTAATAATAAATGATGAAAATTAATAATTTGAAATTTATTGGTGCACACGCTACTCTCACTTCGAGTCATGTCGTCTTGAAGAAAATAAGCCAATTGGTAGGGAGATAAACTTAGCTTAATGATAAACAAATAGGCTAAAGACTTGATTAACTACACGACAATTTGCCAACAACAAAGATCCATCAACCATAATCTATCGATCAAGAACCAAATCAATAAATCAAAAACCGACTTACGCTGTCAAAAAAGTCTTGTGGATTTTCGGCGTGCACCCAATGTCCTGCATTTGCTATTTCCACTATCTCAGCGTCTGGGAAATGAACTTCAATCAATTCATGGTCTTCTGGAAGAATATAATTCGAATTCTCACCATCAACAAAAAGTGTAGGTTCTACAAAAACTACCTCTTCTAGAAGAGCTTCCCCAACCTGAAGTATTTCTTGTGACAAGACCTTCAAATTAAATTTAAAAACTAGCTCTTCTTTGGTTTTCCAGTAGAGATTCTTCAATAAAAACTGACGAATTCCAGCTTGAGAAAAATGAGTAGCTAAGATTTCATCCGCTTCTTTCCGCGACTTTACCGCTGCATTTTCTACCGCATGTAAACCTGTTAATATTTCCTGATGATGTGGGGCGTAGTATTTAGGTGCTATGTCAACCACCACCAATTTCTCAATGCGTTCCGGATATTTAGCAGCAAACAACATAGCCGTTTTCCCACCCATGGAATGCCCCATCAAATAAATTTTGTCCAATCCGTTTGCGTCTAAATAACGAAGTAAATCGGCACACATCAATTCATAAGAATGCTCGCTTGCATGAAAAGATTTTCCGTGATTTCGTTGATCGAGAATATGGGTTTCAAAAAACTGACCAAATTCTTTGGCTAAACCTTGCCAATTGTCAAGCATTCCAAATAAGCCATGTAAAATGACTAATGGCTTGCCCGAACCAATAATTTTTGAGTGGAGTAAATTAGCCATTTAGTCGAGCTAAATACATTTGAACCGTATTTTCTAGGCCATAATAAAGGGCATCAGAAATTAAAGCATGCCCAATAGAAACCTCCATAAGAGCAGGTACATTCTCGGCAAAATATTTTAAATTATCTAAACTCAAATCATGCCCCGCATTTAAGCCTAAACCTAAATCTTGAGCCAGAATTCCTGCTTGAGCAAATGGATGTACCGCAGCCTCTTTATATACAGGATATAAATCTGCATAGGGCTCGGTGTACAACTCTATTCTATCGGCGCCTACTTCTTTTGCCCCTTCTATTAAATCGAGATCCGTTCCTACAAAAATTGAAGTGCGAATACCCTCTTGCTTGAACTCAGCAATCACCTCAGTTAAAAGCGACTTATTCTTTATTGTATCCCAGCCTGCATTAGAGGTTAAGGCTCCGGGAGGATCTGGAACTAAAGTTACCTGAGCAGGTTTCACCTCTTTAACCAAATTCATAAACACCTCATTCGGATAGCCTTCTACATTAAACTCCGTAGTTAAAACAGGACTTAATTCTCTTACATCAGCATAACGAATATGTCTTTCGTCTGGACGAGGGTGTACCGTAATCCCCTCTGCACCAAAACGCTCTATGTCTTTGGCTACTTGCACTAAATTAGGGGTGTTATGCCCTCTTGCATTTCGCAAAGTCGCTACCTTATTAATGTTTACACTAAGTCGAGTCATAATTGTTTTTTAACCCCACAAAGATAGTAAATCGGAAAAGGTAAATCGGAACACAAAACCCGAATAATAAAACCTTTTTTACATTTTCCACTAAAACAATTACGATTCACTAATTTCAAGTTATGAACCATCTTTAACCAAGAATAACAAAAAGCAGGTGATTGAAAGTGTAAAAAGTACTAAGTTTGTAATAAGCAATGTGACTATGATAGCAGGCGATTTAATACAAAGCGAAATTCCCGTGCTCCATTTATCGGATCACGTATCCACTGCACTCAATTTTTTTGATGATTATAAATTGAGTCAAATACCTGTGCTTGGACCTAAAGGGTTTTTAGGCTTAATTGATGAATACATCGTTTTAGACGCACCTGTAAATTTCCACATAGAAGATTTAAAAAACAGCTTAAGTAAGGAGCGTATCTTTGATGAACAGCATCTTTTTGATGCATTAAGTTTTTTTAAAAGTGGAAAACTAAGTGTACTTCCCGTAGTGGATAAAGACGATAAATACTTGGGTTGTATTCACAGCAAAGAGCTACTTCAGAAAGCTTGCGAATGGCTGAAGGTTACAGAACCCGGAGGGGTACTGCATTTGGAAGTGAGCATAGTAGATTACAGCCTGGCGCAAATTGCCCAAATTGTTGAAGGTAATGGCGCCAAAATATTAAGCTCTTTGTGCCTACCTCATCCTACCGACTCAAAAATGATGGAGGTTTTGATTAAAATCAACCATGATGAACTCTCGGGAGTGATTCAAACTTTTGAACGTTACGAGTATAAAATCGTCGCTTCATTTCATAAAAATGTATCTCAAAAAGGCTTAGACGATAGGTTTGATTCTTTTATCCGTTATCTGAATATCTAAAAAATGAGAGTAGCCGTTTACGGAAAACAATTTCAAAAAGAAGTTGCCCATTTTGTTCAAGAGCTCTTTCAAGAACTGGAGAAGGCGAATATGGAAGTACTGGTTTTTGAACCTTTTTACAACTTCCTCTCTCAGCAAATGAGTATGAACTTGTTTTTGGGGACTTATAATACTTACGAAGAACTAAAAGAAGGGATTGATTTATTTATTAGTGTTGGTGGTGATGGTACTATACTCGATGCAACTACACTTATAAGAGATACCGAAATTCCTATTATTGGGGTAAATACAGGACGTTTAGGTTTCCTAGCCGATATCGCCAAAGATCAAATCCCAAAAACGATTAAACAATTAGTCAATAAAAAGTTTAGTATTGACCAACGTTCCCTCTTGCATTTAGATACCGACATTCCAATTTTTGGGGACTTAAACTTCGCTTTAAATGAAGTAACAATCTCCAGAAAGGATACGACTTCTATGATCACCATCACAACTTATATAAACGACCAATACTTAAATTCTTATTGGGCTGATGGACTTATTATTTCGACTCCTACAGGCTCAACAGGATACTCTTTAAGCTGTGGAGGTCCTATTGTAATGCCGGGTTCTCAAAATTTTATCATTACACCTATTGCACCACACAATCTAAATGTACGTCCGCTCGTTATTAGTGATGAATATGAGATAAAAGTGAAGGTAGAAGGAAGGGCTTCTCAATTTTTAGTCGCTCTAGATTCTCGAATCCAAACCATAGATGCTGGCATCGAATTAACCATCAAAAAAGAGGCCTTTAAAATCAATATGGTAGAGACGGAAACCCAAGACTTTGCAAGTACTTTACGCAACAAACTCCTTTGGGGATTAGACAAACGTAATTAGCTCTCATAAACACCATTAAATCACTATATTTGCAGCCCTTTGAGAGGTTTTATCATGACTAAAAATATCCTTTTTATACTTCTAGCACTCTGTATTTCCGGAGTGTCACTCGCTCAAAAAAATGAGTTCGGAATCTTTATGGGTTCTTCAGGCTACCATGGCGATATCGGAAATGAGCAAATTGGTGCAGTTTTATTTCGTCAATCTCCTGCTGTAGGACTGTTACATAAAGTTAATTTTCACGATTTTTTAAGCTTTAGATCAAGCCTACAAGTAGGAACTCTAAAAGCTAATGATGCGAAATCAAACAATCTAAATACGCAACAACGCAATCTAAGTTTTCGCTCGCGCATTATTGATGTAAATATGGGCTTTGAGTTTAACTTCTATAAATTTATGATCCGTAAACGGAGAACCGTTTACAGCCCTTATGTTTTTGCAGGTATCTCTTTTTTCGCATTTAACCCACAAGCACTTAATGGCAACGGACAATGGATCGACCTTCAACCTTTGGGAACTGAAGGGCAAGGACTAGCTTCAGTTGGAATAGATAAATACAGTTTGGTTAATTGGTCAATCCCTTTCGGATTAGGCTACAAAGCAAATATTGGAAAAAAAATTGCCATAGGAATAGAATGGGTTTGGCGTGCCTCACAAACAGACTATCTAGATGATGTGAGCGCTTATTATGTAGACGAAAGTTATCTATCGAGCCTCGCTGCAGAAATGGCGAACCCCGGAAACAATAGTATTACTCCAGGTAAATCTAGAGGGAATCCCAACATGAATGATTGGTACAATTTTGCTGGAATTACCTTTAGCTATAAAATTAAAAATAGACCTAATAAATGCCCTAAAGCATTACTTCCTTAATGAGTGAATTGTTAAAAAATATTAATAAGGATAAGATTCCTACACATGTTGCCGTTATTATGGACGGGAATGGGCGTTGGGCAAAAAAACATGGCTTCCTAAGAGCCATCGGGCACAAAAATGGCGTTAAGGCCGTTAGAGAAGTTGTAGAAGGAGCAGTAGAGCTAAAAATATCTTTTCTAAGCTTATATGCTTTTTCTACCGAAAACTGGAATAGACCCAAAGCAGAAGTGAGTGCTTTAATGGAATTGCTGGTCTCAGCCTTAAGCAAAGAGTTGCCTACTTTCCAGAAGAACAATATTAAGCTCAAAACTATTGGCGAAACGGATGCTTTACCAAGTAGATGTCGCAAAAAGTTAAATGAAGTAATTGAACTTACTTCACAAAATAACGGACTTACCTTAGTGCTAGCATTGAGTTATAGCTCGAAACTAGAAATTGTAAATTCTGTTAAGAAGATAGCTCAAAAAGTTGCAGACAACAACTTGAACATAAACGATATTGATGAAGCATATTTCTCGAAAGAACTATACACTTCGGCATATCCAAATCCAGACTTACTGATTAGAACCAGTGGGGAGTACAGAATAAGCAACTTTTTATTATGGCAAATAGCCTATGCAGAGTTGTATTTTAGCCCTAAATTGTGGCCTGATTTCAACAAAGCTGATTTTTTTGAAGCTATTGTAGAGTATCAAAATAGAGAAAGAAGATTTGGTAAAACTACCGAACAAATCAAAAGTTAAGATGAAAAAAACATTTCTTATTCGTTGTTTAATCCTATTGATCTCGTGCCCTTTATTTGCACAGATAAACCTTGGAGACAACCTAAATACGATCTCTTATGAAAGACCTGTAGAATACGAAATTGCAGGGATTACCATTGAGGGGATAAAAAATCTTGATAAGAATGCCATCATTACCTTATCGGGTTTAAATGTAGGCGATAAAATTATGGTTCCTGGAGAGGAGCTAGCCAAAGCCATCACCAAACTTTGGGCACAAAATTTATTTTCAGACATCCATATTAATGTAAGTAAAGTGTTGGGGAATAATATATTCCTAGAGATACACTTAGAAGAACTTCCTCGACTTTCTAAATTTGGCTTTAAAGGTGCGTCAAAATCTGAAGTAGATAAAATTAGAGACAAGGTTGAATTGGTACGCGGTAAAATTGTTACCGAAAACCTCATCAACAACACAAAACATATCGTTCTAGAATATTTTAGCGATAAAGGATATTTAAACACCGCTGTAGTAATTACACCCATCGTAGATACCAATGCCGTTGCGAGTATTATTCTTGACATCAATATTGATAAAGGTGAAAAAATTAAAATTGATGCCATCAATTTTGAAGGGGTTACACAGTTTAAACTCAAAAAACTGAAACGCCAACTGAAGGAAACGAAAGAGAAAAAATTCTATAGAATTTTTAAAGCTTCAAAATTCTTGGATGAGGCATTTGAAGATGATCTTCAAAATATTATTGCGCTGTATAACGAGAAAGGATTTAGAGATGCTCGCATCATAAAAAATGAAGTTTACGACGTTTCTGAAGAATTGATTGGAATTAACCTACAGATTGAGGAAGGAGTACAATATCACTTTAGAAACATAGACTGGTTGGGGAATACAAAATACAAGTCTGCCTACTTAAACCAATTGCTTGGAATAAAAGCTGGTGATGTTTACGACCAGAAAATGATGAGTGAGCGTTTACAAATGAGCATGTCTGGAACAGACGTTAGCTCATTGTATATGGACGATGGCTACCTTTTCTTTAATATCGACCCGGTAGAAGTTTTGGTAGAAGAAGATTCTATTGACTTTGAGATTCGTATTTACGAAGGGAAACAAGCGACTATCAACAAGGTTACAGTAATTGGGAATACCAAAACCAACGAGCATGTAATAATGCGCGAAATACGCACCAAACCAGGCGAATTATTCCGCAGGTCAGATGTGATGCGTTCGCAAGAGGAATTGAATAGATTGAATTATTTCAATCCTCAAACTCTTGGGGTAACTCCTAAGCCAGATCCTCAAACAGGAAATGTTGACATAGAGTATGCTGTAGAAGAAAAGCCTTCAGATCAAATTGAGCTTCAAGGAGGTTGGGGTGCCGGACGTGTTGTAGGGACTTTTGGTGTTACCTTCAATAACTTCTCCCTAAAAAACATGTTCAATAAAAGTAGCTGGTCTCCACTGCCTTCTGGCGATGGACAACGCATTCAATTAAGAGCAAGTTCGAACGGATCGTATTACCAAAACTATTCTTTCTCTTTTACCGAGCCTTGGCTGGGAGGCAATAAACCTAATTCATTAAGCTTTTCTCTTTATCACTCGATACAGAATTACAGTACCGAAGAGGTTGAAAACAGAATTGATATTACTGGGATTAACATAGGTCTTGGAAAAAGATTGCGCTGGCCAGATGATTATTTCTCTACAAGCCAATCGATCAGCTTCCAACAATACAATTTAAGGAATCGTCAATTGGTACCTGGATTTAGCGATGGTATTTCTAAAAACATAAGCTACAGAACAGTATTAACCCGTAGCTCTATTTTTGATCCTATTTTCCCGAAAGCAGGTTCTCAATTTACTTTTACAGGGCACTTTACGCCTCCTTATTCTATGATCAACAACAAGGATTATAGCTCAATGAGTTTAGTAGAGAAATACGAATGGCTTGAATATTTTAAAATTAAATTAAGTGGTACTTGGTACTCTAATCCATTTGCAGATTTAGTAGTTAAATCGCACAGTGAATTTGGCTTGCTTCATTCTTACAACTCAGAAGTAGGTATTCCACCTTTCGAAAGATTTTATTTAGGTGGAGATGGACTTACGGGTTATGTAATGGATGGTAGAGAAGTTATTGGCTTAAGAGGTTACGCTAATCAAGCCGTTAGTCAACACCTTACGGGTGGAGGTAGTATTTATGCTAAATATTATTTAGAATTACGTTATCCTTTATCCTTAAACCCAAGTTCAACAATTTACGCAACAGCCTTTGCTGAAGCAGGAAATGCTTGGGGAACATTCAGAGATTTCAATCCTTTTGAGGTGAAGAGATCTATGGGAGTTGGAATAAGAATTTTCATGCCTATGTTCGGATTATTGGGTGTAGACTTTGGACACGGTTTCGACCCATTGCCAGGCTCTTTGGAAAAGAGTGGTTGGCAAACACATTTCTCGATTGGACAACAATTTTAATTTATATAAATTCGCTCTATGAAAAGGATACTATTACTACTGTGTATTTTTACTTTTGCTGCCACTAGCTGGGCACAAAAATTTGCCTACGTGGACTCTCAGTTTATCTTAGAACATATTCCTGAGTATACGCAAGCTCAAGAACAACTCGAGAATTTGTCTTACCAATGGCAAGAAGAAATTGAAGCAGCTTACCAAAACATCGATCAGTTATACAGAGCTTATCAAACCGATAAAGTTTTATTAACCGATAAAATGCGTCAAGCTAGAGAAGATGATATCATTCAAAAAGAAAAGGAAGTTAAAGAACTTCAACAACAAAGATTTGGTACGGATGGTGACCTCTACAAAAAACAAGAAGAGCTCATAAGACCTATTCAAAACCAAATTTTTAATGCCATTCAAGAATATGCTAAAGAAGGTAGATACGGTGTAATATTCGATAAGTCGAGTGACTTATTAATGCTTTACGCAGATGAAAACCTCGATAAAAGCGAAAAAATTCTTGACCGACTAGGATATAACTATTAATCTCAACAACAACAAAATGAAAAAAATTACAGCGATTGTATTGATAGCATTAACTTGCTTAACAAGTAACCTATTTGCACAAGATAAATTTGGTCATATTCACTCTGAACAACTTTTGATGATTATGCCCGAAACAGCTACTGCAGATGCGGCTATTCAAGAATACAATCAAATGCTTGAAACACAGTTGCAAGCAATGTACGGTGAATACCAAACGAAAGCTGGAGAGTTTCAAGCCAATGAAACTTTAATGACGGATATCGTTAAAGAAGCTAAAATCAAAGAGATTCAAGACCTTGAGGTACGTATCCAACAGTTTCAACAATCGAGTCAAGAAAGTATACAGCAAAAAAGAAACGAAGTTCTTTCTCCGCTTCTTGAAAAAGCGCAAAATGCGATTAACGAGGTTGCCGTGGATAATGGGTATACTTATATTTTCGACATTAGCCTTGGGACCATTGTTTACGGACAAGAGTCTAAAGACATCATGCCTTTAGTAAAAGCTAAACTAGGGATTCAATAAGCTTTTCATAAACTACTCAAACATCCCTTCGGGGATGTTTTTTTTGGATGAATAAAAACAGCGCCATAGGAATATTTGACTCCGGTATAGGAGGCTTAACCGTCGGGCATCAAATAGCCAAATTGATGCCCCAAGAGCGTATTGTTTATTTTGGAGACACCAAACACCTTCCCTATGGCGATAAGTCGCCAGAAGCAATAATTCGTTTTAGTAAACGTATTACTCAATTTTTACTCAAACAGAATTGCAAAATGATTGTGATTGCCTGTAATACTGCATCCGCTCTTGCTTTTGAACAGGTAAAAAAAATCTGTGCAGATAAAGCTATTGCAATTAATGTAATCGATCCTGTAGTGGAATATACAAGCAAGTCAAAAGCAAAATCGGTTGGAATTATAGGAACTAAAAACACCATTTTATCAAATGTTTATGCTAAAAAAATTCAAAGCATAAACAAAACAATTACTTCCCATTCTATAGCTACTCCTCTATTAGTTCCAATGATTGAAGAAGGTTTTTACCAAAATAAAATCTCACAAACCATATTATCTACTTATTTAGAACGTGAGGAACTAAGAGCTATCGACCACCTAATTTTGGGTTGTACGCACTACCCTCTTATTGAAGAAGAAATTAAACAATACTATAAAGGAACGGTAGATGTAATTAATTCAGCTCGTATCGTCTCTAAGCATGTTAAAAATGCCCTTATGGAGGTTAATTTGTTAAACGATGACAGCCATACGATTGCTGAACATCAGTTTTATCTCTCAGATTATACGAGCTCCTTTGAGCAAAGTGCGCAGCACTTTTTTGGTGAGAAAATTAGTCTTCTTGAAACGGATATAGATTAGTTATTATAGTGTATAATAGATTCTAAGTTGACGACTTATTTATTCAACAATCATTTTTTGAGCCGTGTAATTCCCCGCTTCTGTTTTTACTAGTACAAAATAAACTCCAGTTATTAAACTGGTTTCTATTTCTTGCTGCTTTGTTGGTTTGGAAAAGTATTTTTCAAATACCTTTTCACCCAGAAGGTTATAGATTTCTAATTGTTCTAGGTTTTGTTCCGAACGAATACTAAAAGCTCCAGTATTGGGATTGGGGTAAAGCTCAATAAGTATATCCTGATTTAGAAGTTCCTCTATCCCTACATCGTTTGGGGTGAGTTTGGCTAGGAATATTGAGGGTTCTGTTAAGTTATAATTGAGTTCGCCAAATTGTAGCGAAGAGCTGTAAGAACGACCACACAAATAAAGGTTGTCTTGACTGTCAAATTTTAAGGTTTTCCCTAAATCATAACTACCTCCTCCAGCACTTGTTGCCCATAATTCTGTTCCAAGACTATCGTATGCGGCAATAAAAACGTCATCTGCACCAGAAGGTGTAAGCGTATCTTCACCAAAATATAAGGGTAATGAATATTTACCTGTAATGTAAATGTTTTTTTGACTGTTAACTGCCATACTACTTGCATATTCATAACCATCACTATCAGACATCCTATTCCATTTTACATTTCCAGAACTATCATAATTGACTATAAAAAACTCATCTTTCCCTCCTACATAACCACTTAAGGTAGGTGCATCTTGAAAAAATACTTGATTCAGTTCATTTAAAGCAGCACTCTTACCCAACAGTAAAATATTATCAGAATCTAGAACTTGTATGTCGAAAACTTGAACATAGGCTCCCCAACCATTGACGCCAAAGTGTTTTGCCCATTGGAAAACCCCCGAAGTATCGAATTTGGCGATATAACCCCCAAACTCATAAAATGATGGGATATTTAGAGTGTAGTCATCGAAAATCACTGAAGTAGACCCACTAAATGAACCTGCTATATATATATTCTCATTAATTATTGAAATGGAAGAAGGAGAGAGAGAGGAAGGTTGTTCAATAGTTTTAATCCACTCAAATTCTCCTAACTCATTGAGTTTAGCAATATACATACTCGATGAGTTAGTAGTCAAAGTATCATTCCCAAATAAACAATTGCAACTTGAAGTAGTCCCCCATACATCATTTCCATATTTACCTAACATATACATATGGTTATTAAGAGAATCAGAAATAAGTTGAAAATCAGTTAATCCTTTTGAACAACTACCTTCAAATCTCACATGATCTATCAATTCACCAATCTCACTATATTTTAAAAGTGCAAAATTTCTGTAGGACTCTATTGAATCGTTAGCTTGATATGTAATTGAATTTATTATTACAGAATCAGAATAGTACAGTTTCACATAAATGTTTCCATCATAATCGGTTTTTAACTCTGGACTAGATGCTAAAATAGGTAGAAAAGTTATTTCAGAAATCTCATCTGATTCAGCAATTTTATTTAGCCATAACAAATCATCTGTTGCACTGTATTTAGCCAAAAAAACACCAACTTGCATAGTGCTTGTAATGGTCTGAGAATCTATTGTCAATGAATTATTAAAATACCCTAAAACTATTTTCTCATCATTTTCTGTTATATCTATTTTACAAACGACTCCATTAACATCCCCTGGCTCAATAATTTGCACTTCACTCCAGACATACTCTTGACCAAAACTGTGTAAGTTTACTAAGCAAAATACTATTAATATCAACTTTTTCATAAGCTTAGTTTAATGACCGTGCATTGGGAGTGGTACAAATGTAGTTCCTTGAATAATTCTCAAAGTGGATTATATTAATCCAATAAGTTCATCAACTCATCCATATTGGGGCTTAAAATAATTTCGGTTCTCCTGTTGATGGCTCTATTTTCTGGACTGTTGTTTTCTACTAAAGGGCTGTAAGGACCTTTCCCTGCAGCCGTAATTTTTTTAGCATCTAAACCTTTATTATTACTTAACACTCTTACGATTGCTGTAGCACGCATTACACTCAAATCCCAATTGTCTTTAATAATTCCGGATCCATTATAAGGCACATCATCGGTGTGTCCTTCCACCATAATTTGTAAATCTGTTTGCTTCGCCAATACTTTTGCCAATTCATTTATGGCTTGTTTACCCATATCGTTTACGGTCCAAGAACCCGAAGCAAAAAGCAAACTATTTTCTAAAGAAACATACAATTTCCCATCACGCTGTTCTACCGTTAATCCTTCGCCAGTAAAACCTAATAAGGCACTCGCCACACTATTTTTTAGCTGATTTAAGTTTTCGTCTTTTAACTGTAATAAATTCTCTAGGGCTAAAACATCTTGTTCTCTAGAAAGTATGGCTCTTTCGCGTTCTTGTAAATCAATATCCATTTGCCCTAAGCGCTCCATTAAAGATCTATTTTCTTTAGCTTGTTTAGCCATGGTGGTAGAATTGCTCTTTATAAGCATCTCGTAAGAAGAACTTAAATCTGTATAGGCGCGAACCTTTTTACGAAAATCTATCCCTAAATTAATAGTGTCTAATTCTAAGGAGCTAGCTCTTTTAGATAAACGCAGTACATTTTCATTCAGCTCCATATTTACCATGTCTAAGTCTCTATTCTCTTGACTCAGAAGCTCATTTGTTTTGTTAGCTGATAAATAATCAGCATCTAGGTCTTTAAATTTCTTTACAGACACACATGAACTGCCGAAGATGGACATACAAATCGCGAATATTATATATTTTACTTTCATTGTGTTAATTTATGAATTCATCTGCACTAATTTAGTAGATTTGTTTCAGACAATATCAATTCTTATGACACGAAATTTATTATTCCTTTGTTTATTCGTAAACAGCCTACTTTACGCACAAGATTATAGACTGTGTGGCACAGATGAAATGGTGAAAATAGCTCTTGAAAATGAGCCGAGCCTAAAAGAGGTACGAAAGCAATATCTACAACAAGCAGATTCAATACGTTTAGAAAACTTCCTTACGAAATCGTCTAACGAAATTCACGTTATTCCTGTGGTGGTTCATGTAATGCACACTGGTGGTAATAGCAATATTTCAGATGAACAGGTTTTTGATGCCCTTCGTATTATCAACGAAGACTTTAAAAAACTCAATAGCGACACCTCTGCAGTAATTGATGAATTTCAGGGTATTTTAGCTGATGTTGGAGTAGAATTTAGACTTGCAAAACTTGACCCTGAAGGGAATTGTACAAAAGGAATTACACGTACCTACACAACTCTTACCAACGATGCCGGAGAAAATGTAAAAGCTGTTGTAGGATGGGATCCTAGAATGTACTTAAACATTTGGGTGGTTTCTAATATTGCCAGTGGAGCTGGAGGTTATTCATATTATCCGGGCTCGGCACCAAACTCAGATGCTAATGCAGGTATTGTTATTAGATCGAGTCAATTTGGTAGTATTGGTGCTGCCAATGGTGGGAACTTTTCCTCTAGATCACTTACACACGAAATCGGTCATTACTTAGACTTACCGCATACCTGGGGAAGTACAAATGATAATCATGTGGAAGAAAATTGTGATGCAGATGATTATGTAGAAGACACTCCAAATACTATAGGCTCAAATCTTGGTTGTATCCTAACACAAAACACCTGTGGTAGTTTAGATAATGTACAGAACTATATGGACTATTCTTCTTGTGCAAAAATGTATACCGAAGGTCAAAGAGCCAAAATGAGAACTGCCTTAGAAACAGGTTATATATGGTCTAATGCCGCAAGAAATAACTTGCCTACCGAAGAAAATTTAATGCTTACTGGCGTCCATGTTGATTATGAAGCATCTGACTGTTTGGCAACCATCGAATTTGAAAGTGAGTCTTCGGTGACCTGTCCAGGAATGGAATTGATGTGGGAAGATTTATCTTGGAATTACGATTCTGCACTAAGCTTTGAATGGGATTTCCCTGGCGGGACACCAACAAGCTCTACGGAACAAAATCCAACGATTACTTATTCCGAGCCCGGTTTATACGACGTAAGCCTTACCGTAGTTACTAGTGGAGGAACAAATACTAAAACAGTAGAAAATGCAGTCTATGTTCAAAATCAATCTGAGATACTTATTGCACCTAATTCTATAAGTTTTGCCAATAGTGATTTCCCTTTCAACCCCAACCCTATCTTTCAATGGTACGTGGATAATTCACTGGAGGGAGAGTCCTGGCACTGGAATGCATCTAGCAGTACAAGCTCTGAAGGGTCGATGAGAGTGAGAAGTGTAGATTTCGTAGAACATGGAGCTCGTAGAGCCTATACCCCTTTATTCGATCTATCTGATGTTTCGGCTCCTTGCTATATGTATTATGACTATGCTTATGCAAGAAAAAATACCGAAAGCGAAGATGAGCTTAAAGTGAGAATATCTGGAGATTGTGGGAATTCTTGGACGAATAGACTTACAAAAAGCACCGATAATTTAGCTACGGTTACTACAAATTACTTCTTTGGGTTTACACCTACTGCAGCACAGTGGGAGCAACAAAAAATAAACCTCAATGCTTGGGCTGGCGAGCCAAATGTTCAAGCTGTATTTGAATTGAATGGTGCTAACGGGAATTATCTTTATATAGATAATATACGTTTTGGCGTGCCTAATTTAAGTATAGATGAATTTACTGCGGACAACCTTAATTTGGAAGTCTTCCCTAATCCCAATAATGGAAACGCACTGATTGAATTTAACCTACTTAACCCCTTTACTATTGAGGTAAGTTTAGTAGATGTTTTGGGCAGAGAATTGTCAGTAACTAAACACAATCTAAAAGCCGGTTTACATTCCATAGACCTTCAAAGTCTACAGTCGAATATCAAAGCCGGAATGTACTTCTTGCATTTCTCTTTAGGTTCATATACCCAAACAAAACAGGTTATCGTATTATAAAAAAAAGCGCCTTAGGGCGGTTTTTTTTATTCGATAGTTACTAATATCGGACAATGATCGGAATGCTTTGCCTCGGGCAAAATCGTTGCTCTTGTTAATCTTGGGAGCAGCGATTCACTGATCATATGATAATCTATTCTCCATCCTTTATTTCGCTCGCGCGATGCAGCTCTATACGACCACCACGAATAATGATGTGGATCTTTATTTAGATGTCTGAAGCTATCAACAAAACCACTCTCTACAAAGGCACTTACCCAAGCTCTTTCCTCAGGCAAAAACCCTGAAGACTTTTTATTAGAAACTGGATTGTGAATATCAATCGCTTCGTGACAGATATTGTAATCTCCAGAAATAATCAAATTCGGAATTTCCTTTTTTAGTTCATTAATATACACTTGAAAGTCAACTAAGAACTCCATTTTATAGTCTTGTCGTACCCCGCCTGTTGTTCCCGAAGGGAAGTATGCCGAAATAACCGAATAGTCCTTGAAATCGGTTCTTATCACGCGACCTTCAAAATCGTATTTTTCTATGCCACAACCGTATTCAACATGTAATGGTTTTTCCTTACACAAAAGTGCTACTCCACTATAGCCTTTTTTTTGTGCTGAAAACCAATAATGATGATAACCTAGCTCTTCAAAAATGGACAAATCCAATTGATCTGGCTGTGCTTTGGTTTCCTGTAAACCGATTACATCTGCATTAGTAGCCTTTGCCCATTCTGCCCAACCTTTTTTTAAAGCTGCACGAATTCCGTTGACATTGTAGGAGATTATTGTTGGCATAGTAAAGTGTATTTTGAAACTCAAAGAAAATAATAATTATCAATTATTAATGTACAATGACGAATTAATGATACACTAAGTAGTGTAATTTATCATTTTCAAATCGTCAAATTTTCAAATCAGTCATTATTAATTAAAAACTATTCATTAATCCCTATCTTTAAAAGAATGAAATAATAATCCAATGTTATTAAACAATATCCTAAATCTATTTTTTCCAAAACTCTGCGGGGCTTGCTCTCAAATTATTACAAATCCTACAGATGAGTTATGTATAAAATGTGACTTACACCTCATTCAAGAATCTCATCCGAACACAAGTAAAATACAACAAACACTAAGGGGTAGAGTTGAAGTTGAAAAAGGAGCGTTTTTTATCGATTTCACTAAAAAAGAAGGTGTGCAGCAAGTACTACATTCTATAAAATATCAAAATCAGAAAAATCTCGCGATCTATATGGCTGAGGAATTGGCTATAAAATTAGGAGCTGATTTCTTCAGCGACATCGATCTTATTATTCCCGTTCCCTTGCATCCAAAAAAGTTTAAACTCCGTGGCTTTAACCAAAGCGATTTAATTGCCGAAGGCATTAAAAACATCAGAAAAACGAGTATTGATTACTATAGTCTACAAAGAAAAATCTTTACCGAAAGTCAAACTAAAAAGAACCGATTAGAACGTTGGAATAATGTAAGCCAGGCTTTTGAAGTGGTCAACAAAAAGGCCTTACAGAGCAAACACCTTCTTATTATTGATGATGTATTTACCACAGGAGCTACACTGGAAGCTTGCATTAAAACACTACAAAAAGAAGTGTATTGTAAATGCTCTATATTGACATTGGCGAGAGCTTAATTTTTGATTTGAAAATTTGAAGATGTGAGAATTTGAAAATTAATGGAATAGTGTTCCAATCAAAAAGAGTATAAATTAGTAAGAACTTCTCAACATACTCAATGAGTTCAAACACTTCCTAATCGCATTATACAATTAATGATCTTCAAATTGTCAAATTGTCAAATCGAACAATTAAATGCTAAACCTCACCCTGTTTCTTTCGAAACTGCTCCATCAATAAAGACAAAGTTTTAAGGGTGAGGAAAAAAATATTTTTATTGTATTTGTAAAATGCGTGATGTAAATCGAATGACTAATAACACTCCTATAATCTCCTCAAGGCAATAATCACATTGAAGTAATTAATGATAATGTTTGAGCATCGTCAAATTCTCAAATCATCAAATTTTCAAATTATTTTTAAATAAACATTTCCGGAATATCTCCTTCAACCAACAAACTACCTTCTGTAGCGGCTTGAATGGCTTCTACACTTACACCTGGAGCACGCTCTAAAAGTTTAAATCCCCCTTGAGGTAGCACTTCTAAAACAGCAAGATTGGTAACGATTTTCTTAACACATCCCACACCTGTTAATGGTAAAGAACATTGTTTTAAGATTTTGGATTCTCCTTTTTTGTTGGTGTGCATCATGGCTACAATGATATTCTCAGCAGAGGCTACTAAATCCATAGCTCCACCCATACCTTTTACCATTCTACCAGGGATTTTCCAATTGGCAATATCCCCGTTTTCAGAAACTTCCATAGCTCCTAATACAGTCAACTGTACATGCTGCCCTCTAATCATCGCAAAGCTTGTAGCCGAGTCAAAATAAACTGCCCCATCTAAAGCGGTAATGGTTTGCTTTCCTGCGTTAATCAAATCGGCATCTTCCTCTCCATCGAAAGGGAAAGGACCCATTCCTAAGATTCCATTTTCAGATTGGAATTCAACAGAAATTCCTTCGGGAATATAGTTAGCAACCAAAGTAGGTATACCAATCCCCAGATTTACATAAGTATTATCTTGAAGCTCCTGGGCTATACGTTTTGCAATTCCTATTTTGTCTAACATAATCAATTTGATGATTTGATGATTTGAGAATTTGACGATTATTGATTCTTCGAAGAAGAAATAATCTTAGAAATTACTCGTATCATAGATTCTAAATCCTTTTCTAACTTTTCACTAGCAGGATATGACTCCGACTTTCTACACAACTCCAACCAATAAGCGGACTCATCTGCTTCCTTAGCCGCAATTTTAAACTTATGAATAAAGTCTTTTAAACTTTCAGCATTTTGCGCTTCCCGGATATTTGCTCCAACGGATGTTCCTGCACGAAATAACTGCTTACCTAACAAACTCTTATTCCCACTTTTTAAGTGCTCACAAAACTCAATAATTTCAACAGAAAACTGAGTCGACATTTCTATAATTAAATTCTTTTTATCATTTCTCATTATTCTTCATCACTAATATTATCATTTTCAAATTCTCACATCTTCAAATTTTCAAATCTTTTCACGAGTGGTCTTCTGTTCAATTCTTTTCTCAAATCGTTCTCCTTGAAAAATTCTTTGGACAAAAATACCCGGTGTGTGAATTTCATTGGGGTCTAACTCTCCTGCAGGTACTAACTCTTCTACTTCAGCAACGGTAATTTTACCTGCCATTGCCATCATAGGGTTAAAGTTTTTTGCAGTAGCCTTATAAATCAAGTTCCCAGCAGTGTCACCTTTCCAGGCTTTCACAATAGCAAAATCAGCTGTCAATGCAGATTCCAAAATATGAGGTTTTCCATTAAACTCTCTTACTTCTTTACCTTCTGCCACTTCGGTACCGTATCCTGCAGGTGTAAAAAATGCTGGTATTCCAGCGCCACCCGCTCTACATCTTTCAGCTAAAGAACCTTGAGGGATTAAGTCTACCTCTAGCTCTCCACTTAACATCTGACGTTCGAATTCATCGTTCTCTCCTACATAAGAAGAAATCATTTTCTTGATCTGTTTTTCTTGTAACAACAAGCCTAAACCAAAATCGTCTACTCCCGCATTATTTGAAATACAAGTGAGGTTTTTAGTTCCTTTTTTCACTAATTCAGCAATGCTATTCTCAGGAATACCACATAAACCAAAACCTCCTAACATCAAGGTCATTTCATCTTTCACTCCTTCCAGAGCTTCTTGTACGTTGGAAACTACTTTATTAATCATCAGCTAAAATTAAAATTCTTCCTTGTCTGCATCTTCATCAAAGTCAATACGCTCCTTCTCAAATTTATCACAGTCTAATTCTATACTCAAACGGTTTGGCTCTTCAAAATCTTCCTTCGAAATCCCTAAATCCTTGTCATTATATACTCTAGTCATATACTCACCCCAAATAGGTAAGGCCATGTTCGCTCCTTGCCCTAAGGTAATCGACCTAAAATGTACCGCTCTATCTTCGGCACCAGTCCAAACACCCGTTACCAAATTAGGTACAACTCCCATAAACCAACCATCTGATTGATTTTGTGTAGTTCCTGTTTTACCTGCAATTTGATTTTTAAAGCCATACTTCCAACGCAAGCGAACTCCCGAACCTCTGGTAGTTACGCCTTGCATAAGGCTCAACATTACATAGGCTTTTTCCTCGCTTAACACTTCTTTTGTCATCGGACTAAACTCATCCAAAACAACTCCGTTTTTATCTTCAATACGGTTCAAGAATATAGGGCTGGTATAAACACCTTTGTTAGCGAAAGTTCCATAAGCACCCACCATTTCATAAACCGAAACATCAGGGGTTCCCAAACAAATGGATGGCGCTGGTGGAATATTACTTTTCAAGCCCATAGCTCTAGCCATTTTTCGAACTTTTCGAGGACCTACTTGTTTCATTAAATAAGCTGTAATTGTATTTACAGAATTTGCTAAAGCATCCTTAAGATTTAACTCACCTCCATATTTCTCACCTGAATTTCGTGGAATCCAATCTTCTTCTAATCCCCAAGATTCTTTTTCGAAAATCACCTGTACATTAGGTACTGTCATACACGGAGAGTAGTTGTGTTGATCTATTGCAGTAGCATAAACAAAAGGTTTAAAAGTAGAGCCCACTTGTCGCTTGGCATCTTTAACGTGATCGTATTGGAAATAATGATGATCGATTCCTCCTACCCAAGCTTTCACAAAACCTGTTTGAGGGTCCATAGACATCATACCCGTTTGCAGGAGATATTTATAATGTAAGATAGAATCCATTGGCGTAAGCATCGTATCTACACCACCATTCCAGGTAAATACGTTCATCTTTGCAGGGCTGTTAAAAGCTTCTTTAATCTCTGAATCGTCTGCCTTGCGTTTACGTAATTTCCGGTAACGCTCACTTCTTTTCATTGCAGACAACATCAAGGTGTCAACTTGTCCCTGACGGAGTTCTTCATCGAAAGGAGCGTTTACAAACTCATCGCCTTCACCATCCCAATGATTGTAAAACTGTTCTTGCAAAAAAGGCATATGTGTTGCCACAGCCTCTTCGGCATACGTTTGCATTCGAGAATCTATAGTGGTATAGATTTTCAATCCATCTGCATAAATATTATATTCCGTACCGTCGGGCTTTTTATTTTCTTTTAACCAATCCTTCATATACTTACGTAAGTACTCTCTAAAATAAGGTGCTAAACCATCATTATGGTTGGTACGTTTAAAATCGAGTTCTATGGGTAAGGTTGATAATGAATCTCTTTCGATCTCTTCAATCACGCCATTGCGAAACATCTGTCCTAAAACTACATTTCTTCTGTTGAATGCATTTTCTGGAAAGCGTTTTGGATTGAATAAGGAAGGGTTTTTAGCCATCCCAACCAATACTGCAGCTTGTTCTATAGTTAGCTGATCAGGAGTAGTATTGAAATAAATTTTAGCTGCTGACTTTACGCCTACTGCCAAGTATAAAAAGTCGAACTTATTAAAGTACATGCTTAGGATTTCATCCTTCGTGAAATTTCTTTCTAATCGAACCGAAATAACCCACTCTTTAAACTTTTGCTTAACACGTTCAATCTTTGATCTTGAAACATTGGTAAAAAGCATTTTCGACAACTGCTGTGTTATGGTCGAGCCACCACCAGCACTTTGCCCTGTTAAAGTACCAACAATAGCACGAGCTAAGGACTTAGCATCAATTGCTGAGTGTTCCCTAAAACGCTCATCTTCGGTTGAAATAAGTGCATTTACAAGGTGTGGTGATAATTGATCATAAATAATAGGAGAACGATTTTCGTAAAAGAATTTCCCTAAAAGAACGCCATCAGAAGCATAGATCTCTGTAGCTAAATTTTGTTGTGGATTCTCTAATTCCTCAAATGAAGGTAAAGGGCCAAACCAACCCATAGATGCAAACCAAACTCCGGCTGCAACACCCAAGATTGGAGTTAAAACCCCCAACCAAAATAGGCGTATAAACCAAGTCGATAATTTCTTTTTCAAGGTCATTTTAATTTGATCGTTCAATTCTAAAGCCTACATCTTCTATACCCAAAAGCATCTCATCGCGCATACCATGAGAAAACTTAATCTTGTAGATACCCGCCTCCATAGACTGCTCTTGTTTAAACTTAAAAAGATTGTGTTTTATTGCACCTACACCAGAACCAAGCCACTTACCATTAGGTTCAGCAAGCAAATATTGAAGTGTATCTAGTTGATGTTCTCCATCTGGGTTTTCTACATCTACAAAAAAGAAAATGTTAGAATACAGATAATCGTTGTTGTTTCTAAGCCCAATTAAATAATTGAAAACAGAACCTTCGACAGCTTCCATTTCAATTTCAAAATCTACAGATTCTGTAGCCAACCAACCGTCCGAATAGATTGCTTGATATTCATCATATACCTTAGGAGTATCGCAAGACACAAGGAGCAAAAGGGCTACGAAAAATCCAAATTTACTCAGGTGTCTTAGTGCCATTATCCTTATTGTTATTGCTCTTGTTCTCATCAGGCTTTAATAAGCGACGTTGTCTAGAAGGACTTCTTTTAGGCTTAGCATTACCCTGCCCTGCACCTTGTCTATTCTGTGGTTTAGAAGGTGTATTGCCTGTTTTAGCTTTTTCCTTTTGGGTTCCTTGGCGCTGTCGTTGTCCACCCGAAGCACGTGCTGGGCGTTTTTTATTCGACTTTTTAGACTTCGAGCTCTTATCAAAACGTGTGATACTATCCTGACCCACAACATTTTCGTAGTCTGGCTTCACCTCTTCTACAAAGGCTTGAATATACATCTCAATAGATTCTGGGAATTTACCGTTTTTGTTTTCTGCAAGAATTTCTTGAACCTTGTCTAAATTTAGTTCTATAAATTTAGAAGGGTCTTTAATATAGGAGTACCATAGTTTACGTCTGAAGATATCCATCTTCTGCATAAAGGCATCACCCTTTTTTGTTTTCAACTTTACATTAGAATCAGGAAAACCTTTAGTAGCCTCCACATACAGATCTAACTCATAGTTCAAACAACATTTAAGTTTCCCACATTGTCCAGCCAACTTTTGCGGATTTAATGACAATTGCTGGTAACGAGCAGCACTTGTACTAACCGAACGGAAATCGTTAAGCCAGGTACTACAACACAATTCTCTACCACAAGAACCAATACCCCCCATACGCTGAGCTTCTTGACGTGTACCGATTTGTCGCATTTCTATACGGACTTTAAAATCGTCCGCCATCACTTTTATCAACTCACGGAAGTCAACACGACCTTCAGAAGTGTAGTAGAAAATGGCTTTAATATTGTCTCCTTGAAACTCTACGTCACCAATTTTCATTTCTAAACCTAAGCTCGAAGCCATTTCCCGTGCTTTATACATCGCCTCTTTCTCACGAGATCTAGCTAAGCCCCACTTCTCAATATCACTTTCTGAAGCATGACGATAGAGCGTTTTCACCTTCTCACTATCGAGGCCAACTTTCTTTTTACGCATTTGCAATCGAACGAGCTCTCCCTTTAAGGAAACCACCCCGATATCGTGCCCAGGACTTCCTTCTACCGCAACGGTATCGCCCATTTGAACACTTAAGTTATACTTATTTTTGAAGAATTCTTTTCGACCGTTTTTAAAACGTACTTCTAAGATATCGAAAGGCTCTTGACCAGTAGGTAAACTCATATTTGAGAGCCAGTTGAAAACAGGCATTTTACCACAATTACCAGTACTACAAGCTCCTTTACTTTGACAACCTGGGGCCTTAACCGCGGTTGTTGAACAATTCGTACACGCCATTTTTATGTTTTTATCAGGCAATAGCCTGTTTTAATTTTTTATGGAGCAAACGAGCAATTTTAAAAGAAGTGTCTAAGAATAAAATCTTAGGATTTGCATTTCTTTCAATATGCAGCTGCGCCATATTTAGCTCCTCCATAATCTCCATGCAATTATCGGCATGGATAAACGGAGCAAACTTGTCCATAGTGAAGTTCTGACCGCCAACATTCATTTTCATCATAGCGTCAACACCATAGTTTTTCAGTAATGCATCACGCATTACATTGGATGCAAACAGAAGGAAACTCTTTTGATTTTCTCTTCCTGCCTTTGCCATAGCCTCAGACCATTGCACCAATTTGTCAATATCTTTCACTTGTAAAGCGCTAAAGCATAAGCGCATCCACTGCACAAAACGCAAAGAGTTTTCCTCTGCATCTTCTGCGTGTTCAGCTAATTGAAGGGCCTCATTGATATTACCCTCTACTAAAGCTGAAATCATTTGAGCTTTTCCTTGCTCTATACCACGACTCGTTAAATAATGTATCACCTCGGTGTCAGAATACCTAGGGACTTTTAACAATTGAGTACGCGATAAAACTGTAGCCAACATATTTTCGGCGCTTTCTGCTACCAACAAAAAGAGCGTCTTATGAGGTGGCTCCTCGATAATCTTCAATAACTTATTTGCCGCCTGAATATTCATCTTTTCAGGCATCCAAATCAACATAATTTTCGTGTCGCTTTCGTAAGGTTTCAAACTCAAATCTTTCATGATATGAGCACTTTCTTCAACAGAAATAATCCCTTGCTTATTTTCTACGCCAATATATTTAAGCCAATCGAACAGAGAAAAATACGCATTATCATTCAATAGCGCTCTCCATTCCACTAAAAAGTTCTTGCTAACAGGTTTTGTTTTTACCGATGCTGTAGTGGCAACAGGAAAAACAAAGTGCAAATCTGGATGTGCAAATTTTTGATGTTTCACGCAAGAAAGACATATACCACACGAATCGTCTTCGAGTTTATTTGTACAGCTTACGTACTGAGCAAAAGCTAATGCAATCCCCAAATTTGCAGAACCTTTAGAGCCTAAAAAAAGTTGAGCATGTGGTACTCGCTCTTCGCGCACCGTTTGCATCAACAATTTTTTCAATTTATCTTGGCCTAAAAGCTCTTTAAATAACATCTTTCAAAGATACAATTTGCATTGACTTATGAATGATTAATTACTAATGATTACTGAGCGAGAATAAGAGGTAAAACTCCGTACTCAAACCCGAAAAGCTATGCAAGTAATACTTAAAATCACCTAATTAACAAAGATGCTTTACTGTACCAAACAGAAGACTTACTTTTGCGCTATGAAAACGATAGATCAGATTAATTTCGAAGGCAAAAAAGCCTTAATAAGAGTAGATTTTAACGTGCCTTTAAACGCTAATTTTGAAATTACAGACGATACACGAATTTGCGCCGCCCTCCCTACTATCAATAAAATTCTTAGCGATGGTGGAGCTGTAATCTTAATGTCGCATTTAGGAAGACCTAAGAATGGCCCTGAAAATAAATTCTCTTTAAAACATATTGTAAAGCATCTTTCAAATCAATTAAATCTGACTGTACAGTTTGCAAACGATTGTATTGGTGAAGATGTAAGCGAGGCTGCAAACAATCTTCAAAATGGTGAAGTTTTGTTATTAGAAAACTTGCGTTTTTATGCAGAAGAAAAAGCAGGTGATGCTGCCTTCGCAAAAAAACTTTCTTCTATTGCCGACATCTATGTAAATGATGCATTCGGAACTGCACACCGCGCACATGCATCTACGGCTGTAATAGCTGATTTTGTTGGCAACAACAAGTGCTTTGGCTACGTAATGGCAAACGAAATTACCAACCTTGAAAAAGTGGTTAACGAAGGCGAAAGACCTATCGCTGCTATTATGGGTGGAGCTAAAGTTTCTTCTAAAATTACCATCATCACTAAGTTGATGGATAAAGTTGATAAAATTATTATTGGTGGTGGAATGTCTTACACCTTCGCTAAAGCAATGGGCGGAAATGTAGGTGACTCTCTAGTAGAAGATGATAAATTAGACCTAGCCCTTTCATTAATAGCTGAGGCGAAAGAAAAAGGCGTTGAATTATTGATCCCAGTCGATTCTTTAAATGCCGATGCATTCTCTAACGAGGCTAACACTGCTGTTACTGACATCGATAAAGTTGAAGATGGATGGATGGGATTAGACATCAGCGACAAGACTAAAACTATTTATCGCGAAGCGATTTTAGATTCAAAAACTATTCTTTGGAACGGACCTATGGGCGTGTTCGAAATGGAAAAATTTGCTGAAGGGACGAAGTTTGTGGCTCAAGCTATTTCAGATGCAACTGCCCTAGGTAGCTTCTCTTTAGTAGGTGGTGGAGATTCTGTTGCCGCAGTAAAGAAATTCAATATGCAAGATAAAGTGAGTTATGTATCTACCGGTGGTGGGGCCATGCTCGAATATCTAGAAGGGAAAGAACTTCCTGGTGTAAAAGCCATCAACAAATAAAAAAAGCGGCTCCTAAGAGCCACTTTATTTATTATTCAAATGTAATCTCTGATTCCGATTCCATTTTAATTTGATACCCCTGACCCGGAATCATAAGCCCAATGCCATCAAACTCCCACTGTGGCAAATAAGCTACACCTAAACTGTTTTTGGCAACAATTACCAATTCCGTACAGCTAGAAAGCACTTCCTGTATAGGTTGAGAAGTTTGAGATAAAACAGCAATCATATTCCATCCTTGATTTAAGATTAATGGGGTGTATAATTTCTCTCCATGAACCCATAAGGTTGCATCTTCATAAACCTTCACTTGGTATCCCTGTCCATACTCCATATACCCAATACCATCATAATCCCATAACGGAAGATACGATTCACCTAAATTATTTTTCATAATGATGGTGTTATCGGTATTTTCTTCCATAAATAATGTAGCTGTTAATTCATTATTGTACAAATAGGTAGACACCATATTCCATCCACTATTTAATTGAATCGTTTGTTGTTCTGCTAAATTCATTTCCAATACAAATAATCCAGATTGTACATCAGAGATTAAAACTCTTCTAGAGGGCAAAAATGCATAAACCCCCCAAGCCCCAGCATAGCCCCCATAATTTGTTGGCATATATGTATCATAATAAGCAACCTGGATTGGGTTCATAGGGTTCGATATATCAAAAACCTGAAGCCCATCTTGGTAATAGGAGATGTATACTAAATCATCTTTAATCATCAAGTTATGAGCTATTGAAAACTCATTTACATTAGAATTTAAGGTAGCCAAAAGCTCTAAGTTTGACACATCAGAAGCATCAACAACTTTCACATCATAACCACTATTCTCTTCTGCAAAAACGTAGGTATGCCCCGATTTCCATCCGGAATGATTGGTCCCGAAATCTGGATATGAAGTAAACGAAGAAATTTGACTTGGTTGTCCATCAAACTCCCAAATTAAAGTTCCGGTTCCAGGGCAATTAATAAAAGCTGTATCACTATCTACCCATATATCGTGTGTGTTTGGAATGTACTCATTCATATTGTGCAAAAAACTAGGCTGTATAGGATTAGATATATCGTACACACATAAGGAAGATGTCCAATAATTATTAGATTCATCATAACCTTTAGTAGAACAGGAATATAATTTTTGAGAAATGGTATCAATAAATATATTATGAGATCGACTAAAAAGCTCATCCGAATCATAAACTACTTCTACTGATTCGGGAAGATTAGTCAGATCAATTATTTGAAGCGTACTTGATCCCTGATCACATACGGCATACAAATAATCTCCAAAAGTATGATAATCTCTATGAGTTACACCCGAACCTGAATAAGCTCCTTGAATAAAAGCGATCTCAAATAGGTTTCCAGTTTCATTTATATCTATGATGTGGGTTCCGTTCGTGGAACCTATAATCGCAAACTCCCTTCCATCTTTTTCATATCCATAGACATCAGAATAACTTCCACCCAAACCATTAATTGGTAGACTTTCATCTGCCCACTGTCCAAATAAACTCGTATGTTCCGAAGTATAAATACAATCTGATCCCAAAGTAGAAACTTCATTGTAGTTATCCGCATTTTCATCTGTGCATACTACAAGGTTACAAACCCCATTCACAGAAAAAAATAAGTCTTCATACAAGCCTAAAGGTAAATCTCCAGAAGCTATGATGATTGATTGTTCCGTACTTATGGTAAAATTGCCTCCTTGCCAACCATCTCCAGAACTATCGTACATATTGAAATAATAACACCCATCATCTAAACAAACTTCATGCTGATAGGTGTTATAATCAATATATTCAGACACATAATAATAGGCGTACAAAGAATCTACTAAAACCCCAATACTATCGTGAATAGACCAACTTAGTTCCTCTGCAAAAGATCCCGTTTCAATAGTTACTGTTAAACTATTAAATGGACAGGGTTCAAACATGGCCTGCTGAACGCAAAAATTTTGAGATGAGCTATAATAACTCCCATCCATGCTTCCAGAACTAATAAGCATCTCGGTGTTTGTAACAATGCTATAGGAGCCCCCTTGCCAGCCATCACCATAGCTGTCATACAAATTGTAGGTATAACAACCTTGCTCTAAACAAATAGATTCGGAGTATTCAGAATAGTTTAAATACGTAATTGATGAAGTGTCTATTAATGCTCCTTGTTCATCTGTAACAGACCATGAGTACTCTTCAGCCCAATCCCCAGTATTAATAATTAAATTCAATTCAAGCTGTGTGCAATCTTGCGCACAAATCTCTATTAAAAGAAAGAAGAAAGAAGAAATAAATGTTAATCTGGAGGCTTGCATAATCTGAATTTATTCCATGCAATTTATGAAATTCGATTGAGAATCAATCAAATAAGATTACTCCTAGGGTTTTAATGCATCTTTTTGTTTCTCAAACTCCTCCAATACATTTGGATATATATTTTGAGTTTGAGTTAGTATAGGGCTATACAGAACAGAGGCATCTAAAACTTCAATCTTTACTATCCCAAATTGATTGTTGAGTCGGTCGAAAAACATCAATAAAACCGACAAGATCAATAGTGCTTTTAGACCACCGAAAATAGCACCCATCATTCGATTGACGACCCCCAAAGCAACCATCTTCACCAACATAGTCAATATTTTACCGGTTAGCGTAATCACCAAAACGATTAATAGAAAAGTTAAACCATAGGAAGCTAATTGCAAATAAGCCATTTCAATTTCCACAAACGCACTCAAGTACTCAAAAGTGAAAGAAGAAAAGTGCATAGCACCATAAACACCGGCTACAAGAGCTACTAATGAAGCTAACTCTATAATAAGCCCCTTCGTAAAACCCCTATACAGGCCATACACTACAGGGAGTAAAAGTAAATAGTCGAAATAATTCATAGGATAAATTTACGCGGAGAAATGTAGATTCCAAAGAACATCGTACTTTTGTCGCAAAATATTTCAAAATGAGGAATCCAGAATCTAAGGAAAAGTGGGAAAAACTAGTGACTTTCGTCTCTAATGAATTTGGGGATGGAGAAGAATTAGATCTTCAAGCTATCTTGTTTCTTATTGGTATTCAAGAGTTAGGGAAAGGATATCGTGAGTTTTCCAAAGAAGAAAAAATGGATTTACTACATATTGCCATTTGCAGATTACTGAGCAACTATGGCTATTATGAATTAGAAGGTCGTGATAAAGATGGCTGGCCTCATTATGCTATAAACGAAAAACTTCCTCCATTAAAGCCTGGTGAACAAACCATATTAATGAAGGAAGCTGCTATTTTATACTTTGAAGCAAGCGGGATTACCCTTTAGTTGTATACCACAACAGTAACTTGTACTTCTTGATCTTCTTCTAAAACAATTAAGCCTTCGCCATGATAATTTCCTTTATCAGCGTTAACTTTTAATATTGCTACGTTGTTGTATTCAAAATAAACTCTACCCGTACCGTCGGTAACAGCAGTTCTATAAACAACATGTGCTTGGTCAACATCCACATTTGTTGTTACATCAACACCACTCATGGGTGCTCCATTGGCGTTTACAACTCTTACTTCTGCTTTGTAAGTATGTACGACCTCGCAAGAGCTAATACAAGTGATAATACTGAATAGGGCTACAAACAAGCCTACAATGCCGAGTGATTTACGTTTCATATGTCCTTAATATTTAGTAATATTGCGCAATTGGTAAAAGCCAAATATACAAATTTTCACTTATCGACTTTACTTCGATGAGATAAAGCAAAGATCATGCTAAACAAGATTAAGGAACTTATTGTTGAAGTAGAAAAATTCCAAGCCGATTCAGCAGAATCAGTTGAGCAGTTTAGAATTAAATTCTTAGGGAAGAAAGGTGTGTTAAACGACTTATTTCTAGCCTTTAAAGACGTTCCAAATCAAGAGAAAAAAGCTTTTGGCCAAAACTTAAATGAACTTAAAACGAAGGCTCAAGAAAAAGTTGATGCCCTTAAAGAATCCTTAGAACAAAAAGAAGAAAGTGCTGGTAGTGGCTTAGACCTTACTATGAGTGCCGAACCAATGCGTTTAGGCTCAAGACACCCTTTATCGATTGTAAAAAATGAAATTGTTGAAATCTTTGCGCGTTTAGGATTCACCATTTCTGAAGGTCCAGAAATTGAAGATGACTGGCATAACTTTAGTGCGCTAAATTTACCCGAAGAACATCCTGCACGCGATATGCAAGACACCTTCTTTATTCAAACTGACCCTGACGTTTTACTCCGAACACATACTTCATCGGTTCAGGTTCGCTTTATGGAGAAAAATGAAGCACCTATTCGTACGCTATCTCCAGGAAGAGTGTTTCGTAATGAAGACATCTCTGCAAGAGCACATTGTATATTTCACCAAATTGAAGGTTTATATATTGACGAAAATGTTTCTTTTGCTGACTTAAAGCAAACTTTACTACACTTCGCTCAAGAGTTTTTTGGAAAAGAAACCAAAATCAGACTTCGACCTTCTTACTTTCCGTTTACAGAACCTAGTGCCGAGGTAGATATCTCTTGTAATATATGCAAGAGTAAAGGTTGTAACATTTGTAAATATACAGGATGGGTAGAGATTTTAGGTTGTGGTATGGTTGACCCTAATGTTTTAGACAACTGTGGTATAGATTCAAAAAAATATTCCGGATTCGCTTTTGGTATGGGTATAGAACGTATAACGATGCTAAAATATCAAATCAAAGATTTGCGTATGTTCTTTGAGAACGATGTTCGATTCTTAGAACAGTTCACTAAAGCGTAAAAATATAAGTACTTAGTATAAAGTAAAAGCCCCACTCTAAGAGTGGGGCTTTTATATTTAATTTATGTTTTTAAGCAAGCTCAAAATCAATTTGCTTTTTAACTAAATCTACATTGCGAACTCGAATGCGAACTTGATCTCCAAGTTGTAATTTTCTTCCGTTTCGCCTACCAACCAAACTAAAGCTCTCTTTGTTTAGTTCGTAATGGTCATCCTTAAGATCGCGCATCGCAACCAATCCTTCACAAAGACTTTCTTCGAGTTCTATAAACATTCCAAATTCTGTTACTCCAGAAACAAGACCCATAAACTCTTGTCCCTCTTTACCTACTAAGTATTTTACTTGCATGTATTTTATAGAAGCCCTTTCGGCATCGGTAGACAATTTCTCCATAGCCGAAGAGTGCTTACACTGTTCCTCTATAGCCTCTTTTTCTACTACTTTTTCACCATCTAAATATCTTTGTAACAAACGATGAACCATAACATCTGGCCAACGTCGAATAGGAGATGTAAAGTGAGAGTAATAGTCGAAGCCTAAACCATAATGACCTATATTCTCTATTGTATACTTCGCCTTACTCATGGTACGAATAGCTAATAATTCAACCATATTTTCTTCGCGCTTTCCAGAAACTTTTGCCAAAACACGGTTCATGGAATTCGCTATCTCTTTTGGAGATTGCATATTCATAGTATGACCAAACTGCTGTACAAAAGTAGAAAATGAACCTATTTTATCTGGGTCAGGCACATCGTGTACTCTATATACAAATGGCTTTTTACTAGGGGTGCCATCAGCCTTTCTACCTATAAATGAAGCTACCTTTCTGTTGGCAAGCAACATATATTCTTCAATCAGTTTATTCGCATCTTTAGCCTGCTTAAAATAGACTCCCGTAGGGTTATTAGCTTCATCCAATTGGAACTTCACCTCTACCCTATCAAAAGTTATAGCACCCTCATCAATACGTTTTGCACGCATAATTTTTGCTAAACCATCCATAAAGAGAATCTCTTCGGCAAACTTGCCTTCCTTTTTCTCTATAACCTCCTGGGCATCTTCATAAGTAAATCTGTGATCAGAGTAAATAACTGTTCTTCCAAACCACTCCTCTACAACCTCAGCTTTAGAATTCATGGTAAATATTGCCGAAAAACACAATTTCTCTTCATGCGGACGCAAGGAACACACTTTATTCGATAGCTTCTCTGGAAGCATCGGCACTACCCTATCTACCAAATACACAGAAGTCGCTCGGTCATAAGCCTCATCATTTAACAAACTTCCTTCCTCTACATAATGAGAAACATCTGCTATATGAATTCCTATTTCCCAACGATCATCCCCTACTTTCTCAATCGATAAAGCGTCATCAAAATCTTTAGCATCATGAGGGTCAATTGTAAAGGTTAACACCTGGCGCATATCTCGGCGCTTTTTTATCTCTTCTTCAGAAATCTCTTCTGGTAATGAAGCCACATAATTCTCCACAGCTTCCGGGAATTCATAAGGCAATCCAAACTCAGCTAAAATAGCATGAATCTCAGCGTTGTGTTCTCCTGCAGCACCAATAACTTTAGATACTTTTGCAAAAGGACTTTTGGCATTTTTTGGCCAATCTAAAAGCTCAACAATTACCTTATCTCCATTTTTAGCGCCATTAAGTTTGTCCTTAGGGATATAAAAATCTGTACCAACCCTTGAGTTATCAGGTGTCATAAAACTATTTCGAGAGTCAATACGCATATTTCCTACAAACTCTGTTCTACCACGCTCAATAACGGCAACAACAACTCCTTCAGGGTTTTTCCCCTTCTGTTGTCCGGTAAGAATTACACGAACACGATCACCACCTAAGGTTTGCCCAGCATTTCTTACAGACACGTAAATATCAGTTTCTAAATCATCACAGATTATATAACCTGCGCCGGAACCGATTTTATCTATTCTTCCTTCGTAATATTCCTGATTTGTTTTTGAACCATACTTACCATGCCCAGTTTCTTTAATACTACCTTCTGCAAGAAGATTTTTTATGATAAATAAAACTTGATGCTTTGCAATCTTATCCTTCACTTGTAGTAAACGACATATATCTCTATGTGTTAAAGGTTTAATTGCACCATTACACACTTCAGCTACACTTCTTTTAAGTGTATTTAAATTCGGCGACTTTGGTGAATCACCTCTATTTCTTTTCTTCTTTTTCATTGTAGGTAAAAATAACAAAAATCAAAAGGCGGCTACACTTCTGTAAAAAGAATAATAAAGAATTAATCAGGGCATACAATTTGTTTATATATGCGTATATTTGGCATCCTTATTTCTGGTCATACACCTCATAATAAGATGTTTACACAAAAACAATTAGGAACTATTTCTTATCACATGAAGAAGCTTATTGCAATTACTTTTATCTTATTAGCAGGAATTACTTCTGTATCAGCACAAAATTGGTGTGGTGCCGTAGAGCATCGTCAAGAATTATATGCTGACAGACCAGCTGAAGCTGCGATTTTAGAAAAAAAATTAGAGGCTTTTAATAAGCTACAACAAGAAAATACTGCCAAGGGTCTAAAAAGTGACGATCACTATATTGTACCCGTAGTATTTCATGTTATTCACCAAGGTGGATCAGAAAATATCTCTATTGAGCAAATTAATGATCAAATGGATATCTTAAATAAAGATTTTGCTCATTTAAATGCTGACTCAACGAACACTCCAGCAGTATTTGCTGAATATACTGGTGATACAAATATTAAATTTCGTTTAGCGAAATTAGATCCTAATGGAAACTGTACTGAAGGGGTAACAAGAACCTATTCTAATCTTACCGTTAGTGCAAGAGATAATGTAAAGGCTCTTATTCAATGGGATCCCCAACACTACCTAAATGTATGGGTGGTAAAAACAATTGAAAATTTCGGAACTTCAGGAGGGATTATTCTTGGGTTCGCTCAATTTCCAGATCAATTATGGGGCGATGCAGAAACGGATGGTATTGTAGTACGACATGACTACTGTGGCTCTATCGAAACTGCCTCAGGAAACTACGGAAGAACACTAACTCATGAAGCCGGACACTGGTTAAACCTTAGACACATTTGGGGTGATGCTGACTGTGGAACAGATTTCGTGAACGATACGCCTACTGCTGAAGAACCAAACTATGGTGTTTGTACAAGTAACTTTCCTTGGCATGTTGGATCTTCGTACTGTTCTGCAGGTGCAGGGCAAACAATTACCCAAGCATCTGGCGAAATGTTTATGAACTATATGGACTATTCAGATGATCACTGTATGAATATGTTTTCTTTAGGTCAAGGTTCGCGTATGCGAAGTGCAATAACTACGTATAGAAATAACCTAGTAACTGACGCGAACATTGCTGCAACAGGTACGGCAGACGATTATGTGACTGTAGCATGTGCGCCAATTGCAGAATTTACTTCTAATTACATTTATGGTTGTGCAGGAGACGGGTTTAACTACAACAACGAATCATATAACACTCCTATAGATAGTATCAGTTCTTTTGAATGGACCTTTGAAGGTGGTACTCCAGCAACTTCTTCAGAACAAAACCCAAGTGTTGACTATGACGAAGCAGGTGTGTTTACAACTACCCTAACCGTAACCAATAGTGTAGGTTCTTCTACGATTAGTAAAGAATCATATATTAACATTTCTGCAGATGATGCTGATATGTCGGCACCTTACTTCCAGAATTTTGAATCGAGTGAATTCCCTACTTTCGAGAATAACCCACAATGGAACTGGGCTCTTTCAGCTTCAGAAGATCAAAGCTGGGAAAGAACAACTCAAGCTTCGAGTCCTACCCTAAGTCCAATAGACAATGGAGCAAACAACGCTTCTTACCGTATTAGAAGTAGTGAGTTTGAACAAATGGGAGAAGTACATACCCTACTTACGCCTAGTATAGACCTTAGTAGTACCTCAACACCTATTCGTGCTTATTTTGATTTAGCACATGCTAGAAAAAATGGAAACTCAGATGATCAACTCCTCATCCATGTAAGCGACAACTGTGGTCGTTCGTGGACGAAAAGATTTGACAAAGACACAGATGCACTTGCTACAAATGGTGGTGGAAATAGTTTCTTCGACTTTGTTCCTACTGATGGACAATGGGAGCAGTTTAGCGTAAACCTAAATGCTTTCGCTGGAGAGAGTAATGTAATCTTGAAATTTGAATTCACAGGTTCTGAAGGGAACTGGTTGTATATAGACAACTTCGTAGTTTGTAACAGCGATGAGCTTTCTATCGATGAAAATCCATTTACAGAATTAAACATCTACCCTAATCCATCAAAAGGTGATGCTACTATAGAGTTTGACTTGTATCAAGATGCTCAAATTCAAATTGTATTGAGTAATGTATATGGAGCTGTTTTAGCGCAAAAAGACCTGAAGATGAAAGCTGCGAATAACAGCATTCAACTAAAAGATCTTTATGCAAGCCTTAAAGCAGGAATCTATTTTGTTCAGTTGAATAACAATGGAACAAGCATTACCAAAAAAGTTGTGATTACAGAATAAGTTCTAAATATATTTTTCTTTAAAAGGCTGTCTCTTTCGAGACAGCCTTTTTTTTATATCTAATAAATAACAACTCAAACACCGACAAACTAAAGGGTGATTTCTTTGTAAACAAAGTAATTTATGAAGTTGTTAGCTTTGAGTTTTAGGGCTATAGTGTTTTGCCAAAAATGAACTGTATTCTATTTTGGCATAGCGTTTGACTTGAATATAACTAACTTAAAACGATACGCTTTACATAGTGAAGCTATTCATTTTCAAGTTTTGGGATTTAGATTAAAAGCTTCACTTTGGTGAAGCTTTTTACTTTTAACCCTATTCGTATTGTTGACTGTTAGGAAGGTAAAGAAGCTCGCCTGCAAGATTCGTTTTTAATTGATACCCTTTTCCAGGCTCCAAATCGCCTATCCCATTAAAATCCCATGCGGGTAAATAAGCAGCTCCACTTGCATCTTTTGCAATAACAATGTTCCCTGCTGCATTTAATTCGCTAAACACTAAATCTGCAGCTGCAGGCTCAACTCTTAAATACGAAATGATATTCCAGCCAGAAACTAGGCCTACAGGATTTTCTTCAGGTTCCAAATAAGTTCCAGCTATAATAAAGCTACAAGCCTCAGTTGTTTTAATTTGATAGCCCTGCTCGTACTGTACATCGCCAATACCATTATAATCCCAGTCAGGTAAATAGGCCGAACCCATATAGTCTTTTGCAATTACAATTTGGGTTTGCACACCACTTAGTAAAGCCATTAAATCCATGTTTTCTGCTTGCATATAAGTTGAGAACATCGACCAACCTACAGGCAATTCAATTTGTTGTGACAAAACAGATGCGGCAGAACCTACATAGAAGTTGAAATGTTCTGAGCTAGCAAAATCTCCTCCATTAATAACTATACCATCAGCGCTTAAACTATAAGATCCATTTCCATAAGAACAGCATATCCCATCTCCATATGTATCGAAAATAGAAAACGAATAACAATCGCCAGCGACTAATTCAAATGATTCGGAAATGGAGCCGTTAGCATTAGAATATCCTGAGCCATTATACAATACCTCGCCAGAGCTATTTAAAAGCTCCCAAGAAGTCTCTGAAGGATAATTATCGAAGGTGATGTCTAGTGCAATTAGGTTACTAGTAAATTGATTTATACTAAAATCTACACTCATGCTATTATTTGCAGAATTATCATCAGAACCTATTACCACCGCTTCAAAAGTATGCGAACCAGCAGAAATAGAATTGAGACTAGCAAATTCTAGAAGAACAGATTCATAAGATGAAATATTTCCTAACCAGGAAACAGTTTCAATGAGTTCATCGTCCAAATATAAGTCTACTACAGGGTTGTTAATTGAGCCAGAGCCTACATTCTTAATCTCTACTACTGGGTTTACTTCACCGTTACAATTGTCAATATTGGTATTAACATTTTGCACTTGTAAATCATTTTGATAGACCACCAAATCGCAATTTGCATCTACAAATGAAGCAATTGTACTGGCATCAACTTGCCCAACTTCTGTAATAATTCTATCGGGACATACCACATAAATTGTAGGATAATAAGTAACTGCATAATCTGAAGGTACATAGCCTGTATTATTGATTATAGGATAAGATAATACCGAACTCCACTGAAAGCCCCCATAACTATCGCACTGTGCATCGCTAGTAGCATCGTCAGCCTCTAAGGCTAAAAACACCATAGAATTATCTCCACTAGGTCCAAATTGTTGGTAAGCAGCGTCTAAACTAGGTGCATGATTTTGGCAAGGACCACACCAAACAGCAAAAAAGTCTAATAAAACAGCCTTTCCTTGGTCTAAGTAATCATACAATTGATGGGTGTTGCCATCAATATCGGTAAGGGTGAAATTTGGTGCAGTGCTTCCAGAGGCTAATTGTGCCTGTGCAGAGCAATGAATGTAAAATGATAAAACTATTAAAATCGTTCTAGTAATCTTCATGGGGTGGATTTTTAGATGTATACAAATCAAATTTACATAAATTACTTCAAAAATCATACCCAACTGAGTATCAATGGAATTGAACTATTCCTCTAGTATTATTATGATTATAGTGTGCGTTTAAGCAAGCTAAGATGCAAAATAAACCTCTTCGAAAGGGACTCTAAATTGAGAGCCATACACCCCATTATCGTCTCGAACACCACAACTTACAATCATAGTTATCTCAGCCGATTTAGGTAAATTCATTATTTGTTTCACCCTCTTAGAGTCAAAGCCCTCCATAGGGCAAGTATCGTAACCAATAGCCGCCATACTAATCATAAAGTTTTGTGCAGCCAATGCTGTACTTTTATGAGCCACAATACGCATATCACTTAAACGAGTTTGACGGTAAACAGGTCTAAACAGACCTATAATTTGACATGCTAGATATTTTATGGCACCTAAAACCCCAAAGAATTCAATATAAGCCATGGGTATAACTTTTGAGTAGTAGGTAGTGGCCATCTTTTTTCTTTTAGCCATCTTTTCGTCTAAAGGGCCCTTAGAAAAACCCTTATGCAGAAACTCTAAATTTGCTTTTGCTCGTTTTCTCCACAAATCTTTTCGCGATACAAACACAACAAACTGCTGAGCAGTCTTAGACGCACTCTGATCGAAACATGCACTTGAGAGCGCAGCTTTTAAATCCGTAGAACTTACATGATGAAATTCCCACAATTGAAGATTACTACTCGTGGGAGCAATAGATGCATTACGGAGGCAATTACGCACCTTCTCGCTATCGATTTCATCTTGTGTATAGACTCTAACTGAACGTCTGTAGGTTATTGCTTCAGAAACTGTCTTTTCCATTTGCTAATTAATTATGATTTGAATTTCAAAGGTGATTCTTTTAGATGAACTATTTAACGAATATTCCTCTCTGTTTTTTTATTTGCTCCTGCAAAAGCATGTAAGAGGAATAAATAGTAGAATATTAAGTAGGGTTTTCATAGTTGTGTGCAATAAGAATCTAAATATACGAAAAGGGGGATAAATTGTTCTGTTCCAATTTATACGTATTTGTTCACTTTTAAATGGCTATTACTCTTGGTGAAATAAATCATAGATTTACAGTATGAAAAAAAATTATCTATTCCTGCCCATTGTTTTTCTTATTCTCATATTCGCTTGTGAAAAAACTGCGAATGATTGTTGTTTATTTTCAACTATCTCAGAATTAGACACAAGCAAAGTAAATAGAAAAGTCCTTGTACTTGGTATTGATGGAATTAGAAGCGATGCCATGATGCAAAACAATGCGCCTTTTATGTTTGCCCTTTCTAATGATGCAGACGTTTATTTTACAGACTCTCATATTACTGAATCTATTACTTACAGCGGCCCAAATTGGTCTAGCATTCTTACTGGAGTTCATTATAATAAACACGGAGTTAGTGATAATGGATTTGATAATCCTAACTTTGATACATATCCAACTTTTTTTGACTACATAGAGTCTGTAGATAGTACCATAAATACTGCTTCTATTGTAAATTGGACCCCTATTAATACTCACATATTATCATCCTGTACTGATTTTTCTCCGGAGTTGCCTGTTCAAGACATTGAGGTATTTGAGCAGGTGCAAGACCTTCTAGTTAACGATGCTCCTTTTAATGCAGATATGGTGTTTGTTCACTTTGATGAATTAGATGCTGCGGGGCATGCTTTTGGCTTCAGTTCAGATGTACCAGAATATTCGGCTACTTTAAATACAATAGATTCTTATGTAGAAAATATATTTAATATAATAAATACCAAACGTATTAATGGTGAAGATTGGTTGGTTATGATAGTATCTGATCATGGGGGTGATGGTACAGGACATGGAGATGCACAAAATCCCTACATCAATCAAACAATATTGATTGCACAACATCCCAATTTAATTTTTAAAAATCAGCACACTAGTAATCAATGCGATTTAGCACCTACAATCTTAAAATTTTTAGGAATATCAAATTCAAATTTTGATTGCCAAAAAGATGGTATTTCTCTATTTGAAGAGTAAATAGATAAATGGTTAAAAAGCTAAAAAACATTAAGGCCATGTAAAACTCAGGATATCCTGAGTCGTTTTAACTAAATAGCCCTTTCCTGGACTTAAATTACCAATACCATTAAAGCCCCAACTAGGTAGGTATGCCATACCTTGGCTATCCTTAATTATTATAATTTCACTTACAATTTCTTCTGTAGCTACAACAAGGTCTTGTTCATAGCTTTGAGTATAGGCTACGATATTCCATCCCTCCTGAAAATTTATCAGTATAGACTCAAATAGGAGCTAATTGTAAGTCTTCAAAGAATTTGGACTAATTGTACTCAACTAAATGCAGTTAACTATTCGCATAAATGCGATTGAAGATAATTAACAAGTAAATCAAAATTCAATTCTTACTCAACGAAAACTAGATAAGAATCCAAATTTAGGGATTACAAAAATGATGTTTAAATTGAATTAAGGGAGGTTTTAATGGTTATTAAGAGACTTAGTTCCTATTCTGAATGAAGTACTCTAAAAATAGGATGTAATTGAGTAAACCATAGACTACAACTAAGGATAAATAGTTTGCTTCGAATTCAATAAGAACTAATAAATAACAATAAAACCCAACATTGACCGTGCAAATTGACTAAAATAGAAAAAGGTTCACAAGTTAAAACCCTGTGAACCTTTACTATCAGTAGCTCCCCCTTGTAGGTTCTCGTTCGAACCGCTTTTGGAAGGATTTAAAGAAGTTTAAATAACCTTTGTTGAACTATAACTTAGAAGGAACGAGTGGGTCGGACTCTATAAGATGTGTATTTGTTAAATTCAGTTATAAAACCTCCTGTTGGTGCATTAAAACTAACTACAAAAGCATAACCACTATTTACCTGTGAAGATGACCAATGCCATCCAGTATTGAAATTATTAATGAGTGTATCTTGAGAGCTTAAACCAATATTATTATACATCAACAATAATTCATCTCTAGAGGGTAAATACCAATCATCAAAACCATTTGACTCAAAATATATACAAGCTTGAGCTGCTGTAATTGATGTGTGTATACAATTTTCAACAATATTTAATGTATTATTAGATCCTGCTCCAATATAGGTGTCAACTGCTCCAATAATGTCAGTTTCAAAACAACCCCAAGGATATTTCCCAATATCATTCTGAGCAGAAACTAAGCCATGTTGACCAGTAGAATCTATATAAAAAACAATTCCTCCTTGATAAATATCTCCAATCTCAATAATATCAGCATTGTCTTCCTCACAAGAAAGAAAAAATAAAATAGGACCAAAGAGCAATATGTATAGTACTTTTTTCATAGTTCTGGAAAGAAGAAACTCAAATATATGAAATAAAAAAGGTCAAGTTATTTTTAAAAATAACCTGACCTATAAGGCTCCCCTTGTAGGTTCTCGTTCGAACCGCTTGTGGAAGGATTTAAAGAAGTTTAGGGAATGAAAAAAGTCTTAGTTTTGATAAACAAATACATTTTAATTTATGTTATATTTATAACACTAAATTTCAACAGCTATGAATAAAATAAACTCTAAAATTGGAATTATATCAGCAATTA